>JAESFI010000047.1_pt1 | contig 209291 bp, 166 predicted proteins | sample 9269361 | NCBI WGS metagenome assembly JAESFI01 (sample SAMN14504119, study PRJNA617095) | algae metagenome | isolation source: Brasilonema angustatum HA4187-MV1 and co-occurring heterotrophs from moss... | place: USA: Manoa Valley, Honolulu, Hawaii | collected 2009-07-20
TGAACGGGCTGAACGGTACCCCTGTCACCCTGGCTGGTTCGGTCTCCAACGACAATACCGCTTCAATTACCCAGTCCGGTGGTGATAACCACAATGCCAATCTCTACCAGACGGGTCGCTTCAACACAGCAGCCATCACTCAAAGTGCGGGTAATGCGTCTCAGGCGCTAATTATCCAAACGGCTAACTCCCAGCGAGCCCAGGCCATCATCAACCAGAGCTCGACGGGTACGGGTAACGCGGCAACGATTCTGCAGTTCGCTGGATCGAACGCCGACGGCCAGGGTCAGTATGGCAACATGGCTTCGATCAGCCAGATTTCGGGCTCGAACAACGTGGCCTTCGTTCAGCAGGGCCTGCAAGGGGTGGCTACTTCGTCCAACGACAACATGGCCACCATCACCCAGAATGGGTCGAACAACTTCGCCCGGTTCTTACAGGTGGGCAACAACAACATGGTCAACATCACCCAGAACGGCAACAACAACCAGGTGCTCAACCTGGCGGGTGACCCCGGTTCGTACGGTTCTCAGCAGGGCTACAACAACCGGTTGACGTTGGTACAGGAGGGTGGTAACACGGGTGTAACCTTCAAGTACACCCAGATTGGCAACAACAACACCCAGGTGGTCAATCAACATTTTTAGAATAACACGAGAGATTATAACAGATTATGGACTTTAGACCGCCAGAGCGCTTGCCCTGGCGGTTTCTTTTTTTATAGATATATAGGGGTTTGCCTGACAATATATGGTTCACTTGCAATCTGTAGAAGCCATGGCCTTATCAAGCTTGTATCAAAAAGATGAACAGGATAAGGAAACACCTCGCCAGTTATGGCTATGGGATACGCGGCATAGGTCTTGCCTTCCAGTATGAATCGGCTATGCGCTGCCATCTGGCCGCAACGATTGGAGTTATCTTGGTAAACGTTCTGCTTCAGATCAGCCGGATAGAGTGGCTTATTACCCTGATGCTGATCGGATTGGTCTGGATGGCAGAGCTCTTTAATACTGCCCTTGAAAAGTTGGCGGATCGGGTTACCCAAGATCAGGACTTACTAATCGGTCACGTAAAAGATTTGGCTTCGGGAGCCGTGAGTATCCTATGTCTCGTCGCGGTTATATGCGCCCTGATCATTTATTTGCCTTATCTGGTTTAGAACAAGACATGGTAACCATTGCGGCCAATATTTATCATTACTTAATAGATTTGGCTAATGGAAGAACTCTTCACCTATTTGAGCCAATTTGGCCACCTTGACGCTCAACAACGGGAGTTGATTCAGGCAAAGGCCAAACGCAGGAATATTGCCAAAGGCGCTTACTTTGCCGAAGCCGGAAAAATTTCCACACAAATAGGCTACGTAACGGACGGCGTTTTCAGAGTCTGTTATTATAATAAATTAGGCGACAGCTTTACCCGGTACTTTGTTTATGAGAACCGATTTGTCGTTGACATAGCCAGTTTTCGCGATGAGATGCCCTCTGCCGAGTATATTGAAGCCATTACAGATTGTCAACTTTTAATCTTTTCCAAAGAAGACTTTACCCAGCTTTCTGCCCTCATCCCCGGATGGCATGATTTTTTCGTTAAAATCACGTCTTACGTACTGGAAAATAAATTGAAGTTTACCAGTAATATGCTGGTGCAGGACGCTCAAAAAAGATACCTGAATTTTCTCGACCATTACCCAGGACTGGCCAATCGCGTTCCGCTCAGTATGCTGGCTTCTTATCTGGGCATTACCCCGTCTTCGCTCAGTCGAATACGTAAAAATATCCCCTAAGTGTATTTCTTGCCAATTGGCAATTGTGTTTACATCCTGACCAGTCAATTTTGCTTCATCATCAAAAATAAACAGATGGAAGCGACTACTCTTTTAAGGCAGATTGAGTTCATTAAAGAAGTGGACAAGTTGAAATATATCCTTCGTAAAACGAAGCTATTAAACAGTGATCGGGCCGAGAATGATGCAGAGCATAGTTGGCATTTATCCTTAATGGCTATTGTGTTAGCCGAGCATGCGAATTTTCCGATTGATCTGCTCAGGGTTATTAAGATGCTGCTGATTCACGATCTTGTCGAAATAGACGCTGGCGACACATTTATTTATGATACGCAAAAAAGCCATGACAATACGGCTGAAGAGCGGGAAGCTGCTAAACGAATCTTCGGCTTACTACCTGAACATCAGGCTAATGAGTTAATAGCTATTTGGGAAGAGTTCGAAGCGAACCAAACGGCCGAGGCAAAGTTTGCCCGAGCCATGGACCGACTCGAACCTCTTTTACAGAATACGTCGAATAATGGTGGGACCTGGGCTGAATTCGGCGTGAATTATGAAACGGTGTATACAAAAAAACAGGTTATTCAACACGGTTCCAATACAATTTGGCAATACGCCGAGCAGCTACTCAATGACAGCGCTGAAAAGGGAATCTTAAAAAAGTAAGGAATTTACGCTAATTAAACCCACTCGGAAGGAGCTTTCCCAAACATTTTTTTAAACGAATGCGAGAAATGCGACAGACTTTCAAAACCCAAGTCGAGATAGATGGCGGAGGGTTTCTTGTGCTTCATTTCCAGTAAATAGCGCGCTTCCGTTAGTCGTCTTTCCTGTAGCCAATGCCTGGGCGATGTGCCAAAGGTTCGTTTAAAATCGCGTTTGAACCCAGCCAGACTTCTTCCAGTAAGCTGGGCAAATTTTTCAACCGGCATATTAAACTGAAAGTTACCGAGCATAAATTTTTCCAGATCAATCTTATAGGGTTCCGAAAAATCGAATAAAAAGGTGCGGAGTTCAGGCATGATATGGAGTAGTAGCTTCACCCCTTCTCTAACTTTCAGCATACCCATCTCAGTCGGCACATTTTCTGCCGAATTGCGAACATAGGGGATTACCGATTGAAAATAGCCTCGTAAAAAATCGTTTCCGGGAATAAGCAGGTTGGGCGGGCCAGCGTATTTCTGCTGAATTTCTAGTTGCTCCTCCAGCGCAATTTTTCTAAGCAGGTCTTCCTGTAGGGTAATGACAATCGTTTCATAATTCTCACCGGGCAAAGGAGTTTTAGTGATCTGCGCCAGTTGGTTTTTACCAATCAGCAACATTTCACCACTCCTCATCGAAATTGTTTGCTCAGACGTCTCCAACCGAAAATGCCCCGCAACCTGTAATACCAGGGTATTGTGATTCAGAAAGCCTACTTTATCTTTTCGCTGGGCCGAGTGGTACGAGTAAAAAATAACTCCCGGAACAATCTCAGTTGGATTCGTCATGATGTAAAAATAGATATAGTCGGGCTTTTCAGAAACCCGGCTACCTCTGTAGGTAAGTCCCTCCGGCTATCGCACCCGGTGCAAAAACCGTATTGAGGGTATTCATTTCTTCAGCAGTAAAGACGATTTGCATGGCCTGACTATTTTCGGGCAAGCGCGACCTATTGCTCATACTAACCAAGGGCATAATATGCTCGCCCTGTGCATTTACCCAGGCGATCGCTAGTTGCGTCGGCGTGTATCCTTTTTCCTTGGCCATCTGCTTCAACACGTCGACTTTTTCCAGGTTCTGGATCAGATTCTCGCCCTGAAAACGGGAAAAGTGGTTGCGGTAGTCATCGGCTGGAAGTGGTGCTTTCAACTCGCCCGTGAGCAATCCCTCAGCCGTGTTGGCAAAGGCGATAACGCTAATACCCAATTCCTTAGCCGTAGGAAGCAGATCACGTTCAATCTGTCGATCCGCCAGGGAATAGCCTATTTCTAAAGCGGTTACGGGGTGTACGCTATGAGCTTTGCGCAGTTGCTCAGCGGTAATCTCAGAGACGCCAAGGTAACGCACCTTCCCTTCTTTGATCAGCTCAGCGACTGTGCCAATCACATCTTCCAGCGGAACACTGTTATCAAGTCGGCACGGTTGATAAAGGTCTATGGTATCGACACCCAGACGCACCAGCGAATAATTAATAAAGTTCTTGATGGCAATAGGGCGCAGGTCCAATCCCAGCACTTGGCCACCGTAGAAGATCGCGCCAAACTTAACACTGATGAAGGCATCATTCCTCCTACCCTTAATAGCTTTGGCTACCAGCAGTTCGTTGTGGCCGCTGCCGTAAAAATCGCCTGTATTTAGAAAATTAATGCCATTATCTAATGCCTGCTGAATGGTCGCCACACTTTCTACCTCATTTTTTGGGGCAGATCCCCAGGTGGACGACATCCGCATACAGCCTAATCCAAGTTTAGACACGAGGGGCCCATTTTTGCCTAAGGTTATCTTTGCTATTGTTGTCATTGCGATTATTGATCAATTAATAAGACAAAGCTCCGACTTAATACCTCTGGCCTATTTCTTTAATGGCTCAATTTACTTGTCTGAATGGCTCACCGCAATCTGAGAGTTTTTATCTGGAATTGACAGAAAACAGAATTGAGTGTTAGTATCGCCGAAAACAAGTTGATTGATGAACTACAATTGCTTATTCATCCAATTGTAGTAGGAAGCGGTAAACGTTTCTTTTTGGAATCTATGGTAATTTCAACATTACAACCTACCCGTATCCAACAGATGGATACGGGAGTTTTGCTAGTTAGCTATCAGATCAACCCCTGAAAACAAAACCTCTTAGTGTATCGTAGGGACTAATTAACGAACAGTATCTCGACGGCTTATTTCCGCTTGAATGCTCTTCAGGTTTTTCGAATACCTGGAACCAATCAGAGCAGCAAAAATTAGTAAAACAACAGTCAAGAAAAATCCACCATTATGTGTAGCTGACCAAACAGCAAAGCCAACTATAAGACCGATAAACACAGCAAATGGGATTTTTTGTGATTGCATTTTCTTCTCATCAGACACTAATTCCTCCAGTGTCATTTTAGCATAATCTTTACTTGAAAACATACCAATGTTTACGTTAGGAACCTGGATTTATGAAACAGTTTTAGTGATATCTGGGAAATAGCGGTCAACTTATTTCGGGGTGGTATAAACTCACAAAAAACCCCGAAATTAGCTTAATTTCGGGGTTTTTTGCAGTTTTTGTGGAGACGGAGGGATTTGAACCCTCGTCCAGTCAAGGAAACCAACGCGCTTTCTACATGCTTAGGTTCGCTTAGGATTGTCGGGAATCGGCCCGGTGCGTACCGAACCTAGCCTCATCCGTAGGTGCTTGTGTCTTACTCGGCCGTTAACACCATAAACTGAGCCAGCGCTGCGAGTCGATGCCTCCTGATCCAGCCAGCAGCACGTAGGCCGGGGAGACAATGGCTATTGCTTAATCCTCCGGATTAGGCAGCCATGGCGTAGTTATATTCGCCAGTTATTGTTTTGACGATTTGTTTGGGCGGGAAATTCCGTCAACTCCCGGCATGCTTACACGCGACCTCAGCAAGCTGTCAATTCCGGTCGTCCCCAGAATAACACTCCGTATGGGCGTGTATTTAGTAACTCTAATCTACCTGATTTAGTTCGGTAGGCAAGACCATAGCGTAATAATTCTGTTTTTTAAAAGAAAATTAATAAACTAGTTCTTCCCAAATTAGTTATGCCGCTATGCGGCACCACATATCGGTTGCCTATGTGCGATGACTATAACACCGTTTGAAACCAATCTATACCAGCACCTGACTCCATTTTTTATGGATCATAAATACGCATTGCTGGCTGAGAAAAAACAGTATCGCCGAACGAGCGATAATGGTTTTCAGAACATTATCCTTTCCTCAGTTTTTTATGGCGACGATACTGCGTTGGACGTAAATTTTGGCTGCCGCAATAATCAGGTCGAACAGATTGCTCAGCAGTTTCTGAATAGTGAAATCGACTATCGTCCCGAAGCCAATACGCTCATCATTTCAATTGGTATGTTCAATGGGTATCAATATTTCCGATTTAAGATTCATACCGAATCGGAACTGAATAATGTGTGCACCCAGATCGAACAGTTTTTCAGTAACACTGGGTTTGATTTTCTTACTTCAGCCTGCTCAATTCCTGTACTCGACCAGTTGCTGAATAATCAACCTAATCAACCCTGCCCTTACGTATATAATCAGACGCACCGTTATTATAAAGGGTTGATTGCTGCTCGGTTAAATCATAATCCTCATTTTGACGGATTAATTGATGCATATCGTTATCAACTTATTCAATCGACTCAAAACCCGTACGAACAGCTGCATTTTGAGCGATTAATTACCTATTTACAACATTACTCAGCAAATTAATTATCACGTAACCCGTTTTTAATTGCTCTCTTAGTCAGTAATATCCTTTTCTTTTTTCAGCTTATTAATTTCCTCAACTGCTCTTTTGTAGCCACCAGCTTCCCGGAAAGACTGATCAATCTTTTTTATGTTTTGGAGATAAGCCGGATTATGTAAAACGGTTTCAACTGCCTGTCTCAATTGATCAGCGGTCAACGTTTCTGCATCAAGCATAATCGTGGCGCCTAATTCTTCCGCTCGTTTTGCCAGAATAGGCTGATCTGCACCAAGTGGTATCGATACAAACGGGGTATGGTTATAGACCAGATCGCTGATGCTGTTCATACCGGCATGAGTAATAGCTACATCGGTGTATTTCAGAATTTCCGACTGCGGTACGTAGTCTCTGACAATAAAATTAGCGGGAATCTCAAACTGCGAAAGATCAACCTGATAAGCAGCTAATACAACCACCGCATCTGTGCCGCCAAAGCTGTCAAAGAAAACTTTGTATAAATTCAGATCATATTTACTGAATACAGTACCCAGCGAAATATAAATCACCTGCTTGTTTTGCAATTTCTCGAAAGGAAAATCAAGGTTTTCTTTACGATTGTAGACTGGCGGCCCAACGAATTTGTAGGTGTCATCAAAAAATGCCCTATCTGAAGGATCTATAAAATAGTCTGATGTGTAGATAAAACTTAAATCAGCTTTATTCAGCATCAAGTGCAAAGGGTTATGGGGCAGTTGAACACCATATTTTTGAAGAATAGTCTGATATACAGACTTATATACTTGCATCATTTCTTCCATTTGTGGAAAAAACCCTTGGTCGTCAGTCTCATCTTCTTCAAAAAAATCTTTTAGACCGGAAAAAATAGCCAGCGAGGCAACAGTCGGTAGATTTAAAATCGCTGCTATGATTTTGATAAAAGGAAAGGCCGCGGAATGAATGATGTAATCAAACTCGTAATCTTTTGTTTGTTCTAAAATATCAGCGACGACCGTGTCTGCGGATCGAATGACCCGGAGAAAAGGATCTTCTGTTTGTATATTATCTGACTGGTTATCCGCTTTGAAAATATCCAGATCAATAGAATAGCTTTTATATATTGCTCCAGTCGCTTCGATTTTTTCCTGGAAGATATCCGACGAAAAATAAACAATCTTTTCTCCTTGTTTTATTAACTCACTAACCAACCCTAACGTAGGGTTGACATTCCCATGTGCGGGAACACTCAAAAAAAGTACGGTTGACATCGTTTAATATTTAAAGTAATACGCCTGCTTATCCGGATGACGTACAAGCAGGCGTATTACTTTAAATATTTATCAGGAAATCATTTTTTTGCAGGAAGACCGGTTGCTATTACGTAGCAAACAATGAGACAACCGCTAAAAATCCTTGACATCTTTCAACGGTTTAAACTCCTTGTTGGCTAGTGCCTTTGCTGCTTCTGCGCTGCAAATCCGGCATACATACTGAACTTCGGCTGACCACCCCCGATCCACGTTTCCCACCGATAGGCTAATCTGCGTACGGGGCGTCAGCCAGACTACGTTTCGGATGTCGCCCACGAACGATGATTTGCCTTTCCCATACTTCTCTGTTAAGGCATTTTCAAACTCGACCGAGGCCGCAATCACATCGTCTTTAGTAATGGAAGCTCTCATATAATAATAGTATGAAGCCGTGATTAGTGAATCATTATTAAACTCATATTCCAGCCCCACCATCCGGTCGACCAGGGGGACTTGATTGTAAATGAGCCTATCCCGCTTGCGCGACGAAAGTTTGGCGACTTCGGCCTCTTTCACTTCTTTAGCCGTAGTTCCCCAACGCACCGTCCGAAAATCCGGATTCTGTTGCGCATATAGTGTGTTAAGCGTTAGGTAAGTTAATAATAGAGTGAAGAGGAAAGCTAATTTAGTTGGCCGCATGGTCGTAGTGTTGACGGTTCAGTCAATATAAAGCGAATTAGGTGCCTTGCTGTTTTTTAAACGCAGAGGACAGGGCGGGAAACACAGAGATCGCAGAGGAAAAGTATATGGTTCTTTGTATCTCCGGTGGTGTCGGTTTCTAAAAATCAACACAGCTAGGCCGCCCAGCGGTTTGAGAACCTGACATCACTGATACAACAAAGGCTGTGTTACCTCCGTGTTCTCTGTGTTTAACCCCTCACAGCGATTTTCGCACGATTAGTTTGAACGGGTTTTCGATGTGCTCCACGCCAGCATTTAGGATGAGCTGAGCCGCCGTTCGGCCCATTTGCGCAAAATCGGTTGACATGACAGTAATACCATCCAGCAAAAATTCCTTGAGGGCAGTGTCATTATAAGATAAAATCCCAACCTCCTGCCCAACAATGTAGTCAGTCTGTTTAATCTTCTTAATCAGCTCAACTAAATCTTCTTCCATCAGATTAATATAGGCCTGATGAGGCTGTATCGACTCTTTAGTAATATCCTGAATCACCCGCGTCTGAAATCCGTGTTCGTAGCAGAACTTATAAAATCCGTTCAGTATTCCCTTCGGATGGTAGCTGTAAGACGGAAACAGGATACTCAGCGTCGCGTATTTTCGTAATAGTGGCAGGGCCTCCGTCAGCGCCTGGTAAAGATCTTTCTCGAAGTTCTGGAAAACGGCCGCGTAGTTTCCGGTAATGCCATCCAGCATTTTATCAAGAATAACCAGCTTGTGCTTAGGTAGGCTGTTAATCAGTTCATCGGCTTTTTCGTCGCCGTCAAAAAAGTGGCCGATAATAACGTAATGTGTATGGCTTCGGGTCTGGCGCAGGATCAAATCCCGAAACAGCCGGAAATCGTTGTTGTAAATAAAAAAATCGATGGCAACAGTTGGGCCCAGTGTTTCGACGAACGAATCATAGATAATCTTCTTGTGGGCACTTAGCTTATTAAATAGCAGAAAAATTTTCAGGTTGTTGCCCGTCGGGGTGTAATTGATATAAAACCCTTTCCCCTTCACAGCCCCAATAATTTCCTTTTCCTTCAAGAGTTCGTATGCCCGCTCGACAGTTCCTTTCGATACGTCGAATTCGGCACATAACTCATGAATTGACGGTAATTTATCGCCCGGCAGAATATCCCTATTTTCGATTCCTTCGACAATAGAATTATATATCTGTTGGTACTTGGGCGTGTTCGAGTAGTCATTGATCTTAATATGGTAAAGCATTTCCGTGGGTAGATTGGCGATTGAGTTCATGCGAAAACAGCAGCGTTCGGTTCGCCTGATCAGGTATAACGATCAGCGCACAACTTTCTCCAAAGAAAGAGAAGAGTCGGGCAGATATATTGAAAATTCCAAGAAAATTACTCAAATAATGATAATGTTGGGTAGGTATAGGAAAGTTGCCGGGGCAAAGCTGGTAATATTTGGCTAAGCGTTTGGCTTTTTTAAAGCCTCTCGACCCATTCTAAGCTCTATACTTTTTTTATGAAAAGACTCTATCAACTGGCAGCGCTAAGTATGATGGCAGGCGCGGTTCCCGGTTTCTCGCAGGGAACGCAGACAACTTTAGCTCAAAGAGCTCTATCGGCCTCCGGACCGTTACTGGCCATGAACGTGAGTAGTATAGACCGCGTGGCCGTTAAGGCACCAACTGCCGATATTAACGTTTCGGGGCAGGTCCTCGACGAAAAAGGGAATGGTTTGCCAGGTGTGACCGTTGTGGTAAAAGGCAGTACGAAAGGGACTACCACCGACGAACAAGGTAATTTTAAGCTTGCCGTTCCAAATCAGCAGGCTACGCTGGTCTTCAGCTTTGTCGGGTATGAATCGAAGGAAGTGCCCGTTGGTAACAAAACAACGTTCACTGTTTCGCTGGCCGCTGGCGACCAAACCCTGAATGAAGTAGTGGTTGTGGGTTATGGTAGTCAGTTAAAGAAAGAAATAACCGGGGCTGTGCAGACTGTAAGTGCAGCCGAAATTAAAGACTTGCCGGTTTCGCAAATTGGCCAGAAACTACAGGGGCGTCTGGCGGGTGTACAAATCAACCAGGCTACTGGTAAACCGGGCCAGGGGATAAGTATCCGTATTCGTGGCCAGGTTTCAGTTTCGGCAGGTAGTGACCCACTCTACGTAGTCGATGGTTTCCCGATAACAGGGAACATTGCCCAGCTTAACCCTGATGAAATTGAAGATCTCTCGGTACTGAAAGATGCTGCTTCGACCTCCCTCTACGGATCGCGGGCAGCCAACGGAGTGGTACTGATTACTACCAAAAAAGGGAAACCCGGTCAGACAAACGTCAGCTTCAGCGCCTATACAGGCATTCAGAAAGTGCCCATGAAAGGGCGGGTGAAAATGCTGAACGCAGTTGAATTTGCTCAGTTTAAGAAGGAATACTACGAAGACCAGTTACAGCCTGTACCGACTGAATTCCAGAATCCGGCACAGTACGAAGGTAAAAACAACGACTGGTATGATGCCCTGCTGCGCGTTGCCCCTATTCAGAGCTACAACCTGAGCGTTTCGAATAATACAGGGAAAGCTAATACATCGCTGGTAGCTGGTATCTTCAATCAGGACGGGGTCGTACTGAACAATAAATACAAGCGTTACTCACTACGTCTGAACTCAAATTATAATATTTCGGACCGGGTAGCGGTTGGCTTTAACGTAGCGCCTTCCTATGTATTCGATAATACACCCCGAACGGATGGTGACCGGGGAACTGGGATTCTGTTCAATGCGCTGCACACCTGGCCGGTGATGCCGATTTATGATGCCAATGGCCAGCTAACCAAGTTCAATCAGTTTCCGGCCAGCACGGGCAATATTTTCCAGTATCCGAACTGGGTACGGGCTGCTACCGAGCTGGTTAACGAAACCAGAAATACGAACCTGCTGGCAAATGCCTACGTGCAATACCGACCGATCAATGGGCTTACCCTCCGGTCGACAATGAACATCGAATACCTGAACTCCAAGTTCTTTTTCTTCAATCCATCGACCGCTACGAGTGCTATCAACGTACCGATTCCAACCACAGCTTCTTCGATACGGCAAAGCACAGAAAACGTGTCTTGGCTGAACGAAAACTTAGCGACGTACAGCCGGACTTTTGGCGATCATAACTTCGAGTTACTGGCTGGGTTTACTAACCAGTTGTTCCGGTCGGAATTTACTCGTATTGCGGCTAACACTTACGCAGATGATAGACTACCTACCATTCAGGGGGCGCTTAACATAGATCGCTCAGGTAATCCATCCAATACAAGAAACGATATTCAGCAGTGGGCATTAACCTCTTATCTGTCCCGCCTGACCTATAATTATAAAGGTAAATACCTGTTTACGGCGGCTATACGGGCTGACGGCTCATCTCGATTTGGTGCGAATAACCAATTTGGTACGTTCCCGTCGGCATCGGTGGGTTGGGTAGTTTCGGATGAAGATTTCCTAAAACCGATTCAACAGATTTCGTTTGCCAAAATTCGGGCTAGTTATGGTGTAATTGGTAACAACAATATCGGTAACTACACATCTTACGCACTGGTAAACAACACGACAAATGCTGTTTTCGGGAGCAACGTAGCAACTGGGGCTGTGGTAACCTCGCTCGCCAACCCAAACTTAGGCTGGGAAACGACGAAGCAGTTTGATATAGGTCTTGACCTGGGCCTGTTTAACGACCGTATCCAGTTCATCTACGACTTCTATACCAAGCGTACAACGAACCTGCTCTACAACGTACAAATTCCGCAAGAGGCTGGATTTGGGTTCTTCTCTGACAATATTGGTGAAATTAAGTTCTGGGGTCATGAATTCTCGCTGACCACCAAAAACACAACGGGTAAACTGAAATGGACAACCAACGCCAACATCTCATTCAACCGCAATCTGGTTGTTTCGCTGGCGCCTGGTATCGACCGGGTATACGGTGGTACGGGTTTCCACATTACGCAGGTCGGTAAGCCTTTCGGTCAATTCTATGGGTTAGTTAAAGATGGCTACTACACTACGGCTGAACAACTCAGAACGACACCAATTATTCCAGGCCGTTCGGCCATCGGCACTATCCGGTTTAAGGATCTGAATGGTGATGGCGTTATTACAAATGGTGGTGATGCCGATGACCGGACTATTCTTGGCAGCCCATTCCCAAAATTCACCTACGGGATTACCAATGATCTGAAATACGGTAACTTCGATTTCTCAATCACAGGTTCTGGCTCATATGGCAACCAACTCTGGGTGCGTCATTTGTATAGTACGGCCAATCTGGATGCTGTATTCAACATGGTAGAAGGGGTAAAAGACCGCTTCCGGGTTCAGAATACGATGGTAAACGGTGTTGGCGTAGCAACCAATATAATTACGCAGGGAGCTGGTCAGTTCGGAGCAACGAACAACGGCGGAAACTTCACAGGTATTGAGCGCGACTGGCATAGTTCGCAATTCCTGGCCGATGCGTCATTCTTCACCATCAAAAACATAACAGTTGGCTACAACTTCGGGCCATTGAACAAATTCTTCAAGTCGGCTCGGGTGTATGGCTCGGTACAACAGGTCTACATCTTCACGAAATATTGGGGTGGTCCGAACCCGGAAACTAGCGGTAATGGAGCTGGCGACGGCCCAGGAGATAACCTAAGCCAAGGTGTTGATTTCTCGAACTACCCAGTTCCACGTACGTACACGGTTGGTGTTAACCTGAACTTTTAAAGACATTGGTCATACGTCATTGGCGATTAGGAATAATAGTTAATGACCAACCTTAAAAATCTTGTTTCTAATGAAAATAAAATACATCGCAGCCGGGCTCTTAGCGATTATTCTGTCCGGTTGCACCAAAGATTTCCTAACCGTAGTTCCCGAAACAGCGCTGAGTTCGGCTACATTCTTTAAAACAGAAGCTGATTTTCAGCAGGCTGTCAATGGAGCTTATGTACCGTTTCGGCAGATGTACAACGAGCGGGCCTGGGTTCTGGAGGAAATGCACTCCGACAATACATACTACGCTCGTAATACACTCTACGGCGCGGTTGACCCGACGGAAAACGTAGCTGATTTTGCGGTTCCAACGGCCAATGGCGTGACGGCCAATGATAACGTGTTGGTGCAGTACCGGTTAAATTACGTGATTATTGCCCGCGCCAATCAGATTTTAACGCTTATCGATAGCCCTGGAATTACGTTTACCAGTGATGCGGTTAAAAACAACCTGAAAGGGCAGGCTCAGTACCTGCGGGCGTTTGCCTACTTTGATCTGGTGCGGCTGTTTGGTAAAGTCCCACTGCACTTGACCCCCGTGACGGGCCGGAACGATGCGGCTCTACCACTGGCAACAACAGAGGAACTTTACGCGCAGATTGAAAAAGACGCACTGGCGGCCAGCACAAACCTGCTCGATAAAGCGGCTCAGGAACAAGGTCGGGCTACCTCAGGAGCAGCTAAAACGCTACTAGCCAATCTGTACATAACGCAGAAAAAATGGGCACAGGCAGAAGCGCAGGCCAAAGATGTGATAACATCGGCCAAATACAGCCTGATGCCGGATTATAACAACGCCTTCTCGTTTACGAGCACCAACAAGAACAATGCAGAGTCGGTATTTGAGATTCAGTACATGGAAGGCTCGGCCGGGTACAATGGCAACCAGATTTACCGCTTTTTGCCCTCGCCGATATCGGCCACGGAAATAGCGCCAATCGTTGGCACATCGAACCCGCAGCCCACGTCTCAGGAAAGCAATAATATTCCGACGCCAGATCTTATTGCAGCCTACGAGCCAGGTGATAAGCGGAAAGACATTTCCATTGGTTACGTTACGTTAAGTGGAAGCCTGCGAGCTGACAAAACGTATCCGTACATCAAGAAATATGCTCGTCAACATTCACTGAACCAGAATACGGGGCAGAACTGGCCGGTTTACCGCTACGCTGAAGTGCTGCTATTCATGGCTGAAGCCTTGAACGAGCAGGGTAAGACTCCCGAAGCAGCTACCTATTTGAATCAGGTGCGCACGCGGGCCGGGCTAGCAGCTACGACAGCGTCATCCCAGGCTGATATGCGTGAAGCGATTTTTAAAGAACGGCGTGTTGAACTGGCATTTGAGAACAAACGCTGGTTTGATCTGACCAGAACAGGTCGGGTGAAGGAAATCATCGGTGCGTACGGCGCGAAGGTAAAAGCCAACCCAGCCGCCTATTACTTCCCGGCCGGAGCCGTTCCACCACCAAACGCCTTTACGGTATTGGATGATTATTATGGCTTACCAGCGGTAGAGGCTGCTCTGACGCCCAATTTCTAGAAATTTCCCGACAGGATTTACAGGATTGATACTCTGATTTTTAATCCTATAAATCTTGTAAATCCTGTCGAAAAGAAAACTTATCTTATACAAAACCTAGGTTGGTAATTTGATTCCTTAGAAGCAGACTCGGCTCGGCTCTGCTTCTTTTCTTTCCTACATAATCTAATTAAAAGCCGGTATATCGCCCGAAAACCGTGCTTTGTAATAGAAGATCAATTGACGGATAACTGTCAGTTTGTTTTTCAGCAGCTCACCGGGCAAGAAATTGCTAATAAATTTACTTACTCAATATTCGTATGGTTTTCTCACACAAACCCGCCAAACTCGGATTAGCCGTCTCAGCGCTCGTTCTGCTTGGAGCGTCATGGGTCAGTTTACGGTACCCAGAAACAGACCGGCAGGGTGCAGACAATCCCAAAGCGGAAAAACTCAAACTTCAGCCGGGCTTTAAGGCAGAGCACTTATACAGCCCTTCCGAAAATGGGCAGGGGTCGTGGGTGTCCATGACTTTCGACGATAAAGGTCGAATGATTACGTCTGACCAGTACGGTGGTCTGTTCCGGATGAAAATTCCCGCTGTTGGCGCTGGTTCGACGACCCCAACCATTGAAAAACTGGCGATAAAGGGTGATACCAGTGTTGGTATGGGTTACGCGCAGGGCTTGCTTTATGCGTTCAACAGCCTGTATGTGATGGTCAATAACCGACCCAGTAAACAGTTTCCTAAGCCCAGTGGTCTCTATCGGCTTCAGGACACGGACGGTGACGATCAGTTCGATAAGGTAACGTTGATGAAAGAATTGAAAGGCGAAGGCGAGCACGGTCCACACAGCATTGTGCTATCACCAGATAAAAAATCGCTTTATGTGTGCGCCGGTAACCACACCGATGTACCCCAAATGGATGCGTATCGACTTCCCTCCAACTGGAAAGAAGATAATATGTTTCCATTGATTAAAGACCCACGCGGTCACGCTAACGATCGCTACGCACCCGGTGGCTGGATTGCCAATGTTGACCCGGAAGGTAAGCGCTGGGAGTTAATGGGTGCAGGTTTTCGTAATGAGTTCGATATTGCCTTCAACGAAGCAGGCGATATGTTCACCTACGATTCTGATATGGAATGGGATTTTGGTCTACCCTGGTACCGCCCAACCCGCATTTGCCACGTTCCTAGTGGAGCTGAATTTGGCTGGCGTACGGGCGACAGCAAATGGTTACCAGGCAATCCTGATAACCTGCCACCAGTCCTGAATATTGGGCAAGGCTCGCCAACCAACGTTATGTCGGGATTGACGGCCAAATTCCCGCAAAAATACCGGCAGTCGATCTTTGCGTTCGACTGGAGCTTCGGGATTATTTATTCGATCCACCTGAAGCCCAAAGGTGCTAGCTACGAAGGTGAACGGGAAGAATTTATTTCGGGATCGCCCTTGCCAGTAACAGATGGAGCCATTGGACCTGATGGCGCGATGTATTTCCTAACCGGTGGCCGTCGTCTTGAGTCGGACCTGTATCGGGTTTATTATTCTGGGAATGATGCAGGAGCGGCACCGACGCCCAATCTGACGGCTGAGCACAAACTCAGAACGAGTCTGGAGAAATTCCACGAAGGACCGAACTCGGGTGCTGTTGCAACCGCCTGGCCGAATCTGAATCACGCTGATCGTTTTGTACGCTACGCAGCTCGCATTGCCGTCGAACACCAGCCGGTAGCCGAATGGCAGGCAAAAGCCCTGGCTGAAACTGACCCACAGCGGGCAATTCAGGCAATTGTAGCGCTGGCCCGGCAAGGCAGTCCTGATGTGAAAAGTAAGGCGCTGGGTACACTATTAAAAATTAATTATGCCCAGTTACCCGAGTCGCAGCAATTCGATCTATTGCGCGCTTTTGAACTGATTTTCCTTCGGATGGGCGCTCCTGAAGAAGCCGATAAAGGAAAGGTTATTGCTTATTTGAATCCGCATTATCCGGCTAAAACCGCGCTGATGAACCGGGGACTTAGCAAAGTGCTGATTTATTTGGAAGCACCAGGTGTCGTCAATAAAACGCTGACGCTGATGGATCTAAAAACTGAGCCCGGCATGAAAGATTTGGGACTGGACCCTTCTACGGCGTCAAGCGATCTGATTCTGCGCAACCCGCAGTATGGTATGGACATTGCCAAAATGCTGGCGAAAGTTCCGCCCCTTCAGCAGACGTATTATGCGGTGATGCTTAGCCGGGCCGATGCTGGCTGGACACCGGAAACACGAACAAAATACTTTACCTGGTTCGGTAACGCATTCAAGTACGAGGGTGGACGGAGCTATGTCGGCTTTATCGACCGGGCTCGTAAACTGGCATTAGCGCACGTACCGAAAGATCAATTCGACAAGTTCAATAAATTGTCAGGAGCCGATATTCTGACCGCGTCCGGAAACGATATCGTTAAAAGCGATTATGCGCCTAAGGGTCCTGGTCGGCGCTGGACATTAGAGAACGCGGTAGCCGCAGTTGATACGGGTAAGAGCCCACTTAGCTACGAAACCGGGAAAAAGATTTACGGAGCTATTTTATGCGCGAGTTGTCATAGTATGCAGGGCTCTGGTGGCGATATCGGTCCCGATCTGACTCAATTAGGCACCCGCTTCTCAAATAAGGATATTCTGGATGCTATTATTAACCCCAGCAAAGCGGTATCTGATCAGTACGCATCAACCATCTTTTATTTGAAAAACGGACAATCAGTTGTAGGGCGTCTGGTGAATGAAGATAAAGTTAATTATTCCATTTCTCAGAACCCTTTCGCGGCCGACCAGCTCCGGAAAATCCCGAAGAAAGACGTTACCTCGAAGCGTAACTCGCCGGAATCCATTATGTACCCCGGTCTGATCAACAGTCTGAATGCCACTGAACTCAGAGATTTGATGGCTTATCTCAAATCAGGAGGAAAAGAGACTAGCGATATCTATAAAGCGGGAGGGAAATAACATCAATTGTGCTGTCGGATTTCAGTATCCGACAGCACAATTCTTAAAAACAGCATCAAGATGTTCAAAAACACGATTTATAAATTGCTCTTACTAGCGCTGGTAGTGACGACGGCTTGTTCGGCGCAAAAGGCGGGGAAGAAAACTAAGGACGGGTACGTCTCCATCTTTGATGGAAAAACCCTAAACGGCTGGGACGGTGATTCAAATTACTGGCGGGTTGAAGATGGTTGCCTGACAGGTGAAATAACCCCTGATAAACTGTTAAAAACCAACTCATTCATTATCTGGAAAGGTGGTGAACCTGCCGATTTTGAATTGAAAGGTGAGTTCAAAATTACGCAGGCAGGTAACTCCGGCATCAACTACCGCAGCGACCAGCTAACCGACGTGCCGTTTGCCCTGCGCGGCTATCAGGCCGATATCGATGGCAGGATTATGTATACTGGTCAGAATTACGAAGAACGGAAACGCACTACGCTGGCCTACCGTGGGCAAAAAACTGTGATTGAACCCTACACTGGCGAAAACACCCCGGAAGCCCTCCGGTCGAAAGTGGCCAAAAATGCCTGGACAGGTATGAAAGTAGTCGGTTCATTAGGTAGTTCCGATTCGCTCAAAACGCTGATAAAATCTGAAGACTGGAACACTTTTCATTTAGTCATTAAGGGTAATCATTTGCAGCATTACATCAACGATGTGCTGATGAGCGACGTAACCGACGACGACACCGTCAATGGTAAATCGAAAGGTTTACTAGGTGTACAGGTACACGTCGGTCCGCCGATGAAAGTACAATATCGGAACCTAATGATTAAGCAGTAATGGTTAAATACCCCTAAAATCCCCTAAATGGGGCTTACTTCATGTGCGAACAAAGTCCCATTTAGGGGATTTTAGGGGTAAAATGAATTTAGTTTTGACACCACAATCCTGGATAGATAAAGTCTCGAATCACGCGCAGATCGGCGGCATCGAAACATCCGTACTGGATAATGGCTCTGGACGGGGTACCCGCATTGCGTGGATAAATACCGGAACCGGCTTGCGCTACAAAGTCGTGATCGATCGGGCGATGGATATCGCCGATACGTTTCATAATCAACATAGCCTGGCCTGGCTGAGCCATACGGGCATCCTTCCTCCCGAACCATTCTCCGATAAGGGCGCCGACTGGCTTCGGACCTTCGGTGGTGGCCTGCTGACCACCTGCGGTCTCTCACATGTAGGTGGACCCGAGCAGGACGCTTTCGGCGAACGTGGAGCCCACGGCAAAATAAGCAACTGCCCCGCCGAAATTGAATCGATAATCCAGCCTGATCCTTTGACGGGTAAACTGGATATGAGTATCACCGGGCGCATTAAGGAAACCAGCATTTTTGGTCCGCGACTGGAACTGAAACGAACCATCTCGGGAACGCTAGGCCAACCGGTCATTCGGATTCATGATGAGGTCACGAACCGGGGGAATACACCGGCACCCCACATGCTTTTGTATCATTTTAATTTCGGCTGGCCGCTGGTTGACGAAGGCACCGACATTATCTGGCAAGGAACCTGGGAAGCTCGTGAAGGGGGTATTAACGAACGAATTTTCCGCGACGAAGGTAACTTCAAAAAATGCCCGGCTCCTTTAGCTGATCATAGTGGTACAGGGGAAGCAGTTGCTTCTATTAACAGTATGCCCGATAGCTCAGGGCAATGCACCGCCGGACTTTATAATGCCAGTCTTGGCCTTGCAGTAGCCCTTCGGTTTCAGAAAGCGCAATTACCCTGGTTAATTAACTGGCAGCACTGGGGGAAAGGTGAATACGTAACCGGCCTCGAACCGACCACCAATCCACTTATCGGACAGACCAAAGCCCGCGAACGGGGCGAATTGATTATGCTGGAACCCGGTGAAACCCGCACGTATGATCTGGAGCTGGAAGTGCTGATGGACAAAGGAGCGATTGCTAATTTATTAAAATAGAACGCAGATTTTTATGATGATTAGGACTCATGATGATCTTAACAATCATAAAAATCTGCGTTCCATAAATCTAGTTGAGAACAATAAACGCGTATGGAAACAACCGAAAAGCTAAGTGTAGCCGCAAAGGCACTGGAACAGGGAAAAGGAATCTTACGGCTGACACCGACCTGGGTACCCCGGTCGTTCTGCGTACCCGGCCGACGTATTAAACTGCATCCCGACGACTATTACGTGCTGGGTGGTGAACGGGGTGGCATCGACGAGCGCTGGTTTTCATCGACCACACCTGCCAAAAACGGTCCACTGACAGGTGAAAACGAAGGGCTGAGTCACATCGTATTTACGGACGAGGATGGGCAAGAAGTCCAATTTTTATTGAAAGACGCAGTCGATGAATTGAAAGGTGAACTGATCGGTGACCGGTTGTGGGATGAGTACGGCAGTTGGCCGATGTACTCGAAGTTTTTCGACAACATGGGGCCTCTTCCCCACCATCTGCACCACAACGACGAACAAGCCGCGCTGATTGGGCAGTTGGGCAAGCCGGAAGCCTATTATTTCCCACCACAAGTGAACAATCACGGCGGTGATTTCCCATACACATTTATCGGTATTGCGCCCGGCACCACAAAGGAGCAGATCAAGGAATGTCTGCAAAACTTCACCAAAGGCGATAACAAGATCACTAATTACTCGTCAGCTTATCGACTTGAACCCGGCACTGGCTGGGACGTTCCACCCGGACTTCTACACGCACCGGGTAGCCTATGCACCTACGAACCCCAGAAAGCCTCCGACGTTTTCGCCATGTACCAGTCGCTGGTGAACGAAGCCATTATTCCGGAAGAACTGCTCTGGAACGGTACGCCTAAAGACCGCATCGGCGACTACGATCAATTAATGGAAGCCATCGACTGGGAACTGAATACTGATCCACAAATGATGGCTAATCGATTTATGCGGCCTAAGCCAGTTCGTGAAACGTTAGTATCTGAGGGCTACAGCGAAGTATGGGTTTGCTATAAAAACGACGCATTTAGTGCCAAGGAGTTAACCGTCTTCCCCGGTCAGACCGTAACCATCACAGATAATGCTGCTTATGGTCTGATTATGATGCAGGGTCATGGTAAAATGGGCGTCTGGGACATCGAAACGCCAACCATGATCCGCTATGGTCAACTAACCAACGACGAATTCTTTGTCAGCGAAAAAGCGGGTAAGGAGGGGGTTGTTATTACTAATGTATCTTCGACGGACCCTATCGTCATGCTCAAGCATTTCGGCCCTAAAAATCCTGATTTAGTATTATAGAACACAGATTTTTATGATCGTTAAGATTAGCTATGATTTTTAATAAATCTTAAATCTATCTTAACGATCATAGAAATCTGCGTTCTATAGGGTTTATCAATATATCAAAAACCTTAAACCATAACCTCTCCATGAACGAGAATAATTATCCCAAGCTCCATAACGCGATGTGGCCGGGCGTGGTCGGGAAAGGCCCCGATTCCGAACCCGTTATTGCTTTCGACACCATGCTGGAACTGACCGCGGCTGCGGAAGTTGATGGTGTGAAATTCGATGGTGTCGATCTGGCTCTATTCGAGCATATCGATGTCAATCTATCGGATGATGATATCAAGAAACTAGCCGATAAGCTCAGCGGCTATAATCTCAAAGTCGGCTCGCTGGTGGCGCCAATATGGGGCGGTCCTGCTATGGGCACCAAAGAACAACGTGCTAGTTTTGTTGAAATGGTACGCAAATCCTGTCACATCGGCCAGAAACTGACCGAGTTAGGCATTCGCCCCAGTGGCGTGGTTCGGATTGACTCGGCCAGCTCACCACACGACTGGGCCGTTGATCCGGTTGGCAATAATAAACTGATCGTTCAGACTTTCCAGGAAGCCTGCGATGTGGCGGCTGATTACGGTGAAAAGCTAGCAGCCGAAGGCGAAATTTGCTGGGGTGGTATGCACAGTTGGAAGGCCATGGTTGATACGCTGGTAGCGGTCAATCGCCCAAACATGGGTTTCCAGGCTGATATGGCCCATACACTGCTCTATACGCTGGGCTACAACAGTCCAGAAGACCGGATTCTCCCACCCGATTTCGACTGGAGCGACCGGGAAGCATTGTCAGAAGCGCTCAAAAAAGTAACCGCTGCCCTGCGCCCCTTCACCATTGATTTCCACGTAGCTCAGAACGACGGTACAGTATTTGGCTCTGGCTCGCACGACAAAACAGGTCGTCACTGTCAGGCACTGGACCCTAACGGTAAGCTCGATATTGTGCATGATGCTGGCTACTGGCTACGTGATGAGAACGGGCAACTGACTAAAGCCTTTAAGCACATTTGCTGGGATGGCTGCATGTTCCCTAACGATGTCATGACAAAGCAACAAACCTGGAATGATATCCTGGCTACGATGATCAAAGTCCGCCAGGCACACGGTTGGTATGAGGCTGAATAATAGTTTTCCGTTACGATAACGATGGGCTGATTTTTTGTCATGCTGGGGGACGAAGCATTTTGAGATTTCTGTACTCTCAAGTTCGGATACGTTAAGATGCTTCGTACCTCAGCATGACATAAATGACTTCTGAAAAAGTTAACCGTAACCTATAAACCCTTTATAAAATGGCAAGCAAAAAAGAATTGAGAATAGGCTTAATCGGAACCGGTTTCATGGGTCGTACGCATTCTAACGGCTACAACCGAGTTCCTAATTTTTTCCCTGAACTGCAATACACACCTGTACTGAAGGCGGTCTGCTCGCGTAACGCTGAAAAAGTGCAGGCCTTCGCCGATCAGTGGGGTTACGAATCCATCGAAACCGACTGGAAAGCGCTCATCGCGCGGGATGACATTGATGCCGTTGATATCTGTACCCCCAACGATACACATGCCGAAATTGCAATTGCGGCTGCCACAGCAGGGAAAATGATTCTCTGCGAAAAGCCATTGGCCCGTACGCTGGACGAAGCCCAGGGAATGGTTGATGCCGTGAGTAAAGCGGGCGTAGCAAACACGGTTTGGTATAATTATCGGCGCATTCCCGCCGTTACGCTGGCCAAACAGATTGTAGCGTCGGGCAAACTGGGCAAAATTTATCACTACCGCGCCAATTTTCTCCAGGACTGGACGATTAGTGCGGACGTACCGCAGGGTGGCGCTGGTACCTGGCGCATGGACGTCGAAGCCGCGGGTTCGGGTGTAACGGGCGATTTGCTGGCCCACTGCATTGACACGGCTATGTGGTTGAACGGCGCTATCACCGACGTATCGGCGGTTACGGAAACTTTCGTCAAAGAGCGGATGCACGCCCTGACGGGGAAGGTTCAGCCAGTCGGTATCGACGATGCCTGTATTTTCCACTGCCATTTCCAGAACGGATCGCTCGGTTTGTTTGAGTCAACACGCTACGCTCGCGGCCACAAAGCTCTGTACACCTTTGAAATCAACGGTGCCAACGCATCTATCCGCTGGGACCTCCACGACCTAAACCGGCTTGAGTATTTCGACCATAATGACGATGGTATCGTGCGTGGCTGGCGTTCAATCCACGTAACCGACGGCGACCAGCCGTACATGGATAAGTGGTGGGTGCCGGGCTTAGGTATTGGTTATGAGCACAGTTTCATTCACCAAGTAGCTGATTTCCTGAAAAGTCTGGAAACAGGTGAGCCTTGTTCCCCAACTTTCCAGGACGCGCTAGAAACGCAGAAAGTTTGCCAGGCCGTGCTGGAGTCCGCAGCCTCGCGGAGCTGGAAAGATACCGGTGTTGAGGAGTTTGCGGGGTATAGCGCTGAGGCTGTTTAGTGAGCCTCAAAACCATCTTTTTTCATGTGAGGTCAGGTTTGTGAACCTGACCTCACGCTATATTATCACTTCCATGCCCCTACCCCAAACTGCTATTCTTCAGGTAAGTGGTCTAACGAAATCTTTCTCCGGAGTTCGGGCGCTGGATGATGTTCAACTGACGGTCAGGCAAGGGGAAGTTCATGCACTGATGGGCGAAAACGGGGCCGGGAAATCGACCCTGATGAAAATTTTGATTGGTCTTCTAACTCCGGACTCCGGGGAAATTCTGTTAGATGGGGAGCCTTTAAAAGCCGGTAGCGTCAGTGAAGCTCAGCGCAAAGGTATTTCCATGATTCATCAGGAAATGCTGGTCGTTCCCGAATTAACCGTTGCGCAGAATATTTTTTTAGGCCGGGAGACCAAACGCTCTCTATTGGGCTGGGTCAATGAAAAAGCGCTATCTCAACAAGCGAGTAAATTGCTGGAACAGATGGGCATAGCCATTATGCCCAACGCTCGGATGAAGAACCTGAGTGTAGCCGAGATGCAGATGGTCGAGATTGCCAAAGCCATTTCCAACGAGGCCCGCGTCATCATCATGGATGAGCCAACATCGGCCCTGTCCGATACGGAAGTTGCCACGCTGTTCGGCATTATCCGCGACCTGACCCGGAAAGGCGTTGCAATTATATACATCTCGCACCGAATGGACGAGATTTTTGCTATTTCCGACACGATTACCGTGCTGCGGGATGGTCACTACATCACCACTCTGCCAGCCTCTGACCTGGATGAACCAACGTTAATCAGCCTGATGGTAGGTCGGTCCATCGATAATCTGTTTCCAGAACCAACAGCTCAAATCGGGAAAGAAGTACTGTCGGTGCGGGGACTTAGCCATTCTGATCAGTTTGCGGACATTAATTTTACTGTGCACCAAGGCGAAGTGCTGGGCATAGCAGGGCTAATGGGCGCCGGACGCACTGAAGTTGCCCGCGCCCTGTTCGGACTGGACGCGGCTGAAAACGGTGACATAGTTATTAACGGTGAAAAAGTAATTATTCACTCACCAAAAGAAGCCATTCAGCACGGCATCGGTTATGTCAGCGAAGACCGAAAAGGCTGGGGCTTCATTCCAGGGCTGTCGGTTTGCCAGAACCTGACGCTGGCGAGTCTGCCTAATCACGTCAACGGGCTATTTATTCAGCAGAAAAGCGAATCCGAAACGGTGGCTACTATGATGGTCGATCTACGGATAAAAGCGTCCGGACCAAATCAGCCCGTCGCGTACCTCAGCGGTGGCAACCAGCAAAAGGTAGTAATTGGCAAAGTGTTGCTGGCCTCGCCTTCGATTGTTATCCTCGACGAGCCGACCCGCGGCATTGATGTGGGCGCTAAAGCCGAGATTTATCGTCTGATCCGTCAGTTGACCGACAAGGGAATAGCCGTTATTATGATCTCGTCCGAGCTACCCGAATTAGTAGGAATGAGCGACCGGGTACTTGTTCTGGCAAAAGGCCGGCAAACCGCGACGCTAACCAGGGTCGAAGCCACCCAGGAAACCATTATGCGGTATGCCATGCAGCCTTAGTTCCGACCGTCACGACCTTCTATGAAACTCAGTACTCCGACTTCACTCAGTCAGGTTAGCAATTCTTATAAAACCCGCGTCCGGCGCATCGGACAATACGGGCTCGTCGTGGCTTTTATTCTGGTTTGCGTCGTTCTATCGGTCGTTACGCCGAAATTTCTGACGGTTCAGAACCTGATGATTATCGTCACGCAGGTTTCCATTAATGCCCTGCTGGCCTTTGGCGTCACGTTTGTGATTATCACCGGAGGCATCGACCTGTCGATTGGGTCGATGGTGGCCGTTACGGGCGTCGTGGCCGCTTCGTTCGCCCATCCTGATACGTACCCGGTCATTGTTCCGATTACGGTAGGATTGCTGGCCGGTCTGGCGTTCGGCGCCTTTAATGGGTTTGTGATTACCCGGAGTAACGTGCCGCCGTTCATTGTTACACTCGGTACCATGACGATGGGCCGGGGTCTGGCGCTAATTCTAAGCAAAGGTCGTCCGGTATCTAATTTATCTGACTCGTTCAACTTCATTGGCGGGGGCAAAATCCTGGGTGTCCCAACGCTCATTCTTATACTGTTGGTGATGTTTGCGATCTGTACGGTGCTACTCCGAAAGACCGTACTAGGAAGGTACATTTATGCTGTCGGCGGCAACGAACAAGCCGCCAGGGCCTCAGGTATCGAACTGAACACCATAAAAATGGCAGTTTACACGCTCTGTGGAGGTCTGGCTGCCCTAGCCGGTATACTCCTGACATCGCGTATCACAACTGGCCAGCCAAATGCCGGAGCAGGCTTTGAACTCGACGCCATTGCTGCTGCCATCATCGGCGGTACTAGTACCTCTGGCGGCAGCGGCACCATGACCGGCACACTGATCGGCGCGTTGCTAATCGGTGTCATCAGCAACGGCCTGGACTTACTTAACGTAACATCCTACTATCAGCAAGTCGTCATGGGTGCTATTATCATCGGCGCCGTGGTGCTGGACAGCGTTAACCGGAAGAATAACCGGTAATAGATGGTAAGGTGTTAATCTTCGAGCTTATGCCGGTTTTGTCTATATTTGGGTAAATGCATAATCAATGAACGCCATTCGTCAGATTGTTACACCCGATGCGTTGGGAAATTTACCAATTCAGGTGCCAGCAGAACTACGTCAGCGGCCCGTCGAAGTTATTGTTTTAGCCGTTGATGGGGCCGATAATTCCATGCTACAGATATTAACAGGTTCGAATGCTGTTGCTAATGCCTGGAAAGTAATTCGCAAGGCACAGGGAGATCAAGCATTGCAACAAAGTATTGCCGTTCTACAGCAGGAAGCGTATCAGAACGGCTTAACGCCGGAATTATTAGACGAACTGTTACGTAACGATGACGGACAGTAGCCTATTCGTTTTTGACACAAATACGTTGGTTAGTGCCGTGTTGTTTCCTAATTCTAAACCGGCTCAGGCATTGCAGAAAGCACAGTCAAATGGTTTTTTGGTATGTTCAGATGCTACTTATACTGAACTGAATGAGGTGTTAATGCGTCCGAAGTTTGACAAATATATTAAGCCTAGAGAGTCGTCAGCAATTCTTAGCAGCTTACAAGAATGCAGTGCTCTGGATCGATATCGCTCATGCCATTACCGACTGTCGTGACGCAAAAGGCAATAAGTTTCTGGAAGTAGCTGTCAGCGCTAATGCATCTCACCTAATTTCAGGTGACAATGATTTGTTGGTTCTTCATCCATATAATGATGTGCAGATTTTAACCCCAGCCGACTTCTTAACTACCTGATTGTTTGTTAATAAGCTAAACACTTTTCTTTCCTTCATGAAACGTATCCCTGCTCGATTACTTCTCTCAGCTTACCTCATAACCGTCCTTCTATCCGCCTGTAATCAATCCAGCGAGAATAACGGAAATGGCGGCAAAAAACTCGTGGTGGGTGCGACGATGCTCAGTATGCAGAATGAGTTTATCGTCAATGTTAACGATGAGATGGTCAAAAAAGCGGAGCAGGATGGGGTTGAGTTAATTACTGTCGATGCGGAGCGGTCCGCGCTGAAACAGGTCGAGCAGGTCGAAAGCTTCATTGCGCAGAAAGTCGATGCTATTATTATGAATCCCTGTGAGGTGGAGGCCAGTTCGCCCGCCGTCGCGAAAGCATTGGCCGCAAAAATCCCCATCATCAACGTCAACTCCGAAACCAGCCAGAAACCGTCCGCCTTCGTTGGCTCCGATGATGTTGAGTCGGCGCGAATTGCCATGAAATTCATTGCCGACAAACTAGGCGGTAAGGGCAATATTGTCATGATGCACGGCTATATGGGGCAGGCGGCTCAAATCAAACGGGAGCAGGGAGCCCGTGAAATTTTGAAGCAATACCCGAATCTAAAACTACTGGCCCACCAGACCGGCGAATGGGACCGATCGAAAGCCATGGCCCTAATGGAGAACTGGATTCAGTCGTTCGGGCCGCAGATCAACGCCGTTTTCGCCCAGAACGACGAAATGGGCCTAGGTGCGGTTAAAGCATTGAGCGACGCAGGCCTGAAAGCCAAAGTCATTGTCGTTAGTATCGATGCCATTCCGGATGCGTTGCAGGCGGTAAAAAAAGGAGAACTGGACGCTACGGTTTTCCAAAATGCTGAGCAACAGGGTGCGAAAGCCGTCGATATTGCCGTTAAGGCCGCAAAGGGTGAGATTTACCCCAAAGAAACGTTGATACCGTTTCAACTGGTTACGAAGAGTAATCTGAACCAGTTTTTGAAACCGTAAGGCTGACTATCTCTTCCCTATGCTGTTGGGTACTAATAACCGACATGGCGAAGTTTGAGAACCGCTCCGGCGGCCCGACTGACGCTACGACTGTTCCACATTTTATCGATAGATAACTCTCAATTATCCCCGCCAGACTAGTAAACCACGCCCATTTTCACCTTTCTGCTTAAACGATTAATTGTGAAAACACAACGTAGAGTATTCCTGCAAACACTCGCCGGAGCCGTCGGTGCAGGCGTTCTGTCGGGCTGGGTACGGGCCAAATCTCCACTAGTGGTGTTCGTTACAGGCGACCATGAGTATAGTGGCGAACTGACTCTACCGCTGATTGCCGCCGAACTGGAGAAAAATTATGGTATGCGGACAAAGGTCCTAAAAGCTTATCCTGATTATAATGCGGAGAAAGACATCCCCGGTCTGGAAGCTTTGCAGGAGGCTGATCTGGCAGTTTTCTTTCTGCGCTGGCGGCAACTTCCTCAGGAGCAATTGAACTACATCGACGCATATCTTAAATCCGGCAAACCCGTTATGGGGTTCCGCACCACAACCCACGCGTTCAATTACCCCGATGGTGACCCACGGAAGTCCTGGAATGCATTTGGTGAATTCGCGTTTGGCGCCCCGCCGGGCTGGGGTGGCAAAGCACAACATACGCACTACGGCCATAACAGCACCACCGACGTTACGATTATTCCCGAAGCGGCCAAGAATCCAATTTTGACTGGTGTTGATCCATCGTTTCATGTAGCGTCCTGGCTCTACCGTGTCTTGCCCGACTATCCAGCGAAAGGAGCGGTGCCGCTGCTAATGGGTAAATCCGTCAATCCGGATAAAGCCGCCATCGATAATCCCGTCGCCTGGACGTGGCAGAATGGTTGGGGGGGCAAGGCATTTCTAACCACCTTGGGTCATCCGGAAGACTTTCGTGTACCATCGGTTCAGCGATTGGTTATCAACGCCATCCATTGGGAATTAGGATTACCCGTGCCGAAAAAATGGAAAGGACCGATTGCTATTGATGTGCCATACGGCCATCCCAAAAAATCCTGAGGTTTCAACACAGAGATAACGGAGTTTAAAACAGAGTTCATAAAGGAAAGATAAAGTATTCGTACCTGCAATTCACCCTATTTAACTCTGTGTTGAACTCTGTTATCTCTGTGTTAATAATTTAAATTACCATGAGTAAAATCGGTTTTAATCTACTAGCCTGGTCGGCGCCTATATCCGAAAAAATGCACCCAATTGCTGAGCGGCTGAAAACAATCGGCTACGACGGCATTGAATGTTTTATTGATGATCAGCCGGTAGAGGCATATAGTCAATTTGGTGATCATTTGAAGCAGCTAGGGTTGGAAAGCACCTGCGTTATGGTGTGCGGACCGGATACAAACCCCGCCAGCGAATCGGCTACAATCCGAGCACAGGCTACGGATTACCTGAAAGGTGCTATTGATCGGGCACATGCCATGAGGGCTACGGTCATTTGCGGTCCGATGCACTCAGCTTTTGCCACCTTTAGCCGACGAGAGCCGCAACCCGATGAATATAACTATAGTGCGGAGGTACTTCGTACCGCAGGTGAGCACGCACAGCAAGCTGGTATTGTACTGGCAGTGGAAGCGCTGAATCGCTTTGAGTGTTATCTCTGCAACACGATGAATCAGTTGGCGATGTTGATTCAGAAGGCCGATCATCCGGCCGTGCGGGCCATGTTCGATACACACCACGCTAACATGGAAGAAAAACGCTTTTCCGAAGCCATTCAGACCATTGCCCCCGTATTAGCTCACGTCCACATCAGCGAAAACGACCGGGGAACGCCGGGCGATGGTCACATCCCCTGGGATGATACATTCCGATCGCTGGCTCATATCAATTACAAGGGCTGGATGACCATCGAAGCCTTTACTCGAAACGACATTGATTTCGCTAATTCCATTAACGTCTGGCGGGAATACAATGACCCCTGGGATATTGCCGAAAACGGCCTGACGTTTATCAAGAGCATGCAAGCTAAGTATTCTTAATCATCATGATCACCCGCCGAAAACTCAGTCTTATTGGATTATGTGCCAGCGTCGGACTGGCCGTCATCGCTTTCAGCGCCTTTCAGAATAACCAACCGGATGCGCTGACCGTCAGAAAAGGATCGCATATTATGCTGCTGGGTAACAACCTGGGCTCGCGCATGATGAATTACGACAATTTCGAGACTGAGCTACAGGTACGTTATCCGGATGACTCACTGCATATTCGGAATATGTGCGACGGTGGTGATACACCTGGTTTCCGACCGCACGCCAGCCGGTTTTCACCCTGGGCGTTTCCCGGTGCCGAAAAATTCCAGACTGAACTAGCAACAAATTCCGGCAGCGAAGGCCATTTTGAAACGCCTGACCAATGGCTTACTCGTTTAAAAACTGACGTAATTATTGCGTTTTTTGGTTATAACGAATCATTTCAAGGACCAGAAGGATTAGCCAATTACAAAGCTGAGCTGGACGCCTTTATCAAATGGACGCTGAAGCAGAAGTATAATGGCTCCACCGCTCCACAGCTCGCCATTGTATCGCCTATTGCGTTCGAAGATTTGTCGGCCAAACTCGACCTCCCAAACGGCAAAAAGGAAAACGAAAACCTGTTGCTCTACACGAAAGGCATGAAAGAGGTCGCCGACCAGAATGGGGTGCTTTTTATCGATGCCTTTACGCCCTCTAAACAGTGGTATGCTGACAACGCAGAACCGCTGACCATAGACGGTTCACAGTTGAACGAAGAGGGCTATAAAAAGCTGGGTGTGTTGTTGGTTGATCAAATTTTTGGGAAGGCAGCCCCCAAAGCGGAAACCAACCGGAAGTTGGTGCACGATGCCGTGATGGAGAAAAACTGGATGTGGCACAACGATTTCAAAATTCCGAACGGAGTACACGTTTATGGGCGTCGCTATAACCCATTCGGTCCGGATAACTACCCCGCTGAAATTGAGAAAATTCGGGAGATGACTGCTATTCGGGACCGGGCCATCTGGCTGGCAGCTACCAAAGGCGAGAAAATGGACGTAGCAGCTGCGGATAAAACCACGAAGCAGCTGCCAGAGGTAAAGACTAATTTTAACCCTGAAAAGAACGGTAGCCTGACCTACCTCTATGGGCAGGATGCACTGGCGAAACTGAAAGTGCCGACGGGTTATAAAATCGAGCTATTTGCTTCCGAACAGGAGTTTCCGGACCTGGCCAAACCAATGCAGATGTCGTTTGATGGCAAAGGGCGGTTATGGGTCGCCTGTATGCCCAGCTACCCTCATTACAAGCCTGGAGACACTAAACCGAATGATAAAATCATCATTCTCGAAGACACCAACAACGACGGTAAGGCCGATAAGCAAACGATTTTCGCCCAGGGGCTCCACCTACCGCTGGGTTTTGAAATCGCTAAAGAAGGCGTCTATGTATCACAGGGTACAAACCTGAAATTGTTTACCGATACTAATGGTGATGATAAGGCCGACAGGGTGGAAATTCTGCTCAGCGGCTATGACGATCACGACACGCATCACAACAGCCACGCGTTCTGCGTCGATCCGTCGGGGGCTATTTATTCGGGCGAGGGCGTGTTTCTGCATACAAACGTCGAAACGTCCTATGGCCCCGTGCGCGCAACCAACGGCGGTTTTTATCGGTATACGCCCCAACGTCATAAGCTAGAGCGGACGGCTCAACTTTCCATTCCGAATCCTTGGGGCATCGCTTTCGACGACTGGGGCCAGCCGTTTTTCGCTGAAACCTCCAGCCCTGATGTTCGCTGGATGATGCCGGGAACCGTATTACCCCGCTACGGCGAAGCTACGCACAAGTCGTTTCAGCTGATTGAAAAAGAGCACATGGTGCGGCCAACTTCGGGTCTGGAATTTGTCTCCAGCCGTCATTTTCCCGATGATATTCAGGGTGATTTTCTGATCAACAATACCATCGGTTTTCTGGGCATGAAAGAGCACACGTTGGTGGACGATGGCACCGGCTACAAGAGTAAACACCGGGCGGACCTGGTCGTGAGCGAAGATCGTAATTTCCGCCCAGTCGATATGGAGTTTGCGCCAGATGGTTCGCTCTACCTCATCGACTGGCACAACATTTTGATCGGGCATATGCAGCACAACGCCCGTGATCCACTGCGCGATCACTCGCACGGTCGGGTTTACCGCATTACGTACCCCTCCCGCCCGTTGGTGAAACCGGCTAAGATTGATGGTGCTACCATCGAAGAACTACTAGATAATCTGAAACTGCCTGAATACCGTACTCGCTATCGCACCCGTCGCGAGCTTCGTGGTCGGGATGTAGCCCAGGTTCTTACCAAACTGAATACCTGGGTCGCGACGCTGGATAAGGCCGATCCGCGCTACGAACATCATTTGCTGGAAGCCTTATGGGTAAGCTGGGGTATGGACAAAGTCGACCAGAAACTCCTGCAGCAAGTGCTCAAAGCAAAGGATTACCACGCCAGGGCGGCAGCCGTTCAGGTCGTTCGTTACACTGGTCATCAGGTACCGAATCAGGCCGATTTGCTAATGCAGGCTGCAAAGGACGATAACAGCCGGGTACGGCTAGATGCCATTGTAGCCGCTTCCTGGATTGGAAAGGAAAAAGGGCTGCCCATCTTGACCGAAGCTGCGAAAAAACCGCTGGACGACTGGATGATTCATGCCTACGAAGCTGCGGTCGCCCACCTAAACGGAGAACCGGTTAAAACGAAAAAAGAAGTAACGATCACTTCGAGTCTACAAGGTGCCGAGCTTGATCTATATACCAAAGGCCGGGAAATTTTTGCCAAAGAGGGCTATTGCATTACCTGTCATCAACCTGACGGTAAAGGCTTAACCGCTTCTGGCTTCCCTCCACTTTCTGGTACCAGTTGGGTTACCGGCAACGAGGATCGACTGATCAAGCTGGCATTAAAGGGGCTTTTAGGTCCCATTGAAGTAAGCGGTCAGAAATATCCTGGACAGGTACCCATGACGCCGTTTGGTGGTTTGCTGAAAGACGATGAAGTAGCCGCCGTACTGACCTACGTTCGGAATTCATTCGGTAACAAAGCGCCTGCCATTCGCCCCGAGCAGGTCAAGAAAGTGAGAGCGACCACAGAGAGCAAGAAGGATTTTTATTCACCCGATCAGTTACTGAAAGAGCATCCGATGGAGAAATAATTATGGACCGCTGATGACGTGGATTGAGCCGATTATGACCAATATATCTATGAGGATCCGCGTCATCAGCAGTCCATTTTGCCGGATACTCACTAGCTAAAAAATTAAATACGGCTTTCAGCTAGTGAAAACGAAATCTGCTTGGATTTCTATCATGCTGTTAATAAACAGTTTATCACAAACTAAGCTGCGCCGAAACCTTCACTGCAAACGGTGTTACGGCCGGATGCTCCCGATAGGTTAACCGGTGCAGCGCTTCGACACGCAGCACTTTGAAGACATTCTCAAAACCGTAACTCACTTCTGCATAAGGCGCTCTCCCCAATGAATGAACGGCCGGCATGGGTTTTCCGCTGGCGTCGCGCATGGCAATCAGTTCACGGTTCGTGTCGCTCAGTTGCCCCCACAGCACTTTGCCTGCCACGAACGAGCGCCAGCCCCACCGACGAATGATCGGCAAGCGGTTCGTAAGCAGGCCTTCGAATTTATGTTCTGCGGCTACCGAGACATAACGGTCGCTGGCAAATTCGGCGTAGTTCATCAGATTAAAGGCGTTGCGATTGTAGAATGGTGTCTGGTTACCGACATGAACTTCCAGCAAAGGGTACGGTAACGTCGATGGACTGTAGCCTGCTCGAACCGTGTATTGCGTGCGCCCCAGCAAGCCCCACCGCAGTGCATGATCGAACTGAAGCTGCCATTTGTGGTAGGTGTTTACCGGATTGCCTTGCATCAACGAAGTTCCTAATGTGTATCGAAGCGTCACAATCGGTGAAGTTTCGGTGGCTCGACGGCGAATCCGGCGACCTATACGACGGGCAGGTAATCGCCCTGGTGCATAACGGGTTTCCAGATAAAACTCATTGCTTTGAATGGCTGTCGCTAGTGTCGCAGGACCTTCTCCACCTTCCTGATTGACCGAAAAGTTAGTAACAGGACGCATGGAGCGACTTCGAAGCCCAATTGTCTGCGTAAAGTCTGGACCAAGATCACGCTGTGCCGTCAGTGCTGTTTCGCGTTGGTAGTACGCCTGCCGATACCGCCCGAACCGGCTTGTAATTTTGAAAAATGAGTTGTCAGCCACGTCTTCCTGCCGTAGTCCCAACTGTTCCAGCTCGTAGCTGTGTTTCAGGGAAATTAGGGTCAAAGGCTGGCGGCTGGGTATGAAATTGACTTCCCAGCCAGTTTTCCAAACCCGGTCCCGCGTGCCGTAAGCACCGTATGCCGACAGTTGCCAGGTCTGGCTGAACAGTTTGTTCGTTTGTAGGCCCAACCGGAACCTATTACCTTCCACCCGGTTACGTGCCCACAGCGAATACAGTGAACCGATATCCACACCTCGCACGAGCGGCAGGTTCCCGCCGTTAAGCAAGAATTGGCCAATATTCGTATAGGTTTTCACGACGGACAGGTTCCGCACTGTATCGAGCATGGCACGCGTTTGATCGAAGGTCTGTGATGGCTGCGACTGCTGTTGTTGCCGCTGGGCAGGCCAATAATCGTCTGGAGCCTCAGCCCGATCAGTGGCCAATTCCACTTCGGTAGTGAAGAAATCGGCAGCTTTGGGCTGGCCAATGATCGGCGTTCGAACCGACGTAAGGTAATCGACCGTAGCGCCAAACGTGTGAGCCGCAATCTCACTAACCTGCACGGTTAGGTGCGTCGTTTCTGGTAACCAGGCCTTGCCGGAATCGGAAGCTAGTTCGTAGGTCTGATCAATGTCGACCTGTTTGATAAAGTTGATGTTAGCTACCGCACCAACGCTGGCTTCAATCCGAACCAACGCGTAGCTGGTTGTATCGATCCACATCTTCCCGCGAAAGACCAGGTCGCGTTCGTTCTTGGGGTCAAAATCAACTACGTAGCAGTTGTGTTGCCCCACCTGCGTTGTATCAGCCAGAAAATACGTGTAGGCCATACGCCCGTTAGTCGACAAAGGGGAAATAAATTCTTTGGTAAACAGGCCAACTTGGTTTTTATAAAAATTGAGCGTGTTGAAGCCTGCACCAGTGAACTGTGCGACGAAGCTGTCGTCGGTAATCCCTACGCTGTTAATATTGGTCTTCAGAATCTGCTCCTTGGTACGCTGTGGGTCCTGCCGGGCGTAGATATGCGATACCGTTTCAGACAGAAAAACCGGCAATTCGGACGCCCGACCACCCTGTTTTTCCTCCAGTGCCTTCAGAATAGCCCGAATGGGTTTGCGTTGCCGAAATCGCTCGTCAAGCTGATTGATGCTGATGGCCAACTGGCTGTAGGCTTCGTATTCATAACCACTTAACTGGCTGAAATCATTTTGTTTACGATGATCATGTACGTTCCGCAGAATCCGAAAGACCGGATTTTCGCCTGCGTGTACCACTACTTCGTTCAGCATGGCCGCGGCTGGCACCAGGGTAATATTTACCGTTGCTCCGGCAATTGCGACGCAGGCGGTCTGGTAACCCAGCGCTGATACCAGCAGCGAATCGGCAGGTTGGCGCAGTTGCAGTTGATAGTTACCGTCGACGTCAGCCTGCGTACCGGTAGCCATCCCTTTAATTGCGATGGAGGCAAATGGGACGGTCTGACCAGTAGTCTGATCTGTAATTTTACCCGAGATAGAGCCAGTGACAGGGGTTTGGCCAAAGGCCGATGCACAGCCAAGCAAAATGGCAAAAATTAATCCTTTGTATATCGACGAAAGTAAATGACTTAAGTCGTCTACAGCACGGATAATCGGGTATGATTGCGCATTCGTAAGAGGAAGGTTCTGAATCGTTTTCATGGTGTTTACTGATCTTCGTCGCGGCTATGACTACTCAGATCAGGTTTACCCCTACGCCGAAAATTGCGCAAATGATCTGTTGACAGTCCAGCCTTACGTTGTTCGTGGGCTGTATTACACCGTATTGACAGAGCAAAACTCTGATCATCAGTAGACTCAGAAAAGGGTTTACTGGTCGAATTGGCAATATTCGACCTTCAATAGACTGAATGGTTATCTGAACTGAATGACGATTTTGAGGAGAATTTTAAACACGGAGGGACTGAGGAAAACAGAGTTGCACAGAGAATCGGGAGACTGTGGTATCGTTTCTCAAACCTGACCTCACGAAAACACCAGCTAGGCTCAGCTTTTTTCGGCAAGTAGCCAAACCGCTTCGTCGCCGAGAGCGTATGGTTCGCCGTCAACGGTACCGTAGCAAGCAATAACGGATAAACCAGCATCGGCAAATAACTGGCGCAGTTCGGCTAATGTATAGATGTAATGTTGGGCCAGACGCTGATGAGTTGCGCCATTCCTCACGTAAGTCAAATGTGAGTCGATCCGACTTTCGAGCGGATCGTATTCGTTTTCAACCAGAAACAGAATATCATCGCCAACGGGTTGCCAATTCCGCTCCTGATAATCCGGTAAAACCGATTCGGCCACCATCTCCGAATGAGCCAGAAATCGTCCACCCAGCTTTAATAGGTCAGCAACACGTTTCAGAAAAAGAGCCATGTCTGGCCGGGGAAAAAAGCTGAAACTATTGCCCAGGCAATACGCAGCATCAAAGGGCGAACTGGCGGCAAACGTATCAGTTGGTATTGTCAAAAAATCGCCAGTTATAGCTGTTAACGATGCTTTTTGCGACTTGGCCTCGGCCTCAAGCTCTGTTATGTATTCCGGTGAAATGTCAACGCCGGTCAGGTGAGCACCCATGCGAGCTAACGGCAAGGTATGACGACCATAACCGCAGAAAATATCCAGCAGATGATCGCCAGGACCAAACTCAAGCGTTTCAACCAATAGTTCAAGATCAAGCTGGGTCTGCTCCTCCGTTTGAGCCGCTTTCCAGGCATCTTGGGGTAATCCGTGAAAGAAAGTATGGTACCAGGCCATGTAATAGTGAATTTGAACTATTTTACGAGTTCCTGCCAGGAAATCAGACCAATTGCTACTACAGCCAGCAACAGGCCAATTTTGTTAGCCGTCGATAGCTTTTCCCGAAAGAAGAGCGCGGCCATTAACGCAGCTAACAAGATAACGCCGATATTATAGAGTGGGTAAACGAATGCCCCGTTCCCGTTAAAAGCTGACAGCGCTAGTAGCAACGTATAGAAACTCAGAAAATTCGGTAAGCCCAGTGTTACAGCCCCAATCAGACTTTTGGTTTCAAATTTTTCTTTCCCCTGCCCGAGTCGCACCAACAGCATAATCAACCCGGCGGCAATGGCCCCCGTAATCATGGTCAGCATTACCTGAATGGTTTGATTGGCAGACGGAATATAGTGGAGATTCATGTAGTTAATCAGCGTATTGGTCGCTCCGTAAAACAGAAAAACGCCAATTGGTAAAAGCAGATTTGCGCCCAAACGACTAGTCCGGCTTGATGTGGTTGCTCCTAAGGTTGCCAGTTCTTCTGGAATGGGCGTGTGTTCTTCAGGCTGTTCTTTTTTATACGTGCTTAAGCCTACCGCAACAACGGCCAGTATCAGGCCGAGGTAGTTTAGCCCATCGAACGGACGTCCGCCAGCCCGAAATACGAACAGACTAAAACAGACGGGAATCACCAGCGACAGGTTATTAGCCAGCGATGTAACGGTAATACCCATGCGCTGCGTCGACGCGCCCGACAGCATGAATGTCAGGATAAAGCCGACGCCTAGCCCAATAGCTAGCCACGTCCAGGTTTGGGCTAGGTCCAGCGAAAACGACTGACCCACTGGAAGCAAAAGCCATCCCGTCAGGAAACAAATCGGGTAATTGAGCACAATCGCCTGGAATGTATTGACGCCATAGCGCGGGAATATGCGGAAATTCAGCAGCAGCAGTACCGAGAGTAAAATGCTAAGACCTAAAAAAAGCATACCGGTAAACAGTCGATAATTCCCGGCGAAGTTAAGCGAACGAAAACGAGCGATACGACTTTTAGATACGTAATATTTCCTTATCAGCCTTTCAGCTTAGCCGAAACGCGTCTCTAAAGCAAAACCTTGGGTATAATTAACAGAATATCAGGTTTAGTAAAGTTGATGGTTAATCCTGTCGATTCACATAGCTCATTCATTTTAATTTATGCTTCACGGTAAGACGATTTTTGGGCGAACGCTGGCAACCCTGGGTGCAAGCGCGCTTTGCCTGCTTCCTATCACCCAAAACCTGGCTCAGGTCAGCGAACCAAAGCCGATTACGATTCAAGTGGATTTCACTAAAGATAAAGGTCCCTTAAAACCAATCTGGGCGTGGTTTGGCTACGATGAACCTAACTACACCTATATGAAAGACGGCAAGAAACTGCTGACTGAAATTTCTAAACTCAGCAAAGTGCCTGTCTACGTTCGTGTTCACAGTTTATTAGTAACGGGCGACGGTACAGCTGCGTTGAAATGGGGATCTACCAACACCTATACCGAGGATGCCAATGGTAAGCCAATCTATAACTGGACTATCGTTGACAAAATTTTCGACACCTTCATTCAACGGGGAATGAAGCCAATTGCCCAGATTGGATTTATGCCCGAAGCGCTTTCCACTAATCCGCAACCTTACCGCCACAACTGGGACCCGAGCCATAAGAATTATGACATCTTTACCGGTTGGGCTTATCCTCCGAAAGACTATAACAAATGGGCCGAGTTGGTTTATCAATGGGTCAAACACTCAGTTCAGAAGTACGGTCAGAAAGAAGTGGAAAGCTGGTATTGGGAACTTTGGAACGAACCTGATATTCCTTACTGGAAAGGCACGACCGAAGAGTACATTAAGCTCTACGATTATACCGCCGATGCTGTTAAACGAGTGTTACCGACCGCGCGTATGGGAGGCCCTGAAGTAACCGGACCACTCAGCGAAAAGTCTCAGAAGTTTTTCAACGCGTTTATGGAGCACATCGTCAGCGGCAAGAATTATGTCACGGGTAAGACAGGCGCTCCAATTGATTTCATTACGTTTCACGCAAAAGGAGACCCTAAGATTGTGGATGGTCACGTCCGAATGAATATGGGGAAGCAGTTGCGGGATATAGACAAAGGTTTTGAAATTGTTGCCTCCTACCCCAGCCTGAAACACCTACCGATTATTATAGGTGAATCAGATCCAGAGGGCTGCGCGGCCTGTTCGGAGGATTTCAATCCGCAGAATGCGTATCGGAACGGCACCATGTATTCTAGTTATACGGCTGCTTCCTTTGCGCGCAAATACGACCTGGCGCAGGCGCGGGGGGTAAATCTGGCGGGCGCAGTTACCTGGGCGTTTGAGTTCGAAAATCAGCCCTGGTTTCGAGGTTTTCGCGATCTGGCTACCAATGGCGTCGATAAGCCGGTGCTGAACGTATTCCGTATGTTCGGGATGATGCCTACTAACCGGGTTGAGGTGCAAAGCGGCTTAGCCTACGATTACGCCCGTGTACGGGATGAAAGTGTACGGGCAGAGTCGGATATTAATGCGCTGGCTTCTAAAGACACCAAATCAGCTGCGGTAATGGTCTGGAATTATCACGATGATAATTTGCCTAGCCCCGACGCCCCCATCTCCGTTCGTCTCAACGGATTACCTAATAAAACGGTTACGCTGCACCATTATCGAATCGACCAGAAATTCAGCAATTCCTACGAAGCCTGGAAGAAAATGGGCTCACCCAAATCACCGTCCGCCGAGCAGGTAGCTCAACTTGAAAAAGCGGGTCAATTGCAGCAGTTCACAAACCCTGAACGAGTCGCAGTAAAAAATGGTGAAGCCGTACTGAATCTGACGTTACCCCGGCAGGGCGTTTCACTGCTTAAATTAACCTGGGATTAATTAGGCGCAGAGGAAGGCAAAAAGGTTTTATTCAGCCAGACGACCAACTGGTTCCAGCTTTCAACCGGAATTTTGGCGTGAGTCGTGTTTTTCATCACTAAAAATTCCTTCTTGCTGCTCGGAATGGCATCGTAAAACTCCCGTACCTTCTCAACATCAAATAATTCATCTTTGTCGCCAGCACCGACCAATACGGGAACATTCAGCGTCTTGGGAAGCCGGAGTTCCTTGACATTCAGCATAGAGACAAAACGAAGCGTATAATGATAATTGAACAGTGAGTCTTTTGAGACAACCATGCCCTTTCTATAATATTCCACGGCCGGGTACGATGGCCGAAAAATAGAGCTTGCCAGAATTTTTGTTTTTTCAAAAAGCGTCGGCTGGTTTGCTACGCCTTTTCTGCCCTCATAAGCGCCCGAGAGTAGTATTACTCCTGCAATCTCATCAGGAACGGCGTTGGCAGCTAATATCGCAGACGCTACGCCCAAACTATGCCCTAGAATAACCACTTTTGAAAAACCGAGGCTTTTCACATAGCGTACCGATTCCGCTAAATCAGTAATCCATCGGTCTTTACCTGGGCTATCCCCCCGGTTGCCATCCGATAGACCATGCCCTCTATAATCCAAGCCAAATGTCGTATAGCCGCCGGCCGATAGTGGTTTACCCGCCATTTCATACGCACCACTATAGGCAGTAATGCCATGAAATAGCAAAACAGCAATATCTTTTTTTGATTGATCAACACCGTCGGGATTCCATCTTCGTAGGAAAAGGGTTACTCCGTCTGAAGTCTTAAATGTATTATGGGGTCCGGTGAAATGATCTCTTAACCTGACTGCTTCGTCAGACGTAATGTCAGCATGGTTCGTCTTTGATTCGGTTGGAAGAAACGCCAGAATAAATCCGATAATGAAAACTGCCCCTATTAAGGCAATGATACCGAACAATATCTTTTTACCTGTTTTCTTCATACTTGTATTTTTAAACTAAATGTATGAAAGATAGGCCTAATTAGAAACTTAAGCGATGCCCACATCACCATACATACAGTTCCGTGCAAGCCAAACCGCTGACTTTAGCCAGCATTCTTAATGTCTATTATTAATATGGGCTATCTTTAGCCGCCATCCGCTAAATGGACTCTTCGTTATGTATCTATTCCAATGCTTGTTCTCGGCTTTTTTTTTCTTGCCTGTGCTCTCGGCTTTTAGCCAGAAGCAGTTATCCATTTCGGCTACGGTAGCGCCGGTTTTTACCCACACTAACTACGAGCGCCGGTCTTTTTATCCGGAAAGCAACGGGCAAATTGTTGAACCCATCTTTCTAAGCGGCAGCCGTTGGGAGTCAGGGTTCTTGGCAGGAGCGACCGTAAATTATACGTACGCACCGGGCTGGTCGGTGACTTCGGGCATCTGGTTTCGACAGGTGGCTATGCGTCAGGCACGGCTGGCCATAGCAGGAGAAGGTACTACCACGATTCGAAGCCGATCGGTTCGCGTTCCGTTACTTCTAAATTTTCGGCAATCGGTCAGACAATTATCCCCCTATTTTTCGCTGGGCTTACTGGTCGATTTGCCGCTTGCTTCGCAGATAATTGCGGTACGCAATGGCGAATCGACGCAACGGCTGCAAATGACTCCCGAAAGTGGCCCATATTTCTATCCCATGCTGGGTGCTGGCGTTCAGTATAAACTCGATCAGCGGCTCACGTTAACAGCACAGCCGGTATTCGCTTACAGTTTAGGCCGGTTCGGAGGGGCTAGTACGCATAATCCAGCTTATGAACTGAGTCTACTAGCGCAGGTTGCTTATCGACTTAAATAAAATCACCACGTTACGTTAGCACTTTATCCTCAGCCAGTAACCGCATCCGATAGGCATTCATGGCGGTGCGCCCCAGTTGACTGACAAGCCGATAATTAACGATAATCCCAACGACGGCCCCGATACCTGGAATGAGTTGCGCCATCTTAGCCAGGTCGATATAATCGCGGTATTCCTGCTGGAAGGTTAGCCAGTCAAACTGATTGATATCTTCCGGCAATTGGCGACTATGTTCTGCCCAATTGGCAATGTGCTGATACACAACCTGCCGGCGTTCCTGACTGGAAAAAGCCAGCTGAAAAATGTACAGGATAAATACTCGCTCCCGGTAGTCATTTACTGAGAATCCGTACAAGCTGGCGATCTCGAACAGCATTTTCATTTTCAGCACAAGCAGCAGCGGAAAATCGGCTAGCCCAAGCAAAAGGCCACCGGCTCCTGTAACACCGCCCTCAGCCGCACTGGTTTTTTTGTAGAACTCAATACGCTTTGCCACAGCCGCGTCGCGCTCGGTCAGCGTTAGCCCTTGCGCAGGTGGTCGGGTAAAGAATTCAGCGCCAAATAAAACCGCCCGCGTCATCTGCTTAATGGCCGCCGTAATCAGGTCATGTATCCGCTTAGGAATAATCCGGTTAATGCGCCGTTGCCAGCTCGTAGAGAGTCGTCCAAACGCGGAAGGTGGCTTTTGCATGGCTTGCTGCCAGCGAGTTAATTCGGTGCCAACGGCCTGTTCGTAAGGTGTCATTTGATAGATTATTTGGGAAAATAGCGCATTGCCAACGAATTAAAACGCTGGTATCTGCGTTTTCCTTATACTTGTGCTTATAACCTAAATAACGTTTGCTTAGCCGTATGATGAAATTTGTTTTGTTTGTAGTTGGCCTTGGTTTGCTGTATTTTGTAAGTACCGGATTTAAAATAACCTCCAACTCCGAATCGAAAGCGCCTGTTGTAACCGCCGTAAAGACCAAATCTACAAATCCTTACCTTGATGTGTATGATCAACTTCATTTAGGGAATTCAGGTTTGCACAAAGACGTATTTGAATATGCCCTGCGCGGCTGGCAAAAGATGGGAACGGATAAGCCAGTCCTATCGATTGTCGATCTAAGTCAGCCTTCCGACCACAAGCGGATGTATGTGGTTGACCTGCTTAACAAGAAACTACTTTTCAATACGTACGTTGCGCACGGGCGTAACTCCGGTGATCTGGTTCCGAACCAGTTTTCGAATACGCAGTCGTCTTTCCAGTCCAGCCTCGGTTTCTACCAGACGCTTAATACCTATATGGGTAAACATGGCCTTTCGCTCCAACTAAAAGGGTTGGAAAAAGGCTTTAACGACAACGTCTATAACCGTAACATCGTTTTGCACGGTGCTGACTATTGCTGCGAAGAATTTATCCGCAAGACCGGTCGCTTGGGTCGTAGCCAGGGTTGTCCAGCGGTTCCTTATGCCGACTCTAAAGGTATAATCCAGGCGGTGAAAGGCGGTACATGCCTGTTCGTTTATTCGCCTAACAACGATTATCTCAAGCAATCAGCTTACTTATCCAATCCGTATACATCCTTGTAGAACCGGAGTTTGCCAGCGGCATCGACGTCAGCGATGTTATAGGCAATAAACACCGGAAACGGCTTGGGAATGGCCAGTGTTTTGGGTTTCTGATCCGCCAAACACTGGCTCATGAAGGTATCATCAAAAGTTAGTTTGCCCAGCACCAGATTGGCCAGTTCAATGGGTTTTTGCACCCGCACGCAGCCATGACTCCGCCAGCGGTCGGTTGTCAGCGCAAACAGATCGCGGCTATTGGTATCATGCAAATAGATAGCCAGCGGATTTTCCAGGTCGAATTTTATTAGTCCCAACGAATTCTCACAGCCCGACGCCTGCCGAACGCGATAAGGAAAATTTGTCTCCGAAAGAGACGCCCAGTCAATTTCTTCGGGGTTTACTTCCTTATTTTTCTCATCCAGAATTTGAAGGTTCTGGTTGTAAATGAACGCCAGATTCCGCTGCATTCGGGGCAACATTTCCTCCAGCGCGATATTTTTCGGTACGTTCCAATACGGATAGGCAACAATATCTTTAATGTAGGTAGTCATGCAGGGCGTCCGCTTATCAGGTTTCCCGGTAATCACCTGCATCGGTAACAGCCGCTTACCGCTCCGGTCGAACACATTCAGTTCACCCGCCGGGATATTGACCAGCACAAATTGCTCAGGATCAAAACGGTTGATGTATCGATAAAAATTCAGCGTTTGCCGAATGAGCCGCAATGAATCAGTAACCGCCGGACTATGCTTCTTCGCTTTCCGAAGCCGGTTGTAATGTCCTACCAGTTGATTATAGGGTCCAAACGGAGCGACGGTGCTCACGATAGCTGGTAAGAACTCTGGCCCTTTTTTCAGCCCACTTGTTTTAGTAGACCAGGCAGAGTCAACGGTTTCCGGTAAGCCGCTATATGTTAACCGCGATGGCTTTTTACCATATCGAATTTCCATCAGCAGGTTAGCTAATTTGGCTTCGATACCCGCTTTGCCAGCTCCTTTAACAGCCGCAAATCGAGTCGTATCTACACCAACTGAATCGGCATAGCGACACACCTGATGAAGTTGCAGCGCTGCCAGTCTAATTTCCTCCTGCGTCTCTTTTCGTTTTTGCTCAATCCGAGCCTGTTCCCGTTTAGTGGTCTGCCGGTTGATAATCCATTTACTAATAAAGAATATAACCACCAGACCTACGACTACCGAAACGATAATCGTAATTTTTCGCTTATCCATGTCTATTCGTTGAGTACTGTTACTATATATAACATGGTAAGCCCATCATTGGTTATCCGGCGGTAGTTGAAAGCAGAACTGGTATGTAAAACGGGCAACCCATTTTGTGAGTTGCCCGGCCAGTGCATTAGCTATATGATGGTTTGTCGATATCTGGTTTGTTCGTATTCCGATTCGGATGTGTCATCCTGACATTAGCCGCTGGTTCGTCCCCATCCATATATTCGTCTTCTAATTCATCCGGCGCTAGTTCTTCGGGATCAATCTGGCTACCGGGGCCGCTGGTGCCTTCGGCTGACTGATCGGCGAGTCCAGCGGGCGAAATAGCTTGTTTTGCCCGGATAATGTCTTCTTTGTCCTGATTTTCCATAACGGTTTATTGTCTGATTTTGTCAGTTTATGGTAGTTTTAACCAGCAGCCAGATTGTTTGTTCGAGTTATGGACAGACTTTATGGGCTATCTTACCTATATACAGCTCAGAAAAAATTCCGGTTAAAACAAAAACACCGGCCTGTTGACCGGTGCTTTTACCATAATTAAGCTTTCTTTCCTTTTCCCTTGGCTTTCGAGCCGCCTTTCTTAGCTGGGCTCTTATCCAGCGAGTTAATCCAGACGGCTAATTTCATAGCATCTTCCTTCGGCACCTGTTTCATCGGTGCCATTGGAGGATAACCAGGCCAGTGCGATGGGATTGGGTTGTAAATCAGGTTTACAATTTCCTCGTTAGAGTATTTCTTCTTGGCTACATCCGCATAGGCCGGACCAACTAACTTTTGGTTTGGGCGGTGACAGGCAATGCAGGTGTACTTACTCATCAGGGCATTCATATCCGCTGGAATGTCGGACGTATCCTGAGCGTTAGCGTCGAAAGAAGCGACGGCCAGCGAAGCCGAAGCGATGATAAGGCCAAACAATTTTTTCATGAGAATCAGGTAATCGATAAATGGATGAACAAGTTAATAATTGGTAAACAGGCTAACCGCACAAAAATATACGGTTACGCACGATAACCCAATTTTGGCTTAGGTTTTTCCTATTAAACCAATCATTTGACAGTTGTTCTTTAAAAACGTTTAAAATTGGTAAACCAAAAAATGATGCAACCCCTCGACCGCTTCTCCGGCCACGCCGATCTCTACGCCCAATACCGGATTGATTACCCATCTGAACTCTACGATTTTATTCTACAGTTCGTCAATGAACGGCGTTACGCCTGGGATTGCGCTACTGGTAACGGTCAGGTAGCTAGTGCATTATCAGCTATTTTCGAGCAAGTTGACGCTACCGATATCAGCGAGAAGCAGTTAGCACAAGCTGTGCAGAAGCCCAACATTCACTACCAAATCAGCCCAGCCGAACAAACCCCTTTTGCTGATAATACATTTGATCTCGTTACTGTAGCGCAGGCGCTGCACTGGTTTGACGTAGAGGCTTTTCATCAGGAAGTCCAGCGGGTAGCAAAAAAAGGAGCGACCATTGCCGAATGGGGCTACGGCCTGGTTAAGCTCGGCCCTGACCTTGATCCAATTATGATTGATTTCTACCGAAACCGCATTGGTCCCTACTGGGATCCGCAACGGAAATATATTGATAACGCCTACGCTACATTGCCCTTTCCATTCGCTGATGCACAACGGGCTGAATTTACCGTCCAGCGACAATGGTCATTAGAGCGGTTTTTAAACTACCTGAGAACTTGGTCGGCGGTGCGGCAGTATGTACATGAAAATGAAGAAGATCCGGTGAACTGGTTGGGCGAGGAGCTATCGCCTAGCTGGGGAGAGGCTGAGCGAGGAGTAAGTTTCCCAGTGTTTTTGCGGGTCGGGATTATATAGAAAAGTGGGATATCACGTTTCTACAATTTCGCCGGATTAAGGTATTTCAAACGCGGTACGCGCAGAAAATCAACGTCATTATCGGAGAGTAGTGTCAGGTTATTTACAATGGCAGTCGCAGCAATGATTGCGTCGGGCAGTTTGATTTTCGCTTTCCGCCGAATGTCAATCGTTTGCTGAATAATAGGTTCAGTTAGATCGAATTCCCTTGAACTAGTTACAAAGAGCGCCAAGTCCGCTGCAAAATCTAGATCGGCTGGTAACCATCCTAACAATTCAATCCGATTAATAACTGATAGGTTAATTGGTGTTACCAAAACACTACTCATAAAAGCCATTCCATTATTCGGCAACAGACCACGAAGTGTTTTGGTAACAATATTCGTATCTACGAGATAGGTCTTTCCCATGAACCTCTCAAATCGCTTAACTCTTGGTCAATAGCTTCGTTTTGTTCCTTCGTGTAATGTTTGTACTTATCCACTAAATGGCTCAGATCGCTTTTAGCTTGAGGATGTGCTTCTGCCTCAGGCTCTTCAACTAGAATGACATGAATTTCAACCTGTTTCTCGTTGAACTCTTCGGGCACTGTCACCTGAACAATTTGATCGTGCGGAATCGCATACTGCCGAATCATCTGCATGGCTAGAACGACTTATTTTGTCACGAAAATATAAAATTATTTGACAACTACGCTTCCCAGATCACTCTGACAACTTTTCCACGTACGCCAATCGTCTGGAAAAACTCTAGCCAGTGTAATTGCTGCGGCCCAAGGTGATCAGTGGGTGATTTGACCTCAACGAATTCATAATCGCCCTGCTCATTCCAGACCAGCAAGTCAGGAAAACCGCGCGTATGTTCGCGAACATTGCGGGCCATTTCCAGCAAAATAAGCCGAAGCTGATCAATGTCCAGTAGTTCAATCATACGCTGAACCAACGTCAGCAGTTCGTCCGACCAGTCGACCAGTACGTTAGTAATGCCATATTTGGCGTTGAACATTCGACCTGTGTGCCGTCGCCAGTCATCTTTAGTAGCGAGTTCTGCTAGTCGGCCTTTCAGCAACACTTCGCGTTTCAGGTAAAAGTCAGGAAGGTAAAAATCCGACGGGGCACGTTGCAGTGGATGGTGAATTGCCGATACGTTAGCATCGTAGATAATATCCCAGAAGACCAGCCCAAACAACCCGCGCCAGGGGTAATTTTCGGTAAAAGCCGCATCGTAATCCTGCTCCAGGTAATAATTCATCACCCCTGTTTCCACGTGATGCCGGTAAGCCACCGGAATGTTAACACTCTCGGCGTCAGACAGGAAACGTGTAGTGGCTTTGCGACTGCGCTTTTTCTCGCCAATACTCAGGATTTTCTCGCGGAAGTCATTGGCAAAATAACGTTCTTCGGCATTTAGCGGATTAACGGCAATTTCGTCGCAGAGGGCCAGTGCTTCATCGACCGACCCATTGCGGAACAGTAGTCGCACCCGCCGTTCACGCGCCGGTACGCGATCAGAAAGCTCGTAAACGGCCAACGCCTGTTCGGGAAGTTTTTGCCGTTCCAGATAACCACCAACCCGGCACACTAGTTTCTGATAACCCGGTATGGCAATTTCTGTGAGTTCTGGCCGAGTTTCGTTCCAGTTCAGGAACCAGTTGTAAATATCTTCGGCCGGGGTTTCGCTTTCCTTAAGGTCATAAAATTCCTCATTCGTCAACGAAATCAGGAGCTTATCTTCTACCTCCTTACGCGTACGAAAACGGGCCGTTAGCTTACTTTCATCGTATCGTTCGAAGTTAACCATGCCCAGGTCACGGACAACAAACTCCGTCATGCTACCGCTCCGGTTGCCGAAAAACAGGTATTTTACCATCATGCCCTCGGCCTCGAAATTCATTTTGACCACCGTTTCATAAGTAGTCAGGCTCGTAACGATTTCGCCGAAATCAAGTTCGCGGAGGGCATATCGGACAACCCCTTCCTTTTTCTCTTTAGCTAATGGCTTAATTTCTTCTGGCTCCAACGGCAGTAACTCCAATAATTCGGGTTTGGTGAAAATACCGAGCGCTTCGTCGCCCATAATTTCGTTATGAGCTGATAACCGTTCAATAAATCCAGCCGTTATTAATTCACCAACAGCTGCCGGCAAGTCGGTTATCTCAGTGTATTGTAGCTTATTAACGCGAAAAAAGAGTCCTTTGCGGTTACTCAATCGTACATACAGACATTGTGCATCGAGGCTAAGGGCGTCGAACCGGCGCAGGAAGTCCCATTCGGCTTCGTTCAACAGGTTGCCATATAGTCGTTTGACAAAGTCCAGTACGTAACGGAAATTGTCAAGATAGTAGCGGGGCGTAAGAATAACTTTCTGGTGTCCGACCATAAATAAACAACAAAAAAACAGTCATTTATGTCCCCAACCGACGTACTGAATGAGTTAGAGAAAGAAGGAATTTTATTGTCTGAACAGCAGGCAGAAATTGCCAATATAGAGCAGAAACGACCTTTTTCACTACACTGGGAACTTCGGGCGATGCTTTACTTGGGCATTTTACTACTAAGTTCCGGACTGGGTCTACTCGTCTACGACAATTTCGACCGGATTGGGCATGGTGCCCTGTTGGTAGCTATTGCAGTGGCCTGCTTAGGTTCTTTTTTCTTTGCCTGGCGCTACCGACCAAAGTGGACAGTCAGCGAAACCAAAAGTCGTTCGACTTTCGGTGATTACGCCCTGATTCTGGGCTGTCTGCTGTTTCTGACGCTGGAAGGTTACGCACAGTATGCGTATAACGTGTTCGGCACACGGTACGGCCTCGTAACCTTGCTACCAGCGCTGCTATTTCTTCCACTAGCGTATCGCTTCGACCATCGGGGTGTATTAGGTATGGCTTTGACTGCGTTAATTTCGTGGGTCGGGGTAACCGTTCGCCCACTTGAACTTTATTTCAAAACTAACTTTTTTGATCAGAAAACGGTCTTTTCGGCCATTATCCTGGCCCTGATTTTAATTGGTACGGCTCTTTGGCTGGAGCGACGACGCATAAAACCGCATTTTACGTACACCTACCTAACCATGGCCGGAAATCTGCTGATGGTAGCGCTGTTAGGTGGGCTGTTTAACTTCGACGAGCTACGACTTGGGTTTGCTATAGGGCTGGCTGGGGCCTGTTTCGCAATGGACCGCTACGCGCGTCAAGATAAGTCATTCCTGTTTTTGCTCATGAGTGTAGTATACGGCTACATCGGTGTCACTTACCTTTTCTTTCATTATCTGGATATCACCGATGACTCTGCCTACTACTGGTATTTTATAATAACTGGTACGGCGGTCGTCTATTACCTCATGACGCAGTTACCTAAACGAACCCTAAGCGCATGAAAGCCTATAACGAGCAGTGGATATATAACCGCTCTATTCTGGAGCAGGCCGAGCGCTGGCACCGACAGGGGCTTTTGACTGACGAGCAAATTAGCCAGGTTCGAAAGAAGTATCCAGTGGAATTTCGGCAGACGAACGGCTTCCTCGAAATTGGGTTGTTTTTATTCACGACCGTCGCCATTCTGGCCTGTTATCTGCTACCTGCCAGTATGTTTTCCAGCTTGCTGAATGATGGTTTCTTCAATATCGCGGCTGGTATTGGTATTGGCGTTGTGGGGCAAGTGTTGATTAATCGTCGGAGTCTTTATCGTAACGGTATTGATAATGCTTTTGCCGCTACCTTAACTGGCTTTCTGTCATTTGGCTTTAATCAGATGCTGCCCAATGGTTTATCGACGGGCACACACTGCTTACTGACGTTACCGTTATTATTGTTGGTCCTCTGGTATTACGGTGATACGCTACTTGCTTTTTTCACCCTGTCCACATTTTATACCTTCGTCTTCGATAGCTTAATCAAATACAGTTGGGGGAAAGATGTGCTACCATTCGTTATGATGGGGGTTTCGCTCCTGATTTATCTAGCTGTCAGACAATACCTTAAGCGCAATACACGCGAAGTGTATTACACTGATCCGCTGAATCTAGCGCAGTGGGTGTCTCTAATTATGCTCGCAGCGAGTGGCAATTATTTCGTTGTGCGCGAATTAAATGGCTTATTACTTAAAACTAATCCCTTACGTGTCGCTCCACCCGAAGCCCCGGAAATTTCACTGGCCTGGCTATTCTGGTTGCTAACCTTTCTGATACCAATTATCTATCTGTGGCAGGGAGTCACAAAGAAAAACCGGATGCTTATTATCCTGGGCATATTAGGTTTAGTCGCTGCATTCTCGACTGTGCATGAGTATGTCGCATTAGTACCACTCAATGTCGCGCTGACCGTTAGTGGACTAGTGATGATTGGTCTTGCTGTAGTCGGTATTCAGCATTTACGCAAACCGAAGCACGGCTTTACAGACGCACCTGACGATGATTCGCCAAATGAATTCTTTACGAATGCCGCCACAATAGCAGCTGTTCATGTGACGGGATCGGCTCACCATCCGTCTAAGAACGACCTTCAGTTCGGCGGGGGCGACTTCGGGGGCGGAGGTAGTGAAGGCAAATACTGATGTGTATAAAAATTCATATTTTTGTGTATAGACTATTCAGTTGTTATGCGAACGAATATTGATATTAATGATGACTTGCTTCAAAGAGCATTAAAATTCAGCCATTTAAAAACAAAAAAAGCTGTCATTGAATTGGCTTTACAGAAGTATGTAGACCATCAAGCTCGTATGGATCTACTAGCATTACGCGGCAAAGTACAATGGGACGGTGACTTAGAGCAAATGCGTACAGATAACACACCAACTGATTGGGATAAATGATTGTTGATACATCCGTCTGGATAGATTACTTTCGAGACGTTCGAAATTCAAAAACAGACTTGGTAGATGAATTACTGCGAAAAGATTCCCTTTTTATAACGCCTACTATTTTACAGGAAGTCCTTCAGGGAGTACATAAAGATGGTCAATTTGATCCTATAAAACGGGGGTTAATGGCATGTGGTATGCTACAGAATAACCCAGTCGAAGCCGCCACCGAAGCGGCTTTACTATACCGCTATCTCCGCCAGAAAGGCATCACAATCAGAAAACCCAATGACTGCCTGATTGCTCATTACGCTATTTTCTACGACATACCAATTTTGCATAACGACGTTGATTTCGAGCAGATTGCTAGGTTTACGGCCCTACGAATTGCTCTTGAATAAACTCCAAACTTAACTTCCCGTTCGCGTCTGCCGAAAAACCGCTAAGTTTGGCCCCGCAAACCAACGACCATACGCAGTCGCATGAAAACTGTAGATTCCTACAACTTTGCGGGCAAGAAAGCCCTCGTTCGGGTGGACTTCAACGTGCCCCTCGACAAAGAGTACAACATCACTGACGACACCCGCATTAAGGCTACCATCCCTACCGTCATGAAAATCGTTAATGACGGCGGATCAGCTATTTTAATGTCGCACCTGGGTCGGCCGAAGGGTGGCCCTGAAGAGAAATATTCGCTTAAGCACCTGCTTCCCGCCTTGAAAGAAGCGTTTGGACGCGAGGTTAAATTTGCAGACGACTGCATCGGTCAGTCGGCTACCAATTTAGCGGCCAGCCTACAACCGGGCGAAATTCTGCTGCTCGAAAACCTGCGTTTTTACAAGGAAGAGGAAAAAGGTGACGTAGCCTTCGCCGAGAAGCTGGCGAAACTAGGCGATGTTTGGGTAAACGATGCCTTCGGAACAGCCCACCGCGCCCACGCTAGTACCGCCGTAATGGGGCAGTTCTTTACAGACCGCGTAGCTGGTTACGTTATGCAGGCTGAGTTAGATAATGCCAAAAAGATCCTGGAAAACGCCGAGCGGCCCTTTACGGCCATCATGGGGGGTGCCAAAATCTCCGATAAAATCCTGATCATCGAAAAACTGCTCGATAAGGTTGATAACCTGATCATCGGTGGAGGTATGACTTATACCTTTACTAAGGCGCAGGGCGGCCAGATTGGGAAGTCATTGCTCGAAGCAGATAAGCAGGATCTGGCACTCGAACTGCTGAAGAAGGCAGAAGAAAAAGGTGTGAAAATTTATATGCCGGTCGATAATGTCTGCGCCGATGATTTCTCCAATGATGCCAACCGGCAGATTGTAGCCACCGGTCAGATTCCTGACGGCTGGGAAGGTCTCGATATTGGTCCAGAAACAATTAAAAAGTTTACGGACGTTGTTTTAAGCTCGAAAACTATCCTTTGGAATGGACCGATGGGCGTGTTTGAATTCGAAAACTTTGCAACTGGCACTAATGCCATTGCTGAAGCTGTAGTAAAAGCTACCGAAGAAAACGGCGCGTTTTCGCTCATCGGTGGTGGTGATTCAGCCTCGGCCATTAACCAGGCTGGTTATGGTGACCGTGTTAGCTATGTATCGACGGGTGGTGGTGCCTTGCTCGAATATATGGAAGGAAAAACGTTGCCGGGCGTGGCAGCGCTGGAATAAGTGTGAATGATGACCGGGTCGCCGGTGCGATTATAAATGATACATGATTCTCTATGCATCATTTATAATCGCACCGGCGACCCGGTCATCATTGAAAATCAATCGCTTACCAGTTAATAAAAAAGCTTATTTACTTTACTATAAGAAGATTACCTTGAGCTAGTTGCGGTTTAACCCACGTCAAGTATGGCCTTCTCCAAAAGTCCGGAAATTTCTAAAGAGCCGGAGCGATCTGGTAAGGATTATTTAGACCCGTCGCGCTCGGAGTTAGTCAATCACCTCAAAACCGAAAAGGCTAAAATACCCGACCACGACATTGGCGATTTTCTGACTAAATCGTTCTGGTCGTTTATTCACCATTACTTCAAAAGTCGGTTTGGCCCTAACCATCCTTATCCAGCCTACCAGGCTCCGGAAACCGGTATTTATGAGCTAACGACCGAGCAGGAAACCAGCATTGCTGTCACGGGTGACTGGGCAACCGATACGCCCGATTCGTTTGCAGTAGCCCGGAAAATGCAGGAACACGAGCCTGACTATACAATCCACATTGGTGATACATACTTTGTCGGTTCGCCCCCTGAAATCAAGAGCAATTTTGTAGAGCACGGTTCGCCCTGGGTGCGGGGACACTCTGGTAGTTTTGCCGTGCTTGGTAATCACGAAATGTATGCGCGTGGCGATGCATTTTTTGAGTGTCTGCTGCCCACGCTTGGCGTACGAAACGCAGCCGGAGCCTACACAGGACAGAAGGCTGGCTTTTTCTGTCTGCAAACCCCTCACTGGCGCATTCTGGGTTTAGATACGGGTTATCATTCGGTTGGAAAACCGATTCTTGAGTTTCTCCCATGGAATAATCCTGATTGCCACTTCGATGACATTCAAATGGATTGGCTCAAAAAAACGGTTAAGCTAGATGATCCGTCGGATAAGCGCGGCATTCTCATTTTTACACACCACCAGTATATTACCGCTTTCGATAAAGAGCCGGAATTTAGTAAGCCCGCTGGCCAATTAGCATCTTTACTCGGAACCGAACGAAGCGTTTTGTGGCTATGGGGCCATGAGCACAAGCTTGCTTTTTACCAGAAAGTGAAGCTTGATAACGGTCCAACTGTCTATGGACGCTGCATCGGTAATGGCGGAACCCCTATCGAAGTTAAATCAAAGAATTTCAACCGAAGCGATAAAAAGAACGGGAATGTGGCTCTGGTCGGCTTCGATTGTCGGGTACAAAAGGCAGTCAAAAATACATCCCTAGGATTTAACGGTTATGCCGTATTGACCGTGGATCAGGAAACATTAAGTATCGCTTATTATGATAATCAATCGCATTTATTAACCGAAAAATGGGTGGCTGACGTCTCGACCGGACGTATGCAGGGCGCAATGGCGATAGCCCCGGATAACCGGATGACGCTTGTTGCCAACAAGTCATGGGGTGACGCTGTAAGGTAATGTATAGATTACGTCTACTGACTTTCCCTAAAATTATAACCAGCTAATACCCCTCCGTCAATAACCAGATTAGCGCCGTTTATGTAGCTGTTTTCGGGCTTGGCCAGGAAGGCAACGAGTCGAGCGACCTCATCCGGCAACCCCTGCCGTCCGGCTGGAATATGACTGATAATATTAGTCTGATAATCATTAGTTTTTGAAGCACCCATAGCCGTATCGACATAACCCGGCGAGATGCAGTTACAGGTAATATTCCAATTACCCCACTCAACCGCGAGCGATTTAGTATAGCCGATTAAGGCGTGTTTACTAGCCGCATAGGTTGACGAATAAGCCCCACCAATCACTCCGTAGATGGATGAGATATTAATGACCCGACCAAAATTAGCGTCCTTCATTTTCGGTAGGAGCCTCCGGCAAAAGAGAAAAGCGGCTTTTACGTTCGTGTCAAAAACTAAATCCCATTCTTCGTCCGATACATTGTCGGTTCGGTGAAATGGTCCACCAAATCCTGCATTGTTCACCAAGATTAATTGACCATTAGCCAGTTCTGCCTCAATCGCATCCAGCGTTGATTCGATCTCGGCTGGCTTGGTTACGTCGCACGGATAGACGGAACAAGTTTCTCCTTTTGCCTTTATGTTATGAGCGACCGAGTTAAGCTTGATTTCGTCTCTGGCAATCAGAATCACATGCACCTGATTAGCCGCTAATTCTGCCGCAATAGCGGCCCCTATTCCCTGACTGGCTCCAGTTATAATCGCAACTTGCTGCATTAGTTCGTTAGGGCGTTATTCCGGTTTGTCGAAGCCAGTGCAGGCAGCGGCCAAACCACTCATCGAAGGTGGGGGTTTTCGGATAACCATGTTCACCCTGGGTGTAAATATGCAGATCAGCAGGGACATTCTGTCGATGCAACGCTTCATAAAAAACCAGGCTATTACTCACCGGAACGACTTTATCATCACCTGCGTGGGTCAGAAAAGTTGGCGGAGTAGAAGTCGTTACGTGGCCATCATTAGAGTATTGACTAATCTGTTCGGGGGTGGGAGTCGCTCCCAAAAGCTTAGTTCTCGTACCTGAATGCCCGATACGTTCCGTCAGACTGATGACGGGATAAACCAGAATCATGAAACTAGGGCGTATACTAATATTGGCGGGGTTATCAATCAGCGTTTTTTCGAAATGTGTTCCGGCAGTCGAAGCCAGATGCCCACCCGCCGAAAAACCCATTATACCTACTTTTTGCGGATCGATATGCCACTCAACTGCCCGCTCCCGAACCGTTTTAATAGCTTGCTGTGCATCTTGCAACGGCCCAATGGATTTATCGACCATCGTTTGGTCGCTGGGTAACCGGTATTTTAGTACAAAAGCCGTAATGCCCTGTTTAGTAAACGCTTCGGCCACATCATAGCCTTCCCGCTTTATCACCAGTACGCCATAACCTCCACCCGGACAAATGATTACGGCTGCGCCGTTAGCTTTTCCAGCGGGCGGTAAAAAAACCGAAAGCGTTGGTCGGGAAACATTGGAGACAACAAAATCAGCTCGCTTAACTTCTTCATCAGGCGCGGTTTTGGCATTCGGAATTGGTCCTGAATAGAGTGGCAATTCCTGCTGAGCCAGGCAGGTGACGGTTAAAAAGAGGAAGGCAATGTATAGACAGATCGTTCGAATCATTTACGTTCTTTATAGTTAGTTTTCGGATTGGCCATCGGTATTATTGCCCGCATAAATATCCCTTTCTACGGCTATTAATTGAGTGTAAAAGTTTGCGGTTCTACTCGGTTTTGTGGATAAAAACCGTTAAAACGGTTGCCCATTACGCTTTATTCTTCTGAACCCTGTGGGTCAATACATTTCAATCATTCCAAATCATGAATAACTTCTGCCATTTCCGGCAAAAAACAACGACGCTTTTTCTGCTTTTTTTCCTGGTTAATATTGCCATTGCGCAGAAGCCGCTACGCCTGTTCATGATTGGCAATAGTTTCTCGCAGAACGCATCGAAATACCTGCCGCAGTTAAGTAAAGAAGGGGGTCATGAATTAATAATCGGGCGGGCTGAGATTGGTGGGAGCCCGCTGCAACGACACTGGGAACACGTAGAAGCTACCGAAAAAGACCCCACCGATCTCAAAGGCAAACCGTATGACGGAAAATCGCTGAAAATGCTCCTCTCGGAAGGCACCTGGGATGTCGTTACTATTCAACAGGCTTCTATTCTGTCCGGCGATGTGAGTACCTACGAGCCTTACGCCCGCAATTTGTACAACTACGTCAAAAAACTGCAACCACAGGCACAGGTTGTGTTTCATCAGACCTGGGCTTATCGTACGGATTCCAATGATTTCAGTCGCATCGCAGCCGGAGATTCAGCTAAAAACGCTGAGCAAATGTGGGAGAAATCCAGAGCTGCTTACCACGCCACCGCCGACGAGTTAGGGATTCCTGTCATTCCAAATGGCGATGCGTTCTGGCGGATAAATTCAAGCGGGAAATGGGCTTACCATAAAGACAACCTATTTGATTTCAGTCGTGCGCAATCACCTGCCCTACCCGATCAGACGCATTCGCTGCACGTGGGTTATAGCTGGAATAAGGATAAACTGGCGTTTGATTCGCACCACGCCAATGCCGCTGGTTGCTACCTCGGCGGCCTGGTTTGGTACAGTTTTCTATTTAATGAATCGCCCGTTAAATTAACATTTCACCCCGACGAGGTTGATCCGGCTTTTGCTAAACAACTACGAAAAACGGCCTGGGAAACGGTGAAAAAGAGCCGGAGGAAATCGGCGCATAAGTTGGCCGTTCCGGCTCTATAAGCTAACAGACAAACAACATGATATCCGGTCGAAAACGTAGTGCATTTACCTTTATCTGGTTCCTGCTAATGCTGCCAGCAGCCATACGCGCAACCGATAAAAGCGGCATTAATAGGCCGCTGGACCCTTGGGTGTTCCGCTCTGTGCTGGATAAAAAACCACGCATGCTTACGCTGGCCTTACACCCAGAAATGTACGTAGCCTATGACCTTACCACCTGTACCATTTATAAGATCTGGAAAGGGGGCGTTTCAAAAGATGGTGCGGCTTATACTGACAAGAAAACCATCCAGCCGTCGTCCTGGGGTGCGGCTTATTTTTTAGATAACCAGCATCAATTTAGCTGGCACGTTGAGGTCGGAGGGCAAAATCGGCTGGCCAAGATTATCAGCAAAGGGTACTCGTTTACCAATAATCAGATCACGCTGAACTACGCGCTGATACTGGAACCAGCGGATACAGCCTGGGTGGCGGAACGTCCTGAATTTGTGACTGATCGTACTGGCAAACCAGGTCTGGAGCGAGTTTTTTACGTAAAGAATCTGCCAGCAAAAGCGGTCGTCAAATTAACTTCAGCCACGAAAGAGATTGTTTTAAAACCTAGTGGAGCAACAAGAGTCAGAGTATTTTTCGACAAACTGCCCGCCCAACAGCGACCGCTTCTGGAAGAACAGTTTGACCATAAGGGCCGGTACTACATGGAAAAAAGCGATTGCTTCACCTGTCATGAGCTAACTGAAGATAACGTAGGGCCTTCGTTTGAACACATCGCGCAACGCTACGACCCAAAGCAAGATGTTCAACGATTAACGAAAAAGATTAAAGAAGGCGGTTCGGGTGCCTGGGGTAACACCGTAATGAATCCGCATCCGCAGTTGTCCGATGATGAGTTGAAAACTATTGTCGCGTACGTCTTTACACTGAAACCAGCTCAAAAAACATCGGCTACATCTACCACAAATTCAGCGTCAACTAAGGCGCAACGGCCCACCCGACCAGGCGATGGAACAGCTTTGGAAGGCGTACATCCCAGTTATACGCTGACCACATTGCACCGGGCCGGTTTTCATCCACGCGTGGGCGGGCTGGCGTTCCGGCCCGACGGGAAATTATTGGTCACGACCTGGGATTCGGTGGGTGGGGTGTATTTGCTCAGCGGGGTAGCAACTGGCGATTCATCGAAAATCAAGATTAAGCGGATAGCCGCTGGCCTGGCCGAACCGCTGGGTATTGATGTAGTGAACAGGCAGATATATGTGTTGCAGAAACATGAACTTACCCAGCTCATTGATCATAACGGCGACGATGTCATTGACGAATACCGGGCCATTTGCAACAGTTGGCAAGTTACCGCTGATTTCCACGAATTTGCGTTTGGACTGGTTTATAAAGATGGCTTTTTCTACGCCACGCTCTCAATGGCTATGCGGCTCAAACCCGACGAAAAGCAGGTTCCTGATCGGGGCCGCACCATTCGCATTAGCCCCGACGGACACTACGACTGGGTTAACTACGGACTGCGCACGCCTAACGGCATCGGTTTAGGCGTCGATAATGAGATTTTTATCACGGATAATCAGGGGCAATGGCTACCAGGTAACAAGCTAATTCACCTGCGAAAAGGTGACTATAACGGCATGGGCTGGGCTATTCCGCCCGATGGCAAAGAGTTACCGACAATGGCACCGCCGACGCTCTGGCTTCCGCAAAATGAAATTGCTAATTCGCCATCTGAACCGACGCTTATCAAAGACGGTCCCTACAGAGGGCAGATGCTACACGGCGACGTTACCTACGGTGGTATCCAGCGCGATTTTCTAGAAAAAGTCTTGGGGCAGTATCAGGGCGCCGTGTTTCGGTTTAGTCAGGGATTTGCTGCGGGCGTTAACCGCCTACGCTGGGGTCCCGACGATGCATTATATATTGGTGAATTAGGCATGGAAGGTGGTGGCTGGAGCTGGAAAGAACGTAAGTTCGGCCTGCAGCGATTACAATACAACGGTCAAACTACGTTTGAGATGCTGGCCGTGCGTGCCAAACCTGATGGTTTCGAGATTGACTTAACCGAACCGCTTAAGGCAGGTATCGAACTTACTCTAGAAGATTTTCAGATTCAGCAATGGCGATACCAGCCTACCGCATCCTACGGAGGCCCTAAACTTGACCTCGAAGACCTGACTATCAAAAACATTAAGCTGTCTGACAACCGAACCCGTATTCTTTTGCAGATACCCAACCTGAAAAAAGAGCATGTCGTTTATTTCCGGTTATCCGACCGCTTTCAGAATCAGAAAGGGAAACCGCTATGGTCAACCGAAACTTGGTATACCTTGAACAATATTCCCGAAATGTAACGTGGCCCATGACAACCAATCACCTAAACCGCCGGGATTTTATCCGAGCTACCGGAGTGCTGAGTCTGGCAGGAACCACACCGGAATCGCCATACGTAGAGCCGAATAGAGCGTTACGACTTTCTGGCCAGATTCGTATTAAGAATGTTAGCGCTAATTTTGAGCGGGAGCCGCTGAATCCATATCGCTTCAAAGGCAGTGCGATCACGGATAGCTGGCAGGTAGCAGCTTTACTGGAAAGCGATTCAGGCATTCGGAAGGTTGGATTAGGAACGCAGGGTGTGCTTTGGTCGGATGCGGTTGTGTTTGCTGCTCATTCCGAAAGCGCGGGAAATGCGCTGATGTACGCCATGAGTGAACACGCGCTCCAACTGCTGAAAGGTCAGTCGTTTACCGACCCGCTGCAATTACTCGACTGGCTTCTGCCGGAGGTACTGGCTTATGGCAAAAAGATTACCGGCAATCCGGATCTCCGTAAAACGTTCGCGCTGAATTCGCTGGTCTGCGTTGATAATGCAGCCTGGTTGCTGTATGCGGCCGAGAATGCTATCATGAACTTCGACGACATGATTCCGCCGACGTATCGACCAGGCTTATCTCATCGCCATGATAAGGTTGCCAGTATTCCATCGTTTAGTGCTGGCACATCAATAGATGCTATTAAGCAGGCTGCTGATCAGGGGTATTTTATTCTGAAACTCAAAACCGGTGCGGCTGGTACACAGTCGGAAATGATCGAGAAAGATCTTGCCTTTCTGACTGGCGTGCATAAATCCATCGGCCATTACGAAACGCCGTACACCAAGAGCGGAAAAATCCCGTACTATTTCGATATAAACGGCCGCTACGAAAAAAAGGAAACCCTGCTGCGCTTTCTGGACCACGCCCGAAAAATCGGCGCGTTTGAGCAAATCGCGGTCATTGAAGAGCCATTCGACGAGCGCAACGAAGCTTACGTTGGCGATTTGGGTGTGCGGGTTGCCGCTGACGAAAGTGCTCATACGGTAGAGGATGCCGCCCACCGTATCGAACTGGGTTATTCAGCAATTGCCGTGAAAGCCATTGCCAAAACAATGAGTATGACGATGAAAATTACTCAGTTAGCTTTTGAGAAAGGTATACCCTGTTTTTGCGCTGACCTCACCGTCAACCCGATTCTTGTCGACTGGAATAAAAACGTAGCCGCTCGGCTACCCTCCTTCCCCGGCATGACCGTGGGACTTCAGGAAACCAACGGGCGTCAGTATTATAAAAACTGGGATAAACTAACGACGTATCATCCGAAAGCCGGGGCCGCCTGGACGAAAGCAGAGAAAGGCATTTTCCCAACTACTGAATCATTCTTTGCCGAGAGCGGTGGCATTTTTCTACCCTCTCCCCATTACGAATCGCTGTTTGGCTAAGGTTTGCTTTTGCTAGGATTAAGCTAATGTTACGATTTTGTTAACACTACCCGGAAGCTGATTGATGCGCTCTACCTTTGACAAATTCACATAATCGTTTTCCATGACAGCTTTCTCGCGTCAGGATTTTGGTACTGATTTCGTTTGGGGAACTGCCACAGCCGCTTATCAAATTGAAGGTGCTCATGATCAGGATGGCCGCGGCCCCAGCATTTGGGACACGTTTACCCATCGACCCAACCGGTTTGGCCGCCCTCGTCCCAATGGCGATATAGCCTGCGATTTTTATCATTTATACGAAACGGATTTACGTCTGTTGAAAAGTCTGGGCTTTACGGCTTTTCGCTTTTCCATTTCCTGGTCACGGATTATGCCCCTCGGTACCGGCTTAGTGAATGAACAGGGACTTGCCTTCTACGACCGTATTATTGACACCTGTCTGGCACTGGGTATTGAGCCCTGGATTACGCTCTACCACTGGGATTTACCCCAGGCATTGGAAGATAAGGGTGGCTGGACAAATCGGGCGGTTGTTCGCTGGTTTTCCGAATTTGCCGACTGCTGCACCAAAGCATTTGGACATAAAGTCAAGCGTTGGATGGTCCTTAATGAGCCCACTGCCTTCACTGTTGCGGGGTATTTTGCTGGTGTCCACGCGCCCGGCCGACGCAGTATCAGTGGCTTCATGCTCTCCGTTCACCACGCTGTTCTGTGCCAGGGCGAAGGCGGTCGGGTTATCCGACGGAACGTTCCGGACGCGAAAATTGGGACAACTTTGTTCTGCGCGCCAATCGATCCGATGACCGAATCCCCCCGTGACCATCGGGCCGCCAGCCGAATCAACGCCTTAGGAAACCGACTATTTATTGAACCCGCGCTGGGGATGGGCTACCCCGTTCGGGATGCGCCAATGCTGGAGCACCTGATCAGGAAATGCGTTCATCCCGGTGATATGGCCCGCGCTGCATTCGATTTCGACTTCATCGGGTTGCAGAATTATTTCCGAATGGTCATCCGTCACAGTTGGTTCACGCCCTACGCGTGGGCGCGCGAAATCAAAGCTAAACACCGAGGTATTAAGGAAACAACGCACATGGATTGGGAGGTTTACCCCGAAGGTATTTATCGGATAATCAAGCAGTTCAGTCAGTATCCGAACATGCCAGAGATTATTATCACTGAAAACGGAGCTGCTTTTCCAGACATGCTGCAAAACGGCGTTGTTAACGATCCGCAACGTACTGATTTCTACCAACGTTATCTGGCAGCCATTCTGCGAGCGAAACAGGAAGGTATTCATGTAGGCGGCTATTTTGCCTGGTCGCTGATGGACAATTTTGAGTGGGCTGAAGGGTACCGCCCTCGTTTTGGCCTGGTGTACGTCGATTATCCGACGCAACAACGCATCGTTAAACAGTCAGGTTTTTGGTTTCAGGAATTCCTAAAACGTTAACAAAATATTAACCGAACACTTGAACTTATAGCAATACGATAATTGTCCGGTAAATTTCAGGTAATAACTGATTGCTAGTTTCGCCTATGCAAGTCAGACCGAATTTCCGGACCATTGTTCTTTCTGATATTCACCTGGGCTCAGCGGGTTCGAAGGCGAAAGAAGCGGCCGATTTTTTAAAGACATATTCCTGTCAAAAGCTAATTCTCAATGGCGATATTATCGATGGCTGGCAACTGAAACATTACGGTATCTGGAAGAAAAAACATACCGCTTTCTTCAAGACCGTCCTCAAACAGATTGTTCGTTATGATACCAAAGTCATCTATTTACGCGGTAACCATGATGACTTTCTGGATCAGGTAATGCCGTTGCGCGTCGGTAAAAATTTCTCGATTCGTAAAGACTACGTCCTGAGAACCAGCACCAAACAATTCTACGTCACGCACGGCGATGTGTTCGATTCGGTTACTTCCCAGATGAAGTGGCTGGCTTATATGGGCGATGTTGGCTACACCTTCCTGCTGTGGCTAAACAAGTTCTATAATCAATACCGGGCCTGGCGGGGTCTCTCCTACTACTCGCTTTCCCAGCAGATTAAGAATCGAATTAAGCTGGCGGTCAATTACATATCCGATTTTGAAGAAAAGCTGACCGAACTGGCCCGCGCTCGCAACTGCGATGGCGTCATCTGCGGTCATATTCACCAGCCTGCCATTCGTGAGTTTAACGGCATCACTTATATGAACTCGGGTGACTGGGTTGAATCGCTCAGTGCACTGGTCGAAGATCACGACGGCAACTGGAGCTTACTCTACTACACCAGCGATCTGGAACCGGTTTATCAGTCGGGCTTACCCGCAGCTACTCATTTATACTCAACCCACTAATCTATGCGTGCTTTATTCATTGTTCAGGGTGAAGGTCGGGGCCACCTGACGCAGGCTATTTCACTAGCTCAAATCTTGCAGTCAGCTGGTCATGAAGTGGTTGGGGCCTGGGTTAGCGTTGCCGATGGGCGACCAGTAGCCTCCTTTTTTGCCGATCAGTTCACCGCCCCGATTATTCCGGTGGAGGGACCTGGATTGGTCTATTGCCCTAAAACCAACGCGTTGGATCTTGTTAAAACCAGTCGTCGGGCCTTAAAAAACTTACGTCTTTACCGGCACAGTCTACGCCAATTGCACAATGACATCGAGCGCGAGCGGCCTGACGTAGTAATTAATTTCTTTGAATTACTGGGTGGCTTAACCTATGCCTTATATCGGCCATCAGCACCGATGGTTTGCATCGCGCATCAGTGTCTGGGCTTGCATCCTGATTTTCCGTTCCCCGCGGGCAAATGGCTTGATCGGTTAACATTCAAATGGCTAGTCCGGATGAACGCCTGGGGTGCTACCGAACTACTGGGTCTTTCCTTTGATAAACAGGCAGACGTGCCCGAGCAGCGGCTTCGGGTTGTGCCTCCGCTACTTCGTCGAGAAGTTACGGCGTTACGCCCAACAACCGAGCCTTATCTACTGGCTTATACGACCCAGCCCGGCCTGAAAACGGAAGTACTAAAAGCGCACCACGAGCATCCGGAGGTGGCGATTCGTTATTTCCATGCAGGTGTACAGGCTTCGGAGGAGCGGGTAGATAACACGCTAACCTACTGTAAAATTGATGGTCAACGTTATCTGGAAACCATGCAGCACTCCCAGGCCGTGGTCACTACAGCGGGTTTTGAGTCGGTTTGCGAAGCTTTATATCTTGGCAAACCGGTCCTGATGATTCCACAGCCAAACCATTATGAACAGATGGGTAATGCGCTGGATGGGCAACGGGCGGGCGTGGGTCTGGCTTCTAATACGTTCGACCTGAACCGGCTGCTAACTTATCTACCTATCCATAACCCTGAGGTGAGCGAGCGTTTTCGGGAATGGTATGGGCAGGGACATTTCCTGTTTTTATCGGCTCTGAATCGTGTTGCTAATTCAAACCATGTGGCTCCCAAAGCGGGCAAGACCAGGGGCCAGATTGGTATGCTTAAGCCCGTTTAAAGGGCCAGACCTAAGTCGGCGCCTATTTGCCCGTTAACAATCGACGGACGAAAGGCTATTCGCCTAGCTTTCGGTATAGGCTCGTTAGACCAATGCCTAGGAGCCGGGCGGCTTCGGCCTTATTGCCAGCCGTGTGTTGAAGGGCTAACTGAATTTGTTTTTTCTCCAGCGCTACCAGATTAAAGGGCGATTCAGCGATGTTTTTAGCATCCGTCTGCATGTCGAATGGTAGCTGTTCGGGAGTTAACACCGGCTCGTCGGCCAGAATTACCGCTCGCTCGATGACATTTTTCAGTTCTCGGATATTGCCTTTCCAGGGCTGAATTTGTAGTTGATAAATAAAGTCAGGACTAAGCTTGATGTTACGCTTACCCGCCTTGGCCGCTTCGCGTTGGGCAAAAAAGCGGGCCAGATCAGGAATATCGCCCGGGCGGTCGCGCAGGGCGGGGAGTTGAATGGAAAACACCGACAGCCGGTAATAGAGGTCAGAGCGAAACTGACCGGTACTAACGTTCTGCTCTAGACTCTGGTTGGTAGCAGCCAGTACCCGAACATCCACTTTGGTCACCTTCGTGTCACCGACGCGCAGAAATTCGTGGGTTTCCAGCACCCGTAGAAGTTTGGCCTGCAATTCGAGGGGGAGTTCGCCGATTTCGTCCAGGAAAATCGTGCCTTTGTTAGCCTCAGCAAAAAGCCCTTTCTGGTCGCGGCTGGCTCCGGTAAAGGCTCCGGCCCGGTGACCGAACAATTCACTTTCGAGAATATCGCGGCCTAGTGCCCCGCAGTTAATCGCTACAAACGGCCCACTTCGGCGGAGACTGGCGTTATGAATGGCTTGAGCAAACACTTCTTTCCCCGTACCGGTTTCGCCGGTCAGTAACACAGTCGTATCCCTATCGGCTACCTTTTGCGCTAATGTAATAGCCTGACGTATCCGGGGAGAATCGCCAATAATCCGCTCAAAGCCATAGCGTTGTGATACTTGCGCTTCCAACTGCTGAATCCGAAACTGAAGCTCCGCTTTCTCGATCGCCCGACTGACCAGAGGCAAAATCCGTTCATTATCGTCACCTTTCGTGATGTAGTCGAAAGCGCCGTTTTTAATGGCCGTTACGCCGTCGGCAATGGTTCCGTAGGCAGTCAATAAAATAATTTCGGTCGCCGGATAGAGTTGCTTGATCTGCGCCGATAGCTCAATACCGTTTTTGTCGGGCAGCTTAACATCACAAATGACCAATTGGACGGTTTCGCGTTCGAGTACTTTCAGGCCAGATCGACCATTTTCGGCTTGTAGCACAACGTAGCCTTCCAGTTCGAGAATACGAGCCAGGAGTTGACGAAGCCGCGATTCGTCATCTATGATCAGAATGGTAGCGGGCATAGTGCAAACTTACCGCTTTCAATACTTTTTCAGCAACTTAATCAGCTTTCGGCTAATCAGTTCGTACCCCTTATCGGATGGATGCAGACCATCGTAAGTACGGTCGATGGCGTCAACGGGATATGGATATTCGTCGGTTTCGGGATTAAACGGAATGTCGATAAACTTTGGATACCGATAATTTGTGTAGGTATTGGTCTGCGGATCTTTCAGTCGTTTGAATTTAACCAGTTTCTTTTCCTGTAATCCCTTCGTGTGGTAGAGATCGAGTACCGGCAGATGTTCAAACCTACCGATAGAATCGATGGCATTGGCAAATGCTTCAAGGTTCTGGCCATTTTTGGGTTTATACGAGCCGTACGCATTGTTTTTGAAGTTAGCCAGATATACAAAATCGACCCGCTGCATGGGGGTAATCAGAATAATCGGTGCCTGCGGATTCAGGCTGCGGAGTTTGTCGATAATGATGCGAAATGAGCCGTAAACGGTGTTGTTACCGGTATTATTCTGGTAATCTGTCAGATGCCCAAGAGGTCGGCCGGACCACCAGTCATTAGTACCTAGAAAAACTGAATACACATCAGCTTTAGTTAACCCCAGCGTTTCGATGGCTTTTGCGATGCCGCCGGACGTCCAGCCATTATGTCCCTGATTGGTGTAATGGATGTATGGCAACTGCTCGGTTACGCGGGTCATGTAGCCTTTCGTAATGCGATTACCGGTTTCGTTCAGGTGTTCGTTCAGATAGGTAATCGAATCACCGATAGCTACCCAGTTTAACTCTTTATGTTTGAAGGAACTGATCAGGCAAACCAGTACTGACAGAGTAAGCAGTTTTTTCATGATGCTAAAAATAGAACCGCATCGGCGGCCCGGACAGATTTTTGTGATGATTATGATCATAACTGATCTTATAAATCATAAAAATCCGCGTTCTATTTTTCCTACTTACGTACGTGGTTTAGGCGGTACGATAACCGGCATAGCGATACCGTTCAGATCGTAAACAACTCGCCCTTTCCGGATGGTCATCTCGCAGCCGAGTTTTTGCTTGCCTTCAATTTTGTAGCCGGTATAATCGAAGAAGCCGAACATGCCGGTGTCTCGTACCTCAAATTTGCCTTCATGGATGTTCAGAATAGCCACGTCAGCCTCAGACCCTACTGATAGGCTACCGAGTTCGGGGCGCTTAATGGCCTGCGCTGAGTTCCATGTACTGGCCTTGATAACACTCGGTAAATCCATGCCCATCGCCAAAAATTTTGACATCACGCTTAGCATGTCTTTCATGGCGTTATTCATACTGCCGGTATGAATGTCAGTACTGATTGTGTTTGGATAAAAACCACTTTTGAGCGCTGGAATGGCCTGCGAGAAGGCAAAACTGATGCCACCGTAGCCAACATCGAAAAGGATACCTTTCTTCTGCGCTTCCCAAACGAACGGTTTGATTTTATTAGTCGTAACGTCCAGAATGGCCTCGCGGGTCTTTAACTGACCAAAGCAGTGCGTGAAAATATCGCCTGGTCGCAGACGGTTCAGAAACAAATCTTGCAGTGACAAAGTGGGCGTGCTACCACCAAAATCAATCATAACCGGCACATTGGCCAACTTGCCCGCTTCTACTGCCCGATCGGTGGGGTTCCAATCATAACCGTTGAAGTGAGCCAGCTTAACACCAACCACCTGCTCTGGATATTTCTTCGCCATCTCTGCCGTTTTCTGCGGGTCCATGTCAGCAATATTCTGCTCGAATGTACCGCCCCGCATTCCGCTGCCCACGATATTCAGCAATGCTAATACGCGGGTCTGCGACAGATCAATGGTCTGTTTCTTAAACGTCTCAAAGTCCCGCCAGCCTGAACAACCCGCATCTACAATGGTCGTCACGCCGTTCCGGAAGGTAAACCCATCGGGAGGGAGTGCGTTAGGGCCGTTACTGTAAGTCTGATCGAGGTTAGTACCGAAAAAGACGTGCGTGTGAATATCGATCAGGCCGGGTGTTACATACAGGCCTTTGGCGTTGACGACCTGTGTGGCACCTTTAGCATCAATATTTTTCGCTACCTGAACAATCTTACCCTCGTTGATGGCGACGTCCATAATACCATTGATGTTGTTCTTCGGGTCAATGACATGTCCACCTTTAATGACGATGCTATACGGTTGCGCTACCAGAGAACGGCAGAGGCCAAGAATTAAGAGAAAGGTAAAAAACGTTCGCATAAAGCAGCGTATATCATTTAGCGTTTGGAAAGCTTGTTGTGAGTCACCGTCCGTTGCTGTTTCGACTTAAAGTGGGCATCATCGACGGCGGATAAGGCGGTGTGCTTGGTAGCCCGGCCCTGAACCCGCGCCCGCCACATCCGCCAGGAAGCCGGTTTCATTTGCTGACGCATAACCTCAATAACGTCCTGCTCCGACAAGCCGAACTGCGCTTGAATAGCGTCAAACGGGGTCCGGTCTTCCCACGTCATTTCGACAACACGGTCAATGTCCGTATCGATAAGGGCAGTAATAGATGGTGATTGTTTCATAGTTGAGTATAGACGCGTTATTGTTTTGAGAAGGAGTCGATGGCTACTCCAGTGGGAATAGCTCGCGAATTCAGGATCCACCTACGCCAAGCGAATCAACGAACGGTATCCCTACGAGTTAGTTCCGCCTGGATACTCTTCAAGTTTTTTGCATGTACACCGCCCGCTAAAACAGCACTAATGAGCAAAACAATAGTCACGACAAAACCTCCTTTGTGCGTAGCCGACCAAACAGCAAAGCCGACTAAAACCCCGATGAACAAAGCAAATGGGATTCTTTGCGCGTGCATTTTCTTCTCTTCCGACACTAATTCTTCCTGTGTCATTTTGGCATAATCTTTACTTGAAAACATACGAATGTCTAGGTTAAGAGGATTCTGAAGCTGTAGCTACGGCCCCTAGCTCAATTCAGGCTTGTTGCCGTTGGGTAGATGAACACCCAACGGCCCACGCCGAGCAAAGTCAAAGCAGTTGGTTTCGAGTTTGTAGTTCCTTTTTGACGACTCTCACATCATTTATGGTAATAAAAACAATGGATGACAAGGAGAAAAAGATGATAAGGAAGGGAAGTCCGGTGGAAAACCCCTTCTTAAAACATAAAAGTATTGCCATAATCAGCAGTACCGTAAGTACCCCGACGAGCGCGCCCGCTGCTACTTCGGTTGCCTTCTTTCGCTTGAGCAAAGCCTCGTTGCTCATCTCCTGGATTTTCTGGCTTTTCATGTGACTAATTTAGGATTAAGAAAAAGTTACGTTATTGGAAAGGTTAGCCTGTCACTGGAATGTACCAAACTTGCCCAGCTGGGGTATTTCTCGGCTCTGTATGAGCCTCAAATGAATGCTCATATCCTTTCGAGTTGGGCGGTTTATCCCACAAAGCTGTGAATCCACGGAACCTGCTACTGTCACACAGGCTTTGAACTAGGAAACCCATATCAATTAACCTGCGCATAACCTGCGCAAAATGGCTACGTCTCCTTGCCCGGTTTCTGCTGACTACCTTTATTTAGTTCTAAATCATCAATCGTTCGATTCATTAATTCTTGGCAGACAGCTCCTAAATCTCGCACAATAGCATCATATTGTGACAGAATTTGAGTCGCGTCAAGCCAGTTTATAGACTGAATTGACTGAAGTTGTGTAAGCATATTTTTGTCGCGGTGACCGATAGCTGTATGCCTGACTGACTTTATAGTGCTTTCATACTGGGCTTTGAACTTGTTCATTTGGGTGGTGATAGACTGTATTTTTTGACTGTAAACGTCTGCATCCGAAAACTCATTGATAGCCTTTCGTAATGATTTACCTAACAGTTCTAAAAAATCATTCATGCTTTCGTAGATCAGCAAATATGCTTGTCGGGCATATAATTTTCTTTGCCAATCCTTTTCAGCAAACATCAAATCCCTACCGATAATTTTCAAGTCGTAAGACACCAGATTCAAATAGCCTGAAATGTTCCAAACTATGCTGGCAGTAGTGAAACTGTTGAAATTAGCATGCTCTAAGCCACCGACGATAATAGATAACGTTTTCTCCTGAATGTTAAAATTGTTACTAAAATCGTTCTCCAATTCGTTTCGACTCTCTTTGATTTTTTGCGCGAGGAAAATAGCCGTTAACCTGTCGTCTTCCATTGCGTGTTAAAGTTGAATATCGTAAGAAATCTGCCCAACTCACTTAAGTTGCCTTGCGAACATGTTTCTTTTATCGCTGGAAACCTGGAAATGGAAGCTCAATCCTGCCCAATGGGGCGTTCACGTTGTCAACCGGAACCCGCCGAACAAGCAAAACGCCTAGCCTCTGCGGCTCGCATACTGTCGTCTGAAAGCGCTAAAAACTAATGCATATTTAATTCGCGCTTAACTACTAGATATACGCAATGCAATCCATTTCGACCAGCGAATCGCCCGGTACACCGCCGTAAACGGCTACCGTCGTGCGGACGGGGGGCTTGCTACCAAACCGACCTTTGTAGACTTCATTCATGGCTTTGTAATCGTTCAGATCGTGTAGGAAAACACTCACTTTCAGCACTTTTTCCATCGACGAACCAGCTTTAATCAGTTCCTTCTCCAGTTCTTTCAGAACTTCGTCGGTATGTACTTTGATGTCGCCTTCTTTGTGATAGCCTTTGCCCGCTACGAATACCAGATTACCCAGCTTGGTCGACCCTGAAAACAAAGGAACATCCTGATGATTGACCACATTGAAGACTTCTTTCTCTGCTGGAGCAGCTACTTCGGCCACGGCGGGCTCAGCCATAACTTTGGTAGCGGCACCAAGGCCAACTACGCCAGCGGCAGATGCAAAAAGACGTTTTAGAATGGAACGGCGTTCGGTTTTCATACAATAATTAAACGGTTGATAAAACTTATTTTTTACGTTTTGCAGGCGCTTTTACTTTAGGCATAATAGCCTGACGAACCTCATCAACTTCGGCCGCTGATACAGCATCAGCCGTGTTACCAAAATTTGACCGGATGTGGGTTAACACCTCGGCAATATCTTCATTTTTCAAAAAACTATGCTGGGGCATTGCATTATTGTACGATTGACCCTTGACATCGATTGGCCCTTCCAACCCTTTTAGCAACACGGTAATCAGCTTCTTTTTGTCACCGTTCACCCACTCTGAACCGGCCAGGGGCGGGAACCGCTGCGAATCACCCATACCGTTGCGCTGGTGGCAGGCCGAGCAATAAACACCGTAGACTTTACTACCGGCTACGGGTTTGTCGCGGTCCAAATTATCGGTAATCTCGTCTGGATTGCGGATGTTCGACATGGTTTTCCGCTTTTCCATTCCGGCTAGTTGGGCAGTTCCGAATCCTGTCTTGGCCCCCTTGTAGGTAATGCGCCATATTTTCCCTTTTTCGGTTTCAGCCAGGTAAATTGAGCCGTCAGGCCCCATTGCAATACCCATCGGGCGATACACCGCATCGCTTACGTTAACTACCGGATCGACACCTGCGAAGCCATCGGCAAAGACTTCCCAATCGTTCGAAATAGCGCCATTTTTAGCAGGCATGAAGCCAATGAAGTAACCAGCTTGTGGGTATGGAGCCCGGTTAGTTGAACCGTGAAACGCAATAAACGCACCGTTTTTGTAGCGATCGGGGAAACTAGTCCCCTGGTAAAACAGAATGTCGTTGGGTGCCCAGTGCGCCGGGAAACCGATCAGTGGTTTTTCGCATTTATCGCAACGGCCAACAGTTTTACCATCCCCACCGTACTCTGGATTGAGCAGTTTTTTGCCCTGTACCTGATCGTAATAGCAGTACGGCCAGCCGCCATCCATACCTTCTTTTACCTTAAACAGCTCCTCAGCAGGTAGCACTGCACTTTGCCAAGGACTGTACTTACCAGACCAGAGCATTAGAAAATCATCACGCCCGTGCTGTAAAGTGTATAAGCTGTTATCCGCAAAATTCCAGTCCATAGCCACTACACTCCGCAGTCCAGTAGCATATCGTTTCCCATCTTTCTGCGTTTGGCCGATCTTGGTGGCGTCGAATTGCCAGATACCACCGTGATCTTCCAGCATAGGACACGGATCAATACCAGCCACGCCGGGCGTGCGGTTTTTCTCCTGACAGCAGTTGGAAGGTGCACCGTATGCTACGTAAATATGCCCGTCGTTGTCGAACGTGATAGGTTTGGCGATGTGTTCGTGCATGCCATGCGGATGGTCGTCGGTCAGAACGATTTCCATCGGACTATCAGGCACGAGCTGGCCGGGCGTTAGTTTGTACCGAAATACGTTCAGTTCAGAGGTGAAATACAGGTAACCCTTATAAACCCGCATTCCTGTACCATAAGCCCGTTCGCGACCAATTCCGCCAAATCGCTTGATGATATCAGCGCGTCCGTCGCCGTTCGTATCACGTAACGCAATAACCGATTCGTCTTTCTCGCGGGCAAAACGGGCTTTTACGTAAATGTCGCCATTATCGTTCACGGCAATGTGCCGCGCCCGACCAGGCAGACTGTCGACAACCACCGTGGCCTCAAACCCATCGGGTAGGAAAAGTCCGCCGTTGTCGGCTGTCTGAACTGGTAGACCATTTCTGGATTCGCGCTGGGTGAACCCAATAAAAACTACTAGCGAAAAAATGAATCCCTTAAGGTAACGCTTTGACATAAAGAAGAAGGTTTTTTGACAGGAGTTACAGGATGTATCGGCTCAAAAGAATTCTGTTAATCCCGTCGAAAAACGTAGTTAATTAATTCCCATTGGGCTAACAATGCCGTTCAGATCGTACACGATTTTACCACCTTTGATGGTCATTTCGCATTCAAATTTCTGTTTTCCCGTTAATTTGTAGCCCGTTTTGTCATAGAAGCCAAAGTTACCCTGTCGCATACTCAAAATAGCAACGTCGGCAATGGCACCTACGGACAAATGGCCCAGATTTTCGCGCTTGATTACCTGCGCCGGTGTCCAGGTAACGGCTTTAATAACGTTCGGTATGTCTTCGCCTATGACCACGAATTTGGACATAATGCTCAGAATATCTTTCATTGAGCCGTTCATACTGCCAGTGTGTAGATCGGTACTGATAGTCGTCGGGTAAAATTTGCTTTTAATGGCCGGAATCGCCTGCGAAAAATTAAAACTGGCTCCCCCATAACCCACGTCGAACACGATGCCTTTTTTGCGGGCTTCCAAGGCAAACGGCTTTACGGCACCGGTTGCTTCGTCTACGATGGTTTCCCGGACATTACCCGGCAGCAGCGTGTAAGCGTGGGTGAAAATATCGCCCGGCCGCAGGTGTTTTAGAAACAAATCGGCCAGTGGCAAGGGCGGAGTACTACCACCGAAATCAACCATGACGGGCATATCAGCTAGTTTCCCGGCAGCAACCGCATGATCGACCGGTGCCCAACTGGAACCCTGATAATGAGCAACCTTAAATCCGACAACGTCATTTTTATTATCCAGCGCGGCTTTGGCTGCCTGCTTCGAATCCATATCCGTGGTATCCTGCTCGAACTTGCCGCCACGCATTCCTTCACCCACGATGTTCAGAAAGGAAAGCACCCGCGTTTTTGAGGTCAGAATAATATTCTGCTTAAAGGTATCGAAAGACTTCCAGCCAGCACCACCCGCGTCTACGATGGTCGTTACGCCCACCCGAAATGTGAAGCCATCAGGCGAAACGGCGGTCAAACCATTGCTCAGGTAATGGTTTGCTTCGGTACCGTAAAATACGTGCCCGTGAATGTCGATCAGGCCGGGCGTTACGATCATTCCTTTAGCATCCACAACCTGCCTGGCCTGCTTTGGATCAATCGATTTAGCTACCTGAGTGATCTTGCCATCGGTAATAGCCACGTCCATCAAGGCGTCAATATTATTTTTCGGATCGATCAGCCGACCGCCTTTAATAAGCAGCGTATATTGCTGAGCATGAACCGAGAAGGTAATCAGAGCGAAAAGAGAAAGGAATAGAGAGAGTTTTTTCATAAAATAAGTTCATTTCACCGTTGACGGTGGCTCTTTATGACGTCAGGTTCTTAAACCTGACGTCATAAAGAGCCGAAAACTAATCTTATACCAACGCTTTACTCAGTTCTTCTTTCAAGCGGGTGGCTACGATTTTTTCTTCGCCGGGTTTCAGCATCCAGGCTGTCATGCTGATACCCATTGACTCACCAACGACTTCAATGGATGGGTTTCCGTTTCGCAAGCCTTCCTGCAAAGTCTTAGGAGTCAGTTTCGTCGTATCCCAGGTAACACGCAACGTTGGCGTATGATTACCCAGCGCCGGAGCAAATGTTTCAACCACCACCCCTTTGACACTTTTGGCAGCATTAGCAATGGTAGCCGCCCGTTCTTCCAGCATTTTCCAATCCTTATCCTGGTCGCGGGCGACGAATTTTTCCAGCGCCACGTACATGCCCAGAATTTCTTCTTTGTTCACTTTCATGCCACGACCAATGGTCGAACCGCGCGGGGGCATGCTTAGCCGGGCTGCATCTATATATTTTTTCTTACCCATTAATAAGCCTGCGCTTTGTGGACCTCGCATAGCTTTACCGCCCGATACGCAAACCAGGTCAAAGCCCATGTCGTTGAATTTCCAGAGATTTTCGACCGGTGGCACGTCGGCAGCAATGTCGATCATGGTTGGAATGTTGTGCTTCTTTCCTAGCTCAACCCACTGCTGGTGCATGATTTTGCCCTTGTCCGATTGGATGTTCAGGAACCAGAGCATCGCCGTTTTATCGTTGATAGCTTTCTCGACGTCCTCAATGGTTTCGACAAAAACAATTTTACAACCTGTGTTGGTCAACGCATGCGAGTAGCCGACGTTATGGCCTTTCTGCACAATCACCTCCGACTTCATACCGGTACCTTCCAGCTGCGGCAACGCTTCTACTTTCTTCTGATCCATGCCCGTCAGAACGCCCGCTAAGCCTAGCGTCATGGCCGAGAAACAGCCCGCCGACACGACAGCAGATTCAGCATGAGTCAGTGCGGCAATTTTCTCACCGACTTTGGTCTGTACATCATCCAGCATCATGAACTCTTTCGAGGCCGCCAGAATCGTGTTAACCACATCCTCCTCCATAAGCGAGCCAGTCATGGCCGTATAGGTTCCAGCGGCATTAATAAACGTCCGGATGCCTAACTCCTTAATCAGATTTCGGGGAGCCATAACCGGAGCGGCCAGCGCAGACGTTAATGTGGCCGAACCACCGAACAAACCGCCCACCAGGGGCATAGTCGATAAATGCTTAAGTAAACTTCTTCGATTCAGCATGATTGAACTATTTTTTCGACAGGATTCACAGGATGAACAGGATTAGCTCAAAGACTGAAAAATCATGTCCATCTTGTAAATCCTGTCAGAAAGTCTTTTAATACTACTCAAAAACTAGCGTTCCGTACCGCTCGTATTCATGAAAACTTCCACTCGTTTTCTTCCAGGACCAGGTTTGATAACCTTTATCATAATCAATTCGATAGAGATTACCACGCCATTTTGTGCCGGAGGCCGGTACTGACGCGACAAGCGGATTTAATAAGCGATACGGAATAAAAAATTCAGCGGTCCAGCCTTTGACGGTCGCGTTACTCGCCCGTTCGCCACCCTGCACCGACGTTGCGTGCTGTGTTTTATTAGCCCCCTGATAATGCCATGGTTTTAAGGCCGCCGACCGACCCTTAATGTTCGGAATCATAATCGGCAGTTCGTAATTCAGGGGCGACACTTCGTACTCGAAATAGATTGGTACGGACGGATCGGGCCAGAGAAACACCTCGACTACGTCCTCCTTGAACAACGTTCCGAAATCTTCCAGAATCGTAGCCGTCAGCTTTTCATCGTCGCACTGGAACAGAAAATATAAGCCTGTGCCCGAATAAAGCACCTTAGTTTTCGTAGTCAGCGGTCGATTCGCCGTTTCCTGCACCGTGATAGGTACCCAGGCCGTTTTGGTCCAATTGGCATGGTCGCCAGCGCCGTTTACCTGAAAATCATCAGTTCGTTTGATGAGGTACGATGTAGAATCGTTCTGCTGAGCGTAAGAATAGGAAATGCTGAGAAAAGCCACTCCCAGCACAACTACAAGCATGACAGCTACACGATTCATGACTATACGTAAGCGATACAATCCATCTCGACCAGCGAATTACCCGGCACGCCCGCTCGTGGAGCTACCGTCGTGCGAACGGGCGGCTTCGGGCCAAAGCGCCCTTTAAATACCTCGTTCATACCTTTGTAATCGACCAGATCGTGCAGGAAAACACTCACTTTCAGTACTTTTTCCATTGACGAACCAGCCTTGACCAATTCCTTTTCCATCTCTTTCAGCACATGGTCGGTATGGGCCTTGATGTCACCTTCAAAGTGGGCGCCGATACCAAAAATGAACAGCATATTCCCTTGTTTCGTCACGCTCGAATAAAGCGGAACGTCCTGCTGAGTTATTGTTGTACCGACGGGTTGATCAGATTCCTCTTTTACTAAAGAAGATGGTGTGGATAGAACTGGCGTGGAAACAGCCAACCCGGTCAGGCTGGCTGCCGAAGCGAAAAGCCGTTTTAAAATTGATCGGCGTTGTGTGCGCATGCGTGAAGGGTTAATAAGAGGTGATAGTCAGATTCTATAAATTCTGAGAATTCGGTTCCGAATTAGTAAAAAATTTTCCGAACGCCAAATGGCCAATAGAATTCTCAGAATCTATAGGATCGATTAGAAAAGACTTACTTATCCCACCACACAACGCTGGAAAGCGTGTTAGTACCGCCCTGACGGGTCCGTGCGTCAATGAAATTCGTCTTGTTATAAGTTTCCTCCGAATCCGGAATTACAAAGCGGGTCGGAATTTTACCGCCAGTGAGATTACCCGGATAATTGGTTGGTGTCAACACAGGATACCCAGTCCGACGCCAGTTCGAGAAGATTTCGTATTCGTCTTCCAGAAACAGCGATACCCACATTTGCGTACCGATCTGCTCCAGTTGCTGCGCCATGGTGCCGCTCGCTTTATAAGGATTAGCCGCTAAATATGCGTTAGCCTTTGCATCCGAAATTACTCCACCGGTACCGAACAGAGCCCACTGCCGCATGTTGGCTTTCACGGCATTCGTATAAGCCGTTGCCGCCGTGGTTCCGCTCGCCCAACCCCGTAACGAAGCTTCTGCCAGCAGCAGATTCGTTTCCGAATTGCCGAGTACGATCAACGGAGCGCTGTATTTCAGCAATGTATTCGGATTAGGTTCCGAGAACGAATTGAAATTGGCAGGCAGGTTGTTATAGGCTGCGTTAGGCATCCCGCTTTGCAGCGCCGTAGTCGTATCAGCGGTGAATGTTTTGTTATCTGTGGTGGCCCACACAATCGAGAACACATTCAGACGAGGATCTTTAGTAGTTTTCAGGTAGTCGATAAACGTTTTTGCATACTTACCACCTTCTACATTGTCACCACCAGGGGTAACATAATCGGTACTAAGCAGACCACTAGCGATAAAATTTCGGCTAGCCGTTTGCGAACCGTCCACATAAGCAATTACAGCCCGGTCGGCATCGTCCAGAATTACCCCACCGGCAATGGCTTTTTCAACCCAGGTTTTAGCCGTTGCCGGGTCCACTTGGGTCAGACGCATACCTAGCCGCAACATCAGCGAATAAGCAAATTTTTTCCACTTGGTTACGTCACCACTGTACATCAGATCCGCATTACCAAAGGTCGCTTTAGTCGCATCAAACGCCTTAATCGATTCGTCAAGTTCTTTCAGCAGATCGGCATAAATGGCTTGCTGTGCATCGTATTTGGGGCTGTAATTCTTATCTGAAAGCGCTTTACCAGCATCGAAATAGGGAATGTCGCCGTACACATCCGTCAGTCGATGGAACATATACGCTTTCCAGATACGAGCCGCTGATAGCAGGTTTACATTGGTTGGACTGGTCGAAACCGCATCGATAACCTGCCGAATGGAGATAATCGCACCCTGTCCAGCAGCCGTTCCAGCGTAGGCGTTCCAGTTACCCGTCGAATAACTATAGTTGAAATACTTGTCACCAGCAGCCGGAACCTCCTTATAGGTAGCAAACTGCTGCATTGACTGACCAATGGTCAGGTAGGCCGCACCTGTAAAGTTGGTGCTCACGCCATCCAGTTGCGCCCTTGTAAACAGATAGCCGGGGACAACTTCAGAATATTTATTGGGGTCAATGTTCATTTGCTCAAAACCCTTATCGCAGGCCGACAAAAGCAGGAACAACGGAGCCACATAACCTATTTTTTTGAGTAGACGCTTCATTGTTAGTATGTTATTTTTAGAATTTCACCATTAAGCTTACACCAAGGCTGCGGGTTCTGGGTACGCCGAAGGCTTCCAGACCTTGTGCGTTCGTGCTGGTGTAGCTCGATTCAGGGTCGAAATACTGGTTCTTTTTGTCTTTGTAAAGGATCGCCAGATTACGCGCTACGAACGAAATTGACGCGGATTGCAACTTCAGGAACGACAGCTTATTAACGGGCAGATTATAGCTCAGCACTACCTGACGCAGCTTCACGAAATCGTTGTTGAACATGAACATCGCGGTGTAGTTCTTGTCGTTATCGTAGTAGGTATCGACGTCTTCTTTCGACCAGGTTTTGGTGAATGGATTGCCTTCTGGCGTTACGCCCGTAACGGTGATACCCGTTTCACGACCAGGCAGAGTTTCCTGCGGCAGGCCAAACCGATACGCATACTGATACAGGTTCGAGTAAACGATGCTACCGAATTTGCCGTCGATCAGGAAGTTCAATGAGAAGTTCTTATAACGGAAGGTGTTGGTAATACCCATCGTCCAGGGCGGAGTTCCTTGGCCAATTTCCTGTAGATCGCCCCGAACCGCATAACCGCTGGCCGTATTGAACACTACATTGCCAGCTGCGTCGGTTTTCTTTTGATAACCCCAAACTGTTCCATACGGTCTGTCGAGTACGTTCCGCACCAATCCACCGCCTACTCCGCTAGCGATATCGATACCGGTGATACCATCAGCCAACCGCACAATTTTGCTTCTGTTGTAAGCCATGTTGTAGCTCACATCCCAGCTGAAATCAGCGGTTTTGGCGGGCGTACCGGTCAGCAAGAGTTCAACACCTCTGTTGCTCAACTCACCCACGTTCAGTAAAGCGGAGGTATAACCCGACGATAACGCGATATTAGACGTTACAATGTCGTTCGTGGTTTTACGATCGTAGAACGTCAGATCAAGGCCCAGGCGATTATTCAGGAATTTAGCTTCCAGACCAATCTCCGATGTGGTTGATGTCAGCGGTTTCAGATCCGGGTTAGGCACCTGCGATGACGACAGCGTCTGCACCGGACGACCATTATGACCGCCCTGCTGCATTGAATAATACTGGTAAATCTGGTAAGCATTCACCGTAGCACCACCCACCTGTGCCCAGGAAGCCCGCAACTTGGCGAAACTGACTGCTTTTGGCAGTTGGAAAGCATCCGACAGAATTAACGAACCCCCAACCGACGGATAAAAAATGCTGTTACGCTTCGGATTCAGTACAGAGAACCAGTCCTGACGGCCAGAAACAGTCAGGTACGCTACGTTCTTATAGCCAAAGTCAGCCGAGCCAAACACTGAGTTAATCGCACTTTTCAGGTAGGTTGGCGTAGTGGTCGAGGTGGCTAGGTTAGTATAGCTGTAGAAATAAGGTACTGTAAATTCGCTACCCGCAATCTGCGTCTGATCATAAATGGAGCTCTGCGCGTTCCCCCCCAGCAGAGCCGAGAAACTCAGATCCTTGAAGAAAGTCGTGTTATAATTCAACGTCAGCAAGCCATTGGTTTCCGACGCCGACACTTTGCGGGCATCGTAAGTACCCAGTGGCTGATAAGCGTTGTTGGTTGGCTGCACATACTCCGACGAGAAACTATAAAAATCCTGACTTACCCGGCCTTTAATGGACAGGTTATCCAGAATGTTATACTGAATACTTCCCTGGCTGATGAACCGATTTTTAGTATCATCGTTCTTGAATTTATTCACCACAAAGTACGGGTTTGGCGCGGCCGGAACCGGGTTCCATTCCATTTCTTTACCTGTTGCCGGATCATAACCTGGTGCCAGACTACGAATGTCAACTACGTTGGCAATCAGATAAGTAGCCCAGTGTGGGTTCATATCCGCATAACCCACTTTCGGGCGATTTTTCCCTTCTTCCTGATTATACTGGAATACCGCTTCGATGCTCAGCTTTTTGCCTAAAAACGCGTTCACGTTCAGGTTAGCAATCCGCCGGGTAAACGACGAGTTCGGCACGATGCTGTTCGCCTGCGTGTTGTTCAGGCCAAGACGGAAGTTAACCGACTCATTACCACCCGTAAAGGCAATGGAATTAATATAGTTAGTACCCGTCCGGTAGAAGTTTTTCAGATTATCTTTCTGGGGCGAATATGGATGTAGCTGACCATCGACCTGAATCGTAGGTTGACCATCCATTTTAGCGCCGTACGACAGGCGACCAGTGCTTTTAGCTTCTGTTACCGTCGTTGGTTTTTTACCATCCAGCCCCTGACCATATTCATACTGCCAGTTTGGAATTACGGCAATACTTTCGAAGGTCGTGTTGCTGTTGATCTCCACACCTACCCCTTTCTGACCGCGTCCTTTTTTGGTTGTAATCAGGATAACACCGTTAGAGGCACGAGCGCCGTAAAGAGCCGCAGCAGGACCACCTTTCAATACGCTAATCGACTCGATATCATCGGGGTTAATCCCTCCGATACCATCACCCCGGTCAACGTTCATACCATTACCATCGGCCGTAGTACCACCGCCCGGAGTGCTGTTGTCCATCGGCATCCCGTTGATTACGTATAGCGGCTGGTTATTACCATTAAGGGAACCATTACCCCGGATAATAATCCGGCTGGAACCACCAGGACCCGTTGCCATACCCGTTGCGTTAACCCCGGCAATTTTACCGGTCAAGGCATTGGCCAGATTGTTTTCGCGTGCCTGAACAAAATCGCTGCCTTTCACTTCGGAAACCGCATAAGCAAGCGCTTTTTTCTCTTTCGAGATACCCAGCGCCGTTACGACCACTTCGCCCAGATTGGTGGCATCTTCCTTCAGGCTAACATTGATTGATGACCGGCCATTTACGGCGATTTCCTGTGCCGAAAACCCGATATAAGAGAAAATAATCGTAGCCTGCGGATTTGCCACACGAATCGTGTAATTCCCGTCGCCATCCGTTACCGTCCCCTTAGTCGATCCTTTCTCCAGGATGTTTACCCCCGGCAAACCCTGCCCATCGGTCGCGTTCGTTACTTTACCGGTAATCGTCTGTGCGAAAATCGGGATGCTCAGTAACCAGAACGTAGTAAATAGCGTACCCAGTCGGGTAGGCCAGTGTAGTAGCGTACATTTCATAAGCGTACACGTTGTTTTGATTGATTAGGTTAAATAATTAAGACGATCGGTTGCTTGCAATTTTTGCAAACTTTACTTGCAATTTTTGCACAATATAGGCGAATCGCAGCGATAATTGCAATTATAATTTTGCGTTTTGGCAAAAAAACCAGTGATTTATGTGCAAATCATGCAGATTAATTTCTTTTAATTAAATATATCCCGAAAAGATGCAAATCTTGCAGTAGTAAACTTAGGAAGTGAATCTTTATGCCTGTTTAGCGTTTATCGGATAGTAAGATACAGGCGTCATTTTTCTTTTAAATAGCATACCAGTAGTCAGTCGTTCCTTTTCTATATGTCAGTAACCCTTTTAAAAGACGAGCGCAAGAGCCTGATAGTCAAGCAAATTAATCTTCATACACGGGTGAGCCTAACGGATTTGGCGACGACGCTGAATGTTTCGGAGGATACCATCCGGCGCGACATCAACGATTTGTCGGACGAAGGAAAGCTGATTAAAATTCGGGGGGGAGCGATGTCGAAAGCTTACCACCATTCGTCGCTGATTCAGGAAACGTATGCCCACCTCAACAAAAAAACGATTGCTGAAAAGGCTCTGACGCTCCTGCGGGAAGGGATGCTGATTCTGATTGGGGGCGGTACGACCATCCGGGAATTTATCAAAATGATTCCTCCCGATCTGAAAGCCACTTTTATTACGGTTAATCCACTAACGGCGGTGGAATTGCTGGATAAACCGAATCTGGAAATCCTTATGATAGGTGGACAGATTTCGCGTTACAGCCAGATGAGCGTCGGTGGGGAAGTTTATCAGCGGCTTTCCGAACTACGTGTCGATTTGTGCATCATGGGCACCAACGCCATCGACGCCAGAGAAGGTCTGACGGACTCCGACTGGGAGACGGTTCAGGCAAAAAAAGTCATGATTCGAGCCGCCGAGAAAGTAGCTGTGCTGTCTATTTCAGAAAAAATGAACAGCGTCATGCGTATGAAAATCGCAGATTTGAACCAGGTCGATTATCTAATCACTGAACTCCCTGCCGATTCGCCCCAACTGGCTCCTTATCAAATGGGCAATACGGTGGTGCTGTAGTTAAAGAAACCCTAGCGTAAACAGAGAAGGCAGGGAGGCTAACACAACGAGTAACAGAGCGAGATTTTTTTCCTCTGTAGCTCTTTGTGTTAGCCTCTCTGCCTCCTTTTTTAACTATCCAATTTAGTTATCGGTTAGTCAAAAATAGTTTTCAATTGTTGTACTATTTTCAATATTAGTAAACCGAATTACAAATTAACGGTACTTTCTCGTTTTATTTTTCAACCTTACTTCCCAACTATGTCATGGAACGTTTATGGAAATTCTTACTGGCTTTGGGGTTCGTTGTTGTGAGCCTGGGTGCCGGGTTGGCTCAGCCTAATACGACGATGTATGTCAGCGGTCGGTTTCTCTATTCCGCCGTGGGTGAAAAAGTTGTTTTTCGGGGTGTCAACGAAATGTTCATCTACTCCAGCGATAAGCAGGGCTCGGCCACGCTTCCCCAGATTGCGCAGACCGGTGCCAACGTGGTACGCATTTGCTGGAACACGAGCGGATCGGCCAGCGACCTGGATGCCCTGCTCGGAAATGCCATCACTAATAAAATCATTCCGATTGTTCAGTTGGATAACATAACGGGCAATATCTACGGTATGCAGACCTGTCTGGACTATTGGAAACGGGCCGATGTGATGACGGCTATCAACAAATACAAGAAGTGGGCGATCATCAACATTGCTAACGAAGCTGGGGATAACAACACGACAGATGCTCAGTTTCAGAGCGTCTACATTGATGCTGTATCGCAGCTACGGACTGCTGGTTATACGATTCCGTTAATCATCGACGCCGATGGCTACGGCCAGAACGAGAATGCAATTATTAATACCTGGAACTCCATTCTGCAAAGCGATCCGCAACATAACCTGGTCTTTTCCCTCCATCCGTACTGGAAAGATTCCAACACGTCAGCCTTACAAACGCGCTTTACGAACGTGTTTAACGCCGTTGTCAGCAACAATATTCCGTTTATTATTGGGGAAGGGCCTCAGCAAACAGGCTACGATTGCAGTACCCAGATTCCGTACAGTTGGGTAATGCAGCAATGCCAGGCTAATCAGATTGGCTGGATGGTCTGGACATGGGGCAAAGTGCAAGACGGCACCAGCGGCTGCGGCACTACTTTCGATGTAACGACGAACGGGAATTATGGCAGTTGGTCGAATACCTGGGGGCAGGCCATCGCGGTTAGCGATCCGAACAGTATCCAGAACACCTCCGTTCGGCCACCGTCTATTTACGGCAACACGACGCCCGATACGCAGGCACCCACCGCACCGACGAATCTGGTCGTCTCTAACATAACAGCCAATGGCGCAACGTTGACCTGGGCCGCTTCGACCGATAATGTAGGTGTAAGCAGTTATAACATTTATCAGGGATCAATTCTGTTAACATCTTCAGTAACCACCTCGGCCAGCCTAACCGGACTCAGCTGCAATACGGCTTACGCGTTTACAGTAAAAGCCAAAGACGCAGCCGGGAACCTATCAGCCGCCAGCAATACGGCTAGTGCTACGACGGGCACATGCCCATCGGGCGAAGTAGTATACGACGATGCCCTCAACAGTAACTGGGAAGACTGGACCTGGAGCGCTTATCGTTACTTTAACAATACTACTCCCGTGCAGCAGGGCACCAACTCCATCCGCGTCGATTATGGTGGTTATGGTGGCTTTTCAGTACGCCGAGGTAGCGCGATCACACCGTCGGCCAACACCGTGCTTAAGTTTTGGGTATATAGCAGTGGTGCCAATGCGCTGAAAATCTACACACAATCGGCCGATAGTGGTGGAGAAAGTAATGTGGTTAACTTCACAACGGATGCCAACCAATGGAAAGCGATTACGGTAACGATGGCCGCGCTGGGGAATCCCTCCGCTATCAGACGGATTAACATTCAGGAAAACGCTGGTAATAGCCCCACCGTTTTCTATGATTACATCCGCTTCGATAACAGCGCCCCACCCGCTGATACCCAACCGCCCACTGCTCCAACGAATCTGGCGTCTAGCAACATTACCAAAACCGGCTTAACCCTTATCTGGACCAGCTCGACCGATAATGTGGGAGTATCAGGCTATCAGGTCTATCAAGGGTCTACACTGCTGAACGGTAGCGTTTCTGGAACGACTTATGCAGTAACGGGCTTGACCTGTGGCACCCAGTACAATTTTAGCGTCACGGCTAAAGATGCGGCTGGCAATACCTCTCCTGTTAGCAATATGGTTATGCCCACAACGTCCGCCTGTAGTGGCGGGGGCACAACTACCGTCATGATTTACGACGAAGCACTTGCGACTGGCTGGGATGACTGGTCCTGGTCGACTACCCGCAACTTTGTCAACACGAACCCTGTGAAAATAGGTACCAAATCGCTCCGACTGGATTATTCGGCCTGGAGTGCTCTCTCGCTGCGCAGAGCAGCCGGCGCAGTTAATACCTCGTCGTCAACTGCTATTCGGTTCTGGATTTATACGCCAGTGGCTACAACTATTAAGGTTTACACGTCTTCGTCGGACAATGGTGGTGATGCCAGTGGTTACACGTTTACAACAACGGCCAACACCTGGACAGAACAGACTATCACCAACAGTCAGTTGGGCAATCCGACACAGATTCAGCGGATTCACGTCCAGAATTATACAGGCAATTCAGCAACGGCGTATATCGATAATCTGCAACTGACCTCAATCAACGGTGCCCGAATTGGTACTCTGGAAGAACCCTCGCTCGACCTGACCGTGTTCCCGAATCCAACAGCCAGCTCTGTTCAGGTTCAATATGTGGCCGATAAAACTGAGCCGGTACAACTTCAGGTAATTGACGTGAAGGGGACGGTATTGCAACAGAAAGCAGAACAGGCCGAAGCAGGTGCGAACCTGTTTCGACTGGATTTGAGCCAGCACGATGCCGGTCAGTATTTCATCCGATTGCAGTCGGCAAGAGGAGTACACGCGAAAAAAGTGCAGGTAGTGCGGTAGTGTAATTTCACCTCACCCCCAGCCCCTCTCCTTGAAATGAGGAGAGGGGAGCAGGCTCGTATCTTTATTGAGTAATCTAGATCGATCAGCTATGAAAATTAATCTCCCCTCTCCTATTTTTCAGGAGAGGGGTCGGGGTAAGGTAATATCATGCTCAATTCGGGTTCTTTAGAACGCTTACCATTACGCTCGACGGCTGCTGAGGAGAGAAGTAAACCCGATGTGTAGCTTTCTGAAAATCAGACTCATTAGCCTGATAGATATTAACGAACTTCTGCGGATTCCGGTCGACCAGTGGGAACCACGAGCTTTGCACCTGCACCATAATTTTGTGCCCTTTCTTAAAGGTATGGGCCGCATCCTGCATATCGAACTTTATTTCGGCCACCTCGCCGGGCTTCATTGGTTCGGGCTTTGAAAAGCTGTTGCGGAACTTAGCCCGCAACACCTCGCCCCGCACCAGCAGTTGAAAACCACCCATTTTTGTCCCCGTAATCGGGCTGTTATTCGGTGCATAACCTGGATATACATCGATCAACTTAACCACAAAATCAGCATCCGTTCCTGTCGTAGATACAAATAGATCAGCCATGACATTACCCGAAATAGTCACCTCTTCAGTCAGCGTATCCGATTCATAGACAACTACATCAGGCCGGGTAGCGGCAAATCGCTGATCTTCGTACATGAAATCGCTGCCACGGATATTCCGAACTTCAGCCGTAAACGGAACTGGTTTTTTAGGATCACTTACGTATTCGTCGTATGGCGTTTGGCTCTCTCGCGGTGCGCTGAACGATAGCTTGCCGTTTGGCTGAAAATAAAGTTTTTTCTCCTGAGCGGTTTTGGGCGGCCACTGATCGTACTTCCGCCATTGGTTGCTCCCCGTCTCAAAAATATACGCTTTCGGCAACTGCGGATCGGGTTTATCTTTCAGGTAATGCCCAAAAAATGGGAACTCAATCGTCTTCCGGAAAAACGGCGCAGTCTGTGATTCAAACCGGATATTCCCCAGTGATTCGCCGGTCGAGCGGGACCAGCCACCATGAATCCAGGGGCCCATTACCAGTAAATTCGGCGATTTCGGATTGTTATGTTCTATACCGGCGTAGGTTTTCAGAGGCCCATATAAATCTTCCTGATCGTACCAGCCGCCGACGGTCATAACAGCCGGTTTGATATTTTTCAGGTACGGAACGGGCGTGCGGGCCTGCCAGAATTCATCATATGCTTCGTGATCCATCATCTCTTTCCAAATGGCGTTCTGGCCCTTGAAAATCTTTTCATCCGCGTTCTTAATCGGCCCCATGTTCATGTAAAATTCGTAGCCGCTCGGCGTACCATAAGCCGAATAGCCAGGGCTATTTTTCGAAGTTGGCACCGGCCGCGGCTGGCCGTAAGATGACAAAAATGCAAACGTACCCATCAGAAAGAACGCGCCGTTATGGTGCCGGTCGTCGCCCATAAACCAGTCTGTTACCGGGGCCTGGGGCGAAGCTACTTTCAGGGCTGGGTGCGCGTCGATAATGGTTTCGGTAGTGTAAAATCCGGGAGCAGAAATCCCCCACGTACCAACGCGACCGTTGTTGTTCGGAATGTTTTTTATCAACCAGTCGATCGTGTCGTAAGTATCGGTAGTTTCGTCAATGTCAGTTTTCTTCTTCTTAGTAGGAATGTAGGGCCGTACTGCTACAAAATCACCTTCCGACATATATTTCCCACGAACGTCTTGATAAACAATGATATACCCATCTCGTGCAAATAGCATCGACGGCCCGATCAATGTTTTGTACTTATCTTCCCCATAAGGAGCTACGCTGTAGGGAGTACGATCCAGCATGATGGGGTATTTCTGATCGGTGCTTTTTGGTACGTAAATCGACGTGAACAGCTTCACTCCATCACGCATAGGAATCATCCGTTCCAGCTTTGTGTAATTCTCGCGAATGTAAGCGGAATCCTGCTTATTGACCATTGGCCCCTGAGCCGCCAGCCGGTGCGTCAGTGAGGAAAGTAAAAGATATAAAGTTAGGCAGACGATCGGCCGTAGACGGTTAATTAACGGAGGCATAATGCGCTTCATAAGCTATCAGGTTGTCGATGAAAAAGAAATGGACTTGACGTCAGCAATTAAACCGCAATTATATTTTGAATTTCCTTAAAATGATAATAGGGTTAGGTAAAGATAGTTGACTTGCCAGAATCATAGACGTATAGATTTATTTACCAGACTAAGATTGCATCCTGGGCGTACCTTTGCTCAAAACTTAACGCACGCGATGAAAGCAGCCATATTACATCAGGAAGGAACAACGCCAACCTTCGAAGATTTTCCAGAACCTATCCCCCAAAATGACCAGCAGGTTGTCGTTTCAGTTAAAGCTGCGACTATAAAGCAATTAGATCTATTAAAAGCCAGCGGTAAGCACTACACGCATTATCCATCGTTCCCTACGGTTGTGGGCGTCGATGGCGTTGGGGTTTTGGAGGATGGCCAGCGGGTCTACGCGATGGGAGTCACGGGCATGATGGCAGATCGAGCTTTGGTCATGAAGAATCGGTGGGTTATGGTACCAGACGGACTTGACGATACGTTAGCCGCGGCCCTGCCCAACGCTTTGCTCGGCTCGGATGCGGCCCTGCGGTATCGGGCTAAGCTTAAAAAAGGAGATGCCGTTTTAGTCAACGGTGCCACCGGCGTAACGGGCATGATGGCTGTACAGGTTGCCAAATACCACGGGGCTTCGACCGTCATCGCCACAGGACGGAATCAAGCTACTTTAGAAAAAATCAAAGAGCTAGGTGCCGATGAAATTATTTCGCTGGCGCAGGACGACGAAACTATTATCCGGCAAGTAGAAGCTATTTACGAGCGCACGCCCATCGACATTGTTCTGGATTATCTGTGGGGTCATCCTGTTGAACTGCTACTTTCCGCGCTGAGTACTCTCAAAAATCATCAGCATACCAAAATCGTTACAGTGGGCGAAATGGCAGGCAAGTCGGTTTCATTGGAATCTGGCCTTTTGCGTAGCAAAGACATTGAATTTATTGGCTCCGGCATCGGTAGCCTTACGCCCGCCAATATTGCCGAGTACCTACAACACCATTTACCAACTATGTTCCAGGCGGCCACCGAAGGTAAACTAATAATGGATGTGGAGTCTATTTCCTTAACGGATATAGCGCAGGCATGGACCAAAGCGGCTCAATCAGGAAAGCGAATCGCAATTACGATTTGATAACTCCAGACACACAATTAGTTAACCTTTAACAACTTAAGTAGAGCTGGCTGATTATCCTCTTTTGCTGCTAAACAAATACGCTTATGAAAGATACATCGGTGCAAACCAATCGCCGGACATTTCTGAAACAGGCCGCCGGACTCTCGGCGTTTTATATCGTTCCCCGTCACGTATTAGGTCGCGGTTATCTGGCTCCTAGTGATCAGATTGCCGTAGGATTTATCGGCCTCGGCAGACAGAGCGGTGGGCTGCGAAATCAGTTTCTGAAAAACGGTGCCCGTGTCATGGCCATTTGCGATGTCGACCAGAGCAAAGTCGAGCCTTTTTCGGCTGCGGTCGATAAGTTCTACGCCGACAAAGCTGATAAAGGTTCGTATAACGGTTGTCAGAAATACGACGATTACCGAAAGCTATTGGCCAACAAAGATATCGATGCGGTGGTCATTGCAACACCCGACCATTGGCACAGTGCTATTGCCGTAGCCGCGGCCAAAGCTGGCAAGGACATTTACTGCGAAAAACCCTTGGCACTTACCATAAAAGAAGGCCGGGATATGGTTGATGCTACGCGTAAATACAAGCGGGTATTTCAGACGGGTAATATGCAGCGTTCTTGGAAAGAGTTTCGCCAGGCGGTTGAACTCGTGCGCAACGGTTATATCGGGCAGATTAAGACCATTAACGTCAACGTAGGTGGTCCTCCGCGCGAGTTCGATCTAAAGGCGGAAACGGTGCCGTCAGGACTGAATTGGGATGCATGGCTTGGCCCTAATACAATCGAGCGACCGTATAACCACATTCTTGATCCGTCCTTAACGGACACGTTCTGGGGTCAATGGCGCGATATCCGCGACTTTGGTGGGGGTGGCATGACTGACTGGGGTGCCCATATGTTCGATATTGCGCAGTGGGGGCTGGATATGGATAATTCCGGACCGACCGAACTCCTGCCTGGCAAAGAAGGCAAAGGGCTGGTGTATAAATATGCCAACGGTGTTGAGATGCACCACACGCCAGTTGAAGGCAAGCAATTTTGTCAGTTTATTGGGACCGAAGGCGAGGTAAAAGTTGCACGTGGGGAACTGGTAACCACGCCCGCTACATTGAAAGATAAGACCATCGGCGAGTCTGAAAAGCATGTGTATTTTAGTGATAATCACTATAAAGACTTTCTGGACGCCATTAAAAGTCGCAAAAACCCCATTAGCGACGTGGAAGTCGGTCACCGTACAGCCTCGGTCTGCACACTGGGCAATATCGCCTACCAAGTTGGTAGGCCACTCCGCTGGAATCCTGAGAAAGAGAAATTCGTAAACGATGCCGAAGCCGACAAGCTATTAAGTCGTTCGATGCGCACGAAGTGGACGGACTAAAAAGTTGTATCTTTGCGAGCCGTTATGTAACCACTTTATGCAATTATTGGTTAATCAGCTTGATGAACTCGACTCTATAGCCCACCAGTTGCTGTCAGAAGGCCGTGAGCAGTCTGTCTGGTTGTTTGAGGGGGATATGGGCGCGGGCAAAACCACACTTATAAAAGCTCTGTGTCGGGTACTAGGTGTTGTCAGCACGGTACAGAGCCCAACGTTTTCGATTGTAAATGAGTATACTACGCACGAAGGCAGATCCATATATCATTTCGACTGCTATCGACTTCGTAACGAGGCCGAAGCGCTCGATATTGGACTCGAAGAATATCTGGACTCGGGTGACTATTGCTTTATCGAATGGCCCGAACGCATCACCTCACTCTGGCCAGCGACGTATTTTCAGGTTCATTTATCGGCAGATTCTGACGGTAGTCGGATAGTGAAGGCAACATTAGTTGAATAGTATATAGTTTTCGGTTTTAGTTTACGGTTAAGGGACGCAATGACGGACCAGTGCCAACAATTCTCACATCAGTAAACCGTAAATTATAATCCATAAACAACAAAGCATTGACTGGATTTGAGGAGTTGGCCAAACAAACGGCCCTATATCCGAAAGAAGCCCCCATGGCCGTTAAGACGAGCCAGAACAGCCTACTCATCGGTTTGCCGAAGGAAGTTTCGCTTCAGGAGAACCGCATTGCCCTTACCCCGGAAGCTGTGGCTATTCTGGTGCGTAATGGGCATCAGGTCATTGTTGAACAGGGTGCAGGCGAGAAAGCCAAATTCACCGACAATGAATACAGCGAAGCCGGTGCTCAGATTGCCCGGTCGCCCAAAGAAGTCTACGAAGCTAATCTGATCCTGAAAATTGAGCCTTTGGTCGATGGCGAATTTGAGCATGTTCAATCGGGCAGTACAGTTATTTCGGCCCTGAATCTACCCGCTCACGACCGGGCTTATTTCGAGCAGATCAATGATAAACAGCTAACCGCTTTCGGCTACGAATACATTGAAGATCAGGGCGGTGGACTACCTGTTATTCGCTCTATGAGCGAGATTGCGGGTAGCACGGTAATGCTGATTGCGGGCGAGTATCTGAGTAATGCCGATAACGGGCGGGGCATTATCCTGGGCGGTATAACGGGCGTTCCGCCGACCAAAGTAGTCATGCTCGGCGCGGGCACTGTTACGGAATACGCCCTCCGGACAGCATTAGGTATGGGCTCCGACGTGAAGGTCTTCGACAAACACCTTTATAAACTTCAGCGGCTCAAATACGCAATTGGTCAACACATTTATACCTCAATTATCGATTCCGACACACTTGCTGAAGCCATTCAGCGGGCCGATGTAGTGATTGGCGCTATGCGGGCCGAAGATGGCCTGAGCCCGATTGTTGTAACCGAAGAGATGGTAGGGCGCATGAAACCGGATTCGGTTATCATCGACGTGTCGATTGACCAGGGCGGCAACTTTGAAAGTTCGCGGATGACGACCCACAAAAATCCGACCTATAAGCACCTGGGCGTTATCCATTACTGCGTGCCCAACATTGCCGCTCGGGTGGCTTATACGGCTAGTATGGCACTCAGCAATATCTTTCTCCCCTTCCTGCTCGAAACCGGCACAAATGGTGGCATTGAGCAGATGATGTATGCGAACCGTTGGTTTATGAAAGGTGTTTATACCCATAAAGGAACGCTGACCAACGCTTATATCGCCCGGAAGTTCAACATGCGCTTCAAAGATTTAGACCTGTTGTTGGCAGCAAGATTTTAACAGTGAGCAGTTAACAGTAATCAACCAACAGTAGTTGACAACGCCAACACTGTCAGCTGGTAGTTGCGGTTAATAAACACTGTTAGCTGATCACTGATAATTGTTCACTGATATGATTAACCACAGTAATGAAAATACCCTGCTCGACGACGCAAACTCCTACGATGTTAACAAGGAGTTAATGGGGACCATTTCATCTGATTTTGTCAATGTAGCCGACCAGTTAAAGGAAGCATCATACCAGATCAGGAAAAGAGGCTTTTCAGAATATCCGGTTTTCGTCGCTTCCCGACGAGATATTCCCGTAGGTCAACTGCTCATCGGTGCTAACGAAATGAACAACCAGTGGGCTTACAAGGCGTCATTTCTCGACGAGTTTATTCAGCGAGCGCTGATCGGTCCGGAGTCGGTTGATTTGTGGAAAGAAAACTACAAAAAGCCTGACGAATACTGTTGCTTATTTGTCGTTCACGGCGATTTTGCGGGCTTTGTTTACATTCCTTATCCGGAGGACTGACCGCAATAATCGATAGTTATTAAAAAGCCGACGATACAACCGTCGGCTTTATTTTTTACAGTTAATTCCGGTCAATATTTGAGTTGAATATATTCCTAATTGAGGTGGTATTCAGCGGGTATAAACTAAGGGCAACAAAGCTTCTAAGATTATCAATACAATAATACTTTTTCGAGAATCGACGCTGTCAAAAATCACAGTTAAATATAAGTATTTTTTCAGTTACCTACCATTCGTTTATCCGTCAGAAAATTAACCAATAATAAGGTGTAAAATGCCCTATAAGGCACAAATTACCCTACGGATTGCCTATCTAACTATTTTTTTGTATATTAAGCCAATCTTACTGAAACAGCTAGGAAAAGACAAAAAAAATTTGTATTTTTACAATCTGTAATACCTACTGGCTATATCGTTCACCGAACCCTGAACAACAAATTTTCTGACATTTTTCCATTCTGATATGACCAACGAATTGATTGAAGCAGATGCTCCCGTTGAGACCGCACCAGCGAGTACATATGGTGCTGATAATATCACCGTTTTAGAGGGTCTGGAGGCCGTTCGTAAACGCCCGGCTATGTACATTGGCGACGTTGGTATTAGGGGCCTGCATCACCTCATCTGGGAAGTTGTCGATAACTCCATTGATGAAGCTCTGGCTGGCTACTGCGATAAAATTACTGTAACGATTAACCCTGATAATTCCATTACCGTCCAGGATAACGGTCGGGGGATTCCGACAGGCATCAACACGAAAATGGGTAAATCGGCTCTGGAGATCGCTATGACGATTCTGCACGCCGGTGGTAAATTCGATAAAGATACCTACAAGGTTTCCGGCGGTCTGCACGGCGTCGGTGTTTCCTGCGTAAACGCGCTCTCTACTGATATGCGCGTTGAAGTACACCGTGAAGGCAAAGTATTTGAGCAGGAATACAAAATTGGTATTCCTCAATACGATGTTCGCGTTATTGGGAATGCTTCCGATACGGGTACCACATCTCATTTTAAACCCGACGGCAGCATTTTCACCGAAACGGTTTATAAATATGATACGGTTGCTGGTCGCCTTCGGGAGCTGGCGTTCCTGAATAAAGGCATCCATATTTTCCTGAAAGATATGCGCGAACTGGACGAGAACGGCGAGCCGCTCCGTCAGGACGATTTCTTCTCGGAAGGTGGCTTGGTTGAGTTCGTACAATACCTGGATGAAACTCGCCCGTCGCTTGATGGTATGAAACCCGTCTATATGGAAAGTGACCGGGGATCAACGCCCGTACAGGTGGCGCTGGTGTATAACTACGAGGCTGGCGAAAACGTACAATCGTACGTAAACAACATCAACACGCACGAAGGTGGCACGCACGTGCAGGGCTTCCGTTCAGCCCTGACTCGGGTGTTGAAAAACTATGCTGACCGTAATGCTGACAAATTGCCGAAGAACACAGGTAAGGTGCAGTTTAGCGGTGAGGATTTCCGCAAAGGGCTAACTGCCGTGATTTCGGTGAAGGTTCAGGAGCCCCAGTTTGAAGGGCAAACCAAAACCAAACTGGGTAACCAGGAAGTAGTAAGTGCCGTTAGCCAAACGATGGCTGATCTGCTCGAAACCTGGCTGGAAGAAAACCCTAAAACGGCCATTGGCATTGTCAAGAAAGTACTCGTATCGGCCCAGGCGCGGTTGGCGGCAGAACAAGCCTACAAACGCATCATGGCCGATCGTAAGGATTTTATGGGTGGAGCAGGATTGCCCGGCAAGCTAGCCGATTGCTCCGACACCGATCCAGAGAAATGTGAACTCTATCTGGTAGAGGGTGATTCCGCTGGTGGAACGGCTAAGCAAGGGCGTAACCGGGCGTTTCAGGCCATTCTACCCTTGCGCGGTAAGATCCTGAACGTTGAGAAGGCGATGGAGCATAAGATTTACGAGAACGAAGAGATCAAGAATATCTGGACTGCACTGGGTGTTCGGCTGGAAAAGAAAGATGACGAAACGGTAATGAACCTGGATAAGCTTCGTTATCATAAAATCATCATCATGACTGATGCCGACGTGGATGGTAGCCACATCCGGACGCTGATTCTGACTCTGTTCTACCGCAACATGAAGGCGTTGATCGACAATGGGTATATCTACATTGCGCAGCCCCCCCTGTATCTGGTTAAGAAAGGGAAAGAAGAGCGGTATTGCTGGACAGAAGCACAACGCGAGGCAGCGGTGAAAGAATTGGCCGGTTCAGGTAAGGAAGAAAGTGTAGGCGTACAGCGCTACAAAGGGCTGGGTGAGATGAACGCTGAACAGCTTTGGAGTACAACCATGAACCCCGACACCCGCAGCCTGAAAATCGTAACGGTTGAGTCGGCCGCCGACGCCGACCACGTCTTTTCGACCCTGATGGGCGATGAAGTTGCTCCCCGACGTGACTTCATCGAGCGAAATGCGAAATACGCTCGAGTAGATATTTAATCAAATAATAACAAAAAGCGGGCTTTTCGGCCCGCTTTTTTGTTGTATTTTAAAGTTTTGATCAGAGTATGCGTTATTCCTTTAATCCCAACCGCACGATACTGGGAAACCTGGTTTCCCGATTGACCCCTAAGCCTGCTACTGCCCCTGTGACTATAACGGAGAAAGCAGTGGCTAAGGTTAGCGAAAAAGTCAGCAGCGTAATTGATCAGAGCGACTACCTCAGCCGTGATTTAAGCTGGCTAAAATTCAACGAACGCGTACTGGATCAGGCTCGCAATACCGACCGAACAGTAATGGAACGTCTGAAATTTCTGGCTATTTCAGCTTCTAACCTTGATGAGTTTTTTATGATTCGAGTCGGTAGTCTATATAATTACCTCGATTATCATAAACAGCGAATCGATTACTCCGGCCTGCGGGAAGTGCCGTTCCGGAAGGCACTTTATACAACTGCCCATCAGTTTTTTAATGCGCAAGAAGCCGTCTTTACTGACCAACTACTGCCATTATTTGCTGAAAATGGGTTTCAACTGGTTGATTATGAATTTTTGACTGCTGAAGAGCAAACGGAAGCGACCAATTATTTCGACCGGGCTATTTACCCTACGCTTACACCGATGCTGTATGACTATACGCATACGTTTCCGGTGCTACTGGCGAAGGTTCTTATTTTTGGTGTGGTGACGCAAAATCCGGTTGGTGTAACGCTGGAGAACCAACAGGAAGATGAAGACGATAGGCAACGGCTTTCCTTTGTACAGATTCCGGCGAACCTACCCCGCTTTCTGTCGTTCGAGCGAGAAGACACGATCTTTTTTCTTCCGATTGAAGAAGTAGTGCGGCAGAATATCAAGAAATTGTACCGCAACATCGAAATTTTGTCGGTTGATCTGTTCCGTATTACCCGTAATGGTGATTTTACGCTGGATGAAAATGACGATGACGAGGTCGACTTCATCGATGAAGTGCGCCAGAAAATCAAGAACCGGCGTCTGGGTCGGGTAACACGGGTCGAAATCGAGGCAGCAGATATCGGTGATCCCGAGTCAGCCTGGATGCTGAATCTGCTCAAAAAACGCTGGGAAATTGATGACCTGAATATTTTTGAGTCGCATACACTGCTTGATTATTCAGCTTTCTGGCAACTCATCGGCCACCCAGAGTTTAAGGATGGTATGCCCCTCCCCCACGCGCCAGTTCCTCCGCTGGGCTTAGGTCGAGAGAAAACCGATGATATTTTTGAGTTGATCAAACAACGTGATCTTTTATTGCATCACCCCTACAACAACTTTGAACCGGTGTTGCAACTCCTCGAACAGTCGGCTGAAGATCCGAACGTTCTAGCGATTAAGATTACGGTTTATCGACTGGCTAAACGCTCTCGAATTACAGAAGCACTGTTGAAAGCCGCTGAAAACGGCAAGCACGTATCGGTTTTGTTTGAAGTGAAAGCGCGCTTCGATGAGGAAAACAACATTCGCGAGGCCCAACGTTTACAAAAGGCAGGCTGCTTCGTTATTTATGGCATTAGCCGCTACAAAACCCATACGAAATTACTGCTGGTAGTACGCAACGAAGGAAGCCGGGTAGTGCGATATGCCCACATGGCCAGCGGAAACTACAACGAAGACACATCCAGGCTTTACACTGACATTGGGTTGTTGACAACCAACGAAGTGTACACACATGACATTTCCGAGTTTTTCAACGTTATCACGGGCCACTCGTTGCCTAACGAATATCAGTATTTAATTACGGCCCCGCGTGACATGCGCAGCCAGTTACTGCGGCTTATTCGGGTGGAAGCCGATAATGCCCAACGTGGTATGCCCAGCGGCATTTGTATTAAAGTTAATTCATTGGAAGACAAACAGGTAATTGACGAACTATATAAAGCTTCGCAGGCTGGCGTACCGATTCGACTCATTGTACGGGGCATCTGCTGTCTGCGTCCGCAGCGGGTCGGATTGAGCGAAAACATCACCGTTCGGTCGATCGTCGGCGATTTTCTGGAGCATACGCGAATATATTACTTCCACAATAACGGTGATCCCAAGATTTACGGTGGCAGCGCTGATGTCATGGTCCGCAGTTTTGACCGGCGTATCGAATCGCTTTTCTATCTGGCTGATACGCGCGTGAAACAACAGGTAATGCTGATTTTACAGTATAACCTGCGCGACAATGTTAACGCTTACGAATTGCAGGAAGAAGGCGACTTTAAAAAATGCGACGTGCCGGAAGGCAGCGAGCCTTTTAACATGCACCAACGGTTCTTCGATGTTACCGAAAAAGAGGTGATGGAAGCCCGCTTATTTGACCCTGAATTGAAACCAGCCGATGTAGCCCAGCTCGAAGAAGAATATCAGGAAGGCGCTGAACGAGCAATCGCGAATATTTAAGGCGAAGAAAAGCCGGACGGGAAGTAAAAGAGAAAAAGTGTAGCAATATCTTCTCCTTTACTTCCCGTCCGGCTTTTCTTCTTTTTATTGTATCTTAGCCCACTTAACTGTAACTACGCCTGATTGAATGGATCGCTTTACTGGCCTGATTGGCATCGTTTTGATTTTGGGGATTGCATATGCACTCTCTGATAATCGTAAATCTATTAACTACCGCACCGTTGGGGTTGGCCTCGCACTCCAATTTGGGCTGGCAGTATTTGTTTTAAAAACAGAAGCTGGACAGTCTCTTTTTCAGGGACTTGGTTACTACGTTGATCGCTTGCTGCAAAAAGCCAACACCGGCGCCGAATTCGTGTTTTCCTCTCTTGTTCGGACCGATGTACTAGCCAAAGTTTTCGGTCCCGGCAACGATTTCATCTTCTTCTTCAAAGTTATTCCAACCATCATTTTCGTCGCCGTTCTGGTTAATATCTTCTACCATTTGGGTATCATGCAACGCATTGTGGCGGTTATGGCCCGCGCGATGAAATGGCTTATGGGTGTTAGTGGTGCCGAAGCCCTGTCAAACGTAGCCAGTACGTTTGTCGGGCAGGTTGAAGCGCAGATCATGATTAAGCCTTACCTGAACGGTATGACCAATTCTGAACTGCTGGCCAGTATGACCGGTTCGTTCGCTTGTATTGCCGGTGGTGTACTAGCTGTTTATATTTCGCTGGGTGTACCAGCTCCTTATCTGCTGGCTGCCAGCATTATGGCGGCACCGGGGGCTTTGGTTATCAGTAAAATTGTCATGCCTGAAACGCAGGTTTCCGAAACGCAGGGGGTAATAAAAGTCGAGATCAAAAAAATCTATGCGAACCTGCTCGATGCCATTGCCGCTGGTGCTAGCGAAGGCTTGAAAGTTGGCCTTAATGTGGTAGCTATGCTCATTGGCTTTATCGCCTTGATTGCGCTGATTGACAGTATTTTATTTCGGGTTGGGTTCTACATTATTGGAATTGATTACCTCAGTCTTAATTTCCTGCTCGGTAAAGTATTCTCCATTTTCGCCTGGGCTATGGGTGTTCCGGGTAAGGATATACAAGAAGCCGGATCGCTTATGGGTACTAAAATGGTGGTTAATGAGTTCGTTGCCTACCTCGATCTGGTAAAAATAAAGCCTACGCTTGAACCCAAGACAGTGGCAATTGTCAGCTTTGCTCTCTGTGGCTTTGCAAACTTCAGCTCGATTGCCATTCAGGTCGGTGGAATTGGAGAATTAGCTCCCAAACGGCGCAGCGATTTGGCTAAACTAGGCTTTAAAGCCCTTATCTGTGGAACCTTAGCTAGCTATATGTCGGCGACGATAGCAGGTTTATTATTATAGTAGCTGACTTATTAGCCTAATTATTTACCCCTGTTTCTTATCTATGGATGCAGGGGTATTTTTATGAATTGCTATTTTTTCTTTGCATCGTTCAATCGTACCTTCGATTATAGCGTTGTACCTAAACCTTACCGGCACATTATTCATGATTCAGACGAAATTAATCCCCCGCACAACCGAGGCTTATGAGCCCCCTCTGCTCATCAAAGATTTACTCGCTCAATCGCTCAAATATGAACCACAGCGCGAGATTGTTTACCGCGATCTGTTCCGGATGAACTACGTAGATTTCAACCGGCGCGTTCGACAACTCGCTAATGTGCTTGCCGATCTGGGCGTTGAAGCCGGTGACACGGTTGCCGTTCTCGATTGGGACAGTCATCGATATCTGGAGTGCTTTTTTGCAGTACCCAGCGTTGGCGCTATCCTGCATACAATTAACGTTCGTCTCTCACCCGCGCAGATTTTGTACACCATGAATCATGCAGAGGATAAAGTCGTACTGATTCACGAAGACTTTCTGCCGATTCTGACGGCAATAAAAGGTCAGTTAACAACGGTAAAAACCTTCGTTGTACTGAGTGATAAAGTTTATATCCAAAAAACGGATACACAATCGCTTGCTGAGTTACCGGCTGGCTTTTCGGGTGAATACGAAGCGTTACTGAAAAGGGCATCACCGGATTATGATTTCCCGGATTTTGACGAAAATACGTGGGCGACTACCTTCTATACAACAGGCACGACCGGCAATCCGAAAGGCGTGTATTTTTCTCACCGGCAGTTATTCATGCACACAATGGGTTTGCTGGCCTATTTGATTGGTTATGAGGCTTTGCCGTTCAAATCAAGAACCGATGTCTACATGCCTATTACCCCTATGTTTCATGTACACGCCTGGGGATTTCCCTTTCTGGCGACCATGATGTCAGCCAAGCAAGTGTATCCGGGTAAATATGAACCCGACATGCTCTGTAAGCTGCTCGTTACCGAAAAAGTTACGCTCTCTCATTGCGTTCCAACGATTCTAACGATGCTCGTTAGTAATCCTGGTATAGAGAAATTTCGTGATACGTTGAGTCGTTGGAGCGTGCTGATTGGTGGTTCAGCCTTAACTAAGGGGCTGGCAAAAGCAGCACTGGACTTAGGTATCAATGTTCTGGCGGGTTACGGAATGTCTGAAACAGCACCAATTCTTTCCGTCGCTTATCTGAACGATGCAGAACGCTCTTTGCCCCTTGACGACCAGATTGATCTGCGCGTACGTGCCGGACGAATAGCGCCCTTTGTTAATGCTCGCTTAATGGACGACGAGGGGAATTTTGTACCGCATGATGGCCACTCATTAGGGGAAATTGTGGTGCGTACTCCCTGGCTTACCCAAGGCTACTACAATGACCCTGAACGGGGTAATGACCTTTGGAAAGGGGGGTGGCTGCATACGGGTGATGTCGCTAGCATTACCCCTGATCACTGGATTATAATTGCCGACAGAACCAAAGATGTTATTAAAACCGGAGGTGAGTGGGTTTCGTCTCTCGATATGGAGAATATACTGTCGCAGGTAGAGGGTGTAGCCGAATCGGCAGTAGTCGGGCTACCTGATCATCGTTGGGGCGAACGACCACACGCCCTTATCATACAAAAACCTGGTTACAACTTAACCGCAGAAGGCATAAAAGCAGATTTACAGTTGCGGGTAGATCGCGGAGAACTGCATAAATGGTATGTGCCAGATCGAATTCTTTTCGTTTCAGAAATTCCTAAAACGAGCGTTGGTAAAATCGACAAAAAGAAAATTCGCAGTGAGATGAAAGAGCAAATCCTTTCTTGAAAATAATGACACGTATTGGCCTTTTATCAGATACGCATAGCTATCTGGACCCGCAGATTTTCACTCATTTTGAAGAATGTGACGAAATTTGGCATGCAGGCGATGTGGGAATGCTAACGGTTACCGACCAATTGAAAGCATTTCGGCCCTTACGGGTGGTATCAGGTAATATCGACCAGGAAAGTAACGATCTTCCTCTTAATCAACGCTTCACGCTGGAAGGGTTAGACATTTGGATGACCCATATTGGTGGCTCACCGCCTAAGTATAACCCAACCGTTCGTCCCCTATTACGAAATAATCCGCCCAACTTATTTATCTGTGGACACTCGCATATTCTCAAAGTTACGCGTGACTCGGCCCTGAATAATTTACTATTTATTAATCCTGGAGCCGCTGGTAAAACGGGGTTTCACCAGATGCGAACTGTTTTGCGATTCTCGCTGGATACCGGTCAAATTAAAGATATGCAGGTAATTGAGCTAGGAAAAAAGTAATTGCACAAAAAAGGCGTCCTAAACGGGACGCCTTTTTTGTGCAATTATAATCGTTTACAGCGGAAGCGATTCTGGTTCAGTTTCGGCCGGTTTGGCTTCTTTACCGATCTCTTCTTTTATTTCCTCCGCCACACCTTTATTCTTGTAAGCCTGATAAACAGTTTCCCGTTCGAACGGGCGCTTACCGATTAGCCGGACCAGATCATTCTGATACAGAATTTCCTTTTCAAGCAGTTCTTTAGCGATAATCTCCAGCGCATCACGCTTGTCAGTCAGCAAATCCTTAGTGCGATTGTAAGCAATATCAACGATCTTCCGAACCTCCTCGTCAATGTGCTTGGCAGTTTCTTCCGAATATGGCTTGTTAAACGCGTAATCCGACTGTTTCGAGTCGTAAAACGACACGTTACCAATCTTATCGTTCATCCCATACATGGTTACCATGCTGTAAGCCAATTTGGTAATACGCTCCAGATCGCTCAAAGCACCAGTCGAAACTTTTCCGAAGATTATATCTTCAGCTGCCCGACCACCCAGCGCCATGCACATCTCATCCATGAGTTGCTCGGTACGGTACAAATACTGCTCACGCGGTAGGTATTGTGCGTAACCTAAGGCAGCGACCCCACGAGGAACGATTGTTACTTTTACGAGCGGATCAGCATGCTCGAGGAACCAGCCTGATACAGCATGGCCCGCTTCATGATAGGCAACGATCTCTTTCTCTTCTGGCGAAATAATCTTGTTCTTCTTTTCCAGACCACCAATTACGCGGTCCATCGCATCCTGGAAGTCCTTCATATCTACCGCATCTTTGTCACTTCGGGCAGCAATCAGAGCGGCTTCATTACAAACGTTCGCAATTTCAGCACCGGCAAAACCAGGTGTTTGAGCTGCCAGTTCTCTTGGGTCAACGTCAGGCGACAATTTAATTGGCTTCAGATGGACCCGGAAAATAGCCTCCCGACCGATGATATCCGGCTTATCGATACTGATCTGACGGTCGAAACGACCTGGGCGCTGCAAGGCAGAATCCAATACGTCAGGGCGGTTGGTAGCGGCCAGAATGATGATACCTGAATCAGTAGCAAAACCATCCATTTCAACCAGCAGCGAGTTCAGCGTATTTTCGCGTTCGTCGTTAGCCCCCGGCATCGAACCGCGTCCCCGCGACCGACCTACAGCATCAATCTCATCGATGAAGATGATACAGGGCGCTTTCTCTTTGGCTTGTTTGAACAAGTCACGCACCCGCGCAGCACCAACCCCTACGAACATTTCCACGAAGTCGGAACCCGACAGCGAGAAGAAGGGTACACCCGCTTCACCCGCAACAGCCTTCGCTAACAGTGTTTTACCCGTACCTGGAGGGCCAATCAGCAGCGCTCCTTTAGGAATCTTAGCCCCGAGTTTGGTGAACTTGGTCGGATTCTTCAGGTAATCAACAATTTCCTTGATCTCCTCCTTAGCTTCATCCAGCCCGGCTACGTCGTTGAATGTAATCTTCACTTTGTTATCAGCATCAAACAGAGCCGCTTTCGACTTGCCGATATTGAAAATCTGACCACCCGGTCCACCCGCACCCGACATCCGACCGAGCAGGAAGTACATAGCCAGCACCATAACGATCAGAAAACCCCAGGTACTGATGATACTTCCTAAATCGCTGCGCTGCTCAAAACGATAATCAATCTTTTCATTATCAGGCAATCCTTGTTGTATGGCGTCCAGATCTTTCTTAAACGTTTCGCCAGAGGCTACCTGAAACTGAAAATTAGGACCTCGCTCATTACCAAAATACGGTTTATCAGAGAACTGTCCTCGATATTTCGGACTTTGTAGTGCTTGCTGGGTTAGTGTTACTTCCGCAATTTTATCGTTAACTACCACTACCTCAGACACCTCATGATCTTTTACCATGCGCTCGAACCGTTTCTGGGTTGTCTCATGAACGGACGAGTTTTTGTTAAAGAATGTAATGCCCAGGATAGCGGCAATCAGTAAAGCGACAATCCACCCCTGAAAATTAGGCTTGCGCGGCCCACGGGGTACTAATGGATTTCTGTTGTTATTTTCTGCCATTTCCTCAGGTTGTACAAACGGATTTCACCATGAAACACCGTTTTACGAATGAATGTTTCTACTCGTAAATGCTTTGGACAGACGGTCAAATTGCTCTATAAACGGCCCAAAACACTCGTAATTTACCGCACTAGGTTACAAAGCTAATCAGTTCTTGGTTAGGTTGCTGCCGTGAGTTCGTTATCTTCAATTAATTGAATCTCAGCGTCGCCCCAAAGTTGTTCTAAATCGTAGAAGGAGCGCCTGTCTTTTTTAAACACATGGGCAACCACATCTACATAATCCAATAATATCCATTCGCGATTGAGCTTTCCTTCCTTATGCCAGGGATCTTGTTCACTAGCTTTATATACTTCTTCTTCTATCGAAGTTGCAATAGCGTCAATCTGCGTATCAGAATTACCCGAACATATTACAAAGTAATCACAGATGGCATTTTTAACGTTCCGCAGGTCCATTACCACAATATCGTGTCCCTTTTTTTCCTGCATTCCCCGAACAACGAAGTCACGTAGTTGCTCAGCGGTAAATTCATGTTTTTTGTTAATTCGCATGCTTTCAGTTTAACATTGCACGATAACTGATCAGCGGGTACATTGTCTGACAAAGCAGAACGCATAAAGCACCATTCATCAGTCTTACTACTAAACTAAACATTATTTTGTACAAAATCTATCCCAAAACACTTTTTATTGGACAAATTATCCAATACCTGCCAAGCTGTCAGTCTACCAACGATGAAGCAGCTGTTTTGATTGCTCAATCAGACCCTGCAGAGGGAACATTGGTTGTAACAGATAACCAAATGGCAGGTCGGGGGCAGCGGGGGAATCAATGGGAGGCTAAATCCGGTCAAAACCTGACATTTTCGGCAATTCTGAAACCTTCTTTTCTCAATCCTTCAGAGCAATTCTGGCTGAACATGGCCATTTCGTTGGGTATATACGACACGCTTCAACCGCTGATAGGCGATGCATTACGAATAAAGTGGCCTAATGATATTTATGTAATGGACCAAAAACTGGGGGGCATTCTGATTGAAAATACTTTACACGGTTCTACAATTGCCTGGACAGTGGCTGGTATCGGACTGAATATCAATCAGACAGAATTTAGTTACCCAACCGCTACTTCATTGCAACAAGTTACTCCTTTAGCTAATGCTTACGATTTACCAGGATTGCTTAGCCGACTCTGCGAAACACTTGAGCAACGTTATTTACAAGTACGGACTGGCCAACGTCATACTCTGAAAACTGATTATCTGGGCATTCTTTATCGCTATCAGCAGGAACACACGTTTGAATCCCAGGGCCAGTATTTTCGAGGGACAATTGTTGGCATCGACGAAGCTGGCCGTCTAGGTATCGAAGCCGATGGTCAAGTACGCTATTTTGGCTTTAAAGAAGTAAGTTTTCTAATCGGATAATGAATAGCTTTCTCGAGTAACAGTTTGGTTAAGCGGAATTTCTAACCATCATTCGGGTAGGAATTCTGACCGTTCCCATATTGAATTTATTGGATTTGCCTTCAATCAGGTCGATCAATTGGCCGGCCGCTGTCTGCCCAATTTCCAATGCGGGCTGTTCGACCGTGCTCATAGGTGGAGCCAGCAAATCAGCTAATGGTGTGTTGGTAAAACCAATCAGTGACACGGCCTCCGGAATGGCAATATTCCGCTTTTTCATGGCTGACAAACAGCCAATCGCCAGCCGGTCACTGGCCGCAAAAAAAGCATCGGGGGACTGATTCAGCAGATCATCGACAATCGGGTCTACTTCATTCTGGCCAAAGCTGGCATAGCGAACTAGCTGTTCGTCGTAAGCCAATCCATACTTCTCTAAGGCGGCCCGATAACCCGCCAAACGCTCTTGTGTAATAGAGATATAAGGTGGAACCGTGACGTGGGCAATACGCCGTCGCCCCATCTGAATCAGGTGTTCAGTAGCGGCAAAAGCACCCCCAAAATTATCAGCTGTTACGCAGGGAATATCGAGCTCAGAAGAAACGCGGTCGAACAGGACAATGGGCAATTTTTTCTCCTGAAGGAGCCGCAGGTGCGATACGTCTGAGGTACTGCTTGAGAGCGAAATAAGTAAACCGTCCGCTTTTCGGTCCACTACCTGTTGCACCGTCACGAGTTCCCGTTCGTAGGACTCGTGGCTTTGCAAAATAATTACGTAGTATCCCCGGCTGTAGGCAATGGCTTCGATACCGTTGATGACCTGCGAGAAAAAGTTATTCGCGATCTGAGGAACAATGACGCCGATAACCCGACTGCGGTTTTCTTTCAGGCTAAGGGCAATCGGGTTGGGTCGATAGTTGAGCCGTTCGGCGTATTCGATTACCAAGCGCTTAGTCTCCGGGTTAATTTCATAGCTATCCCGCAAGGCTCGAGAGACGGTCGAAGTCGAGAGATTTAACGCACGGGCGATATCTTTTATCGTAATGGCCTCCAAGGCGGTATCCTGGTAAAATACAAAAAGAACTCAAACTAACCAGACGTTCTGAGTATAAGGGTAAACGGCTAACTAATTACTCGTTCCACAAATTAAGCAAGCTAAATTAAACATTGGCAACGTTCCCGATAACGTTTGCGTGAATAAATAGGCACAAAAGCTTCATTATCAGCTGTAGACACTCTAAACTTAACTAATTATTACGTCAACCGAAGCAATTGTAGAGCTGTTCTTTTTCCGTGAAAAAGACAATTTCATCAGTGTGCATTCTGTACGGTTACCTTTTCCTTTCATAGTACATATTAAAAAAATACAGCGAATGAACTCTTTATCCCGTCAATCCTTGCCGCTAATGCAACCTCAAACCAAAATCAGTTTGCCAACATTACCGCTGTCCCAACTACCAGAGCGGGTACTCCAGTTTGGAACGGGCGTTTTGCTGCGCGGGCTACCCGATTATCTGATTGACAAAGCAAACCGGCAGGGCATTTTTAACGGGCGAATTGTGGTCGTTAAATCAACAGATGGTGGTGATATGAGCGCGTTTAGCCGACAGGATAATCTTTACACGCTCTGTATTCGGGGCGTAGAAAATAGCCAACTGGTTGAACAAAACGTAGTCTGCTCGTCCATCAGTCGCGTTTTATCGGCCAAACACCAGTGGGACGATGTGCTAGCGGTTGCCGTCAGTGCCGATCTCCAAGTTGTGATTTCCAACACAACCGAAGTCGGAATTCAGTTGATTCAGGATGATATTCGGCAGAGTCCGCCCCAGTCCTTTCCAGGAAAGTTACTAGCCGTACTCTACGCCCGTTATCAGGCTTTTAACGGTGATCCGGAAAAGGGCTTAGTAATTGTACCCACCGAGCTTATTCCGGAGAATGGCGCCAGGCTGGAAGCAATTCTCCTTGAGTTGGCGCACCGAAATGGGCTGGAAAGCGAGTTTATCGACTGGCTCGAAACGGCGAATACCTGCTGTAACTCCCTGGTTGACCGTATTGTACCCGGCCGTCCGGACCCAGCTACACTGCAGACGCTGACGGAACAACTGGGCTATGAAGACGAATTGCTGACGATTTCGGAAGTGTACTGCCTGTGGGCTATAGAAGGTGACGAAAAAGTGCAACAGGTACTATCGTTTCAGCAGGCCGACGAAAACGTTATCATCCGGCCCGATATTAATCAGTTTCGCGAACTGAAACTTCGATTGCTTAATGGTACGCATACACTCAGTTGTGGGCTGGCCTTTCTGAGCGGCTTCGATACGGTTCGCGAGGCTATGGACGACGACCGGATGGCCGCTTTTATCAGTAGTCTCATGCTGGCCGAGCTGATTCCTGGCATTCCGTATCCAATCGATGCAAAAACTGCGCAACGATTTGGTTTTCAGGTATTGGATCGTTTTCGCAATCCGTTCATCGAACACCGATGGCTGGCTATCACCGTGCAGTACTCGATGAAAATGCAGTTGCGGAACGTACCGACCTTGCTGCATTATTACAAACAGTTAAACGTTACGCCCCTGTATATCTCGCTCGGCTTTGCGACTTATTTATTATTCATGCGCGGCACCACGCAGCAGGGCGATGTGTGGTATGGCGAACGAAATGGCGAACTATACCCAATCAACGATCATCAGGCTGGCTATTTTGCTCATTTGTGGGCGCGTTTTACTCCTGAAGAATTAACCCAGTCAGTACTTCAGAATACTGCACTCTGGGGGCACGACTTAAGCCAGTTACCCGGCTTTTCCGACGCCGTCGCTACCTACCTGACCCAATTGCTTGAACAGGGTGGACTAGCAACGGTCTGCACTCAGTTTGGCCATTATGAAACCATAACAAGGTGAAATAAAACGTCTTACGCTTCAGCGCCGGTTGGTAAGCAGCGTTCATCTACTCTCTTATTTCGATTACCCAATTAATCTTCAATACTCATGGACGTTCAGCAAATGGAAATCACGGTTTCGCATCCCTTAGCCCTCCCCGTTGGCGTAACTCTCGACCGGTACATTATGCACCGGCAAACGGCCTTCCCCTACGCGAAGGGCGATCTGTCGCAGTTATTACGGGATATTGCGCTGGCCGGAAAAATCATTCATCGCGAGGTAAACCGGGCGGGTCTGATCGATTTAACCGGTGGCATGGGCGTTCAGAATATACAGGGCGAGAGCCAGCAAAAGCTGGACATGATTGCCAATGTTCGCTTTTGCCGCGCCCTGAAAAATGGAGGTGAAGCCTGCGCTATCATTTCGGAGGAAGATGAAGACATTGTCTTTACGGGTAATAATCAGGGGAAATACGTTGTGGCCATTGACCCGCTGGATGGCTCATCCAATATCGATGTTAATGTATCGATTGGTACGATCTTTTCCATTTACCGACGCGTAACCCCGATTGGTACTGAGCCTACCCTAGCCGATTTTTTGCAGGGAGGCCGGAAACAGGTTGCTGCCGGCTATATTTTGTATGGCTCATCGACTATTCTGGTTTACACAACCGGGCATAGTGCTAATGGCTTCACGTACGATGCCTCGCTGGGCGAATTTATTCTGTCGCACCCAGACATTAAAAGCCCTGCCAACGGTACGATTTATTCCTGCAATGATGGAAATACCGATAGCTATGAAGAAGGCGTTCGGGACTATCTCACTTCCTGCCGACAAAAACGATTTACAGCCCGCTATATCGGTTCGCTGGTGGGCGATTTTCACCGGAACCTGCTTAAAGGTGGTATTTATTTGTACCCTCCAACGAAAAAGGATTCTATAGGAAAACTCCGTTTGCTTTACGAAGCATATCCTTTGGCATTTCTGGCTGAGAAAACGGGGTGTTTAGCCTCAACAGGGCATCAGGCTATTTTAGATGTTAAGCCTACCAGCTTGCATCAGCGAACCCCTCTTTACATCGGAGCCCCACTAATGGTCGAGAATTTATTAGCTAAAGTAAAGCCGATGAAATACGCCAACTACTAGCGCTCTGAGTTGGCTACAGCTTCTACCCGAAACCAGTCGAAGTCGGCGTAACCCGAGTCATTGATTTGCGTGGTACGGGTGCAGAAGATGCCCATTTTGGCTCCAATCCAACGCCCAACTTCGGCTTGAAAACTATCGCCTGTTTTCGTAAAACTCTGTCCGTCTAAGCTGTAGCTGAACTGGCATTTAGCCCCTTTCGTCACAGCAACACGGAGGTAAACCGGCGTACCCGGATTAAGACGCGTGATGACCGTTTCTTCTTCAGCTTTTCCTTCCGAGGCTTTTTTACAAACGCCATAAACCAGAGCAAGTCCCTCTTTACTACTTTTCAGCGTCAGATTGGCGTAGCTTAATCCCATGATGATCAAACCAGTCTTTTCATTTTCCAGTTTTGGATTAGGCTTGAAGAGAACCTTTGTTGTAGCCATAAAGGTTTCGGCCGGAAACTTCTGCATCAACAGGTTCGGCACATCCCAGTTGTTTTTCACTTCCTCCGGCGCTTTGTAGGAATACAGTCGCAGGAATCCTTGCTTAGTGGTTGTGTGCCAGATGCCCTTCGGATTCGCCTGCCACTGCCATTGCAAACCCAGGTTTGTCGTGTTAAATTCGTCCGATTCGGCGGGGGTAATAATTGGATAAGATTTACTTGTGCTTGTCAGGCCGACGGTTGGTTTTTTGTAGGTCAGCACTGGTTCGCCCTTGCCATCACCATCGGAGTCTACGCCTATGACGGGCCAGTCGGCCACCCACTTCATCGGTTGCAGATGTACAACCCGGCCGTAGGCTTCTTTATCCTGGAAATGCAAAAACCAGTCTTCGGCAAGTTTTCCTTTACCCGGATTGGTCGTGACCCACGCGCCCTGGTGTGGTCCATTAATGGACGTTTTCCCCTGATCCATCACGACTTTACGCTCGTAAGGACCATAGATATTTTTAGCGCGTAATACCAGTTGCCAGCCCGTAGGTACACCACCTGCCGGAGCGAAGATGTAGTAGTAGTTATTGCGTTTATAGATTTTCGGCCCTTCGATCGTCGGGTCGGTTTCGTGACCATCGTACACAATGACGCCCTCGTCCATCACCTTAGTACTTTCTGCGTTCAGCTTTTTAACGGTAAGCACACTTTTAATACCGGCCCGACTACCGGCCCATCCGTGGACCAGAAACACATCGCCATTATCATCCCAGAGCGGGCAGGGATCAATGAGCCCCTTACCTCCTTCGACTAAAACCGGGTCTGACCAGGGGCCGGCCGGGTTAGTAGCTTTGGTTAGATAGATACCAAAATCAGGGTCTGGGTAATAAATATAAAACGTATTGTTATGGTATCGAATGGCCGGTGCCCATACCCCGTTACCATGTTGCGTCTTCTCAAAATGGTCGAAAGGCGGCTGGCGTTTCAGGGCATGACCGATGATTGTCCAGTTCACCAAATCCTTCGAATGTAGAATAGGCAAGCCTGGAATGGCGTCGAAACTGGACGCGACCAGATAAAAATCGTCGCCCGCCCGACAAACGTCAGGGTCTGAGTAATCGGCATTGAGGACGGGATTTTTGTAAGTACCATTTCCCAGATCGGAGACCCATACGGCCGAAACAGCGGGCGTTATTGATGCAGGTTTCGACTGAGTAGTTTGAGCAACGACCGGAAGTACTGATAAGAAAAGTAGTCCAAGTAGTGGAAGCGCATTCATACAGGCAGGCTTAGTTAGCAGTAGGTAACCAGGGCGATTTCCCAGAAAATATAGCCGTCAGGGTATAACGTTGGGCATCTTTAGCCGACAATTGCTTTGACCATGCGACCCGCTTCGACGAATCACCGCCCGGCCCGATACTGCCATATTCGGCGTACAACACCGTTTGTTCGTTCGTTGCATTACCCCAATTGTCCCAACCTGCTGGCAGTATATGGCTACCCATATTTGTCCGGATAAAAATTGTTTTGGCTTTTGGTCGCCAGGGCCGCCCCAGATACACTTTTTTGGCCGCATCGTCGGCGATCAATTTGCAGTTCAGAAAAACAAATCCATAGGGTTGGTAATCAGGAGTAGCAGCCGCGGTGATAAAGGAGTCGGACAGGCTTTTGATCGTACAGGACTGAAAGACGGAAATCGATTTACCGAAAATGAAATCGGTGGTACCTTCGACAAAGCAGTTTTCGTAGTACTGCCGACTCCCTTCAGCTGCGGCATAAAGGGTATCCTGATTACCCAGCAACGCACAGTTTTTGCATACAAACCGGTCGCCATCGACGTGTAGTGCAACGGCCTGTCCGACTCGTCCAGCGGTATTGCGGATAGTCAGATTTTCCAGTATCGTATCCGGGGCGTCAACAAATACGGTATACGAGGTATAGGTGCTGTATTTTTCATTGCCGGTCCAGTCTTTCCCACCCGAAAACGCCTTACCCGAAAAATCATCGCCAGTTATAATCACCCCTTCTTTACTTTCGCCAATGATATGAATATTCGGTTTCCAGGAAGGGATGACGAGTTTTTCGGCATAAATCCCATTTTTGATGTACAGCGTAACGCGCACCTGCATGTGGTCGCGGAAGCTATTTACGGCTTCCTGAATAGTTTTGAAGGTACCACTTCCATCCTGCGCAACGGTAAACGACACTGTTGACGTAGGCGATAGCGTCTGGCCCCAACCAAAACTTGCGCAGGCTACCAGGTAACAAAGCAGAAACAGTTTTTTCATGTACTAGGAACTAGAGAATAAAGCATATGACAGCGGGAACAGTAGCTGCGATTTAATTAATCAGCCGTCATATAATTGTCGGCCAAAAGATATCCAATCTTATTTTGTGACGGCTGGCTTCACAATTCGATCGGCCAATTCAAGTTTCAGAGACTTTATATTGGCAAGTACTAACTCAGCCATTTTACGGGCACCGAGTTCACTGAAATGGGTGTTATCTTCCTTGCCCTCCGGATAGTTGGGATGCTCGCCGGGCGCTAATTGAAGAAATAAAAGCTTAGAATTTTCGACACCGAATTTTTGCAGAAGTGCCTGACTTTGCTTGTCTAAATCGATCAACGGAGCCGCGTATTCAGCCGCCACAGCACGAACCAGTTCAGAATAGACCGTATGCGTTTCTTCTATCGTTCCGGCGGCATCGAACTTCCGCCGGGCCACGGGCGTGATAAGTATAGGAGTTGCTTTTTTAGCCCGACTTTCGGTGATAAACCGTACCAGATTTTTCTTGAACTCATCTTCCGGCGTATAGCTTTTTTTGGTTTTCACCTCGTCGTTATGGCCGAACTGAATCAACACATAATCGCCTTCGTGCAAACTGTCGACTACCGGTTGCCAGCGCTTTTCTTCGATAAAGGTTCGGGTGCTGCGCCCGTTTTGCGCCCGATTATCGACAGTTACGCTTTCATCGAAGAAGTGGGCAAAAGGCATTCCCCACCCCGTTTCAGGATAAGCTTTTACCTGTTTTATAGACATCGTGGAATCACCAATCAGATAGACGGTAATGTTGTCGGATGGTGGGGTAAAAGCGGAAAGCATCAGCAGGAGAACCAATATCCATGCTCTTCCGAATAGGGACTTATTCATGACATTATCTGGTCGAAGAAAGGATCAGATTCTTTTCCAGGGCACCTTTGCTAAACTCGGCTTTGGTCTGGGCTTTCGCCACATCCGTGTTCTTCACCTGAATGTCCTGACTACGCTCACCAATAATGGAAAATAACAAACTGGCCTTAGGGTCATATTGAATAGCATCGAAGGTCAGATTGCTGCTATTATCAACCAGGATAACGGGCTTCGTGCTTTTGGTGATGAGTTGCACATTTTTGAACCGAATGCCACTCGCATCGACTAACTCCACGCCCTTATCTGCCGCCAGCACCAGCTTTTCCATCGTGATGTTTTTAACCGCCATTTCGGGCAATCCACGAATAAAAACCCCTTTTTTCGCGCCATTGCAGACTATATTTTCAAACGTCATGTTCTGAAAAATCGGTGTTCCCTCATTAACCACCGGGCGTTCGTCGCGCTGGCCGTCGGTCGCGAATTTGACGAAGTAATACATGTCAAAGAAGATCGCTTCCTGCGCAATGTCTTTCATGAAGATATCTTTGGCGTAGATATGTTCGACCACTCCACCCCTACCCCGTACCGACTTGAACCGCAGACCTTTATCTGTACCCATAAATGTGCAGTTAGAGACAAAAATGTAGCGGGCTCCGCCACTCATCTCACTACCAACCACAAATCCACCGTGGCCGTTATAGACCGTATTATTCCGGATAATCCCATTTTCGGTCGGCATGCCCCGCTTGCGTCCTTCTTCGTCTTTGCCTGATTTAATGCAGATAGCGTCGTCGCCCACATCCAGCGTACAACCTTCGATCAGGAAGTTTTTGCAGGATTCAATATCCATTCCATCGCCGTTATGTGCGTATTCCGGATTTTTAGTAGTTACATTCCGAATCGTCAGATCCTGACACATTAAGGGATGCATACACCAGGCCGCCGAATTCTGGAACGTAACGCCCTCCAGCAATACTTTTTTGCAACTGGTCAACACGACCAGATTTGGCCGCAGAAAGTCTTTCATATCCGCGAAACTTGACAGCGGTTTCTCGGATGACAATAGCATACTCCGGCTCTCGGTGCTTACATTTTTGAACTGCTCGCTTGGGTACCAGGTTTGGCCATCGTCTTTTAGCACCCCGCCCGAGGCCACTTTCTCTTTCCACTGGCTTTCAGTCAGTTGCCCTTTGTGAACGGCCCGCCAAACATCGCCATTGCCATCCACAATGCCCTGACCTGTAATCGCGATATTCTCCAGGTTTGTACCCGAAATAGGCGATTGATTGCGGGCGGCTCGCTTGCCTTCGTACACGCCTTCTACCAGCGCATACTGGCTTTTGTCGGAGGTAAACAACAACGTAGCCGACTTTTTCAGGTGCAGATTCACATTACTTTTCAGCTCAATAGGACCGGTCATCCACAAGCCACTTGGCACTACGACAACCCCTCCCCCTTTTTGACTACAGGCAGCTATAGCCGTATTTATTGCCTTGGTATTGAGCGTAACGCCATCGGCTTTGGCGCCATACGAGAGAATTGTAAGTGTATCTTTCCGAAACGTTGGCTGCGCTATTCTAGGCAGATTAGACCAGCTATAGGTTGGTGTGTTTTGGGCCAAAGAAGCAAACGGAGCTAGGGTGGCAAATACGAGGCTGAGGAATCGAGAACGTCTAGTCATTGTCTTTCTGTATTACCTGCACTTTTCAAAAAAGGAACCGTATCGGCGGCCTGGGCAGATCGTTCTGATTTTTATGATATAGCGAATAAATCATGTGAAACCATAAAGATCAGAATGATCTGCATTCCATATAAATCTATTGATAACCTTGATTTTGCGTAAACTCTGTTTTGTTAGTGATAGCATCCAACTGGGTTTGCGGAATCGGACGCAGCACCTGGAAATCTTGAAGGTTAACCGCGTTGTCGGGAGCATAAGCCCGAATCCGCTCCAGCAGCTTACCGGTTCGCTTTAAGTCGAACCAGCGAATTTGCTCGCCGGCCAGTTCACGGGCGCGTTCATCCAGGATGTAATCGAGTGTTACCTGAGCGGGTGTAATTTGCATGGCGGCCGCTTTTCCGGCTTTGGCCGCCCGGGTGCGCAGTACATTGATATAATCAGCCGCAGCCTGGAGGTTGCCTAATTTCATCTGAGCCTCGGCCGCGATCAAGTATACTTCGGCCAACCGGATCACAAACACATCACGGGCGCTCTGAGCCTCGTTCAAACTGGCTCGCGTAGGGTCCATGAACTTCGACAGGGTCGGGTAGCGCAGGTTGTCTTTCACCGTTCCGTTGGCATTATAAATCTTGCTGCGGTCATAGGTCTGGTATTTGCGCGTAGCCTCAAATGCATCCGGAATCTCTTTTCGGGTGCAGTACACGGCGGTGTCACCCAGGTTCATGCCCGCTGGGCGGGAGGTAGAGTTTGCCAGCCACACCTGCTGGAAGGAGCCTTCGTAACGGGAATCTTCATCGCTATACAAGTCCATAAGGAAACGCGTTGGCATGTACCGGTTGAATGGGCGTCCGTTGAGAATGTCACGGGTCATGCCGGGCCGGTCGTCGTATTTCATCAGAAACAGCAGGTGGCCGTTGTTGCTACCCCGGCTGTGGCCATATGGATTAAACGTTGTGTTCACTAAGTCATTAAGTGCCAGATTCGCCGAATAATCCACCACGTAAATGGCTTCTTTAGTTTTCAGATTACTCATTTTCCACAGGTCAGCGTAGTTGGCTTCCAGTTTATAGGTATTGCTCGTCAACACGGCCTGCGCCATTTCCAGCGCTTCTTTATTCATGCCCCGCGTCAGGTACATACGGGCCAGAAAAGCCTGCGCAGCCCCTTTCGTTACTTTCCCGTATTGCGGTTGGGTAACGGGCAGATTTGCTACGGCAATTTTTAAGTCCTCAAAAATCTGATTGTAGAACGTTTCTACCGGAGTCCGGTTAGCCGTTGAGACAATGCCGTTCGTCTCCTGCGTGGTAAAGTGAACACCACCCCAGGTTTCGGCGATATGCCAATAATAAAACGCCCGCAAAAACCGAAGCTCTCCTTCACGAATAGGCCGTAATGCAGCCGACAGGCCAGCCTTATCGATTCGGCTAATGCCGCCATTGCATAAATTGATAGCTGCGTAGAATTCCCGCCATTCGCTGGTCAGGGCCGCATTGCTTCCCTGCAGATTCAGGTACTGAGTCAGATCACGGTAAACTTCCCCCGAACCACTCGTCCAGATGTCGGTACCCGTTTCGGCAATGTTATACCCTTCTTCTTTACCATACCACCAGCGCTGATACGTGTAGGCTGCATTGACCAGGGTTTCAAAACCTTCGGGCGTGGTGTAGACGGTTTCGGCAGTTAGCCCACTGGGGTTATATTCTTCCAGCACATCGTTACAGGCGAAAAGGGTAAACAGCGACAGCGTCAATAACCCCGTTTTTATAAGAAATGCGTTCATGATGAATTCGACGTTTTTGGGTTACAGATTGACGTTCAGGCCAAACACATAGAGTTTGGTCATGGGGAAGTTTTCAGAACCACCCCGCTCCGGGTCGTAGTTTAGCTTGGTGAAGGTGAACAGGTTCTTACCCGTTACATAAAGCCGAACTCCACGAATAGCCTTTGGCAATACTTTCATAGGCACGTTGTAGGCCAGGGTAATATTCCGAATCCGGGCGTAGGTACCATCAACGTAGCCGAGGGTAGACAAGTATTTCAGGCCACCATTTTTGTTCGGGCGTGGATACGCATTGGTCGGGTTTTCAGGTGTCCAGTAATCCAGGCCGGCGGTACTGTTACCAACGCCCTGCTGGTCAAAACGCGCTGAGCGGTCGGAGTTAATCATCTGCCCAACGCGCGCGTACAGAAATACATTCAGATCAAACCCTTTGAATTTGATGGTGTTATCAAAACCACCACTCCATTTAGGCCGGGGTGTTCCCAGGATAATCCGGTCGTTAACGGCGTCAATCTTACCGTCGCCGTTCTGATCTCTGACTTTAATTTCGCCGGGTAGTTGGGTCGGCGAAAGCTTAGCGGCCTGATCAACTTCGGAGGTTTGCCAGATACCTAGTTTTTCGTAATCGTAATACACGCTAATGGGCGAACCGATGAACCAGCCATTGCCGATGTCGTTGCCACCCGTAACGAGTTCCGTAATCTCTTCCTTGTTTTTAGTGAAGGTGATATTACTGGTCCAGCTCAGGTCTGCGGTTCGGATGTTGGTACTTCCCAACGTCACTTCGATACCCCGGTTTCGCGTTTTGCCAATGTTTTGCTTAACGGTCGTTACCCCGGTTGTTGGTGGTAAACCCCGATCCAGCAATAGGTCCTGGGTGCGGGTATCGTAATAGTCGATGGATGTATTGATCCGGCCATTGAACAGCCCAAAATCGAGTCCTATATTTTTCGTGTACGATAACTCCCAGCCTAAGGCCATATTGCCCACGTTCCGGGAGAAGGTATAGGCCGGGGCAGGCACTTCATCATAGCCAAAAGCAAGCCGGGTTAACGTCGTTTGGGTAGCATAAGGACCGGAGGGGTCATTACCCGCCACCCCGTAACTGGCCCGTATTTTCAGATCGCTTAACCCTTTAACGCCCTGCATAAATTTCTCTTCGATAACGCGCCAGGCTAAGGCTGCCGAAGGAAAGAACGTCCATTTGTTACCTACGGCCAGTTTAGACGAACCGTCCTCGCGGGCAGTCACCGTAAGCAGATACCGGTCCCGAAAGGCATAATTCAAGCGCCCCGCAAACGACACCAGATTGTTTTGGGAGTAAGCCGAATTAATCTTGATTTCCTCGGTGGCGCTCCCAAGCGAGTAAAACAACTGTGACGGCAATAACTGATTGACGCCTGATGCGGACGCATTGTCGGATGAATTACTTAGGTAACTGGCAATGCCGGTTAGGGTCATCGCGTGCTGGCCAATCGTTCGTTGGTAGGTCACTACGTTTTCCCAGTTAAGGCTACGTCCACTGCTTGTATTATAGGTTGCCAGCGATTTACCGGTGAGTGAACGGTCAATGGATTTCGGGGATGAATAAGCCCCATCTCGTATGGAAGCCAGGTTAACGCCCAGCGTACTCCGGATCATCAGGCCATTAATGGGTGTTAACTCCAGATATCCGTTCGTTAACACACGGGTTGTCAGCACCGAGTTGTTGAATACATTAGGCTGTTCGTCGGAGAGGGGGTTAGCCGTTTGGCCATCCAGCATGATATAATTGAAATTACCGTTGGCGTCGTACAGCGAGCCGAGCGGACTGATCTTATTGGCCTGATTGAGCGGGTCTCTCCGCACGCTCTGGTTGTAATAGGTAAGCTGGCTTTGCAAACCAATTTTCATCCAGTCATTAATCGTGTAATCAACATTAAGTCGACCCGTATAACGCTTCAATTCGTCCAGTTTCAGAATCCCTTTTTCATTGTAATAATCGACCGACACATACGATTTCAAGCGGTCGGTGCCCGCCCGGATACCCACCTGATAATCCTGTTGCAGGCCGTTATGAATCAGTGCATCCTGATAATCAGTCCAGATCCCTTTCTGTAGCGCGTCGTATTCGGCTACGTTGGTAAAAATAGATGCGTCATCAGCTGGACTTTTCCAAACACCCGCTGCCCGCCAGGCTTCCCGCTTAAAATCACGAAAGGCGTTGATATCCATTGCCTTCGGATACATTGTTACCTGTGAAATGCCCGAATACGCATTGAAGGAAATATCGGGTTTGCCGGTTTTACCTTTTTTAGTCGTAATCAGAATTACCCCGTTGGCACCCCGCGAACCGTAAATAGCAATGGACGAGGCATCTTTCAGCACATCCATGGTTTCAATATCATTGGCATTGATATCTTCCAGATTGCTGTACTGAATACCATCCACAATAATCAGAGGTGCGTTATTACCGCCAATCGAGCGATTTCCACGAATAGAAATGTTAATCTTGGCCCCCGCCTGACCACTGCTTCGGGTAATGTCAGCACCCGCAATTTTGCCTTGTGCCGCTTCCAGAACGCTGGCAGTCGGGACTTCCTTTAACTGCTCGCTTTTGAGCTGAACTACAGAGCCAGTCAGGTCTTTTTTACGAACAGCTCCGTACCCAATCACCACTACTTCTTCCAGCGCAGAAACATCGGGAGCCATTGAAACGTTAATGGTCGTTCGATTGCCAACGGCTACATCCTGGCTCTGATACCCCACAAACGAGAAGGTCAATGTAACTCCATTTCCATCGGGTACCGTTAATTTGAACTGCCCGCTAGCATCGGTGGTTGAGCCCCGATTTGAGCCTTTAATTACGACGCTCACACCCGGTAGGGCCGCATTTTTTTCATCGGTTACGGTACCCGATATAGCCCGATCAGCCGCTTCGCTGACTGGGTTGATACTGGTATGTGCTTCGGGATCGGCATCCAGCACGATTTGCCCGCCCACTAGTCGATACGTCAGTTTCAACGGTTTAAGCAATTCGGCTAGGGCGTCGCTCAGGCGTTTATCCGTAACGGCAATGGTTACCGGTTGATTCACGTTGATCGACTTTGAGCTATACACAAACCGGGCCGTCGTCTGCTGTTCGATCTGTGACAGTACCGCCCGGAGCCGTTGGTTGTCGACTTTGAGCGTAACGGTTCGGTTCATTAACTCCTGCGCACGGCCATCGATGGCGAACGAGAAACTCGTACTGACCAAGAGTAGAACGAGTTGGGCAATTGATAGATGCATAAGCCGCAGTAATAAGGTAGCATGTCGGCCAGGCGACTCGCCTATACGGACAGGTTCTCTTTTTTTCATACCTTTAATGGTTTTGTTAGATGGACAATCGACAAAATAATCCGTTCTATCGGCGCATGATTCGCAGTCTGCCCGATGAGAATTGGGTCAAGTTGGCGCTGGTTCATGTTGGTCGCATGACCAGCGTTTTTTACGCAGTACGAGGGGAGGGAAACAATCATTTCATAGGCATTAGGAATAGAACATTCGTTTACTTTGTTGATAATAAGTCGGTTATAAAATACAGCCTTTTCCACTGATCAGGATGGTAGTTCCCTGAATTTCATAGGTGGATTTCAGGGCTGCGCAAATAATATCCAGTTGCGTATAGAGCGGTTGATTGGTCAGATCGGCCGTGAGTGGACAGGCTTTCTGCTGTTCATTTTCTACTTCAATATCAATTCCGTACGCCTGTTCAAGCTTTGCCAGAACCTCTATCAATGGCGTATCGTCGAATTGAAAAGACAACGTTTCTTTTTCGATAGCCGTAGATTGAATGACTTTGGGCGAGTCAACAAGTCCAGTTACGAAGTGCTCGGCTTCACGAAAAAATGTGGCCGCCTGATTCGGACTCAGCACAACTCCATTAGACGAGGGCTGTTTGTCTGATGTCTCTCGATAAACGGTAACCCGACCGGTGACTACCTCGACCCGTATTTGTTTGGTATCCGGCCTTGTCCGAACGAAGAAGCTTGTTCCTAGCACCTTCGTTATAACCTCGTTAGTGTGTACATAAAAAGGGCGGGACGGCATCTTTTGAATCGAAAAAAACGCATCTCCCGTCAAGTATACGGTTCGTTTTCCGGCGGCAAAGTGTTTAGGAAACCGGAGCGAACTTTGCGCAGCTAACTGAACCGTGCTCCCATCTTCCAAGTGGATGGCCAGCGGTTGAGCAGACGAATTCGTGCGTTCAACCCAATCCGTTTGCTTACTGGCCGTTAACGCACGAATGAATTGTAAATTCGTAGTGGGTTGACTGACGTAAAACCAAATACCGATTAGTAGAACCGATGCGGCAATACCTATCCAGCGATAATTGAATGGCTTGATTGGGATAACCGGCGTCTGGTCAGCCAGTTCGTCGGTATCCATTTTCTGCTGAATCTGATTCCAGAGACGGTTTTCTAGTTCAGCCGAATCAAGCTCCTGACTTGATTCGCCGGTTTCCGTTTCCAGCAAACCATACCAATGTTCAACAAATTGCTTTTCCTGAGGTGTACATTCACCACGCAGATACTTCTGTAGGAGTTGCCCAAATTTCTTACGGCTCATGACCTATGCTACTAGCTTCTGGTAGTTAAGTCAATGAAGCCGGTCAGAGACCGCAAATCGTATTATTAATTAGTTGAAAATTACAATTAAAGTGATTTAAGAATAATAAATCTCTTGAAATAATGCCATTAATAGGTGATGTAATTTTATGGCAGCAAAGTCAGCAGCAGGCCAGCTAGAAGGTAGTCACGAAGGTAATGACGGAGATTTTTGACAGCCTGACTAATGTGGTATTCAACTGTCCGCTCCGGGACTTTCAACTGAGAAGAAATTTCTTTTACCGTCTGGTATTCCAGGCGATTCAACCGAAAAATCTGACGGGTTTTTTCTGGTAAGTCGGCTAAATGCTGCTCCACGACCTGCATCAGTTCGTCTACATCCAGTTGGTTGTCTGTTGTAAATGAGGCTTCCGTAAACGAGTTGAAGGCATAGCCGGCATACTTTTCCTGAACCAGCGTTGCTTTATAATGATTGATGATTAAATAACGGGTAGCTGTAAACAGGTAAGCATCTAATTGCTCAATCCGTAGTGATCCCCGGCGTTCCCATAAGCGCAGGAATATGTCTTGGACAAGCTCTTCTACCGCATTCAAATCCTGGATTTTGTGCCGGGCGATGTTATACAGTTTTTTCCAATATCGCTGATAAATCTCCCGAAACGCATTCTGATCTCCCGTCCGAAGATAGATTACCAATAATTCGTCAGATAGCGACTTGTAGTTCACGGTATAAGTAGAAAATATATGTATTTGAATTGATTAGAGCCTAAGGATTTAGTGTCAACTGTTTTGTACTTTCCCAATAAATCCCTTATCCCCTGGCTTATCGGTAAAATGATACCAAGTCTTTTAATATCTATCTACTTATTAAACTTAACAAATATTTAATTGATTTTTTCTTTGCAATCGTTACCGGGAACGTTGCCAGTAGTTTAATTATCTCCGCTTTTACTAGATTCAGATAATAATATTGTTAAAAACACAAAGTAGTATAAGCGTAAAATATCGAATTAAACTTTGCATTTTACTAATAAACGGTCTAATAAAATCCCCCATGAATTACTATGAACTCTGTCTTATCAAACAGATCCATACCAACTCATGGGGGTATTTAGTTAATATACGATTGATGCCTATATAATCGCCTACTTAAGACATCCGTCGTTGATTCACTTTAACGCTTCCTGCACCGGGTTGCCAATGCAGCCGCTAGGTTCGAGAATACCGAGCAGCGCTGTAACGGTCGGGGCTATATCATGCACGTGTGTCCGGCGGAATGTCTGGCCTGGTCGTACACCCCAACCGTAAATCAGGAATGGAACGTGCGTATCGTAGGAATAAATACTACCGTGCGTCGTTCCTTTATTCCGACCCTCGATCCAGCCCGGCGGTTGCATGACGTAGAAATCGCCACTACGGTTAGGGTGATATACATTTCGAAACAAATTAGTCTGCAACTCCGGCAGTGCTTCAGCGCCCAGATTATGCAGGTTAACAACGTTAACTACCGCCTTTTGCTTCAGCAGCACACTACGCAGTAACTCGTATACATCCTGCATCGCAATTTTCTTCTCGACCAGCAGCGAGTGGTTCAGGTAGATCTGCTGGTTAATATACGATAGCACCCACTGCCCCGACCCGTACGCTTTTTCGAGGGTCGCTTTTACCATTTCGCCAATTTCACCGTATCCTCTGGTGCCAGACGGAATCCGATATTGTTGTAAAAATCCAGGGGCATCCACTACGCCATGGTCAGCCGATAGGAACGCAGTCCATTGTCCTTTCCCAACTGTTGCGTCTAGTTGATTCATCAATTCAGCTAATTGCTGATCGAGCCGCAGGTACTGATCTTCAATTTCAATGGCGTGGGTACCAAACGCATGACCGATGTAATCAGGTGATGAGAAGCTGACACACAACATATCCGTTATACCACGTTGCCCCAATTGCTCGCCTTTGAGGGCTGCCAACGCAAATTCTTTCGTTAACTGGTCACCATATGGACTGGTGCGCAATGGTTCATATTTCAGGCCACCGGCCTGAATAGCAAATGCATGAGGAAATATTGACTTGGTTTCACCGGCCAGCACAGATTCATACGGTTCATCATCGACGGTGCTTTCGGTATACTGATTCATTGCCAGCAGCGGCTCCCATTTCTGTCCCAGAAATTGGTCGGCCAGCTTGCGATTATTAAAAGCCTGAACCCACTGAGGCAATTCATTCTGATAAAACGTACTGCTGATAAAGTTACCATCTTTCGAATCGAACCAGTAGGCCGCGTTAGCTGCGTGACCTGCGGGCAGAATTGAGCCCCGGTCTTTCAACGCAACTCCAATGACTTTAGCCTTTCCATCCGTCGCCAGTTTAAGTTGATCGCCAATGGTAGTAACAAGCAGGTTTCGGGGTGACATTTTACCCGCGTTTCCGGTATTACCTACCGTACTAACCGTGGTATCTTCAGCGCAATACATCAGCCGTCCGACGTTCCGTTCATAAAAATCGTTGCCGACAATCCCATTCAGCGCCGGAGCCGAGCCAGTGTAGACAGCCGCGTGGCCTGGCCCTGTATAGGTGGCTGCGTAATGGTAATGGTTATTGCGCGCATTAAATCCTCCATCCATCAACCGCCGGAATCCGCCAGCACTAAATTTACTGTAGTAGCGATATAGATAATCGTACCGCATCTGGTCGACTACGATTCCGACAACGAGTTTGGGCCGGGGAACAGATGCAGTTGCCGAAGCAGTACCTTCCGCTTTTTTAGGCTGTGCGAAAGCCGTTGCGCCAAGTAGCACAACGAGATAAATAGAGGAGAAAAAACGCATAAAGTCGTTCAGGAAATTGGGATAACTCCCGTAAAAGTACGAACAAATTGATGCTTACCCGAATGATAACAACAGCTTAACCGCAGTCCCCTATTTGCTACGCTCGATGGTATATTGGACGAGTTGATGCAACGACTGTCGATAGGCTGATTCAGGAAATGAATTCAACAGCACCTGCGCTTCGGCCACATACCGGTTCATAACTTCGGTAGAATATTCAATCCCTCCCGAATTTTTCACGAACGCAATTACTTCATCGACCTTTTTCGGGTTCTCGCTTTCGTTCTTGACAATGTTGATTATCCGGCGTTTCTCCAGATAGCGGGCGTTATTAAGCGCATAGATGAGCGGCAACGTCATCTTTTTCTCTTTAATATCGATACCTAGTGGTTTACCGACTTCGGCTGTACCATAGTCGAACAAATCATCTTTGATCTGAAACGCAATACCCACTTTCTCTCCAAACAGCCGCGCCTGCTCAACCACCTCTGGTGCTGCTTCCACCGAACGGGCCCCTACCGCACAGCAGGCAGCAATGAGCGAAGCCGTTTTCTGGCGGATAATTTCGTAGTAAACATCTTCGGTAATGTCCAGCCGACGGGCTTTATAAAGCTGTAGCAGTTCGCCTTCGCTGATTTCCCGAACGGCTGTAGACACAATGCGCAGCAGGTCAAAATCGCTGTTATCGACGGATAGTAACAATCCTCTCGACAGTAGATAATCGCCCACCAGCACGGCTACTTTGTTTTTCCAGAGCGCATTGATTGAAAAGAATCCACGCCGGTAATTGGAGTCATCTACCACATCGTCATGCACCAGCGTAGCCGTATGAAGCAATTCAATTAATGAGGCCCCGCGATAAGTCGATTCGGTAATTTGCCCGAACACACCTGCCGTCAGAAACACGAACATAGGACGCAGTTGCTTACCCTTCCGCTTCACGATGTAATTCATGATTTGGTCGAGCAGCATAACGTCGCTTTTCATCTGCGCCCGGAATTTCTGCTCAAACAACTCCATTTCGGCAGCAATCGGGGCCTGTATATCAGCGACGGACAAGGGCATGATAGTTGATAGTCGGTAGGCGATAGTCGTCGGTAATTATTCGTTGGTCGGCGCTACTTGGCTATTGACTCACGACTTCCGGCTATCGACTAAATTCCGACAAAACTAGTAAGGAAAGTGCAGATGCTGAAAAAGCGTTCGGAAAACCCAATTGCTTTACACAAATGTGCCTCCGGCTAACGTTTTGTTTATTGCCTGAAAACTCTCAAATTACTGCCGATGTAAGCTGTTTCTATTCGGTATCGCTCTGTTTATGATTGATAATCCTGTTCCGCCTGTCCCCAACCCCGCGACCGTTCCGCCTGCTCCAAAATCGCCTATAAATGCCCTCGTACTGGGTGGTGGCTCACTCAAAGGCGCGTTTCAGGTCGGTGCCGTTATGGCCCTGTTCGAGTCGGGCTTTGAACCAGATCAGCTTTACGGCATTTCGGTCGGCAGTCTCAATTCGACCTTCATTGCGAACGAAGCCGCCCGCCAATATGCCGAAAACGGGCACATTAATTGGGTAAAAGTCGGTAAACAGTTAATTGAATTCTGGATTCGGAATATTACCAAACCTGACGACGTAGCCGTTATTCGATCCCGTTTTCAGATGGGATATAGTACCCTAATGAGTCGCTTTGAGGGCCTGCTGGACAACTCGCCCATTAAAAACCTAATCCGCAACCACGTCGATCTGGAAGCCATCAAAGCAGGTCCTGTAGCCGTCAAGGTCGGAGCAGTCGATATAGTTGGTGGCGACATGTGTTACGCCGACGCGCACGATCCGAATTTCTTAGAGTACGTCTACGCAAGCAGCTCGCTACCGTTTCTTATGCCAGCCGTTCAGATCGGGGGTGATCACCGACGCGCTTTTCTGGACGGTGGCCTGCGTGAAGTAGCACCGTTGCGGGTCGCTATTGAAGATGGGGCCACCAACATTGCGTGTGTGGCCTGCCACGCCCGGAAGATTTACAACGAGAAATTCAACTACCGAAACCTGCTTAACCTGATGGACCGGGTAAAAGACATAACCGTTAACCAATTGGTTAACAACGACATCGCCTGGGCAGAGCGTTTCGCCGAACGCGAGAAAATGAATGGTCACGATCTTACATTGACTGTTATCCGTCCTACCGAGCCACTGGCGCTCAACCTAATGAAGTTTACTTCTGAAGACATTGGTCGAATGATTGTGCAAGGTTATCAAGCCGGTACCGATGCGCTGAAATTAGTTAAGGCTGGCAAGGCTAATAGCTGACCGAACATTAACGCCAAACTACTCCATAAAAAAAGAGGCCCATAATTGAGCCTCCTTTTCCCGTTTTCTAATCTTAACTTAAACCTAACCTTTATCAAATTCAACAACAGTATTTATAAATCAGTTAGAGTAACTAATTACTATTATAAAAAATAAGATAATAAAATAGGAATAGATAAAAACAAAATGAATCCGGTAATAAATAAAACTTTACGTCGCCGATTATAATGAACATAACGACTGTTTCCGGCAAACAAATTCATTAGTTCATTGACTAAATGGCTTAACATTCCTGGATATAAATCATTTATAGAACAAAGGTAAGGAGGGATTTTAGACGACCACATTATTAAATTGTTACTTAGATTACATACTTATTAATCAGTCACTTACAACAAGAACAATTTGTACTTTATTTAGTCAGTATTCGTTATTAGCTATTCACAAAAACTAATTATATAATCGATTTATAAAATCCCTCCCTGTTTCAATACTATAATAAAGCTCTCAATAATCGAAATTGCGAATACTACTTCAATCAATTCATCCTGTAAAGTTATTTAGTCCGCAAATTGGCCATATTTTTTTATTCGTTTCACATCCATAATCTAAAATGATTAAAGTAACATAATTTTCTGTTAACGAATAGTTTACACACGGCTCCTTATTTTGCGCAAACCAACAGCTGCATGAATCGTCGAGCGGTAGTAAAGCAAATGGGAGCTGGTTTAGCAGCTCTTTCGGTCAGTGAACGGGTTTCGGCCCAAGCAACTGGCCCAAAAAAACGGGTACTTCGGATTGCCCACGTAACTGATGTGCACATGCAGCCTCTGGTCGGCGCAGCAAAGGGCTTCGAAAAATGTCTCCATCACGTACAGGGGTTGGCCGATAAACCGGATTTAATTATCAACGGTGGGGATGCCATTATGGAGGCCCACGGTCGGGGGAAAGACAGCGTCCGGCGGCAATGGAATTTATACAAGGACGTACTGAAAAGCGAAAACGCTTTACCTATTCTGAGTTGCGTTGGCAATCACGACATCTGGTGCCGGGAGGAAACGCAGTCAGCCTTTCTGTCAGGTCGGCAGTGGGCAATGGATGAGTTACAGATGGCGCGTAGCTATTATAGTCTTCGACAAAATGGCTGGCATATTATCGTACTGGATAGCGTACAACCCAAACCCGACGGCAGTTGGTACACCGCCCACCTAGACGACGAGCAGTTTCACTGGCTCGAAGCGGAACTTAAAGCGACACCCGCGGAAATACCCGTTCTGATTGTCTCGCACGTACCGATTCTGGCCGCCTGTGTCTTCTTCGATGGACCGCGTTTTGCCGGAGATAACTGGACGATACCCGCTCGCTGGATGCACAGCGATACAGTTCGGCTGACTAATTTATTTCACCAGCACTCGAATGTAAAAGCGGCCCTAAGCGGTCATATTCACTTAGTTGACCGTGTCGACTATAATAACGTCAGTTATTTCTGCAACGGAGCCGTAAGCGGTGCGTGGTGGTTTGGCAAATACCATCACACATCAGCCGGTTATGCGCTGGTCGATCTGTTTGATGATGGCTCTGTAAGCAACACGTATGTGACTTACACCTAAGCTGCTAATATCAGCTTTCTGATCTGTATTGTAGTAATTTCTTCACCGTTTTGAAGGAATATCCCTGTTGTTTCAGGCTCGAAACAATAGCCGGAATCGCCTTTATGGACTCCTTTCCTTCGTACATAATATGTAGCAGAATAATCGAGCCGGGTTTTGTATTAGCTAGCACATGTTCTGTAATTTTTGCTGAGTCACCGGCAATCTCAGCGTACGATTCCGGCTCTACATCCCACATAATGGTTTTCCGGCCGGTTTGTTGCAAATAGTAGGGAAGCGCAAGCAATTTCTTGCCATAGGGGCGACCGTACACCGCAGGCTTATGTGATTGGCTATAACAATACGATTGTTAACGCGGGCTGGCGTCGGCCCACCATCAAAGGTGGTTCAATCTGGGTAGAAGTTGCCGTTCGCGCCGAGTTATATAACAACCTGTTAGCTAATGATCGTTTTGGTATCAAATGCGATCCGAAGAATCCGAAAGATAGCCGCTCGAAAGTGAGCAATAACCTGTATTACGGTGCTACGCCGGATGGCGTTACTGGCTTCCAGACAACAAGCGAGATTCTGGCGGGAACCAACGACATCATCAGCAAAACGGTTGGCGATAACGACCCGAAATTCGCGAATTACCCGCTGACGACCGACTCGAAGAACGCGACGTTCAACACAGCCTGGGATTTCCGTCTGCAAAGTGGTTCGCCCGCCATTGGCAAAGGCACTACCAGCTTTACTCGCCTGTATGCCGATGGACTGACGTTCGCTAACGGTACGACGTATAAATCGCCAGCTCCTTCTACCACGATTGGCGCATTTGGCACCTATAGTGGCAAGAAAGAAATCGAATCGATCGCCGTCGATAATGAGCTGGGTTATGTCTATTATTCCGACGAAGGCGTTGGCGTTCGGAAATACTATGCGGACCCGGAGCGTGGTAATGCCGAGTTAGCCCTGTTTGCTAAAACCGGCTTTTCCGAAGATCACGAAGGCATTTCTATTTATAAAACCGGACCAAAAACGGGTTATCTGTTGGTGTCTGATCAAGGCGCTAACCAGTTCCATATTTTCCGACGCGAAGGAGAATCCGGCAATCCAAACGAGTACAAACTACTGAAAATTGTTAAAGTGGCCTCTCAGATCAGCGACGGCTCCGACGTAACGAATGTGCCGCTGGGTAAGCAATTTCCGCACGGCTTATTCGTGGCTATGTCGGAAGGGAAAACCTTTCACTATTACCGCTGGGAGGACATTGCGGGGAAAGACCTTAAATAGGAAAAGCGCGGGGCATGGACCAATGCGTGCCGAAATCTCAACTAAGAAAATCCCTGACCAGCCGGACAGGGATTTTTAATAAAACAGTTTTAAGAAACCTCGCCGTGTCAGATATTAACATCTGACACCCCAAAACTTTATCGTTATGCTTCTGTTGAGCTGGTTGCAGCTTCAATGACTTGGGCTGGTTGCTTCTTGGATTTTTTAGTCTTGTTGGCTTTTTCGTCTATTTTGTGGTGCTTCTTTTTCTCTTCTTTCTCAAGAAGCTTCACAAGTTTTTTGGCCAACTTCTTCGACGACTTCTCAATTACTTTTTTGAGCTTTTTCGACTCTTTGGTTGATTCAGCTAGTTTGGTTTCAACTGAAGTAGCAATCGAATGAGCGAGAGCCTTTTTCTTGACTTCCATTATCCTGGTTTTTGTTAGTATCTGAATGAGGAAAAAATCTACAAAGGAATACGAAAAAAAAGCCACAAACAAAAGGCCAATGTTAAGCTTTTGTTAAGTTTTTCACTATAAATTACTCCATTATTCTTGAACAAACAAGCGTCAGAAGTGCCTATCTATAAGAGATTAAAGCTTTAAGTAACTACCTGTATTTCAGACAGTATAAACAAAACAGAATAAATGAATTGTAACAGGCTAACGCTCAATCTGCCGCGCTTCCCGTTTATAGGTTAGCAAGCGACCTCTCACCGCCCCCATCGCCTGATTTAATTGCTTATATAACTGATGTTGGGTCAGCTGTAGGTTCCGCATTGTTTCAGACTCCTTGGCAACTTGAACCGTCAACAGATTAAACTGATTTGCTTGCTGGCGAAGTGATTTGAGGCAATATGGCGGTCTGATAGGTGTGAAATTAACCAGTTGCAGCAGATCAATCAGCCAGCCAAAATATTGCCCCAATAGCGCGTACGAATCTTCATATAATCGCACTTCTTTACACAGCACGGGCCTACGTCTATTAACTGGAAAAGCGGGCAGGGGTAGGCGATGTATTTTATAATAAAGAACCTTAATGAGATCGTTGGCTACCATACCGGATTTAAACTGGTAACAACTGTCTTCCCACAAACGATCCGTCAAGGATTTTATACCGTTCTCCGATTCCTGAACGAGCCGATTACGCTTGTCGGTCAGCTCTTCGTACCAATGGAGCTGGCGGTTATACTGCCGATTTGTTTGCTCAATCTGTTGGATGAGGCTCCGAAGAATCGGCTCCTCCGGAGGAGAACTACGACCAGTTGTTTTCACCCATCTCAGCAGGTTGTCGCTAAGCTCAGTCGCCTGCGTGAGCTTTTTCGCCAAAGCGCCCTCGTACGGTGTCATGGATTAAGAATTTGCGCTGGCAAAGAAACTATAATACATTTTCGGATTAAAATAGGATTAAAAAACTTAACACAGGATTAATATACGGTTAATTCCCAGGTAATACCGGCCCGGTAGTTTTGCAGCGCAATAGCGATACCAAACCGATATTCCATGACCCGGTCAATTCTAATACTCCTCCTGCTTGTTCTCTCCACACCATTATTCGCAATAAAGGAAGGCCCATTAGGCACAGTCCGAGGCACCATTCGGGATGGGCAAACCAAAGAAGCGCTCATCGGCTGTACAGTCCGTATTGAAGGCACCCAGTTGGGTGTTACCACAGATATAGAGGGCAATTTTACCATCCCCAATGTACCGGCTGGAACCCAGAAACTCGTTGTTTCCTACGTCTCCTATCAAACTAAAGAAATCCCCAATGTTCGGGTCGAGTCGGGTAACACAACCGTGATTGAAACCGAGCTGACGGTGGAAGGAAAGGCCCTACAGGAAGTGGTTGTACGGGGCAACAAGGCGACTAATACTGAGATTGCCGTTATCACCGAAATCAAGCAGCTGAAGCCCATTGCAGTAGGAATTTCGGCGCAACAGATCGTTAAATCACAAGACCGCGATGCGGCTGCGGCCATCCGCCGAGTGCCAGGCGTGAGTATTGTCGATAACCGGTTTGTACTGATCCGTGGTTTAGCAGCCCGGTATAATTCAGTACTGATTAACGACGTTATTACCCCCTCAACGGAGGTCGATACGCGCTCGTTTTCCTTTGATCTGGTGCCTAGTAACATCATCGACCGGATGATTGTCTATAAGTCCGGCTCGGCTGAATTACCGGGCGATTTTGCGGGTGGTATTGTCAAAATTTACACGAAGCGTCGGCCTGAGCAAAACTTCCTGGATGCTGGTCTAACACTCGGTTACCGGGCTAACACGACATTCCAGAATGTACAGAGCCATACTCGTGGTGGTCTGAATTGGCTGGGCTTGTGGGACAAAAGTCAGCAATTACCAACCAGCTTCCCAACGGGTTTAGGTGAGTTCAATAACCTGAATCCGCTCCAGCGCGCGGCTTACGCACAATTGTTACCAAATTCATGGGGTCTCCAGAACTTCACGGTTAATCCAGACCTGCGGTTGGCCATCAACATGGGCCGCCGGTTCGAAGCGGGTAGTGTGCGGATCAGCAACCTGACCAGCATCAACTACGCGATGACGAATCAATTCTCGAACGTTGATTTTAGATTGTATGATAACGGTACCATTGCCAACGCCGTTGCAGAAAAATACAATGATGCCAACTATGCCCGTCAGACCCGTCTGGGCATCCTGCATAACTGGTCGGCGCGGTTCTCACCTGCGTTTAACTTAGAGTGGAAAACTTTATTTAACCAGCTCAGTACCACCGAAACGGTTGTCCGGTCGGGGCAACGGCTTCAGGATGGGTTCGACGTGATGAGCTATTCCGAGCGTTTCGAGAACCGGAGCATTCTGACCTCGCAACTGGCTGGTGAGCATTCGGTAAACGAACTGACCAAAATTAACTGGATTGCTAGCTTCGGCTATACTGGCCGCTGGGAGCCCGATTGGAAACGGGTTCGTTATCAGCGGGTAACGGGCGCAGAAAGCAGCGATGGTCAACTACAGCCTTACTCCATTGCCACGCCAAACGATCCGAATCCGATTGATGTGGGCCGGTTCTACTCCAAACTGCATGAGTACGTGGTGTCAGCCATTGGTAACGGCGAACACACCTTCGGTAACCCAACCGACCGTGAGCCCAACCGGATTCGGTTTGGTGTCTATGCCGAACGGAAGAACCGCGATTACGGCGCTCGTTTCTACGGCTATCAGAGCGTTGGCAACAGCACCAATGGCAAAGCAAGCGATATCAACACAGCATTTAGCACTGCTAATGTAAACGGGCAAAACGGCTTCTCGCTGCTCGACGGAACAAAGCCGCTGGATTCCTACAAAGGGATCAACACCTATCTGGCGGGCTACGTTACAGGCGATGTTTACTTCGGCCCAAAAGCAAATTTAACCCTTGGTTTCCGGGGCGAATACAACGATCAGAGTATCCGCGCAACGCGCATTACCACGGAGGAGCAACTGGTATCTAACAAAGTATTCAGTCCGCTGCCATCGCTTAATTTCACTTATAAGCTGAGTGATCGGACGAATCTGCGCCTGGCTTACTCCTCCTCGGTCAACCGCCCTGAGTTTCGTGAATTAGCGCCATTCAGCTACTTCGACTTTAACCTGTTGGCCGACATTCGCGGTAATACGGCCTTAAAAACCGCCAATATTCAGAACGTTGATGCGAAATGGGAGTTTTACCCAACACCTAATGAACTGATCTCCGTAACAGGTTTCTACAAACAGTTTACCAACCCCATTGAGTCATTCCTGCTGGTTCAGGCGAACGGATTAGCCTACACCTTTGCCAACGCCAATTCGGCTCAGAACTACGGCGTTGAACTGGAAATACGCAAAGGATTCCAGAATTCACCGAGCCTGTTCCTCCAGAATCTGTCGGTAGTTGGTAATGTATCGCTTATTAAGAGCCTGGTTAACGTCGGGGACATTGTCCGGGCTCCAGACCTCAGCGGTGAAGTTCGCGAGTACGACATCCGCGGTATTGCCGATACGCAGCGCCCGCTGGCTGGTCAGTCGCCTTATCTGATCAATGCAGGTGTGTATTACGCAGCACCGAAATCGGGCTGGCAGGCCAATATTCTCTACAACGTATTTGGCCAGCGGATTTTCGCCGTGGGCAATCGGAACAACCCGACCATTTACGAAATGCCCCGGAACGTTGTCGACCTCAACCTGACCAAACAACTCAACAACAAACTCGAATTGCGGCTGGGTATTCAGGATGTACTGAACCAGTACGTACGATTCGTACAGGATTTCAACCACGATGGCAAAATCGGCAGCGACGTAACCTCGCAATCGGCTGATGCTGACCAGACTATCCGCAAGTTCAAGCGCGGCAGCTACTACACGATCAGTGCCGTATACACCTTCGGTCGTCGGACTATTCTTCCTTAAGATTTTACAATTACAAGTTCAATTAAAAACCAATGTTTATGCGAGTTAACCAATTGCGCCGTCGGTGGCACGGCAATTTCCCGGCCTGGACAAGCGTGCTAGTTTTAGCACTGGGCGTATTCCTGGTCGTGTCGGCCTGTAAGAATGAGGATACACCGGCTCCGGTTCTGAGTATCACCAACGTTTCACCAACATCGGCTCCAGTTGGTTCAACCGTTGTTATCACAGGTACTGCATTCAGCGCTACCCCGGCCAGCAACACGGTAACGTTTGGTACTGTACCAGCTACGGTAACCGGTGCCACTACGACCTCGCTGACCGTTATTGTGCCAGCTAATGCCGGTACGCCGGTTTCGGTTAAGACCGGTAGTGCAACGGTAAGCAGCTCAACCGCATTCTCGCTGGGTAATAAGCCGGTTATCACGGTAGCCTCCAATATCACGGTTAATACAAACTGGACGGCTGGTAACATCTATCTGATTCAGGGCTTTGTAAACGTTACCTCGGGCGCTACGCTGACTATTGAAAAAGGAACGATCATTAAGGGCGCTCCAAAAGAGCAGGACCCAACCGGGCAGGGTAAAGGTGGTACCCTGATTATTCAGGCTGGTGCTAAAATCAGCGCGATCGGTACGGCTGATGCGCCAATCGTATTTACATCCAGCAAAGCAGCCGGTTCGCGCAACTATGGCGACTGGGGTGGTGTGGTTCTGATCGGTAAGGCACCGACCAACCAGCCGGGCGCTACCGCCTTTGAAGGTGGCATTCCGGGTACCATCGGTACGTTCACCGACGTAAATGACAACTCAGGTACGATGCAGTACTGCCGGATTGAATTTGGTGGCATCTCATTGACAAACGTCACGAACAGCGAAATCAACGGTCTTACACTCTACGGTGTAGGCGCGGGTACCACAATCGACCACATCCAGGTTTCGTATAGCGGTGATGATTCGTACGAGTGGTTTGGCGGTACGGTGAACTTGAAAAACCTAATCGCTTTCCGTGGCTTTGATGATGATTGGGATACCGACTGGGGCTATTCGGGTAAAGTACAATACGCGGTTTCGTTGCGTGATCCAGAGGTTGCTGACCAATCGGCTTCAAACGGATTTGAATCGGATAATTTCAACCCTGGTGCCCCAGCTTCGGCTGCGAACAACGGTCTGCCACTGACTGCCCCTGTATTTGCTAACGTCAGTAATTTCGTGACCGCAGGTACGCCATCAAACGCGGCTTCGCCAAAAGGTAGCGGTCCTTATCAGTCGGCCATGCACCTGCGTCGGAACACCTCGATTAGCATCTTCAACTCGCTATTCGTTGGGTATCCGGAAGGTCTGCGTCTGGATGCACAAACCGGCACAACCAACACGTTGGATAATGCCACGGCTGGTAATATGCAACTGCGCAGTATCATTCTCGCCAATACGACTACGCCGGTCCGGGGTGCGCAGGCGATCACGAACGACCAGGCTACTGCATTCTTTAACACGGCCGCTTTTAAAAACCAGATTATCCCTAGTGCTAGTCTGGCTACGTTACTGCTAAACTCAGCTAATTTCACCCTATCCACTCCAAACTTCCTGCCACAAACGGGCTCGCCCCTGCTGACAGGTGCTATCTGGGACGGCAAGGGTGCCGACGCGTTCTTCACGAAAGAGCCATTTGTCGGTGCTTTCGGTACGACCAACTGGACCCAAGGCTGGGCTAACTGGGATCCGCAGAACACGAACTACGATCGATAGTACAATCTTATATTTGGTGTCGCGTGAAAAAGCCGGAGCCTTGCTCTGGCTTTTTTCTTGTCAGATCCCCTATCCATTATCATTAAATTTTACAGAAAAGCCTTTATGTAAATTTGACATATTGCGTCTTTACGTACTTTTGACGGAAAGAACAATTTTCTATGAAAACACTTACCTTACTCGTAGCCTGTCTGCTTACCGCAGGTCTATCACTGGCTCAGACTACCCCACCCAAACGGCCACTACCAATCATCGACGTGCACGTACACGCCATGAAAGTAAGCCCCGGCTTTGCAATCGAAATGTGTCCCTGGTTCCTCAAGGATATGCCCGGCGGTGATCCAAGCCAAAATCAGCAGATGCGCGCCTTTTTGAACACGGAATGTGTTGATCCGCTGCAACCGGCCAAATCGGACCAGGAAATGCAGAAGGCCGTGCTGGAAACAATGGAACGGCTTAACATGACCATCGTGGCATACGGCGATCCGACTATTCTGCGCCAGTGGAAAAAAGCCGCCCCCGACCGGGTTATTCCGGGCATTGGCGTTAGCTCACCGAACGATATGACGGTGAAAGCTTTCAGCGATTCGTTATCGTCCGGTTTTTACAAGGTTATGGGCGAGGTAGCGCCACAATACGGCGGCCTTTCGCCGAGTGACATGAGTCTGGATGAATATTTTGGTGTGGCTGAAAAGCTGAATATCCCAGTGGGCATTCACATGGGAACGGGCGGTAATGGCATGGCAAATATCACGTCGGCCAAATACCGGGCTTCGCTGGGTCGGCCGTTCTTGCTTGAAGATCTACTAGCTCGCCATCCAAAGATGAAAGTCTGGGTTATGCATGCTGGTTACCCTATGATCGACGAAATGATTGCGCTGATGGGAGCCAATGCCTACGTGTACGTCGACCTAGCTGGTTTCATCTGGAGTTATCCGCAGGCCGAAATTCATGCTTACCTGAAGCGGCTGGTACAGGCTGGTTTTGGCAAACGGATTCTGTACGGTACCGATTTCATGATCTGGCCCAAGTTGTTCGAAACCTCGATTAGCGTAATTGAAAACGCGGATTATCTGTCGTTTGATCAGAAGCGGGACATTTTATTCAACAATGCCGTACGCTTTTTCCGGCTGGATGCCAGTAAGTTTAAGTAAACCTTTTCCTTTTCCTGGACCAGGGCTTAACTTGCACCGTAAAGCCAGAAGTCAGTTTCTGGCTTACTTCATTCCATAACTCAATCCTGATTCCTTATGAAAACCGCGTTCGTCTTTTGCTGCTGCCTGCTTTGTAGCATCTACACCCAGGCTCAGCACCAACTGAAAAAACTCTGGGAAAGCGATAGCACGCTGGCCATCCCCGAATCGGTCCTGCCGGATAAGGATGTGCTCTATGTATCGCTGATCGATGGAAATCCGTGGGATACCGATGGTAAAGGTGGGATAGCTAAGCTGGACAAAAACGGAAAGATTGTGAATGCCAGTTGGGTAACTGGATTAAATGCTCCTAAAGGCATGGGCATCTGGAACGGGAAACTGTACGCAGCTGATGTGTCAGAAGTCGCTGTGATTAATCTGGCCACCGGAAAAGTCGAAACCAAAATTCCCGTTCCGTCAGCTACCGGCCTCAACGATATTACGGTCGACAGCAAAGGCACGGTTTACGTATCAGACAGCAAAAACGGTACAGTTCACGAAATCAAAAACGGCACCGCAACGCCTTACCTGAGCGATGTTAAAGGTGTAAATGGCCTGAAATCGGTTGGTTCTGATCTGTATGTACTCTCTAAAGACGTATACAAAGTAGGCGCTGACAAAAAACTGAATTCAGTCGGGACGATGGAAATGGGCGGTGACGGCATTGAACCAGTCGGTAATGGCGATTTCATTCTTTCGACTTGGGGCGGAGTTGTCTACTACATGGGTAAGGATGGTAAAATGGAAACTCTGCTCGACACGCGGGCTCAGAAAAAGAACACCGCTGACATTGGTTACGACCCAGCCAAACGCATCATTTATATTCCCACGTTTATGGCTAAGTCAGTAGCCGCTTACCAGTTGAATTAGAATAGGTTACGCTGTATATAGTATATAGTTCTTAAACCCCTAAATCCCCTAAAGGGGACTTTGTTCGCAAGTGAGCAAAGTCCCCTTTAGGGGATTTAGGGGTTTAAACAACCCTACTATTCCGCCGTGCAATCCGATATCTTATAAATCTTACCATCTGCTTTGGTATACAGGTAAAACTCCTGATTCAATCCCACCCCAAACCGTAGGTCCGTTTTTTTACTGTTACTCAACTGCTGGAATGTAGTGTTCTTCCCATCTACCTCTATGATCAACTCCTGAATGAGAGCTTGTTTACCCAACTGTAACTGATTGCTATCGACGAAATAAACCCGGCCGTTCACCACATCGCCGAAGATGTATTTCCCAGCCAACGTCGGGATGGTGCCCGTGTAGACAAAACCACCCGAAATAGCATTACCGTCGTCGTGATCGTACTGCACTACCGGATAGGTATATTTAAAGGTCGCATCGTTAGCAGGTAAGGCATATACCAAATCCATCCGGCCCTGGTGGTTGATCACAAACGTGCCTTCGCGCTCCGGCCAGCCGTAATTTGCCCCGGCCACGCCCACGTTTACCTCTTCCATCTGTGCCTGACCAATGTCAGTGATTAGCATTTTTCCATCTGGCGTCCAGGTAATCCGGTTCGGGTTTCGAAATCCCTGACAGAAAACCTCTCGCAGCGCATTCGGAGCTTTATCATTGGCGTATGGATTATTCGCCGGAATACCGTAATGGCCGTTTTTGCTGTTTTTACCTTTTGGGTCAATGCGCAGTACTTTTCCCCAAGCCCGGTTGCGATCCTTGCAGAGAAAATAGTAGCCGTTTTCGGTACAGCCGCCATCACCAATACCAACATACAATAAGCCATAATCCGAACTTCCGGGCCTAGCAAGCGGATTAAAGGTAATCTCCTGCATACCGTGTATGGAAGACACCATGTCGATCCGCATCAACTCCCGACCTGTTCCTGAAAATTTGGTCGCCGTTGGATCGGCTACTTTCCATTCGGTCAGCACCCATTGCAGCGTCACTTTGATCGAGTCGGCATAGGCAAAATCGGCTGGTGCGGTCCCCGCTTTTTCGGTATGAGAGGTATAAAGCAGCCCATTCGTCTGAAAATCAGGATGGAAGGCGTAACTACCAAAACCGGTGGCTAATCCAGGCGCAGGAATAAAATTGGGCCGTTCGCTGGGCATCGACATAAAAGGCCGTAGCGAATTGTCGGCCCATTCATATAACGTGCCGCGCAAATCTTCCAGAAACAACCGATTCGGTTTTCCCGGTATAACCTGCATTTTATTAAGACGAGCTAGTGGTATCTTTTCGGCCGTTGGTGGAGCGGTCATCACTTCGCTAAGATGCAGTCGCAATCCAGCCGGTTTGATATTCGACGGGATTGGATTAGTTACTGGATCGCCTAGTTTTTTAGTATCGACAGCGATCGATGACCGTTTACGTCTGCTATGGATATAGGCTAGCAGCGCATCAGTATCACCGTCGCTCAATTGAGTAAACGGTGGCATGTACTGCTTGTATTCGGCAAAAAGTTTAGTAGCCCGCGCATCGCCACGCTCAATAGCCGAGGGCGCATTGCGGATAAACGATTTAAGCCAATCTGGGGTCGCTTCCGACGTTACACTCGCCAGATTTGGGCCGATTCCTTTTTGCAGAAAATTATGGCAAGTCGCGCAATTCTGCTGAAATAATTGCTGCCCTTTGGCAACCACCTGCCCATCAGTTGGGTAAGTTGTTGTTGCTGCCGGTTGCTTTGTTGTGGGCTGAGCAACTGCCTGATTAACTAGCAACAACAGAGTGATTATTGATAGGTAATAACTATTGATTCGTTTTTTGTAGAACATAATCTCTGATCCAAACTGCGGCCGGGAGCGCATCGTATTATTCATTTCTATGAGTTGATTGTTTGGCTACTTGTTATTTTCGTCCGATAGGGCTACGTTCTGCGTTTACTTACGGATTCCATCAAGCCCCGCATGTAGCCGAGCGCGTAGAGAGTGCCGATAGTACTGTAGCCGGGATGCTGATTGCTATCACCAGCCATCGTCGGCACATGATCCGGACGAATGGGGCCGTTGAAGCCGATATCATAGTACGCCTTCATGGCCTGGTACATATCGATAATTCCCTCATCATGAAAGGTTTCCTCAAAATTGAACTTCCCACCGCGCACATTCCGGAAATGGACGAAGTGGATTTTTTTGCGTTTACCGAAGTAGTCAATCAGGCTGGGAATGTCTTCGCCCATTAATGCAAAATTCCCCTGACACATGGTAATACCGTTGCTCGGGCTGGGATACAACTCCAGCAGCCGTTTGAACGAATCAACCGTGTTCATGATTCGGGAAATACCGCGAATGCTGTCGACCTGCGGGTCGTCGGGGTGCATTGCCAGTTTCATACCAACCTTTTCGGCTTCCGGAATCACGGCTTTTAGAAAATAGTCCAGGTTTTTCCAGAGCGTTTCTTTCGACACTTCGCCGTATTGGGTTAAGGGTAAATTCCTGATAGCTTCATAGTCAAAAGCCGTCACCAACGCTCCGCCCCTACCTGGTCGGTCGTTTTGGGTACGGTACCAGCCAATAACCGGCATCCAGTTATAGCAAATCGTATCGATGCCCGCCTGCGCCAGGTTTTTCATCAGGGTAATGAAATTGGCAATTTCCTCGTCCCGACCGGCCAGTCCAAGTTTGGTTTTTTCACCCAACGACGGCGGTCCTTCGATAACTCGCAGGCTAAGACCAACTTTCTGCCAGGCTTCTTTTACGGCTATAATCGCCTTACTTTCCCAGGGTTTAAGGTCTTTCAGGCCCGCAAATCCCGGATTGATACCACCTACAGCACCCAGCACATCCAACTGCTTCGTCAAAGCGATTTTTTGTTCCTCCATGCCATTGAAGTACGCTTCGCAGAGTTGCATACCCGCGTCCTTTACAGCATTACCGGCTTTTCCAGAATACGTATTAACTGTAAGCTGGCTGGCTAAATCAGCCTGACTGCCAACCGTCAACGCAGCCAGCGAGGTACTCTTTCTGATGAAATCTCGGCGGGATTTTTCCATATACTTGAGGAGGTATCGATACTTACCACAAGGCACTTTGGATCAATACTTACCCATTTTATAAAACTGAGTAATCAGGAAAGGCCGATTTTGCGATGATTAATTTGTGAACTCAATTCTGACCGAATCCACAATTAATTTATTGCGCCTGATAGGGGCCGTGAATGGCCTTAATCCGCAATTGCTCATCACCGTCGTCCAGCACTAGGACATGATATGTTTTTCCTCCCGGTTCAACCCGCACGACAACATGCCCAGCCATGCTTTTGAGCCGCGGGGCTAAATCGCCAAGCGCTATTTTAGTTTCATCGAGCAGATTGGTGGCAAATACATCCCGTTCGCCAGCATACGACTGCTCCGAATAGATGCGTTCGAGTACATCACGCCCAGGATGCGAGGAGGCCCATGCCGGAATAACCAGCACGCGCGGGCGCAGACTGGCCAGCAAAGCGCCATTTTCCGAGTCAGCGTATCCGTGATGATCCAGTAGGTGCACATCCACCGGACCCATCACCTTTGCTAATGGCGTTTCGACATCATGCCAGGCCGGTTCGCCAAATTGCAGCACGCCCGGCAGATCGCCCCCTGAAAAATAATCGAACGGCCCGTACCGAATCCGTACGGCAATGCTGCACATATTCTCATTCGGGTACTGCGCGGGTGGCAAGGTGGCCAGTTCCGGAAACAGGCGCTCCGTTTGCTGCCCCTCGCCCGTCCACAAGTTTCCGTTGACAATCAGATTCCGGATTTCGAATTGATTGGTATAAGCCCCAGGCTGGTTCAGTAGCTTGATTTGATCGTTTCGCCCAGCCTGAAATTGTTCGACAACCAGTCCGGTATGACCACGCTGCCAATCCAGGAATTGGCGGTAATTCATCACCATCGAATCCGTATCGAGCGAACGTGGATAAGTGTAATCGGGCCAGCCCCGGTCTAGTAATCGTCGAATCGGCACATACTCCCCAACTTCAGTAATTCCTGCCAACACGTACCCACCACCCGCCGATCGCTTCGTCACGTTCAGGGGAGATCCCATATGATCGTCGTGAAAATGAGTGATTAAGGCGTAGTCGATCGCGGGGTTTGCCTGAAAACGCAGGGTCTTGCGTATGTAACGGGCAATCCATTCGCCAGCCTGCCTCTGATTCGTTGGCTTGACGGGTAAGTTGCGGGGCTTGCCTGTTCGCCAGTTCACTGTATTGATGGCGCCAGCGTCGATTAACAACGTAGTGCCATCCGGCAAAATGGCGAATGTAGCATTCCCCTGGCCGGTGTTAATCTGATGAATATCAAGATAACCTTTCTGCCAGACAGACAGTGGCTTACCGACCTGCTGGGCTGACAAGTTAGTTGCCAGACAAAGCATTATACCAGGAACAAATAGTCGGAGAAGTTGCATAGCGATCAGAATAAGCGTGATACTTCTAATGGTCGATCTGTCGTAATGATATCCCCCCCCTGGCTGGCCAAATTCCGGTAACCAGTTGTAGCTTCGGGCATCGGTTTTTCGTCGAGTTGGTTTGGGCCGTACGTACCAATCGAACACGGAATACCAAGTTTATGCAGCCGTTCGTAATACGAAGCGGGCTGAACTTTCTGGGGCGTCAATGCGATTAAGTGGCCTGATGAGGCTAGCGGGTTGGTTTCTAACCGGTCCAGATCATCCATATTGTTTACACCAATCGCCAGCCAAAGCGACGGATAACGATCGCGGACGCGCTGGGCTTCAGCCGGTGAATAACAGATTACAAAAACCGAATGCTCAGCCTGTTGCCGCTGTACTTCCTGCATCACCCGGAGTGGGTCGGTACCAGGCTTCACGTCCAGGGCCAGCATATAACGGTTCTTATTCCAGGTCAGTATATCTGAAAACGTCGGTATGTGTTGAGTTGTTAAGCTGCCAGAAAGTGTTTTGAGTTTTACCGATTTCAATTCAACCAGAGATTTTTCCGCCACTGGACCGTTTGCGTCAGACTCTCGGTCCAGCGTGGGATCGTGCAGCAACACGAAACCACTATCGCGGGTCATCCGCACATCCATCTCGATAATTGCATCGGGAAGCGCCTTCGCCGTTTTCTCAAAAGTAGGAATCGAATTTTCCGTATCGGTCGATCCAGGACCACCACGGTGCGCTAGTATGAGCGGGTGCTTTCTATCGGGTTTTAGGCGAAAATAGTTATCTGCGGTCTGACTATCGCGAAAACGATTTACGGATTGCGCCAGCACCAAACTGGTTATCATAAGGATCAACAACAGGAAACAGGTAGTTTTCATGACGAAGGTTCTCAAACAAAAATCCCCCGCAACAGTGATTGTGCGGGGGATTTTGCGCTATAAAACAGGATTGTTATTAGAATGAATAACGGACACCAAGCTGAGCCTGCCAAACGTTGTCGAGGGTAATACTCTTCACGTATGAGTCTCTGAGCAGAATGGTTTTGCCATCCACTACCTGCGTAGCCAACCGGTAAGTTGGTACACCAGTCGCACTCAGGCTAGCCAACGTCAACGGGCTGGCTACATAAGGCGTAAATGTCGAGGTAGATGCCGTAGCACTGTAGCCTACGCCCCATTTGTTGTTGAGCAAATTACCGAAGTTCAGGATATCAGCCCGGAATTGTAGTGTGTGCTTAGTACCTTTTGCACCAGTGCTGATGTAGAACTCCTGGATCGCCGTCAGGTCAAAACGGGTTAACCAAGGGAAGAAACCACCGTTCCGCTCAGCGTACTGACCGCGACGAGTTTTCAGATAATCATTTCCTTCAATATATGCATCGAAAGCGGCTTGCTGCTGCTCTGGTGAAAACACCTGAGCTGATGTACCTGAACCTACAGTCATCGAAGCAAAGACCGTTTCCGAAGCCGTTTTTGGTACGTAAATCAGGTCGTTGTTCTGACCATCGCCATTTAGGTCGTTACCTACGGTATACGATATTTTCTGGCCGCTCAGCGATGAACCGCCTAACGTCAGGATAGTTGATCCGCCAAATTTACCACCGTAATTAATCCGATAGTTGACATAACCGATAATGCGATTACGCAGGTCAGTATCAGCGAACGACAGATCCAGGTAATTCTGGCCAGCCACCGTTGGAATGTTAGCCTGCACAGTGCTACCTACCGATTGAATATCTCTGGCCCGCCCATATGTATAAGCGACCATACCGCCCCATCCTCTTGTATTCGCTTTCTCCAGTTTGAACGTGTACGTATAGGCATCACCCTGATTTAATGTATTTTTCAGTACAAACGCATTCGTAATGGCTGTGTTGGTAAAACGAGCGATGTTAACAGGGCTAGTAGCTGGTCCCTGCGAACCCGATACACCCGATGCGGGGAAACGCGGACGGGTATCCGCTCCAGTCAACGTACGATCTGGTGCTTTCAGGTTGGCATCTACATAACGGAGACCATTTATGGTTTTGTTATAAATCACTTCCGCTGTAGCAATGATTCCACCCGGCAGGCGCTGATCAATAGCCAGGTTAGTTTTCCAGACAAGTGGGTATTTCAGCTCAGAATCGGTCGCATTGATCACGTAAGGTGCCAGATTCGCGAGATTTACGTTCGCAGGGTCGGGCCGTACGGCAGCTGGCAGTTTGCTGGGATCCGTTACAAACGGATAAGCCGTTGTATTGGTCGCATTGATCAACGCCGTATTGATACCGTTATTACCTAACTGGTTAGATACCAATACTTCCGGAATACGCGACACGAAGTAACCACTACCACCCCGGATCTGGGTCATCTTGTCACCTTTCACATCCCAGTTGAATCCAACACGCGGAGAAATCAGTAAACGGGCTTTGGGAAAGGCCCCGGTGTTGATTTTATAATTGGCATTATTTTCATCTTTGAATGTAAGACCAGCGACAATCGGGTTGTTGAAAGCCGAAGCCGTCGAGTTATCGTACGCAAAGATATCAGCCCGAATACCTGCGGTCAGTTTGAAATTCTGGTTCACCTGGAATTCATCCTGCACATAGGCACTGTAGGTGCTTCTGTGTAACGTCTGCCACGGCTCAGCACCACCGGGCAACAACGAGTAACGCAGGTTGTAACGTGCTACTGCTACTGGCGATGTCGTGCTGGTCGGGTTGTTGATAGAAGCCAGTGCTGCCGTCTTGAAATCAGCGATCGAGTTATACACGTAGACGCCGTTGGAAGCGGGGAAGAACAGGTTGTTCGACGTATATTTCTCGTACGCTAAGCCAAAGGTCAGCGTGTGTTTACCGGCGAAATAGTTGAAGTTGTCGGTAATGTTAAGCGTCGAATAGTTCAGCTTGTTGCTCGGCGTAAACGGATCGAAACCAACCGTGGTATAGGTTGTACCACCTTGCAGAATATCAATCGTTGGGAACAAGCCGGTTTTGTACGTCCGGTCCTCAATCTGCTTGTTATAGGTAACTACCAGTTTGTTAGCAAACTTACTGCCGAAAGTCGAGTTCAGTTCGGCAGCGATCGACCGGGTGTTATCTGCGATTAGGTAGCCGGTGTTCTCAGCCGAGAGGGCCTGAGCGGAGTTGGTACGGTTACCATTACCAGCGGTATTGCTACTGTTACTGTTGCTGATGATTGAGCCCGACTGCGAATCGTGGTGCGAATACCGGACCGACAGTTTGTGGTTATCGTTGATGTTATAATCAAATCGAATCAGCCCTTTCGTACTCTTTACTTCATTATTGAAGTTGTCGATAGCCCCTAACGAGTAATTGAAGTTGGTCTGCATGAACTGGCTAAGGTCTTCCAGGTCAGCGGCCGTAACCCGCGATGGCGTTCCAACTGTAGCCGTGCCACGGTTAGCTACGAAATCCAGCGCCGGGTTGCTGCTTTTGTATTGCTCTACATTAGCAAAGAAAAACAGTTTATTCTTAATAATCGGTCCACCAATCCGAAACCCTTTCGTATTCTGGTCGATGGTTACCGGTGGTAAGCTTTGATCGTTGGCTTTTTTGCCAGCTAAACTAGTATTTCTGAACAGATAATAAACCGATCCCGAGAAATCGTTCGTTCCCGACCGAGTAACGGCGTTGATGCTCGCGCCCGAGAAACCGGTCTGACGTACGTCAAAAGGAGCTACGTTCAACTGGATTTCGTCCAGAGCATCCAGCGACACAGCTGTTGTACCCGTCCGGCCACCTGCTTGTGCTGAGCTACCTAAACCAAAACCGTTGTTAAATACCGCACCATCAATGGTGATGTTGTTAAAACGGCTATCCTGCCCACCGAATGACTGGCCGTTCCCATACGCATTATATTTGGTAATGTCGTTGATGGTACGCCCAAGCGTCGGAATCGTGTTGATGGTCGCCCGTCCGTACGAAGCTGCTGCCCCTGTGCGGTTTGAGCTGATAATACCACTCTGGTTACCACTTACGACTACTTCTGATAACACCGTACTGTTATCAGCCATTTTGAAATTTACGTCGGCAGATGTACCCAGGTTGGTCGTGATGCCGTCTACCGTTTGTTCTTTAAAGCCAACATACGTAACGGTTACTTTAAATGGCCCTCCTACCCGAACACCCGGAATCGTGTACCGACCGGCTGCGTTCGTCGTTGTACCATACCGGCTACCTGACGGTTCGTGAATCGCAACGACCGTAGCGCCGGGCAACCCGGCTCCCTTATCGTCCGTCACCTGACCGTTGATAACTGCGGTGGTTACCTGCGCCATGGCTCCGCTCCCACTGAGCACCGCCAATAGCATACTGCCGACTAGCACTAAAGCTACCCGAAATTGCAGTAGTTTTTTAGACATAGAAGTGATTGTTTGGTTAGTAGTTTCGAGATACTGACCTATTAAGACAGTTTCTCATTCTGATGACAAAGATGCTAATTTTTTCGAGGCTACAATGGGAAGCTTCTTAAAAAAGTACCACTATAGAAAAGACTATAGACTAATTGCTTCAAATAGTTCTATTTTTGACTGGTTCCGTTCTATATTCAGTTGTTAACAAATTATTAACCATATGATGCTCTATAAAAGAGTTAGTTGGAGGGTTTACCACTGGAGTTGGTTCTGATGCCTGAAAAAGCTATCTATGTAGTTCTGTAAATGCGGAGGCTAAAAGGTTTATACGGGAATTATACAATTTCCTGATATGTTTCATGCATCCTCTGTTTCTCTATTTTAAAAATGAAACTCTTCTTTCGTCAAGCCGGCGAGACGGGTCCGGCTATCGTTATTCTGCATGGTATTTTTGGTTCGTCCGATAACTGGCTAACCACTAGTAAAACCATTGCTGCCCGTCGCTACCGCGTCTTTGCTGTCGATCAGCGGAATCATGGTCAGTCACCGCGGGCGCACGAACAGGATTATATGGGCATGGCTTCCGATCTGCGCCAGTTCCTTCGGGAACACGAACTCGACCAACCGATTCTGGTTGGTCATTCAATGGGCGGTAAAACGGTTATGCAGTATGCCATGCTTTATCCAGACACCTTCGAAAAATTGGTCGTCGTTGATATCGCCCCCAAATTTTACCCGATCCACCATGCCGACCTGATCCGCGGATTGAACGCCATTAACCTGGCAGGTATTAAAAGTCGCACAGAGGCCGATGCCGTATTAAGCCAATATGAGCCTTCGCTGACAGTGCGGCAGTTTCTGCTCAAAAATCTGTATCGTAACGAGCAGGGCCAGTTCGACTGGCGGCTGAATCTGCCCGTTATTGAGCGGGAATTACACACTGTTGGCGAAGAATTAACTAACCCGCGTATTGTTCTGGAGCCTACCTTATTTATGCGGGGCAGCGAGTCGCCGTACATTCTGGATGAGGATATTCCAACCATTAAACGTATTTTCCCGAATGCTCAGATCGCTACCATTCAGGGCGCCGGGCACTGGGTACAAGCCGAAAAACCAGTAGAGTTTGTTGACACGCTACTCAACTTCCTCGCGATATGAAAACGCATTTTTCGCTGCGTTGAAACCAGGCGGCTTTGTTTGCCATAGAACCGCCTGGACAGTTTTGGATAGATTAATTAGCCTGAATTTTCATTTTCTACTCGTTGCCTTGCCTGCAACCGACCAAGGCTACAACGAAGTCCGCTAAACAGCAGTTTTTTCTGTAAATTTCGGAAACACTAACTTTTTTACTCGTGAATCCAACACCCGTTATCCAGCTTCAGAATCTTCGAAAAGCCTACGGTTCAACGCTTGTTCTACAAGGAATTGATTTGAGCGTATCAGCTGGGCAGGTTGTCGGGTACATCGGCCCTAACGGGGCGGGTAAATCAACGACGATAAAAATTCTGATCGGTATGCTAACCGATTATGCAGGTGAAGCAACGGTACTGGGTATGGATGTCAGAGACCAGTCGATCGAGATTAAACGGCGTATCGGTTATGTACCCGAAAATGCAGCGCTATACGACACACTGACACCGATGGAATACCTGCAATTTATCGGTCAACTCTACGAACTCGACACAGCCGACATTGACCGGAAAGCCCTCGATCTGCTACGCCTGTTTCAGCTCAGCGAGTATGCCAGCGCCCGCATGACTACTTTCTCGAAAGGTATGCGTCAGAAAGTGCTTCTAATTTCGGGGCTGCTACATAATCCCGACGTTATTTTTCTGGATGAACCCCTATCGGGGCTGGATGCAAACGCAGTGGTGCTGGTGAAAGAGATTATCCGGCAACTTGCCAACAGCGGCAAAACCATCTTTTACAGCTCGCATCTGATGGATGTGGTAGAGAAAATTTCCGACCGGATTATCATTATCAACCACGGACAGATTATTGCCGATGGCACCTTCGCCGAGTTACAACACCAGCGTCCCGAATCACTTGAACAACTCTTCGCTGAACTTACCGGCAACGAAGGGCAAACGGGAGTTGCAGAAGAGTTTATTCACACGCTAACCAAGTAAGCTTCGTATGGCAGGCTTCGTTGTCTGGATTCTCGATCGGCTGCAACCGCTGTTTCGCATGCTTGGCGCCGATTACAACCAATTACGTGCCATTGTCTATGTAAAGCTGACGATGGATAACCGCCGGTCGATGATTACGCTGGGACGATACGGTCGGCAATCCTCCGAATCGAATAGCAGTTTCCTCAAAATTCTCGCCATCTACACGGTGGTCGGCGGGATTATCAGTGGGCTTATGCTAACGATTCCCAACCGGGATATGCTGTTTTTTCCGCTTACGTTCCAGTTCGCGTACATCATGGCACTCTGCGCTATGACACTCATTTCCGACTTCTCGTCGGTTATACTAGATTCGGCTGACAATCAGATTATTCTGCCCCGGCCGGTTAGCAGCCGGACACTTTGGTTAGCCCGTGTGGTGCACATTACCAGTTATCTTTTTGCTATTGCCTTGTCATTATCCGTTGTGGGCGTCGCCATCGCAACGTTTCGGTTTGGCGCGCTGGCGGGCTTGCTGTTATTCACGCTAAGTCTGCTGTCGGCAGTGCTAATGGTGTTTCTGACCAATATTTTTTACCTCGTGCTGATGCGGTTTATCAGCGAAGAAAAACTCCGCGAGGTAATCAATTATTTTCAAATCGCGATGGCCATTCTGTTCTACGGTGGCTATCAACTCATACCACGCATGGTCGATGTCGGGCAACTGGTCAATCGCTCGTTTACGCATCAGTGGTGGCATTTTTTGATTCCACCCATGTGGATGGCGGGTGCTGTCGATACAATAATTCATCCGGCGCTGGATGCCACACATCTAATTTTTTTGTTTCTGGCTCTGGTTACCCCCTTCGCGGGACTATGGTTCATGAGCCGCTTTCTGACAACCGATTTTACACAGAAACTTAGCGGTATCGACCAGGAAAGTCGTCCAGAAGTTATTGCGACTTCGGCGACAGAAACATCCTCCAGTCAACCAGACTGGGTTCAGCGACTGGCGGGTTGGTTCAGCTCGAATCCACTAGAGCAGGCCGCTTTCGCATTCGCCTGGCGCATAACCGGCCGCGACCGAAAATTTAAGCTCAAAACTTATCCGCAATTAGGCTTTGGATTGGCTTATACCGTCGTCATGTCCTTCCAGGGCGGCAGCTTCAGTAAGAGCGGTTTTTACTATTTATTTTCGCTTTACTTCGCCGGTATTTACGTCATGGTAGCGCAGTATCAACTGAGTGTTTCCGATAATTTCCGGGCTTCATGGGTCTACGGTAGCGCCCCCATCCGCGAACCAGGCAGTATATTATCCGGCGCGCTGAAAGCCTTAATCATTAAGTTATTAACCCCATTCTACGCATTAATATCCGCTTACATTCTTTATAGATATGGCGCTGATAAAATCAATGATGTGCTACTCGCCTTTAGCAATTCGCTGGTGATGCTGCTATGTGCCTCGTTGCTATCAACCCGCTATATGCCTTTTTCCATCGAGCCGGATGCGTTGAAGCAAAACAACACCGCCCGCGGGCTGATGGTCAGTCTGGTTTTAGGTGTAGTTGGCTTTTCGCATTACGGCCTGAAATTCGTACCATATGGCGTATGGATTGCAATTCCGTTCTCACTGGTCATCGGCTGGGTATTACTTCAACAATACAAAAAAACCGACTGGGGGCAGGTTAGAATGGGGTAGTGCATTATCCATGTTCCATCTTAATCAGCGCCAAAAACATTTGAGCGGCCGGTTCGATTAGGGCATCATTGAAATCATAATCATCGTTGTGCAGGGCTGGGGAATTTTCGCCATTACCGATGCCGAACATAGCTCCTTTGTGGTGTTGCGTAAATAGCCCAAAGTCTTCACCCCATTTAAAAGGCTCTTCTTTTTGGAGAAACGAATACCCCAACGTCAAGGCACTTTGTCTGATTTGGTCGAACGCATCCGAGTCATTTTCATTGGCAAAAAACGCTTCCGTATAATCCGTTTTTATGTCAATACCACTCCCGGCTGATAGCTCATCCAGTAATAAGAGCAATTGAGCCGTTAGGGCTTCCATGCGTCTGGCATTTCGAGTCCGGAGTGTTAAATGCACTTCACCATAACCCGCTGAAACACCGTATGACTTTTCCCCCATCGTAGTGTAAACCGGCGTTATCAGCGTAAAATCATCCGCCTGCGGCTCAGGATGTTGTAACTGTCTCGCTTTCAGCATAAACTCGGCCATCAAATAAGCAGGATTAATGCCTTTCTCCGGCTCAGCCGAATGCGAAACTTTGCCTGTAAACGTCACAATAATACTCAGTACTGATGCGGTAAACGGGCCTGGTTTACATACAATAACGCCTTGCCCGAAACCGGGTAAATTATGTAGGGCAAAAACCCGGTCAGGCTGTAGAGTCGCAAAAGCTGGATCGTTCAAAACAGCTTCGGCTCCTTTACCAGTTTCCTCGGCGGGCTGAAACAGTAAGTAAACCCGACCTTTCGTGGCCGGCATTTCGGCTAATAGTGACGCCACTCGGGTGAGAATAGCCGTATGTCCGTCGTGTCCGCATTTATGCGATACGCCCTCGTACTGTGATTTATGATCAAACGTATTTACCTCCTGAATAGGCAGCGCATCTATATCTGCCCGAATCAGCGTAATGGGTCCGGTAGTCTCCTCGCCATATTGCAGTAACAAACCCGTTCCGCCTACCTCCTGAATAGCAACTGGCTTAAACTGACTGACAAAGGTTTTTACACGTTGCTGCGTCTCGAATTCCTCTCCCGAAATTTCAGGAAACTGGTGGAGTTCGCGTCGAAACTGAGTAAATATGTCAAGGTTTGACAATTCCATAGTTGCTTTTTTAGTGGAGACGCTTCCAGTGTCAGGTTTGAGAACCTGACAACACACAATTTAACCTTTACCGGCTTCCCGAATACTTAGCGGGCATACTGTTTTTCGGGGTACTTTTCTGGATGAATTTCCGTAAATTCTCATTGCTGCTGGCGAGGTCTTCTTTGCGGAGGTACATCATGTGACCGCTCCGATAGCCTTCCCAATCCATCCGGTCTTTCAACTTACCACTCGCATCGATCTGCCACATGCTATACTTGGCGTTGAAATAATCACAGGCACCATCGTAATAGCCCGACTGAACCAGCAGGTGCAAATACGGATTCTGATTCATAGCCTGACGCAGGTTTTCGCCGGTATGATTGTTCGTGTTATCCCAGGGGAACGTCGGCCCGAACATATAGTATTTCAGGTCAGTTTTGTAGGCCAGTTCTTCACGCATGAATAGGTTGATAGCAGGCGTAAACGAGTGCAGCCAGGAGGTGAGTTCTGCGTTATATTCAGGACCAACACCTGCATCCTTACTATCCATGCCCAGATAACGCGAATCCAGCCGGCCAACCGTCTGACCTTTGTCACGGAGTAATTCCTTCCAGAAAAAGTTGGTCGGTACGTCCAGGTTCTGTTGCATCACAGATGTTTCAGAAAGGCCCGAGTACCGGGCTACTTTCTTGGCTATATCCCGGCGTTTCTGATCGGATAATGAACCACCCATAGCCAGCGCCGGTAAATATTCCTGAATGGTAAAAGCCTCCACTTCGGGCAGTACCTCAGTTAAATCTTTCTTCTGTAAATCGGCAGGTAATGTTTTATGATACCAGGCCGTAGCGGTAAAATAGGGTAGTTTCAGAGCGCCCTGTGCCGGTCCGTCCCGCTCAATTCCCAGGCTCGTTGGCGATACTAGAATTACCCCATTCAGGTACATCCAGTGGGCATTCTGCAATTCTAGCGCCAGCCCCGATACGCGCGTAGTGCCATAACTTTCGCCGATCAGGTATTTGGGTGATGCCCAGCGGTTATATCGACTGACAAACGTATTGATCCAGTCGGCCAGGTACTTAATATCGGCATTAACCCCAAAAAACAGTTTAGCCGCCGGAATATCCTTATTGACCGGCCGCGAAAAACCCGTGTTAACCGGGTCAACGTATACGATATCGGCTACATCCAGAATCGAATGGGGATTATCCTTAATCCCATACGGCTGAACGGGATAACCCTCATCGTCAACTTTCAGAATGCGCGGACCGGTATAGCCAATCATCATCCAGACCGACGCTGTGCCCGGCCCACCGTTGAACGAAATCACCAGCGGTCGGGAGGCCCGGTCTGCCACATCAGAGCGTTCGAAATACGTGAAAAACACACCTGCAACGGGCTTACCTTCTTCATCCCAGACCGGAATCGTTCCGGCGGTTGTTTTATAGGGTACGCGCTGGCCTTTTATAGTTACCTGACCGTTAGTAACAACCTGACGATCAACATCAAGGCTACGAGAGAAAGTAGTAAACTTTTCTTCTTTAGGTGCTTGTTTGTCGGCCGTGGTTGGTTTCTGGGCATTAGCGTTCGCGATGAGGAGGCAACAGCCGACTAAAGTTCGGAAGATGTGTTTCATGAGTTCGTGATGATTCATCTGCTACAAAATAACGGCAAAGCAGTAGCTCTCCAATTATTCCTGGAAATATCCTGTAGCAAAAAAGCGACGGCCCAACCTTCATTCGTAAAATACCCGCTGTAATGCTACGCTATACTATCGGCGCTACCTTCACGCTCGTATTCTTATCTGTATGTATCGGCTGAGCAACCGGGTTGTGTGTTCCGGTTGATATCTGTTAATCGATAAAATCAGTTGTGGAGCTAGTCGATTTACTCAAGATTTCCCTAGAAAATCAATCCTTTTTGTTGTTAATCAGGACTATAAGCTGTATCCGGACAAACAAAAGATGGACTGATCAGGTTAATTCTTTATCTTGGTAAGACATTCTTTTCGATTTACAGCCGTGTCCCGAATGGGATACGGCTGTTTTGGTTTGGTAGTATGACTAAAAAAAACGCCAGCTCTATAAGAACAGGCGTTTCGGTAATCCCATAAGTGTTGGCTGCGGAGCAAATATATTGATATAAATGTATACATCAGGAGAAATTGAGTAGGCGGTAACCAATAAAAGTGGCTAATTCTTTCAATTAAGCCCACTTTTTTAGAAATATAACTTTCAGAACACATTCTAACCCAGCCTTTTCAACAACTTTACAGTCTAAAGAAATAGCGACATTAAACCTTTACCCGTCGCCGTTGTCCAGACTATATCGGCTGGGCCGATTTATTTCTTTACCTACCCGTTCGTCATGATCCAAATGCCTAAACTGCTACTTATTTTGTTGATCAGCCTTGGCTCGTTGATCGCTTTTACTGCGTATTGTATGGCATTGATCGATTGGGTTCAGGATTATTCGAGTGGACTTTACCGGAAAAATCCTTTCGAAGTCGTGTTCGAAACGGGCGCTCTGGTGGCTTACACGTATTTTGGCATTCGGTTTTTCAACCGAAACATAAGCCCATTCAGTTAATCAATGTTATGGAATTGTTAAGAATGAGCCGGCAAAAACCTCATTTCATTAACCTCAGCTACTTTTGCCTGTCGTAACAATTCTGTACTTGTGCACCGATTTCGATTCGCTCTTGGGCTAACCATTTGCCTCTCCGTTTACACTATCCAGTTATCCTTTGCGCAAACCTCATTAACCCCCGCGGCCCCCTGGGGAACCTGGCTAATTGGCACGGTTCAATTACCGGCTGGCGTAAAGAAATGGGGTGGCTTTGCTGAGGTGCAGGCTCGTAGCAATAGCCTATTCAGCCAGTTTTTCTACAACGAACTAAAAGCAGGAGTCAGTTACGACCTCGACCGTAACTTTACGTTGACCGTAGCCGGTGGTCGTTATGCGACGTATGATTATCAGGCTCTTGGCGACGGACCGCTCAATACAGAAAAACGACTTTGGGAGCAACTCATTGTTAACCAATACCTAACCCGGCTGAAATTTGAGCATCGATACCGGGTCGAGCAACGTTGGTTTACGTTCCGTGATGGTACAAACCCGTATCGAAACCGATTTCGCTACCGGCTGAACACCTTTATTCCGCTCAATAACCGAACCATTACCGATAAAACTTTCTTCCTGTCTATTTACGACGAGATTTTTCTTAACCCTATTGGGCCTGTTTTTGAGCGGAACCGACTCTACGCAGGCGCTGGCTATCAGTTCGACTCGCAGTGGATTCTTCAAGTAGGCTGGATTAATCAGACCAACTATAATCCGGCAACATTTGAACAGGGCGTTTTTACACCCCAGATTTCGTCTGGTAAAAATAATCTGGTAATCGGACTGACCTATCGCATGAAACGTCGGAACGGAGATCAGGAAAAACTCCCCTCGCAACCGGATTAAGCCATTTATACTTGCCTAATGTGCTCTGGACGCACACCAACGCCGATTATGTAAGCGGGCAGACGGCGCAGGACCGGCAAATGGCGGAATAGCCACATCAGTGCTGGTGGAAAGGCAACCGGCCCCTTCTTATTGGCATTGATCAGGCGACGGTGTATAAAAATCTGTCCGCTCTGAATAACCCGAACCGGCCACATACGCCGACGCTGAATCTGGCCTAACTCTTTCAGACTCACCGGCCCCTGCAGCAATGAACGAGTTAACTGGTTGGCTGTAGCAACTGCATCCTGAATGGCCAGATTAACTCCTACTCCACCGGCCGGCGACATAGCATGAGCAGCATCGCCGATGCAAAGCAAACCAGGCAGATACCACCGATATAACCGGTCAATTTTCACGGTTAACAAGCTGATCTGATCCCAGGACGTCAATTCGTTTACGGCATCGCCAACAAACGGGGCCAGCTTACGAATATTAGTTTGGAGTGCCTCAATTCCCTGTTGTTTTATCTGTTCAAACTGGCCTTTGGGAATCAGATAGCCACATTGAAAATAATCGTTCCGGTCGATAAGCACCATAAACTTTCCATCATTGACATAACCGAGCGATTGATCCTGAATGGCCGGATCTTTCGGAATGCGCATCCACAGAACATCGATCGGTACGCCAAAATCCTGACTTCGCAAACCCGCTTTCTCCCGAATGGTCGAATGTCGTCCGTCGGTACCAACAACCAGATCAGCCTCAACGCGCAATTCGCTGGTAGACGTCTTAGCCATTACTCCCGTAATCCTATCGTTGCCCCGAAGCAGATCAGTAGCTTCGGTTTGCATGTATAGATGAAATGTAGGGAACTGCTTAGCCTTGGCAGCCATAAAATTCAGGAAATCCCACTGCGGCATAAACGCAATGAACTTGCACTTGGTCGGCAAATGGGCAAAATCAGCCATGGGGATCACTTCACCGCCAACCGTCGCCTGCACCGAATGCATCTCTTGATGCGGCAATTGCAGAAACTCATCCAGTAACCCTAATTCGGCCAGTAATTCCAGCGTAGATGGATGAATGGTATCGCCCCGGAAATCGCGCAGAAAGTCTTTATGTTTTTCCAGCACAACGACCTCCACACCCGACCGGGCCAGTAGAAATCCCAGCATCATGCCAGCAGGCCCTCCCCCAACAATGCAGCAGCGGGTTTTCAATACGTTTTGGTTTTGATCAATCTGCGCCATTTTTCTAAAATCGTATATTGCTACTGTATTGAGAGTTCTTAGCTTGATAACACATCAGTGTATGAGTGACTATCTCAGAAAAGAAACAATGCAGTTTTGCTTGTTTACTCTTTACTGCCAGAAACTTTAACGACTTTATTATGTCTTCTAACTCACCTCAATCCGACGATTTATTATTTGATGCAGCCCGCCAGGGCAATGTTGCGGCCCTGAAGCAACTGATCGATAACAAAGTAAATCTGGCCGTTCAGAATGATAAAGGGTTTACACCGCTAGTTGTTGCAGCTTACGGCGGACACCTGGAAGCGGTGCAGATTTTGCTGGATGCAGGTGCTAACGTAAATGCGCAGGATATTAGCGGCAGCACGGCGCTGATGGGCGTCTGCTTTAAGGGTTACACTGAGATTGCGCAGTTTCTAATTGATCGCGGTGCGAACCTGGATCTGCAAAATGGGAATGGTGGCACAGCACTTATTTATGCAACTATGTTTGGGCACAGGCAACTGGTAAAACTCATACTCGCCAACGGTGCTGACCGATCCATTCGCGATAGTCGGGGCTTGACAGCGCAGGATATAGCTCATCAACAAGGCAACCAGGAAATAATCGGATTATTTGCATAGCACGCTATCTATTACCTGCTGAAGACGCGCCACCAGAATGCCGTTTAGTTGACAATTAATATTCCTTCTGATTATCGAGCGCAGTTAATGTAATGGCACGCAGATGACGCGGATTGTTATGATTTTTATCAGCGTAAATCGTTATAATCTGCGTCATCCGCGTGCCATTCATTGGCCACTAATTATTTCCCACCGGGCCGGGTTGGCCGAACCTCAATTTTGCTTGGCAGCGTCCGGGCAGGCATCCGGATTAGATCGAGGACAATTTGCCCAATATCTTCCGGCTGAATTTTCCAGGCATCTTTTTCGCTGGGTTCGTGATCATTAAAATAAGAGGCAACTGATCCGGGCATGATTGTTGTGACCTTGATACCTTCATTGCGCACATCGAGCATCATGGCCTGTGTAAAGCCGACCAGACCAAATTTGCTGGCATTATAGGCTGCTCCCTTCTCAAAAAAATTGGTCCCCGCCAGGCTGGCAATTGTAATAAAATAGCCTTCTGTTTTTTTCAGGGCTTCCAATGTCGTCTTGGCCGTATTGAACACACCGGTCAGGTTAATATCGATAGTCTCCCGCCATTGTTCGGGCGTCAGTTCCTGAATCGGCGCAAAGTGCCCCACGCCCGCATTGGCTATTACATAATCCAGTTGACCCCACTGGCTCAGAATGTTATCTACAGCTCGTTGCTGCGACGCCAGATCCCGCACATCGGCACCTACGCCCAGCGCAAAACCCGGCTTAACCTCATTCAGCTTATTCGCAGCCAGCTCTGCCGCCACCGATGACCGGCTCGTAATCGCAACTTTAATTCCCTGGTTAATAAGCACTTCGGCAATGCCGTATCCAATACCTTTCGAGCCCCCAGTTATAAGAGCCGTTTTTGTCATGTCTGCCATGTGTGAAAAATAAGTTGATTTTCAGGCGATGGCTTGTCCTGAATCGATATAGAGCCATTGCCTGAAGAAGTAACGCGGGGGAATCCTGAAGGTTTAGATACAGGGTAAGAGTGGCTACTTACTCCGGTGGATAAATAAAGCTTACCATCTCGAACAACTATATGCAATTAGGCCCGTAAGCCTGTGGTTTATAGTAAAATTAGGCATGATTTGTGATTTGGTTACTACCGACTGTGAAAACCAATTTCTTTATTATTCGGTAGGTTAATATTGTTAAAATTGCATTAACAGTTACTTTTACAATAATTTTCATCTAGTTTAGTACATTATTTCGACAAAACTTACGCTTTATCCGGACAGGTTTATTAGTTAGATATCCGTGTTTCTTTCGGCAGATTGCCCGGAACATAGTCAAAAGTACCCATTGTGATAGGTTGAAGGGAGCGGATTAACGTGTAGACGGTTTGGTGATTGTATAGACCTGGTTTATGCGTATAAATTACTTTGTTTCCCTGCTCTTTATCAGCCTCTTTATTCAGTACATCCCTTGCTTTGCTCAGCTAACCGTAACGTATCCCGTTAATCGGATGGTGGTTCAGCGCAGTAATGCGAATCAGGCGGTTGTACAAGTTGCGGGTAGTTACTCGCAGCTTTTCGACAGTATTCAGGTTCGGGCAATACCACGCGTGGCCAGTCAGGGAACCGATACGAACTGGCAACGGCTAACCAGTACGCCAACGGGTGGACAATTCAGCGGAACGGTTACGATAAAGGGGGGCTGGTACCGGCTTCAGGTGCGTGGTTATCGGAATGGTGCGGTAACAGCCATAGATTCAGTATCCCGCTTCGGAGTAGGTGAAGTATTCGCCATTATGGGACACTCGAACGCTCAGGGAGGCAGTTGTCCAATCAACGGTGTAGAACGATGCCCTACCATTGGTGGTGCTATAGACGACCGAGTTACCTGCGTCAGTCTGGACGAAACCACACCTGCTTTTCAGCAATACCTCAACACGGCCAGCAGCGATTCACTACCGGGGCTGTCATTTGCTATGCTGACCACATACAGTGGCATTTCCCCTTTTGCGCAGGTATCGTGGTTCTGGGGGCGCATGGGCGATTTACTGGTGCAGCGTATTAACGTGCCCGTACTTATCTACAATGCATCCTTTGGTGGTTCTAACATGGAACAAACCTACAAAGCGGCCAACGACATTCCGTTTGAGCACAGTTTCATTAAGTACAGCCTCCGGATGCCTTACGTTAACATCCGGAACATTATGAATCTGTACGTTCCGTCTACAGGGATTCGGGCAGTTCTGGTGCATCATGGTGAGAATGACCGGAGTAATCCGACCGATAGCACGGCGAAATATTATTTCGGCACCATCGATAAGACCCGGCAGGAATCGAATAATCCTGATCTACCCTTTGTTATTGCGCTGTCATCATTCGTAGGCGGTTCGTTCGACAACGTTCGCCAGGCCCAGACTCAGGTAATTTCCCGCGCTAATTACAAAACCTTTCTAGGTCCTGATATCGATTTGATAACCTCCGGCGACGATCGTCCAGATGGGCTTCATTTTTCGCCTTCGGGTCAGCAGAAAGCGGCTCAACTATGGTCAGATGCGCTGGCAAGTCAGTTGATGGGTGGTTCTCTGGCTTCTTATCCAGCCACACCACAACCGCTGGCTACGCTGGCTTGCGGTCAGGGTGATGCGCTACAGATAACCCTGACACCAGATCAGGCTGGCTATTTATGGAGCAATGGAGGTAAACAGCAAAGCCAGACTCTACCAGCTGGCCGCTATTCAGCCCGCCAGCGCGATAGTCAGAACCGCGTCACCTTTCCACCGGCCATTCAGATACCAACCGGCGTGCAGCCGCCAACACCAACCATAGCGGTGACTGGCTCGTTAACGTTTTGCCGGGCTGGTGACCTTACTCTTACATCCAGCTATACGGGGGTAAACCGTTGGAGTTCTGGTGCCACTACCCAACAACTTTTTGTCGGCTCAGCGGGCACGTATACGGTTCAGGCTCAGAATCCGGTCTACGGTTGTCTGTCATCTCCGTCAGCGGCCCGGATTGTGGCACCGGGGTCGGCCGATCTGGCAGTTACGCTAACACCAAGCCAACCCGCACCAGCGGCTGGCCAAATACTCAATCATCGGCTACAGATCCAAAATAATGGTCCCTGCGATGCAACGCACGTTGTCTGGCAAAACCGTCTGCCATCACAACTTTCTGCCACAACTTACAATGGCGCTACTTTACTGGATGGTGTACTTTCCGGAACTGTAGTTAATATTCCTTCCTTTACTACGTATTCGTTTGATTATCAAGTGCGGCCAACGGTATCGGGTATTTACCAGAATGAAGTTCAGTTAGTAAGCTCCGACGTAGCTACCCCATATGCCATACTCGGCTCAGGCACCAGCGACGGAGAAAAAGACATGGCAGCGGCTACTTTTCGTACGAGAGATGGAGTAACCACGTTGTTTCGCTCTCCTGATCCTAATCCGAGGCCATTACCAGCTCCCCTCTCTAACCAGCCAACTCCTGACTCCCAGAAAGCTGATCTAAGTCTGGTTGTGTTAAGCAATAGCCATCTGGTAAGAGCGGGTCAACAGGTTGTCTTTACGATTACAATTAATAACCGGGGAGGTCTGACAGCCACTAATGTTGGGCTGCAGCATCAGTTGCCAACAGGTATACAATTTGTCAGTTCGCCATCAGGGCTGACGGCTATGGGTGGGGTGGTAAGCGGTCGATTGGGTCAGGTTGCAGCAGGTCAGACTCTTACCCTCGCTTTTATTGCCCAGGTAGCCAGCGGAACAGCACCCGGACGATTGATGAACGGCACTCAGATCACCGCTTCTGACCAACCCGATCCGAACTCAACACCTAATAACGGATTTACGAATGGCGAAGATGATGCCGCTCAGCTTGAATTGCGGATAATACCTTGATTCTAAGGTCCAATCGCTACAATTTCAACCTCAATTAGCATATCATCGCCCGGCAATCTTGGAATGCTTTTCAATTGTACAATGGCTCCAGGCAGACTAGGTAAAACGGCCTCACGGATTTGATTGATAACCGTTGTCCGCTGCGAATCAAGTTGGCGGACATTGTAGGTAATTTGTTTAATATTAGCCGCTGTAAGCTGCACCGATGCCAGCGCCGTTTTGATATTTCCGAATATCTGCCGGAGTTGCTGACCAATATCTCCTCTACCAACCAGTTGCCCGGATGCATTATACGGCCGCTGTCCAATCACCCAAATCTGATTAGCTGACGAGACATTTTTTACTGGATAAATATATCCGGCCGTTGAGGTTGTTTGGCTCATTCCGTCATAAGCTAAGCCTATGGTCAGAACAGCCAGAATAGTTAGAATTCGTTGTTTCACAAAAGCTAAGTTACGAAATCGTCCAATTAAATAAATAAGATATAAACTGTTTTTAATTCGAAGCAAACTTCCTGCCAATCTTATCAGCCGTAAAACCAGCCTCTAAGGCCTACTTTTATGGCTGATATTGAATTGAAATTGGTATAACAGACCCATCCCTCAGTTAGCTAATCTTGTAGTTGTAAAGGGCTTATAATACCAAAATAAAAAAAGACCTCCAGCCGAGATAAATTTCGACTGGAGGCCACAGCTTATAAACACTTTCTGGGAGAAAAACTCCCTCCCGAAATTTCGGGAAGGAGTTTTAAATACTACCCTACTGCTTAATAATCTTGACAGTTTTAACCTGTCCCGGCGTCGTTACGTTTAGCAGATACATACCTGCACCACGACCTAGCCGCATCGTTTGTCGCTCTGTAGCGCCAGCTTTCTCAATTGTTTGCTCACTCACAGTTGTACCCTGAGTGTCAACGATTCGTAAGCCGAGCGGCCTTCCTTCGACCCCTTCGACCTCAACTTCAATCGACTCATTCGCGGTTGGGTTACCAAGAACGCGCACGTTGAGTGGTCGTTCAATGGTTTCCGGCAATCCGACGCGAGCGTTGGAAGCTGGTCGTACCGTGAAGGTGAAGGTTGTAAAGGCCGATCCACCCGCGTTATCATAAGCTGTCACTGTAATCGAGTAGGTAGCCGCAACCGTCGGTGTTGCGTGGAAGTGACCACTACTCGTTGTGAAGCTTTCTGGCAACGGATTAACCGTGTACAGCAGGAAGTCTCCATCTGGATCAGAGAAGGCATTCGACGGCACATCGTAATCATACGTTTGGCCGACCGTAGCCACCTGATTCGGGATACCAGCGTTAACTACCGGCGGACGGTTGGTTGGCTGAATCGGTGGGCAACCATCTACTGGGCAAGCCTGACGGATGCGGAAGATGAACGATTGACCGTATACCCACTCACCATTAACCCGCTGACGAATCTCAATCTCGATCGGCGGTGCATCGCACTTGGTCCGAGTTTCGAGGTCAATAATTGCGTCACAGTTGGTTGTCCAGCCAGTAATACCAATGGCCATGAACTCAACAGGACCACCGTTTGGATTACCACCAGCTCCCGTGAACCGGATGTTACCCGACGTTTTCACCACAGCGCAATCGTAGATCGGCATGGTAGCCCGTAGCGGTGTGCCATCCAGATTCGTACCGCAGTTGCCATTACCACCCGTATTACCCGACGGACTGATCGTGACCACCAGCGGAGTGCTTACCGAAGCGCCACTTGGATCCTGCGCTGTCACAATCAGCGTATAGCTGCCTGGCGTGGTTGGCGTACCTGTAACCGTTCCACCGTTCGAGCTCAGACCTGGAGGCAGGTTGGTGATGCTCACCGTCAGCGGATCCCCATTTGGATCACTAAACGTGCCTGGTGGAACCGTAAACGTGAACGGTGTACCGACCGTACCACTTTGTGGCGGAATCGGATTCGCTACCACTGGTGCCTGATTACCACCTGGGTTATTGTTCGCCGGGTTGATCGTGATCGTCAGCGGAGTGCTTACTGAAGCGCCACTTGGATCAGTCGCCGTTACTGTTACCACATACGTACCTGGCGTGGTTGGCGTACCGGTGATGTTACCACCGTTTGAGCCTAAACCTGGAGGCAGGTTGGTGATGTTCACCGTCAGCGGATCCCCATTCGGATCACTAAACGTGCCTGGCGGAACTGTGAACGTAAACGGTGTACCGACAGTACCGCTTTGTGGCGGAATCGGATTGGCCACAATCGGAGCCTGGTTACCACCTGGGTTGTTACCTCCTCCACACATCGACAGCCAGTTAAGTGTAAAGCTGGCCTCTCCCGACGTACCTGCCTGCGTTGCCCGCAATTGGATGGTCGGATTGTCGGTATAGATAGTCAGGATATACGGCGCCGGATTGGTAGTCGCCACCAACTCATTGACGATACGGAAGGTGATCTGCTGCCCATTCAGACCGCTGTACTGCGGAGTAATACTCACCCGACGCAGCGTTGGCGATAGAGTTGTACAGCTCACTGTCGCACCAATGATGGCAAAGTTACCCGTGTTATTTGCCGGATTGATCGTGATCGTCAGCGGAGTGCTTACCGACTGACCACCTGGATCTGTAGCCGTCACCGTTGCAACGAATGTACCTGGCGTGGTCGGCGTACCGGTGATATTACCACCGTTCGAGCCCAAGCCTGGAGGCAGATTCGTAATGCTCACCGTTAGCGGATCCCCATTCGGATCGGTAAATGTACCGTTCGGAATGTTATAAGTAAACGGCACACCAACCGTACCGGACTGTGGCGGAATGGGGTTCGCGACAATCGGAGCTTGGTTGCCCGGATTGTTATTCGCCGGATTGATCGTGATTACGATCGGCGTGCTCACCGAAGCGCCACTTGGATCAGTCGCCGTTACTGTGCCCGTATACGTGCCTGCCGTGGTTGGCGTACCCGTAATCGTACCACCGTTCGAGCCTAAACCTGGAGGCAGGTTAGTAATGCTCACTGTCAACGGATCACCATTCGGATCGGTGAATGTTCCCGATGGAATCGTGTAGGTGAACGGAGTACCAACCGTACCTGATTGTGGCGGAATTGTGTTCGCGACAATCGGAGCTTGGTTGCCACCTGGGTTGGTATTACCACAAGCCGCCACGAAGTTGAACGTATACGTAGACGTTACACCACTTTGCGTTGCACTCAGCGTAATAGTCGGGTTGTCCGTATAAAGCGCCAGAACATACGGTGCTGCTTGAGTGGTCGGTAGCAATATGTTCACAATCGAGAACGAAACTGGTTGCCCATTCAGACCGCTATACTGCGGAGTGATGCTCACCCGACGCTGGCCTGACGATATCACTGTGCAGCTTACCGTAACACCTGTGATAGCAAAATTGCCAGGGTTGGTGTTACCTGCTGGGCTGATCGTGATTACCACTGGCGTGCTTACTGAAGCCCCACCTGGATCGGTCGCCGTCACCGTTGCGGTGAACGTACCTGGCGTCGTTGGGGTACCTGTAACTGTACCACCGTTCGAGCCTAAGCCCGGAGGCAGGTTGGTGATGCTTACCGTTAACGGATCCCCGTTCGGATCAACAAACGTGCCTGGCGGAACCGTGAAGGTAAATGGCGTGCCTACCGTACCTGACTGTGGCGGAATCGGGTTAGCCACGATTGGCGCCTGGTTACCTGGGTTATTATTAGCCGGGTTAACCGTGATTACCAACGGCGTGCTGACCGAAGCACCACTTGGATCCCGGGCTGTCACCGTCGCCGTGTACGTACCAGCCGTGGTTGGCGTGCCAGTGATGTTACCACCGTTTGAGCCTAGACCCGGAGGCAGGTTGGTGATGCTCACCGTCAGCGGATCACCGTTCGGATCACTAAACGTACCCGCTGGGATGTTGTAGGTAAACGGAACGCCTACCGTACCGGACTGTGGCGGAATCGGGTTGGCCACAATCGGAGCCTGGTTACCACCTGGAGTATTACCACAAGCCGTCACGAAGTTGAACGTATAGGTCGAGTTCACTCCGCTCTGCGTAGCGCTCAGCGTAATATTCGGATTATCGCTGTAAAGCGTCAGAATATACGGTGCCGCCTGCGTGGTTGGTAGCAGTAGGTTGACAATCGAGAACGAAACCGGTTGTCCATTCAAGCCGCTGTACTGCGGAGTGATGCTCACCCGATACTGACCCGTCGTTACCAGCGTACAGTTGACCGTTACGCCCGTGATTGCAAAATTGCCGGTGTTGGCTGCTGGATTCACCGTAATCACCAACGGCGTGCTGACCGAGGCACCACTTGGATCCCGGGCTGTCACCGTCGCCGTGTACGTACCAGCTATGGTTGGCGTACCAGTGATGTTACCACCGTTCGAGCCTAGACCCGGAGGCAGGTTGGTGATGCTCACCGTTAACGGATCCCCGTTCGGATCATTAAACGTACCCGCTGGGATGTTGTAGGTAAACGGTACACCCACTGTGCCTGATTGTGGCGGAATCGGGTTGGCCACAATCGGTGCCTGGTTGCCCGGGTTGTTACCTGCTGGGCTGATCGTGATTACCAACGGCGTGCTGACCGAGGCACCACTTGGATCCCGAGCTGTCACCGTAGCTGTGAACGTACCAGCCGTGGTTGGCGTACCGGTGATGTTACCACCGTTCGAACCTAAACCTGGAGGCAGATTGGTTACACTCACCGTTAACGGATCTCCATTCGGATCAGTGAACGTGTTCGCTGGAATCGTATAGGTAAACGGTGTGCCTACCGTACCTGACTGTGGCGGAATCGGATTCGCGACGATCGGAGCCTGATTACCTGGCGCTGCTGGATTCACCGTAATCACCAACGGCGTACTTACGGAAGCACCGCTTGGATCGGTCGCTGTCACCGTCGCGGTATACGTACCAGCCGTGGTTGGCGTACCAGTGATGTTACCACCGTTCGAACCCAGCCCTGGAGGCAGGTTGGTGATGCTTACCGTTAACGGATCCCCATTCGGATCGCTAAACGTACCCGCTGGGATGTTGTAGGTAAACGGAACACCTACCGTTCCACTCTGGGGCGGAATCGGGTTGGCCACAATCGGAGCCTGGTTACCACCTGGAGTATTACCACAAGCCGTCACGAAGTTGAACGTATAGGTCGAGTTCACTCCACTTTGTGTAGCGCTCAAGGTGATGTTCGGATTGTCTGTATAGAGCGTCAGCACATAAGGCCCTGCTTGGGTGGTCGCTGACAGCAGGTTGACAATCGAGAACGAAACCGGTTGACCGTTCAGACCACTATACTGAGGCTGGATGCTCACCCGATACTGACCCGTGGTCACGAACGTACAGCTCACCGTTGCGCCCGTAATGCCAAAGTTACCGTTAGCTGACGGATTCACCGTGATCACCAACGGCGTGCTGACCGAGGCACCACTTGGATCAGTACCCGTCACCGTCGCCGTGTAGGTGCCTGGCGTCGTTGGCGTACCGGTGATGGTACCACCGTTCGAAGTCAGCCCTGGAGGCAGGTTGCTCACGCTCACACTCACCGGGCCGCCTTCAGGATCCTGGAAGGTGTTAGCCGGAATCGTATAAGTGAATGGTGTACCGACCGTACCACTCTGTGGTGGGATCGGATTCGCGACAAACGGCGGCTGGTTAGCTGGCGTATTCGGACTCACCGTGATCACTAATGGTGTACTAACCGTCGCTCCATTCGGATCAGTGCCCGTCACTGTAGCAGTGAAAGTGCCCGCTTGGGTAGGTGTACCACTGATAGTGTTACCGACCGAGTTCAGACCTGGAGGTAAGTTGGAGATGCTCACTGTCACCGTGCCGCCTTCCGGATCTTGGAAGGTGTTGCTCGGAATGATGTACGTGAACGGCGTACCAACCGTACCCGATTGTGGCGGAATCGGATTGGCTACGAACGGCGGTTGATTGCCCGGTGTCGCAGGGTTAACCGTGATCACCAACGGCGTGCTTACTGTAGCGCCACTTGGATCAGCGCCTGTCACTGTAGCCGTGAACGTACCTGCTTGGGTGGGCGTACCGGTGATGTTGCCTCCTGTCGAACTCAAGCCTGGTGGCAGGTTGGTCACGCTCACTGTCACCGGGCCGCCTTCCGGATCTTGGAAGGTGTTGGCTGGGATGTTGTAGGTAAAGGGCGTGCCCACTGTACCTGACTGTGGTGGAATCGGATTAGCCACAAACGGAGCCTGGTTAGCCGGATTGACCGTGATCACCAATGGGGTGCTTACCGAAGCTCCACTTGGATCCTGCGCTGACACTGTCGCCGTGAAGGTGCCCACCTGGGTGGGCGTACCGGTGATGCTACCACCACTCGCGTTCAAGCCTGGAGGCAGGTTGGTCACGCTCACCGTCAGCGGATCCCCGTTCGGATCTGAGAAGGTATTACCTGGAACGTTATACGTAAACGGCGTGCCTACTGTACCACTCTGGGGGGGAATCGGATTGGCTACTAATGGTGCCTGATTACCCGGTCCTGGATTGGTCGGGTTGACCGTGATCACCAATGGGGTGCTTACCGAAGCTCCACTAGCATCGGTACCCGTTACCGTGGCTGTAAACGTACCAGCAGCCGTGGGTGTACCGGTGATGGTACCACCGTTCGAGGTCAAACCTGGAGGCAGATTAGTCACACTCACCGTGACTGGTCCACCCTCTGGATCTTGGAAGGTGTTAGCCGGAATCGTGTAGGTAAACGGCGTGCCTACTGTACCACTCTGGGGTGGGATAGGATTGGCTACAAACGGTGCCTGATTAGCGGCCGGACTCACCGTGATTACCAGCGGAGTAGTCACCGTCGCTCCTCCTGCATCCGTACCCGTCACCGTCGCCGTGTAGGTGCCAGCCGTCGTTGGCGTACCAGTGATGGTGCCCCCGTTCGAGGTCAGCCCTGGAGGCAGGTTGCTCACGCTCACACTCACCGGGCCGCCTTCCGGATCCTGGAAGGTGTTGGCTGGGATCGTATAGGTAAACGGTGTGCCCACCGTACCTGACTGTGGCGGAATGGGGTTGGCCACAAACGGAGGCTGATTAGGTGCCGGATTGACAGTTGACGTTACGACCGTCGGTGCGCTTACGCACGCCCCCAATTGGCAGACTACAGAATAACTGACGGTACCTGTCGATGCAGTAGAAACAGGTATCGTCCCGGTAGCAGTTCCTGAGCCACCCGACGTTCCATTTGAAGCCGTATACGTAACAGTACCCGAGGGACAGCTAGCCGAAAAAAGAACATTCGAAGCACCCTGGGTTGTCGTTATAGTACCTGGTGTCACCGTCGGTGGCTGAGAATCAAGCACGGTAACCGTTACAGCCTCGTTGACTGTCAATGGGATACCTAAAATAGTAAGATTAATACCAAGGTTAATCGGAATATTAATCCCCGACGTGAGCCCAGTAATAGTCACTATATTCTGATCGATATTGGCAGTAAGACCTGGAGCAACTGTTATACCAGCTAAAAGAGCGTTAGCAGCTTGCAAACCTGTGAGTGTCAGTGATAATGGTTGTCCAACGCAGAGTGACAGATTCGATGGAGCCAGTATACCAATTGCGGGTGGTATAGGCGGACCAACCGTAATTGTAAACTGCGTACTGGCCTGTGATCCTTCCGAATCGGTGACAGTTGCCGTTACTGTATAAGGCCCTGTCGTAGTAGGCGTGCCCGTAATGGCGCTGGTAGAACCTGTATAGGTCAATCCTGGCGGTAAACCTGCAAGACTTACTGTTAATGCACCGCCATCAGGATCAGTGAATGTACCAGCAGGAATCGTGTAATTGAAAGCAGTACCAACGTTTGCATTCTGGTTGGGGATCGTATTCGCCACCGGAGGCTGATTCGGAACCAGTGTAGCCGTTACCGCTAAATCATCTATAGCCAGACTATGATCGACCAGACCATTATCATATGGATCTGACCAGCGCAAAAGCACATATCCCCCTACGGGTATAGGTGTACTAAAAGTGATCGTTCCTGTGAGTGCCGTACGATTTCCAGCGGCATTCCCATCTAATTCAAAAGGTCCCTGTAGAAATGACCTCGTTGTTATATTAGGGCTGGTAAAATTTAATTGTCCAGAAGTAAGAGAAGTGGAGAATGTAGCCCCCACAACATCCCCAACTAGTAATGATGCAGCGGTAAGCAGATTGAAATTTGTTCCAACTTGAACATAATCAAACGAAAGAGTTTGTGGAGTTCCGCTATTATCATTGTACCACTGCTCACCAGTATACGATACATTCATCGACTGTATAGGTCGGCCAGCATCGTTTCGGATTAATACACCATATCGAATTGGTAAAATACCGGCCACTACGTTCAGCAAAGCGAAATTAGATCCTAACGCTCGATCGGAAGCAGGGTTTGTGCCAGCCACTCCAAAACTGTACTGTCCAGCAAGTGGAATAGCACCAATTATATTTGGAGCACCCGTTGAGGGTTGTAGCGCAAGCTGATTCGTATAAATACCACTTTGCGTACCTAAAATTGCCGAGCCGGTAACGCTCAAATCAATGAAATTGCCTCCACTAGGCAAGCCATCAAAATTCTGCGTAAATCCACCAGAGTTTGAACCACCAGCAATAGTCAGCGATAATAGGCTTTGTGCTCTGGCTCCTATCAAGGAAGCCATAAAAAAGAGTAAGAGCAGCAGGGGGGGGAGGGGGTGTAATCTTTTTTCCATAAACGTTTATAGATTACTGAATAACTCACATTGCGTTGCAGAGCTTCATCGGATATGACATAAATGCCATATGAGCTGCATGATCTATTTCATAGCTACAGCTCATGTGAAGCGACACACTTGTGCCTAAAAGTTACTGAAGAATACTAAAAGTATAATTGATGATACTTCAGCTGGCTAACCTGAGAAGGAGAAGTTAATGTAGTATTAAGTCATAGTTAGATTTGGCTAGAGGATAAGGTTAAATCTCACCTGAATTATAGCTCTTTTGTTTTTGCATTGATGTTTACAAAAACTATACTTCATGGTAGATGCACACTAAATGCGTTTATAAAACAATAATACTCACTTTTTGTTACCGTATTTTAGTTTTAATTAATTTAAAATATAAGTATAGTTATAAAATACATTTCTAGTAGACTAAATGTAAGTTACTAATAATGAGATAATGAAGCCGTATAATTAACTTACTATAATTAAACACATCATGTATAAATGATATAAAAAATTTAGTTTAAGATGAAATAAGTTAATATAAATATACATTTAAGTCACCATTATTGATTGTTATTTACCATAGAATTACCTTCTTTATAGATGCACAAACTCTATTTGCTGTAGCAAAAAATCTTTTGCGAGAATCGTATATCACCGATATATTATTGATTGACGTATAATGTTGTTACGTTAATATCGTATATGTCTATACGTTGATGAATCCTGATTTAGCTCCTTGACTTATAGCAACTTCCTGATATGATGGCCGTGAATATGGTATCTTGGTCTGCTCTAATATTCTTCTAATCTTATTCTAAGCCTGGACTAATTGACTGTATTTGACCCACGGTTACTTTTGTTAGGCTTATTAAATACAAGATTCTGAAACGTAGGCGGCTTTCAGCCTTCCGTTTTTGCTCGGTACCTTATAACTAATACCGAAACGTCAGCCTCAATGAAGCTGACGTTTTTTGTGGTTAAGAAACACTAGCTGAATTAGAGCTACTGATCAGCCCTGAAGTAGAAGAGTCAACTTAATGTAGTCTGAATTATCTATTAGGGAGCAATATATTCCATTGTTGCCTGACTAAGCGTTTGCGCATAGCGGCTAACAACACCACTTAAAGTTATAAATCCCAGTCTGACAGGTCCGTTAGTCAGTCCATCGTTCATCAATTCTATATCTTTATACGTTACATCCTTCGCCCCAAAGGACCCCTGTCCGGTAAAGGTGACTATACTATTCTCAATACTGGCCAGCACGCGTATTGTAACGGCTCCCCGTTCAACCTTGTAATCAGTAATAACGGTACCAGCCGTTTCGTCAGCGGTTCCAATTGTGAAGCCTTCATTTTCCAGAAAACCCTGCACGGATTCAAACAGGGTTGAATCGCTCATCTCGGTCGTTAACTCGATGGCATTGGCACCTTGGGGGATAGATTGCGCGAAAGTCGAACAAATAGTAACAACTAGTGTAATTAATAAGCAAAGAAAGAGCTTCATGCAGCTAAGATAAGAAGTTGTAAGGAAATGACGGCTCCGTATGGTTTCCCAAAACCCTTTTTGCGTTTGCCGATTTAACTCTATAATTTCACCACGTTAAAATAAACCACGATACTACATCAATTATGTCTGCATCCAAACGCGTCCTGATTGCCGAAGATAGCTCTGTTATCCAGAATCTGGCCCGTAAAATTCTTGAGTTTCAGAATTACGACATCACGGCCGTGAAGAACGGTGAGCAGGTGCTCCAGATTCTGGAAAAAGAAGACTTCAATATCCTGCTGCTGGATATTAACATGCCGCTCATGGATGGTATGGAGTGCGTTCGGCGTGTGCGGGCTCTGCCCGATCAGACCAAAGCCAACGTACCTATTGTGGCCATTACGGGTAATGCCAAGAACTATACTGAAGAAGAATTCAAAACGGCGGGCTTTAACGACGTGCTGGTTAAACCCCTTAACTTCGACCGGTTGGTAGAAGTGGTAAATCAGTTGACAGAATAAATAATGAGCGAAGGAGTGAAAAAGCGAAGCCATCCGGTAGGTTTTTCGCTCTTTCACTCTTTCGATTTTTCACCATATGGTCATTACCCTGCTGGGAACAGGAACATCATCGGGCGTGCCGCTCATCGGCTGTACCTGCGAGGTGTGCCGCTCCGTCGATTTCCGGGATAAACGGCTTCGTTCGTCGATTCATATCGCGGTAAATGGCCGGAGTTTTGTGGTCGATACAGGGCCAGATTTCCGGCAGCAGGTGCTCCGACTCAATCTATTACAACTCGACGCCGTACTCTTTACGCATGAGCATAAAGATCATACGGCGGGATTGGATGAAGTTAGAGCGTATAATTTTCGGTCGGGTCAGGATATGCCTGTGTATGGTCGCCCAACCGTATTAGCCCAGCTCCAGCGCGAATTCGCCTATATTTTTGCGGAGCATAAATACCCCGGTACACCACACGTCAGGCTCCATGAAATTAGCAATAAGCCCTTTGAGGTATTAGGGGTTCAGGTTATTCCGATTGAGGTAATGCACCATAAACTGCCCGTTTACGGCTATCGAATTGGCGATTTCACTTACCTAACGGATCTCAACTACATTGCCGAAGAGGAACTGGAAAAGGTGTACGGAACGAAAATCCTGGTACTTGATGCCCTCCAGCGGACTCCTCACATTTCCCATTTCACCCTCGATCAGTCGATTGCGCTGGCCCAACGCATCGGTGCCGAACGCACGTATTTCGTACACATCAGCCACAAGCTCGGCCTCCATCACGAAGTAGAAAAAGAGCTGCCACCAAGTATTCGTCTGGGTTACGATGGCTTACAGATTAAATTGTAAGTCAGTTTGGGCTTATCAAGATTATCTGCGTAAAAGGATTGGTTCGTATGAAGTATAAAAACCAATTTTCTGCACCCGACGTTGTCTGGGTACACTTCTCCGCAGCCTGATGCCTACCCTTAGTAAGCCTTTCATTAAGCCCGCCCGCCGATTTTCTAACGAACTGCTGGATCGCTATAGACAACAGGGCGACCCGCCCGCCGATAATGTCATTACAGCCGTTGTTGAGGCATCAGGTATGGCGGGATTACGATCGCTTATGGCCTGGTTGGCTAATCCAACAGATAGCTCAATAAAGGATCAACATTCTGCAGTACAGGTTTTTTTTCGCGATTATGCTCAGTTGCCGAATTGGGCCGATCCTGAACGAATGCAGCGTGCCATGGCGTTCTTTAGCCGACACCAGAATCAGATTAACTTTACACTGGGGCTATTTGCATTACCCTATACATATCTGGGCGCTAAGGGCGTTCAGGTCCTCTGGCTAACCGAACGCATTAAAAACGACACGGCCCGTCGGTTACAGGAAACCGGCGAATGGGTTTTTGCGGTGAATACCCCTAATGAGTGGCCATTCCATACCTCCTCCAGCGATCACATCGTAGACGCCATTGGCCGGACGCTGAAAGTGCGACTGATTCACGCAGGAGCACGTTGGTTTTCAGTGCATTCCGGCCGGTGGAATGATGATTGGGGATATCCTGTCAATCAGGAAGATATGGCCGCAACGAACTTGGCCTTTTCGTACATTGTATTATTGGGTTTACGTAAGTTAGGCGTCTCAGCCACTGATCAGGAAGAGGAAGATTTTCTCCACCATATTAATGTAGTAGGCTATTTGAATGGCGTCGATGAAGTTTTATTAGCGCAAAATATGCGTGAAGCTTACCTATTAACTCATAGCATTGACCAGCGCCAGTCAGCCTCCTCTGAAGCGGGTATAGGATTAACCCGCGCATTGCTCAATGCCATCACGAGTCAGATTATTCAGCAATCGGCTAATCCAACAACGGCCCGCCCTGAAACAGTCCGGAACCTCGCGGCCGGTGCCATGCGTTATTTCCTGGGCGATCATCGTGCCAACTGGCTCGGCCTTCCAAACGCATCAGTTGAAAAGCGCTTGACGGCGTTGATAAACCGCCTGCCAATATTCACAGTTGGACGACCGTAGTCCAACTACAAACACCAGACTATCAACTTGTTTCAGTTAGAACCCATTGCTGCATTGGCTACGGCACCCGGAATTGGCGCTATTGCCGTGGTGCGTGTATCAGGCGAAGGAGCCATTACAGTTGTCAACCAGTTATTCCGTGGCAAAGACCTTACTCAACAGGCCAGCCATACAGCCCATTTTGGTACTTTAAGGACGATAGACGGGCAAATTATAGACGAAGTATTGGTAACGATTTTTCGGGCTCCCAAATCGTTTACCAAAGAAGATGTGGTTGAGATTTCTTGTCACGGTTCTGAATTTATTATCCAGCAAATTCTGCACCGGCTTCGGCAGGAAGGCGTGCGTTTAGCCAAGCCCGGCGAGTTTACTCAGAGGGCGTTCCTAAATGGACAGTTTGATCTGGTGCAGGCCGAAGCGGTTGCTGACCTAATTGCTTCTGACTCCGAAGCCAGTCATCGGGCAGCGCTAACCCAGTTGCGGGGCGGTTATTCCAAACAGCTTAAGTCTCTCCGTCAGCAGTTGATTGATTTTGTAGCCCTGGTCGAACTAGAACTGGACTTTGGTGAAGAAGATGTCGAGTTTGCGCACCGCTCCCAGTTGCGGGAGCTAATGGTCAATATACGACGCGTACTTCACCCGTTAATCGATTCGTTTTCAGTTGGCAACGCTATTAAAAATGGTGTCCCAACGGTGATTGTCGGCAAACCTAATGCTGGTAAATCCACCCTATTGAATGCCTTGCTAAACGAAGATAAGGCCATTGTTTCTGATATTCCTGGTACCACCCGCGACGTAATCGAAGACGAATTGTTTTTAGATGGTATCCGCTTTCGCCTGATCGATACAGCTGGATTACGACAGGCTACTGACCAGATTGAAGCCATCGGCATTGAGCGGACCCAGCAGAAAATGCGCGATGCAGCTCTCGTGATTTACTTATTTGATGGCAGCGCAATTACTTCTGACGAATTGTTCACCGCCGTTAACGAAGTGCGCTCATCTGGCAAACCGTATTTGTTGGTTGGTAATAAACTGGATGCAACGTCTGATATTAGCCGCCATACATTGGAAGCGATTATAGGCGAACCCATCGTTTGGATTTCGGCGGCTCTACAAACCAATCTGGATGATCTGCGAACAACCCTTTCATCTCGTGTTCGTACCGATTCGGCAGTTCAGACGGGAAGTGCTGTAATCACCAATGCCCGCCATTACGAACATCTCACTGGTGCTGATGAAGCACTTAGCCGCGCCATCGCCGGCCTAGACGATGGCGTAACCCCCGACTGGCTAGCTATGGATTTACGTATCGCCCTCCAACAGTTAGGCGAACTTACAGGCGAAATTACGACTGATGATTTATTAGACTCCATTTTTAGTAAATTCTGTATCGGCAAGTAATCATACCCGTAAGTCTAATTAGTGGTCTAACATATTTTCACTTACTTAGCCCATGATTAAAAGAGCTGTAGTCTGTCTACAGAACCAAATCTCCAGCATTCTCATCAAATTCTAATTTGTTACCTTAATCAGCCTTTTAACTATTTTTTTTCCTATTGATACTATAAAATATACAGTTAATTAGTCAAAGAGCGTTAAAATCTCCCCTCTTATCTATTGTCTAATTGCCTCTAGCAAAGTGGTGAACGGATGCTGTTTGAACCTAAAGACATATCAACTAGTTGTTTAGCTGTCCGTTTTAATCTTATTTTAATACCATAGGTTCTAGGTTTAGATGTCAGTTAGTACAAATATGTTGCCTCCTCCATCGCCTTTACAGCGATTGACTCGGCTTTTAGGCACCGAACGAAAGGATATTGTTTATGTTCTTTTATTCGCTATCATCACCGGATTAATAAGTCTTACGCTCCCGCTTGGTATTCAGGCCGTTTTTAATTTAGTTGCTAGTGGTCTGCTTTTCAGCTCAATTTATGTGTTAATTGGGCTTGTTATCCTAGGCGTTCTAGTTGGCGGCTTACTCACTATTGTTCAGTATACGCTGGTTGAAATTATCCAGCAACGCCTTTTCGTGAAGGCCGCTTTTGAAGTGACGTATCGGTTACCTCGCATTAAGTCTGAAGCGTTGAACGCATATTATCCACCCGAACTGATGAACCGTTTTTTCGATGTGGTTACGCTGCAGAAAGGAATGTCCAAGGTGCTGATTGATGTTCCCGCAGCTACAATTCAAATCCTGTTTGGGATTATTCTGCTTTCCTTTTACCACCCGGTTTTTCTGGGATTTGGTCTGATTACGCTACTGGTTATTTATGTGGTTATTCGGCTATTCGGGCCAGAAGGGACGCGTACCAGTATTAAGGAATCTAGCGACAAATACAAAGTAGTTGACTGGCTCGAAACGTATTCTCTGCACCTGTCCGAACAGCGTTCCATGGGAGAGGGCGATCCGATTAATCAGGTGGACTCTCGTCTGGCCAATTACCTCAATCACCGAAACGACCATTTCAGAGTATTAAGGCGGTTTTTCTACAGTTCGGTTGCTTTTAGAACACTGGTTACTGGTGGGTTGCTGATTCTGGGTACATCGCTGGTTGTTAGCCGTCAGATGTCGCTGGGTCAGTTCGTAGCTTCAGAACTGGTTATTGTCCTAGTAACAGGAGCGGTCGACAAGTTAACCTCCAGTATTGATACGGTATTTGACATGCTGGCTGGCGTCGAAAAAATCGGTGCCATCACTGACTTACCGCTAGAAACCGACACGCCCACTCATGCTTAACTTATCAAACCAGTCAATTGACGAGCGTGAGATTGCCGACTATCCGCTCAAAACCTTACAGGAGCTTCCTCACCCCCGTAGCAGTCGTAAATTGGGCCGCTGGATGCTGTTTTTTCTTTTTCTGGGCCTGGTTGTCATGTTTCTGCCCTGGCGGCAAACCATCACCGGCACTGGCAGCGTAACAGCTTTAACCCCGCAGGACCGTCCGCAAACCCTTCAGAATGCTATTGCTGGCCGTATTGAGCGGTGGTCTTTGCGAGAAGGTCAGTACGTAAAAAAAGGCGATACACTGTTGGTTATCTCCGAAATTAAAGACGAGTATTTCGACCCTCAACTTCCCCAGCGGCTCGGCGAACAGTTAGCGGCTAAGCAAGGAACGAGATCGGCAACGGAGGCTAAAATCAATGCGCTGGATGGTCAGATGCGAGCAATCGACGCGGGACTTAAGGTGGATTTGGCTTCTGCCCGAAATCGGGTTCGCCAAAGCCAGTTGCAAATTCGTATCGATAGCGCCGATCTGGTAGCGATTCGTCGTAACTATCAGATTGCCGTCGCGCGACTCGAACGCTACGAAAAAGGATACCAGGATGGCCTGTTCTCTCTGACGGATCTGGAATCCCGACGTCTTACTATTCAGCAGGATTATGCGAAAGTCATTACGCAGGAAAATAAACTGGATGTATCACGTCAGGCGCTCGCCAATGCCCGGCTTAACCTGGACTTGATTCAGGCCAAATACGAGCAGGATTTAGCCAAGACTATGTCCGATCGGAGTTCGGCAGTGTCGAGCCAGGCTAGCGCGAATAACGATATTGCTGTAATGCGGAATAAGATTAGTAGTGTAAACGTCCGACGTGGTATGTACATTATCCGGGCTCCACAAAATGGCTATATCGTGCGCTCATTGAAAACGGGGGTTGGCGAAACTATTAAAGAAGGTGAACCCATCGCCACGTTGCAACCCGACAAACCAACCATTGCGGTTGAGTTGTATGTGCGTCCAATGGATGTGCCCTTAATCCAGCGCGGGCGCCTGGTTCGCCTGCAATTCGATGGATGGCCTGCCATTCAATTTTCGGGTTGGCCAGCGGTGACCGTTGGGACGTTCGGCGGCCAGGTAGCCGTAATTGACGCGGTCAACAGCACGAATGGCAAATATCGTCTCCTGGTTCGTCCGGCTGCTATGTCCGGCGACCAACCCTGGCCAGAGCAGTTGCGCATTGGCTCAGGTGTGGCTGGCTGGGTTATGCTTGATGATGTTCCGGTCTGGTACGAATTATGGCGTCAGCTCAATGGCTTCCCACCAAGCCTGAAACAGGAGCCAGAAAAGACCGAAAGCTTATGAAGCAGCTTACCTACCTCCTACTGCTTTGGCTCTTATGGGTCAGAGCAGCGCTGGTGTTCGGTCAAACTCGTCCGGTAGTACCGATTATGCCTCGTCAGCCAATAACACCAGCTCCGGCCGAAGTTTTATCGCGTACGGCTATTAATGCAACGGAAACAACGACAGGTTCCGCATTAACATCTACGATCGGGATAACGCCAATCGATTCGGGTACTGTTTTTACGGCTGAAGAATTTTATCAGGCCGTTTCGCAATACCATCCGATTGTCAAACAGGCAACGCTGCTGAGCGAAGAAGCCCAGGCGCAGGTTATGTTAGCCCGTGGTGCGTTCGATCCTAAATTGTTTTCGGACTACAGCCGCAAGAACTTTGGTAACACGCTGTATTACGACAAATGGCAATCGGGTCTGGCTGTACCTGTATTACCGGGCGGGCTTGATGTTAAAATGACGTACGATCGGAACACGGGTAAATACCTGAATCCTGAAAATAATGTCCCTTCTAGCGGTCTTTTTGCGCTTGGTTTGAGTATACCTGTATCCCAGGGCTTACTAATTGATGCCCGCCGGAATACATTGCGGCAGGCTCGTTTAGCCGTAAACCTGGCCGATGCCGACCGGGTTTCTCTGATCAACAAAACACTGTTTGAAGCGGCTAAAAGTTACTGGGATTGGTATCTGAACTACCAGCAATTCCGCTGGACTGAACGCGGTTATCAACTGGCGCAGGCCCGATTCCTGGCCGTCCGACAACGAGCCATTATTGGCGATGCGGCCCCGATCGATACGACTGAAGCTCTGATTACTGTACAGGAGCGGCAGGTCCAGGCACAGCAAGCGGCTGTTGGTCTGCAAAATGCTCAGCTACAATTAACTGCTTTTTTGTGGAGTAGCCAGGATGGACCTAATCCTCAGCCTGTTGACCTACCTGCTGCAGTTGTGCCTCAATCCACGTTTACAGGGTTGATTTCACAAGCGCAGTTTCAGGAATTGCTAGATCGAGCTGTCCAGCAACACCCGGATTTGATTAAACTGGCCACCAAACAGCAACAGTTAGTTTTTGAAGAGCGCTACCGGCGGTCGTTGTTAGTACCTAAAGTGAACCTTGAAGCCAGCTTATTAAGCCGTGGCCCGCTGTCAGAAGCGTATGACGGGGCTAATCCATATGGATTCAGAACGGATAATCACAAAATTGGGGCTAGTCTGGCGTTTCCGCTCTTTTTACGAGCGGAGCGAGGTAAACTCCGGCAAATTCAGCTTAAGAATCAGCAGCTCGGTCTGGAACGGCAACAGACAAGCCGCGACGTTGCGGTCGAGGTGCAAACCGCCTGGAACGATGTCACTACGTTGGGGCAGCAAATAGCTACTCAGGAACAAACAACGACAAATCAGCAAACGCTGGTTAAGGCCGAGGTCGAGAAATTTCAGTTAGGCGAAAGTTCGTTGTTTCTGGTCAACAGCCGGGAAACCAAGTTAATTGATTACCGAATAAAGCTGGAAGACCTTCGCTCCAAGTACCAGAAAGCTATCGCAAATCTGTGGTATGTATCGGGGTCAAATCTTGTTAGCCGGGACTAGCTGGCTGGATATACTTCACTTTAAAATCGTTTCGCCGGTCTCGCTATTTACTAGTATCGTGCTACCCTGTGCTAAGGGGATGGTAACAGATTTGCCGTTTTTCAACCGGATTGTACGCGAACTACCATCTTTCGTATGCAGCATCAATAAGCCCGAATTGGCGTAGGTAAAATCGTTTTTTTCGTTGTAGATATGGCAGCCAGCCTGTCGGAAAATCTCCCGGAATCCGTCTGTACCGTTGAGTGGTAATCCACAGAAAACAGACGTAAACGAGTTATTCTTTTTACGGGCAATAACCACCTGCCCGGTGCCTTCCAGTTGGGCAAGAGACTGGGTAGATGGATCGTTTATCGTCACGAGCGGGTCAACAACTCCGCTGAATTTATAGGTGTAATCGGGATTCAGAAACTTAACTGTCGGTGCTTTATCTGCCTTGACCCGCTCCAGATTCATTCCCGTCATTGATTTGACGAAATTCAGGTCAAGACGGTCGCCATTGGTATAACCGGTCAGGTAATTCCAGATGATCGTACGCCCATTTCGAGCCACTTTATCCTGGATGAATTTTCGTTGCGCATCGGTTAGTTTATATACATTCATAAACACGACAGCTTTATATTGATCAAGGTTTACCCGATCAAGGTCAAAATCATATACCTGATCGCCTACCGTGCCAGAGCGCATGGCCTGTTCGATGGAATGATCGAGTACGTTTACGGTAAGGGGTAAGGGAGCCGATTTTAGGTAGTAGAAAACATCCTGACTCCAGACGTATAATACATCAGCTTCAGAGCGATAGGGTATATTCAGTCGCTGGTCAAACAGTTGCTTTTCGGCTTTCATCGTAGCCAGATAAGCTGGATCATCCCACCAGCCGAATCCTTTCTGTACGCCAAAATCGTAAAGCCAAAAGCCAATTCCCCGCATCAGTGGCAGCAGAATACAGCGTTTCATGATGTTGGCGTAGGTACTATCGTAACGCGAGTTATAGCGTATATTCTCGTGATCGTTTTTGAACAGGTACCCGTTATCGATTTCATCAAACCACAGCTTGTTATGTAGTAACGTTGACTCGATGAGGCCGCGCGAATTACCCGTTCCACCTGCTTTTCGGCTGTCTGGCCAGTACGTTTGCGGAGCTGACAGGTAATCGATATACGGACTATCCAGAATCTGCTGAATGAACAAATGCCCACCCACCGTTTGCCGGTTGAAGGTCATATGCAGGTAGCCGTAAAAAATGCCGGTTATGATTGGGCGCGGCCAATTCTCTTTTACGATCCGACAGAAATATTCGGCATCATCGGCAACAACCTGCTGTTGCGCCGTGAAATAATCAATCGTGCGCTGCTCCTGAACTGGATCTTTAAAGAAGCCGTCTTCCGTTTTGAGTCGTTCCGAAACGTCAGGTACACTTGCATTATCGAGCGTGAAATCGGTGTTTTTCCAGGCTTTCTGCAGGGCTTGGGTTGTTTTATATTTTGCCTTAACCCAGTTCCGAAAGTAGGTTGTCATGGCCAGACCAGTATCCGGATCATGTTCTATAAAGCCCCAGTAATGCCACTCGCCATAGATGCCCCCAGCCACGTGCATACCAATAATGGCATTGCCCTGGGGTGCTTTTGACAGCTTCTGGCAGAACTCCACCAGTTTTTGGCCCGACTCTTTTTTCCAGCGTGCCGAAGCCAGACTGGCCCGTAAAGCTGCATGAATGTCATGCTCTTCGTTATGGTACGGCGGACCGGCCTTAAGCGTTGTATCGACTGGCGCATCGGCAAATTGAGTACACTCTTCTGGATGAGCCTTATTCCACCAAAACGGCGCATTAACATGAATTCGTACAACTACACTGGCGTCGGGACACTGATCGAGAACGCCCTGTACCTGATGAAAAGCCCGGCGCATATCGAGCGTATCGCTGTGTGCAGGCCATATGTCTTCAAACCATAAATCAACCTGAAAGAGTCGGAAACCAATCTGACAGAAATTAGCCAGATTACGCGCGGGAGCTTCCTCCCACGACCAACGGCCACCATACGCATGCGTGAGCGCATAAAAGGTAGGAGCTTGGGGCTGTCCATTAACAAACAGGGTCGGTCGACCGTGAAAAGGCTTTACTTCCGCCGATTTTGGCGTCTGGGCGTGAAGAAACTGGCAGGATAAAATCAGTGCAATGGAGAGGAAAAGCTTCATAAAAAGTTAAAATAAGGAAGCGTGAATGTATCCGACCAGTAGCAAACTACTGACAAAGAATAAACGGCTAATTATTTGTTTCTACCCAGTTTACTGGCCTGCTCTCTAATGGCCAGTAATGAAAATCGACTGTTCCAGCGAATGTAAGTAGAGCAAATCACAGCTGAGCTTTAGGTAGTGTATTCGTTACTCAACTCCTTATTGTTATGAAAAAGATACTCTGCTTTCTGGCTGTTCTAGCCGTTCTATCCTGTCAGAAACCAGCTTCTGAAACAGTGTTACCTGAGTATTCAGACTGGTACACTCTTAAGTCACCCGTTGATCATGCAATCGAAGGCGTATGGGGAGACTGGGATAAAACGCTTCTGATCTCAACTGGCTATGCCATTTTCCGATCTACAAACAAAGGTCAAACCTGGCAACAGGTTCATAAGCAGTCACTAGGCATGTTCGGCGTCGTACAATACAAGGATACATTGTTTACAATGAGTGGTCTGTTAGATAACAAAGCATTGTTAAACCCCGGCAACTATAGCATAGATGATGGGCAACACTGGCAGCCGTATCGGGGCCATAATATGGTCTTTGAGTATGCGCCTTCGCTGGGTTATAAAGGATTTCCCATCAATCCGGTTACGGCTTCAAATGGCGTATCTTATACCATCAATCGGGTTTTTCTGGATGGTCCCACGGCCACCACTGGTAATTTTGAAACACCTGGAGTTGTTACCTCCGACGGACGCCGGATTGATTTACCTCAGCTTCACCAACTTAGCAGCCTCTACTTGGACAGTCGGGAGCGGCTCTATCTGAGTGGCTCGGATGCGGTTTGTGGCCGTGGTAAAGACTTCGCCTTTTGTAACAGCAAGGAAGGCCGCGGTGTAGTCTACGTGTCGAAACGAAGCATGCCCTAGTTTGTCAGCCAAGTGGATTTACCAAAATCGGTTATCAAGAAGTTACTGCTACGAGCGGCCTATCTGACAGCAGGCATGCTATTGGTCTGGATCGGCCTGGATGCCTGGCTCGATGGATCAGCTTGGTCGGGTATGACTGTTAGTCAGTCAGCTATAACTGTGGAGTATTGCGAGTTCAATCATCCCCATCGGGTTTTTCACCAGCCTATCAATACATACTCCAATCTGGCCTACTTCTTTTGGGGTGTATTCATTCTGCAAATCGCCTGGAGCGATTATAGAACCAGCGAGGGATCTACAGGAAATATCCTGGCAAAACTCCCGACTCTTTCGGTGCTAACGGGATTCTGCTTTGTGTATCTATGTTTCGGCAGCGGCTTTTTTCATGCATCGCTTACCTACATTGGGCAGCGCGCAGACATGAACGCTACCTACTCCATATTAATCTCCTTATTCGGTATCGCGCTATATCATGTGTTTCACAGACTTAACCTGACCCCTACGCAGAAAAACTTGTGGGTGCTGTCGCTAGTCGTACTGATTATATCGTTTTTAAAGATTGCCCTCCTGATACCCAGTTCCCGATTAGTGCCAGCGCTGATTCTGGGTTTAAACGGATTGATGCTGATTAACTATCTCCAGTTCCGGCAACAACGCTCTCTTTGGCTCATAATCCTGGGTTTCTTTCTGATTGTAGTAGCAATCAAAATACGTATGCTGGACGTGCAGAAGGTAAACTGTGATCCATATTCCTTTTACCAGGGGCACGCGTTATGGCATGTACTTACCGCCCTGAGTAGTTTTTGTAGTTACGCTTTTTTTCGATTTACAACCAGTAAGCCCAGCCATTTCAGTTAACTTGTTTCAACCTATAAATTATCTGTTAACCAGTGGTGTTAGCACAATCTTGTTTATGCGTACTTACTCTGTTTCCCGACGTACTTTTTTGGCAACTTCTTTAGGGCTTCCGGCGGTTAGCCTGTTGAAGGCGGCTAACCCTCCTCAGTTGGCGGCAGGGCAGATTATTGACCGTATAAAAGCCAACGTAGGCATTCCCTGGCGAGAGCAGACTGTCGATAAATTGATTGCTGGTTCTATTGATACACCTGTTCAGGGCATTGCCAGTGTGATGATGGCCACGCTCGAAACGCTTCAGCGAGCAGCGGCTAAGGGGCTTAACATGATTATCACGCACGAGCCAACGTTTTATTCGCATCAGGACAAAATCGAGCCCGTTGAACAGGATGCTCTTTACAGGCATAAGCGCGATTTTATTCAGGAACACAAGCTGGCTATTTTTCACTTCCACGACCATTGGCACGGCCACAAACCTGATGGCATTGCTACGGGTATGATCCGGCAATTAGGCTGGGAACAGTATAAAGACTCTGATACACCAAAGCTGTTTACGTTTCCAGCTACTACGCTGGCCCGGCTTGCGCAGGATATGGCGAAAAAGCTGAATATCCGAACCATGCGAGTCATCGGCGACCCTCAGTTATCTGTCAAACGAGTTATGGCTAGTTGGGGTAATCTCAGTCTAATGCCGGGCGTACCTTATTTAGCTCAGGCCGATGTACTGATTGTTGGCGAAACTCACGAATGGGAGCTAGTCGAATACGTACAGGACGCGGTTGCTTCAGGACAAAAAAAGGGCTTAATTATTCTCGGGCATTTCCTATCCGAGCAAGCGGGCATGAGCTACTGTGCGGAGTGGTTGAAAGGCTTTATCACAGAAGTACCTGTCGAATTTCTGGCAGGAACTGAACCCTACTGGCGGCCTGATCAGCCACCGAAATAAAGTCTTTCCCTACAACCCATCTATCTTTTGGTTGTATCGGTTTCTTAGAGCCGACATCACAAAAGGATAAAGGGATTATTCCGGATTATTTTCTTTCTCAAACCAGGGCTTGGGGATAGTAGCCGTCTCGAACCAGTAGATGCGAAGTTGAGTCACGTAAGCTTTCCAATCCCCGTAACTGAACGGCTTCACAGTAAACGCATTAGCGCCCCGTATATAGGCTTCTTTAATCTCTTCCTGCCGACGGGTGGTGGATAGAATAACGACGGGTAGCAAATGACCAAGCGGGTGCTGACGAATCAATGTCAGAAATTCCAACCCACTTAAGCCTGTCTGTAGATTAATGTCTAGCAGAATCAAGCGGGGGCCTCTCCCTTCCAGGCCATCCAGATAAGCAGCTGCCTGAACAAAGCTAGACACATGAATAAATTGAGCCTGAGGAAAAATACTTTCGGAAGTCCGGTTAAGAATATCAGCAATGGCCGGATCGTCATCTACCAGCAAAATGGAAAATTGTGCGCTCATGGGAGGTATAATGAGCGTAAAGTTACCGCCTTTTGCCTGTAGAGACTAATAATGCCGCTAAGTACTATTCGGCTTTTTAGTGATATGGCTGCTTAAGGGCAACAACCTGTTAAAAACAAGGAAACCCCAGCTGATCAATGCTGGGGTTTCTATTCGAAGAATTTAATTGGGCATCAGCACTGTGTCGATGACGTGAATCACACCATTCGATTGGAATACGTCGGCCGTGGTAACCATAGCCGTGCCACCTTTCTCGTCTGTGATAGCTACTTTGCCGCCCTGCATCATCGCTGTCAGCGTACCACCCGAAGCAGTTTTCAATGAAGCTTTGCCGTTACCAGCTTTGATGGCTTTCATCAGGTCGTCTGCACTCATACGGCCTGGTACTACATGGTAAGTCAGAATTTTGGTCAGTGTTTCCTTGTTTTCAGGCTTTACCAGCGTTTCTACCGTGCCTTTAGGTAATTTATCAAATGCGCTGTTCGTTGGAGCAAACACGGTGAATGGGCCGGGTCCCGATAACGTTTCGACTAAACCGGCGGCTTTTACAGCAGCTACCAGTGTCGTATGATCTTTTGAATTGACCGCATTTTCAACGATATTTTTCGAGGGGTACATAGGAGCACCACCAACCATTACGGTTTTTTCCTGGGCAAACGTGAATTGACTAATCGCCAGTAAGCTAAGTAAGGCAAACGTGAATTTGAGCGTCTTCATTGTCGTTATGTTTAGACATGATTTGAACTAAGAACTAGGTACTTCACTAAGTGCACTTACTAATTGTCGATCAACGGACAGACTTACGGCGGAATAGAAGATATTAGATTTATTCACCCTGAAAATATTTTTCAACATATTGATTATAAGCAATTTATCATGATATATATTTCTACTAGGATATAAGAAAACCAACCGTAAGCCCAATAAAAAAGGCGCCAGATTAAGAACCTGGCGCCTTTTTTATTGAGTATTATTGCCCTGTTTTTTCCAGCTCATTCATCGTCCAGGGCGTCGCTCGTTGCGCGGTTTCTTCTCGAAGTTTAGTCACTTCGACAGGCTGGATAATTGGCTGGAATCGCCGGAAACCACCCCCAGCGGCAGGGCGTGCTGACTGATTAGCAGTAGCCCCCGCAACGGTCTGGCTAGCCGGTCGAGCCGGTGGTGGCGGAGGAAAGACGGGTGTGTAAAATTCATACCGAATGTAGCTGGCTACCGAAGCAATCCATTCATCGTTATTGTCCGCCATTGACGGCATAATCGTCGGATACGTCTTGCCATCAACCGGTCCTGATAGTCCCTGTAGCAGGATTTTAAGCAGCATAGCATTATCCCCCAGGTGCTTAGAGCCAGCAATGGGTGGAGCTACCTGACTAGCCAATCCTTTGCCATCAGTACCGTGACAGGAAGAGCAAAGTGATTTAAAAATCTCGGCACCCCGCAAAACCAGCGACCGCTCTCCTGCCGAAAAGCGACCCAGTTTGCTACCAAAACGTTTGAAATCATAATTTTTCTGAATACTGGCTTCTACAGCCGTAATCATCTGATTTCCTGTGTTCTGAGCCAGTAAGTTTTGAACCGTAGTTTTCGCTTTTTCAGAGGTGCTGTTATGTAGTGATTCCAGTACCTGCACCCGTACATCGACACTTGGATCGGCTTGTAGCGAAGCAACCTGGTTAATTAACTCATCATTGTTTTTCACTAGATACGGCTCACTAATCCAGACAGCCGTCCGGCGTACCTGCGCATCCTCATCTTTCATAGCTGCACTGAGCGTAGCGGGGTCGATGGCTTCCATCCCTTCCAGCGTCCATAGCGCGTGAATTCGGGCCAATGCACTCGGTTTTTTCGGTAAACTGGCCTGCTGTCCAGCAGCAATCTGTTTTAGTGTGGGGATAATTGATTTATCACCCAGCGCCACCAATTGCTTCTGCGCATTATCCCGCCACCAGCCATTTGGATGGTCCAGATAATTAACGAGTTGGCCCGCTGATTCATCAAGCATATGCGGCTTCGGACCAGGTTTTACCCCATCCTGCACTAACCGCCAGATACGCCCGTGCTGAATGTGTTTATCGAGGCCTAATCGTTCAATTTGCGGACGAATCCAACTGCCCTTAGGTGTCCACTGCGATTCCTGAATAATACCCCGGTTCATATCGACCAGATAAAGACTTCCATCAGGTCCAGTGTAGGTATTAACCGGTCGGAAATTAAAGTCCGAAGAAGCAATAAATTCCTGCTCCTTATACACGTTTTCAAGCTGGGTTTTTCCCTGATTATTAATCACATGCGCACGACGAACAATGCGGGCTACCGGTTCGCAAATCAGATAATCGCCAACTAAATCACTGGGTAGTTTATCGCCCCGGTAAATAGATTGGCCGCAACCAGCCGTGAAGTGATTCAAAGTGCTATCAGGCCGCAATCGGCGTGGACCTCCCTGTGCGTCGGGATTTGCAATGATGGACCAGACTGGACTAAACGTCGCTTCGTCGTAAGCATCGGCAAATTCGAGGGCTCCGTATTTGGGGTTAATCTGAAAGCCCGAACCTGCGTTTTCGCCACCACCCCGACTGAAAAACAACCGACCATAATTGTCATGCGTCAGACCCCATTGACCATTGGAACCGCTCGGCAATGAATCCATCTTTACAGTTCCGTTCGTGTAGCGAAACCGTACTGGGTCGACCGTGACGTAAATCCAGTTATCGAGGTTCCAATCCAGGCCGCTACGCTGGTGTTCCAGGTTGCCGGGCGCTTTGCGATCTACGTGATAGATACATTTTTTGTCGTCGGCCACACCGTCGCCGTTTGTGTCTTTATAACTCCACAGATCGTACGTATCCGTCTCATTAACAATAAGTTCGTGATTAACACATAAAAGCATTCGGGGCAAAAGCATTTTGTCGATAAAGACCGAGCTTTTGTCCATTTTCCCATCGCCGTTGGTGTCTTCCAGCAGCATTACCCGACTTACGGGGTCATGTTCGCCGGTGGCGTCAGCATCCTGCATATAGGTGTCCATCTCGGCTACATACATACGGGCGTTACCATCCCAGGCAATGGCCACGGGTTCGTGAATCATAGGTTCGCTAGCCACCAGTTCCATGTGGTAGCCCTTCGGTACCCGAAATGCTTTCAGACTCTGATCGGGCGTTAATTGTGTGGGATTGGCAATGGGGTTAACGCTAGGTTTCGCGCTGTTGTCTACGCCTGAAGCGGCTACGGTCTGATTGGTCTGGGTTGCCTGCGGACCAGTCGTTCTGGAAACCGTACAGGTAACCACCAACGCCGATACGATCAGTAGACTACCGAGCCAGTACGTTTTTTTCATGGGGTTTAACTTTGAGGTTTTAGGCATTCGGTTACCCTATTTTCTTGCATACCTTACATTTAGCTTGTCGACAATAGACTTTGATATACTCGTTGTTGGGCTTAATTTTCACTGACGGGTTCAGAAGTAGTAAAAGCCCGATTATATACTCTGTTGCATTACACTATTTTAACGTTTTACTGGATATTATGAAGTTACCTTTCTCTAAATTCCCTCTGTTATTTGTTTTCATGCTGCTATGCTGTTTTTCAGGCTTGGCGCAAAGCAGCACCTCCCCAGCAAAACCTTCTGATATTGCCACGCAGCGGCTGGAGCAGGAACTGGCGCAGATTGCCAAACTGGCCAGAGGCAAAGTCGGTATCTGCGCGCTCCATCTTGAATCGGGGAAGCAGGTAAGCATGAATCTTCAGGAGCGTTTTCCGATGGCCAGTACGGTCAAGGTAGCCATTGCTGTGCAGCTCTTTACGCTTATCGAACAAGGTAAATTGTCGCTTATGACAATGGTCGATCTAAAACCATCCGATCTACATCCGGGCAGTGGCACGCTGGATGTGCTCTTTAACAAACCCGGCGTTCAGCTATCAGTCCAGAACCTGCTCGAGCTGATGATGGTGATTAGTGATAATTCGGCGACCGATATTCTGCTCCGGCTGGTGGGTGGCACCGAAGCCGTTCAGAACCGACTGAAAGCCCTTAACATTCAGGGCATGTCCGTCGACCGGACGATTATCCAATTGTTAGCCGATCTGGACGGTATTACCCTCCCCCCTTCCGACCAGTGGAAACTTGGTTTTTATGCTCGTCTGGACAGCACCACTACGCCGGAAATGAAGCGAGCTGCGCTTACCAAACTCATTGCCGATCCGCGTGACACATCAACGCCCGAAGCGATGGTAGCTTTACTGACACAGATTTATCGGGGTACGGCTCTCAAGCCCGAAAGCCGGGCGCTCTTGCTGGGCGTAATGGAACGTTGCCGGGGTGGTGCCGCCCGACTCAAAGGCTATTTGCCACCGAATACGGTCGTCGCTCATAAAACCGGTTCGCTGGACGGCAGTGCCACCGATGATGTAGGTATCATTACCCTACCCGATGGAGCAGGTCATATTGCCATTGCCGTTTTTGTAGGAGCCTCGCCTATGCCCCTGGCTGAGCGGGAGCAGGTGATCGCCCATAGTGCCCGCTCCATTTATGACTACTTTTTGTACCAGCCAGTTGCATTATCTCCGCAGTCCGGCAAGTAGCTATGATTACCATATCTGGATGGCAATCAAACTGATAAGTACGTTCGCAATGAAGGCGAGGCCGAAGGATGCTGCCACCGAGAATTCGGTTAATAGAAAGGCTTGCAGGAAGAGAAATGTGGTGAAACCTAGTAGGCCGATCACGATGCCACGCAGTACGGCAATAACCGCGCTACTTCCCTGAAGGCTGTGCGCAAAAATAGCGAGTACCGACGTCATGATCGGGAATGGGGTAAAAATGCCACTCCAGTTCGGACCTAGAACACGGGCTAAGCCGGTAATGACTAACACAAAAAGCGTACCCACGCCCATCCGAATTAGAATATCGAAGGGCAACCGTCGGGATTTGGCTGGCTGCTCGGTTAAAACTGGAAAAAACTGCAACGCCAGTATAATAGCGATCATACCAAGGACATAGCTAACTTTTAAACCCAATTCTAAATAGTTAACGATCAGAACAGTAACTGTAAAAATCACGTATGATAGCAGGAGGGTCGGCAACCAGGAAAGCCTTCGGGATAAGACCGCGTAACTAAAACAAAAGCTAACCAATGCTAGAATTCCGGTCATAGTACCATGAATGGAATGAATGCCAAATGCTTTGCCCTGCTCAAGGATGAAAAACAGGAGAATAGGCCCGGCCGTCCATGGCATACTGCCAATCAATCCGCCCATCTTATTCCCCCACTTCCGGACTGCCAAAGTAACCAGCGCAATAACGGCTGGAATTAGGGTTATTTTTAGTACGAGAAGATTCATTTGTCGCTTTACAATAGCATTGCTTAAGTGGCGTCGGGTTTGAGAACTCAGCGCCACTGTCACTAATTATTGGTCAGGCAATTGAGCCAAATTTATGCTGACTATCGTAAGCTAGGCCAAGGCCAACACTGGACAGCTTGTTTTCGTCGGCAATCGCTGCGTTTGGAAAAAGGCGTTTAAATTCGGCCTGAATAGACTGCACTTCAGTTGAACCGCCGGTTAGGATAACCAGTTCGATGGCTTCTCGGCTGACGCCAGCCTCCTGCAAACATTGGCGGGCTGAGGCCGCTATTTTTGCGACGTCGTCCCGGATTGCCTCGTCGAAAAGCTCTCGTTTTATAGGAATGTAAAAGCCATCTTCAATAAAATCGAACGCGGTTTGATAAACGTCTTGGGACGTTAGCGCAATTTTAGCACCTTCCGCAGCCGCCAGGAGCGTATGGCCTGTTTCTTCTTCAAGCACCTTAACCAGCCGACCATAGCGTTTTTTATCATGCGACTGATGCAGCAACTGCCGGGTTTGCATGATCATTTTGGGCGTGTACAAAAAGTTAACTTTACTCCACTCGGCCAGATCATGAAACGGCTTAAGGGGTACTTCCAGATTTTTGGGTCCGTAGGTACTCCGGTAACCAATTTCGGGCATTATAGCCGCCAGACTTAGCTCTTTATCGAAATCATTACCCCCGATTCGGACACCCGTATTTGCCAGAATATCCGACGAACGATCTGGTTTATGGATGTATTGATTCGATAGTTTGATCACCGTGAAATCAGACGTTCCTCCACCTAAATCGGCCACAATCGCCAGCTTTTCACTACTTAAGCGGGCTTCGTGCGCAAAGGCAGCCGCAATCGGTTCAAACTGAAAGTCAATGTACTTAAAGCCAATCCGCTCGGCAATCGCTTTTAGTTCGGCTTGGGCACGAGCGTCAGCTTCGGGGTCGTTATCAATAAAATGGACGGGGCGACCCATTACTACATGCTCAATTTCCTGTTCGGCAACGGCATCGGCCTTTTCCTTTATGTGCCGCAAAAAAGCCGTAATGATGGTGGCGAAATTCATAGATGCGCCGTTCACCAGCGTGCCCTGTTTCATCAGCGATGTACCTAGTACCCGCTTCAAACTTCGCATGAAGCGGCCCTCCTGCCGGTCGAAGAAGGCGTGTACGGCGGCTCTGCCGTAGGAAGGTTTGTTATCGATACGCCGGAAGAAAATAGCGCTGGGGATCGTTACGTTCCCATTCTCAACGGACACCAGACTGATTTCGCCCGCCTTGTCAATCGCTATGCTTGAATTTGAGGTGCCGAAGTCAATGCCACAGGAAACTATTGCCATCCCGGTTTATCTGGATTTTAGTCGTGCAAAAGCCCTTCCGCATGAAGCAGAAGCACTGACCGTGCACGATTTGTTGTGGAAAAAGGCCGCAAAGATACGGCTAAAAGCGCTTTTTATTGGCTCTCCTCCGAAAAATCCTTACTTTGAGCTAACAACCTCCTTTTCATGAAAACTTCCGTAGTCCATCGCTCCCGGCTGGCCGGTTTGGTTCTTCCATTCCTGCTCTCATCAGCTTTTGCTCAGCAGCTAAAATTTGACCTACCTAAAAGCAAGTATGGCCTGCCGGTCGTCAACGATGTATCGATTTATAAGAAAATCGTAGCTGCAGACCCAGATAACGAGCTAGTAGATATGCGACAGGTTTTACCCGAGGCTCAGTTCGATGTTACCTATGCCGACACCACCAATTTCCTTAAGCGAAAACTCTACCCGACAGCCGATGTGTTCATGCGCAAACCCGCAGCTCTAGCCATCCGACAGGCAAGCGAAAATCTGAAGAAACAGGGGTTTGGGCTGGTGCTTTTCGATGGTTACCGTCCCTATGCGATTACTGTACTTTTCTACGAAGAACACGGTGATACCACCTTCGTAGCCGATCCGCGCAAAGGTTCAAAGCATAACCGGGGGATGGCCATTGATCTGTCACTCTTTGACTTAAAAACGGGTAAACGTCTCTCTATGCCTTCAGATTACGACGAATCGACACCACGCGCTTATCATAACTATATGCAGTCGGATAGTGCGTCGCTGGCCCATCGCACCATTCTGAGAGCGGCTATGGAACAGGTTGGTTTTTCTATCTTTCCGTGGGAGTGGTGGCACTATGATTTTCGGGGCTGGGAAAGCTGCTTTACCTACGATTTGCCGCACGAAACGATTCGTAAAGCGAACAAAAGTTTAGCCAAAGCGAAGTAGATTGGTAAGCAAGTTTGCTCTATTTTTTCATGCAACGAAGGATATTTATTCAGAATACAGGTCTGTTAACGGCAGCTCTGGGCGCATCTGGTCCGGAGCTGTTAGCCGCGACTAAACCGCCGACCATAGCGAAAAACAAGCTACCGAAATGGAAGGGCTTTAATCTGCTGGATTTCTTCACGCCCGATCCGGCTAATAGCCGCCCAGCCACGCAGGAAGATTATTTCAAATGGATGCAGGATTGGGGCTTCGATTTTGTCAGGTTGCCGATGGCATATCCGGCTTATCTGAAGTTCGATCGGAGCCGGGCCATCACCCCCGACGAAGTATATCAGATTGATCAGCAGGCCGTTGACCGCATTGATCAACTGGTCTCGATGGCGCATAAGTACAACCTGCATGTGAGTCTGAACCTGCACCGCGCACCGGGCTATTGCGTCAATGCGGGCTTTCACGAACCCTATAACCTCTGGACTGACCAAGCCGCGCTTGACGCTTTCTGTTTCCATTGGAATATGTGGGCAAAACGGTACAAAAACGTGTCGTCACAGAAAATCAGCTTCGATTTGCTGAATGAGCCCAGCATGCGGGCCGATATGAACGATCAGCATTCGCCACATAGTACAGTACCGGGTGATGTCTACCGGAAAGTAGCGCAGGCTGCGTCGGCGGCTATCCGAAAGGAAAATCCCAAACACCTGATTATTGCCGATGGCAATAACACGGGTAGTTCGGTTATCCCGGAATTGGTTGACCTTGACATTGCGCAAAGTTGCCGGGGCTATAATCCGGGCATTATTTCGCACTACAAAGCGCCTTGGGCTAACAAAGATCCGGATCACTTACCCGAACCAAAATGGCCAGGGCAAGTCGGCGACAAATACCTGAGCCGGGCCATGCTGGAAACGTTTTATGGCCCCTGGATTGAGCTGGTAAATAAAGGGGTGGGTATCCACTGTGGCGAGTGCGGTTGCTGGAATAAAACGCCCCATAATGTATTCCTGGCCTGGTTCAGCGATGTACTGGACATTCTGACCAGTAACGGCATCGGCTTTGCCCTCTGGGAATTTGTGGGTTCATTCGGTATTCTGGATTCCGGCCGAACAGACATTGCTTATGAAGACTGGCACGGCCATAAACTTGACCGCAAGCTATTGGATTTGATCAGGAAGGTTTGAAAGAATAGAACGCAGATTTTTATAATGGTTATGATTAACACTGATTTCTGTCTTTTAAAAAATCATATTTAATCATAGACATCATAAAAATCTGCGTTCTATCATTACCTGGCCGCTATGCTAAAACAGCCTCTAATTCAACAGGTTCGTCTTGCTTTACTGGCTGTGCAGCATTCGCCATTTGCTGACGTACATAATCGACGGACTGCTTGCGTTTCTCCGTTTCTTCGATTATTTGGGTCGTTAGTTGACGGGCCTGATCTTCATTGCCCAAGGCCTCTGCTAGTTGAGCGAATTGGCTGGAGAACTCACCATATGGATAAGGCTCATTACCTTTCGTAGCCGACAGTTGTATCTGCTTGTAAGACTGTGCTACAAAATATAGAAGGTGATTCGAAATGTTCATAACTATAATTATCTGTGGTTTTGTAACAGTAATTTAGACGATTTAGTTAATAAAAAGCAACATAAATAGCTTTAACTACATTTATAGTATTTATTTTTAAAGTTATATATTATATCTAAAGAAACCTTCGAAATATTCTTTCAGAACTCGTTATTTTCACCAAATTAGCATCCGTTATAAAAAAGCGTTACTAACCGCTCATCGCTCATTTACATGCCTTTAACCATTACCTTCCTTGGCATTCTGACCCTTATCATTCTGATTTCAGTTGTTCGATTGCATGCCTTCCTGGCTTTTCTGGCTGTCTCGTTGGGCGTTGGTCTGGCGCTAGATTTGAAGCCGTTAATCATTCTGGACGCCATTCAGAAAGGCATTGGCGGCACGCTGGGATCCATTACCGCCATTATTGCCTTAGGGGCTATGCTGGGAAAATTGGTCGCTCAGAGCGGGGCGGCTCAGCGAATTGCGGTTAAGATGATGGAGCTGGTTGGCACTCGACACGCACGCTGGGCCTTTTTGGTAACTGGTTTCATTGTGGGATTACCGTTGTTTTACTCCGTTGGCTTCATGCTACTGGCTCCACTAGTCATTACGGTAGCTTACCGGTATAAACTGCCTGCACTCTACATTGGCTTACCGATGCTGGCGTCGCTATCAGTAACACAAGGGTATCTACCACCCCACCCAGCTCCGTTAGCCATCTTGAAACAGTTCAACGCCAACATGGGCTTGACGCTCTTTTACGGAATTATCGTATCGATTCCAGCTATATTGATTTCGGGCGCGCTGTTTGGTGCCACATTGAAACGCTACACCACCTTACCTAACATTGCATTTATCGCTCCTGATCTGACTGAAGACCAGATGCCTTCAACGGCCGTCAGTTTTCTAACCGTCCTGTTGCCTATTTTATTGATCGGTGTAAGCACTTTAGCTGCCCCTCTCCTGCCAACCGATTCGCTGGCTCAGCAAACTCTATTGTTCCTGGGCGAACCGACGGTGAGTATGTTCTGCGCTGTATTGTTCGCTTCAATTACTTTAGGGTTGCGTCGAGGTAAAACGATGCCAGAAGTTACTGGTCTGTTGGCTGATGCGATTAAAGACGTAGCCATGCTATTTCTGATTTTTGGCGGAGCGGGTGCACTGAAACAGGTACTGACCGACGGAGGAGTCAATCAATCTGTTGCTGATCTGATGCAGGATTCGTCTCTGCACCCATATGTGCTGGCTTGGGGTATGGCAGCTCTTATTCGAGTAGCAGTAGGATCATCGACCGTGTCAGGTATTACTACAGCGGGCTTCGTAACTCCGCTGCTGACCGCTTCGGGCGTAGAGCCTAACCTGATGGTGCTGAGCATTGGCGCAGGCAGTATGATGTTCTCGCACGTCAATGACACAGGTTTCTGGCTGTTTCGGGAGTATTTCCAATTGTCGATGGTCGATACGCTCAAAACCTGGTCGATTATGGAAACGCTGGTATCGGTATCAGGTCTGCTCGGCGTAATGGCGCTAAGTTGGGTAATTGGTTAGCAGGATATTCAAATATAATTCAGCAGGTTTCGGCAACAGTTTAGCCAATGAATCAACCAGTTGGCATAAATTGTCTTGATAGATAAGAGATTGAATCGGTACGTTTGTCGTCAAAGCTTTGCCCTTTCACCTATGCTTTCAACAAACTGGTTACTTGCCACTCTCCTATCGGTAATTACCTCCCCCCGCCCTACCACCCTTCAAGCCGATTACGAAGCCCTCGTTGCCGCCGAACGTAGCTTTGCCAAGTCCGGTCTTGAGCTGGGCATCCGTGATTCGTTCGTGGCCAATCTCGATGAGCAGTCGGTCGTTTTTGTCGGCAATGAATTCAAGCCGGGGAAGGCAACTTATCAGCGCTCACCCGCTGGTTCCGAAAAGTTAAGCTGGCGCCCTAACTACGCTGAAATTGCCGGATCGGGTACGCTGGGCTACACCACCGGCCCATTTGACCTTCGCCCCCGCAGTCTGAACGATGCACCAGTTGTTTACGGTCAGTTTACAAGCGTTTGGCACAAAACGCCCACGGGTATCTGGAAGGTCTTAATCGACTTCGGTTGCAGTCATGGCAAACCTGCCCAGCCAGCACCTGAACTGAACGCGCCGACCAGTTTTCCGACTAAATTAATTACAGTGCTTGATACGTCGCTCGTCAATCGGGAACTGATGCAAGTGGAAACAACCTTTGCCCAGGTGGCCCGCACTCAAAGCCTTCGTGATGCGTACCAGTCCGTATTGCCTGCCAATGATTCGCTCCGGCTCCTGCGCGAAGGCAACGAACTCTACCAAGGACCAGCCGCCAAACGACTGGCCGAATCTTCCCGGCAACAAGTCGATTATCAGCCCGTTCAGGTATTGACAGCACCTTCTGGCGATTTTGGTTACTGTTATGGATATGCCACCTTCGCTCAGCAAAAGCAGGCTTACCTACGCATCTGGCGGAAACGATTCAACCACTGGCAACTAGCGCACGAGGTACTTTCACTTAAGCTTCAGTAATCGATACAAATTATTCAGTCGGCACCAGTTAGGGAAAATCAGCTATTGCCGTCGCAAGTAAGCAGCCATGCGGAATAACGCTACAAAGAGTGTGGAAAAATATTACCAACAGAGCCTATATTTAGATTTAATCTATTGATAATCAATAGTTGGCACAGATTTGGAAGGTGTATTTAATCTGAACAGTTTACTTCTTAAATACACAAACGTTATGGCATCCCTAGGAGATCGAATCGCAACATTTTTTAGTGGTAATGATACCACAGCTGACGAAGGCTTACGGGACCTGTTTATCAGCGAGTTAAAAGGAGTTTATTATACCGAAAGGCATGCGGTGAATGCGTTAGGCGAACAAGCTCACGCCAGCACGACCGATGAAGTTCGCCAAGCATTTCTGCACCATCAGGAAGAAAGCCGGCAGCAGGTCGAACGCCTGGAAGAAGTTTTTAGAATTATCGGCATGAAAACTGCCGAAGCAGAGTCCGACGCCATGGATGGGCTGGTGAGCGACGCTAGACGTGCTATTTCGGCAACCGAAGCGGGTTCGCTCACGCGCGATGCGGCCCTAATTATTGCGGCTCAGAAAATTGAACACTATGAAATTGCTGTCTATGGTTCGCTCCTGACGCTGGCTCATACGCTGGATTTTACCCAGTCGGCCGAGCTGCTTGAGCAGACCTTACAGGAAGAAAAAGAGACTGACCGAAAGCTAACTGCCCTGGCTGAGTCATTCGTTAACAAACGCGCGAAAGATGAAGAAGAGCAGCATCCCGGCAGCCACCACGAAAGTCGAAATCATGTATTCGACCCTAGTGCTAACGTAACATTGGGAGGCCCACTGGGGGTTTAATTTTATGTTTTGTAACGCGGCTGGACAGGATGCGGAACCATCTGTTCAGCCGCGTTACATTTTTTACTTTACTTGCCCGTAGCCTGCTTAATGGCAGCTACTTCAGTTGCATCGACGGGCGTTCCGTCCTGCTTAAATACTTCATGAAACCAGATCGCTGGTTCACGACCGTTAACGTACGGTTTCTGCCAGCTATCCCACGGCAGGAACGTTTGTGTTTTGCCCGCCACAAATCCCCAGTTAATCATTCCAACCTTAGCTTTTTTAGCTATGGGTAAGTGAGTCTGGAATTTGCTGTTGACGCCCCGCGCCATATATTCCGTACAGATAACTGGGCGACCGAACGTAAGCAGCGCCGGAATCACTTTTTCCAGTGCGTCGGGATTGGAATACTGGTGGAAGGTAACAATATCGGAATTATCGAACTGTACTTTTTCCATGGGCGACCACTTTGCCGAATTCTGCCAGTCTTCGGGCGTGCGATAAATCCAGACGCCCGAGGTTAGCGGTTGCGAAGCACCAGCAGCCCGTGCCCAGGTGAACACCTGCGGCAGCAAACGAGTAATAATAGCAATCTTACGATCTTTCGGCAGTTCGGTTTTCAGGTGATTCTGACCGTAGCTATTGTCATTGCCGTTATCAGGTTCGTTCCAGGTATCCCACGCCAGAATTCGGTTATCGTTTTTGAACGCCCCTACAACACCTTTCACGTAAGCCTCCAATCGTGGATACTGCGATACGTCCGACAAAGCATCGGCACCAGGGCTTTGTAACCAGCCGGAATTGTGAATACCCGGCGTTGGGTCGTGCTGCTTACCGAGTTTCGGATACGGATCCCAGCAGGAATCGAACAGCACCAGCATAGGCCGGATTCTGTGTTTGGCGCAAAGGCCCAGGAACTGATCAAGTCGTTTGGTAAAACCGGCGGGGTCCTGCCAGAGCAGATCGTGCAAAAAAACGCGCATGGTATTCATGCCGATACTCTCGGCCATAGCTAGTTCCTTATCGATCGTTTGCGGGTCAAAACTCTCGGCCTGAAACATTTCCAGCTCGTTAATGGCGTTGGCTGGTGCATAATTGGCACCTACCAGAAAAGGCTCCTTCGCGTACCAGGCATTCGCTTTTTCAGCCGACCATCGACCGTTCTGTCCAAATGCAAAAGAGTTAACACATAGAGAAATCAGTATTAGAAAACGCTTCATAAATCGTTTAAAGTCAGGGTTATTTGGATTGGTTAATGAATACTAATAGAACCTCACTAGTTTCATCAAACACCCCTAAATCCCCTAAAGGAACCTTTGCCCACTCGCGGATAAAGTCCCCTTTAGGGGATTTAGGGTGTGTGAAGCTATATTGAATTTATTTCACCGTCGAAAACCGGTACTCCGTTGTCTGGCTGTAGGTTTGACCAGGTTTCAGAATTGTGTTTGGATAGGTTGGGTGGTTAGGTGAATCGGGGTAATGCTGCGTTTCCATCGCAAAAGCATCCCGGTAGTTAATGGGTTTGCCGTATTTGCCCACATCCTTGCCGTTGAAGAAGTTACCACCGTAAAACTGCATGGCTGGCTCAGTCGTAAACACTTCCATTTTAATTCCCGACTTATCGCCCGTGATTTCAGCGGCTTTCGCAAATTCGCCCGCTTTTGGTTTGTTCAGCACCCAGTTATGGTCGTAGCCACCACCGAAGGTTAACTGCTCATTCTTCTCATCAATGCGAGCACCGACGGCAGTTGGTTTACGGAAATCAAACGGCGTACTCGCTACTGAAACCGGCTCTCCCTGCGGAATCAGCCCCTTGTCAACTGCCGAGAATTTGTCGGCGTTGATCATCAGAATATGGTTATTAATGGTTCCACTACCTTCGCCATTCAGGTTAAAGAAACCGTGGCTCGTGGGGTTATATGGCGTTGTCTTGTCGGTAGTGCCCGAGTAAACGAGTTTCAGGCCATTATCATCCGTTAGTGAGAACGTAACTTTGGTAGTGACCGTACCGGGAAAACCACCTTCACCATCTTTCGACACGTAGGTCAGCTCCAACGTTTTGTCGTCAACCTGTTTCGCATCCCAGACATGATTATGAAAACCACTCGGACCGCTGTGGAGCGTGTTACCGTTGTTATTGAGTTCGGTCGAATAGGTTTTGCCGTCGAGGGTAAATTTCCCTTTTGCAATCCGGTTTCCAAACCGACCGACAACGGGCCCGAAGAACGCACCACCCGGCGCTTCATATTCTTTAACGGTCAAAAATCCAGGTGCCACATCGGTTTGTTTACCAGTCTTGTCCGGTACGAGCAGCCCCACAATGCGGGCGCCATAATCGGAGATTGCAACCTGGACTGTTTTGTTTTTCAGAATGTACAGGCTGGCTTTTTTGCCGTTTGCGTCACCAGCAAACGAGGCCGGGTCGGGTAGTTTTGCGTCGATCATAGCGGTTGTGTCACCAGTAGCTACCGCAATGGAATCAGCAGCTTTCTGTTCGGTTTTGTTGGCTTTCTGACAGCTGTTCAGGCTGAGTACGGCGGCAAGCAGCGCCGGTAAAATGACTTTATGCATCGGTTCAGGAAATTATTAACGGAGCAAAGTACGGGGTTTTGGCTAAAGTAAGTTAGGTTTGAGGTTGGTAGTTTACTGTCTGAGGACCACAATTGAGGCAACGTACATGCTTTAAAGGCGTATTGGGTAGTAAATATCCCTTTGTCAGCTTAAAATCATAACTGAAACCTGAAAAGCCGTATGACTTTCCACCAATTTCCTGATTACGATACGCTCTCGCAACACACTGCCGAACACATTGCTGCCCTGATCAGGCAGAAACCAGATGCCATGCTTTGTCTGGCTTCGGGCGATACGCCCACCGAAACGTTTCACCAATTTGTAGCGCTGGTGCAGGCCGGTCAGGTCGATGTCAGCCAATGCACGTTTGTTGGCCTGGACGAATGGGTGGGCTTCGGTCCTGAGGATAACGGAAGCTGCTCGAACTACGTTTTCCAGGATTTATTTGTACCCCTAAAATTACGCCTAGACCAAATTCACGTCTTCGACGCCAAAGCAACCGACCTGAAAGCTGAGTGCACCAAAATCGACGGGTTAATCGACGAACATGGTGGGCTGGACCTGTTACTCGTCGGCATGGGCATGAACGGCCATATTGCCCTGAATGAACCAGGAACGTCGTTTACGTTAGGCTGCCACGTCGTTGAATTAGCTGAAAGTACAAAAACGGTTGGTCAGAAATATTTCACACAGAAAACCCCACTAAGTCAGGGTATTACGCTTGGCTTACGTCACTTGACGGCAGCGAAAGATGTTATTCTGATGGTTAGCGGGTCGAAAAAAGCGCCCGTTTTGCGAGATGCCCTGCGTGGACCAGTTTCGGAACAATTACCTGCCAGCATTATGCAAACCCAAGCGCAGGCGCAGGTTTGGGTCGATGAAGCTGCGGGCAGTTTACTAACCGGGTTTTGAGATTTCGATTTTCGGTTCAAACTACAAACTTTAACTACTTGTCTACCGCTTCATTTTCAACCGTCTCCCGCCGAACCGAAATTCTGGCTGGCATTTCGACCTTTCTGGCTACGATGTACATCATCGTCGTCAATCCGGCCATTCTGAGTCAGGCGGGTTTACCGTTTAGTGCTGTGTTGACAGCCACCGTACTGCTGTCATTTTTTTGCAGCCTAATGATGGGGCTGTATGCCCGCAATCCAATTGTGGTCGCGCCGGGCATGGGTATGAACGCCTTTTTTACGTTCACCGCCGTTAAAGGCATGGGGATTCGCCCCGAAGTAGCATTGGGTGCGGTGTTCTGGGCGGGTGTTTTATTCTTATTATTATCGCTTGGCAACGTTCGTTCAGCCATTGTCAGAACAATTCCGCAGCCTTTACGCTACGCCGTCTCCGCAGGAATTGGCCTGTTTATCACCCTGATTGGCTTTGAGAACGCTAAATTTATCATCGCCAATCCAGCTACCCTTGTTGGTGTGGCTCACCTAACTGACCCTATTGTACTCACTTTCGTTTTTGGGCTGTTGTTAACAAGTGTACTGGTCGTGCGGGATGTGCCCGGCGCCATTATCATCGGTATTGTCCTGACCACCTTAGCCGCCTGGCCCATTGGCCGGTTTTGGGGCGATGCAGCGGCTGTTAACTTTGGTCAGAAAACACTCGTTAATTTTCAGGGTGTCTGGGCCGCTCCTGATTTTTCGCTGATTGGGAAATTAGATCTAATGGGCTCGCTATCCTGGTCGTTATGGCCCATCATTTTCGCTTTTGCCTTCACCGATCTGTTCGATAGCCTGTCGACGTTCGTTGGCGTGGCTGAAGCTGGTAATTTACATGACGCTGACGGTCAACCACGTAACTTAAACCGATCACTTTTAACCGATGCTGTGGCCACTACGTTAGCGGGGTTGTTCGGCACTAGCCCCGGCACGGCTTACATTGAATCGGCAGTGGGGATTGCACAGGGCGGGCGTACGGGCTTAACCGCTATTGTGGCGGGTTGCTGTTTTCTACCCTTTCTATTTCTATCGCCCTTATTGTCAGTGATTCCGGCGATTGCTACCGCTCCGGCTTTGGTGTTGGTGGGTGCCTTTATGATGCAGCCAATTACGCGCATTGCCTGGGGACGTTTGGATGATGCGCTACCCGCCTTTCTGGCGTTAGTACTAATTCCGTTTAGCTATTCCATCACGCAGGGGCTAATTTGGGGCTTTCTATCATGGACGGTTATTAAACTTGCCGTGGGAAAACGACACGAAGTTCCCGTTGGTCTGTGGATTGTTGATGTGTTTTGCGTTCTAGCGCTTACGGCTGGACATTGAACTTATCGATTGTGTGGTGTCGGGTTTGAGAACCCGACACCACATTAATTCGGCAATTATTTTATTCAGATAAAGTAACCGTGGGCTAATAATTTTGCCTTATGAATCTCTTTACAACCTGAAAATTAAATGAATAAAATCACCTTCTTCCTTCTATTGGTTGCTCATTTTTCTTTTGGCCAGCAGTATAAACCGCGTCCAATAACAGCCCTGCTAGGTGCGTTTGGCGCTGAGGTAGCGCTGGTTAAAGAATCCCTGCAAAAACCCAAAACGGTTATTGTGGATGGTGTAACCTTTACAACAGGGCGCATTGGCAAGCAAAAAGTGGTGATTGCCGAAACGGGCATTGGAAAGGTCAATGCGGCCATGACGACCGCGCTCATTCTCGAACATTTTCACCCCCGGCAGGTGCTGTTTACGGGAATCGCGGGTGGGGTCAATCCGGATTTGCAACCGGGTGATATTGTCATTGCTCGTCAGACAGCTCATCATGATTATCAAACTATTTCAATGACCCGGCAACCGACTAAACAAACGTATTCGCTGTCGGGCAAATTGAATCCGGTGTTTTTCCCGGCTGATTCGGTTATGTTGCAACGAGCGCAAACCGTGGCAAAAACCATTCCTTTTGAAGCGATTCCCGTTACGAAACGCCCACCGACTGTCCTGACCGGCATCGTTGTAACAGGCGATCAATTCATTTCATCGGCGGATAAAGTGGCCCAGTTACGGCAGGATTTCAACGCCGACGCGACCGAGATGGAAGGAGCGGCTGTTGCGCAGGTATGCTACCACATGCAGGTACCACACCTGGTGATCCGCAGCCTCAGCGACCGCGCTGACGACAATGCCCGTAGCGACATGCTAACGTTCTATCAGACGGCTGCCCGCAACTCGGCCAAGGTAGTTATTGCACTGGTTCAGGCACTGTAAATCACAGCCCTTTCCCTCATAATTCATTCAGTTAGTTGCCAGCACGCATCTTTTGTTTCATCTTTGACTATTACCAACTACCTCATCTTTGTCACATAACTCATTAATTTCCCCATCTTCCAATCCGTTTCAGTCGTTCTGGTGGGCTGGTTACGAATGCACGGATCAGATGAATTGCTTCGGCAATCGGGTAGATTTACTACGAAAAACTGGTCATTTGCAGGAGTTAAGCAATGATTACAACCGCCTGAGCGCCTTTACTATTCGCACCGTTCGGGAAGGGATTCAATGGAGCCAGGTTGAAAAAAGAGCCTATCAATACGATTGGAGTGTGGTCGAATACATGCTAGCGGAAGGACATCGGCAGGGCATTCAGCAGGTTTGGGACCTTTGCCATTTTGGTTTTCCGGATGACTTAACACCCCTGCATCCGATGTTTGCCCGCCGGTTTGCAGCCCTCTGCCGCGCCTTTGTTCGCTTCTACCGCGACCGTTATCCTAACGATACGCTGATCATTACCCCCATCAACGAAGTAAGCTTTATGTCATGGCTTGGGGGCGATGCACGGGGAACGGTACCGTATTGCACCAAACAGGGCTGGGAAGTGAAACTTGGTCTGATGCGTGCTTATATCGAAGGCGTTGCCGCCATGCGCGAAATTGACCCAACCGTTCGTATTCTGACGACGGAGCCGTTGGTGCAAATCGTGCCACCGTTGAATGCGACAAAAAAACAGATTATTGACGCGGCAATTGCGGATGAAAACCAGTTTCAGTCAGTCGATATGCTGGCGGGTTACATTACACCCGAGTTGGGGGGATCGCCGGAATTTCTGGATATGCTGGGCTTCAATTATTACTACAATAACCAGTGGGTATATGGCTTTGGCAATTATTTACCCTGGGGCGATGCCATTCCTGATCCGCGCTGGCTTCCGCTACGGCAGTTAATGATAAAAGCGTATCGGCGCTACAAAAAACCTATTTTGCTGACCGAAACCAGCCATCCGGGCGAACACCGCCCGCAGTGGATTCAAATGATCGGTCAGGAATGCGCGGCCGTTATTCAGGCGGGTGTGCCTTTGTGGGGTGTTTGCCTGTACCCAATTATCGACCGCCCTGACTGGGATCATCTCGACAATTGGCACCATTCCGGTTTGTGGGACGTTGGGGCAAACACGAACTCGCCTGGCCGTGTATTGGTAGAGCCGTATGCCAAAGCGTTGTTACAAGCGCAGACGATGGTCAGCAGAGTACAGGCTGAACAGAATGCACTAGCTGTGGCTAATGTATAAATGAGTAACTTACAGACGTAACAAACTGTACAGATTTACAGACAGTTATGCTGTTTTATGAAACATCTATCCAGCTTTCTTGTCCTGTTGTTATTGCCGGTCCTTGGCATCAGTCAGAAACTCAAGCCAGGTTTTGACAAAGCTGAATACCTTGAGTTAATGAGCGTCTTCGCCAGGCAGGTCGATACGCTACCAGCGAACAGCACCATTCCGAAACCGCAACGGTTCAGGTTTGGGTATCGATCGCCGGTGGTCGGGTTGGATAACCGCTGGGATTTGTGGACCTCGCCTGACTCGGCGGCCGTAATTTCCATTCGAGGCACTACGTTAAATGCGGTGGGGTGGCTGGAGAACTTTTATGCCGCCATGGTACCCGCCAAAGGCAATCTGGTGCTAGCCAATGATTACCACTTTGATTATCAATTAGCTGACAACCCCAGAGCTGCGGTTCATATTGGCTGGTTAATCGGTACGGCTTATCTGGCGCAGACTATATTGCCAAAGCTTGATTCGTGTGTGAGGGCCGGGATTACGTCTTTCTACATCATGGGCCATAGTCAGGGCGGGGCCATTTCGTATTTGATGACATCGCATCTGCGGCAATTGCAGCGGCAGGGCAAGATTCCGGCAACGGTTCGGTTTAAAACCTATTGCAGTGCGGCTCCGAAGCCAGGAAATCTGTATTATGCCTACGAATACGAAGCGCTAACCGCCGGAGGATGGGGATTTAACGTCGTTAACTCGGCTGATTGGGTGCCTGAAACGCCGATTACGATTCAGACACTCGATGATTTCAATACGACCAACCCGTTTGCCAACCTACCCGCATTGATTAAGAAACAGCCATTGCCGAAGAGGCTAGCCCTGAAGTATGTATTCAACAAACTGTCGAAGCCAGCCCGGAAAGCGCAGCGAAATTACCAGAAATACTTAGGTGCGTTTGCCGGACGGTATGTTAAGACGAACCTGAAAGAATACGTCCCACCAACGTTTTTTCAATCAAGCGATTACGCCCGGACGGGCAATTTTGTCATCCTGCTTGCCGATGACGCCTATTACAAAAAGTTTCCAGATAATCCCAAGACCATTTTTGTTCATCACCTGCTAGGACCATACCTAGAGTTAGCCCGACGATTACCTTAAGCTAGTCTTAGCCGTTATTTTTTGACTACTTCAGCTACTGGTCGGGAAACAGCCGCTGCCGACGCCATCCATTTCCGAATCATGTTCGCCAATGGCCGAAATTCGATCAGGAAACCATCGTGTCCGTAAAGTGAATCAATCTCTTCGTAGTTAGCGTCCGGAATGTGGCGGGCCAAAAATTGCTGCTCCGATGGCGGGAACAATAAGTCAGACCGAATACCAACGACCAACGTTCGCGCTTTAATTTGCCCCAAGGCATTAAGAATACTCCCCCGGTTCCGGCCCACGTTATGCGAATCCATCACCTTCGAAAGCGTCCAGTACGTGAAGGCATTGAAACGGTCGGCCAGTTTCTCGCCCTGGTAGCGCTGGTAGCCAGCGGCTTTATAGCCATCTAGCTGTTCGTTATTATCCAGCGCCTGGGTAAATCCGTACGTATCATAGTTGCGATACGAAATCATAGCCATCGCTCGGGCAGCTTTCATACCGGCCTGACCTGCATCATCGCGCCGTTCACGCCAGGTTGGGTCCGCTTCAATGGCCATTCGCTGCGCTTCATTAAAAGCAATACACCAGGGCGACGCAATGGCGCTGGTAGCAACCACAATTAGGTTTTCGATAAGAGCTGGCTGCAAAATAGCCCACTCCAACGCTTGTTCACCACCTACGGAGCCACCAATACAAGTATGTATTTTCTCAATACCCAATTCCTGCCGGAGTAAATCCAGCGCGGCTACCATGTCGCGAATGGTAATGGCCGGAAAATCATGGTGAAATGGCTGCCCCGTTGCCGGATTTACTGACAGCGGTCCCGTAGAGCCATAGCACGAGCCCAGCACATTAGCACAAACAATAAAATCGCCCGCACCGGATGGCGGGGCCGGATCAAAATACTTACCTGAACCAACCATACCACCCCACCAGTCACCGGCATCGGCATTACCCGTTAAGGCGTGGCAAATCCACACCACATTCGAGCGACCATTTTCTTGGTTTAGCGTACCGCGTGTGGTATAAGCCAGTCGAAACCCTGGCAGTGTCTCGCCCGACTCGAGGGGAAACGAATATTTATAATCGAAATATTGGAGGTCCAATCAAATTTTATGTCTGTAGCTTAGTAGTTCGCCGTTTGTAATTGATCACCATCCGGTTTGGTCAACTACAAACGGCGAACTATAAACTGTTTAACTTAATACCGGGTCGGCAATTTTAGCGAATGCTTGCTCAAGGTCAGCTTTGATATCATCAATGTGTTCGATACCAGCTGATATTCGCAGCACACCCGGCTCGACCCCAGCGCTGGCCTGCTCCTGCTCACTTAATTGCTGGTGCGTGGTAGCCGCGGGATGGATAATGAGCGTCTTCGAGTCACCCACATTTGCCAGGTGACTCACCAATTTCAGACTGTTTACGAACTGGTCGGCCACTTCAAGCCCACCTTTTATTTTAAATGAAAATACACCGCCAAAACCGCGTTTCAGGTATTTCTGCGCCAGTTCGTGATATGGACTGCTGGGTAAACCTGGATAATTGACGAACTCAACCTGCTCGTGACTCTCAAGCCATTGAGCCAAAGCGAGCGCATTCTGCACCGTCCGATCTAGGCGTAACGATAGCGTTTCTAATCCCTGCAGCAGCAGAAACGAATTAAACGGACTGATGGCTGGTCCCCAGTCGCGCAACCCCTCGACCCGAGCCCGAATAATAAACTGAATATTGCCGAATGGCCCACCGATACCAAATACGCTATTAAATACCAGTCCGTGATACCCTTCCGACGGTTCGGTAAACTGCGGGAATTTACCGTTACCCCAGTTGTAATTACCACTATCGACAATAACGCCACCAATGCTCGTACCGTGACCACCAATCCACTTGGTTGCCGATTCGACCACCACAGCCGCGCCGTGTTCAATAGGGCGGAACAGATAACCACCTGCCCCAAACGTATTGTCGACAATTAGAGGCAAATCACGCTCCTTAGCCAAAGCCGCAATAGCGTCGAAATCAGGAATATTAAAGCCTGGATTTCCGATAGTTTCCAGGTAAATCGCTTTCGTTTTATCGTCGATCAGGGCGTCAAACGATTCAGGTTTATCGCCATCGGCAAAACGGGCTTCGATACCCAGCCGTTTGAACGAAACTTTGAACTGGTTATACGTTCCACCGTAAAGAAAAGAAGTACTCACAAAGTTATCGCCCGCACTCAGAATATTGCTCAGCGCAATAAACTGAGCCGCCTGCCCCGATGCAACTGCCAAAGCCGCTACACCGCCTTCTAGCGCAGCTATCCGCTTCTCGAACACGTCGGAAGTCGGATTCATGATCCGAGTATAGATATTACCGAATGCTTTAAGCGCAAATAAATCAGCGCCGTGCGCCGAATCATTGAAAACGTAGGACGTCGTCTGATAAATGGGCACCGCCCGGGCGTTAGTAGCCGAGTCAGGTTCCTGACCGGCATGCAATTGCAGCGTATCGAAATGAAGTTCTGACATAATTGGAAAAGTTATATAGTTATAGGGTTGTAGAGTTGTAAGGTTGTAGCGTTATAAAGTGATGAGTTAGTGTCATAGAGTAACTTTATGACTTTTCAACTCTATAACTCAAGAAAGAGCATACGGCAAACCCTCCCGGTTTTCGTAGCGATGGGTAGAAGTGCTTAGCAGGCCCCACTGGTGGCCATACAGTGCTGATGATAGAGCATGTGAGTTAACGATTTATAGTCCCTAAATAACTTTAGGCAGGAGTTAGCACCTTGCCGTGTGGTAGGTTGCCAGCGGTTCACAGAGCCTGATCTCTCCCCGCTTCTTTATAAATCAATGCGCACCGATAAGACGGTCTGGTGCGAAACAATTGACTTGATGGCGCAAGTATAACAGCCAAACTGTGGGAATCCAAACGCTAGTGGATTTTTCTGCCCGACAACGTTTTTTTCCCCGTAATCGCTCAAACACCTATCTAATGAGTCGGTTCATTAATTACATTTGTATAAAGCTAACAGCCCAATGAATCCGACTTACCGATATAACCGCGAGAATGCCACACGCGTGGCAGGCACGACAACCGTTAAGGACGCTATCGGCCAGTTACTTAAGGCATATCAGCTTCAAACTCGTTTCAACGAAACCTATCTTGAAGCTTTTTGGGGTCGCATGATGGGGCAGTCCATTGCCTCCCGCACCAACCGGCTTTACGTCCGCGACCGTAAGCTTTACATTGAAATTTCGTCGGCTCCCCTCCGCAACGAACTGGTCAACGCCAAACAGAAGCTCATTCAACTGGTCAACAAGGACATGGGCACCGATGTCATTGATGATGTTGTATTCATTTGAGTGAATTAGAATTGAATCAGTAGATTCCGCCGTTTTTTCTGGAGTGTCAGTGGTTCTTCCACAAAGTGGGCATTTAGTCCCAGTCGCTGACAGATTGCCATCCATTCTGACTCAGGAATGACGAGAAAGCCATTTTCCTTCCTAACCGTGTGGTAGTTGGAAAACCTCAGTCGGAACAATAATTTGAGCATAAACAGCAAGTTTCCTTGCCGTAAGGATCGCCCAACAATCCCTAGGATGTCGTTAATTATCGTATCACCAACGATTAAGTCGCAGATAAGTGCTTTAGCACCCGGAGCAGCTAGCTTTCTAATACTCAACAGCAATTGTTCAACTTCCTGAATGTTCCGGTAATACTGCAAAACACTCATCACAATGATAATATCGAACCGATGATTAGCTACGGCACAGAAATTCAGGTAGTCGTCGGGCGACAGATCATGAAAGAAAACCGTAGGATGAGCGGCATGGTTGTTCCGCGCTATTTCATTATACCGCTTTGAAACATCCAACCCATGAATCTCAGCCACCCGGTTATACCAGGCATCTTCCAGATTACCTGGCCCGGAGCCAATGTCCAGTACTTTTTGATTTTTATTTAAAGTAACGTACTGCTCAATTCGCTTCAGAAAATAAGCGTAATTGGCCGTCATAGTTTCATCAAATTCGTTCTCTGCCTGCCAGAAGTCGAGCCAGGTCGAAGCCATAAAATTGCTTAGGTTTAGGAATAAAGAGGTATTTCCGCCTTAGGTTGCGGTTGGTCAATCAGGTTTGGCCGATGCATTAGATATATAACCCGGAACCAGATCAGCGCACAGGGAAGTGCTTTCAATGCATACGGTTTTACAAACTGTTCGCGCAGGAACGCTGGAAACAGATCGCTGGGCGAGAGCACGGTCAGGATAAAACAACTGACCAATAGCACTCGGTCAAGGAGGCTTCGGGGGCAAACGCCCCACCAGCATACCACGCCTGTTACAGCGATAATGTAGGTTGGAGATTCGGAAACCGGGTTAAAAAGAACTTGGAATAGAAGAATCGACGCAACCATCAGCATCCGATATGAATATTCCCCGTACCGACGAATATGGACGTAAACCGTGCAGAACAGCAAAACCCCCGTGCCAATAATGGTATTGGTAGCCACATTTGGCGAAATAAACAGATGCACCAGCCGGTGAATCGACGTATTGGCCCATTTATCATAGTCTGATTTGATCAGCAATTGCTTTACCCAAAGTTCGTATTGCCACAGCAATTTATCGGGGGATGTGAGCAGCAAAGGCAGCAGCCCCAGCACGAGCCCCCAAAGAATCATAGCGCCCAAAAAACGACCTTTCTGCGGGTATAAGATGAATAGAGCGGCCCCTACCAGGCTATAAATCTTAATGTTAAAGCCCAACATAATAAAAAAAGCAGCCCATACCGGTTGTCGCTTCTCAAAGCAGACGAAGGCAAATAAGGGAATGGCCGCTATCAGAGGATTAGTCTGACTATTGGCCAGCGAGGTGAATAATTCCTGTAGAGCAAACCAGTACGCAACTACCTTTTGCTGATGCGTTAATGGCATCCGATAGATACCTAACACCCAAACACCTGTGAACAGAAAGTGCCACAGAAACAGCCCTATCGAATAAGGCAATGCAAAAAGGGGCGCAAACAGAGCCGCAAACGTAGGTGCGTAGTGATAATGGTCAATATATTCAGCCGGATATAGCGCATATAAGCTCAGCCCATCCTGCAAATGCCTGGTCGAAAAGTAGAAAATACTGTAATTATTGGAGCCAGAAATAAAAACGGTTTTAACACTGGCGATACATGCTAAAAGAGTATATATACCAAAAATTAGCCTGTAATCGCTAAATATTGGCTTTCTAAAAAATGAAAGCATAGAGCCACAAAGGGTTCTTAATTATTCAGATAGTGAAGTGATTTGTAGTATACAGTATGGAGTGGCTTGTAAAAATACGCTATTTACACTTAGGTATAAATACTTTAATTAATTATTTTTTAATCTACATTAAGTTAAGTAATAAATTATGGTTATATATCACTTAAAGTTACCTAATCATTATAATAAAAAACTATACAACCCTCCTAAATAAAACGTTCGCTGGGTATACTAACTATTAATAGCTAATATACCCAGCGAACGCTCCCTATTTCTATAAATCCAAGTCAGACAACTAGCTCTATCTCATGCTAACGCCTTCTCGAAGCAGCTGCACCCAGCCCTTCAACACCTCCGGCGGGGCATTTCGGTTCAGCACCGCATAGTGTACACTCGCCTGATAGTAGTACAACCCACTCGGCAGCTCCGCCCCATCACTGCCCTTGCCGTCCCAGGCTAAACTCGCCCCGCTGCTCTGATACACCTGAGCACCCCACCGGTTGTAAACCACGAAATCCACCCGCTCCACAAATCGAGGACATCGCAACGGCACGAACACATCATTCTTGCCATCCCCGTTGGGGGTGAACACATTCGGTAAGACCAGACTCGGACACGACTCCACACACACCCGGTTCGATGGCCCGCTCTCCAGACCCCGACCACTCACCGCCGTCACATAGTAACAGCCAGCCACCGTCGTCAGACTCGAATGAGCAAACGTCAGATTCGGCGCGGGCACCGCGCTCACCGCCCGCAAACTGTCCCCCTGATAGCGACCGTAGTAGATCTTGTAGCTAGCAATATTCGGATCACAAGTGGGACCACTGGTGGGCTGCCAGTGCAGCT
>JAESFI010000049.1_pt1 | contig 204569 bp, 150 predicted proteins | sample 9269361 | NCBI WGS metagenome assembly JAESFI01 (sample SAMN14504119, study PRJNA617095) | algae metagenome | isolation source: Brasilonema angustatum HA4187-MV1 and co-occurring heterotrophs from moss... | place: USA: Manoa Valley, Honolulu, Hawaii | collected 2009-07-20
CCAATTCTAATTTATTGCTGGGATTCAATCAATTAATTAGTACAATGAATCACTTCAAACCCTGTTATGCTTCTGGATAATTTAACTTATTTACTACTTGCTTACTCCGGAAAGTGACAGAAGAGGGTTATAGCGGTTCTCAGTTGAGTCACATACAAATGTGATAAATTTATAACTGGGTGTATTCAGGAGTGTTTGATGAAAGCTTACTCAAATGATTTACGTCAAAAAATCATTAACGCTTATATTAATCGGGAAGGTTCATATCGACAACTAGCGCTAAAATTTAATGTTAGTCTTAGTTTTGTACAAACATTAATAAATCGTTATCAAGATATAGGTAGAGTTGAACCATTGCCACATGGAGGTGGTCAAAAACCAAAAATTAATCATAAAAATTCAGAAATATAACAAAAATTGGTAACAGAAAACAACGATGGCACTCTGGAAGAGCTATGTGAAATATTCCAGGCAAAAACCCAGATGAAAGTTAGCCGAGCCACAATGGGAAGAATGTTGCAGAGACTGGAATTAACGCGAAAAAAAAACTTTGCACGCCAGTGAACAAGATACGGAAAGAGTACAAAAATTAAGACAGGAGTTTTGGGAAATTATCCGTACATTTGACCCGAACAACTTGGTGTTTGTTGATGAATCTGGGGTCAATATTGCCATGACTCGACTTTATGCTAGAGCATTAAGAGGGAAAAGAGCGCATGGCGATAAGCCGGAGGCTTGACGCTGCGCGTATCGCCCTGACAAACGTGGAAAAAATGTGACAATCATTGGAGCCATCGGATTAAGGGGTATCGTTGGTGCAATGAATTTTAAAGGTGGGACAGATACTCTAGCTTTTAAAACATATATTAAAGAAGTTTTAGTTCCTAATCTTTGGCCAGGTGCTTGTGTCGTAATGGATAATTTTAGTTCTCATAAAGTTGCAGGTATTAAAGAAGCAATTGAAGAGGTTGGCGCTCACCTAATTTATTTATCTCCTTACTCACCGGATTTTTCACCAATCGAAAATTGTTGGTCTAAAATTAAAGAATTTTTACGCTCGCTCGCAGCCCGTACATATGAAGATTTAGATAAAGCGATTACAGAAGCTTTTGAGAGTATTAATTTGAGTGACATTCTTGGCTGGTTCAAACATTGCGGTTACTGTATGTGACTCAATTGAGAACCGCTATAGCCCTCTTCTGTCACTTTCCGGGTGAGCAATCTCTGGAAGGCTTATCAGGCAAACAATACAAGCTATCCTATTAGAAAAAAATGGGTGTGGTCTTTATTATTAGAAAAAAATTGTGCGATCCCTTACCAAATAAAAGCTCTAGAATTCAAAAATGGTAAATGTTTTCGGAGAGTGACAGAACAGGGATAGTAGTAGAGTCACCCACTACCGAATTCCCTTTACGGCGTTTTATCGTTGGGAACAGTCCCAGCCCAACGCGCTTAATATTGATTCCCGCGTTTATATCGCGATCAACGTTAAGCGAAAGTTTAGCGTCCCAGTAAGAGCGCATATCGCAGTCGGTAAAGACTATCTCGTCACGATACGCGAGCAATTGAGATGTGTATGCAGGATTCACTGCGATAACCCTAGCCCCAGCTTTCGCGGCTATGTATTCTAGGGTGAGGAAAAACTGTCCAAAGGCAGCGTCGTTCCAGGACTTGTTTAGTCCGGACTTAGCCGATTGACCATTAGGTAAAAATTTACCATCTTCATCAAGTTTTGCTTTGTTGCGTTTTGACAGTGCTTTTAGGTTTAAGTCCTCATGGACAAAAACTTTCTTGCCTGTCCGCACCAACCCATGAGCAGTCTTGAATGCCATGGTCTTTCCTCGCTTTTGCGATACGTTGATGTTCGCGTCCTTGGCGCTTGCCAAGTTTACGACGCGCTTTGCTCGCCTTAAGCTTCTTTTCCTTGCAACGCGCTACTTTAGCCAAGCGCTTTTCGGATTTTCTCAAAGACTTCAAAGAAGGTAGCTTAGTCCCCTCTGAAGTTGCCAAGTAATCTTGCTCATGCAGTACCGCGTCCATCCCTAAAGTGTTTTCCCACGTGGGAGTTATATCATCAGGGTTAAAAACTGGGACAGTTCGGTCTTCCAAACAAATAGTTGCGTACCAACCATCAGACTTTTTGGTTAGCAACATATTTTTGAGGACAAACCCATCTGGTAGTGGGCGGTGTAGCCGTATTTTCAACCAACCTTTAAGTTTTGAAATTGACAAGAACAGCCAATCTTTTTCTATCTTTTCAATAGTTATGGCTTGCCCTTCTATTCTCAAAGTTCGGTAACGCGCTGAATTCTAAAAGCGTGGTCGTCCACTACATTTTCCGTTGCTATCTCCTTGGAGAAAACGCTTAAATGCTAGGTTTACACGCTTTGATACGTCTTGTAGCGTTTGAGATGGTACAGACATGAAATCTAGCAATTCACCAGAATGGTGAACAATAACTAGGTCTTGTTTCAGGATTGGTAGCTGTTTCTTCTGAGAGTAAAAATCGGGGTTATTTCGTAGCTGTGGTAGTGCGCAAACCAGCGGACAAGAGTTAATATCATTGCGGTTATCTTGCCACCAATTAAACCTATCTCCAAGTTGCTTATTGTACCAATACTGAGCAATACGCAACCATACATTCAATTGTTGTTTTTGATTAGCGATTGGGTACGCACGGTATTGATAGTTAAGCAGCACTTAAAAATCACCTTTTTGTCAAATCTTTTTATTCTGACTATGGTTAGCTTAGACGTTGGAGATAAGAATGTCAAGCAGAAAAGGCAAAAAAGCTGTAAAAAATGTACCAATACTCCACGAAGAGTTAAAAGCCAAACATACAGTATGGCTTACACCTCAAGCCTGGGAGCGATTACAAGGTAAAGCAATAAGTAGTGGTATTAGTGTTAGTGAATTACTCGAAAAAATAGCTACCGAGCTAGAACTTTGATTGTCTTTAATAGCACGATAATTGGGGATACGTCAGCCATCCCACTCTAGCGCTTTCATCTGTGATGAGCATTGGTCGGGCGGGGATGTCTTCCTTATCCCCCGCCTTATATCCCGACACCAAACTGAGTACAGTTATGGTGCGGGGCTTACGGCGAAGAAGCTAAATGTTGAGTTCCACTTGATTCGACTCAACCTACAAAGTCAGCAGGGTAAGCGCATCTTGTCAATAACAACGTCTCACTATCAATAAAGGTCTAGTAACTTGCATTAATGCTTGCTTATTGACAATTATTAGGTGAGCACTTTCACTCTCAGAAAATCAATCAAACGAGAAATTCTTATGTTTTAGTTAACACACTAACCAAGGTTTTTGTCAATACTAATTTAGATATACTTACCCTAACAAAGTCAGAACTTACGCAAAAATAACATATTTGCGTCATTGTAGCTTAAGGAAGGAATCTCAGAGTCTTCTTCTTTCGTAACTCATGCCTAAATCATAAAATAAAGGTCTTGATGTTTACTTTATAAATCAGAATCTTTGGTAAATACAAAAGTTACTATCTTGATTAGAGAATCAAACAGGAGTATCCTTAGCAATCAACTGCCTTTTCTTGATAACTTTAACAAGTCAATGTTGCATTATACAGAAAAGTTCAGTATGGCACGTGAAAAACAAAAGGAACTTAAATGTATGGATTTTTTATCTGGATCTGCTTCAAACAATCTTCAAGATTCTCTATCTGCATTCAACCCATCTGCCACATTTCACTTTTACTTTGGCACTCCACAAGACATTATGAGTGCCACAAAGCTCTAAGGAAGCGGCAGCTCCATCTTTACGGTCAACAGCATTGCAGATGCAGTGGACCGTAAAGATGGGGCAATACTGTAAGGGTGAGTTACATCACCTTGGTTTAAGAGCACATTTTCAGGGTAGCGGTATCACTAACTGTAGTGGTAGCCTCAGTAATAAGTCAGGAAATAGTAGCAGTAGCATCTATAATTAGAACGATAACGTGACAGTGGTCTTCAGTACTCTCACCCTCAATCAAGCTTTAGTACGGTGGTGGCATATTCAATAATTGTCGTGATACAGCCAGAGTGCAAAACACGACTATCGCCACTAACCTGTTGAAATCGGGTGGTATCAACCCTAATGTGGCAGGCAACTTCACCAGCGATGGCAGTAGTGGATGTGGAGCCACAAAAGTAGTGTACTAGTAAACAATTATTGGGATGATTATATCTTGGTCATTAGCAAAGACTGGATGTGATCGTAAGCGTTTAAAAAGTTTTGAGCGCAAGCTCTTGCCAGTTAACATAGTTTATCGGTTAACAATCGCGTTGCAGTGTTAATATCCAGCAAATACCTAAATCATGAGATGAACGTCTTGAAATACCACATAGCTTTATGCCCTTCATGTGATTTAGAAGCGATCGCCCGAAATGCTCAAGCAGGAAAAAATCCCAGGCATGCAATATGGGATTTGAATCAGCTTTTGGGGGCGACGATTCATCAACCAGCAGGTGAGTCAGTTCTACCGATAGATAGAATGCGTGCAAGGATTATTGGTCGTCCTGAACACTGGGCTTTAGCACGCAAGTTATCCTTGGAGCTTCAGGAGGATGATGTCATATATTGCACTGGTGAAATCATAGGCTTTCCAATTGCCGCACTTTGCGGTGCGAGACAGAAGCGACCCAAAATTATTGTTTTTGTTCACAACTCTAATCGACCACGAAGTTCTCTAGCATTGAACTTGTTTCAACTAGCAGACCGAATTGATTTATTTGTCACACACAACCTTAATCAGGCTGAATTCCTTGGTCACTACCTGCACTTAAGTGAAAACCGAATTTATCTATTACCTTCAGTATCTACAGATCTGTCGTTTTTCACACCAGGATCGGTTTCACCAAACAAGTCGCGTCCAATTATTGGTAGTGGAGGTTTGGAGAAACGGGACTATGCAACTCTAGCTGATGCCACTAAAGACTTAGATGTCGATGTGAAGATTTGTGCTTTTTCACCCAGCACAAGAGCACCAAGAGGAGCATTTCCAAAAGTCACACCAAGTAATATGTCGTTTCGCTTTTACGAGTGGTGCGAGTTATTGCAGCTTTACCGGGATTCTGACATAGTTGTTTTAAGCCTTCTTGAGAATAATTTTAACGCTGGACTCACCACTGCGTTTGAAGCGATGGCTTGTAAACGACCTGTAATCATCACTCGCTCGCCAGGAATGATTAGTGATCTGATTGATTCCGGTGTTGCGATTGGTGTAAATCCTCATGATCCAATGGGGCTCAAGCAAGCAATCCAGGATCTTTTAAACAATCCTCAAAAAGCTGAAATGTTGGCTCACAAAGGTTATGAACTGGTACAGAACCAACACAATCATGATAAGTATGTTCAAGTTTTGGGGACAAAATTTGTTTCTAAATTTGGAGGCATAAAAAACTTGTCAAGTCCCTTGAGGGAAATTCAACATTCCAAATGATGAATTCAAAATTATCAATCCCCATACCCGTGGGCTTGATTCATAAGATACGGCATTATGAATTCTTTTTGAATTTTGTAAAGCGCGTGGCTCTAGGGCATATTTTTCATTTCAGGGTGTCTTAGCCGAAGGCGGCTTCTAAAGGAGCGCCGCCCTTGTTGATCATTGTCTGTTTTAGACATAACAAATACAGAAAAAGTTAAACACGATTTCTGTCCGTGCACTGAAATTCTGTGCTGCTTGTTGAGAAGCACTCGGCTTAGGCTAAACGCAGAACTGAAAATATGCCCACGAGTTTATTAATGGGATTGAGATTATTTTGTTTCATAGTTGAAGTCAATGCCTGGTATTATCCTGTGCACCTCTCCGTTAGAACCGTACATGTAGTAGGATAGGTAACTAGCAAGTTACCAGTATTGGCACTTTATCTACCTGATCTACCTGGCAACTGCTATAAAAGAACATTAAGCTTTGTTGGTGCAAGATGTCAGCCTCTTACGGGCGCGGCGATTGCGCAAAGCGCAGACGCCAGAGGCGTATCCCTCCCGTTACATATGAAAGAAACACAATATCTCTAAATCCTTGCTAGATAAGGGTTTGAAAATGTGTTTTTTAAGAGCAGTTCAACTGGCGGCGCACCACCCGCTACGAATGAAAAAAACACTCTTTTCACGCCCTATGGCTAACGCCACGCCTTACGGTGAGACCAGCGCCTCTGTCGGGAAAGCCCTCATTCGCGCTGGTCTCACCAGATACCTAGGTCGGGAGACCCTCATCAAGTACTGGCTCACGCCACATGCCTCAACGCGGGGAACCCGCGCACGGCAGTGGCTCCCCTACACCCCTACACCCTTACACCCCTGTGTTTCTTGAAAGTAGCTAAGCTGCCCTAGTAGTCTGCCAAGGTAACAATGCTTGGTTAATAGCAGCAAGAAAAATCTCTTTCTCCCCCTGCTTCCTCTGCTTCCCCTGCCTCCCCTGCTTGCCTTAACCCGGCAATTTTGGGTTGGTCGAGTACTAGGCAACTGTCCGTCCCTTTGTGCTTTCATTTTTGTAAAAATTGTTCTTTAGATGTATATTATTACTAGTAAATAAAATATGCGTAAAATTACTTAACTTTCACTTTAACTTTTTATAAACCGTGGAACATCTACTGGAAGCTTTAGGACGAATTCTCCAAGACAAGCCCCTTGGTTCCATTCAGCAGTTTGTACTTCATCAATCATTGCTAGGAAAAACTTACGGTGAAATGGCCAAAGGCTCAGGCTACGCTAGCGACTACATAAAGGAAGTTGGCTCCCAGTTGTGGCAAGACCTTTCAGAGGCACTTGGCGAAAGAATAACTAAAAAAAATCTGCATCTAGTTTTGAGCAGATTCGAGCAAGATAACGTTGTTCTGCACAACAAGCAGCCTCAACAACAGTTTCAAGCACATTTTGGTGCGCAAAAAACTTCTCTAGATTTAGTTACAGTAACCAAGCCAGACTTTCCAGGTGGTCCTGTACCACTGGCTTCTCCTTTCTACGTCAATCGCCCTCCCCTTGAAGAACTTGTTTGTACAGAAATCATGCAACCGGGTTGCTTGATCCGTATCAAAGCACCCAGAAAAATGGGGAAAAGTTCGCTGCTCAACAGAATGATTTTTCACGCTAAAAAACAGGATTATAAAACCGTTTATTTAGACTTTCAGGAAGCTGATGAAGAGGTTTTTGCATCGATAGAGAAGTTTTTGCGTTGGTTGTGCATCAATGTCAGCAGGCAGTTGAACCTGCCCCCCAATCTGGATGATTTTTGGGATGCAGAGATGGGCAGCAAGGTGAGCTGCAAAATTTATTTCGAGGGGTATGTGCTGCAATGTATTGAGAATAATGCAGTAGTCTTGGCTTTAAATGAAGTCAACCGGGTTTTTGAACATCCTAATATTGCTCAAGACTTCTTGCCAATGCTACGATTTTGGCACGAGGTGGCAAAACAAGATAGCATCTGGCAAAAATTGCGTTTAGTGGTGGTTCATAGCACAGAAGTGTATATCCCGCTCAAGCTTAACCAATCTCCTTTCAATGTTGGGTTGACAGTCTCACTACCGCCATTTACTCTCAAGCAAGTACAGAATGTAGCACAATCCTATGGAATAGATTGGGCCGCAAACGATCAAGGAGCAAGACACCTGATACCGTTACAAGTAATGATGGGAGGGCATCCCTATCTAGTGAGTCTTGGGCTTTATCATATATCTCAGGAGGAGGTGACGCTAGAGGAGTTATTACAAACAGCTCACACACTCGGTGGAATTTATAGTCAACATCTTAGAGAACTCTTAGCCCTACTCCAAGCTGATCCACAACTAATATCAGCTATGCAAGAGGTTGTGATGGGCAATGAAACAGTGCAGTTCGATGCGATCGCAGCTTACAAGCTAGAAAGCATGGGTTTGGTTCAATTAGACGACAATCAAGCAAAACCAAGTTGCGAGTTGTATCGCCTTTTCTTTAGCCAACAGCTTGCAAAGCAAAATTATACTAGCAATTGTTTGAAGTCGTTGAAGCAAGAACAACAAAAATCCAATCACATCAGCCAGACTGATGTGTTAAGTCAATTCCTCAATTTACGCTAATTTGCGCGGCAGCATGAAAGCTCCAATGAATTGACACTCAAAAGTTATTTATATCGGAGATGAAATGCGACGACGCATTGTCCATTTCATCTAATCCGGTAAAATCTGCCTTAGCGCAGCAGCTCCCCTTGCCCGCTTCCTCATTACAAGTTAACGGGATAAGAAGTGCACGATCTTGGCGGAAAAATCGCCCAAATATTAGCCAGTATACAAAAGACTTCTTGCAAAAGTCAAACAAGGTGAATGTCATTCTGAAGCGCGTAGCGGGCAAGGGAGGGCAGCGAAACGCAGTGTAGGAAAGAATCTCCACCAGATGTTTAGCTTCGCTCAACATGACAATTCAAGCACTTTTGCAAGAGGTCTATTGTTTATACATAAATGAAGTTGTTTTGGATGGCGATCGCCAATCCCAAATCTTCAAATGTCCAAAATTCGTAGTGTGACACTTTAGAGGATGTCTGAAAAGTAAGAAAGCCCACGTAACGGTATCCTGTCAGTAGAAAAAATACTTAAGTATGACAGCGTTACGAGAGCCATGAATCCATCGTATTTCAAGAAAATGCAACAGTAGTTAAGACAGTTAAGACAGTTAAGACAGTTAAGACAGTTAAGACAGTTAAGCAGATATTTAAAAGAATGAAAACACAGTTAAAACAGTAAAGAAAAAATAATGAAAAACTATAACTTATTTGCAGCTAGCGTGTGTCTGCAAACTCACAACTATAGTATGATGGCTGCAATCGATAACATCAGAAGATAGTTTTTGACGCGCTTTTGGTATCGTTTAGGCACACTGTAGAACTGCTAAAATCGGTTGAGTGGACGTTCTACAAGATTAGGGAGGAATGTATACTTGGTTGTGATTCAAAAATGTACCGATCAACTGAGATTTGTACCAACAACTAAAGCAGGTAGGTGTAATTGTAGTATGTAGTAGGTTTTTCTTCGCTTGTTTACAGGAAGATTGGTCACACAAATATCAATATATTGGTATCAGCCTCAAAGCAAACGAATGAGGTATCAACACTGGTATTAAACGTTTTATAGAGGTCGTTCAACATGTTTATCAAAGAGCAGTAGTTTCCAGAACCTATCTTTCGCTTTTTCATGAGAGTTAATATGAACAAAGTGAAAAATGTATATCTTCAAGTAGGTCGTGACTTGATGTTGAAAAATTTTATGTCATTTCATCTGACAGTTAATAGTTTTCGGCAAAGGGAACTGGGAGGATCAAATTATATCTATTGAAATTGTCGTGAAATGGTATCAAATACAAGATGATGTGAAATAACAGAAAAACTCAATTTTTGCTCAATACATAAAATATCCTCATACTTGGAGAGATAAATATTGTGATAAACAAAGTAGATACTCGACTAGTTCTAACCTTTGATGGTCAACAGAATTATATAGATTTTGGTAGAAATGATATTGGTGGTGTTTTTGCTGAGGGGAATTCCGCCTTTACAATTTCAGGATGGGTTAATCCTCATCAACTAACAAACAAAGCCAGCACTTATGGGACGCGCAATGTTTTTTTTGCCCGTTCTTCAGATATATACAGTGATAATTTTGAGTTCGGTATAAGTGAGTCAGGAAATCTAGATGTATACATTGATGAGAAAGTTGACAATGTGATCAAAAACTTTGGCAATGGAGAATTAAGTGTCGGACAATGGCACTTCTTTGCTATTGTTTTTAATCAAGGTCAACTAACCATATTTCTTGATGAGCATGAGTATGCTGACTCTTTGGCAGGTACCTCTTTAAACAAAGCAACTAGTTCTGTAACTCTTGGCGCGACTTTACACAACAACATATATTTCACAGGTCAATTAGCTAACATTAGCGTCTGGAATTACCCCTGTTCCCAAACGGAAATCCAAACGCAACGGTATCAGTTTTTAGTTGGGAATGAACAAGGATTAGTAGCTTACTGGGCATTAAACGAGGGAGAAGGGACTACAATCCGAGACCAAACTGGAAATGGTTATGATGGAAAGTTGCATGGCAATCCCACTTGGGATTTAGCAGAACTTCCATTTACGCTTGCACAATCCTCCAGTGAAGACGAGAGACAAGGTGAGACAGCAAGTGATTTAGAGGAAAACCCCCCTTTAACAGAAACTGCAGTACTACAGGAAGATTCCCCGACTCAAGCGACGACTGATTTAGCGCCAGTGATAACAGGGGATGAGGATCAACCAAAGGAAGAAAAAGAAACAAAGAAAAAATCTGCTAACGCCCAAACCTCTCTAACCTCCTCGCCAAAAGAGGAGGAAATCAAAATAAATCAAACTAGTCAAAGCGGAGTTTTAGTCACTATTCAACTGCAGGAACAATCAGAAACATTAACTCAGAAGGAATCCCAAGAAACCATGAATACAACAGCTAATTCCAAATATAAAATACTTGCCATTGATGGAGGCGGTATTCGAGGCATTATCCCAGCACTGATATTAGCAGAAATTGAAAAGCGCACACAAAAGCAGATTTTTAGTTTGTTTGATTTAATTGCTGGCACTTCTAGCGGAGGAATTCTTGCACTCGGACTAACTAAACCCGGATTAACTCCAGAGTTATCTGAGAATTTGTCAGTCGCCCAATACAGTGCTGAGGCTCTCCTGCAAATATTTCTTGAATATGGATGTGAGATATTTTATGAGCCATTCTTTGAAAGAATACTCGGTCAGATAGAGGATATATTTATCCAGCCAAAATATTCTTCTGAGGGCAGAGAGGAAATTTTAAGGCAATATTTTGGATACACTCCTTTAGAAAACAATCTCAAAGAAGTTTTCGTCACTAGCTACGATATCGAGCAGCGAATTCCTATATTCTTTACAAATAAATTGGAAAAACAAAAGACAGAATCTCGAAATTTTCGCAAATTATGTGGAGGTTTAACACTCACAGATGCGGCTTTAGCAACTAGTGCTACTCCCACTTATTTTGCTCCCCATCGTATTCCTACTTTCCATAATACAAACGGTTTTTATACTTTAGTCGATGGAGGATTGGTAGCTAATAATCCTTCGAGTTTGGCTATTTTGGAAGCACAAATTAGTAGACAAGAAAACAAACAAGTGCTCAATACAGAGGATATTTTGCTAGTGTCCTTAGGTACAGGTTCTCTGACGAGTGTCTATCCTTATAACGAAGTCAAAAACTGGGGACTGTTGCAATGGGGAAGACCGCTTTTAAATATGGTATTTGACGGTGGTAGTGAAGTCGTAGCCGGAGAATTAGAACGGTTGTTTGAATCTAATAACAAAGAAACTCAAACTTATTATCGGTTCCAAACGTTCTTAACTGGCGAATTGGAAGAAATAGATAATACCAAACCGGAGAATATCCGCAAGCTACAAGTCATAGCTCGTAAATTGATTACCGAAAAAAGCCAACAAATCGATGAGTTATGCAGTATTTTATCAAGCTAAATATTATAACATAATTTATAAGTTAAATCAACAATAACGCTATTTTACAGCGAAGGTTGTGTTGGACTAAGCTATCAGGTTAGGGTAAATAGAGAAAATTTTCTAAAATTTTAACCTTATCTGAGCGTGAGTCACTCTATTCTCGCTTAGTCTAGATTTAAAAATAGGTTTCTTTGTTTACAAAGACTCCAGTTTGATACCCTGAGTAATGTTTGAACCAAAACCTAAAATTTGAGGTAATTCCAATGGATGAAATCGTTAAAAAACTTGCCGGTCTGGGTCTTCCTGGCATAATTCTCGTGATTATAACAGCCACAGCAGGAGGCAGTTCTGCTGCTGTTGCTGCTGCCCTCACAGCGGTGGGAGGACCGTTTGGCATCTTAGGAGGTATAGGACTGCTTGGTCTAGTAACGGTTTTGGGGGATACTATAGCAGGATTTGGAATTGAAGCCATTCTTAAAGCCGTCTATGCAGAACGTAGCAAAACCGAATCCGTGAGATTTCTCCTCAAAGAAATTAATGATTTACCCATTTCAGACGAGCTAAAACTCAAACTGAAAAATCAACTTACCCCAGAAACTAATACTTATACTGTGCCATCTGATGAACCAAGGACAGTTGAAATTGTCGATGAATAATTTCACGGTGAAATTCGGTGAAATTCCAGATTGAATGTCACTATGTACAGACGTTGGCTCAATTTGTAACTTTTTGAATGCAAAGGAATGCGGAGTTAGCCCACGTAGAGTTTAGCCAAATTTAATCTGTTACAAATTTTGAGAAAAAATGGCCTTTGAGTCCAATTTTCCTGGATAAAATCCTCAAAGGCCATTACTCAAAATTATCTAACTGATAGTGTTCAAGTAGTTTCTCAAACAATGGTTATCTTATACCCTGATCTTCTTCATCCTTTAACCTTGGTTTGAGAAATATCTAGCTCATGTTACAACGTATTCATCAGTTATTTGAAAACCAAATTGTGTGAACTCCGCAAGCAATAGCTAACGCTTGCTCAATAAAAATCCAAAATCTGAAACATTTACATCCATTTCATTAAGTATATGCAAGAAAATTTGGTTAGTTCTACTCATTCTATTAATGATTCTTATGCTTTAACTGAGCAGGACCAACATAAAATCTTAGTGGAATGGAATGATACAACGGTAGATTACCCCAAACATTTATGTATACATCAGTTATTTGAAGCACAAGTGGACAAAACTCCAGACAATATTGCTGTCGTCTTCAATGAACAGAAACTCACATATCAAGAGTTGAACCACCGAGCCAACCAAATAGCACATTATCTACAATCTTTGGGTGTGGGAACAGAAGTTCTGGTAGGGATTTGCGTTGAACGATCCTTGGAAATGGTAGTGGGAATGTTGGGAATTCTCAAGGCGGGTGGAGCATATGTGCCCTTAGATCCAACGTATCCCAAAGAGCGTTTATCGTTCATGCTGTCAGATTCACAAGTGCCAGTGCTGCTGACTCAGGAAAAGTTTGTTACAGGTTTTACCGAAAGCGCGGTGAAAACGGTTTGTCTGGATACTGACTGGGAATCCATCAATCACCAAAGCCAAGAAAATCTGACAAGCGACGTGACGGCAGAAAACCTGGCTTATGTCATCTATACCTCTGGTTCTACAGGAACACCAAAGGGAGTCGCTGTACCGCATCGGGCTGTCAATCGGCTAGTATGCAATACCAATTACGTGCAGTTAGACAAGAGCGATGCCTGCGGCGGTAAACTACGCATTGCTCAAGCCTCAAATGCTTCCTTTGACGCAGCTACTTTCGAGATCTGGGGTTCTCTCCTGCATGGGGCTAGGCTGGTGATCATTCCTCAGAATGTTGTGCTTTCGCCCCGGGATTTTGCCGCGTGCATCCGCGAACAAAAAATTAGTGTATTATTCTTGACCACGGCTTTATTTAATCAGTTAGCGAGCATTGTTCCTCAGGCATTTAAAAACCTGCGGCATTTGCTATTTGGCGGCGAAGCTGTTGATCCCAAGTCGGTTCAAGCAGTTCTTAAGAATGAGCCGCCACAGCGATTGCTACATGTTTATGGCCCGACTGAGAGTACAACATTTTCTTGTTGGTACTTGGTGGAGGATGTTCCAGAAGGAGCAACTAATCTACCGATTGGTCGCCCAATTTCCAATACACAAATATATATACTGAATTGCAAACTTCAACCAGTCTCAGTTGGTACTGCTGGTGAATTATATATTGGCGGCGACGGCTTGGCACGAGGCTACCTAAATCGCCCAGATTTAACCAAAGAAAAATTTATTCCTAATCCCTTTGGCAATTCAAAATTATATAAAACAGGTGACTTAGCCCGCTATTTACCAGATGGCAACATTGAGTTTCTGGGTCGAGTCGATAATCAGGTGAAGATTCGCGGCTTCCGCATTGAACTGGGAGAAATTGAGGCGCTTTTGAGTCAACACTCGGATGTACAGCAGGCTGTGGTAATTGCCCGTGAAGACATTCCTGGTGATAAGCGTCTTGTTGCTTATATTGTCCTTAATCACAAGCTGGAAGCGAACACCACTACTTTGAAATGTTTCCTTGAAGAAAAGCTGCCCAATTATATGGTGCCAGCAGTCTTTATGATTTTGGACTTTTTCCCCCTCACTCCTAATGGGAAGGTGGATCGTCGCCATCTGCCCGCCCCCGATCGCTCACGCCCCGATCTCGAAGAAACCTTCGTCGCACCTCGTAACCCAATTGAGGAGAAGTTAGCGATCATCTGGGCTGAGTTACTGGGACTTGAGCAGATTGGAGTTAATGATAATTTTTTCGATCTGGGTGGTCATTCTCTAATTGCAACTCAAATACTTTCTCGCGTGCGCGAAGTTTTCCGAGTCGAGTTATCCTTTCACCAAATATTTGCAAACCCCACCATAGAAAGTTTAGCTCAACTCATAGCAGAGGGTGACAAAGAGAAGCAGTTGCAGCGTCCTACCATAGAACGAATTCCCCATGAGGGACTTTTGTCAGTCTCCTTTGCCCAAGAACGAGTGTACTTCATCCAGCAATTAGCGCCGGAAAATAGTGCCTACCAATTCCAGGCAACGATGCGATTTCAAGGTCGGCTTGATGTCACGGTATTACAACAGTCTCTTGATGAGATTGTGCAGCGTCATGAAATCTTTCGCACGACTTATCCGGCGATAAATGGAAAGCTATTTCAGGTCATCAACCCACATCAACCAATCAGTTTCACAGTGATTGATCTCCAGTCATTCCCTGAAGCTGAACGTGAAGCCGAAATTCAAAAGCTAGTTGAGACAGAAGTGCAGCAGCCCTTTGACATGAATCAACTACCATTAGTTAGGTGGGTTTTGTTGAAGTTGAGCGACCAAGAACATCTGTTGATCCACATTGAACATCACATGGCTCATGATGGTTGGTCATTCAACGTGTTCCTGGGTGAGTTGGTAGAACTTTATCAAGCATTCTCTTTGGATCATCCTTCCCCGCTTCCCGAACCACTCTTGCAGTTTGCGGACTTTGCCCATTGGCAGCGAGAATGGGTCAAAAGCCAGGAAGCCGAAGCCCAATTGACCTACTGGCAACAGAAGTTATCAGGCAGTTCACCCCTGTTAGAATTACCATTAGACCGCCCACGACCAACAGAGCAAACTTACCAAGGCGATCAAATCAGGATGGAACTTCCCATCGACTTGTGTGAATCTCTCAGAGTTCTCAGTCGTCGAGAGGGGGTGACTTTATTCATGACGATGCTGGCAACTTTTCTGGTAATGTTGCACCGATACACTGGGCAAGACGACATTAGTGTGGGGACTGCTGTTGCCAATCGGCGGATGCACGAGATAGAGAAGTTAATTGGCATGATTGTCAATAACTTGGTTTTACGCACTGATTTGTCAGGTGATCCCACATTTCGGGAGTTACTTGGTCGAGTGCGCCAAGTGACAATGGAAGCTTATGCTAACGAAGACCTACCCTTCGATAAAGTGGTGGAAGTTCTCAAGCCAATACGCAACTTGAGTCACAATCCCCTGTTTCAAGTGATGTTCAGCTTCCATGATTCCCCAATGCCGGACTTGAGTCTCCCAGGCTTGGACATCAGCTTGCATGAACCCATCAGCAACAAATCCGCCAAGTTTGATTTGGATTTTCTGGTTATACCGCGTCTTGAACAACGTGTGCAGAACGGTTCTAAAACACGAGCCAAGGGAATCACCTTAGTCTTAGAATACAATAGCGACCTCTTCGATGCTGCTACAATCCAACAGATGGCAGAGCAGTATCAAAAATTATTGTTAGAAATAATAGCTAATCCAGAGCAACACATTGGTAAATTACCTCTGTTAAGTCAATATCAACAAAAGTTGCTGCTGGAATGGAATAAAACTTATAGAGAATATACTCAAACAGAGTGTATTCATAAATTGATTGAGTCTCAGGTGGAGTTAACGCCCAATGCTATCGCGATAGAGCAGGATGGTCAACAATTAACCTATCGTGAATTGAGCGATCGCACCAATCAACTAGCACACTATTTGCAAAGTTTGGCAGTCAAACCAGAAACCCTAGTTGGTATCTGCGTTGACCGTTCCCTAGATATGATTGTCGGCTTACTGGGCATTCTCAAAGCAGGTGGTGCTTATGTTCCCCTAGATCCTGCTTATCCCCAAGAGCGACTGGCTGATATTCTGGAAGATACGCAACTGGGCATCCTGCTGACTCAAGAAAGATTCCGGTCTCAATTACCAGACTATACCGGAAAAACAATTTGTTTAGATACGGACTGGTCAGTCATTGCTCAACATAATACAGCTAACCCGATTAGTGAAGTTCAACTCCACAACCTTGCTTACATTATTTACACCTCTGGTTCCACAGGCAAACCCAAGGGGGTGATGGTTGAACATCGGTCACTGATAAATTTTGTCATAACCGCCATTCATGAATATCGAATTCATGCAGCCGACCATATTCTCCAATTTGCCTCAATCTGCTTTGATACATCTATTGAAGAAATCTTTCCTTGTTTGTGTGTTGGTGCAACATTAGTACTACGCACCGAACAAATGCTGCACTCTAGCGACGAATTTTGGCGATGTTGCCAACAATGGCAGTTAACTGTTTTGGATCTGCCTACAGCTTACTGGCATCAGTTGGTAGCGGAACTTAACCCTCAAGATTCCCGGATTCCCGAAGGTCTGAGAACTGTAATTATTGGAGGAGAAGAAGTTCAACTGGAAAAAGTGAAGCACTGGTACAGTAGTGTTGCTCACTTCCCTCATCCACCCCAATTATTTAATAGTTACGGACCAACAGAAGCAACGGTTGTCACCACCTTACACCACCTCAATTCCTTAACAGCCACCGACGTTTCGATTGGACAACCCATAAGCAATGCTCAGGTTTATATTTTAGATCAATATCTGCAATCTGTGCCCATAGGAGTTCCTGGAGAACTGCACATTAGCGGTGCAGGATTAGCAAGAGGGTATTGGCAACGCCCTGAACTGACGGCGGAGAAATTTATCCAAAATCCGATTGCTTATGCCACCTGCGACCGACTCTATAAAACAGGGGATTTAGCAAGATTTCGAGCAGATGGTACCCTGGAATATCTCGGTCGAGTTGACGATCAAGTGAAAATTCGCGGCTTCCGGATCGAGTTGGGAGAAATTGAGACGGTGTTACGTCAACATCCACAGGTGCACCAAGCTGTCGTCATTGCACGCGTTGACATTCCCGGACAAAAGCGACTTGTGGCTTATGTCGTACCCCACCAGCTGCAACCAACCACCGATGAATTGCGCTATTTTCTCAAACAGAAACTGCCAAATTACATGGTGCCCTCGGCGTTCGTGCTGCTAGAAGCGTTGCCGATGACTCCCAACCGAAAGATAGACTACCACGCTTTACCAGTCCCCGACTTTTCTCGCAGTGTCGAAGATAAATTTCTTGCCCCTCGTACACTTACAGAAGAGAAATTAGCGGCAATCTGGTCAGAAATCTTAAGACTAGAAAAAGTCGGCATCCACGATAACTTTTTTGAATTGGGCGGAGACTCCATCCTCAGCATTCAGATAATTTCCCGTGCCAATCAGGCGGGTATCCAAATTGCTCCAAAACAGCTATTTAAGTATCAAACGATTGCTGAGTTAGCTGCCGTGGCAGGTATCACTCGGTCTATCAAAGCAGAACTTGGCTTAGTGACAGGAACGGTTGTGTTGACACCAATCCAGCAATGGTTTTTCGAGCAGAAATTGTCCGAACCTCATTACTTTAACCAGTCCGCACTGCTGGAAGTGCCAGCAGAGTTGACACATGAGCAATTACAGCAAGTTGTACAACAATTGTTACTGCATCATGATGCTCTACGTCTGCGGTTTATGCCAGAAGGCGAACATTGGCAGCAAATTAACGCCGACACCCTAGAAATTATACCATTAAATGTCGTTGATTTGTCGCACCTTTCGCCAGAAGCACAAGAAACAGCGATGAATGCTGCGGATGTTGAACTTCAGGCTAGTCTGAACTTATTTACTGGATCAATCGTACGAGTAGCACTGTTTCAATTGGGCAAAAATCAACCAGGTCGGTTACTGTTCATCATTCATCACTTAGCAGTAGATGGCATTTCCTGGCGAATTTTGCTCGAAGATTTGGCTACCGCCTATGAACAAATCAGCCGTGGCGACGCTATTAAATTACCACCGAAAACAACTTCCTTTCAATATTGGAGCGATCGCCTGACAGAATATGGACAATCAGAGGCGATCGCCACGGAGTTAGATTACTGGCTCAGTGAGTATAATTTTAAAGTTACTGCCTTGCCAGTTGACTATCCTTCAAATAAAGAAGATAACACCGTAGCCTCAACCGCTTCTATGTCACTTTCTTTAACTGAAGAACAAACCCGCGCCCTATTGCAAGATGTACCCTCTGCCTACAACACTCAAATTAATGATGTGCTGTTGACTGCCTTAGTGCAGAGTTTTTCTCAATGGACGGGAGAACGTTCTCTGCTGATTGATCTTGAAGGTCATGGACGAGAAGATTTGTTTGAGGATGTGGATTTGTCGCGCACTCTAGGTTGGTTTACTACCTTATTCCCCGTTCGGTTACAGCTAGAAGAAAGTGACCATCCAGGAGAAGCTTTAAAGTTAATCAAAGAACAACTGCGGCAAATCCCCAACCGGGGCATTGGTTATGGTGTACTGCGATATTTGAACGAAAACGTCGCAATACGCACAAAACTACAAGCGCTACCCCAACCACTAGTGAGTTTTAACTACCTTGGTCAGTTTGATCAGGTGCTTAGGGCATCTGACGTGTTGGGTTTAGCCAAAGAATTTAAAGCTGAACAAAGTTTACTCAATAAGCGCAGCCATCTGTTAGGAATTAGCGGATTCATTCGCGCAAAAAAACTAGAAATGACTTGGGCTTACAGCGATAAAATTCATAAACGAACCACCATTGAGCGTTTAGCTTTGGGGTTTATGGAAGCATTAAAAACCCTGATTGCTCACTGTCAATCACCTGATGCGATCGGTCATACTCCTTCTGACTTCTCAGCAGCTAAACTCAGCCAAAAACAGTTAGATAAATTCTTATCCAAAATCAACAAAGATAAAACCAAGAAGAGGTAGTTTCGTGGATAATATCGAAGACCTTTATGAACTTTCACCCATGCAGCAGGGGATGCTCTTTCATACCCTTTATGCACCAGAATCGGAAATTTATTTTGAGCAATTGCTTTGTATCTTCTCTGGGGAATTGAATTTTCCTGGCTTTCAACAAGCTTGGCAGCAAATTGTTGCGCGACACCCAGTTTTACGCAGTTCCTTTTATTGGGAAGAGATAGAAAAGCCCTTGCAAATGGTGAGTAAGCAAGTGGAACTCCCGTGGGTGGAATTGGATTGGCGTCATTTAACAGCCGATGAACAACAACAGCATTTAGAGGATTTTTTAGAAGGCGATCGCCAAAAAGAATTCGATCTTTCTGAAGCTCCCCTAATGCGCTTCACCATCATTCAGCTTGGGGAACAAACTTATCAATTTATCTGGAGTCATCATCATATTCTCTTTGATGGCTGGTCGATGCAGATTGTGCTGAAAGAAGTTTTAGCTTTGTATGAAGCTAATCAACGAGGCGAACATTTACGCCTGCTTCCCGCTCGTCCCTATCGAGAGTATATTGATTGGTTACACCAACAAAATATTACTCAGGCAAAGAACTTTTGGCAACAAACTCTCCAGGGGTTTGAGGTTCCTACGCCTTTAATAGGGAACAGGCAACAGGTAACAGGGAACAGGGAATACAATGAAAAACTTTTCCAATTATCTCAAACAGTAACTGACAAGCTGCAATATGCGGCGCGACAGCATCATTTAACTTTGAATAATTTGGTGCAAGGAGCATGGGCACTGCTACTTTCCCGTTACAGTGGGGAAAGCGATGTGGTTTTTGGTGCAACTGTATCCGGTCGCCCACCGAATCTAGCGGGAGTCGATTCAATGGTTGGGCTATTGATCAACACTCTTCCTATACGGGTACAAGTTACAGCAAAAACAGAATTATTGCCCTGGCTCAAGCATTTACAAACCCAAGCATTTGAGCAGGAACAGTATACCTACTACTCTCTGGCAGAAATTCAGCGCCTAAGTAATGTTCCCCCAGGAATACCACTGTTCGAGAGCCTGTTAGTATTTGAGAATTATCCGCTCGATTCTGCTGAGCAGGAAAATAAAAAAACTTTAGAAATTAGTCATCTTCGTTGTTTTGAACGCACGAATTATCCTTTAACGGTAGTGGTTAATCCTGAATCACAATTGTCTGGCAGGATTATCTATGATACTAGTCGTTTCGAGGAACAAACAATTGAGCGCATGATTGGACATTTCCAAACATTGCTAGAAGGAATGGCAGCCAATCTACAACAAGATATTTCCCAATTATCTCTGCTTAGTGCAGCTGAACAAGAACAATTAATTCTACAGGAAAATCAACAAAAAAGAAATTCTATTCATTACAAATGTATTCATACTTTATTTGAAGAACAAGTAGAAAAAACCCCCAACGCAGTAGCAGTTGTCTATGATAAACAACACTTAACTTATAGGGAGTTGAATAACCGCGCCAATCAATTAGCCCATTACCTACAAGATCTGGGAGTTAAACCCGAAGTACGGGTGGGAATTTGTGTCGAGCGTTCACTTTTAATGGTGATAGGAATACTCGCTATTCTCAAAGCGGGTGGGGCTTATGTTCCGTTAGATCCGGCTTATCCTTCTGAAAGACTGGCGTTGATGATGGAAGATGTACAAACACCCATCTTACTAACACAAACTCATTTGTGCGAGCAGGTGCCAATCTATAATCAAACTGTAGTGAATCTTGACTCAGACTGGGAAATAATTGCCCAATACAAAGAAGACAATTTGCCAAGTGAAGTTAATCCAGAAAATTTAGCTTATATCATTTATACCTCTGGCTCAACCGGAACACCAAAAGGAACAGAAGTTCCCCACCGTAGCATTATCGGTTTTATGTTTGGGGTTGATTACATTCAACTTGATGCAGAACAAATTTGGCTACAACATTCATCGATTTCTTGGGATGTACTAACCCTAGAACTTTGGCCGCCCTTGCTTTACGGGGGACGTTGTATACTTTACCCAGATAAAATTCCTACACCTCTTGGCTTAAGCCGCATCATCCAAGAACAAGCAGTTAACACCCTCTGGCTGACTACAACCGTATTCAATCTCATGATTGACACGATACCTGAAAGTTTGTCAGGCGTTAAACAACTGCTGTTTGGGGGAGAGTCCGCTTCTACACCTCATGTTCGTCGCGCGATAGAACTATTGCCGGAAACGCAAATTATTCATGCTTATGGTCCTTCGGAATGTACAGTGTTTACCTCTTGTTATCCGATTCCCAAACAATTTGGTCAAAATGTTCATTCAATTCCCATTGGAAAACCCATCGGTGACAGAACAGTTTATCTACTAGATAGAGATTTACACAGAGTTCCAATTGATGTTCCTGGAGAACTCTATGTGGGTGGGGCAAGTGTTGCTAGAGGTTACTTAAATCAACCACAATTAACACGGGAAAGATTTATTCCTAATCCTTTTGTTGAGGGTGACACACTTTACAAAACCGGAGATTTAGTGCGCCGTCTTCCTGATGGAAATCTGGAATTTTTAGGTCGAATAGATACACAGGTAAAAATTCGCGGCTTTCGTATTGAATTAGAAGAAATTGAAACGGTTTTAATTCAACACCCAGGTATAAAACAAGTCGTAGTCATTGCGCAGGAAGACGAACCTGGGAACAAGTACTTAATTGCCTATCTCCTAACCACGGACAACCCACCAACTGCTAGCACTCTGCGAAACTTCCTCAATCAAAAGCTGCCCGACTACATGATTCCCGCTGCTTTCGTATTTGTTGAGAAATTTCCTCTGACTCTTAATGGTAAGATAAATCGTCGTGCTTTGCCTGCTCTAGATACTTCCCAAAGAAATCTAGAGGTTAATTTTGTTGCTCCGCGCACGCCTACCGAACAAGAACTAGCTACCATTTGGACTGAAGTTCTCAAATTAAAACAGGTGGGAATTCACGATAATTTTTTGGAGTTGGGGGGACATTCTTTACTGGCTACCCAAGTCATTTCTCGATTAAGAGAAGCCTTTTCTCTAGATTTTCCTCTGCGTTATCTGTTTGAAAATCCGACCATTGCCGAACTCGCCCAAAAAGTGATTGCTCAACAAATTGAACAAGCAGAAAATGATGAGCTAACACAGATTTTAGGTGATGTTGAGCAGTTATCAGAAGAAGAAGTGACCCAGCAATTACTTTTTTGAGTATCAACAGCATTTTTTTTATTTCTCTGTGTTTTCTGTGCTTCTATTCAAAAAAAACTAATTTTTAACGATAAGTATTATGAGCGATATACTAAAACGTCTTGAAAAACTTTCGCCAGAAAAGCGAGAATTAGTCCTACAAAAACTGAAAAAACAACAGCAATCTTCACAAAATGACCACAGGTTAACTCCCCCCCTCACACCCGTATCGCGGGAACACCCCCTTCCTCTCTCCTTTGCCCAACAAAGATTGTGGTTTCTTGACCAACTAGAAGGGGAAAATTGTGTCTACAATGTTCCGTTTTTCTGGCAAATTAGCGGATTTCTGAATATCAGTGCTTTAGAACAAGCGATCGCAGAAATTGTTCAACGTCATGAAGTCTTACGTACTAGTTTCTCAGTTGTCGATGGATCGCCAATACAGGTGATTCATGCTCATTCCCAACTGATGATACAGGTTCTAGACTGGCGACAATTGACAGAAAAAGACCAGTTCAGCAAAGCACAGCAGTTAGCCACAGAAGACTTGCAACAGCCATTTGACTTATCAAACCCACCTTTGCTGCGGGTAAAGTTGTTGCAACTAACTGACCAATCCCATCTACTGTTGCTCGTCATCCATCATATCGTTTGTGATGGTTGGTCAATGGACATATTCCGCCGTGAATTGTTCACCCTTTATACCGCATTTTGCGCCAAAGAGCCGTCTCCCTTACCCGAATTATCGCTACAATATGCAGATTTTGCTCACTGGCAAAGACAATGGTTACAGGGAGAGGTACTCCAAAAGCAACTTAATTACTGGCAAAAACAATTAGCTGAAGTTCCGCCCCTGTTAGAATTGCCAACAGATCAACCCCGCCCTTCAGTTCAAAGTTTTAGGGGGCGTAGCGAGTTTTTGCAACTCAATCAAGATCTAACACAGAAGCTGAAGCGTTTAAGTCAGGAGTCAGGAACCACCCTGTTTATGACAATACTTGCAGCATTTACGCTGTTACTGTCGCGCTACAGTGGACAAGAGGATATTGTTGTTGGTTCTGCGATCGCCAATCGCAACCGTCGTGAAACAGAAACACTAATTGGCTTTTTTGTCAATACCCTAGCTTTGCGTACCAACCTGCAAGGGAATCCAACTTTCCTAGAATTACTTAAACGGGTGAAGCAAGTCACCTTGGATGCTTACGACCATCAAGACTTACCTTTTGAAAAACTAGTTGATGAATTGGGTAAGGAGCGATCGCTTTCTCATCATCCCCTGTTTCAAGTGGCTTTTAGCTTGCAAAATGAAACTCCAGATAAACTAGAAATTCCTGGATTAACTCTCACCCGTTTTCAGTGGGAAAATACAACGACGCTGTTTGATTTGTCGCTGATTTTTCGAGAAACGCCGCAGGGATTGATCGGAGAATGGGAATATGCGACAGATTTATTTGAAGCTAAAACTATTCAAAGGATGGCGGGACATTTTGAAGTTCTGCTTGAGGCAATTGTTGATAACCCTCGACAACCGATCAATACTTTGCCTTTAATGACAGCGGCGGAACTGCTACAACTACAAGCCTGGAATCAAACTCAAACTGAATATCCTGAAGATCAAACTCTAGTTGACTTATTTGAACAACAAGTTGAAAAAAATCCTCATAATATCGCTTTGGTGTTTGAATCTCAAAGCTTGACTTATCAGCAACTTAATCAAAAAGCTAATCAATTAGCTCATTATTTAATTCAAAATCACCAAATTCAGCCAGATACCTTAATTAGTATCTGTGTCGAACGCTCTATTGAGATGATTATTGGTGTACTCGGTATCCTTAAAGCAGGTGGGGCTTATGTGCCGATTGACCCCAATTATCCCAAACAGCGGATTGGGTTCATGTTAGAAGATTCTGGGACATCGGTGTTGCTGACCCAAAGTTTCCTCACTGATCGACTACCACTAACTGAACTGGAAAACTCGCCTAAGATTATTTGTTTAGATCGGGAAACTTTTGCCCAAGAGTTAATAGATAATCCCAGTCCTCAAAGTACACCATTAGATTTGGCTTATGCGATCTATACCTCTGGTTCCACCGGACAACCCAAGGGAGTAATGATTTCGCATCGAGGACTGGTGAATATGACTTTGGCAGTTAACCAAGTTTTACAAATTCAACCCCAAAGCCGTTTGCTTCAGTTTGCTTCTTTCAGCTTCGATGCCTCAATTTCAGAAATTGCTACTGCCCTCGCCGCAGGCGCTTGTTTGTATCTTGCTAAAAAAGAAAGCTTGTTACCTAGTCAAAGCTTGGTTGACTTCTTAGCTGAACACAAAATTACCCACAGCTTTTTACCTCCTTCAGCTTTATCTGTCTTACCTCAAGCCACCTTACCGGATTTGCAAACCATAGGGGTTGGTGGTGAGGCTTGCCCAGCAGAATTAGTTACCCAGTGGGCACAGGGACGGCGTTTCTTTAATTGCTATGGACCAACGGAATCTACGGTGAATGCTGCGATCGCTCTAGTTGAACCCAATGGCAAAAAACCGCCTATCGGTAAACCGTTGCCCAATATCCGCATCTATATTTTAGATGCAAATAATCAACTATTACCCCCAGGAATACCAGGCCAATTGTGTATTGCTGGCGTTGGTTTAGCCAGAGGCTATCTTAATCGTCCTGAAATGACCGCCGAAAAATTTATTGAAGTTGAATTCTTCGGTAAAATCGAGCGAATTTATAAAACTGGCGACTTGGCAAGATGGAGAGATAATGGAAACCTTGAATATCTCGGTCGCATTGACGATCAAATTAAACTGCGGGGCTTCCGCATTGAATTGGGTGAAATTGAATCACTATTATTGCAACACCCATCAGTAAAAGAAGCCGTTGTCATTTTATATGAAACTGATAGTAATCCCCGGTTAGTAGGTTATGTCACGGCGGTAGAAAAATCCGTTAATTTAGGCGGTCAACTCAAAGACAACCTAAAAATTCGCTTGCCGAATTATATGATTCCTAGCCAGATTATGGTCTTGGATAAGTTGCCCCTTAGCCCTAACGGTAAACTAGATCGTAAAGCTCTACCAGCACCAGATCCAGCTACTTGCAATGACTTTGAAATGCCTGTAACTCCCACAGAAGAACTACTGGCTACTTTATGGCAAGGTTTGTTAAAAGTTAAGTCTGTTGGTCGCCCTGATAACTTCTTTGAACTGGGAGGACATTCCCTATTAGCAACCCAATTGGTTGTCCGTATTCGTGACAGTTTTGGAGTAGAATTACCTGTCCGCAAGGTATTTGAGCAGAGCGTTTTGTCTGAGTTGGCTACAGTTATTGACAAAGCTGCTTTCGGGTTCACCCTACCTCCGATCACACCCCAGCCAGAAAATGAAGCCAAAACTCTGTCCTTTGCCCAATCAAGACTCTGGTTTTTAGCCCAGCTTGAAGGTAAAGGCACTTCGGCTACCTACAATATGTCAGCGGCTCTGCAACTTGACGGCAATTTGTGTATAAAAGCTTTGCGTGCAAGTTTTGAGTATCTCCTCGAACGCCATGCTATTTTACGCACCTATTTTCCTGCACTGGAAGGAGAAGCCCAAGTAGTCGTTAAAAATCTAGAGGATATAGAAGTGCTGGAGATCGTAGATTTACGGGAAGCGCCTCAGCCTCAAGAGGAAATTGTACAACGTTTAGTCGATACTCATGCTCAAGAACCCTTTGACTTAAATACTGGTCCCCTGTTCAAGGCGAAACTGTTGCAACTAAGCGAACAGAAAAATGTGCTGCTGCTTAATATGCACCACATTATTAGTGATGGTTGGTCAATGGGAGTGTTTAAGCGTGAATGGGAACAGGCTTATGCTGCTTTTGCTGCGGGGAATACTCCTCATTTGTCACCGTTGCCGATTCAGTATAGTGATTATGCAGCTTGGCAGCGAAGCTGGTTACAAGGTGAGGTTTTAGAAAGACAGGAAAATTACTGGAAACAACAACTAGGCGATGCTCCCCGATTGCTGGATTTGCCTACCGATCATCCCCGTCCAGCGCAACAAAGTTACCAAGGTGGGCGCGAGGAATATTGTTTGAGCAGTGAACTGACTCAGAAACTTAAAACAGTGAGTCAGAAACATGGGGTGAGTTTGTTTATGACCCTGTTAACGGCTTTTAGTATCTTACTATCTCGTTATAGCCGTCAAGAAGACTTATGTGTCGGTACTGCGATCGCCAACCGCACTCATAGCTACACAGAAGGGTTAATCGGTTTTTTTGTCAATACTTTGGTATTGCGAAGTCAAGTCAAACCAGAGCAAGGATTTAGCGAGTTACTTCAACAAACCCGCCAAACTTGCTTAGATGCTTACGCTCATCAAGATATTCCCTTTGAGTATTTGGTAGAACAATTACAACCAGAGCGCAATCTGAGCCATAATCCCTTATTCCAAGTGATGATGGTGCTGCAAAACGCGGTAGGGGCGGGGGTGAATGTTAGTTTACCAGGGCTAGATATTCAATACCTAGAACAAAGTTTCCCGTTTGCCAAGTTTGATTTATTGCTAGATTTGTGCGAAAGAGATGACCAACTACATTGTATGTGGGAATATGCCACAGATTTATTTGAGGCATCAACAATTAGGCGCATGGCGAGACATTTTGAAGTTTTGCTGACAGCAATTACTCAAAATCCCCAACAGCCTATCAGTAAACTACCCTTAATCACTACAGCAGAAATCCAACAACTGCTAACCTGGAATCAAACCGATACCGATTACCCCCAAAACCAGACTTTGGTAACTCTGTTTGAACAACAAGCAGCACAAACTCCCGATAACATTGCCGTGGTGTTTGAAGGTCAAAGCTTGAGTTATCAAGAACTCAACCAGAAAGCCAATCAGCTAGCGCATTATTTGTTGGAACTCAAAAGGCAGCAACAACTGCCTGACAACTCATTGATAGCGATTTGTCTGGAGCGATCGCTATCTATGGTCATTGGTTTACTCGGTATTCTCAAGGCAGGGAGCGCTTATGTACCGATTGATCCCAATTATCCCCGCGATCGCATTTCTTTAATGCTTGAAGATAGTGCAACTCCCATACTGTTGACAACTAACCTAATTAAAGAAAAATTGCCCCTTGACAAACTGGAAAAGCTCTGTAATGTTCTCTGTTTAGAGACAGAAAGTTTTACTGAACAGCTAATAGATAATCCCCGTTTCCAAAGCTATCCCAATGATTTAGCTTATGTCATCTATACTTCCGGCTCGACTGGTAAACCTAAAGGTGCAATTAATGCCCATCTTGGGATTGTTAACCGTCTTTTATGGATGCAAGATACCTATCAACTGACATCTCAAGATTGTGTCTTGCAAAAAACCCCTTTTAGTTTTGATGTGTCAGTGTGGGAATTTTTCTGGCCACTGATAACGGGGGCTAAATTAATTGTGGCTAAACCAGAAGGGCATAAAGATCCAGGTTATCTATCCGAAATCATTGTTAAACACAAAATTACAACACTTCATTTTGTCCCATCGATGCTGCAAGCTTTCTTACAAACTTGTGATTTTGAACACTGTCGCAGCATTAAACGCGTCATTTGTAGTGGTGAGGCTCTTAGTCTTGAAATGCAACAGACTTTTTTTCAAAAGTTTAACGCATTGGGAACAGAACTTCATAATTTATATGGCCCTACTGAAGCAGCAGTAGATGTGAGTTTCTGGCAATGTCAGCCCAATCAGCCTTACTTCTTTGTCCCTATTGGTAAACCTGTGGCCAATACCCAACTTTATGTGTTGGATAAAGATCAAAATCCTTTACCGATTGGCATTCCAGGTGAATTATATATTGGCGGTATTCAAGTCGGAAAAGGTTATCTTAATAGTGCAGACTTAACTGCACAAAAATTTATTGAACTGAACTTATTCGGTAAGTTAGAACGGGTTTACAAAACTGGCGACTTAGCCAAATGGTTAGCTGATGGCATTTTGCAATATTTGGGGCGTATCGATCATCAGGTGAAACTGCGTGGCTTTCGCATCGAATTGGGTGAAATTGAAGCTTTCTTAGCCAAAAATCCCAAAATTCAGCAAGCAGTTGTAATTCTAGAAGGAGAAGATGCAATTGATAAGCGCTTGCTAGCTTATATCGTACCCACGCCAACAGATAACGACCTAGAAGATGAAAGTCATAAAGCTGAACAGGTGGAACTGTGGCAGCAAGTTTTCAATGATAGCTACTCTCAGCAACAAGCCCCAACCGATGACCCAACCCTCAATATAGCAGGTTGGAATGACAGCTACACTGGAGTTGCCATTCCCCAAGCGGCAATGCAGGAATGGCGAGATACAACAGTTGACCAAATTCTGGAACTTGAACCGAAACGGGTTTGGGAAATTGGTTGCGGCACAGGGATGTTATTGTTTAAAGTTGCGCCTCATTGTCAGCATTATCTAGGTACGGATTTTTCACCGGAAGCATTGCAGTATATTGAACAATATCTTAAACAGCAGTCTCTTAATGAAAAAGTTACTTTAAAACAAAGTGCAGCTAACCAGTTTGACGGCATTGAGACAAATGCTTATGACTTAGTGATCATGAATTCCGTCATCCAGTATTTTCCCACCTTGGATTACTTTTTGGAAGTTTTGCAGGGGGCTGTCAAAGCTGTGACGACTCAAGGAGCAATCTTTATTGGGGATATACGAAATCTCAATCTGCTGGAAACTTTCCACACCGCAGTGGAATTTTATCGCGCCGCCGATGAATTATCAATTAAGGACTTGCGTCAACAGATTCAAAAAAGCATCCGCACCGAAGAGGAATTACTAATTGACCCTGATTTCTTTATCGCCCTCAAACAACAAATTCCTCGCATTAGTCACGTGCAAATTCAATTGAAGCAAGGTTATGCTCAGACGGAAATGAGCCGTTTTCGTTACGACGTTGTTTTACACTTGGATCGGGCAGATACTCCCGTAGCAGAACCTCAATGGTTAGATTGGCAAGAACAACAGTTGAATCTGGAAACAATCGAGAAAATTTTAACAACTCAGCAACCAGATTTACTAAGCATTAAAGATATTCCCAATGCGCGTCTAACTTCAGAGATGGAGTTGTTAGAACAAATTGCTCAATTAGATGGTACTGTTACAGACTTAAAAGCGGCAGTAGCCCAAGTAAAATCAGGCATAGAACCCGAAGCATTCCGAACTTTAACGCGAGATTTGCCCTATACAGCTTTTCTCCAATATAGCTCCACAGGATTTTCTAATTACGATGTTGTTTTCCAAAGGAATGTCCCTGGACAGGTGACTTTGCCACGATTCCCAACAACAGATAATTTGCGGCTGAAACTTTGGCAACATTACGCCAACCAACCGCTGCAATATCGCACCAATCAAGTTGATCCAGCATTATTAGACGAATGGCGGGATTTTCTGGCAAAAAATCTCCCTGATTATATGATTCCTAGCCATTTTATTGTTTTAGAAAAACTACCACTGACACCAAATGGAAAAGTAGACCGCAAAGCCTTACCAGCGCCAGATAAAATAGTTTCGTCAACAGACATTGAATTGGCTGTGACATCGACGGAAAAATTGCTGGCTCAATTGTGGGCAAAGCTGCTTAAATATGAAGCGATCGCCCGACAAGACAACTTCTTCAACTTGGGAGGACATTCCCTATTAGCCACCCAACTATCCTACCGCATCCGCGACACCTTCAAAGTAGAACTGCCACTGCGTAAGGTATTTGAGTACCCTACCCTCAGTGAATTGGCGAATTATCTTGATACCTGCATTTGGGTTAATTCCACCACCGCAGATATGCAACCTTTAAACTCAGACGAAGAGGAAATTGAACTATGACACAAAATCAGCAAGTAGTTTCTTTAATGCTTCGTTTGCAGAACATGGGCTGCCGAATTTGGGCTGAAGATGATAAGTTACGGATTCGTACTAGCAAAAATGCCCTCACTTCTGAACTCAAGCAGGAAATTCAAACCAACAAAGCAGAAATATTAGCATTTTTAAATGCTGCCAAAGCCAAAACTGTTATGGCAGAGGAAATTCCCACTTTAAGCGCTGATGCCCCGAAATTTCTTTCCTTTGCTCAACAACGCCTCTGGCTGTTAGCACAACTCACTGGATCATCAGCTACTTACAATATGCCGATGGCTTTACAATTGGAAGGCAACCTTAATATTGATGCGTTGCGCTCTAGTTTGGCTTATCTGCTTAACCGTCATACCAGTCTAAGGATGTATTTTCCTACAGTGGCAGGACAACCCCAAGTTGCCATTAGCAATTTAGACGAAATCGAAGTTTTAAGTATACAAAATTGCCGAAACCTTGATGAACATCCCCACTCCTTAACTATCCAGCGTTTAATCGATGCTCATACTCAAGAACCGTTTGACTTAAATACTGGCTCTTTGTTTAAAGCAAAGCTGCTGCAATTGAGCGATCACAAAAATGTGTTGCTAATCAATATGCACCACATTATCAGTGATGGCTGGTCAATGGGGGTACTTGTTCGTGAGTTACGGCAAGCTTATACCGCCTTTACCCAACGACAAACCCCAAACCTTGCTCCCCTGCCCATTCAATACAGCGACTACGCAAACTGGCAACGAAACTGGTTACAAGGGGAGGTATTAGAAAACCAGATTAACTATTGGAAACATCAACTCAAAAATGCTTCCCCATTACTGGAATTGGCCACTGATTATCCTCGCCCAGCACAGCAAAGTTACCGAGGCGCACGCTATCTCTACACTCTCACGCCGGAATTAAGCGCTGCTGTTAAAACCTTCAGTCAACAACAAGGCGTAAGTCTATTTATGACCTTGTTGGCGGCGTTGAGTATTCTGCTTTCTCGTTACAGTCGCCAAAACGATCTGTGTATTGGTTCTCCCATTGCCAATCGTACCCATAGCCAGACGGAAGGGTTAATCGGGTTTTTTGTCAATACCCTTGTGTTGCGTACTCAAATCAAGCCTGAGCAGAGTTTTATCGAGTTCCTGCAACAAACTCGCTCCTCTTGTTTAGATGCTTATGCTCATCAAGATATTCCCTTTGAGTTTCTGGTAGAAAAGTTACAACCAGCGCGGAGCATGAGTCATAATCCATTATTCCAGGTGATGTTAGCACTGGAAAATAATGAAAGTCCAGACTTGAGTTTGCCAGGATTAGAGATTGAATGGCTGGGAGTGAAGGGTGCGATCGCTAAATTTGACTTAACACTTATGGTAATGGAATATGACAATCAGTTAAATTGCTCTTGGGATTATGCTACCGATCTGTTTGAGAAGAGTACCATACAACGGATGGCGGAACAGTTTGAAGTTTTACTTCAAGGAATTATTGATAACCCTCAACAACCTATAAATGCTCTGCCTTTGATGACAGTGGCAGAACTTATACAACTACAACGTTGGAATCAAACTCAAACCGACTATCCCCTCAATCAAACTTTAGTTAATCTGTTTGAAGCTCAAGTAGAAAAAAACCCTCATAATATTGCTTTGGTGTTTGAATCCCAAAGTATAACTTACCAACAACTGAATCAAAAAGCAAACCAACTGGCTCATTATCTCATTCAAAATTACCAAATTAAGCCAGACACTTTAATTAGTATCAGCATTGAACGATCTTTGGAAATGATTATTGGTGTTCTCGGTATCCTCAAAGCAGGTGGGGCTTATGTGCCGACCGATCCCAATTATCCAACTGAGCGTATTCAGTTCATGTTAGAAGATTCTGGGACATCGGTGTTGCTGACGCAAAGTTTCCTCCTAGACCAATTACCCCTAAGTGATCTGAAAAACTCCTGTCAGGTAATTTGTTTGGATGAGGAAACTTTTGCCGAAGAATCAACAGATAATCCCAGTCCAAAAAGTACGCCTGATGATTTGGCTTATGTAATTTATACCTCTGGTTCGACGGGAAGACCGAAGGGGGTGATGATTTCGCATCGAGGACTGGTGAATATGACTTTGGCAATTGACCAAGTTTTGCAAATTCAACCCCAAAGCCGTTTGCTTCAGTTTGCTTCTTTCAGCTTTGATGCCTCCATTTGGGAAATTGCTACTGCCCTCGCCGCAGGGGCTTGTTTATATCTTGCTAAAAAAGAAACTCTGTTAGTAAGTCAAGACTTGGTGAACTTTTTAGGCAAGCACAAAATTTCTCATGTCACGTTACCTCCTTCAGTCTTATCCCTATTACCCCAAGCAACCTTAAGCGATTTGCAAACCGTAGTTACTGCTGGTGAAGCTTGCCCAGCCGAATTAGTTACCCGATGGGCAAAAGCACGGCGTTTTTTTAATGGCTACGGACCGACGGAATCTACGGTTTGTGCAAGTATAGCTCTAGTTGAACCCAATGGCAAAAAACCACCTATCGGTAAACCGTTGCCCAATATCCGTATCTACATTTTAGATGCAAATAATCAACTATTACCCCCTGGAATACCTGGGGAATTATGTATTGCTGGTGTTGGTTTAGCCAGAGGCTATCTCAATCGTCCTGAAATGACCGCCGAAAAATTTATTGAAGTTGAATTATTCGCTCAGTTTGACCGAATTTACAAAACTGGCGACTTGACAAGATGGAGAGATGATGGAAACCTTGAATATCTCGGTCGCATTGACGATCAAATTAAACTAAGAGGTTTTAGAATTGAACTCGCTGAGATTGAATCAATTTTGTTACAACATCCATTAGTTAAAGAAGCTGTTGTCATTTTATATGAAACTAAGAGTAACCAAAGTTTAATTGCTTATGTAAGGGGAATTACCACTGATTTGTCTACCCAATTAAAAAATCACCTCAAATCCCGTCTACCCGATTACATGGTACCTGCTGCGATCATCTTAGTAGATGAATTGCCTTTAACTCCCAATGGCAAAATTGACCGTAAAGCTTTACCTGCTCCCAATGGTGGAGTTGAAGCCTTATATACAGCCCCACGTAATGAAGTTGAAAAACAGCTAGCACAGGTATGGTCTGCTGTACTCGAACGTCAAGAAATTGGGATTCATGATAACTTTTTCGACTTGGGCGGTCATTCTTTATTGGCAATGAAATTGCTCAATAATATTCAACAGGTGTTTGAGCAACAACTTGGCTTGAGCAGTTTATTTCAGAATCCTACTATTGCTCAATTGGCACAACAACTCGGTAATACTGAGGTGCAACAGTCCCATCCCGATTTACTCTCACTCCAACCTCAAGGAAATGCAGCGCCTCTATTTTGTCTTCCTGGCGCTAACGGACACGGCTTTTATTTTCGAGATTTAGCCATTAATTTAGGAAATGAGCAGCCAGTGTATGGACTCGAAACTCCAGGAAGAGAAGGAGTTAGCCCACTCCCTGACTCAGTAGCAGCCCATGCGAGTCAAGTCCTAACGCTATTACGTCAACAGCAAGCCCAAGGTCCATACATACTAGCAGGATACTCTTCGGGTTGTGCCGTTGCTTTTGAAATGGCTTCCCAATTGGAACAGCAAGGTGAAAAGGTGGGTTTACTGGCTATCTTGGATTCTGGACTGGTTTCTCACCCTGAGTATTTAACTAATAGGGCAGAGATTGATTGGATTTGGCAATCACTCCAACAGATTGAAGCTTTAAAGGGAGTTTCTTTCGGTTTGGAATACGCTGATTTAGCTGCTCAACCTGACGACCAAGCCCGTTGGGATTTGGCGGCGGAGTGTTTATACCGATATAATGTCCTACCGGAACACTCAACCCTTTCTTTGCTAAAAACTAATATGAAAGTGATAAAAGTGCTGACGCTCAATTACGCGAATTATCAGCCTACCCATCGAATTTCTGCCCCTATTATTTTATTCCGTGCTCAAGAAGTTCATGAAATTGTTTTACAAGAACTCCAAGCTATTTCCAATTACGAGCTACCAGATTGGGGATGGCAAGCTTATACTCAAAAACCTGTTAAGGTAATATCTGTACCTGGAAACCACGGTCGAATGCTTTATGAGCCTAATGTAAAAAGTTTAGCCAGGGAATTACTAAACACCATAAAATAATTTTACCAAAGACCTAATGGAAATTATCGTTGTATTGAGCCTAAACTAATTTTTCAAATATGCAATCTAAAACTTTTGTTAAGAAAACTTCAACGAATGATTCTTCTCCGGGTTTTAATCAATTTTGGAAGGATGTCAGAGTGCTCGCTGGATCTTACTGGTATCCAAAAGAGGCAAAAGGAAGAGCCTTTTCCGATGTTATTCGTTCATGGCTAATGCTCATTCTTCTAATATTATTAATCGTCGCCCTCGTAGCTGTAACTGTCTTTAATAGCTTTATTAACCGCTATTTGCTTGATATCCTCGTCGAAGAAAAAGATATTACTAAACTTGTTCAGATATTATGGCTTTACGGTGGTGCTCTTGCCTGCGTAACGCTCTTAATAGGATTGTCTAAATTTGTTAGAAAAAAAATCGCTCTTGATTGGTATCAATGGCTAAATAATCAGATTTTAGAAAAATATTTGAGCCATCGCGCTTATTATAAAATAAACTTTCAATCAGATGTTAATAATCCAGATCAACGAATAGCTCAGCAAATCGAACCTCTGACCAGCAATGCTCTCAGTTTTTCGGCTACTTTCCTAGAAAAAGTGCTGGAAATGTTAACTTTTTTAGTAATTATCTGGTCTCTTTCCAAATTTATTGCAATTGCATTGATTGCTTATACGATTATAGGCAATTTCATTGCTGTTTACTTGGCTCAAGAATTGAATAAGATTAAACAAGAGGAACTAGAATCTCAAGCAGACTATACTTACAGTATCACTCATGTTCGGAATCATGCTGAATCAATAGCTTTTTTTGGGGGAGAAAATCAAGAATTAAATATAATTCAACGAAGATTTTATCAGATTATTCAAAGTACTAAACGCAAGATTGATTGGGAGAGAAGTCAGGATATTTTTAACAGGGGATATCAGGCGATTATTCAAATATTTCCATTTATAGTATTCGGTCCTTTACAGATTAAAGGTGAGATTGATTTTGGACAAATTGCCCAAGCCAGTCTTGCGTGTAATATGTTTGCCACTGCAATAGCAGAAATAATCAGAGAATTTGCAAATTCAGGAAGATTTTCTAGTTATGTTGAGCGTTTAACTGAGTTTTCAAATGCTTTAGAAGAAGTGACTAAACAACCCGAAAATGTGAACACAATTAAAACAATAGAAGAAAACCGTCTGGCTTTTGAGAATGTCACCTTACAAACACCGAATTATGAACAAGTGATCGTCGAAGACTTGTCACTTGTTGTTCAACCAGGAGAAGGTTTATTGATTGTTGGACCGAGTGGACGAGGTAAAAGTTCTCTGTTGAGAGCGATCGCGGGTTTGTGGAACGCGGGAACTGGTCGTCTGGTGCGACCTCCGCTACAATCCGTCTTATTTTTGCCCCAACGTCCTTATATCATTTTGGGAACTTTACGCGAACAGTTACTCTATCCCAATACAAATCGTCAAATGAGCGATGCAGAACTCGAAGAAGTTTTGCGACAAGTCAACTTGCAAAACTTGCTAAATCGAGTCGAAGGCTTTGATACAGAAGTCCCTTGGGAGAATATTTTATCGTTGGGAGAACAACAACGCTTGGCTTTTGCACGACTGTTAATCACTCATCCCAACTTTACTATTTTAGATGAAGCAACCAGTGCTTTGGATTTGACAAATGAAGGCAATTTATATGAACAATTACAATTAACGAAAACAACTTTTATCAGTGTTGGACATCGAGAGAGTTTGTTTAATTATCATCAATGGGTTTTGGAACTTTCACAAGATTCCAGTTGGCGACTTTTGACTGTTCAGGATTATCGCCTTCAAAAAGCCAACGAAATTATTACTAATCCTCCTGAAAACCCCCAAATTACAGAAGTCCAAGCCACAAATCCTCCTGAAAACCCCCAAATTACAGAAGTCCAAGCCACAAATCCTCCTGAAAACCCCCAAATTACAGAAGTCCAAGCCACAAATCCTCCTGAAAATCCCCAAATTACAGAAGTCCAAGCCACAAATCCTCCTGAAAATCCCCAAATTACAGAAGTCCAAGCCACAAATCCTCCTGAAAACCCCCAAATTACAGAAGTCCAAGTTACAAATCCTCCTGAAAACCCCCAAATTACAGAAGTCCAAGTTACAAATCCTCCTGAAAACCCCCAAATTACAGAAGTCCAAGTTACAAATCCTCCTGAAAACCCCCAAATTACAATAGATGTTTCATTACAGAATCAATCCCTAAATCAATCAGAAATCAGCGCAGGGCTTTCTCATCAGGAAATGCAGAGATTAACAGGTACTTCCATTAACACCATTAGAAGCAAAGCAAGCCTTGGCAAGTCCATCACAACTAAGGATGGCTTTACCTACCGCTATAACAAAGACCCCAAGGTGTTGAAATGGGTCAGAGTTTAGGTTCTGTTGCAAAAAGTCTTTGCAATCTGTTAGAAGTAAAACTGGTGATAATCATGTTGAATGGCAAGCTTATAAATGAACTTCAAATTTTTGCAACAGAACCTTTTTTAGAATCAAGGTCATGCTTACTAAACAGCAAAGACAACTAGTTACTTACAAAAAGATTACGATTTATGAAAAAGTCTACAAATTACCAGTTTTAAAAAATAGCAGCTTAAAATATGTTCAAAAAAAAATTAAAGAACGTCGAAGATTAATTAAAGAAGGCGCTCGGCATCATCTACTTTGGGGGATAATTAAGCGGAAAGAACAAATTAGTCAGGATAGAGTTTTTCAAGAAACCCAACTTTTGATAAAAGATTATACTCACCTTATTAATTTTTTAGAAAATTACAAAAACAGTTATCAGTCTTTTTTGCTGACGCTAACTGATGATTTTAAACAATTGTTTATACAAAAATATCTTGAAATAGAAAGTTTAGATGATGAAAGAAAAAAACTAGAAATTAAAAATTATAACAATCAAAAAATACTCGATGAATTAAAATGGGAAAGGCAAGAGAATTTTCAAGCACTTTTGCTATTGAGTAATGCTTGTTTTTTGATGTTAGAAAAAATAAAATTGCTTAGTGAAGGACTGAAAAATCTGACAGAAGATACTAAAAACCAAAAGCAAATTGTCCAACAAGTAGCCAAAGATTTGGAAGTTTATCAAGAAATTTACGAATATCAAAGAAAAGCCCAGAAAGTTCGTAAAGAAATAGTAGAAATAGCCGAGACTGCAATCAATTTTGAAAAATATTTACAAGATTACTTTAATCCCTTTCAATCGTTAATAGATGAAGTAGTAAAAGTAGATGAAGATTTTTACTCAACTGTTGGAGAAATAAAAAAATTGGCGAATAATATTTTAGAGTCTCAGTCTAATTTATTAATTTTAAAAGAAACTGACGCAATTTCTGAAACGTTTTTAGACTTTATGGTATCAAGTTATGAAAAAAAAGAAAGATTAAAAGATGCTTTTCTTAAATGTAAATTATTAGATTGGCAAATTCAGAATTTTGATTCAGCCGATAATTTTTTCTCTTTAAACAAAGACATTAATTCAATCTCTAACTATATCTCCGATCAACTTACTGAACGGAGAAAAGAGATAGGAATAGCAGAAATAAATTTTTTTCCTATGACGCCTTTTCCTACAGTTCAAGACATTGGATTGACAAGACCTACTAATGACGATACTACTTTAACAAAACAAGTTCAAAATAAAATTGATTATACTAAACTACAAAGTCTTCTTGCCCAGCATCAGTGGAAAGAAGCTGATATTGAAACCACTAAATTAATGCTAAAAATTATAGGTAAGAGTTATTGGAATGAAGTTTATAAGGAAGATATTGATAACTTTTCTTGTAAAGACCTCCAGACTATTGATCAACTGTGGGAAGAATACAGTCATGGTTATTTCGGCTTCAGTGTTCAGCAAAGTATTTGGAGCGAAATGGGTAGTCAAGTAGACTATGAAACAGAAAAGAGACTCGGCGATCGCCTTGGTTGGCGAAAACAGGGAAACTGGTTAGATTATGAGCAACTAACTTTTGAATTATCCCCCACAACACCCATAGGACATCTACCAGCGCAATGGTTGCACTATGAGCAAGATACCTTAAATTTATCCCCAAAGTCATCTGTAGAACACCTTTCTATGGGAGCATGGCGAGTCGGATCTTGGTTAGTTTGGCAGATGCATTTATTTTTTTCTCGTGTCAAAATTTGTAACAGAACTGTTCCTATCCGTTAATCGCACATTTCTTAATAATACCGATAAGTAAAACCAAAACTAATTTGAGGATAGACATGAATAATAGTAAGCATTCTGATGTAGAAATAGAAATTTTACTTTTGGGAAAATGGCGTTTTAATACGTCTTCGGAAAAAGTCACTATTGAATTTAAAGATGATATGACTTATGAACAAACCAAGATTCAAACATTGCTTTTCTCGAAACCTAAAGAACTTCTAACAGGTAATAAATTTACTGGGGTATGGTACGTGAGTCAAAAAAAATTGTATTTAAATGTTAGAAGCATGCCAAAATCATATTTGAATTTAAGGATACCACTAGCTTTTAAAATTTCTATAGCAGATATAGTAGCCACTTTAGGTTCTGTGTTTGTGCCAGAAAGTTATGAAGTTATGAGAATTAATAGTTCTAAATTTTTAATAATGGATAAAGAGGAATCAATTATTGGCACAAAAATAAAATAATAATTGTGTGACTTTCACTATAAAGTAACCAAAAATGTCAAGATATGCTCCACAAATGAGACTTAAGTGAAGCACTGTTCAAATTTTGTGCCGCCTTACCCCAATCAGGTGGTAATGGAAGTTGAGTTTGAAAATATGCCCAGTCAGCTATAAGGTAGGCAGTAAAGGCAAAGTAATACCATTTCTCTGTAAACTTGCGCTTAATATTCCCTCACACTAGAAGTGTGGGGCTATACGAACATAGACGCCGGAGGCGGCTTCCCGGAGGGTAGCCCGCCTGCGCGGGCTAAATTAAAATCATCTTCATGGAGAATTGGTATAAGTAGATCGGCGTAAATAATTATCGTTGAAATAAGGCAGGGAGCAGGGAGAGAAAAGGTTTGAGCCTTGTTTACTTTTATTAACACAGTTTGGTTTTATTGTGCCGACTTACTTAATGCGATTAGTTTTGGCTTAATTGAGATGAAAGGGTTAGCGTTAATTATGCTTTGGCTGAAACTATTCTTTTTCAGGAGAGCGAATGCATAACTAAACTTTTTGCCAGTAAAGAAAAAACTCTCTTGTCATTAACGAACAAGAGAGCTAAAGTGTGGTGTGAGGAGCAAACTAAATGTTTGCTTATACAAGTGTAGCAAACCAGAGATGAGGTTTTGGTGATCAAGATCTTAGAATTACCGTAATTTGACGCAGCTGCCGTCCAGACAGTCTATCAATTAATGAAGTTTCAGCGCCAATGTTAAGCCATCTGCAATTGGCACCATGCTTATCGCGATCCGTGAATCATGATGCAGTTTCTGATTAAAGGCGCGTATACTATTGGTTATTTTATCTTGCTCTTGGGGGTCTGCGACTCGTCCAGACTGTAAGACATTATCAATCGCAATCAACCCACCTGGACGTAGAAGTTGTAGAGCTCGCTCGTAGTAGTTATCGTAGTTGTTTTTATCTGCATCAATAAAGGCAAAATCAAACGTGCCTGCTTCTCCAGCAGTTATGAAACGATCCAAACTCTCCAGTGCTGGGGCTATATGTAGTTCAATTTTTTCCGCCACTCCTGCTTTGTGCCAATAACTCCGGGCGATCGCCGTATACTCCTCACTGACATCACAAGCTACAACCTTACCCTCAGCTGGCAATGCCAACGCCACTACCAAAGAGCTATAACCTGTAAAAACACCTATATCTAAAGTTTTCTTTGCTCCCATCAACTGCACCAGCAGTGCCATAAATTGTCCTTGTTCTGGAGCAATCTGCATTCTGCTCATTGGATGCTGTGCTGTTTCTTGCCTCAATTGTGCTAATACTTCTGGCTCTCGCAATGAGACTGAGTGCAAGTACTCATAAAGATTTTCATCGAGTCCTAAAGTTTTATTTGACATATTTTCCTAATTGCTAAGGAGAACTGAAACTGCATAAGTTAAATTTTCGCAACTCTATAAAAGCTAGAAAAGCTTTGTTTAGTAGTTCTCACTACTGTAGTAAAGCAAGATGTATCTAGAAAAGAGTATTTTCCATGACTAGCCCAACTTCAATTGCTGAAATCGACTTCAACCCTATTCCAGGGAAGAAATATTGGAACTGCGATCGCGAGTGGCGAGAAGAGTTCATTTACTTCTTGATGGTAGATCGTTTTCACGATAACAGCTTGCGCACACCAATCAATACATCTGAAAGATCCACAGGTAGCGGTACCCAAGAACAACTCAAGAAATTTTGTGGCGGTACTCTCAAAGGTATTCTCGACAATTTGGATTACATTGCAAACTTAGGCTGTACTGCATTGTGGCTAAGTCCGATATTTGAAAATAACGACGCTCCAGATCCTAACTCTGACAAATACCACGGCTACTCCATTCAAAATTATCTGGATATAGATCCGCGCTTCGGTACAAAACAAGACCTGATCGACCTAGTAGACGCAGCCCATCATAGGGAAATGCGAGTATTTCTTGATGTCGTCGCTAATCATTCCGGAGACAACTGGTTTTACCCAAATAAGGACTCATACAATTATTCCAATGACCAGCAGTTTCCTTTTGGTGGATGGCGGCGAGAAGACAGACCAATTCCCAAAGAACTAAGAAACGAAAATTACTATCATCGCCGAGGTCAGATTAACAATTGGGATGGTTATCCAGAAACTCAACATGGCGATTTCTTCTCCCTCAAAGACTTCAATAACGATGACGATGTAGATGGACTGAAGCTTCAGGATGTTCTCATCAAAGCCCATTGTTACTGGATGCGTGAGGCTGATATTGACGGCTTTCGCTTGGATGCGGTCAAACATATGGGAGAGTTAACAATTTCCCGCTTTTGCTCAGCTATTCGTGAATATGCTTACCGCTTGGGTAAACGCTGGTTTTTCTTGTATGGCGAGTTAGTTGGTGCGGATGACGCTATCCATCGCTATACAGGTCCAAACACACCTACCCAAGTTGATAGCAAAACAATCTATTTTGGATTGAACTCAGTCTTAGATTTTCCTCTCTACTGGACTTTGCCTGGTACAATCAAAGGTTTTGGTGCTCCTGGAGATTTAATCAATCGCTACGATGCTTTCAGGGGTCATGCCTTAAGTCGTGGAGAATTGGGTCGCTACCTCGTTACATTCGTTGATAACCATGACCAAATTGGACAAAATGAAAAGCGCAGATTTGCTGCAGATAGTCCAGATGAACAAGTGATTGCAGGTATCGGCTATTTGCTGTGTGCGATAGGAACACCTTGCATTTATTACGGTACGGAACAAGGATTTTCTGGCAAAGGTAATGGAGATGAGTTTATCCGAGAGGCAATGTTTGACCTTAAGGATTCCCAGAAAAACTATCTCAATCAAAAGGGTAAAGTATACCAAGAAATCAGCAAAATCGCCAATCTCTTCAAAACAATAGAAGCTCTGCGCTTTGGTCGGATGTACTTCCGAGAAATCTCAGGTAATGGACGTGATTTTGGCTTACCTCAAGGTCAACCTTGTACCTTAGCTTTTTCTCGCATTTTGGATAGTGAAGAGATTCTGATTGTCTACAACACCTCCACCAAAGAACGACGCAGTGATTTCGTGATTGTAGACAGTACCATCCAAAAAAATGGTGGCACAATGAAGTTTCTTTACGGTAAGGAGGGAAGCGTTACTGTAGAAAAACACCCAGATCCGGGTAATCCATCCTTATTTGTACACATAGATCTTGAACCGATGCAGTTTGTGATTCTGCAACAAACTAGGTAGAAAATGTATCTTCGATAAGGTACTTACCCTCAGGTGCGTTAGCTTAAGCTAACGCACCTGAAAACTATTTATCAAAAATTTTAGACATCATAATTTTTATAATTATAGCAGTCGCCAAGGCTGTTAAAACAAGTTGATTGTAGGGGGCCACAACAGCACGATTTATATATTGATAATTGTCCTAAACGTCCTGTCCGTTGCTATAAATATAATTGTTAGTATAATTTGCTACTGTTACGATATAGCTTAGCAACTGGGTGCATGACGTTATTCCCAGGATTTGACTAAGTAAAGTGTGCAGGAAAACAGCATATAATACTTATAAAAGTATTTTTTTACAAAAAGCAATGCAGAGATTTCTTAAAGATAAAAATCTTCATTTTTAGTAATTATGTTAAAAATTCATCACTTTCTTGATTAAGCTTTCTTCTATTTTTTTTAGAAAAATAGTAAAATAACATACAATTTCAAAATAAACTTTACTGTATATCCCATAAGGGGGAATCATGAGCCGTCCTATAATTCTTGGTATTGTTGGCGATAGTGCTGCTGGGAAAACAACACTGACTAGGGGGATTGCTCAGGTTCTTGGACCGGAGAATGTTACGGTTATTTGTACAGATGATTATCATAAGTACGACCGTAAGCAACGTGCTGAAATTGGTATCACTGCTCTTCATCCTGACTGCAACTATCTCGATATTATGCAGCAACACCTGTCGCAACTTAGGACAGGACAGCCAATTCTCAAACCTGTATACAGCCACAAAACTGGTAGCTTTGAGCCACCAGTTTATATAAAGCCAAATAAATTTGTGATTGTCGAGGGATTACTGGGTTATTCTACCCGTGGTGCTCGTGACTCCTATGATGTGAAAGTTTATCTTGCTCCCCCTGAATCTGTGCGTGCTCAGTGGAAAGTCAAGCGGGATACGCAAAAACGAGGGTACACAGAAGAACAAGTGCTTGAAGAACTTAGAAAACGTGAACCAGATTCTGACCAATTTATCCGTCCACAACGGCAATGGTCAGATATTGTGGTGAGTTTTTACCCTCCAAATGACGAAGTGGAGCAAATTAATGGACACCTAAATGTACGTTTGGTACTGCGTCCGACAATTCCTCATCCAGATTTTCTCCAGATTATTAACTACGGCAATGGTAATTTAGAGCCAGCAATCCGCTTGGGATTAGATCGGGATATGAGCAAACCAGTTGATGTTCTGGAAGTAGATGGTCATGCCACTTTGGAACAGGTCAATAAGTTAGAACATATTATTTGTGGTGATATGCCTCATCTTAAGAGTATATGCGATCGCGAAGGAAACCCAGAACTGGGCAAAGTCGCTGGTACAACAGGAGAAACAATCCAAAGTTACCCGCTTGCCCTCACCCAACTCTTAATAACGTATCATATGCTCAAAGCAACACAAAGTTTTCAGTAATATTTCGTAGTTTTTGCAAAAAAAAACCATAAAATTAAATATTCTGTCAAATCTTTAGATGTTTTCAGAATTACAGGGAATAACTAGGAATAAGTCTATATATGATGATTTTTCCCTTGTATATAGTCTATGACTTATAGCCTGAGAATTGCCGATATACCTGTGACTGAGCGTCCGCGTGAGCGGCTGTTAACTCATGGTCCAAAAATTTTAGCCACAGCCGAGTTAATAGCAATTCTGCTAGGTACTGGTCAAGGACACGGAAAACTTTCTGCCGTGGGTCTAGGGCAATATATTTTACAGCAACTGAGCAAATACCAGCGAGACCCCTTAGCAGTTTTGCGAGATGTCAGCGCCGCTGAGTTGATGCAAATTCCAGGTGTAGGTCCAGCAAAAGCGACGACTGTCTTGGCGGCGATTGAACTAGGGAAACGAGCCTTTCAATCCCGTCCAGGAGAACGCACGTTAATTGATAGTCCCGCAGCTGCGGCGGCGGCTTTGAGTCAAGATTTAATGTGGCAAAATCAGGAGCGTTTCGCGGTGTTATTGTTAGATGTGAAGAATCGCCTGCTTGGAACGCAAGTGATTACCATTGGTACAGCTACGGAAACCTTAGCCCCTCCTCGGGAAATTTTCCGTGAAGTGATTCGCCAAGGAGCAACACGAGTTATAGTGGCACATAATCATCCGTCCGGAAATGTGGAACCGAGTCAAGAAGATATTGAATTGACACGACAGTTGTTAATGGGAGGGCAATTTTTAGCTATTCCTGTTTTGGATCATCTGATTTTAGGCGATGGTAATCATCAAAGTTTGCGAGAGATCACAACATTATGGGAGGATTATCCGCAGGGAGATTAGATTTTTTGGAAAAATTTGGTTTAGGGTTCTTTAGAACGGCAGATGCACACACCCTCACGCAGATGAGTACAGATCATTTATCTGCGTGTATCTGTCTTTATTTATGGTTTCATAATTAGAGAACAATTATCTGATTGTTGGTAATTATCAATTAAGCTAACGTGATTTATTTTGTAGTCGTTAATTATTATTCTACTAATCTCATTACTAAACTGATTAGTTCTCTCCCGAGTTATGACAGTCATGAGTATAAAGTGGTTATCGTTAATAACTCTCCCGATGACTACTCTATATATAATCTGAAAAATCAACAATATGTACTTGTCTTTAATGCTGAGGGTAATCTCGGCTTTGGTGGTGGTTGCAATTTAGGGCTGAAATGGGTTTATACCCAAGATTCTCAAGGAATTGTCTGGATAATTAATCCAGATGCTTATTTTGTAGAAAATATTATAGATAAAGTTCCGTTATTCTTTGAAAGTCATCCCAATATTTCTCTGCTTGGAACAATTGTTCATACTCCTACAGGTGAAGTTTGGTTTGCAGGTGGTAGCTTTATTCTCTCAACAGGAGCAATTGTCACTCAAGATTTGTTGACTCATACAGATACAGATTACGTGGCTTGCGATTGGATTACAGGTTGTAGCTTGATTGTTAATCTTCGGAATTTTGATGAGTGTCCTCAGTTTGATCCTGCTTACTTTCTCTACTATGAAGATTTTGACTTTTGCCGACGTTATGCCAATCAGGGACATTTGATAGCAGTAACTAAGCAGTTTGGTGTCATACATCAGCCCTCTTCAATTACAAATAAATATGTTTTTAGAAAAATTAAAAATAGTACTTATGGTTATTTGTTATCTTTAGATAGATATACCAATGAATGGATTGTCAAAATTAGGTTGCTTCGCTTGATTTCTTATGCTCTGGTTTTAATGTTTGTCAAACCTCAAGTAGCTTTTGGCAAATTTGCTGGTGTGTTAATGTATTGGAGGCGTTAAGCGTTTGCGTAGCGCCCCCTTAGGGGCTAGCTCTACCGTTTGCGCAGCGCCCCTTTTAGGGGCTAGATAATCGCTTGCTTAAAGCTCTTTCTCTAATGCTAGGCTAAGGTCATAGCGTAAAATTCAAAAACCCACAGACTCGTGTTATGGTTGTACAGATTACACCCCGTCTTTACTCGATAGAGGAGTATTTTGCACTTGAGGAAAACACCAATTACCGCACCGAATACCGTGATGGAGAAATTGTTCCCATGACAGGTGGTTCGATTAACCATAATCAAATCGTTGTTAACTTAATAGTGACTCTTGCCCTTAGCCTGACACTCAAAGAGCAAAATTACCACATTTATGCTAATGACCTAGGCTTGTGGATTCCTCGTTATCGCCAATATGTGTATCCAGATATCTTAATTATCAAAGGTGAACCTATTTTTGAGGAAGGACGTACTGACACTATACTTAATCCCTGCATTATCTTTGAAGTTTTCTCTAAATCTAGTAGTAGCCGGGATCGGGGTGATAAATTCACATACTATCGTTCTATTCCTCATTTTCAAGAATACATTCTTATTAATCAATATCAAGCCCATCTTGAGCAGTTTAGTAAAACCCCAGAAAATAACTGGCTATTTAGTGAGTCTGATGCTGAGGATGGAGTTTTGACTTTAACTTCGGCTAATTGTCAAATTTCACACCGTCAGATTTATGAGCGGGTTAATTTTAGTATAAATGACTAATATATTATTTAACCTATCCATTGTTTTTTCTCAACCTACAGGTATAAGCAACTATGCAAAACATCTTTTTCCTTTTTTAAAAACTCTTAACCCCACCCTCTTAACTGCTCAAAATTACCCGCAATTTAACTGTTATTCTATACCAGATAATCTAACTCCTGCACAAGGAACCAAAGGACATTTTGATCGCCTTGTGTGGACACAATTTAAACTGCCAAAAATCTATAAAAAGCTGAAATCCCAACTTATCTTTTCTCCACTTCCAGAAGCCCCACTTTATAGCAACTGTCGTTTTGTCGTGATGGTTCACGACTTAATACCGTTGCGCTTTCCCAAACTTTTGTCACCGCTAACACAATACTCGCGGTACTACATTCCTCAAGTTCTTGCCCAAGCCAAACATATCATCTGCAACTCTCACGCTACAGCAAAAGATATCATCGACTTCTATCACATCAGCGCCAGCAAAATCACTGCTATTCCCCTGGCACACGACGCCAATCATTTTCGCCCAATTCATTTAGATCATAGCGGACTAGATAGCCAACCAACAACACCCTATTTTCTCTACATTGGGCGACACGATCCCTATAAGAACCTGCACAGACTCATTAGCGCCTTTGCAGTATCATCTCACAATCGAGATTATGAATTGTGGTTAGCAGGACCACAAGATAAACGCTTTACTCCTTTGTTGCAAAGGCAAGTTCAGGAATTGGGAATCACCGATAAAGTGAAATTCCTTAACTATGTTCCTTACAACGAATTGCCCAAAATTATTAGTAGTGCGATCGCCCTCGTCTTCCCCAGTCTTTGGGAGGGTTTTGGTTTCCCAGTTCTCGAAGCAATGGCTTGCGGCACTCCCGTGATCACCTCCAATCTCTCATCTTTACCAGAAGTGGTTGGTGAGGCAGCTCTTCTCATCAATCCTTATAATGTTGATGAAATGACTCAAGCGATGCAAACTATTGCAACTGATTCAGCATTGCGTCAACATCTTTCGACTCAAAGCATAAACAGGGCTAGTCAATTCAGTTGGGAAAAAACAGGACTTGCTACTGTCGAAGTTTTATCAGGCTACGTTTGAGATCCATTGGTCAACTTTTTGTTAATGCGTAAATCCTAAATACATCGATATCGATAAAAACGCCTTAAATTCAGTACTTGCAGGACAAGCGAATCATCAGCCCATTGAAAACCTTTACCAGACATACGTTTTGGCTGATTATGAGCCTATTTTTTACAAAGTCCTATGAAATCACTTCATCAAGAGTTTAATAGCTACTTAATAAAAGATTAATTAATGTATAAGAAGTGACATAAAAAAATAGTTTAGTAACATTAAAATAACTGGTAAAAAAATGAGAAGATACTCAAGAGAAAAAATAGCCAGTTAATAAGCCTGTTTTTGAATTTTGGTCAGAAAATAATTTCTAACCCTCATTTTGAGATAATTTTGCTATAAGAGCATAAAAATAACAACTATACAGTGTGTCTTCCCCTAATATTATGATTCTGCTTAAGGTTCAGGATAGGTATGAGAATATTCTCCGAAAATATAAAAAAGGGGGAGAATTACTGACATGAAGCAATTCAAGATTCATAGAAAACGCGGAATTATCCTGACTCCTACAGGATTGAAGAGACTACAAGAAGCGATTATAGCTGTAGAAAAGGTGGAGAATCACGGCGATCGCCTGACTCTAGACGAACTGAGCGATCGCACAAATGTTTCTACCAAAACACTGAGCCGATTGTGGTCTTTGGATACAGGTGTAGACCAAAAAACTCTGAAACTGTGCTTTAGCACTTTTAACCTGGAATTACGCCGCTCAGATTATATAATTCTCAATGAACATGATAATACTGAAACTTCGCAAGCGCTCTCGCTGAGCTTAGATACAAAAAAAGTAAGTTCGTCCCAGTCTTTATCTGTAAACTCATTTGTTGACGAACACGATGACCAACCTGAAAATCTTTGGTCATACCCGGATGGACCGGTACCTCTGGATTCTCCTTTATATATCGAACGTCCCCCAATAGAGGAACTAGTTTATCAGGAAATCACTCAACCGGGCTGCGTGATTCGGATTCGCGCCGCCAGACAAATGGGTAAAAGTTCTCTCGTACTGCGGTTATTAGCCTTTGCACACAAGCGTGGGTATCGCACAGTGAATCTGAATTGCAACCAGATTGATTCCCAGTGTCTGACTGATTTAAATAAGCTGTTACGTTGTCTTTGCTGGCGAGTTGCAATACAATTAGACATTGACCCCCAACTCAATGACAAATGGGATGAGGAAGTTGGTTGTAAGTTGAATAGCAGCTTTTACTTCCAGAATTATTTGCTCAACCAGAGTCAAAGTCCAGTGGTTTTGGTATTTAACGAAGTTGACCGCTTTTTTGAACATCCTCAGATTTGTGACGAGTTTTTTGCCTTGTTGCGTTCGTGGTGCGAGGAAGCACGACAAAATCCCAATTGGCAAAAGTTGAGGTTAGTAGTGGTTTACTCTACACAAGAGTATGTCACCCTGGATATCAACCGCTCTCCATTTAATATTGGACTACCTATTCGTCTTGTGGAATTTACTCACCCGCAGGTAATAGACTTAGCTAAGCAATATGGGCTAGACTGGAGTACTGGAAAAGAATCTGGCTCACTAATATCACTTGTGGGAGGTCATCCGGCACTGATTCAGCTTACTCTGTATTATATTCGTTGTCAGGAAATGACTTTAGAAGAACTGATAGAGGAAGCTCTAGCCAACGGTGGCATTTACCGTTATCATTTATGGCGACACTGGATAAAACTACAAGAAAATCCTGAGTTGGCTAAGACTTATGCTGAACTAGTAACGGCAAAGCAAGCTATTTATGTTAATCCTATTGAAGCTTATAAACTTGAAAGTTTGGGATTAATTCGCTTTGAGGGCGATCGCATTCTCCCGCGTTGCGAACTCTACCGGGCTTACTTTGAAAAACAATTAGCGGCAGCGACAACTCGAATTTAACCAATTAATAGTTATCAATTATCAGTTATCAGGGAGCATCCTAATGGATGATTACTCTTCCTTGGTGAACCACATGGTTTCAAACGTCGTTAAAGATCCTAACATTGAGCCGCCAATCCAAGCAAAATCCTTCCTCTGGGGAGGGGCAACGACAATTGTTTAACAAAATTCAAGAATCAAGGAGATTTTCACGCTTACAAATCTCCTTGATTGTGGGATAATGTTGCCTGCCTTTAGATGTTTAGAATTACCAAAGATTGCTGTCCGACAATACATACTCTCGCTTTTATGGTGGAAACACAAGGACAGATAAGACAGTTAAGTAGACAGTTAAAAAGAATTTAATAACCTACAATTAGACAGTTAAGACAGTTAAGAGAATACAGGAGCAAATTTCAGAAATGGTGAGATAATAGTTGCAGACACCACACGAAAATACTCAGTTTTGGGCTCCTTTTATACAGCTTGTGCTTACGCTTCACTTTGAAAAAGCTAATTTTAATAGCACTTTGAGATGAGATATCAAGTTGGTGGCAGCCTTCACAGTAACGATCCCACATATGTCGTGCGTCAGGCAGACGAAAAACTTTATGCCAGTCTGAAAGCTGGTGATTTTTGTTATGTCTTAAATTCTCGCCAGATGGGCAAGTCATCCTTATTACAGCGCATAAGTTATCGTCTCAGACAAGAAGGGCATCGCTGTGCTTACTTGGATGTCACCCGATTGGGTAGCGAAAATACCACACTGGAACAATGGTACAAAGGTATCATTGTCGGCTTGTTTTACGACTTAAATCTGGCAGAACACGTCAACTTTAAGCAATGGTGGGATATGCAAGCGGGTATTTCCCCAGTGCAAAAACTAGACCAATTTGTTGAAGGAGTTTTGCTGCCAAATGTTCAAAGCGAACGGATTTTCATCTTTATTGATGAAATTGACAGTTTCTTGAGTTTGAGTTTTCCTGTCAGTGACTTTTTTGCGTGGATTCGTCATTGCTATAATCAGCAGGCACATGACCCCAAATTCCAACGCTTGGGATTTACACTGTTTGGAGTAGCCAGTCCATCAGATCTGATTGCCGACAAACGGCGGACACCGTTTAACATTGGGACAGCGATTGAATTGTATGGCTTTCAACTACATGAAGCAACACCATTGCTCAAAGGGTTAGAGGAAGTCGTCAGCCAAAGCGAAGACGTGCTGCAGGAAATAATTTACTGGAGTGGGGGACAGCCATTTCTGACTCAAAAACTTTGTCAGTTAATTATCCATACTGCCTTAAAGACACCAAACCGCACAATTGATTTAGCGCCAAAAACTACAGCATATTGGGTAGAAGAATTAGTGCTACAGGACATCATCCAACACTGGGAAGCAAAAGACGAACCTGAACACCTGCGCACGATTCGCGATCGCCTCCTTTTCAACGAACAACGCGCAGGAAGGTTATTGGGTTTATATCAGCAAGTGTTGCAAGCAGAAGAGAATCAAACATCTGGCGTAGCTACCGATGATAGTCGAGAACAGACAGAACTTTTATTATCCGGATTAGTTGAGAAACACAACGGCTATCTCAAAATTAAAAATCCCATCTACCGCAGTGTCTTCAATTCTGAATGGGTACTAAAACAGTTAGACAATCTGCGTCCTTACTCTCAAGCATTCAATGCATGGGTCATATCAGGATATCAAGATGAATCACGTCTGCTGCGGGGGCAAGCGTTACAAGAAGTTTTAGACTGGAGTGGGCGCAAAAGTCTCAGCGATTTGGATTATCGATTTTTAGCCGCCAGCCAGGAACTGGAACGTGGGGAAACTGAGCAAAGACTGAAAGCTGAGCGGTTGAGAGAAACAGAAGCACGATTAGCGAGTGAGCGAAAAAGTGCCCGTCGTCAGAGGCAATTACTGGCAGTAGTGAGTCTAGCTCTGATAGTTTCTACGGTGTTAGGAGTAGTGACGCTTATTGCCTACCGTGAATCTACTTTAAATGAAGTTCGGGTAACAGCTGTTGCCTCCAACGCAAACTTTGCCTCAAACCAGCATCTTGATGCGTTGGTGCAAGCGATTCAAGCACGCACAAAATTTCAACGGCTCTGGCTACTCGATCCATCAACGAAATCGGTGTTAGATCAGCAAACGCACAAGGTGCTAGAACAAGCAATCTATGGCGCAGATGAGGTAAATAGTATAGTAGCGCACCAGGGAGGAGCCTTAGCCCTTGACCTGAGCAAGGATGGAAAGTGGATTGCTAGCGGTGGTATGGACCGAACCGTTCGGCTTTGGAAACGTGATGGAACCCTAGTTCACATCTTACGCCACAATAGTACCATATATGGTGTTCAATTCAGCCCGGATAGCCAACGGGTTGCTACGGCTGGGGTAGATGGCTTGGTGAGACTTTGGTCAGTGGATGGTACCCCATTGGCAACAATGAAAGGACACACGGCTGCTGTTTGGAAAGTATCATTTAGCCCGGATGGACAGATAATTGCATCTGCCAGTGGGGATCAGACAATAAAGTTGTGGAAGTTAGATGGCACCTTGATCAAAACGCTAAAGGGACATAAGGCAGCCGCTTGGAGATTAGCGTTTAGTCCCGATGGAGAGATTATGGCATCTTGTAGTGTGGATGGTACCATTAAGTTCTGGAGCCGAGAGGGTAACCTGATCCGAACCATACCAGTAGGCAAGACAGCAGTTTGGGCGATAGCCTTCAGCCCCGATGGGCAAACCCTGGTCACTGGCAGCGCTGACAAGCTTGTCAGGCTGTGGAGCCGGGAAGGAAAGTTACTCAAAACTTTTGTGGGGCACACAGCAGAGGTTTATCAAGTAGTGTTTAGCCCTCAGGAGCAGACTATTGCCTCAGCAAGTGCTGATAAAACCGTGAAACTTTGGTGGCCAGACGGCACTCTGCGAAGAACCTTACTCGGGCATCGCTCGCCGGTTCAAGCAATTGCACTCAGTTCTGATGGTCAGATGATTGCCTCTGGCAGCTATGACGGTACAGTCAAGCTCTGGAAAGACTCGCCTTTTTTACATCCCCTGTACGGTCATCAAGATGTGGTTTGGGGAGTTGTCTATGCTCCGGGCACCCGATCCAATGAGTCTCTCCTTGCTAGTGTTGCGGGGCAAGAAATTAAGTTATGGCGAGCAGATGGATCTTTAGTTAAGACCGTTGTGTTAGATACGAGTCAGTTGTATTATGCTGCCTTTAGTCCAGATCGGCAGACTCTTGCATTAGCAAGTGCCAGTAGCGATATAAAACTCCTCAACCTTGCGAATAACAAAACTGCGATTCTGCGCGGTCACAATGGTGCAATCTTAGCACTAGCGTATAGCCCTAATGGGCAATTTCTAGTGTCGGGAGGTGACGACCGTACCATCAAACTCTGGAAAAGTAACGCTTCTTTTAACTTTCAACTGAGTCAAACAATCCAGGCACATTCTGCGCGCATTTGGGATCTTGTTTTTAGTCCCGATGGTCAGTTCATGGCCTCCACCAGCGCTGACGGTACAGTCAAGCTATGGACTTGGAAAGATGTTAACCACCAAGCCCTCCAGCTTAACAAAACCCTCAAAAGACACAAGAGTGCCATTTGGGGGCTTGCTATCAGCCCCGATAGCCAACACATCGTCTCTGCCGGACGCGATGGTCAACTGGTGCTGTGGAATCGCAACGGTAAACTCGTTCAAGCTTTTGAAGGGGCAAGCATTGGCTTAACGCAAGTTGCCTTCAGTCCGGATGGGCAAACAATTGCCGCAGGCATTTTGGACAACACGATCAAGATTTGGACACTAAAGGGCACTTTGCTTGCAACCCTCAGTGGGCACAACGGAGGTGTGGTATCTGTTGGTTTCAGTCCGGATGGCAAAACCTTGGTATCTGGCAGCTATGACCAGACAGCGATTGTGTGGGATTTACAACAGATTCTCCATGTCGATTTACTGAAATATGGCTGTGAGTGGGTGCGGGATTATTTGAAAACTAATGCAGCAGTGGAGGACGCCCTTAGCAAAGTTGCGATCCAGAAGGATTGCTTTCTGTGCAAATGATACTTGATATTCCTTATGGTCCCACCGCACCCGAGTAAACCAAACCGCGTTGCATATCCATTGTTAAAATTGTACCATCCCGAATCACTTGAGTTGCCTTCTTCACACCGACGATAACTGGCACACCTAGACGTAAACCAATGACTGCTGCGTGACTGGTGAGACTTTCTTCTTCAGTAATAATACCGCTAGCTTTGCGAATTGCCTCAACAAAATCAGCACTGGTACCAGAAGCAACCAAAATTTCTCCGTGATGAAAGTTACTAGCATCAACACCAGTGTACACGACCCGTGCGCGACCACTGACAGAACCTTGTCCCAGTCCAATTCCCTGACCGAGTACCGCCGTCACAACTTCTACTTTAATTAAATCTGTTGAGCCGGAAATCCCTTGGAGAGTGCCAGCAGTCATCACAACTAAATCGCCCTGAGATAAGAATTCTCTTTCTTGAGCGACGTTAATAGCTGCTTGGAATGTCTGACCTGTGGAAGGCAGTTCTAACATCAACAACGGCTTGACTCCCCAGACAAGTTGTAACTGTCGAGCGACATTCACATGAGGTGTTACTGCTAGAATCGGTGTTTTAGGACGAAACTTGGAGACATTGCGTGCTGTTGCTCCTGATTGCGTCAGAGTCATAATTGCTGCGGCTCCTAGCTGTTCTGCAATTTGACCGACAGCTTGGCTGATGGCATTAGGAATGGAATGTTTGGTGTCTCTCGCCTGACTGGCGTTTGTGTTCAGCCACACCTCTTGTTCCATACGTTCGGCAATTCGTGCCATCGTTGCTACAGCTTCCACTGGGTAATTACCTACAGCTGTTTCGTTCGAGAGCATCACCGCATCTGTACCGTCTAAAATCGCATTTGCGACATCGGACACTTCTGCACGAGTCGGACGGGGGTTGTTAACCATGCTGTCTAACATCTGGGTGGCGGTGATGATGGGAATTCCCAAGCGATTAGCGGTTGCAATCAGCCGCTTTTGTAGTACAGGAACATCCTCTGCTGGTAATTCTACGCCCAAGTCACCTCTTGCCACCATAACGCCATCGCACAAACTCAGAACAGCTTCCATTTGTTCTATGGCTTCGTGCTTCTCAATTTTGGCAATGACTGGTACTTGTTTACCCGTACTGGAAATGAGTTCTTTAATTTCTATCATGTCTAGGGGATTGCGGACAAAGGAAAGTGCGATCCAGTCCACACCCTGATCCAAACCGAACATGAGATCTTCTCGGTCTTTTTCGGTCATTGCTTTAACAGATAGATAAACTCCGGGAAAGTTCACCCCTTTATTATTTGAAAGCGTTCCTCCTACGGTAACGCGACAGTGCAAATCTCCTTTTTCGCGGTTAATCTCCTCTACTACCATTTCTACACGCCCATCATCAAGGAGAATTCTTGCTCCTGCGGGGACTTCGTCTGCTAAATAATCGTACGTGACGCAGCTAATATCTTGTGTACCAACAACCGGACGATTGGTTAAGGTGAAGCGATCGCCCTTCATCACGACTATAGATCCGTTTTCAAACTTTCCCAGGCGAATTTTTGGTCCTTGCAAGTCTTGAAGGATAGCTACCGGTTGATTCAGTTCAAAGGCGGTTTGCCGAATGAGACGAATATTACGCTGATGGTCAGCATGAGTACCGTGAGAGAAGTTTAGCCGCAACGTTGTCGCACCAGCTTCAATAATAGCTTTGAGCATTTCTGGGCTGCTGGTGGCAGGTCCAATCGTAGCAACAATTTTTGTTCGGCGTACAGAATCTTTTAATTGCATAAAAGCTAAATCAAGGGAGCTACTCTGGGAATTATCCTAAATCAGGAAGCACCAGTTGTCTGTTGTTGGTGAGTCAATCAATCATTGTCGCACACTCACCTGTCGGGGACTGTGGGTTGCAGTTGATTTCATCAATACTCGATACTTACGAGCGTAGTACTCCATTGTTTCCCACTACACGCAAGTTTGTTTTTCGTCATTTTGCATTGCAAAACTTCACTTTCCTTATAAAAAAGTGGCATCATCTAAATACTATATCTCGTTAAAGTAACAAGGAGTTCATAATGCTGACGTCGGAGGCAAAGAAGCCACTGACAGTTCCGCCAAAGGAATTTTTAGCGCCTCCGGGTGATTTTAATCCGACGCTGCTGATGTTTTTAGCAGCTGTGGCAATTCTTGTATTATCCAATTTTGGTTACTGGGTCTGGCAATGGTCACACTGGTTATGTTTTGGTGCAAATACCATTGCTTTGCACCTTGCAGGAACTGTGATTCACGACGCCTGCCACCAATCTGCCCATCGTAACCGAGTCATTAACGCCATGTTAGGACATGGCAGTGCTTTAATGCTAGCTTTTGCTTTTCCCGTATTTACACGGGTACATTTGCAGCATCATGCCCATGTCAACCATCCAGAAGACGACCCAGATCATTATGTTTCAACAGGTGGTCCACTTTGGCTGATTGCGGTTCGCTTTTTATACCACGAAGTCTTTTTCTTTAAACGGCAACTTTGGCGTAAATATGAGCTACTGGAATGGTTTATCAGTCGCTTGATTGTGATTTCAATCGTTTATATCTCAGTTCAGTATCACTTTTTGGGTTATATTCTCAATTTTTGGTTCATTCCAGCATTTATCGTGGGGATAGCACTCGGTTTATTTTTTGATTATTTTCCGCATCGTCCCTTTGCTGAACGCGATCGCTGGAAAAATGCTCGCGTCTATCCCCATCCAATTCTCAATCTCCTGATTATGGGTCAGAATTACCATTTAATTCACCATTTATGGCCTTCCATTCCTTGGTATAATTACCAGCCCACATATTATCTCATGAAGCCTCTTTTAGATCAAAAAGGCTGCTATCAATCTATAGGTCTTCTACAAAAGAAGGACTTTTTTGAATTTGTTTATGACATTTTTTTAGGAATTCGGTTTCATCAGCACAAATCAACAAAAAAGGAGTAATTAAGTAGGTCAACTTAATTAAATATTATGACGGCAGTTAAAACTGCCGTGTCGCATTTCCACCCCGATATAAATGCCGCCTATCTGTTAATTCATTAAATTTCTTGACAGATGGCTTCGGGGCTTCCATGCTCCCGCGTGAATCACCGTGACCTCCTGAGTGCAGCTTTGCTTCAACTGTGTCACAAAAGCGAAATCGCCTCAGTACGCTCTGAACGAAACTTAAACTTACACTAAACCGTTTCGCCAGTTGTCGTTGAGAGCCTTCTTCATTGTTGTAAGCATCAATAATTTTTTGGCGTAGCTCGGTGGAGTAAGTTTTCATTTGATACATATTTATACAGTGGATTCTCTCACACTATATTTCACTCAAGTGAAAACGGCTATCATCACGCTGATTCTACTCGCTCATCAACTAAAAGTTGATGATAGTCGGGAATCGCGTTTTTTGTGTTAGGCTATTATCCCACGTCTGACAGGCAAAGGGAGCGTGGAATAAATAGCCATCAAGCTAAACTACAGTAATAAAGTACTCACAAAGTCACATCGCAAGTCTTGTTGTTACCTACCCCAACAACAGAAGATGATTGAGTAATATCGCCGCCAGCACTTCCATTAAAGAGGTTAGTATTAGGAGTGCGGGGATTGTAGCTACTGGTGTCAATTGTCAATGGGTTGGGGAAGGCGTAAGCAATGTTCTCCCAAGGCACAAACTTAAAGTTTGTGTTGACGTTTTCACCATCGACAATCTTCGCAGGGAGATTTCTGCCATCCTGAGTAATAAACACACCATAGGGGAAGTTGGCACCCAATGGTACGTTGGTAACATCCGCACCATCTGATTCTTGAACGCTGTCAATTGCTCCATTGTTACCAACACCAAAACGACCCACGAAGTCATTTTGACCCTGACGATTATAAACTGCAAAGGTGCTGTCACCTTGGCTAGAAGCTAGCAGGTAACCTGTACCATCTTTAGCATAATAGATGGAAAGTCCTTCCACATCGTCTTCCACATAGCTGCCGCCTAAGTCTTTAACTTTATCAATCAACGTACCAGTTGTCCCACCGTTTGGTTCTGCTTGATACTTCCAAATTCCTACATCTTCCTGACCGATGTAGAGGAAGCCAAGTTCTTGGTCTGCCACTGTTCCCTCAAGTTGGGCATCACGTCCAGCCGTCGTCGGTACTGTAAAATTACGTACTCTTTCAGCACCAATCTTACCATTACCTGCGTCAATCAATTTGTACTGTGCGACATCTCCAGTTTCTCTACGATTGGCAAAGACGTAGTAATCATCTGTTACTGGACTATGGTACAAAGCAATACCATAAGCACTCCGCGATGATGGTGAGTAGGGAGGTTCAAAGGGTAAGGATTGGAATAAAGTACCAATGCTACTATCTGTGATATCTTCCAGGTATTGACCGGAGACATTGGCAGAGGGATTGATTTTGAAGATAGCCAGTTTATCGTTGTTCCGGTCTGTGGCGACGGCAATATCAACAGAATCACCGCCTAACTTAAAGCCATATTGCAGGTCAATATTGTTGTAACGGATATTACCTGGGTTAAATTCTTGTAACAGATTACCAGACAAGTCATAAACTCGTAAGCCTGCATTTTTGACTGCTGTGAGTACTAAGCTTTGTTCTGGATTAGAGGAATTTACGTAGATAGCGGGGTCATCCGCATCGGCGCGTTGATCACGTGGTAAATTTGGGTCATTCAACAAGTCAGGACGGGTTTCTACTGTAGGTGCTACAGTAGGAACTAAATCTGCACCCAAACCGAGAATTTGAGTAAATTGAGTCTGGCTAAAGTTGTTGTCACTCACTAAAACGATCGACTGACGACCATCATCCAGTTTTGGACCAAAGGCAATGCCTTCAATATTATCAGTACCTGTAGGTAAGTTGAGTGAGTTCAGGTTTAACAGTAAACGCTTCTCGGCAGGTTTAATATCTGCTAGTTGTTCAGCACTGAGATTATTCAGAGAATCGTAAGACTTGATGTCAGTTGCTCCTTGCAAGCTGACTTCGTAGATTTTGATGGTATTTCCAACCCCTGCGGAGAAAGAGCGCTCTAATGCTAGTAGTGTACCTCGGTTATCAAGTGCGAGTAAATCTACTAAGCCATTATCACCTGAGCCAGTGGTAGGGTTTGGTGTTGCGGCAACTGCATCAGTATTATAAAGATATTCCTTCTCTGGTTGTCCGCTTACTAAGTTATATTGCAGAATACGAGAACGGCTTCCATCGGTGAGTGTAGCAATAGAACCATCTTGGAACAGAGCGTTTTCTGTTGCTATGTATAAGGTCTTTTGGTTAGGCGTAATGGTGAGACTTTCAAATGCCAAGTTGTTGCGAACACCTGATAGTTGAGTATCGCCAGCATCGATAACACCATTTCCATTAGTATCTTGTACAACGGGAAGAAACTTGCTGGGAACAGGTAGAGAACGTACTTGCTGTCCTGTGGTTAGAGAAAATTCATTGACAAAAGGATTTGTCACTCGACCTGCACTGACGTTAACCTCTCCTTCAGAAGAAATGAATACCGTATTATTTTTGGTTAAAGCAATGCCCTCAGGGTCGAGACTGTTGAGTAAGAACTCTTTTCCATTCTCATCCTTGAGGGTAGTTACATCTGTAAATGTGGCACTCAAGTCAGTTTTTTGAGGAGACGGAGTTTCTAGGGTAAATGTGTAAAAGCGGGCGGGAGCAATTTGGGAGCGGTCATCTGAGATAGTATAGAAGCGATTATTTGCTGCATCGTATGTAACTCCCGACAGTCCGCCAACGGGAGTTTCTTTTCCATCCACGGTTCCAGCAGTACCATTGGGGACAAAGCTGGTGGGGAAGATTGTTTGTCCGAAAAAGTCTACATCAGGAATTGTCTTACCTGGTTCTGTGGGTGGTACCTGTAAATCAGCCCATACCAAGCGATGGTCAGAACTTGGTAAACCACCAGGTAAGCTAGAGTCGTAAGTACCCACCAGTGGGAACAGTGGATCGGTGACTAACTCACCTTCGGCGCTGGGGTTTAGAGAAGCATTGAACTGTGAAAAGGGGACTGTGTTAGTGGTTACCATAATATTCGTCTGAATAAGCATCAACTGCAAAGACAAGCTTTAGATTTGGGACAATAAGCGATGTACAAACAACAAAATTGCGCATTCCTTCTATGAAGAAGCGCAGATTCTCAAATGATTACCATCGCTATTTGTATTAATTTCTATTCAGCATCATCAAATTATCTTAGTTACATTAAGAAGTAGATAGCAAAAGGTTAAGACATCAGTAAACTTGTAACGGTCTTTACCTCTTTTGTGAATTAATTTGCGGGATGTGGGTTCCCGAGATAAAAGATACATCCCGACTTCTATAAGATGTCGGGGATCTTGTTTGGTTTTTCACGAACGATTTAAAACTGCGATAGATTGAGTGAAGTTTTATAATCTTGGACTTTGCTATTGCGAATCAGTTGATGCTCTTTTCTCCAGGTTTGAGGAGGGACACCGTTATGTTGACGAAACTGGCGGGAAAAATGACACGCATTTTGATAGCCGAGTCCTAAAGCAATTTGCTCGATTGTTTGGTTAGTATCTTGGAGTAAAGAACGTGCTGCTGACATCCGGCGCTTGACAATCCAGTTGTTAACTGTTTCTCCTGTGATTTTTCCAACTCTGTTAGTCAAGTAAGCCGAAGAGTAACCAACTGCTTCAGCTACGTCACACAGAGTGATACCTTGGTCATAATTTGCCTCTATATAGTCGAAAACTTCTTTGAGTTGCGGTATGGAAGGAAAGATAGATTCTGAGTCCACTGATGAAGTTGTGTCTGTTGCGACTGGTGCTGAAAAATTCTGCCAGCAAACAGTGTACCAGTGCTCCATAAGTTTCGTCTGCTTTTCTAATCTGACTGCTATGGCTTTCAGTAACTGCTGTACTGTACAAGGCTTGGTAATATAGTCATCTGCTCCCAATTCCATGCCTTTGCGAAGAGATTCGTTACCAGCGCTACCAGTGAGAAAAATAAAGGGTATAATTGCAGTCACAGGATCTTGACGCAGCGTTCTGAGAACCCCAAAGCCATCCATATCGGGCATCATAATATCGCAAATCACTAAATCAGGTAGATGCTCTTGTGCTTTTTGGATGCCAGTAGTACCATTTTCAGCATCTATGGTGTCGAAACCTTCCGCCTCAAGACCGTCTAAAAACATTTTACGGCTCATGGCATTATCTTCAATAATCAGTATTTTTTTTGGCGATTTGTTTATCATGTCCAATTGGTAGATTTTGATGTCTTTTAGCTAAGAGTTAAGAGCTAACCGATGGTAGATTGACAGTAAAAGTAGTGCCAAAACCAACCACACTTTCCACGGTGATTTCACCGCCATGTAGATCTACGAGAGTTTTTACAATCGATAGACCCAATCCAGTTCCTGGTATACTGTCAATATTGCTGCCACGATAAAATGGCTCGAATATTTGTTGTTGATCGACTACCGGAATACCAATACCTGAATCTTTAATTTGAAAAATTGCTTTTTCTTTTTCACAGCAAAGTTTAAAAGTCACCGCGCTACTACTTGGTGAATACTTGATAGCATTCGAGAGTAAGTTAGTTAATATATGCTGTAGGAGTTTTGGATCTAAATAAGCAGTACAGCAGTTACCTTGGCTAAGAAAGTTGATAGCTTTTTGGTTACCGTTTGCTATCTGTAGCTGTGCTACGATATCTGTGCAAAACCTCTCCAGGTTGAGTTGTCTAGGGTCACACTCTAGTCTTGCAGATTCTGCCTGACCGTATAATAGAATTTCATCTAATAATTCACTAATTTGCTGAACAGCAACTTGAATCAAATCCAGATACGAACGATTTTTTTCTTCAGTCCATTGGTGAAGATGACGCCTGAGTAAATCAGCAGAGAATGAGACAATGTTGAGCGGAGTGCGGAATTGATGGCAAAACATAGAGACAAAGCGTTCTCTGAGTTCGCTTAGTCGTTTTGCCTGCTCAAGAGCTTGACGAACCTCTGATTCTGCCTGCTTATAATCTGTAATATCAATCGCTGTTACTAATTCAACTGACTGACTTGCAAAATCCAGCACTCCATCCAATACTCCCACTGTACAAGCTAGCCAGCGCACCACACCGTTTTTTGTCAGAATCTGCATCTCCTGATATTCATAGCAACCTGTTCCATCGTGCTTGTCAACCTGCCTGAGCTTTTTGTCTTTTATAAGTCGGTCTATCTTAAAGTTATTGAGCAATTCTTTTGTTGGATAACCAGTCAGTTCCTGTGCAGCAGGATTGGCATAGCAAATATACTCATTCTGAATCAGGAAAATACTGGCTTCTGTAGTTTCTGCCAAAGTACGAAATCTGGCTTCATTGATCTTAAGTGCTTCTTCTGTTTTTCTGGACTCAGTAACGTCCCAGATACTCCATACTCTACCGATAATTTTGTCTCCAAGCCGTTGTGGCTGAGAGTAATGTGCAAAGACTCTCCCATCCTTCAATTCCACCAAGTCATAGCTTTCTTTATCTGATTGACTAGGCATTTCCCAAACAGCCTGAAGAAAAATCTCTGGATATTTAACTTTGTTCTCAAAAAAGCTTTTTGCTCGCTGACATTTTTTAGAAAGACTAACTGAGTTTAAAGGAAGTTGCCACATCTCCATAAATTTCTGATTGTAGCAAAGGATTTCTCCTTCAATGTTGACTGCAAGTATTCCATTTGCAGTGGATTCCAACGTTGATCGAAGTAGGGAAAGAGATATTTCTAGCTCGGTTTGTGTTCTTTGATATTCAATAACTTCTTGCTCGAACTCTTGTTTTGAGTCAGAGTTTCTGTCAACATACTGCTGTACGCTCAAGTTTACTAAATCATCACTAATATTACGAGCAAAGCCACAGCCAAATTCTTTGCCTTGATACTCTATATAAGTAAGATTGATTTCTACTAGAAAAACTCGACTTGTTTTTGTTTGATATCTAGATTTAAACGTGAGGGAACCTTGTTGCTTGAGTGCTGTCCATTTTTCTGACCAATCCTGTGCCGAAAAATCTACATCTATATCTTCCACTCTCATCCGGAGTAATTCCTCACGGGAATACTCACTCATACGGCACATGGAATCATTGACGTAGATAATTTGTGCGTTCAACCCCACGCAAAAAGCAGCATCTGCAACTTGGTTAATAAGAAATTGTGCTAACTTCAATTCCTCTTCAGGTTCCAAGACTAATTCAGAATTTATTTGAAATAACATAGACTCACCACAACTGATCACCCTTTGCTACCCCACTGTATAATTTTAGACTCTAAGGGTTTGTAGACTTTTAAATCGAAATCTCGTAAATTTGCTGTTACGTTTTATTTTCTGGACTACATAACTTTATCAAATCTTTGGAAAAATTAATATAAATTTACAATAAAGCTACGATTATTAATTTTTGTCGCAACAAAATGGAATTAATGACTTGACACTACATCAACTATGTGTTATTAATAATCGCAAAACTGACTGGCTCAATCTTAGGTATGAATTATTACCTTTGATTTTCTGTTGAACATTTGCTTCTTAATATTGTTACTAGCCAAAAGTAGTATTAGCTTAAAGATTTATGTTGGCTTATTAATTGCACAAATAAGTCTATCAATTCTAAGTAGTATTGTTTTGTATAGTTATTACAAACACGCGTTAACATTAAGTGATATTCAGCTAATAAATTACCAGCAAAGTTGGCTGAACCTCCGATAGAGAAGTGCGATACCTCCCTTAAAGTTGTAAATTCTTTCTCAGAAACTGCCTAAATTGGTTCATCAGAATAGAGATCAAACAAATTTCTAAATTTTCATGGCTGAATTGCTTTTAGTCAACTTAATTTCTTTTGATTTACTCTTTTATGAATTCAACTACAAAAGATTTGACAAGTTCATCTGTCAAAAGATATACCATAAGACCTCATCACTATGTATCTGCCAATACTCATCTATCTTGAGACAGATTATAGTAGAACCGAAGTGAGTGTTTTTAATAAGTGAATTTCTATTGAAAGGGAGTTTTGCAGCAAAATGACTACAATTTGTTTCAAATATCGAGTAGGGACAAGCAAAACATTAAATTTTTATTAAGAATAACAGCAACTCTTTTTTGTGGTGATTTTGTCCACCGCTTGTCCTGAGTTTTTCTCAGATAACTTTATTTTTAGGTAACAATTAAGACATGTAAAAAACCAACAAAATAACATACTGTAAAGTACCAAAAGGTAGAGAAAAGTTGTTTAAATAGTTCTACATATCATATTTAGTACAAACAAAAAATCTGACAACCTAATCAAAAGATTTTTCATTGCAGTAGAGTATCTAGCTTTTGTAGTCTTGTTTCCATAAGCACAGCCTCAATTGTTTAACTTCTTCGCAACAAGTTTTTTACTGACGAAAAAGCGATGACTCGCCTTTGCCAGTGTTCGTCAAACTGGGTCATAAAAATGTAGAAAAATGGGGACATGAGGGATACTTAAGGCTGTGTGTGCAAGTGCAGCCTGAGAAAGCAAACTGGTAGCCTCTCCAACAATCAGGGAACATGTAGACGCAATGAGCCAAAATTATACTCAGACAAACTCTCAAGCCGGCACTCAGCCATACGACGTGTACCAACCAACTGACTCTTCCAAAGACCAGACAAATGGTAATTCCAATGGTCACTCGGAAAGTGCAGGAGTTTTACAAAAGCGATCGCCAACGGTTGCAGATGCGATCGCCAACATGATGGAAGATTTAGGAGTCAGCTGCGCTTTTGGCGTCAATGGGGGTGCGATGGCAGGTCTTTGGGGATCGCTATCGAATAGCCTCTTACAAGTGATGAACTGTCGTCATGAAGCCGGAGCTGCTTTTGCAGCAACTGAAGCATACTTCGCAACTGGTCGTCCCACCGTAGTATTTACTACTGCAGGACCAGGCATAACCAATGCTCTGACTGGATTATTTGCTGCTAGAGGTGAGGGTGCAAAAGTGATTTTGCTGTCAGCTTGCACTTCCTCACCACAGCGCGGACGGTGGGCAATACAAGAAACCAGCAGCGACACTCTGCCAATTGAGGGAATTTTTACCTCAGGAGCGCTGTTTAACTATGCCACCACTGTGGAGAGTGCTGCACAACTGCCACAGATTTTTCGCAAACTGGCTCTGGGTTTCTCGCAACCAGGAGGCTTTGTCGCCCATTTGAGCATTCCCACCGCTGTGCAAACAAGTCCGCTTGATAGGACGCTTTTGTTCCAAGGAATTAATTGTTCTTTGGTAGTGCCACATCAAGAAACAATTGTTAAATGTACACAGTTGCTATCAGAAGGACCGTTTGCCATTTGGGTAGGCTTTGGTGCCCGTGGCGCAGCAGAAGAAATTCTTCAATTCGCCGAGAGAACTGGGGCAGCAGTGATGTGTTCACCCCGTGGTAAAGGTATTTTTCCCGAGGATCATCCTCAATTTGTCGGGGTGACAGGTTTGGGAGGTCATGGTTCCGTTATGACCTACATGCAACAGCAAACACCTTTACGAACACTTGTGCTGGGAACGCGCCTGAGCGAACCAACTTCCTTCTGGAATCAAGCATTGGTTCCCCCAGGAGGATTTGTGCATGTCGATATCGACCCAACAGTCCCAGGAGTCGCGTATCCAGAAGCGGAAACTTTTGCTGTCCAATCAGACATCAAAGCATTTTTACAAGCGCTGTTGCAATTTGACGATGACTTTGTAGCCAGTACAGCAGTTACATCTTTATGGTTACCTCGTCCTGAAGGTCAGACAATTCAACCAGGTTCAGACTCTCCAGTCAGACCAGAGGTGTTGATGGAAGCTATTCAAAAGGTAATCATCGATAACAGCGATGCCATAATCATGGCGGAGTGTGGTAACTCGTTCCTTTGGTCAACACATTTACTGCGATTTGCAAGCGCAAATCGTTACCGGATCAGTACCGGAGTTGGAGCTATGGGTCATGCTGCGGCGGGAGTTATCGGAGCAGCAGCCGCGCGCAATGGCAAAGCAGTCGCCATCGTTGGGGATGGGGCAATGCTGATGAATAATGAAATCAACACAGCTGTGAAATACCAAATTCCTGCCGTCTGGATTGTTCTCAACGATGCTCGCTACAACATGAGCTACCAAGGCATGGAAATGTTGGGACTCAAAGGTGCAGATGCATCAATTCCACAAGCAAATTTTGCGGTGATAGCTCGCGGTATGGGAGCCGAAGGAATCCGCATCAGCAAAGAAATGGATGTTTTCTGTGCGCTAGAGCAAGCAATGGCAGCCACTGGTCCAATCGTTGTCGATGTCGTGATTAACCCAGATAGACGCGCACCCTCCAAAGGACGCAACGCCGGTCTGGCATTACAAGGAATCAAATCAACTCCAGCCCAAAAGACAGAATTGCACGTGTCATTTCCACAAGTATCATTTCCCAATGCCTAATCAATTTGTGGTAAGCGCAAAGACTGTTTACTACAAACACGATAGGTGATATATAGGTGAGCGAGGAGATAGTGTTGAATCTTTTTGAAACTGTTACACAGATGGGTCATGAGCAGATTTTGTTCTGTCATGGAAAAGACCCAGATATTAAGGCAATTATTGCCATTCATGATACGAGTCTAGGACCTGCAATGGGGGCGACACGATTGTGGCCTTATGCGAGTGAGGCTGCTGCGTTAAATGACGCTCTTCGTCTAAGCCGTGGTATGACTTATAAGGCTGCTTGTGCTAACATTCCGGTTGGTGGAGGCAAAGCTGTTATTATTGCTAATCCAGAAAATAAGACAGAAGATCTGTTTAGAGCCTACGGACGTTTTATAGAAAGTCTCAAAGGACGATTTATTACAGGTCAAGATGTGAATTTGACACCCGAAGATGTCAGAATCATCAACCAAGAAACTCAATATGTCGTGGGGGTAGAAGAAAGGTCTGGAGGACCTGCTCCAGTGACGGCATGGGGAGTTTTCCTGGGAATAAGATCTGCTGTTGAGTTTCGTTTGCAAACTCAAAACTTAAAAGGATTAAAGGTCGCAGTTCAAGGTCTGGGAAATGTCGGTCAAAATCTTTGCCAACACTTGCATGAACATGGGGCAAAACTATTTGTTAGCGATATAAGTAGAGATAAAACAGAGCAAGTCAAACATCTTTTTGGTGCCACTGTTGTAGAGCCAGACAAAATTTACTCTCTAGATGTGGATGTCTTTTCTCCTTGTGCTTTAGGCGGAATTCTTAATAGTGAAACTATTCCTCGCATCAAGGCTTTAATTGTTGCTGGTGCTGCCAACAATCAGCTAGGAGTTGAAGTACAGCACGGTCAAATGCTTGCAGCAAAACAAATTCTTTATTGTCCAGATTATGTTATTAATGCTGGCGGGCTAATCAACGTCTACAACGAAATGATTGGCTACAACGAACAAAGAGCCTTACAACAAGTACGTAATATTTACGATACACTAACTGAAATTTTTGACATAGCGCAAAAGCAGGGTATCACTACCAACGATGCTTCTAAGCAGTTGGCAGAAGACAGAATCCTGAAAGCCCGACATTTCAAAACTATGGCTGTGGCGTAAAGGAGTGACAAATGGTAACGGAAAGAAATACATTTGCAACATCGGCATATATTGCAACCACTCCAGAGACTGCCTATGAATATCTTTGCAGTCTCAAAAACCTAAATGAGTGGACGCTGTATAGCCGCATGGAAGAGCAAGTTGACGAAGATACCTGGCTAGGAACTGCGTCTGGTTATCAGAAAAAGCTCTACTATCACGTCAAAAGACTGGATCACCCGCATTTTTACGGCATTGAGTGGCACTGCGGGTTAGAGTATCAGAAATATTATCAGGTTTATCCTGTCCTGCTCTTTCCTGCCGACTACATTGAGCCGGGAACGGATGAAAAGGGTCTATACTTACACTGGATCAGCTTTGTCGATCCTAAGCGGCGCAGTCCGTTGATTATGGAGGGAATTCACACGGTACACACTTCCGAGTGCCGTTCTCTCAAAGGTAATTTGGAACGCAAGGCTGGTCTTAGCGCTGCAGCAAAAGGGCGTTATTATATCGATACTGACACTGTTTATGTAAATGCTCCAATCGAGATGGGGGTCGAGTTCTTGTCGGAACTCCAGAACATGGATGATTGGGCACACCTGCTGCGAGCAGATGGCGAAATTACTCCCTCTGCGGGCGAGTTTCGCGATGAATATGGCCAAAAGGTAAAAGTGACTCAGCGAGTGCAACCTGCAGGCAAATGGTACTTGCTGGAACACGAATTCTTCTATCCAGACTACGGATTTTATCAACGCTCTCCGGTGCTACTTATCCCAGCATCCTATGCTTTCGGTGATCCGGAAGCGCCTGGTTTCATCCAGCATCGGATTACGTTCTGGAAAACAGGTGAGCAATTGCCTCACGGCAAACTCCAGATTGAAGACTTTGGCTCTGAGAGTTTGAACATCAAACGTCTGTTGGAAGCCAAAGCTGGCAACCTTGATACATTGGCTCAAGGTTTGAGCTATATGCCACAAGCTAAGTAGTGACTTGTTAGTAGTTAGTGGTTAATAAAACAACTAACTACTAACAATGAATAATTAATAAAAAAATAAATTTATATAGTCAGGGTGAAAACGCTGTCATTGCTTGTTGTTAGCAATGACACCTTCTATACAGAAAATTTAAAGCCGACCTCTGTTGTGACATATGAAACTGGAACAACTTACTGTTACGTCTTTTACGGTGCTTGCCGACGGTCTTGATAATCCGAAAGGTCTAAGCTTTGATCCCGACGGTAGTCTCTATATTACAGAGGCTGGTAGAGGGGGAGATGGAGCTAGCGTTCCATCACCTAGTGGTCAAGGTTCTTTACTTTATGGCACAACAGGTGCTATATCAAGAGTAGAGAATGATACAATAAAATGTATACTAACCGGACTCCCTTCCTTGGCATTTCCAGATGGCACTGGAGCCGCCGGGCCTCACGATATAAAGTTTGATACTACAGGCAAGCCTTATGTTCTCGTTGGGTACGCTGCAAATCCAGCTTTACGCGACAGCACATTCGGTAACACTGACTTAGGAAAAATTATCACTCCCGATTTCGATACGAATTCGTGGACTACTGTTGCCGATATAGCCAACTACGAACTGACTCATAACCCTGATGGAGGTGATGTCGTCAGTAATCCCCTGGCTTTTTTAATAGATGGCGACAAGATTGTAGTTGTTGATCCGGGTGCAAACGATTTGCTGAGTGTAGGCACCGATGGAAGTCATTTGGACGCAATAGCTGTACTTCCCCAGCAACCTGTTACTAATCCAATCTTTCCTGGTTCTAACTCGCAAAATTTTGACCGGGGACACGTGCCACCTCCCAGTGCTTACCGTAATGCAACACCATCGCAAATAACGATTCAATCTGTACCTACAGGAATCGCCAAAGGTTCAGATGGTGCTTATTACGTCAGTACATTCACTGGTTTTCCTTTCCCAGAAGGTGAAGCAAAAATCTACCGAGTGGATGCTGATGGTCAACTATCTGTCTATGCTGATGGCTTTACACAACTGATTGATCTGACTTTCGATGCCCAAGGCAACTTGTATGCATTGCAACACATGAATCAGTCAGGCTGGAAAGGAAAGCTGGATGGAAGTCTGATCAAAATCACTCCTGATGGCACTCGCACAACTATTCTCAGTGGTGATGGATTAGAGGCTCCTAGTGCATTGACTATTGGTCCTGATGGTGCGCTTTATGTCATTAATCGAGGCGGTCTCCCAAAAAAAGGGCAAGTCATAAGAATTGATCATCATTGATCTTTGTGTTCATTCAAAGTCTGTTGAATGAACCAGTTCTAGAGTCATAACCAACCGATAAGAGCCTCTACACAAAACAAGAGCCAGACTCCTGCCACTTTGGTAAAAAATTTCAAGCTAAACCAATGCCAGTTCCTCTCTATCGGCAAGGACTATTGCGCTAGATGCTTGATTTTTACATCTCAGTCACTGGGACTGTTTATCTCTAACACCGTACAACACTCCACAACTACCAACGCTCGATCTCAATCTAAATAACTATGAAATTCAAGTCATTTGCTCTTCTTTTCTCTGTTTGTGTCACTGCTACTTGTGGAACACAAGCTGCGCGAGCAGCATCGCTGTCAGTAGTAGCTGACGGTCTTGATAATGCACGTGGTATTAGCTTTGCTCCTGACGGCAGTATTTATGTGACACAGAGTGGTAAAGGGGGCGACGGAAACGGCGGAGTAAACTGCATACCATCACCCAGCGCGCAATACATTCCTTTATGTTCTGGTAATACTGGTGCCGTTACCAAAATTACTGCTGATGGTCAGAAAGTACCTTTACTCACAAATCTTCCATCCATAGCATTAACGCCCTCTGGAGAACAAGCTGCTGGTCCTGCGGACATTAAATTTGATTCCAAAGGCGACGCTTATCTTTTGTATGGCTTAGCTGGCGATCCGAACTCGCGCGACACCAAGTTAGCAAGCCCTTTACTTGGACAATTATACAAAGTAGATTTAAACACCGGTTCGTTGACAAGTCTTGCCGATTTTGCAAGCTACGAAGCTAAAAATAATCCCGATGGCACTGATTTGATTAGCAACCCCTATGCTTTTGCAATTAAGGGTGATACTGCTTACGTCGTTGATGGGGGTGGCAACTCGATCTATTCTGTAGGACTAGACGGCAGCGGTATTAAGAATGTAGCAGCCATACCTCAAAAAATAATATCACTAAGTACAGACCAATTCCCAACTCTTCCTGAGGGGACAACAGACCCAACAGGAGGCGCACCACTACCCCCAGGTTATACTCGTGCTTCCAATGGTCTTCCGGTATCAAACCAATCAGTGCCTACAGGTATCGCTGTTGCTCCTGATGGCAGCTTAACCCTAAGCGAATACACTTATTTTCCTTATCCAGAAAAGGAAGCACGTATCCTTAAAGTTGACCCCGATACTTTGCAAACACAAGTCCTTGCTGACGGCTTTACACAGCTGACTGGCGTCACATACGACTCTGATGGCAATTTGTATGCGTTGCAACACATCAACCAGTCAGAATGGAAGGCAATTCAACAGGGCGGTGTGATCACTGGTGATATCAGTGGTTCTGTGATCGAAATAGCCAAGGATGGAACTCGCAAAACTATTTGGAGTGGTGATGGACTAGAGGCAGCTTCTGAATTGACTTTCGGTCCTGATGGTGATTTGTATATTTCTAACAGAGCCAGACTCGCAGGAACATCACAAGTCATCAAGATTGATCCTAGATCTTCTGGTGGCGCGACAAAAGTTCCTGAACCCGCTTCTGTTATTGGTTTATTATTGGCTACTGCTGTAGGTGTAAAAGCAATGAAGCGCAAGCGCCAAGAAGAGCTGTTGGATAAGGTAGAAACTATCTAATTCCTTGTTTGTTTCTTGGGATTAAACCAAAGAATCCCCAAGAAATAGGCTGCTACCTCAAATAGAAAGCTGTCTTTCAAAAAGACAGCAACGCAATATTGAATGAAGTTCCCAGACTAGATCCGGGAACGACATAAACCTAAGTAAAAGTGTAACTCATCACACAGAAAATTCATTATGGGATTAGTCAAGAATTTGTCACTTGCCTTTATCGGTGCGGGGTTTCTGGTAGCGGCTGCAGCAGCCCAAGCTATGGCGTTAAGCTTACAGTACGATCGCTCTATTGGTAGTCCTGGTTTCGGTCCTGGGCAGCTGTTTGTTCCCCAAGGTATAGCGGTGGATGGCTCAGGAAATATCCTTGTAAGTAACGGTCGCGGTGTTAACCCGGATGGCACTCCTAATTACAACCTCGGTGACAAAATCGAAAAATTTAGTCCTAGCGGTGAGTATATTGGAGCAATTGGCTCCGGCGGCACAGGACCCGGACAGTTTGACGAGCCAACAACTGTAGACTTTAATCCAGTAACAGGGGATCTGTATGCAGGTGATGTTTACAACAACCGCATCAATCAATTCGATTCTCAAGGTAACTTTATTAGATCCTTTGCAAATGGAGAATTTACCCCTCTGGTACCAGGTAGGCTTTTCTTTGGACCATCTGGTGTGACATTTGACAAAGCTGGCAACGTGTACGTTGGTGATTTTAACGGTGAAAGGATTCTTAAATTCACACCAGACGGACAGCAAATTGGTGTCATTGGTGGCACCACTGGCACTGCACTTGGAGAATTCCAAGGTGTAGCCGGTACAAGAATTTCCCCAGTTAGTGGAAATATCTATGTAGCTGACCAGTATAACAACCGCGTTCAAGTACTCGATCCAAATGGTAAACCTCTGTTCACATTTGGTTCAGCAGGTAGCGGACCAGGACAGCTTCTTCAGCCAATTGGCATCGAAGTGGACGACCAAGAGAATGTCTATGTAGCTGATTCTATCAACAGCCGTGTTCAGGTATTCGATAAAAACGGTAAGTTCCTGACTTCCTACGGTCAACCAGCCCTCGATGCATCAGGCAACCCAGTCCCGCCTCCAGGATTAACCGATCCTCCATTCGGCAACCCCCTCGACCTGACTCCAGGCAGATTTAACTGGACAGGTGGCACAGCACTCAAAGATAACAAGCTGTATGTAGGCGATTTCTTCCAAGGTCGCGTTCAAGTATTGGACGTCGTTAAGGATGGGGCAACCAAAGTACCTGAACCTGCTTCACTATTAGGTTTAGGCTTGTTAGGAATTGGCGCTACTGCCAGCACATTGCGGAAAAAGCAGCAAAAGGCAACCTTCAGTATACAGGCAGAACCAGAAAAAGCTGCTGTTTAGACACTCGTAATTTTGTACTTCCTCAACCTTAATTTTGTTTTGCCTCGTTCCCAGGCTGTAGCCTGGGAACGTATTCCTAGAGATATTAGCTCTCTTAGATAACTAAATGCTTATAAAGTAATGGTTTCTGCAAGTTATTTAGAAAAAACAACAATTAGTGCTAGTGACTTACTGCATAATTGGTTGAAGCAACGCCTTAATAGTCAAGCTCTTACCTGGCTAGAACAGAAGATAGAGCAAATCAAAACCGCTGTCAATACGCTAGTATTTTTTAGTGCTTTTAGCGCTGTGCCTCGTCATACAGGCAAAAACGATTTGCAACTGACAAAAGCGGAACTAGAAGCAGCCTGTTCTGCCCGGACAGCTTGGTTTCCTAGTCATTGGAGTGTAGATCAAGCTGCTCGCACCTTACTGGTACTGGCTTTACCACAGGATAATGAACAGAAGTATTTACAAACCTTAGAGCGAGTTTTTACAGCCGCTGATGTAGGAGAGTTAGTCGCACTTTACCAAGCATTACCACTTTTGCCTTACCCAGAAAAGTTTCGTGATCGTGCAGCTGAGGGAGTTCGCAGTAATATGACCGCAGTCTTCAACGCTGTGGCTTTGGAAAATTCCTATTCAGCAGAGTATCTGGGTGATCTTGCTTGGAATCAGATGGTATTGAAAGCCCTATTTGTGGGCAGCCCTTTACATCTGGTTCAAGGGCTTGACCAGCGTGCAAATCCAGAACTAGCTAGAATGCTAGTTGATTATGCCCATGAACGTTGGGCAGCAAAGCGTACAGTATCTCCGGAACTCTGGCGACTGGTAGGGCGATTTGCTAATGATGCGATGTTCGCTGATTTGGAGCGAGCAATACAAGACCCCGATCCGGTTCAACAAGCAGCGGCGGCGATCGCCACTTCTGAGTGTCCTTTACCACAGGCTCAAACACTCCTTGCCCGTTATCCAAACATACAAGCCGAAATTCAAGCAGGGCATTTGACTTGGAATAGCTTAATTATTTCGTAGTCACCGCTCAAGCGCTGACTACAAGTTTATAACTATTTTTGTAAAAATGAACACTACTCCTATGATGTATATAGATCCTCACATTCACATGAGTTCCCGCACAACCGACGATTACCAAAAGATGCGGGACTCTGGCATTGTCGCTGTGATTGAACCTGCTTTCTGGTTTGGACAACCTCGTACGAGCGTTGGATCATTCCAAGATTACTTTAGCAGCTTAGTGGGATGGGAGCGATTCCGTGCGGATCAATTTGGTATCAAACACTACTGTACAATCGGCTTGAACTCCAAAGAAGCCAATAATGAATTATTGGCAGAGCAAGTCATGGAACTTTTGCCTTTATACGCTTGCAAAGAAGGAGTTGTAGCCATTGGTGAAATTGGTTACGATGACATGACTCCACAAGAAGACAAATACTTTCGCTTGCAGCTAGAACTCGCAAGAGAACTGGATATGCTGGTGATGATTCACACACCTCACCGGAATAAAAAAGCAGGCACCAGTCACAGTATGGATGTTTGTATCGAGCATGGCTTAGATCCATCAAAAGTGATTGTAGATCACAACAACGAAGAAACTGTGCAAGAAGTTTTAGATCGGGGCTTTTGGGCAGCTTTTACAATTTACCCCAATACCAAAATGGGGAATGCCCGCATGGTTGAGGTTGTACGCCAGTACGGATGCGATCAGATCATCGTAGACAGCAGTGCTGATTGGGGTGTGAGCGATCCACTCGCAGTTCCTAAAACTGCTCAACTCATGCGAGAAAGGGGAATTCCAGAAGCGCATATACGAGCTGTCTGTTACGAAAATGCACTTGCTGCTTATAGCCAAAGTGGTCAAATGCAGGAGTCAGACTGGCTTAACCCATCACCCATCGACCAGCGACAACTATTTAACGGTAACTCGGTACTCCGGGGACAAAAACCCGTTATTGAGTCTCCCACTCGTGAATATGCATTGATCGAGTAAAAAGTTAACAGTCCTCATGGACATTTGCCCACCAGCAACTATTTCTCCCAGCCTACGGCGACCTACGGTCCACTAGCCCCTAAAAGGGGCGCTGCGCAAACGTTAACGCTCCGCTAACACTTTCTCCCTTTCTCCCTCCTTGCTATGAACGCTGCAACCTTAAATTCTTCTCGCTTTTGGGCATATCTCCAGTTACTCCGACCTGCTAACATTGTTACCGCGTGGGCAGATATTCTCGCTGGTTTCGCTGCCTCAGGATGCATTGTCTTTATTACCCCATCTTCTTCTGATTTGATATCACTTGCATGGTTGGTTTTAGCAACAACAGGTTTATATGGCGGTGGTATTGTTTTTAATGATGTCTTTGATGCGGAAATAGACGCTGTTGAAAGACCTGAACGACCTATTCCCAGTGGTAGAGCATCTCAATTGACAGCATCTATTCTAGGAAGTTTACTTTTGAGTATTGGCATACTAGCAGCCTGTCAAGTGACCTGGTTGAGTGCCACTCTCGCTTGTGGGATTGCTGCTGCTGCGATTCTCTACGATGCATATAGCAAACATCACCCTATTTTTGGCCCGCTCAATATGGGGGTTTGTCGCGGTGGCAACCTCATGCTTGGTGTGAGCGCAGTTTCACCAATGGTATCAAACTATTGGTTTTTAGCGCTGATTCCCATTGTTTACATTGCTGCCATAACAACCCTTAGCCGAGGTGAAGTTCATGGGGGTAAGAGTACTACTGGTGTGTTCACACTTGTGCTAATTGGCACAGTCATAGCTGGACTGTTAGGATTAAGTTTGTTAAAGAATTATCACCTGCTTGCAGTTTTGCCATTCATTTTGTTGCTAGCTGTGCGAGTGTTACTACCTTTTATTAAGGCAGTGAGCAAACCATCTCCAGAAAACATCCGCACAGCCGTGGGTGCAGGAGTCTTGTCACTCATTGTTTTAGACGCCGCAGTCGCTGCTGGTTTTGCTAGCTTGCCATATGGATTACTGGTTCTGAGTCTGTTACCAATTTCAATGGCTTTGTCACAAATATTTGCTGTTACTTGAGGCACACGTTAAAATTCTATCTTAGAGCTTATATCAGGAGTAAACATTAGAGAATATGCTGGATTTATACTACCCAGCTTAGCCTCATACCGCTACTCACCGTGCATCTTGTAAGAAAACGACAAAACTCACACCTTCGATTTGACCTTACCCAACAAAGAAACGGATAATGCGGATTCTCATTTATTCTTACAACTATCATCCAGAGCCAATCGGAATTGCCCCTTTAATGACCGAACTGGCAGAAGGACTGGTAAAGCAAGGTCACCAAGTGCGAGTGATTACAGGAATGCCTAACTATCCCCAACGGGAGATCTACCAAGAGTATCGAGGCAAGTGGTACATGACCGAACAAAAAAACGGCGTGACCATCCAGCGTAGTTATTTACGGATTAAATCTAAACCAAACCTGATAGATAGATTGCTCTTGGAGTTGAGCTTTGTGTTTACAAGCTTGCCACAAGCTCTCAACGGTTGGCAAGCTGATGTTATTCTCCTGACAGTACCACCACTATTGGTCTCCTTACCAGCAACGCTACTTGGTTGGTTACACAACTGTCCAGTCATACTAAATGTACAAGATATATTACCAGAAGCCGCTGTGCGGATGGGGCTAATTAAAAACAAATTGATGATTCGTGCATTGAGGGCGATCGAACAATTTGCATATCGTAGCGCACACACTATTAGCGTGATTGCCGATGGATTTGTTGAGAATTTAGTTGACAAGGGAGTCCCAGCTCAAAAAATTGTTTGCATTCCCAATTGGGTGAATGTGAATTTTATCCGCCCCTTACCAAAAAAGGGCAACCCATTTCGCATAGCCAATCAACTCCAAGATAAATTTGTTGTGCTTTACTCCGGCAACATTGCCTTAACACAAGGATTGGAAACAGTCATCGAAGCTGCATCTAGGCTGCGTCACATACCACAAATCGTCTTTGTTATTGCTGGAGAAGAAAAAGCATTGAAAAGATTGGAGGCATTTTGTCAAAAATGTGGGGCTGACAACGTGTTGCTTGTACCTTTGATGCCGCGAGAAAAACTACCCGAAATGCTTGCAGCGGCCGATGTGGGTTTGGTGGTGCAAAAGCGCAATGTCATCTCCTTCAATATGCCTTCCAAAATCCCACTGTTGTTGGCTAGCGGTCGTCCGATTGTCGCTTCTGTTCCCGTCTCTGGTACAGCAGCACGGGCAGTGCGTAACAGTGGCGGCGGCATAGTTGTCGCACCAGAATCACCAGAAGCGCTAGCAGAAGGAATCGTGGATTTGTATAACAATCCAGCAAAAGCTGCAAAGCTGGGTTACTTTGCAAGGCTGTTTGCTGTAGAACACTATTCGTTTGAGCAAGCCTTAGCTGAGTACAAAGCCCTATTTAGCGAAGTTGTTGCTACAAGCTCCGAATCACCTTCTTTAGGTATGTTACCAAAATTGACCGCTAGTGAATCGATTATTGATATTTAACTTATTCTCATTCCGAGGCAGTGTGCCCTAGGTATAAGGGCGCGAATGACGGCTTTGTTGTTACTAGGCGACTGGTGTTAGGCTTCTGGCGTGCGCTTTGCGCATACCCGGAAGGGGGTCTTTCCCGTGGTAGCACCTACTTTTGATTAGTCATCAGTCAGTCTTGACGTTAGAGCGTCTTTATGTGGTTTGCATCTGTTGATTTGTTCTAAAAACCTATGACCCAAGAATTGTTTAAGCAAACAGATCAAAACCTGTATGATCTGCTGCGCGATACTCACACAGCAAGCCTTGCCCTTGGGAGCGATGGCGATCGCCATACACTTTTAACAGCATCACAAATTTCACCTATACAAGAACAACTGGCAACTCTCGCCTCCTCACTTGCTCAAGCTGGTGTTCCTGAATCAGTTTGGGTAAATTTAGTTAACAGTTGTTATGCAGCCCTTTCCACTGTTGCCTCATATTCGTCTACACAGATAACACCCCGGAAAATCACCATCATAGGTGGGCGTGGCAGAATGGGTAGATTCTTTACCCAGCAACTGACAGCTGCTGGTCACAATGTCAGTATTCTCGAAAATGAAGACTGGGAATATGCAGATAAGCTCCTCAGTTGTGCTGAATTTGTGATCATCTGTGTTCCAATTCAATGGACAACAGATGTTATAAAGCGTGCGGCCCAATATCTTGCACCAACCACAGCACTTTGTGACATCACAAGTCTCAAAACTGAGCCGATGTCAGCGATGCTTGAATACCATCGTGGTCCGGTTATGGGATTACATCCCATGTTTGGCCCAAATGTCAAATCCTTTGCAGGACACAAGGTAATAGCCTGTTCAGGTCGGAACGACGATTCATTTGAGTGGTTATTAGACTTTATCAAAAGTCAGGGTGGGGAAGTCATAGTCTCAACACCTGAAGAACATGACTACATGATGGTGATTATTCAGGCAACAAGGCACTTCTCCCGATTTAGCGTTGGTGTTTTCTTAGCACAAGAAGAAATTGACATAGAGCGCAGTTTGTGCGTCTCAACTGCCAGCTACCGTCAAGAAATAGACATCATCAAGCGTTTGTTTACTCAAAGCCCAGACTTATGTGTAGACATTATGCTGGCTACACAAGATAGATGTCATGCCATTGCTAAATTAGCCGATACTTATGAGCGTTTGGCAAGCTTAGTCGCACACAAAGATCGAGCTGCAATCATCCAGGAATTTGAAACTGCTCAAAGCTTTTTTGGTAAGGAAAGCATTACTTCTGCCAACCTGAGTCACGAAAAGTATGCTGATCGACATCTATCAAGATACCCTTCGGGTTCGCAGTCGCCTACGCATGGATTCTACTAAGTTACGACTGCAATTGAACGATAACGCTCTTGCCGATAGAGTTCTAGCTAAGTCAACATTTGCTCGATTGAATGGCATCACTAGCGTACCTTTTTACGTTATCAACAACAAAGTCAAGGTTAACGGTTCACACTCAAGCGAGGTGTTCCTTCAAGCTTTAAATCGTGCCGCGCTTCTAGAAATATCCGCAAAAATATGGTAATTGACATCAAGCAAAAGGCTACACTTAATTTGCAACCCATCCGGCAAAGTTTCTCACTCACCTTCCAGTACAAGGTGCACTTCACCAATAATGTGTTTGATCTGAAAAATTCCCTGCTGGCACAAGTGATTGCTGCCGATGGGGAAGTAGGACCAAAAAAAGTTTTAGCAGTTGTAGATTCAGGATTGTTGGAGTCTCGACGGACGCTACTCAAGCAAATTGCTGCTTATTGCGATCGCCATCCAGATACACTTAAACTTCTTGCCGATCCAATCATCATCACAGCAGGAGAAGCAGCCAAAAACGATCCAAATGAACTCTCAAAAATTCACAAAATCATAGATGAAGTGGGGCTTTGCCGCCACTCCTACATATTAGGAATTGGTGGTGGTGCTGTATTAGACTTAGTTGGATATGCAGCAGCAACAGCACATCGAGGAATTCGTCTGATTCGTATTCCGACAACAGTGTTGGCACAAAATGATTCTGCTGTTGGCGTAAAAAACGGAATTAACGCCTTTGGCAAAAAGAATTTTCTTGGTACTTTCGCTCCACCCTATGCAGTTTTAAATGATTTTAGCTTCTTAACTTCCCTAAATGACCGTGACTGGCGTTGTGGAATCGCAGAAGCAGTAAAAGTCGCGCTGATCAAGGATGCTGACTTCTTTGAGTACATCAGTACCCACGCTGACGCGCTCATCTGTCGAGACATGAACTCCATGCAAGAAGTCATCTACCGTTGTGCTCAATTGCATATGGATCATATTGCTAACAATGGTGATCCCTTTGAAGTGGGTTCATCTCGTCCATTGGATTTTGGTCACTGGGCAGCACATAAACTTGAGCAGCTGACAAACCATAGATTACGTCATGGGGAAGCAGTGGCGATCGGCATTGCCTTAGACAGTACCTATTCCTACCTGATAGGGCTGCTGTCTCGGTTAGAGTGGCAGCGGATATTAAATACTTTGTTGTCATTAAACTTTGAATTGTACGTACCTGAACTGTCTGAAAAAATAACAGAACTGGAACATCCTCGTTGCTTGTTCCGGGGGCTGAATGAGTTTCGCGAACACCTGGGCGGTGAATTAACTCTCACACTATTGCAAAGTCTTGGTAAAGGTATAGAGGTTCACGAGGTAGATATATCTCTATTTCGGCAAGCAACTTGGTTGTTGGGCGAGTTTTACAATTATTCCTTACCAGCCTCAGGTTGGGAATGTGTGATGTGAAACGGTTGAAAAATTTTGAAAAATACCACAGATGGACACAAATGACACAGATAAACTATCTGCACGGCAGGTGCTACCCTATGGCTGACGCCACGCCTTACGGCTATCGGGAAGCCGCCTCCGGCGTCTACAAGTCGGGCGTTGCCGGACGCTAGATACCTCTGTCGGGAAACCCTCATCAAGTACTGGCTCACGCCACATGCCTCAACGCGCTTAACCCGCGCACGGCACTGTCCTCCCCAACGCACTGCCTCGTCTATCTGTGTCCATCTGTAGTTCCAAACCTCTAAGTAGGCTTTCATCACAAGTTGAGTCAACGATAACAGGCACGATTAAAAATACAGATGAAAATAGAAACAAATCACAACTTTCACCTAACCTACTGCACGAATATTCATCCTGGTGAAGAATGGAGCAAAGTCTTTGCCAACTTAAAGCAATACATTCCTGCACTCAAAGCACAGCTAGCCCCAGAAAAACCCTATGGTATTGGATTGCGTTTAGCAGATGTCGCAACCAGAGAACTGCTACAAGGAAACGCCTTAGCCGAGTTTCAGTCATGGTTAACAGAACTTGACTTATACGTGTTTACCTTAAATGGTTTTCCCTTCGGTGGATTTCATTGGCAGGTTGTCAAAGACCAAGTTTATGCACCAGACTGGTCTAAGCAGGAGCGATTGGAGTATACCCTACGACTGGTAAATATCCTGGCACAACTCTTGCCCGCCGATATGGAGGGTAGCATTTCTACACTACCGTTGTCATATAAACCTTGGTTCAAAGGAAATCAACTTTTCCTGACGTCATTAACAAGTAGTGCCAGCCTCAACTTAGCACAGGTCGTGGCACAAATGGCACGCATCCGAAGCGAAACAGGAAAACTCCTGCACATAGATTTAGAACCAGAACCAGATGGATTGATAGAAAATGCGGCTGAAGTGGTTGATTATTTCCAGACGCAGTTGTTGCCGATTGGGGGAGAATATTTAACAAAGCATCTGGGGATTTCTTTAGAAGCAGCTGAAGCTCTAATACTAGAACACGTCCGTGTTTGTTATGATACGTGCCACTTTGCTGTGGAGTATGAAAACCCAGTTTCGGTTTTCAAGCAATTTCAAGCAGCAGGAATTCAAGTTGGTAAAATTCAAATCAGTGCTGCGTTGCAAGTGAACATACCCAACGATATAGAACAGCGCTCTTTAGTGAAAAAGCGGTTACTTCCTTTTGCTGAGTCTACGTACTTACATCAAGTCATAGCCCGCGAAAGTACAGGACGCTTACGTCATTATACAGATTTGGAAAAGGCTTTACCAGATTTGGATAATACCACAGATCGTGAATGGCGGATTCACTTTCATGTCCCGATTTTTATCCATGATTACCAACTGTTCCAATCTACTCAAGACGACATTTCTACCGTGTTAGACTTGCTGCAAATCAATCATGCCTGTAGCCACCTGGAAATTGAAACTTATACTTGGGAAGTGCTGCCGACTGAGATGAAACTAGATTTACTAGCATCAATCCAACGAGAGTATGAGTGGGTGTTATCAAAAATGTTAGTGAATAGCAGTCCTTTAGATTTGATCAGCTGTTAAGCTTCCTACTGAATTATAAAGTTATTTACATCAGACTATGAATAAAACTGTTGTTCTCAACGTAGTAGGATTAACGCCTAGTCTACTGGGAGAGAATACACCGTCGCTGTCACGTTGGGCGGCTTCTGGGAAAGTGAGTGCGATCACCCCCGTGTTACCTGCTGTCACCTGCACCGCTCAAGCAACCTATCTCACAGGCAAAATGCCGAATGAACATGGCATTGTTGCTAATGGGTGGTACTTTCGCGACGAGTGTGAAGTAAAATTTTGGCGACAATCTAACAAACTCGTTCAGGCTCCTAAAGTGTGGGACATAGCACGCTCGTTAGATCCATCTTTTACCTGCGCCAATTTGTTTTGGTGGTACAACATGTACTCGTCAGCGGACTATACAGTGACTCCCCGACCAATGTATCCGGCTGATGGGAGAAAAATTCCCGACATTTATACACAGCCTCATGAATGGCGATCCCAACTCCAAGCTGAACTAGGTCAGTTTCCTCTGTTTAATTTCTGGGGTCCTAACACATCCATTGCTTCTACTAAGTGGATCGCTAAGAGCGCCAAGTGGGTAGAAGAAAGCTGCGATCCAACGCTGACTTTAATTTACCTGCCTCATCTGGACTATTGCTTGCAAAAGTTTGCTCCTGAGGACAAGCGAGTCACCAAGAATTTACAAGAAATTGACGCTGTTTGCGGCGATTTGATTCAGTACTACGAAAATCGAGGTGCTCAAGTTATTGTTTTGTCAGAATACGGTATTACACCCGTATCCCAACCCGTCCACCTCAATCGGAAACTGCGGGAAAATGGTTTGCTAACCGTGCGTGAGGAATTGGGGCGAGAACTGCTTGATCCCGGTGCAAGTCAGGCTTTTGCTGTCGCTGACCATCAAATTGCTCATGTTTATGTGAATGACCCGTTTTATATTCCTAAAGTGCGATCGCTCTTAGAAGACACCCACGGTGTTGCTCAAGTTTTAGGCGAAGACGAAAAGCCAGCTTACGGTCTGAATCACTCAAGGTCAGGAGAATTAGTGGCGATCGCAAATTCAGATGCTTGGTTTACATACTACTATTGGCTTGATGACAATCGTGCCCCTGATTTTGCCAGAACAGTTGATATTCATCGTAAGCCTGGTTATGATCCTGTGGAATTATTCATCGAGCCGGATATCAAATTTCCCCAGTTCAAAATTGGTTTAAAACTGCTGAAAAAACAGCTTGGTTTTCGCTACTTAATGGATGTTATTCCCTTAGATCCTACTTTAGTGCGTGGCTCTCATGGTTGTGTCACTGCTCCTCCTGCCAATAGACCATTATTTATGACTCGCCAAACTCACTTACTTGAGTCTGAATCAATAGCCGCCAGAGATGTTTGTCACTTAATTCTTAAACACCTTGAATAAAAATTTTTAAAAAAAATTATAACTTTGGGTAGAAGCGACACAATACACTCATATACTTTTAGGAATTGTATCTAGTCACAATAGTATGAGCCAAAGATTTGACACATCTATCAAAAAATTGTTCATATCTCATTGCTTAACATTTAGATACGCTAATCTCATACCAAGTAGCATTCAAATCTAAAACTTTGCTTGAGGTTTTGACTGTTGACACTAAATAGTTAGCATTCAAAAGTTGAAAGTATAAGCTTGTTACCTGATTGAATGTAACATCATATTCCAACAGGTTTATTAGTTCGTTTTATTTAGGCAATAAAATTCTTATTTGAATAGACAACTAGAATGACACCCAGTTTTGGACAAGTTCTATGTGTGATTTCTTGCTGATCACAGCTTGTATGATTTTTTTAGTGTGAATATATAGTTACATAGTTTAGATACACAATAATTTAGAATAATTAGTCATTTCACCACTTGCTACAACGCGCCTAACGCCCAAAAATCAAGTGGTTCCCAATGACTGATGACTACTTCAGAGAAATAGCGCATGATTGTTGATTCTCATTCCTACACAACTGTTGGCGGTATAAATATATTTCGCTCAATCAGTGAAGTACAGACGGACACAGCTCTCGACGAAATTTTGTTTCACCTGAACTCTCAGCGTGGAGGTTTACTCAAAAGTAGCTACGAGTATCCAGGGAGATATAAAAGGTGGGCGATTGGATTTGTTAATCCACCACTGGAGGTGACAACACGTGAGAACACTTTCACGCTAAGAGCGCTCAACAATAGAGGCAAAGTGCTTCTACCAGTTCTTTTGACGCGATTGTCGGCGCATTCTCAACTTCAAGAGGTTGAATTAGAGAATCATGACATCAAGGGTTTTGTCAAGCCAGCTGTGCAACTATTTGTAGAAGAAGAGCGCAGTAAGCAACCTTCTGCATTCACACTTATCCGCGATATCCTCCATACTTTCTCTAGTAATGAAGACGAGCATTTAGGACTGTATGGAGCATTTGGATATGACTTGGTATTCCAGTTTGAACCCATTCCCAGGCGTTTAGAGCGTCCCACAGATCAACGGGATTTAGTACTGTATCTACCAGATGAACTACTGATTGTTGACTACTACTCGCAACGATCATACCGTATACAGTACGAGTTTGAAACAGGGCATGGTAGTACCAAAAATCTTCCACGAACAGGTGACTCGGTTGATTATAAAGGAGAGCGCCATGTTCCCGTTCTAGCTTCTGACCATAAATCAGGAGAGTATGCAAATCAAGTAAAAGTCGCACTAGATTACTTTCGTCGGGGAGACTTATTTGAAGTTGTTCCCAGTCAAAGCTTTTTTGAATCCTGTGAACAACCACCGAGCAAACTATTCCAAACACTACAGCAAATCAATCCCAGTCCCTATGGGTTTATATTTAACTTAGGTGGAGAGTATCTGATCGGTGCATCTCCAGAAATGTTTGTGCGAGTCGAAGGTAGGCGTGTAGAGACTTGCCCAATCAGTGGGACAATTACCCGAGGACAAGATGCTCTAGATGATGCTGAGCAGATTCGTCAACTCCTCAACTCTGGAAAGGAAGAAGCTGAACTGACCATGTGTACAGACGTGGATCGTAATGACAAATCACGGATTTGCGAACCAGGCTCGGTACAAGTGATTGGTCGTCGTCAAATAGAATTGTATAGCCACTTGATTCACACAGTGGATCATGTAGAAGGATTATTAAGACCAGAATTTGATGCTTTGGATGCCTTTTTGAGCCATACTTGGGCAGTCACAGTCACAGGCGCACCCAAACGCTCAGCAATCCAGTTTATCGAAAACCATGAGCGGAGTGCTCGACGTTGGTATGGTGGCGCTGTTGGTTACTTAAACTTCAACGGCGATTTTAACACCGGATTGATTTTGCGGACAATTCGGTTAAAAGACTCAATCGCCGAGGTGAGAGTTGGCGCTACAATTCTTTATGACTCCTTGCCATCAGCAGAAGAACAAGAGACAATGACTAAAGCTGCGGCTTTATTTGAGACAATTCGTCGCGCGAAGCAGGAAAAAAAATCAGAAGAATCTCAGCTAACAAAATTGAGCGCCTGCATCCAAGATGTTGAACCTAGTAAGCGCATCTTACTCATCGACTACGAAGATTCATTTGTTCACACACTCGCAAATTACATCCGCCAAACCGGTGCTACAGTCACAACACTACGTCATGGTTTCTCAGAATCGCTGTTTGACACAGAACGTCCAGACTTAGTTGTTCTATCTCCTGGTCCTGGTAGACCGAATGATTTTCGTGTTCCAGAAACTGTCCAGGCTTGCTTACGTCGGCAAATTCCACTTTTTGGAGTCTGTCTAGGACTTCAAGGCATTGTTGAATCGTTTGGTGGAGAACTGGGAGTTCTCAACTATCCTCAACATGGCAAGTCTTCACGGATTTTTGTCAACGATTCAAATTCTGTCCTGTTCAAGGGTTTGCCAGAATCGTTTTCTGTGGGTAGATATCATTCCTTGTTTGCCTTACCGGAAAAATTGCCAGCACAACTGAACGTAACAGCCATTTCTCATGACCATGTGATCATGGCAATTGAGCATCAAACACTTCCTATAGCAGCTGTGCAATTTCATCCAGAATCCATTATGACTCTGGCAGGAGAACTTGGTCTGGCAATTATTAAAAACGTAGTGCGTGCATACACCCAAACTCAAGAGTCAATAGTCATTCGTTAAAATCACTCCCTCATCTGGTAAGCAGCATATGAGTAACTCAGTCGCTACTGCTAATGTCCGTCCACGCCACATTCTCGAAGAGATTGTGTGGTACAAGAAGCAAGAGGTCGCACAAATGCGGCAAGAACTGCCACTAGCGACTTTGCAACAGCAGTTAAATGCTGCTCCAAGTGTACGAGATTTTCTAACGACTTTAAAGCAAAATCCTCATCAACCAAGCTTGATTGCAGAGGTTAAGAAAGCTTCGCCGAGTCGTGGAGTTCTCCGGGCTGACTTTGATCCAGTGGCGATCGCCCAAGCTTATGAGCAAGGTGGTACAGCTTGTCTATCTGTTTTGACTGACACTAAGTTCTTTCAAGGCAGTTTTGATAACCTGCGTAATATCAGACAGCAAGTTGCACTTCCACTACTGTGTAAAGAGTTTATCATCGATATCTACCAAATCTATTATGCACGGGTAGCAGGCGCAGACGCTGTACTGCTGATTGCTGCCATCCTTAGCGATGAAGCACTTCAAGACTTTTTGCGCGTGATTCACGATTTGGGAATGAAAGCTTTGGTAGAAGTTCATACCTTAGCTGAACTGGATCGAGTGCTAAAACTTGATGACCTGCGCTTAGTGGGGATCAATAATCGCAATCTAGAAGATTTTACTGTGGATATCAGACTCACTCAGCAACTTGTAGAAGAGCGACGCTCAAAGTTGCAAAGCTTTGGTATTACCATAGTCAGTGAGTCTGGTTTATATACTCCTGCTGATTTATCATTTGTCGCCCAAGCGGGTGTTCGTGCCGTTTTGGTAGGAGAGTCGTTAGTCAAACAAGCTGATCTACAGCAGGCTGTGCGTAGTCTGCTCAACTCCTAGCACCTCACAGTAGTGACAAAGGAAAAACGGGCATGAAAGCTATGGTGATAACAGGCTTCGGAAGTCCAGAAGTTTTTGCTCAGCGCGAGGTGGATAAGCCGATACCAGGTAAAAACGAAGTTTTGGTCAAGGTTTATGCAACATCAGTTAATCCTGCTGATTGTGGAGTACGCCAAGGACTGTTTGGATCTAGGATAAAACTACCTGCAATTCTCGGCTACGACGTTTCAGGAGTCGTTGAGGCGATTGGAGAAAACGTCAGAGATTTTCAGGTCGGTGACGAAGTCTATTACGCCATAGGACTTATGGATGGTCAGGGTGCAAATACTGAATATCATGTCATTAATGAGTCAATTCTTACCAAAAAACCCGCCAATTTATCGCATACAGAAGCGGCTAGTGTGCCGGTGGCGGGCGGTACAGCATGGGCTGCTTTGTTCGATAGAGCAAGTCTTAAAGTAGGCGAGACCATACTGATTCATGGTGGTGCAGGGGGTGTAGGCTGCTTCGCTATCCAAATTGCCAAAGCAGCAGGTGCTTATGTTTACACAACCTGCGGCAGTTATGATTTTGATTTGGTGAAGTCTATCGGTGCAGATAGAGTGATAGACTACCGTAACGAAAACTTTATCGACATTATCTTGAAAGAAACGGGTGGTGAAGGAGTTGATGTGACTTTTTCTACCGTACCAGGCGAAGTTTTAGCCCAAAGCCTAACAGTAACGAAAGTTGAGGGTCGCGCTGTGACAGTCACAGGCGTACAGGGTGACCTTAACCCAGCTATTTTCAAAAATATTACAGTTCACTTTGTACACTTAGAAAATGCCCGCCCGAAACTCGAAGCTTTGAGAAAGCTCATTGAACGGGGTCAAATCAAACCTGTGGTTGGAATGACGTTTCCTCTAAGTCAAATTGCCCAAGCCCATCAAAAACTTGAGAAAGGGGGCAAAGGTGTACGCGGTAAGATTGTTGTGCAAGTTGCTGACTCGTAGTAGGCGATTGCAACACTGACTACTAAACCAATACTCATTACTTAGGTGCATTATTCTGATGAGTTCCATTTCCCAACGTTTTCAATCTTTAAGAGATCGCAATCAGCGCGCTTTAATTCCCTTCATCACAGCTGGAGATCCTGACTTACAAACCACAAAAGAAGCTTTACGCATCTTAGACAGCAATGGTGCTGACTTTATTGAACTCGGTGTTCCTTACTCTGATCCACTAGCAGATGGTCCTGTGATCCAAGCGGCTGCTACTCGTGCGTTGCACAAGGGAACTAAGTTAGAGCATGTGTTAGAGATTGTTGCCGATGTGAGTCCAAACTTGCAAGCGCCGATCATTTTATTTACTTACTACAATCCAATTCTCAATCGGGGTGTTGAGTCGTTTCTGGCGCAACTCGCCAAGGTTGGAGTACGGGGATTAGTCGTACCAGACTTGCCGTTAGAAGAAGCAGAATATCTAATTAACACGGCTGCAGAATTTGGAATAGAAGTCATTTTACTTGTCGCTCCTACCAGTTCCAAAGAGCGAATTGAGGCGATCGCCAAGCAATCCCAAGGATTTATCTACCTTGTAAGTGTGACTGGTGTGACTGGTGTTCGCTCCCAACTACAAGATCGCGTCAAAACCTTACTAACCCAGATGCGAAGCATAACTGATAAACCGATTGGTGTTGGCTTTGGCATCTCTGGACCAGAACAGGCACGTCAGGTAAGCGATTGGGGCGCAGATGGTGTTATTGTTGGCAGTGCCTTTGTTCAAAGATTAGCAAATGGTAGTCCCACAGAAGGACTGCAAGCTGTTGAACAACTTTCTCAAGAATTGAAAGCCGCAATTGCCCAACCGTCTCTTCAAACGGTAGGTTCAATACAGTGAACAGTTATCAGTTATCAGTCAAAAACAACTGTTGACTGTTAACTATTATTAAGACTCCTGAAAAGTTACTAGAAGCTAAGAGGTTATATCTAGTGGTTAGCATCTCAGATATCAATAATAAAGTTGAATTGGCGACTGCAAGACCCGACTCCTTGGGGAGATTCGGAAAGTTCGGCGGTAAGTATGTTCCTGAAACCTTAATGCCCGCATTAAGTGAATTGGAAACAGCATATGAGCAATACCGCAACGAGCCAAGCTTCCAAGCAGAGTTACAAAATTTACTAAAAGACTATGTGGGACGCTCCACTCCCTTATATTTTGCCGAGCGTCTCACTACACACTACGCTCACAGTGATGGCACAGAACCACAAATCTATCTCAAGCGGGAAGATTTAAATCATACAGGTGCTCACAAAATTAATAATGCTTTAGGTCAGGTGTTGTTGGCAAAGCGCATGGGTAAGCAACGCATTATCGCTGAAACCGGAGCCGGTCAACATGGGGTCGCAACTGCGACCGTGTGCGCTCGCTTTGGTCTACAATGCGTGATTTACATGGGCATCCAGGATATGCAACGCCAAGCCCTGAATGTGTTTCGGATGAAACTGATGGGGGCAGAAGTCCGTCCAGTAGAGGCGGGTACTGGAACACTCAAAGATGCAACCTCCGAGGCGATTCGGGACTGGGTGACAAACGTGGAAACGACTCACTACATCCTCGGTTCTGTTGCAGGTCCCCATCCGTACCCGATGATAGTACGCGATTTCCACGCTGTGATTGGTAAAGAAACTCGCGCTCAGTCTCAAGAAAAATGGGGAGGAATACCTGATATTCTCTTGGCTTGTGTTGGCGGTGGTTCCAATGCGATTGGACTGTTCCATGAGTTTGTGGATGAACCATCTGTGCGCCTGATTGGAGTTGAAGCAGCGGGTGAAGGTGTTGACACCCAGAAGCACGCAGCAACTTTAACACTGGGACGAATCGGCGTGTTGCACGGGGCTATGAGCTATGTACTGCAAGATGATGATGGTCAGGTTATCGAAGCACATTCGATTAGTGCTGGTTTGGACTATCCAGGGGTTGGTCCTGAGCATAGCTATCTCAAGGAACTTGGTCGCGCGGAGTACTACAGCGTCAGCGATTCTGAAGCTTTGGAGGCGTTGCAGCTTTTGTCTCAACTAGAAGGAATTATTCCAGCTTTGGAAACCGCTCATGCGATCGCCTATTTAGCAAAGCTGTGTCCTCAGTTAAATGGTAGTCCTCGGATTGTCATAAACTGCTCAGGCAGAGGCGACAAGGATGTGCAAACTGTTGCTAAAATCCTCAATTCTTAATCTTTGTCCAAATATTAGGGACTATTGACTATTTGAAACGCAGTTATAGCAGTCCTAAATGAGATTGTAAATTGTCTCATGAGGGCGCTTAACAGGGAACAGGGAACGCTTAACAGGGAACAGGAATTGTTTATAAATGATTTAGGATTGCTATATCTATTCAGTAGCTAGTCAGTTTGGTTCAGGAATTGTCAGTTTTGGGTAAAGTCGTTGATCGCAGATCCACACCCGATCAACGTAGTTTAGTAGCTTCAGGACAGGTGTAGGAAGTAAAGTGTAGTATTTTGTGTTTTTAACAGAGATATAGGAATCCGGTTTGATTTCTGAACAGCTCGTCAGGGCAGGGAACAGGGAACAGGGAACAGGGAAAAAGCAATACAGGTATACTGAGTTTTTTTCAAAAATCAAATAGGAGTCCTATATTAATACTTTTGAGTTAGGGGGAAAGGGAAAAATTCATCCTTTGCCTCTTTCGCTTTAACGTTTTCCCAAGTAGCAAGGAAAATGAGTAGTGCTTATCCGAAAAGTATAGCCAGAGGTACTGCTATAAATTGAGCAGAAAAAACTATAATTGTCGATGTTCAACATCTTTCCAACGATATATTTTTACACTTATATTTTTTATATTTAACTAATAGAAAAATAACATAAAAAAATCTAAAAAAATGACAAATAAATCAAAAGAATTTTGATTGATAATTTTCTGAAAATTGCTTATTTTTTAGAGATAGTAGCGTTAATTACAGTTTTCATTAAGTGCTCTCTACATTCATTGGAGAATTTCCGAAACAAAGCCATTATTGATTTGTAATGCCCAGATAAATAATTACTAGTTTTGGCAATAACAGAGCAAGAAAAAATTAAAAAGACAGGCTTATTTTTTGCCTAGATTATATGCCTGTGCTTTCGTAACTTTTCACCTGGAAATAGGAGGATTCTCTCTAATGGCAACTGACAACAATAGTAGTGGTGATCTCGGGAGTGTACTGCAACAATCTCCCTGGGGTCGCTTGAGTGAAGTTACTTCTACTGAGAACGTATTAGAAGGCTTTAGCAATGCTACTGGTGGTGGTACGATCGGTGGCGCTCCCAGTGGTGCTGGTAGCGGTAGCCCCTTTACTAACTTTGGTAACCCGAATGCTGCTGGTAGCCCGCTTACTGGTGGTATCAACCCTTGGGCTGCTATTGGCACTAGTAGTGGCAGTGCTCCCTCTGGTGGCGGTAGCACTGACGTGTTGACTGGCGCTTCCTCTGATGGCAGTGCTGGCGGGTTCAGTGGCGGCAGCCAAGGTGGCATCGATTTTGGAAGCGCAACCGATTCGTTGTCGTTTCAGAACAGAATACTGATTGATCAATACCTAGCTGCTGGTCCTACTGCCGAAAGTACAGATGTGTTGTCATGGCAACTGACGAATAATGTTGTCAACGGGGTTTCCAGCCTGGGTAGCACATCAGCTGTAAATGGTGACAGCAGCAGCGGCGGCTTTGATCCTAACAGCATCGGCAGCTTTGGTGGTGGCAACCAGTTTGGTGGTGGCAACCAGTTTGGTGGTGGCATCCCGTTTGCTTAAAGTTTCACCTTGAAAGAAAAATTGTTGGGTTAACCAATACCTAAGGCAACCCTACATCATTCCAAGACCTACTAGCCAAACTAGTCTCCTGTGAGGAAACCAAAGAAGAAACTTAGAGACCGATCTAGCTTGCTTTCTTTAGTTTCCCTAGTTCAACAACATTTTTGTTCTAACAATAGGAGGATTTTTAGTCATGGCAACTTCTAACACTAACTCTGCTGCTAGTAGTGACAGTGTTTTTCCGCAGTTATCATCCAATTTTTTGGAGAACATGCGGACAGACATTTCAACCTTTACTGACATTGTCAACCAATATAGAAGTGACAACGCCGATGCAAGTGACGATCAGCCTCTGGCACCTGTGGTTGATTTGGTGAATGCAGTCTATGGCAGCGATTCACCCTTCTTAAATGGCAATGCCAGTGCATCTAGTGGTAAGGACACAGTTGTTGGTAATGACAGTGTGTTAAGTGGTAGCAGTCCAGTGACTGATAGTAGCAGTGTGTTTCCTTTGCGTTCTGAGATTTGGAAGCAAGTAAAAGCTGATATCTTAAGCTCTGACAACCTTGCTAATCAGAATTCTGGTGTCGGCAGTCAGCTTCCGCAATCATCAACTGAAGTCTTGCAACTGTTCGTGAATGACATCACAACTTTGAGTCAAGCTATTGATTCATTGCACTCTGGGAACAATGCGATCGCTAGTACTAGCACTCCGATTATTTAACGTCCCAGTTTGAAGTCAAAAATGTTGGGTTGACCGGTAAAAGGATCAACCCAACAACATTCCAAGATCTACTAGCCAATAAATAGCCTGCACTTAAAAAACCAAAGACTAAAGCAATAAGGCAGGCTTTATGTATTTAATTTCCCACATTTTACGAGGTTTGAGTCCTAAAAATTAGGAGGATTATTTTTATATGACAACTTCTACCGTTAATCCTGACACCAATTCAGTTTTTCCCCCAGCTACTGATCTAGCTGGTGTTAGCAACTACTCGGCTGGTAGTGTAGCACCAGTTTCAGATCCCCTAACTACTGGTGGCAGTTCCCTACCGGTTGACACTTATTCTGCTAGCACCTTTGTGCCTACTGATAGCACCTCTTTGCCTACTGATAGCACCTCTTTGCCTACTGATAGCACCTTTGTGCCTACAGCTAGCACCTTTGTGCCTACAGCTAGCACCTCTGCTCCTACTGCTAGCAGTCTGGCTCCAATCAGTAACACCAACTCATCTGCAAGTGGTACTAACACCTTAGCCAGCAGCAGCAACTTGTTTGCTAGCAGCTCAGGTACTAGCGCTGTTGGTGGTAGCAGCAACACGTTTTCTAGCATCTTAGGTGCTAGCGACTTAAGTAGTACCGGCTTAGGATCTGGCAGCACCAACACCTTTGCTGGTGCTGCAAACAATCCGTATGCTGGTGGTGGCGGTCAACCTTTCGCTAGTCTTGGCAACGTAGTTGTTGGTGAGAGTCAATGGATCATCGGTAAAGAAAATACACCGGAAAGATTTTCAAAAGCGATAAATTTTACTGTCGAGCAGTTGGTTGACTCAGTCATGGACAAACTGAGTTACAAAATATCTCAGAGTGGCATTACTATTTCTTCCAGTGGTGGAAACCCATTTGCTGGTGGAAACAACCCGTTCGGTACTACCAGTGCGTCAGATCTCAATAACTTCAAACAGGCATATGGTACAAATTTCGCTATACCTAAATCAACTGAGAGTTTGCTGACATCCGTCTATAGTCAAACCTTGCCAAGTGCGTCTGGTACCTCGGTTGCTGGTGCTGGTACTTCGGTTGCTGGTGCTAATACCTTGGTTGCTGGTACTGGTATCCAAGGTGCAAGTGGTGGCAACCTGCTTGTACCTACTAATAACACGAGTATTGCTCCTGGCAGTATACCTCAGCAACCATCTGTAGATATTGTGCAAGTCCTGTTTGGTCAGGACTTAAAAGGCGCTGGCGGAAGTAGCTCACCCTCCGACATCTTAAGGATTGTCCAAGATGACCTGTTAAACTTCACCAAAACAGTCAACTCTGCTACAGGTAAAAAACTGTTCAGTGCTAACAATACGCCTTTGAAATCACCTTCCGATTTGTTGACGCTCTATAAAAATGACATACTGAGCGCAAATACTAGTATTAATACTGGTATTCAAAACATTAGTAATGGTGATCCGTACAGCAACGTATTTGCTGGTAGTGGGACTCAAGGTGGATCTCAGGCTGTTCAACCACCCACCGATATCTTGTCCACTGTCCTTGGTGGTCTGTTACCCTTCAGTGGCGCTGACAACATTTTTAACACTGCTGAAGGCGGCATACCCATTGGTTATGGCAATAAGGACTTTGGTGGTAACAACGCTGTCATTGGTAATGCCAACTGGAACTACGGACAATCCAATGTAAGCGTAGGTAATGCTAACTGGAATTGGGACTCCACTAAGAACAACGCAACCATTGGTAATGGCAACTGGAATTTAGAGTCTAGTCAAAACAACAGAACCATTGGTAATGGCAACTGGTACTGGGAGTCAACCAGTGACAACGTAACTCTCGGTAATGGTAACTGGGATTTTGGAAATAACAACACAACCATTGGTAATGGTAACTGGGACTTCGGTAGTAATAACACAATCATTGGTACTGGTAACCATGTCTTTACCAGCAACAGCGTAGTTATTGGTGATGGCAATTGGTCTGTGATTATTGACAAATCCAACACTGCTGCTGGTGAGTTTCTCGGTAAGTTGGATAATTTGGTCTTGTCGATGGGAATCAAAGACGCTGGTGATAATCTAGTTAATTCCCTGTTCAGCAAATTCGCTGATGCTTTCCAACCCTTAACAGGTAACCTTGGAGAATCTGGCCTCAAGACATATAATCAACTGTTCTACTCCGGTGGCAATAACACCTAAGTAACGCGATCTGCCTCACGCTCATGCTGAGCGCTTTGCGCGTGAGGCAAGCGAATCTATCGCCAACAAGTAGCCCCGAAGTTCAACCATCAAAACCCAAAAAAGTTTTGATGGTTGAACCATTATGTGATTTACTGACCAACTAACCAAACATTAACTCTTGTATCAAATCCACCAGTAGCAAGCTTTGTTCCATCAGGACTAAAGGCTACAACGCTCGCCCAGTCGGAATGTCCATAAAGTGTGGTTATTAACTCGCCTGTTGTTAAATTCCACAGCTTAATTCCATCTCTAGCAGCACTGGCAAGGGTTTGTCCGTTTGGGTTGATGGCGATATCATTTACCCAGTTGTTGTCTCCTGTCAGGGTGCGAACTGATTGTCCAGTGGTAACATTCCAGACTTTAATTGTGCGATCGCGACTCGCACTGACAAACGTCCTTCCATCTGGGGTAAAAACTATTTTAGTGACTGTATTATAATGCGCCCCTGCAATTGTGCGGATTAATCTTCCACTACTCAAATCCCATAGCTTAATCACGCCAATATTATCACCACTCGCCAGCGTCTGACCATCAGGACTAATCGCCACTGTATTAATCGAGTTATCAAAACGTGTCAAAATCCCAAGTGGGCGCTGTTGTAGCAAATCCCACATCCGAATACCATCTAATGCGCCACTCACAAGAACTTTACCATTTGGAGTTACGGCTAAAGATAGTACATTGCTTGTATGTTCCACAAAGGAGCGAGTAAATTTGCGGCTTTTGAGATTCCAAAGGTTAATAGTGTTGTCATCACTGCAACTGGCAAGAGTTTGACCATCTGGCGAAATCACGATAGATTCTACTGCGCTTTTTTGTGCTCTATTAATAATTCCAATCCTTCTGCCAGTTGTTGTATCCCATAAGCGAATGATGCCTTCATTATCATAGCCACCACTCACAAGAATTCGGCTATCTGGAGTGAAGGCGAGAGATTTAATAGTTCCGGTATGCTGTATGAATGTGTAAAGAAGTTGTGGATTAGCAACACTCGTGGTGGGTTGAGCCACTGGTGTCACTTGAAACTCAACAGGGATTGCAGATGGTATTTGGATAAGCGAAGTGATGGCAACAGCACCTGCTACGCTCATGAGTATCACAAAATTCTTGGTACTGGTTATTTGAGACTGAAATTCCTTTCTACGCCCAGAAAGCTTCGCATTTTGGATAAGTAAGAGGAATTTATTGTGATTATTCATATATTTAAAATATCTCAAGATAGCCTGTACCATATTGACAGGCGGTAAACCTCCGCCCATCAATGATCATACTGGCGCTATAGGTAGCAAAGCATACCATATTTGATTTTTTTTAGCAACAATCAATAATAAATATGATGACTCAAATTTCAGAGTCAAAATCTACTGGTATGGTGGCTTTTTCTTAGAAACGCTCAGCATCGGTAAAGCAGCACTTGACGATCGCGAAGGCAGATAATGTTGCACCACAGGTTCCTCAGGCAAGGGTGGCCGTTGCTGAATCCGCCACCATTTGTAAGCTAGCGCTATTCCTGTTGTCCCTAAGCCAAAAGCAAACAACGACCAGCTATCGTCTAATCCACCAATCAATGCATCTATGACTCCCATTGTAATCAATACACTGATAATTGGTTCTTTACGGTAGGTTGACTTCAAAAAACGAGGAAATACAGCATTCATCACAAGCTTTTTTGTTCCTGTTCACCTTTATATGTATATTTATATTTTCTGAGACCACCTCAAGAGCAATTGACGCTTTTGTGATAGAGCCTCAATTTCATTATAGTTCGGTTCAGTTCTACTACCATTAACGCTCAAGCAAAGGTTTGATAAAGTCAACAATTAGGTTAGGGGTGTAAGGGTGTAAGGGTGTAAGGGATAAATATCTGGTTCACGGTTTCTGTTTTTATATCTCCTACTCACCTACACCCAAGTGTCTTGGTCAAAACCAGCTGGGATATTCAGCTGGTTTGAGCTTTTGGTCATTTACTAAGTACAACAATCACTCTTGTACTTAGTAAAAATGCTACTTAAGACCGAGCCATGATAAGACTCCTTGGTTGGTAACATACTCTATTACCACCATGATTAGGAAGCCAATCATTGCAGCTCGACCATTCAGACGCTCAGCATATTCATTAAACCCGAACTTTGGCTCTTCCAACTTAGGAGTTACGCTTGGCTGTATCATCATTGAAAACCTCTTTTTGGCAAATGAACTTTTAAGTGGATATTTGTAAATGGATATTTAAGTGACAACACACCTGAGCTATTTTGCAGGATTGTCACTGTTTACATTTCTTTACGATTCTTATCTTAGTTTATTGTAGAAGTACTTTGGTAATCGTCAAGAGTAAAAGTTTGAACTACAGTGGTGGTATCAAAGAAAGTTCAGTCGTCCGGAGTAGTCAAGTGTAGAGTCCCAAAGGTTAATCCCCCATAAAGGTATCCTCTGTTCGAGGGTGAAACAGCGCTGTGTTCTCAAAGCTGAGTGTAGTCTTTGCACTTCTATACTTTCGACTTCAATACGAGTTCTAAAATTCGTAGTTTCTGATTCAACAGAATATAGATGAGACTGACAAACTATAGCTATACAAAAATTCATAAGAGGCAATAAATGGAAATTGGTATTCCTAAAGAAACAAAAGATCAAGAGTTTCGAGTTGGGTTAAGTCCTTCTAGTGTGCGAGTCTTACAAGAAAATGGTCATAGAGTTTTCGTAGAAACTCAAGCAGGTATCGGGGCAGGATTTACAGATGATGACTACATAAGCGCTGGCGCGAAGATAGTCACCACCACTGACGAAGCTTGGAAGTGCGAACTTGTTGTCAAAGTCAAAGAGCCACTGTCTGCGGAGTATAAGTTTTTGCAGAAGGGGCAAATTTTGTTTACATATCTGCATTTAGCCGCCGACCGGAAGTTAACCGAACATCTGATTGATTGCGGTGTAACGGCGATCGCCTATGAAACTGTAGAACAACCAGGGAACAACAAATTACCTTTGCTGACTCCCATGAGCATTATTGCAGGTCGGTTATCCGTACAATTTGGGGCAAGATTTCTAGAGCGTCAGCAAGGTGGTAGAGGAGTTTTGCTGGGGGGTGTACCTGGAGTTAAACCGGGCAAAGTCGTGATTTTAGGCGGCGGTGTCGTCGGTACAGAAGCGGCGAAAATTGCTGTGGGTATGGGCGCTGCTGTCCAGATTATTGATGTTAATGTTGAGCGCCTCGCGTATCTGGAAACCTTGTTTGGTTCCAGAGTCGAACTGCTTTACAGCAACTCCGCCCATATTGAAGCTGGAGTCAAAAATGCTGACTTACTCATCGGTGCTGTTTTAATCCCAGGACGTAGAGCACCCATCCTTGTGTCCCGCAACTTGGTTAAACAAATGCATCCTGGTTCTGTCATAGTCGATGTTGCTGTTGATCAAGGCGGTTGCGTGGAAACTGTACACCCCACATCCCATACTCATCCTGTGTATCTTGAAGAGGGTGTGGTGCATTATGGCGTTCCTAATATGCCGGGGGCAGTACCTTGGACTTCAAGCCAAGCATTGAACAATAGTACTCTACCCTATGTCTTGCAGTTAGCAAACTCGGGGATAAAAGCACTGACGAACAACCAAGCATTAGCCAAAGGTGTGAACGTACAAGATCATCGCTTAGTTCACCCTGCACTACAGGAGGTATTTTCTGACTTAGTCGTGTAGTTGGTTATAAATTTAGTAGTCCGCTCTTCGTCTTCTTTTTCCTCCTGTTGTTCTGGCGTTTTCCCTGTACCCATCAGCGGCAGCTTCACAGTAAAAGTAGCTCCTTGTCCTACTCCTGGACTTTCGGCATGAACGCTTCCCCGATGCATTTCCACCAGAGAACGTACAATTGCTAGTCCTAGTCCTAGTCCACCTTGGTGTCTGGTGATGCTACCATCAGCTTGACGAAAGCGCTCAAAAACATAGGGAAGAAAATCTGGGCGGATACCACTACCTGTATCGCTCACCCGAATAAGTGCTAAGGAGCTTTTAGCGGCAGATGACTGGTGTTGCTGAGGTTGAAGTGTTTCTGAGGAAGACTCAGCACTGAGTAACAATCGTACCTCTACCCTTCCATCTTTGGGTGTGAACTTGAGCGCATTACTCAGTAAATTCCAAACTATTTGCTGTAAGCGGTTTGGATCACCACAAACGACAAAAGAGGTGGAGGAGTTCAAAGTCCCCTCTGGGGATGAAGAGAGTGAGGGAAAATTCTCCCTCCCTCCTATTGTCTCCCTTGTTCCCTCGTTCTGCGTGTTAGTGTGTTCAATAATGTACTCAAGTTGAATATTTTTTTTCTCAGCTTCTAAGCGTACGCTATCTACAACGGTTGCAATCACAGATGTTAAATTAAGTTGACAGAGATTGAGCTTTAGTTTGCCACGCATAATCCGCGAGACATCAAGAATATCGTCTATAAGTTGTGCCTGCAAAGTAGCGTTGCGTTCAATCGTTTCTAGAGCGCGTATAATGGCTTTTTCATCCATCTTTCGCTGGCGTAGCAGTTTAGACCAACCTAGTATTGAAGTTAAAGGTGTACGAAGTTCATGGGAAAGAGTGGCTAAAAACTCATCTTTAAGGCGGTTTGCTGTTTCAGCTTCTTGTCGTGCTGCTTGTTCGCGGATTAACTTAATGTGTTCTTCTTCTGCTTGTTTACGCTCTGTAATATCTTCTATAGTGCCGATATATCCAATAACTTCGCTTTGATCCGAAAGCATAGCCGACGAGGACATATGAACCCAACGCTCAATTCCTGTCGAGGTGAGTATGCGAAACTCTCCTGTGTATTCCTGTCCTTGAGCTGATATAGCATACCAATCAGTAATCACTCGCCCTCTATCTTCAGGATGAATTGTTTGTGTCCAACCGTCGCCTAAACTCTCCTCCAGTGTCATCCCATAGATAGCTTGATATCGTGGATTAATATAAGTGCATTTACCTAATGTATCTGTGAGAAAAATGCCTACAGGCGAGCAAGCACTCAAAGAGCGAAACATCTCTTCGCGCTTTCTCAGCTCGGTATTCATCTGTGTTAATTGTGCCGCTTGTCGCTTGACTTCGACAGTTTTTTGAAACAGATCAACAAATGCGGCTACCTTGGATTTTAAAATTTCTGCATGAATGGGTTTGAAGAGGTAGTCTACAGCACCAACAGAATATCCTTTAAACACCATGTTATCACTCGTGCTAAATGCTGTGAGAAAAATAATTGGTGTATGGCGCGATCGCTCTCGCTGTCGAATCAGGGCTGCTGTCTCGAAGCCGTCCATGTCGGGCATTTGCACATCCAGCAGAATCACCGCAAAGTCCTGATTGAGCAAACATCGCAGTGCTTCCGCGCCGGATGTAGCCCTCACCACATTTTGACGCTGACTATCTAAAATCGCCTCTAAGGCTAATAAATTTTCTGGATGGTCATCTACCAACAGAACGTTAACTTTTGGTTCAAATGGCATTTCTATCTGTATGCTTTAGGAAATAGATAAAAACGTTTTCACGTCTTCCTATTGACTTTGACGTTTGCGCTTATTTTATTCACACTATCTTAAGTTAGAAATTTAGTTATTCTTTCTGACTGCAGCTAACAGCTTTTTTGTATGAAGAATTAGGGAACAACTACATCATAAATTACAAATCTTCACTAAGTAAGGTGCAATATCTGCCAAAGGTAGGACTTTATCTGCGACTCCAGCGGCGATCGCCGCTTCAGGCATTATTGGACAAGCTGCTGTTGAAGGTTCCTGTACCACAGTTTTGCCGCCCCGTGCTTTGATTTTTTTCATCCCTTCAGTACCATCATAATTTGCACCTGTCAAGAGGACTGCAATCAACCTTTCGGCATAAGTATCGGCAGCGGTTTCAAATAGCACATCTATTGACGGGCGTGCATAAGTTACAGGAGCATCAACGCATAAGGAAAAAGTTGGATAAGAAACCGTATCGCTTGTTACTTCTATCATCAAATGATAATCTGCTGGAGCTAAATATATATAGCCAGGCACAATTTCTTCTTTATCTTGCGGCTCGGTGACAACTAAAGCACTGTACTCCTGTAACGCGACTTTCAATTTTTGATCTGAAGATTTGTAGCGATGCTGAACAATTGCTATAGGTACTGGGAAGTTTTTTGGCAATCCAGCGAGTAAAACTTCAAGGGCTTCTAACCCTCCCAAGGATGTACCAATAGCAATGAATTGAATTGTCATGAGTAGTGAGTGATAAGTCGTTAATACTTAGTAGTTTATGGTAATTATCAACAACTATCGAATTTTACGGTAAAACTTTTCCCCACCTTCTAATTGCTCATAGTCTTGTTCATGCGGAGTGAACTTCATTGTTTCTTGACGTCCCAAACCCAAAATTCCGAACGGAACAAGGCTTTCATGAAAAAGATTAAATACTCGCTCTTGTAAAACTTTATTAAAGTAAATTAAAACATTACGACATAAAATAATGTTAAATTCGTTGAAAGAATTATCGATTACTAAATTATGTTGTGAAAAAATTATATTTTCTTTAAGAGAGGAAGAAAAAATAGCATGTTCATAAGCTGATGTATAATATTCTGAAAAAGCTTTTTTTCCACCTGCTTGCAAATAATTTTGAGTATAATCTTGCATTGCATCTAATGGATAAATTCCAGCTTTTGCTTTTTTTAAAACCATCTCATTGATATCAGTAGCATACAATCTACAACGATGATAAAGTCTCTCTTCCTGGAGTAAAATTGCCAGAGAATAAACTTCTTCACCGCTAGAACATCCCGCATGCCAAATGCGAATGAAAGGATAAGTTCGTAATATTGGTACAACTTTTTTCCGAAACATCAAAAAAAAGTTAGGATCACGAAACATAGTCGTTACATTAACCGAGAGGCTACATAGAAATCTCTCCATACATTCGGGATCATGGAGAACTTTTTCTTGCAGTCCAGAAATAGTGGTTAAACTTTCGGCTCGAATAATTTTCCAAATTCGTCGTTTGAGTGAAGCTAAGGCATAATTTCTAAAATCAAATCCGTAATAACGATGTATGCCTTCTAATAACAATTGAATTTCAATATCTTCAAGCTGTTCTTTCAGCATATATAGGAATCCAGTTTTGTTTATGAACATACTCGTGAAGAGAGGGAATGCTTAACAGGGAACACCCGATCGCTTAATGTAAACTATACCTAGTTGAGCAAAAATAAAATAGGATTTTTATATAAGGTGTTTTCTTTAAAAGGATGGTTAAGATCATAGGAAAACCGCAAAATATCAATTATTAAATTAGTGTATAAAAAAACATGTAAATTTCAGTTATAAATAATGTCCAGTATACATCGTTCTTTCAAACTTATGGGATATACTTGCACCATAATATGAAGAATCAAAATATGCTACATCAAAACCTTAGAAAATTAGTCTCGTTCAGTTTTATAAGTTTTTGCTTTTGCTTGGGTCTTGGTATAGGATTATTCATCCGCTTCGGACAATTGCAGCGAACAAACGCCTCTACGACATCTACTGAGACAGAACCAATTCCGTTTTCTATACCAGAGTATACATCTCCAGACACGATCACAATTCAAGCTGTGGGAGATGTTATTCCTGGCACAAATTACCCTAACTACAAACTTCCACGTAACCGCAATCTGCTTTTCCCAAACTCAGTCAGAGCATATTTACAAAGAAGCGATATTTTGTTTGGCAATTTTGAAAGCAGTTTAACAAACTACCCTTATAGCACCAAGGATATCACTCAAGGAGCAGTTTTTGCTTTTCGCTCTCCACCCACTTATGCTCAGCTTTTAGCTGATGTTGGGTTTGATGTGATGAATATAGCAAATAACCATGCTTTAGATTTTGGTTCAGTGGGATTTAAAGACACAGTTAAGAATCTTAAAGCTGCTGGTATTGAAACATTAGGTCACAAAAACCAAATTCTCTTGCTAGAAGTGAATAATATTGTTGTTGGCATGATTGGGTTTGCTCCCTATGAATCTTATAATTCTATTCTCGATTTAGAAGCAGCCAAAGCACTGGTACAAAAAGCGAAGACACAAGCAAGTGTTGTGATTGTATCAATGCATGCAGGAGCAGAAGGAACTGATGCACTGCGCGTTCACAATAAAACTGAGTTTTTTTATGGAGAAAACCGAGGAAATTCTATTGAGTTTGCCCGGACAATGATTGATGCAGGTGCAGATTTAGTTATCGGACATGGTCCTCATGTTCCAAGAGCTATTGAAATTTATAATGGAAAACTCATCGCTTATTCTTTGGGAAACTTTTTAGGATACCGAACTTTATCCACAACTGCTGAAACTGGGTATTCAATGATATTAGAAGTGAAACTAAATTCAAAAGGAGATTTGGTGTTCGGGAAAATTATCCCTGTTCACCTTGATGCTCAAGGAATTCCTCATATTGACCAGCATTTCAGGACAGTGGGACTGTTGCGTTATTTGAATAATAAAGATTTCCCTGATGATTTAGTGAAGATTAATAAAAAGGGTGAAATTGTATTGGCTGATAAGAAATAGGTTGCAACGGATGCAATAATTTTAATTTTTTATTTGATTCCGGAGTAAGCCTAAACTTAAAACGAACATACTCACCAATAAAGTTACACCTTGAGGTTCAGGGACTGAAGTTGATTTCGTCCCTCTTGTCACCGCATATATTTTACTTGCTGAAGGCTCTCCTTCAAAAAATGTAGAGAACAGAAAGTCTCCCGTCACCGGATCAATAGTTGCTCCCATCACTCCAGTCAGAGATGTTGGTGAGTGAAAGCCAAGTCCGGTGATAAAATCTCGACGGGTATTGGCGATCACATCTCCATTTGCATCTATTGTATAAGCAGAAACGCTGCTGTTATCATATTCTTCAATTAACAGACTGTCTTCAAAAAAGCCAGGATTTCCTGCTTTTACATAGAAAAAACCATCCAGTCCACCATCAAGCTGAACACTTCTGGTGGGCGTTGCAATATCATATGTACCTGAGCTATCTGGAGTGATAGTTGTGTCATAAAAAATATTACTTGTATAAGAAGTTATTTTAAGCCGACCTGCTCCAGCAAATCCTTCAGGGACAAAGTTCAATGCACCTGTGGAAGCAGCAAAGCCAAGAGTGTTTAAATCAATTTGTTTATTAGGACTACTGCTACCAGGCTTTATTTGACCAATGCTGTTGTCAGGATAGGACGTATAGAACAACACATCAGCTTTGGGACTATAAGCTAAACCAGCATCAATTCCTCCTGTGCTGATTCCGGGGGCTTGTGTCAAAAAGGATGGGATACCAAAATCAGTGATGTGATTGTTACTATCACGGCTGACTTCAACTGCATAAATTCCTGCATCTGGGGTATCAGCTAAACCGCTGATTAACAGCGTATTAGGTTCTCCTGGCTGAAATGTTATTCCACCATAAGCAGGTGGAATTTGTTCGATTGAACCGAGATCTGTTATTGAATAAAAATTTGAGAAATCTGATGCCAGTTTTGGTGTCACTGTTGCTCCCAACGCTTGACTTATTACTGCAAACGCAAGGAACATTCCTCCAGCAGCAGCCATGAAGAAATTTTTCATACACAGTTATTCTCTAAGTAGCAATACTTTATCTTACTTTTTTTAACTATGTTTGTCAGTAATATTATTTAGATCAGGGAACAGTGAACAGGGACTGATAACTGATAACTGATCGCTGGTAACTGGTAACTGCTATATATCAATTCAAAAAATGTTTGCGACAAATAACCCCACCCACCCTATCGGGCACCCTCCGCTTAGCAACTACGGTGTACACACAAGTCATCCTATGACTCAAAATTTCCTTAGAACCTCACCCTGCCCTATTGGGCATCCCTCTCCTTGGCAAGGAGAGGGAAAGATTTTAGCTACGCTAAAAGCGAGGGTGAGGTTTCGCTAGAGATGTGTATAGAAGTTAAACTCCTTATGGCGCATAGGGGTAAAAGGATGGGGCTTGATCGATCGCATTTCTTTCGTAGTCATGAAGGAAGCGGGAGTAAGTCAAGCTTTGACTTTTGATCAGCATTTCGTACAAGCAGGGTTTCAGGCGTTGATGAGGTAAAAAACACCCCTCGACTGCTTTGAGAGGATTTTGTTGCCAATATCGATTAGGAGGTTTTGTGCGATCGCCTAGGGTTAGAAACCCCAGCCTAATAGCAAAAGTTCTCTCAAGAGGACTAAATTCTTTCGGTGATTTAGTTTTCAGTCTACTTAAGTAGACTTATACTATTAGCCCATAACTTGAGTTATGGGCGGATGAGATTGCTCGAAGATCTCAACAAATTATTATTTCACACTCGCAACTTCTCGATTCAAAACTTGATTTAACTTCCCACTACGAAAACCTTCCAAATCTAATGTGACGTAAATAAAACCAAACTCCTGAAAAGCAGAAATAATTGATTGCAAATCAGTTTTTAAAACAAAATCTTTGATTTGTTCTGGCGGTAATTCAATTCGTGCTGTATCTCCCTCAGAACGCACTCGCAAATTCTGATAACCCAACTTGCGTAAATAAATTTCTGCCCTACCGACTCGTTGTAACTTAGTTACGGTAATCTCTTCACCGTAGGGAAAGCGTGAACTCAGACATGGTTGCGCAGGTTTCTCCCACCAAGGTAAACCGAGTTCTTGGGAAATTTGGCGGACTTGCGCTTTGGTGATACCGATTTCTGCTAAGGGCGATCGCGCACCTCTTTCTTTTGCTGCTTGAATTCCTGGGCGATAATCATGTAAGTCATCCGCGTTGACTCCATCCACCACATACGGATAACCCAACTCAATCGCTAAAGGTTTGAGGGTGTCGTGCAGTTCACTTTTGCAAAAGTAACAGCGGTTCACAGGGTTGGAGGTGTAATTGGGATTTTCCATCTCGTGTGTTGAAATAATTTGATGACGAATCCCAATCGTCGCTGCTTGCAAAGAGGCGTCTTCTAACTCTTCTGGTAACAGTGAGGGAGACATAGCTGTGACAGCCAAAGCGCGATCGCCTAAAACATCATAAGCCACCTTGGCTACCAAAGTGCTATCCACTCCGCCAGAGTAAGCTATCAAAGCCTGCTCCATTTCTACAAATAATGCTTTTAATTTTTCAAGTTTTTCTGTTAGCATCATTTCCAATCTTGTCTAAACGGTATCGCGCCCCATCAATTCCATTTTAGGTGGGCAATAAAGGATTGAGGGAAAAAGATACAGCAGTTACCAGTTACCAGTTACCAGCGATCAGTTATCAGTTACCAGTTATCAGTCCCTGTTCACTGTTCCCTGTTCCCTGTTCCCTATTTCCTGCTATACAAGTTATAAATTTTAGATGTCAGGACTATGAATGCACAATTCGCTCAATTAATTGTTAACGGTATTGCTTTGGGTAGCATTATCGCTTTAGCATCTGTTGGACTTACTCTCACTTACGGGATTTTACGGTTATCTAACTTTGCTCACGGTGACTTTTTAACGTTGGGAGCTTATCTGACGCTGCTTGTTAATAGCTTTGGTGTTAATATTTGGCTGTCTATGGTAATAGCTGCAATTGGCACAGTAGCAGCAATGCTGTTGTCGGAAAAGTTGCTATGGTCCCATATGCGTTCTATCCGTGCCACTTCCACCACTCTTATTATTATCTCTATCGGGCTTGCCTTATTTCTTCGTAATGGCATTATCCTTATCTGGGGCGGTAGTAACAAAACTTACGATTTGCCCGTGGTTCCGGCTATGGATATTCTGGGTGTGAGAGTACCCCAAAATCAATTGTTGGTTTTGTTCCTAGCTATTGCAGCAATTGTTGCATTACACTACATTTTACAAAACACCAAAATTGGCAAGGGAATGCGAGCAGTTGCCGACGATTTAGATTTAGCTCGGGTTTCTGGTATTAATGTAGACAAAATTATTTTATGGACTTGGGTGATTGCTGGCACTCTGACATCCTTGGGTGGAAGTATGTACGGCTTGATTGGAGCCGTGCGACCAAATATGGGATGGTATTTGATTTTACCTTTATTTGCCTCAGTTATTTTAGGAGGAATTGGCAACCCCTACGGTGCGATCGCAGGAGCTTTTATCATTGGTATTGCCCAAGAAACGAGTACTGTATTGCTGGGTGCTCAGTATAAACAAGGCGTAGCGTTGTTACTCATGATTTTAGTGTTGCTCATTCGTCCCAAAGGTTTGTTCAAAGGTACGATTTGAGAAATTAAGTAGCGATCATGAACACAGTTGATGACGGCTACTTAATACCCATGAATCCAGCGCGCGTGTTACCTCACCCCGGTTTTGGCGTAAGCCAAAACCTCCCCTCTCCTTAATAAGGCTATCCATTACCCGGATCTTTCTTAACATTTCACCGAAAGCAGGCGGGAGTAGAGTTGTAAAGGAAGAGTCCAGTTGGAGGAGTTGACATGGAGAAGTAGATGTGTATCGAACCGAAACATTGATGTAGGCGTTCTAACTTGTAGGACAAAAAGTTGACGAATGTTCCCCATCCTGTATCAGATATCGCCTTTGCTAGTTTGTGGTTCGCCACTGCGTTGCGGAGAGCAGCGCCTTGCGGAGAGAAGTTTGAGCGGTGAGTCCAGCCCCCGTCTTGGCGGTTTCCGTCACGGAGCGCGTAGCGTCTGGTGCAGGAGATTGGGGGACTGGCGAACCCGGAGGGAGGTTTCCTCCGTAGACGCTTTGCGGCTTGCCGCAGGCATCAAAGCTTCGGAGGGTTCCCCCCGTTGTGGCAAGTGGCGAACCCGTGAGGGTTACGTACCATGCCCTTGACATTCAGGTTTTCAACTACTACGACTTGATTATTATCAACTATCTTTTTCGATAGTTTGTGTAAGTAATCTTGGCGGATATTGCTAACTTGTTCGTATACCCTAGCTACAATCTTTGTTGCTTTTCTACAGCGATTATTACTACCTTTTACTTTGCGTGCAGTAATACGTTGTTTTTTGGCTAGCTTTTTCTCATATTTAGCTAAGTGTTTAGGATTCGGATATTTGGAAACTTTTTCGCCATCATAGGTAATTGCAAAATCCTTTATTCCTAAATCAATACTGACTACCTTTCCCTCTGAATTTGATGTTGGGTAGTCACCCTCATATTCCATCAACATAGAAGCATAGTATTTACCCGATGGACATTTGCTGATAGTGACAGTCTTTATAGTCCCATCAACTGAGCGATGTATTTTTGCTCTTACAATGCCCAATGTCCCAGGAAACTTCAAACAGTTATCGACTTGTTTTACGCTCTGGGGATTATTGGAAAGGTAATTTTGGAGAGGCTTAGCCTCCCCAAGCTATTCCCGGGCAAAGCGTGGGAACGAGAAATATTCACCAATCATGCAGATACCAAGCGTCGCAAAGATTCAGAACGGCGTTTTGCTGTGGCATTATTTGGCTGAATTTTCAGGGCGTCTTCATAAGCTTGCAGGGCTTGAGCATTTAATTTTTTCCGCTCGTATGCATGACCAAGATTATTCATTCCTACCACATAATCAGGTTTGATTTTCAGAGCTTCTTTATACTGGCGAATAGCTAAGTCATACTGTTCTTGAGCAAAGTAAGCATAGCCTAACCCATTGTAAATATAGGCTATATTTTCTTCTTCTTTTTCGCCTTCTTCCCTTTCTTCTTCAGCAGCTTTGAGAGCTTTTTGAAAGAGAGTTATCGCTTGGGAAAATAGTTTTTTCTCAGAATAAATACTGGCTAACTCGTAATATTCTTGAGTGGTACCGTTTTCTTTGGTCAGTTTTTTTCGCAACCTTGACATGGAACCTTCAACTCTACGACTTTTGAAGACCTGGCGGAAAATACTGACAACTGCAATTAAGAGCAGACCGACTAAAACTGACAGATAAATAGTTGCTAGATTGCTATCCATTGTATTTAGTAAAAGTTTCTTCTTATCTATATATCAGCTTATATGAAACAATGAAAATTATGAATTATGAATACTAAAAAATTTCATTTATAATTTCTAACTGAGAGGTTCCTAATTTAGCGTAATCCCCAATATGTAGCGCGTTGCTTAAGCCACCCAGAATTAATATAACGGGCAATGGCTTGGTTAACCTGTCTTCGTAATGGATCGTACTGCAATCCCTTGGGCATGACCACAGATAACGGTTGGGTTGAGAGCTTAGCTGAAAGTAAGCGATATTGGGGATATTGTTGCACCCAACTACTTAAAACACTAGCATCTGCGGCAAAGGCATCGGCTGCGTTATTTTCTAACAGTGCGAAGGCTGCTTGATAAGAATCTACTCCCACTAACTCAGCTTTTGGTATATAATAGCGCACATCGGCAATAGTGCTGGAATTGTTGAGGACGGCAACTTTCCGTTTTCCCAAATCACTTAGTCTTTGAAATAATGTGTTTTTTGTGACTAATACAGTGCCATCGAAGTAGTAAGGAACACTGAAGCTGACTAAGCGAGAACGTGAGGCAGTTGCTGTAACTCTGGCGATCGCCAGATCAACTTTATGATCCAAAACTGCGGATAGGCGATCGCTATTGGTAACTGGTTGTAATTTCACTGCATCTGCTTTGCCTAGTAAGTCTGCTGCCAATGCCTTAGCTAAATCAATTTCTAAGCCTTGTAAGTTACCGTTTGTATCTCTAAATCCTAACGGAGGCAAGTTATCTTTAACGGCAATCCTGATGTAGCCCCGCCGCTGAATTTCGGACATTTCTGCGGCAGATGCTGATAGTTGTGTATCTGCGACTGTGACAATGGAAAAAGTCAAGAGGAAAAAAATGGCAGCGGATATCAGCAGATGTAACCGACAACCTGCTTTCCATCTGTTACATCCGATGTCCATCTGTTTCCACCTTTATCCTTTAGGTTGGGTTGCCAATTCAGCGACTTTGCTGAAGCTTGCTGGATCGAGGACTGCTAATTGTGCCAAAATTTTGCGATTGAGTTGGACATCAGCTTTTTTGAGATTCCCGATAAACTGGCTGTAACTCAAACCATGTTGGCGTGCAGCAGCGTTGATGCGGGTGATCCAGAGGCGGCGGAAATCGCGCTTACGTTTTTTGCGATCGCTATAGGCGTTCCGCAGCGCCTTCATGACTCTTTGATTCGCCGTTCTAAACAGAGTTGAGTGAGAACCGCGAAAACCTTTAGCGAGTTTGAGAATTTTTTTGCGGCGTTTGCGAGCAACGTTACCGCGTTTTACCCGTGTCATATTGTTTTAGTTCCTGAACAAATTACAAATAAGGGAGCATGAGCCGCACGTTTTCTGCATCGCGCTCATCGACAACTGCCATTTTCGACATGCTGCGTTTCTTAGCGGAAGATTTGTGCTCTAGCAAGTGGTTTTTGAAGGCTTTGCGACGTACAATTTTGCCGCTACCTGTGGCGCGGAATCTCTTTGCCGCTGCTTTACGGGTTTTGAGTTTAGGCATGGACTGGCTTTGATTGGACACAATCCATCATTATAAACTAAGAATTTAGAAACAAACGGCATCAGGCGCTGGGAAATAAGAGTTTGTCCAATCCAAGCAACTTTGAATCTAGCTAGGACTTACACATTGAGTAGATCAAAAAGTTTTCCACAAGCCTTATCAGCCATTCGCCACTCAAAAAATGCAACCAAACCAGTAAAATGCTTCTAGTGATTTAAAACTAGTGGTCTGTCAAGCTAAAAGAAGATATTGAGTTATAGCGGTTCTCATTTGAATCACATACACCACCACGAATAATGTAGAGCACGTAAATGCTACGTCTCTACAGCTGTGTATTGTACGCAACTGAGAAGCGCTATAGTTGTAGAACAGAACGAGCGCGAAAATAGCAGCGAGGAGCGATCGCTGCTGATAACGCAACGTGATAAACTGCTCGTTAAACATCTGGGTTAAGTTGACGTGACCCATTTGAATTCTCAAGCCAATTCACGGGCGTTCTGTCCGCTCCTATTCACGCCAATTATCCGTCAGCCTGGGCTGGATTCGAGATAGTCGAGCAATCCTCTCAATCCCCTACCTTTAAATCGTAAACAGCCCAAGTCACAGCCGCAGCCACAAACCCAGCCACATTCCCAACCATCGTGCAAACTATATATTATGGGGTTTGTGTAGTTGTGATCTCAAACCCTAAAATGCGTCTCACAGATGAAATTATTATTTCTTGTTTTTGTCCTCATCTCCTAACATTTTGAGTAATTTTCTTGCAACTAAAACACCTACGACTGCACCACCAACTAACTCCGCTGTCTGCACTACTTTCTTGTTCACAGTTTTGGGATCAACGTGGTGGCGAAAAATCTCTTCATTTAGCCATTCTGTGGTGGCTTTAAAGTTATGAATTGGCGTCGGCAGTAGCTCTAGATAAGTTCCTTGACGAATTAAGTGAGCGGCTTCGCCCGTTACTTCAAAAGCGTCGTAAATGTTAGCTGCAGCTTCATTTAATCCAAGTTTTAGCAGAGTACCGCGTAAGCTAACCTTAGGAGTTTTCGGTTCCTTTTCTAAAGCAATGGCTTTGAGGTTGTGGGCAATTGTAGATCCTAGCTGATATGCAACTTGTGCAGTAGCGGGCATTGATGTATCTTCTACAAAAGCACAATCTCCACCTGCAAAAACTTCTGGAAAATCAAACAATTGTAAGGTTTTGGTGACTTTTAATCGACCGTGCTTGTCTCGGTGTTCATCTGGGATTGGCAAGTTTTTGATCAGCGGATGAGTCGCAGTGCCAGCTGTCCAAATTGTAGTGTATGTTGGCAGCGTAACAGACTTGCCATCGCGCTTATACTCGACTGTGTTGGCACTAACACCTGTGACTTCTGCCCCCAACAGCATCTCCACAGGTACGGTTCGTTTTTGCAATTGTTTTTCAGCAGTTTCACGTAATTTGCTGTTGACATCGCCCTTAAGGATTTCCTTGCCGTGGTTAATGAGTGCAACTCGCACTTCTTGAGGGTTACCTTTGAGTGCTGCATACCAATTCGGTAACAAATCGCCTAAAGTGGCTGCCATTTCCACACCTGAAGCACCACCACCAATGACTGCAAATGTAAGTAATTTTCGACGTTGTTCTGGATCTTCGGTTTGCGCGGCTTTTCGCAAACAGTCATGCAAATGTTGGTCGATAGCGATCGCATCTTTTTCCGTCCAAAAAGGTAGAGCATACTCTTTTGCTCCCTCGACGCCAAAGTAGCCGCTTACACTACCTAAAGCTAATACCAAATTGCTGTAATCGTAGCGGGTTCCTGAAGTTAACTTAACTTGTCGTTGATGCAAGTCAATCGATTCCACTGTATCTTGAACAAAAATCACACCGCTTCCTTTGAGCAATTCTGTAAAACGCGGTAATACCTGAAAGGCATCCATCTCACCACTAAAATACTCATAAAGTAATGGCTTAAAACAAAAGCGTTCGTTGCTATCAATTAAGATCACAGAGCGAGGATAGTGTTCGTGAGCAAGCTGCAACGCTGTATAAAGCCCAGTAAAGCCACCGCCTAAAATAACTGTTTGATAAACTGGATTATTCATAAAACAATTTTTCTCCATTATTTTGTTCGCAGATACGTTTATTGATAAACTGCTCTGCTATAACGTTAAAAAGAAAACAATCAAAATCACACTGAGGGTAACAGCGAATAAGATAGCGTATTCGACTCTGCGACTAAAATATCCAATCACAGCAATCAGGGCGATCACAAAACCGAAAATGCCTAGATATTGTCCCTTTTGCAACCCTTTAGCAATCAAAGGGTCATTTTGAGTACCTGGTGGCGGAGTTTCTTGAATTCTGCCTTCATACTGATTTTTGGGTTGCAACTCTTGCGTTGGTAAAGCCATAAAATTATTTCCTACAACAAACTAACCAACTTGCCATTCTTTCAATAGTGCTACTTTACCCGCATCCTGTGAATTCCATGATGGCTGACTATAAGAGCCCCATATGAACCGAATCGTCAAGACACTTAAGAACACAAAGGTATGATTAGACAACACAATTTTTTTTTAACACTCGTATATTAGTACTACACAATTCACTTTTTTGTTTTTTATATTTTTTGAAGACCACATATAATGTTTATTTATTATTGAAAATAGGGCAGAAAAATACTATCTAAAGAGTGATTTTTGGAATACATGAAAAAGTAAAATTGATTATCTTACAGTATAATATATTTTGATTTATTCCTATCGCCGCAGAAAAGTCACATATTTGCCATATAAAATTCATAGATTGAAACACTCTTTACCAAGTGTTAAACAATCAGATTCAGAACACAAGTGCGGCGGGTAACGCCTGTAGTAAGGTTTTTTTACAAAATTCAGAGACTTGCGTACTGCGATCTCAAGTAAAATTGGGATTGTTTAGTATATTTAAATATTTGACTCTCCTATGCAACCATCCAAGCTTCAACCAACGGCTAGTATTCTTAAAGCCGAGTGGAATGACTTGATTGTCGAGTATGCTTGTTTGGAAATGGTCGGAGATTTTGACTTTGCGATGCCCAAAGACGCTATCAGTGTAGCATTTTATCCCCATGAGCGTGTTGCTTGGTCGGTGGATGGGGGTCAAACACAAACCACAGCCTTGCCTTCTGGAAGCGTCTTTATATATTCATCTTGTGAGTTTGTATGGCATAGCCGGGAAAAGGAGGGCAAATATGTGAATATCATGCTAGATCAGCGCTTGCTCAACCAACTGGCAGCCGAAAACGGACTTTCTACTCCCGTCGAGCTGGAATACCGCGTGCTTTTTCCAGATCCAACTATCATGCATATTGCACAGTTATTGAAATCAGAGGTCATCAGTGGCGGTTTAGCAGGCAATTTGTATGTCGAGTCGTTGCGAAACTTACTAGCAGTGCATCTGCTGCGAAATTACAGTGGAGTATTGAGTGACTCTACCCCCCAAGTCGGTGTTCTTGGTGTGCTCAAGCTCAAGCAAATTAAAGATTTTATTGAAGAGAATTTAGCTGAAAAATTGGCGATCGCCAATCTAGCCGTACTTGTGCCAATGAGTCAGTTTCATTTTGCGCGTGCCTTCAAGATGCAGGTAGGAGAAGCGCCACACCGCTACGTTCTGCAACGGCGAATAGAACGGGCAAAAGTCTTGCTAAAGGTAACGCGGTTTTCGTCAGCAGAAATTTCCTATCAAGTAGGCTTTTCCAATCCAAGTCACTTTAGTGCACAATTTAGCAAACTTGTAGGGATAACACCGAAGCAGTTTCGCGACAGTGCTTAAATTTAAGGGAACTCCAAGAAATAAAACAACCCCTAGAAGTTGTTGACTGTTGACTGTTAACTGTTAACAGTCAACAATTTAGTTTGGAATATTTTTTATTTGAAAGTCCTTAAGCACTAATAGGACTTACACACGAGTTACTAATGAACAAGACTTGTGAGATTGCTTCCTTACGTCGCAATGACACAACTACGTTATTTTTGCGTAAGTCCTAACTAAATTGAACTGAGCAAGAATTTGATATAAGCACGCAAGAATCCAGCGTGAATGCAAAGGGCAAAATCTCTAAATTGGATTTAACAAAAAATAAGGGAAAATCAACGCTAAGCAACCGAGACAGGTGCAACTACTATGGCAAACAACCTCCCAAACCAATGCCTTCAGACTTTTATACGTATTCAGAAGTTACTAATATGTCTCTCAACATTTACTACACTCTCGGACGTTCTGGACTGCGCGTCAGCCGTCTGGCTCTCGGTGCGATGACTTTCGGCACTGAATGGGGTTGGGGAGCCAATGAAGCGATCGCACGCCAAATGTTTAATACCTACGTTGATGCAGGTGGTAACTTTATCGACACGGCAGATTTATACACAAACAGTACCAGTGAAACTTGGTTAGGTAAATTTATTGCCGAGCGTAACTTACGTGACCGTGTTGTTGTGGCAACCAAGTTTAGCTACAATGCTGAACCAGGAAATCCCAATGCAGGCGGAAACGGACGCAAAAATATTATGCGGGCGGTGGAAGGTTCGCTGCGGCGACTGGGGACTGACTACATCGACCTCTACATTCTCCACACTTGGGATACGATTACTCCAGCAGAGGAAGTGATGCGAACGTTAGATGATTTAGTTCGTTCGGGTAAGGTGCGGCACATTGGACTGAGTAATACACCAAGTTGGTATGCAGCACGAGCGCAAACCATAGCCGAGTGGCGCAACTACGAACCACTGTGTACTCTTCAGCTACAATACTCACTGATTGAGCGTAACATCGAGCGGGAATTTATTCCCCTCGGTCTGGAACTGGGGATGGGGACCATGGTGTGCAGTCCGTTAGCAAATGGTCTTCTCACTGGTAAGTACAAGCCCAGTAAAGATGGATTTACAGGAGTTGGACGACTAGATACAACTTGCAAGATCCAAAATCCGACATTTCCGAAGTTTAGCGAACGCACCTGGAAAATTGTCGCAGAACTCGAAACTGTTGCAAAAGAACTTGGGCACAGTATGGCTCAAGTTGCGCTTAACTGGATACTAAATCGCCCTGGCGTCGCATCGGTGATTCTGGGAGCGAGCAAGCTATCGCAACTAAAGGACAATCTCAAAACACTGGATTTTGAGATTCCTACCGAACTGGCTAATCGTCTCGAAGCTATCAGCCGTCCTGAACTACAGTTTCCCTACAGCTTTTTTGGTTCAGAAATTCAGGCAATGATTCACGGCGGCGCAACGGTTGAATATAAGCATTCTGGATACGATCCCGATGTGTTGATTCAATCAAAGGGGGCAGACATGTCTTAGTTTTTCTAATGTACTAAAATCCGAAAAAATTAACGAACCGCGCCGAAATTATTGATGCCGTGAACACTATCGAGACTCGAAAACATGTTGCACAGCTTTCGTAGATAAAGCTTGACAGTGGGAACGGGAAAAACTAGGAACTCCGTGGGTTCTACAATCATGAGCTAACCCACGGAGTGCGATCTGCTGAAAGCAGCAGCGCTAGCCCCGAAGGGGGCGCTACGCAAACGCTATCGCCCTAAAGTTCAAAAATAGACAAGATTGCAAAAGTGAGGTTTTACGAGGTTCTGTTAAGCGTTCCTAACTTCTGCCACGAAGTCTAATTAAAATGACCTGGACTTGGGAAGACGGTACTTGCCCCGGTTAATTGCTTGATTAATTGTATTATGCAGCCTGATATTTGCATCCTCAAAGCCTCTTGGGATGGACTTAGTGTCAAGTACGTTGTTTCAGATAAACTACCTCTTTGCTCAGGCAATACTTTAATGATGCGTGTTGCCATACTCCCAAAGGGAGTCGTTGCTGCAAGCATAGAACAATTTGAATCCGATTGGTTGAGCGAGGCCCAGAAAACCCCACTTCCAGACTATCTGCAAATTATACTCAGCCTGTCGCGATTTGAGCAAATTGTTGACCAAAAAATCCTTTCTCCCAATCAGCTGCCCATCCTTGTGAAGGAGATTACTGACCCCTCGATTCTTCATTTAGCACACCTGCTACGAGCCGAAATGGAAACTCCAAAACCCCTGAGTCAACAGTTTATTTGTTCGATTGTCACTATTCTCACAACGCATTGCTTGCAGCAATTGTGACTTTAGTGGAGAAGCCAGAAATAACAGATGTTGTTGGCGAATTCCAACAACATCATTTACCTCGCTACCACTTTTGATGGGTTCTTTTAAAAAGGAAGCGGTAGCCGTCAGCTAACGCTTCCTCACCCCCCTAAGGTATCTCAATTAGAGGAAGAGATACGGTTTGAGTAGAAGCCTGCGTTGGTATAAGTTGTGGTAATGGTGTAAGCAAAGTTACTACCCTGTGCAAATGCAAATGCACCCGCGTTTGCCTGGGAAGGAGAATATTGAAATCCACCTTGAACTTCTTTTGCTTGTTGAGCAACCATTTCTATGTGAGATAGATCTTTGATAATCATGATATTGCTCTCCTGAAAATTGCTAGTTCATTCGTCTAAGTTGGTGTCAACATAACAAAAAAGCTATTGAAGAAAACCACCTGTTTTATGGGGCTTCTATTCAATAGCTTCTTGAACAAAAACTCAGTAAAACAAGCTTCATGAAGTACGTGCACTCGCATAGGAAGTGGTGTAAGTAGGTCCATTAGCAGCAGCACCAGCAGCAGCACCAGCAACAGCGTATTTATATCCATAGTCAATGCTATAGCTATACTTACCAGTTGCAGGGTTAAATGAATAAGATACGTTGTAACCTGAACCTGAATCAGAGACAGCATAGGTTGATACACTGCTTGTAGGTGTGCTGAAACTCTGTTGAACTACTTGAAGTCCCCCATGCACTTGAGTATCACTCGTAAGTTCAGTTTCACAAAAGCTTAGGTCAACTATTTTTAATCGACTCATAATCTCTCCTTTTCTTCGCAGACATATCGCTGAAAGTTGTTTAATAACTTTCAGCGATTTTTAGTATTTGTTTAAAATGCCTCTGAGCAAAGTTTTCAGCCAATGCGCCAACAACTTGCATATTTCTTCGGACTGTCAGCGCATCACTAGTCATTAGAAGCCACTGCGCGGGTTCTCTCATTGAGTGCAAGTGGCGTTCATTACTCAGACAAAGGACTAATGACTAATGACCCTTACGGGGAAGACCTCCGGTCTCGCTGCGCGCTCCGCCAGTCGCAGCCTACGGCTCGCTCCGCTAACATGGGGAGCCAGTACTGAAGCGCGTAGCGTGGCACTTTGTGCCATAGGAGGGTTTCCCGACAGAGGTATCTGGCGTTGGAAACCACGCCACATGCTACAAGTCGGCAGAGCGTATCCCTTCGCAGTGGCTCGTCTTGGGGAGCCACTGCTGCAGGAGGGTTTCCCGACAGAGGCATATGGCGTCCGCGCTGGCTCACTAAGGACGACCTGAACGAGTCAGTGTGCAAATTCAATGCGTAACAGCTTACCTATGAAGCAGTGGAGCTAGAGTATGAGCCTGAGCTAGCACTATTGGGGTAGGAGTAGTAGTAGGGGTAGTAGTAAGGGTAGCCAGAAGTCGCACTTGTATATGTGCTGGTAGATGTAGTAGCGAAATAGCTACCGTTAGCATAAGCATTAGCAGATGCACTAGATGATGCAAATCCACCTTGAACTTGATGATTTTCTGCAGTGATTTCGAGGTGAGAAAGATCTGCGATAATCATATGATTCTCCTAGACTTTACTAGTTTTGATGGGAAACTTTTTTGTAACCAAAACTCTCTTTTCGGTTACATGTATAAACCTAACACTTCCATAAAATAAAAAATATAAAGTAACGATGAAGATGGATTTTTTTTGAGCAAGAAGATCTGTTCTTACATAGATTTTTTTCTATTAAAATAATACTAAAATAGGCAAGACAATGAATCTGGTTTTTTGAAATTTTTTAAACCAGAAATTTCGGTTTTAAACTAGAAATTAAAGCAAAAACTATAAGTTAAAAAATCAATAATTGATTTTTTTCATAAAAAACCTCTTTTTTGTTTTTGTGATAGTTTTGAAAATCCTTGCATGAATAGTTCGCAACGCAAAGTTTGATTTGCGCTAAATAACCTCTAATATCTCCTAATTTTGGAGTGAAGAACTGATAACTAAAGTCAAGGCTGCATCAACACATCCTCTGATGCTTGAAGATAAGTGTCGGAATCTAACATGGTCAATGTTTCCATTAATTCAATTTGTTGCTTCAACCAATGATCAAACAATTATTGCTGAATTTGGTCAAGTAAGTGCTGATCCAAGATAGGTTGAATCGTTTCTTCTACCCAAATCAAATAAACTCCCTTGGAGGTTGATATCGTCTTGATAAGAGATGGTGGAGTGGCAGCAAATACAGCTGCTGCAATCTCTTGTCGAAATTTGTACGACGTCAGATTCCTTAATATGCTTTTTGTCGGCTTTTTGTCGCAGACATATCGCTGAAAGTTGTTAAACAACTTTCAGCGATATTTACTATTTATTTAGAATGCCTCTGAGCAAAGTTCTAAGCCAATGCGCATATAACTTGCATATTTTTTCGTGATCACTGTCAGCGCATCACTCGTCATTAGTGATTAGTCAGATAAAGGACTAATCGCTAAGGACAACTCGAACGAGTCAATATGCAAGTTCAATGCGTAACAGCTTAGCTATGAAGCAGTGGAGCTTGAAGATGAGCTTGAGCTAGCACTATTGGGGTAGGAGTAGTAGGGGTAAGGGTAGTAGTAGTAAGGGTAGCCAGAAGTCGCACTTGTATAAGTGTTGGTACTTGTAGCAGCGAAATTGCTACCGTTAGCATTAGCACCAGATGATGCACTAGATGATGCAAATCCACCTTGAATTTGATGATTTTCTGTAGTGATTTCGAGGTGAGAAAGGTCTGCGATAATCATATGATTCTCCTAGATTTTACTAGTTTTGATTGGAAACTTTTTTGTAACCAAAACTCTCTTTTTGATTACATGTATCAACCTAACACTTCCATAATAGTAAAAAAATAAAGTAACGATGAAGTTCGATTATTTTTGATCAAAAAAAATAGTAAAAACATCAACTTTTCTCTATTAATAAATTATACAAAAATAGGCAAGACAAAATTCTGGTTTCTTTGAGAAAAAAACCAGATACTTAGGTTAATGACTATAAAATAAACAAAAAAACATTAGTAAATAACAAAATTACAGCAGTTTTCGGGTAAATAGACCACACTCTCCGGGACGCAATACCTTGTACCCCTATAAAAAATAGTGGTTCAAATAGATGAAAACCGCTGTAAATAATAAATTTTGTATCCGAAATAACCTCTTTTTGTTTCTGTTATAGTTTTGAAAATCCTTGCATGAATAGTTCGCAAAGTTTGATTGGCGGTAAATAACCTCCAATATCTCCTAATTTTGGGGTGAAGAACTGATAGCTAGAGTCAAGCCTGCATCAATACATCCTCTGATACTTGAAGATGAGCGTCAGAATCTAACATGGTCAAGATTTCTATTGATTGAATTTGTTGTTTCAACCAATGATCAAACAATTCTTGCTGAATTTGGTCACGTAAGTGCTGATCCAAAATAGGTTGAACAATTTCTTCTACCCAAATCAAATAAACTCCCTTGGAGGTTGATATCGGCTTGATAACAGACGGCGGAGCGGCAGCAAATACAGCGGCTGCAATCTCTGGTCGAAAATCTGTACGACGTCGCATTCCTTGATATCCTCCAGCACGTCGAAGTTCAGGCTGTTGAATATATTCACGAGTAATTTCTTGGAAAGTAATTTCGCCTGACTGCAGAGAATAAAACAGTTCTAGAGCTAAATCTCTGTCATCCAAGATGACTTCATAGGTGACAGCAGCAACGTAATTGAGTTGGTTTTCATAAAAGAATCGTTCCACCTGCGTAGCAAACAGGTGATTAGCTAACTTAGTAGCAAGTACGTTGTTATGAATCAATTCTTCAAACTCAGCCAGACACAGATGATGTTTTTTTAGCCAGTCCCAAGTGTCTTGAGCTTTGACAAGTTTTTTTGCAAAGCGTAATTTATCTCCTTCCTGTTGAAGTTCTTCTTCCGAGACTTGAATACCTGCTTCTTGGGCCGCCGATGCAATAATTTTTTGGCTTGCTATAGCACAGACAACATCAGGGATTTGGCAAGAAAGTTTTAAATTGCGAACTAAGTCTGCACCGCAAATGATCAAACGTTTTGACACGACACGATTCTCCTAAAAATTTTAAATTTTGGCATTGGAGAATGGAAGTATGAAATAGGGTAGTTCTGATTTGACGCCTTGTTGATTTATCAGAGGTTAGCTGAGGATTTACGCAGCTTGTCAAAGAAATATACGTTTCTTTACATCATCCCCCAACTCAGCAATGCCAAAATTTGAGACTGGTAACGTTAAAACAGTTATCAGTTACCAGTTACCAGTTATCAGGTAGGAAACGGACTGGTCCACCCCTTGTTCACTGTTCACTGTTAAGGTTGACTTTTGACTAAACGTCTAAACCACCTTTGTGCAATTTCTGAAATGGATCTAAGATAAAGTCGATGACACGTCGGCGGCGGATAACCACCTCAGCGGTTGCACTCTGTCCAGGAGTGAGTTGAATACGTTTGTTGCCATTCTGGATATACTGCTTATCCAAAGTTATTTCTAACTCAAAGTTTTCTACACTCCCTTGAGGTGTTTGGTTAACTTTGGAGTCTGGAGAAATCCAATTGACTTTTCCTGACACGATGCCATACTCCTGAAAAGGATAAGCATCAAACTTGGCTTTCACAGGCATACCTAATTTTAAGAAGCCACTATGCTGATTAGGCATCTGAGCCTTGAGTACTAAACCACGATTTAATTGTGCAATTTGAGCAACTTTCTGACCTGGTTGTAGTACTGCCCCAGGCTTGGTAGTCGGGAATTCAAAAATCACACCATCAACGGGCGATCGCACCACTCGTTGCTGCAGTTGAATCTTGTAAGATATCATCTGGCTTCCTGTTTGGGCAATTTCAGAGTGTAGGGAGTTGATTTGTGATTGCAGTTGTTTAAGTTCTTCTTCAGTTTTGAGTTGTGCAAGTTCACCTGTATGAACCTGGCTTTGATAATTGCGTTGTTCTTCATGGAAACGGAGTTCAGCTTGCTGGATTTGTGATTTCCCTTGCTGAATAGTCTTTTGATAACTGCTTTGTTGCTCTTTTAAACTGGACTGAGCTTGAGCAATATCAGACTGAGCTTGTACAAGGTGTTCGTAGTTTTCCTTGGCAGACTGTTGGATTTCCTCAAAACGCTCTTGTGGCATAACACCATCTTGATAGGCTTTTTTATAGCGTGGGACTTTTTCTTGAGAGGCTTGAAAACGAACTTCTGCTAATTTATAAGCTACCTTACTAGAATCGAGAGCTTGTTGCACCTGGTCTACTTTCGCCAGTTTTTCCTCATTCTGTAAGTTATAGACGGCTTTGAGAGCATCTACATTTTGTCGCGCCTGATCCACTTGGGACTGCTTTGCTAAGAGTTGAGCTTGGTTTTGTTGTTGCTGAGTTTGCACTGAAAGCGTCAATTGATTTTTGACTAGCTGTAAGCTTTCTCGGCTATTTTTTAGTCCGTCCAACTTTGTTTGAACCTGCTTGAATTCAGTTTTGAGAACCTGTGAGTCCAGTTCCAGTAGAACCTGACCTGATTTTACGGTGTCGCCTTCTTTGACGTTGACAGCAGTCACACTTCCACCAACTGGACTATCTAATTTTTGGGTTGCACCTTTGGGTTCAAGACGTCCTCTAGCACTTTCTGTCTCATCCACCTTTGAGAACATCGCCCAAGGTAAAACAGTAATTGCAAAGACTAATAACAAGTACAGCGAAGAACGTGTCCAGGCTCTAGGTAAAGCATCTAACAGTTCTTCTGTTCCGAAATACCAATTTTCTTGTGCCTCATCTATTGATTCTGTTTGATCTGTTGACTCAATAGATTCGGATACTTCTTCCGAAGGAATGTAGCTTTTATGCTTATCCGACTCCAGTTTGGTAAATGGAGATGGACAATGACGAGGTGTATTTGCCATAGTTTTCGGCTTTAAGTTCGTCAAATCAATGTTGTGCAAACAAGTTGGCTTCTGGTTTGCAGAAGCCTGTATGTAGGGTTGTGGTTAAGTTCTTGGCGCTATCTACATAGTCTGAGTTTGCCACGAAGAACTATATATATTGATATGCTGCAATAGTGTCTGTTGTTTAGCAAAAACACTTTGTGAATGCTGGTTTCAGGATTTATGCCTATGCAAAGCACCCGAATTTTAGTTTTATTATGAAATATTTTAGCCGAAAGCTGGGGCTATTTGTTGACACTAGCTGAGTCGGTGCGAAAATTCTGATGACATTTCCTTTCCTCCACCACAAAAATTAGTCTTTGGTGTGAACTAGTGGTTCACAACCACGAACTTTGGCGTGTTGCTTGCAGAAAAAATCTTAATTCTCTGCTTTGGTTCAAACCAGCGTGTCGGTTCGGCTTCGCCGTGCCGTCTGGGCATAGAGCTCATGACTCAGCTTCCTACGCTTGCCTTGCTTGCCTTAATCTGGTAATTTTAGGTTGGTCGAGTACTAGATTCGGTTGAGCCTAAAGTACAGTCTGATTAAAGAACTGGTTGCTCATCCCAATATATGCGCGCTATAAATCTGTTATGTAAGCTTGCTAAAGCTTGCCGTTGAATTGTCCGGTGTAAAATAGCATTTTCTGGCCGCACATGGTTGTTTTCAATTTTACTTTAGTAAAAATTATTTTAAAGAGAAAATTCCAGGAAATTCTCAGAAGAACTTTTATCTTAATAAAAAAATATAATACTTCATTAAAAAACCACAACTTCTTTAGTTTACAGCAGTTTTCACCTAAATGAACCACAGGGTTTGTAAGGGCGCAATGCTTTGCGCTCCTACGACTGTGGTCTATTTACCTGAAAATGGCTGTAATCAGGCTTTGACTCTAGATAGGCTGCATGTAACAAAACCTCCTTCCTGGGAGGGAGTTGTAGTTACTATTACTATCATATAGTGTCGTTACTGTTACGAATGAAATCTCAGTAAAATTCTAACACTTAAGGATTTGATTAAGTAACAGACGGAACAACAAACTGTTTTGAGTCTGGTATTTGAGCAAGGAATAATGTTATGGGTTTAGAAAACCGAATCAAAGCAACAGCTAAGAACATTGAGGGCAAAATTCAAGAAGTTGTAGGTGACATCACTGGCAATACACAAGACCAAGTGGAGGGGAAAGCAAAGCAAGCTGAGGCGCGTGCTCGTCACGTGGTTGAAAACGCAAAAGATAAACTTGAACAGATGAAAAATCAATTCAAGAAAGGGTTTGAATAATTAAAATACTCGGGCTAAAAGAGTAGAGCTTAAGAGTGTTCCAGCCATAATCAATTGCTGTTATAAAATACACTCTCATCAACGGATGCATCTGTTGGTGAGAAATATTATGGTTGATTTTTTATACAGACCATTCGATGCTTTGAGTCGGTTAAATTTGAGTTCTCATAACTCACTGAGTTTTTCTTATGTGGATAGTTATCTTGTCATTTGAATTTTGGAGCAAAGGAGCGATGTCATGCCAAGACTAGTCGGTCGGCGTTCTAACGGTAGTTTATACGTCCTATCTATTTTTATTGTTGCGATCGCAATAGTAGGAGTACTTCAGTACTCTGGTGTCATTAATATTCAGAACTTAGTTGAGCAGACGAAAGTCAGGTTTCACAAGAGTAGCCTGCCGAATGCGTTTGGTATTGCTAATTTACATGATAAACAAATAAGTGCCAAGAGGTTTGAAGATGCGTAAAGGAAGCGATTTAATCGGTAAGGTCGTCATTACATACGACACCGGAGAACAAATTGAGCGGGTTCAAGATCTAATTTTCGATCAAGACAGCCATTCGCTTCTGGGACTAGTTGTGGATGAGGGAGGGTTCTTTCGTGCTACCCGCGTTATTCCATTTTCCAGTATACAGGCAATTGGTCCGAATGCAGTCGTTGTACCATCCAAAAAGGCGATTGTGAAACTCAGGGCTGTGCCTGAAATCAGGGCGATAATGAAGCGCAATAACGTGCTTAAGGCAACCCGGATTTTCACAGTCAATGGGCGCGACCTAGGTACTATGGTTGACCTTTACTTTGACGAGCAGACAGGCTCTGTTGAAGGCTACGAAGTATCTGGCGGTTTGTTTGCCGATGCCTACTCTGGTCGCTCGTTTGTTCCTGCTCCTCAAACCCTGAAAATCGGTGAAGATGTGGCATTCGTACCAGTAGAAACAGCCGAATCGATGCAGGAGCAAGTTGGCGGTATTAAGGGGGCTGTTCAGGCTGCTGGTGATAGCTTGCAAGTCACGACTGCTATGGCTGGTCAGAAGCTTCAGGAAGTGACTCAGACTGCAACAGAAAAATTGCAAGAAACAACAGAGGCTGTTGGAAAGCGACTACAAGATGTTAATCAGGCAACTGTTACCTCTATTACGAATGCGATCATTGATCCGGCTGCACAGAAAGCCTTCGTGATTGGTAAAGTTGCAGAGCAGAATGTGGTCGCTGCGGATGGAACACTATTAGTTATGCAGGGACAGGCAGTTACTTTGTTAATTGCATATGAGGCTGAGCGCCTTGGTATGCTTGATCAACTCTACCGGGCAACAGGAGGTCCTGTTGTCGGGGAGCTAAACCGCAAGATACAACAGACAGCCAACACAACCAGCGCACAATTCCAAGAAATTGTAGACACTACCAGTGAAAAGTTGCAACAGGGTGCTGGCGTTGCGAATGAAAAACTACGAGAAATGACTCGTACCGCCGCTGCTAAGTTAACAAATGCAGTGGTTGATCCAGAAGAGCAGAAGGCACTGATCATTGACAGAGTAGTTGAGTGCGATGTTATTGCACCAGATGGAACATTGCTCATTCCTCAAAGTCAGTTAGTCACATTAGAGATTGCCGATGAAGCTGAGCGTCTAGGTGTGCTGGATCAACTGTTTCGGGCAGCAGGAGGTAGTTTATCAACCGAGTTGAGCAACTTAGCAAATAACTTCCTTGCTGGTCATGCGGTTGAACAAGCGTTAGGTCGGCGTGTACATCATATCGTTCAGAGTAATGAAGCATTAGTCGTGGCTGCACCGGGACAAATTGTCACGCCGGAAGTGATAAAACGGGCGCAGACTTATCAACTTGAGCAGGCTTTACTCAATGCTGTTGGTTTAACCTCAACTGAAGCAGCTTATGCCAATGCCAACAAAACATTTGCAGAGGCGAGTGATCTCGTCGTGGATGGTGTCATTCAAATACGGGACAATGCAAGTACTCTGTTAGTAGTGCTCAAAGAAAGGTTTGAATATTTACGTAAACATGCACTTCAAGTCCTAGAAGAACAACGGATGAAGCAAGCCTTGGGACGTCCAGTGAATCGAATTATCCTTGATTACAAGGATAACATCATTCTCAGTCCTGGTGATGTCATCACTCATCGTGCGATTGAACTTGCTCGTCAAGCTGATGTACTTGATATCTTATTTAGTTCTGTATGGAAGACTCCGGAACTTCCAGCTACCGTACTATTGAACTCATCGCCAAAGGCTGAGGTCAAAACAATTCAAAATTCCAAATCACCGAAGATTTGATCGGAGGAAACCTCCGCTCAAACTTCTCTCAAAGTTCAAAATTAAGAATCCCCATCCATTTGGGGGCTTGAAATATTGATAGGACTTACGCATGGAAACGAGAAATCAAGGGTTTGGGCAAGGGGTATAGGGGTATAGGGGAGCCAGTACTGAAGGAGGGAAACCCTTTCGGCAGTCGCTCATGGGGGAAACCCCCAAGACCGCACTGCCTCACCCCGGCACTGGCTTCCCTTACACCCTCCCACAACTCAGGGTCTCGTTGCCTAAGTCCTGATTGAGTAGGGTGGGCATTATGCCCACCCTACACTTTTATTTAATTTTTAAGCCTTCCATTGATTTTGGGATCTAATACCAGTTGTGAACCTGATTCGTTGACATGGTATGTCCAAGATTGTCTGCCAACTTGGATAACAACTTCCCAGCCTTTAATGGGGTTATATTCTTTGGTGCAAATTTCGCCAAATTTGAATTCGCAGGGATTACCAAAGGTTTTCGGTGTGGCTTTGCTAACTTTTAGGTTAGAAGTTGGTATTCTCGAACGCTTGTAGGCATCCCGTAAAATTCTATCTTCGATTTCTTTTGAGAGTGCGCTTGATTGTGATGTACTCACTTTTGGATCTAATACCAGTTGTGAGCCGGATTCGTTAACGTGGTAAGTCCAAGAATTCTCTCCCACGCGAACAACCACTTCCCAACCTTTAATAGGGTTGAATTCCCTGGTACAAACTTCTCCAAATTTGAAGATGCAAGGATTGCTGAAGGTTTTTGCTGTAGCTTCGGTAATTTGTAATTCACGAATTGGTACGCCGGAACGTTTGGAAGCATCCTGCAGAATTCGATTTTCTATCCGTTTTGGCAGATCGTTTGAGTTCTGGTTTGTGGTTTGGGATATTTGAATGGTACTGTAGCTTGAGTTCTGGTTTGTAGTTTGGGATATTTGAACGCTGCTATAACTGCTCTGTATCTGCTCGTTTTCCCCAGAAGCAGCAGCAGGATAGTTTCCAACTACTCCGAGTCCACTTGAGAACAGACTCGTTAAGGTTAGAGTCAACAAAATTCCTTTGGGGGACTTGAGAGTTTTGCTAAGTGCAGGATATAGTTTGTTTATATATTTCATAGAACACCTTGAAGATTGAATCAATCAAATCGCGACTGAGGCTAATGCCCCAAGCGCGGTTTTTGTCTGTTTTGCTTTCGCTCTATAATCACAGACTACAAACTCAAGTTTCAAAGTTTCGGCTTATGTGCCGGATTAGCAACTGGTTGTCATCAAATTCCCTATCAACTTGGGCTAAATTCTTATCCGAACCGTATTAAGACAGTAGCCACAAAAGCAGGTTTGTCTAGGAAGCAATTGTGCTGTACCCAACCGAAGTCTCTGTCGTATTCTATTTTTTATTGTATAATTTATAACAAAGCAAGCCCTTGACAATTTTAGTATTTTGTAAAACAAATGAGAAAATTATCTATTATCCTAAGTTGTACAACTAGATATAAGCGAATCGTCGCTATGACGACATTTTCCTAGTAAAATACCAGTTAAGCTACCAGTTAAGCTTAAAATTACTGGTGTATGGGCTTGAAAGTATTAGTATTATCTATATTACTTGGTAATAACTTGCATTTGCTGTTAAGTTCAGTTACATTCAAGATGAACACCAAGTTTCAGTTCTTAATGAAACGATCAAGAACTGAAACTTGGTGAATACCTGAGTAAGACATTCGGAGAGGAAACATGTTAAATCAATTTGAAAAAAATGCTCAAAAGCATTTCCGTTCCAGCAAAATTCAAGTTGAAATCAAAGAATTGGCTCAGCCACTCAGTAAAAATACTACTGCTCAGTTAAATACTGATGCTGATGGCAGTGACTTAAATACTGATGCTGATGGAAGTGATTTGAGCAGCTAATAGTTGCTAATTATCCCATTACATTTAAACGCTAAGGAGTAGGTGCTATGATACCTCCTACTCCAATTTATAATTGGTTTTCATTATTTTTTTGTAAATTTATTGAGAAAGATTATAAATTAATCATGTTTAGAGATATACTAAAGCCATATACAGTTGAAGAGTTTTTCAAAAAGAATTGGACAAGCGAAGCAGTGTTTATCTCTAGTGGAGACCAAACGAAATTTGCTAACTTGTTTTCTTGGGAAAAACTCACATATCTTTTGAACTTTCATCAGTTCAAATACCCTGATCTCCGTTTAGCATTAGATGAAAAAGTCTTGGATGAAAGTGCAAATGCTAATATCATCCAGCGATGCCAAGAAGGTGCAACTCTAATCCTCAACGGAGTACATAAGCTAATTCCAGAACTGGCTACTTTCGCCTCGCAAATCAAATATGATTTGGGGTGTGGCGTACAAGTAAATGCCTATTGTTCCTGGCCCAAAAGACAGGGTTTTTCTTCTCACTATGACACCCATGAAGTCTTTATTTTACAAATAGATGGTACAAAGCAATGGTATGTATTTCGTGACACTATAAAGTATCCTTTAGCGGAACAGAAATCATCTTCTTTCTCGCCTCCAGAAGAAGAAGCTTATTTAATTTGCACTCTCAAACCGGGAGATGTTCTTTATATTCCTCGCGGTCATTGGCACTATGCAGTTGCTGTTGATCAACCATCACTGCATTTGACTTTAGGGGTGCATTGCAAAACAGGTATTGATTTTCTGGAATGGTTAGTGAACGAACTGCGTCAGCAGGAAGAGTGGCGCAAAAGTCTGGCATTACGTGTAGAGACAGCGGCTGCACAGAGGTATGTAGATAGCTTAATTGAAAAATTAAGTAAACATATTGCTCATAGCAATCTTTCTGATGATTATATCAGTTATATCGAGAGCTTCGACAAAGCGATCGCTCGCTACTCTTTACCTTATCAAGCTGGATTTAATATCTTTGAACAAGGGACACAAACTAAGTTCAAAAGCGCCAAGTTTCAGCGATTTAGAATTACCGAACTGCCAGATGGCAGTGGCTACAAAATTGTTGTAGCTGGAAAAGAAGTATCTCTAAAAGGGGTACCTCTCTCTCTTGTGGATAATTTATTCACTGGAGAAATATTTACAGGGAATGATGTGCTCAATTGGTTACCAGATTATGATTGGGAAATTGATATTGTTCCTCTTTTATCTCGCCTGGTAACTGAAGGCATCATTTTTGTTGCTCCCTCTACGTAATATCCTCATTAATCTTAAAACAACACTTACTACGACATAAATGAATACTTTGTTTTGTTCTGATAATTCACGCCGAATAGGAGAAGATATTATTGGCAGCGGCACCAATAACCAAACTTACATATTGGTTGAGTGCCCGACTCCCTGGACATCAGAAGCCTTCAATTCTAAATGGGTTCCAGAGAATTTGAAGCTTTTAATTGAAAAGTGTAAGTCGGCTAAAATTCCGGTAAGATTCCTTTTGATTGCTAATAACTTATCACATAAAGTAGACAGTACAACTGTATTAATTTATCAGAAAGAAGAAGGACTTAGTAACGGATACCACAAACAAGAGTTTCATCTAGCACATATTGAGCAAGCAGCAGGAGTTGTGAGAAAATGGTTATCTGGTCACTCTAGTAATTATGAAGTGAAAAGCAGTGCAACCAGAGATATTTTAGTGTGTACCCACGGTAGTCATGATCTTTGCTGTGCTAGGTATGGTAATCCCTTTTATTGCCAAGCTGTAGCGATGTGTGATAACTTGTGCTTGGACAATGTTCGGATTTGGAAATCAAGTCACTTTGGTGGACATCGATTTGCACCAACAATAATAGACTTGCCAGAAGGAAGATTCTATGGTGCCCTCGATCAAGATTCATTTCGCTCGATTTTAACGCGAACTGGTGATATCAACTGCTTGAATAAAGTTTATCGAGGTTGGGGAATTCTGCCAACTTCTATTCAGGTTTTGGAAAGAGAACTCATTCTCCAGCATGGATGGGATTGGTTTGATTACAAAGTTGCTGGCAGAATCATTGAGCAAAGTTCAGATAACACTACAATTCTAGCTGAACTAACTGTTGAAAAACCTGATTGTTCTCTTGACACTTACCAAGCTAAGCTTGTGAAAAATGAGAGTGAGAGTGTTGTGCTGCGGGGTTCTTGCAATGCCAAGAAAGAGTCATTGTTCGTTAAATATTCTGTAGCTAATCTCTCGGTTTTCTCTGAGACTGTTGCAGCTTGTATTGCATAAAAATATGACTCATGTCCAGATAATCAAATGGCTCCCCTGCTTCGTAGAAGCATAGTCGCTTGTAAAAGTTGATAGCATCAATTCGTGACATTAATCTCAAAGTCTTGAGATTTTTGTCATGAGCTATTTCTATCAATTTTTCCATGAGTTTTGTACCAATGCCTTGACGGCGAAACTCAGGTAACACAGCGAGATAAGCAATACTTCCCAATTCTTTTGACAGTAAGCGCAGTCTCGCTGAACCAATGACTTTGTGATCACAAACAGCAACTAGATGAAAAGCGCTATCTTCATGCTTGTCTTTTTCTGTTCCTTTGTCCATTCCTAAAGGTGCTCTCAAAACAAGCCACCTTTGGTGGAACATATCATCTAGTTCTTGTTTATCTTTGACGGGACGTATCTCGATGTTTTGCATTGAAATAAAAGGGGTTAGTTTCGTACACTTTTAGGAAACTGGCGTTTGAGTGCTGGAAAAACAGGACAAGGTGTTTGCTCTTGTAAATTTTCTGGTTTACTCCAGGTAAATGGGGCTTTTTTTGCAGCAGACATCCATAACAAACGCTTTGCTCGTGTCATAGCAACATAAAGTAAGCGGTATTCTTCAGCTGTTTTGAGGTGTTTTGCTTGTTCCCAAGCTACGGTGATGCTGGGTAAGGTAGATTGATTGTGGAGAGCAGCCCGAATTTGGGCGCGGGCAACTTCTGATAAAGTAAAGTTACCCAAAAACTGGCTTTGGGGAGGAACCCAAAATCTACCGGGAATCAAATTCTCATGTAGAAAGGGCATGAAAACGTAGTCCCAATCTAGCCCTTTTGCTTTATGCATGGTGATGATTGTCAGTTGACCGTTACGGGTGTATCGTTTTTCTAAGTCTTCTGTTTCCACTGGTTCAAAGCGTTCGGAACTGACGATTTCACTCAATGCATTCAGCATTGAACCCATTGAAGTATTGCCAGCTATTTGCTGGATGACTCTTTCTGCTAGTTTGTCGGCTGTTGCGAGTTCTGCTTGCTCATATTTGAGTGTTAGGGCTATGAATGAAATTAAATGGTAGAGGGGTAGTTCTAAACGCGCACGAAGTAAACTGCGACATAGGTGAGCAGCTTTTTGGACTGGTTGTGACTGAGGCGAAGCTATAGGAGTAGGATACAAAAATTCTTCCGGTAAAGTTGCAAGGGCGTTAAGATCCTGGGTTTCTATCAAACGTCGTTGTACAAAAACTTCTAATGTTCTTTTGAGGTAGTCAGGAGAGTGGGGGCGATCGCAAAATTGTAAAATTGCCAAAACTTCTTCTGGTACATGAGAATGGCGATCGCGCTCCCCCACATCATACACAGGAATGTTATGCTCTTTACACACAGAACTCAGCGCTTGTGCCAACCACCGTCCCTGACGATGTTCCCGTACTAAAATCGCTGCACTAATATTGTTGGGTTCTTGAGAAAATAACTCTACAATCCTCTGAGACAGCAACTCGACTGTGTGATGAATGTCGCGTGGTGTGTACAGTTCCAATCCTAGTCCCACAGCTTGGGGATTGACATCAGCTTCACGGTGATTAGGTTCAACGGGGCGAATTCTTTGGAAACGAAAAGGAGTGGGAGGAGTCAGGGAAAATTCTTTGTTGATCTGTGTTTCCCTGTTATTATCCTCTTGTTGTGTGGTTTTCACATAAAGACTATTTACCCACTCTAAGACAAAGTTGGCGGCGTCGATGATAATTTTCGTGCTACGACCAGCTTGATCCATTGTTACTAATCGTTGCTGGGCGTCGCAATCTTTGCAAAATTGCCGAAAATAAATCGGATCGGCTGGGGTGAAGGTTGAGTTAATCGCTTGGTTTGGATCACCAACGCGAATCATATTTGGTGGTTCGTCAAGATTGTTGGGGTTAGTGGCGAGAATTGTTAATAGCTTTGTTTGCAAGGGACTCGAATCTTGGGCTTCGTCTTCAAAAACAGCGAAAACTTGATTTTGCTCAATTCTGCGAGCGTTTTCGTTTTCCAAAACACGCAGGGCGGCTAAAATCATGTCGTCGTAGTCGATGAAGTCACGCGATCGCATTAACTTTTGATATTGCTCGTACAACCCAGCCGCGATACTTAAGATGTTATATTCGTCTGTGGTTTGTTTGCCAGTGGTTTGTTTGCCAAATTCACGCAAATCTTCTGGTAATAAACCAGAACTCTTTGCTTCATGAATAACTATAGTTGCTAGTTCTGGTAAGACTTCTGTCCGCAACACCGACTGTCGCCGCAGTCTTTCTGTTTCTTCGCCGTCAAATTGAATACCTTCTAATAACCGATAATACCGCCCCGGAGCGGTGGCAATCCATTGCTCTACAGCAGTCCGAATAAATCTATGACTTTGATTTGGTGTAATTAAAGTGACGTTATCTAATTCTAAACCTGATAAATCGGGATAACGGCTGGCTATGTTCAACGCCAGACCATGTAATGTATTGACACTAAAGCCAGTTTGGGGTAATGATAATTTTTTTAAGTATTCGCGGATTTTGATTTTAATATTAGCAGCAGCTGAGCGAGTAAAAGTAACAACAATCAGTTGACGACGGATGTTTCGACGTGATTGGGCAGATTGTTCATACTGACGGGCGATCGCAATTGCAGCTGCTGCAGCCATTCCAGTAGATTTGCCTGCACCGGGAACTGCTGACACAGCTAGTGAACCGGAGTTCCAGTCAGCCATACGCTGCTGTCCTTGACGCAGAGTATTACGGATATTCGCTATGGTTGTCTCTCGCAGGGAAGAGACAGATAATGTAGATTCTATAGATTGAGATTCTTTAGGCACTGATTTTTAGTATAAGCGTCTTATCTAATCAGGACTTACGCAAGGGAAACGTAGTTGTGTCATTGCGACGTAAGTCGTAACTACAGTCTTGTTCTTTCGTAACTCGTGCGTAAGTCCTACTAATAAGATTTTAGATTTTGAACCGCAGATGGACGCAGACGGACGCAGATAATGTTTAGATTTTTATCTGCATCCATCAAACCATCAGCAGTTATCAGTTACCAGTTATCAGTTATCAGTTTCCCTGTTCCCTGCTATAGAAGGAATGGCAAATCGTAAATTTTCTCTACATTATCTCGCTTTGGTTGGGGCGATCGCCCTCGGTGCAATTTTACGTTTTTGGAATTTGGATGTTAAACCTCTGTGGATGGATGAGGTGATTACTGCAATTTTCAGCTTGGGCAAAAGCTACAACGATTTGCCAATGGAAGTGGTGTTACCTCTAAAACGCGTCAGCGAGATTTTTACTCTTCAATCAGGGGTGAGTTGTTCTGAAATTGCTAAGAATATTGCTAGCCAGTCTACTCATCCGCCGCTGTTTTTTTGTGGGATGTACAGTTGGTTGCAGTGGTTGAGTCCTTTGGCAAGTGAGTGGGTTGCGAAGTTGCGATCGCCTGCAGCATTTTTTGGTGTCGCTGAAATTGTCACAATTTACTATCTCAATCGTATTGCTTTCTTTCCGTCTGCCGGGATAATCGCAGCAGTTTTTATGGCTGTTTCCCCTCTGGCTGTTTACCTTTCCCAAGAAGCAAGACATTACACATTGCCGATGTTCGTGATCACTTTAGCAATACTTGGGCTGGTGCAAATTGTCAAAGATATTGAAAAGCGGCAAAAAGTGAGATTGTGGGTTTTGCTGGGATGGGCAATCATTAACAGTATTGGTTTTTATGTTCATTACTTTTGTATTCTTGCTTTTATTGCTCAAATTGCAACGCTACTAGTACTGATGTGTTGGCGAAGAGGAAGTATTCTCAACAAGCGCCCAATTTGGCTAGCACTCATTGTATGTGTGAGTTTTGTTGCAGTTAGCTTTCTGCCCTGGTTACCAGTTGTTTTGAATAACTATAACCGTTCTGAAACCAGTTGGCTTGATCCTCCGCAAAATATTTCCCCAGTTTATCAAACTCTGATTACCTGGCTGCTGATGGTGATTTCTCTTCCTGTGGAAAAGCAGCCACTTGCAATTGCAGTTTTATCTGGGTTGTTAATGCTTTTATTTGGTATTTGGGTGGGTTGGCAAGTTTACAAAGGTTTAAGGCAGCTATGGTGTAAACAATCAACGCATTTAGCGACACTCACGCTGCTTAGTTTCTCTGTGTGCGTGTTATTGGAATTCTTTGCGATCGCCTATTTCTTGGGAAAAGATATTACTGCTGTTCCCCGCTATCACTTTGTTTATTATCCCAGCTTTTGTGCCCTAATTGCTGCAAGTTTCGCTCAAATCAACAAGAAAGAAAAAAGAAGACATTTCATTTTCAATCAGAAGTCTTCATGTTTGATCATTTTATTCGTCGGATTTTTTAGTTGTGTTTTTCTTGTTTTCAACTTAGTTTTTCAAAAACCATTTGAACCGGAACAAGTGGCGCGAAATATGAATCAAAATCCTTCCATTCCTCTTGTGATGGTAGTGGGATACAGAGATTACCAAGATGTGGCATTAGGGTTAAGTTTCGCTTTAGCATTGGAACCACTTAGGGAAGCGCAAGAATATTCCTCCTCTAATGTTGCTTTCTTCAAGCAATCACCAGACTTTGCTCCTGTTTTGCAAAAACTTTCCCAACTTCCTCCACCAACTGCAACTGATCTTAGTTTATGGCTTGTTGGTCCAGGTAGAAAACGCAAAGACTATCCGCAGCAGATAACACTTTCCCAGCAAATGACTTGCACTATAGATTCTTTGCAGCACTATCGCATTGGTGTTCCTTATCAGTTGTATCGTTGTGCAGTTTCAATTCCTGATAAGACTTTGTAAAAAACTCGGATAAAAATCAATACGCTTGCTGTTAAGGATTGATCCTCCCTAGCCCTCCTTAAAAAGGAGGGAACGAAGCCCGGTTTTTTTAAGAAACTGGGCTTCTAATTTCTCGGGTTACTTCTTAAAAAAGATATTAGAGTATTGTTTTAACTATGTGCGGTTCCCTGATGGAATGGACAACCCTGAGTTTGATCTAGCGTCTTCCAAGGCTCAGGTGCATAGAAATAGTTCGGTTTGAGTATCCGGTTTTCCATTCCCATTGCCCACGCTTTGGAGGTTGAGCCAGAAATGGGCGGGATGATCCAAGTCCAGTCAGCGTACAAGGAACGACCGCAACGCTTCTCTTCATCTACGAACTTTATAAAGTAATCGGCGTTGCTGAATCACGATATGAATTGTGCGTTAAGCGTAGCTCTGCCGTAGGCAATCGCCATGCCAAAGCGGGGGCTTCGCCCCCGCATCGGAATCTCACGATGTTTAAGATAATAAATTAACAATCTAACCGAAAGTTCAAGCATTTCTACTGATGCGCGAATAACAAAAAGTTTTACGGTGTAATCGCGCCAAGTAGTGTCTTAATCTACTATTTTCACCTTCCACCCAAGTCAATTATATTTTACTAATAATATGGTCTTCCTGATTAATAAAACGTGGATAAACTGGATAACCATCCGTAACATAAAAATACGATTTCCACGCCTTAATTCTCTGCCACAAATGTCTAAAAGTGTCCGAACTTCTATCTCCTAACACACATCCCAAAATTCCTGGAATCTTGTGATTAACTACGCTCCACACCCAAATCTTGTTTTTTTTGAGCCGACGAAAGTTTCTAATTCATCAATTTCCGTTATTTCCGGTATTTCTGTTGTCTCTGGATTCTCAGGTAATTGACGACCAATTTGTTTTACCCAAAAAATTATTGTTGTATGATGCACTTTTTTCACTCTTTCAATTGCACGGAAACCAGAACCATTAACGTACATTTCTAAACACTCACGTTTCATTTCATCGCTATATCCTTTCGGATTATGATATTCAATGAATTGACGACCACAATCTGCATATATGTAATTCTGTTTACCTCTTTGTTTCCCATTTTTACGGATATGGTTTGAATCACAACGCGGACACTGCATGAAGATTCACCCTAATTTATATTCTCATTATGCAACGCCAGATAAAAATAGTTTAAAACGTAGATTTAGTAAAACTTTTACATCTATTCTATAGTAGTCACTGATTAGTAGTCACTGATTTTTGATGGTACTCAAGATAAGCTTTTGTTTAATCAAGATTTCTGGTAAAATTTCTATCTAAAGGTAGATGATAAATATCAGCAAGTAAACAGGGGTGTGATCAGAGTGAGAAATGTACAGTTAATATTTGTCACTCTATAAATAGTAATTTACCAAGATAGGGTAAATTCAAACTTTGATTTGAATGTAATCAGAAGCTGACTAAACGTGGCGCTATTATTTCTATTCTAGGCAAGTTGAACAATGAGTCAGTTATCAATTGAGAATTTACTGAAACAAAAGATAGGCTTAGACGCCAGTACCCTTGGTTCTGCCACCATCAACAGAGCAATTTCTCAATGCATGGCAATTTGCGGTTTGAATAACATAACAGATTACCTGGCACGATTGCAAACATCAACTCAGGAATTAGAACAATTGATTGAAATGGTTGTCGTACCAGAGACTTGGTTCTTTCGGGACAAAGAACCTTTTGTATTTTTAAGCCGCTATGTGATGTCTGAATGGTTTCCAAACCATCGTGGTAGGGTGCTGCGTATATTAAGCATACCTTGTTCAACCGGTGAAGAACCATACTCGATCGCGATCGCACTTACTGAAGCTGGGTTACCTACCAAAAATTTTTCTATTGACGCAGTTGATATCAGCAAAAAGTCACTCCTCAAAGCACAAAGGGCTGTCTACAGCAGAAATTCCTTTCGTGGTAACAACGACTCTATGCGGAAACGCTATTTTACCCAAGTTGGGGAAGAATACCAGTTGTGCGACTCTCTTAAGAGTACCGTTCATTTCATCCACGGCAATCTCCTAGATCCTTCTTTTTTAATGAACAAAGTTCCTTATGATGTGATTTTTTGTCGCAATGTATTAATTTACTTTGATAGCTCAGCCACAGAGAAAACTGTCCAGGTTTTGTCACGTTTATTAATAGATAAAGGGCTGCTATTTGTGGGACACTCTGAAACACAGTTATTAAGTCCTCAGTTTGTGAGTGTGCGACACCCCCTAGCATTTGCTTACCAAAAGCAGGAGAATAAAAACCAGCAGTTAAGGCATGAGGAAAAATCAAACAATAGTAGTCAGCCTACAGAAAGAAAAAAACCTTTACAAAAATTAAACTCCAAATCAGACGTAAAAATAACTTCTCATTCTTTTTTAGATAAGTCTAAAGAAGTTAAAACCATACCTTTGAACAAAGCCAAGGGTGATTCTACCACTACCCCAACCCCGATGCTCAAAACTGCACAAAGCTTGGCTGAACAAGGACAGTTGGATGAAGCTCTTCGCTTATGCGAAACTTACCTAAGTCAAAACCCCACCAGTGCTGAAGCTTACCTTTTGTTGGGACAACTGTATCAGATACAAAGTAATCAGGAACAGGCTCTTGCGTCCTACCAAAAAGCGATTTACCTAGAGCCAAATCATTATGAAGCACTTCTCAATCTAGCCCTACTTAAAGAACGTAGTGGCGATCTTGCCAGTGCAGCAGTTATCCGACAGCGAATCCAACGACTGCAAAAGTTTCATAATCAATAAAAACCCGAGCAATTAGCAACTGAAAAATCTATTAATAATTTTTTGGTAGAAGTTGAATCGAGGGTTATTGTCACGTTATTGTCTATAGATTGTCGTTTTTTTGTTATTAGGTATAAATAGAAAATGTTTAAAAAATTGAAACTTAGAGACCGCAGAATTCTGAACTATTCTATATATCAGCATACAAATCGGCGAAATTATTGAGCAAGTGCAAGCGCTAACTCCACGTTTTCAAATGGTGAGTGGGGGTATGGAAGCTCAGTCAGAAAGTGCTCAACAAATCAATGAAGCGATGGTGCAGCTCAGTGAAGCTTCCTCTCAAACCGCTGATTCCCTGCGTGGAATTAACATGGCGATCGCCCAATTGAATGATGCGGCACATAGCTTACGCCAAGAAGTTTCTCAGTTTAAGGTCAAGTCTTAATAAAGTCCAATTACAATGAATCAACTCATACCTTTTAATAATAAAAAAAACAATAGCTTAGAAGGTCGTCTGTTCCTCTCATTTTTATTCATGGGTTTAATCGTATTAATTGTGTCGATAATTGGCTGGTTTTCGACTACCCGGCTAAGCAACCACATCTACATACTGGGAGATTATGCTTTTCCCAGCGTAGTGAATTTATGGAAAATAACTGAAGGTCAGACTCAGATTCAGTCATCAGAAAGGTCACAGCTCAATCCAGCAGCAAGTGCGGAAACGAGGCGAAATGATTCAATTAGAATTGAAAATGCTTGGAAGCAGATTAACGATGGCTTTAGCAAATACGAAAAACTTCCTCGTAATCCAGATGAAGATAAATTATATCAAACATTTCTGCCACTCTGGAATCAATGGAAGCAAACTGAGCAAGAATTTCAACAGTTAAATCAAGCATTTGAAAGATTTAATCTCCTCAATCCTCGGCAAGTACAGATTGATTTGTTAATCAAGGGTCAAGCTAATGCACCGGAATTCGCAGCCGCCAAAGCAGCAGTTGAAGCGCTTACTAAGATGAATGAGGAGACAGTGGCGAAGAAAGTACCTGCATACAAGGAAGCCACAAATGCACTGCAAGCACTCATAAGATATAACGAGAATTTGGCAGCAGATGCAAGGAAATCAGCGGCTGCTGATGTGAGTCAATCTACATTTTGGATCTTGCTCGGTTTGCTAATTGGTCCAGTCACAGCGGTGATTTTTGGTAGGTACTTTAGTAATACAATTGCTAAGCCATTGGGTGCGAAAATTGCCGGAGTTGTGGGAGTTGCACAACAAATATCGAGTGGAGATCTTACCACCCAAGTCCAAGTCACCGAGGAGCAGGATGAGATCGGAAAATTACTGGTTGCCTTCCGTTCGATGAGTCAAAATCTGAATTCGTTAATCCGCCAGGTGCAGCAATCTGGAATTCAAATTACCACCTCCGCCACGCAAATAGCCGCCTCTGGCAAACAATTGGAAGCGACTGTCGCACAACAAGTTGCTTCTACCAACGAAGTATTAGCCACGGCAAAGCAGATTGCCAGCACTTCTGGCAAACTAGTCAAGACAATGGACGAAGTTGCCGATACTTCAGCCTCCACAGCAACTGCTGCAAATGACTCTCAAAAAGACCTTTCGCGCATGGAAGCAACCATGCGTCACTTGGCAGGGGCTACCGGTACTATCTCCGCTAAACTGGGAGTGATTAGTGACAAAGCTAATAATATTAATAGTATCGTTACCACAATCACCAAAGTCGCCGACCAGACAAATTTGCTATCTCTCAATGCAGCAATTGAAGCCGAGAAAGCTGGAGAGTATGGCATGGGTTTTGCTGTGGTAGCCAGGGAAATCCGCCGCCTAGCCGATCAAACAGCAGTCGCCACCTTGGATATCGAAAGCATGGTTAAAGAAATGCAAGCGGCAGTTTCCACCGGGGTGATGGAAATGGATAAGTTCACACAGCAAGTAGGACATGGTGTAGAAGACGTTCAGAATATCAGCATACAAATCGGCGAAATTATTGAGCAAGTGCAAGCGCTAACTCCACGTTTTCAAATGGTGAGTGAGGGTATGGAAGCTCAGTCAGAAAGTGCTCAACAAATCAATGAAGCGATGGTGCAGCTCAGTGAAGCTTCCTCTCAAACCGCTGATTCCCTGCGTGGAATTAACATGGCGATCGCCCAATTGAATGATGCGGCACATAGCTTACGCCAAGAAGTTTCTCAGTTTAAGGTCAAGTCTTAATAAAGTCCAATTACAATGAATCAACTCATACCTTTTAATAATAAAAAAAACAATAGCTTAGAAGGTCGTCTGTTCCTCTCATTTTTATTCATGGGTTTAATCGTATTAATTGTGTCGATAATTGGCTGGTTTTCGACTACCCGGCTAAGCAACCACATCTACATACTGGGAGATTATGCTTTTCCCAGCGTAGTGAATTTATGGAAAATAACTGAAGGTCAGACTCAGATTCAGTCATCAGAAAGGTCACAGCTCAATCCAGCAGCAAGTGCGGAAACGAGGCGAAATGATTCAATTAGAATTGAAAATGCTTGGAAGCAGATTAACGATGGCTTTAGCAAATACGAAAAACTTCCTCGTAATCCAGATGAAGATAAATTATATCAAACATTTCTGCCACTCTGGAATCAATGGAAGCAAACTGAGCAAGAATTTCAACAGTTAAATCAAGCATTTGAAAGATTTAATCTCCTCAATCCTCGGCAAGTACAGATTGATTTGTTAATCAAGGGTCAAGCTAATGCACCGGAATTCGCAGCCGCCAAAGCAGCAGTTGAAGCGCTTACTAAGATGAATGAGGAGACAGTGGCGAAGAAAGTACCTGCATACAAGGAAGCCACAAATGCACTGCAAGCACTCATAAGATATAACGAGAATTTGGCAGCAGATGCAAGGAAATCAGCGGCTGCTGATGTGAGTCAATCTACATTTTGGATCTTGCTCGGTTTGCTAATTGGTCCAGTCACAGCGGTGATTTTTGGTAGGTACTTTAGTAATACAATTGCTAAGCCATTGGGTGCGAAAATTGCCGGAGTTGTGGGAGTTGCACAACAAATATCGAGTGGAGATCTTACCACCCAAGTCCAAGTCACCGAGGAGCAGGATGAGATCGGAAAATTACTGGTTGCCTTCCGTTCGATGAGTCAAAATCTGAATTCGTTAATCCGCCAGGTGCAGCAATCTGGAATTCAAATTACCACCTCCGCCACGCAAATAGCCGCCTCTGGCAAACAATTGGAAGCGACTGTCGCACAACAAGTTGCTTCTACCAACGAAGTATTAGCCACGGCAAAGCAGATTGCCAGCACTTCTGGCAAACTAGTCAAGACAATGGACGAAGTTGCCGATACTTCAGCCTCCACAGCAACTGCTGCAAATGACTCTCAAAAAGACCTTTCGCGCATGGAAGCAACCATGCGTCACTTGGCAGGGGCTACCGGTACTATCTCCGCTAAACTGGGAGTGATTAGTGACAAAGCTAATAATATTAATAGTATCGTTACCACAATCACCAAAGTCGCCGACCAGACAAATTTGCTATCTCTCAATGCAGCAATTGAAGCCGAGAAAGCTGGAGAGTATGGCATGGGTTTTGCTGTGGTAGCCAGGGAAATCCGCCGCCTAGCCGATCAAACAGCAGTCGCCACCTTGGATATCGAAAGCATGGTTAAAGAAATGCAAGCGGCAGTTTCCACCGGGGTGATGGAAATGGATAAGTTCACACAGCAAGTAGGACATGGTGTAGAAGACGTTCAGAATATCAGCATACAAATCGGCGAAATTATTGAGCAAGTGCAAGCGCTAACTCCACGTTTTCAAATGGTGAGTGAGGGTATGGAAGCTCAGTCAGAAAGTGCTCAACAAATCAATGAAGCGATGGTGCAGCTCAGTGAAGCTTCCTCTCAAACCGCTGATTCCCTGCGTGGAATTAACATGGCGATCGCCCAATTGAATGAGGCGTCAGTTGGCTTACGCCAAGAAGTTTCTCGCTTTAAAGTCTAGTTCTAGGAGCACCGGGATGCGTGTAGAAGAAGTTCCCAATTCAAAAGTGCACAATTGCTGGAATCAAATCGGCATTTGGGGCGATCACTCTTGTCCCGAACTAAAAAAGCATATTCACTGCCAAAACTGTCCAGTTTATTCTTCAATGGGACGGAGTTTATTAGAACGCGAAGTCCCTCAAGCATATGTGGATGAGTGGACTGATTTGCTCTCTAAGGAAAAATTAGAAAAATCTGTAGAGGCAACCGACCGAGTAGCTTCAATTGAGACGATAACGGTGGGCATCTTTAGACTAGGACAAGAATGGCTGGCATTATCGGCGCAATTAATTCAAGAAGTGATGCCGACATCTACAATTCACATTCTACCACATCGCAGCAACAATATTTTCTTGGGACTGGTGAATCTTCGGGGTGAAGTCCAGATTTGCGTCTCACTTAAACAGTTCCTGGGAATAGAAACAGCAGATGACAATCAGCAGAATATCAGCCCTGTCATCTATAACCGGATGGTAGTTGTGGAGAAATTTGGCAATCGTTGGGTATTTCCTGTTGATGAAATTTCTGGTATACACCGCATCCACCCGATGCAACTAACAAATGTGCCTGCAACTTTATCCAAAATGCCAGAAAATTATACACAAGGAATATTTAACTGGAAGAATCAAAAGGTTAGTTACTTAGATGATGAATTATTATTTTACGCACTCAATAAGAAAGTTATATGACCAAGAAGGGGTGTAGGGGTGTAGGGGTATAGGGGAGCCAGTACTGCAGGAGGGTCTCCCTCCGTAGGTATCTGGCGTGAAAAGAAGAATCGTATTTTTTGTACAGCCTACACCCGGAGCCAAACTGGGTAAGATCCCCACCAAATCGTAGATTTTGGTGGTCTCCAATCAGTGCACCGGGTAAGGCCCCCACTGATTTTATCCCTTACACCCTTACACCCTCATACCCCTACACCCCTAATTTTTGACAACATTTATGACGAACAAGCAAAACTGCACATTTGTCAAGTAAGAATACAAAATATAGCAGATCAATAGTTTGTCAGCAGCAAGTAGATAAATATTCTCGATTCCATTGCATGCCCCTAATCCCCATTCCGTGGGAATCTTGATCTTCCTAGTTCCCTAGATCCAATCATCAAATGACAAATCATGATATGAGCAATTTCTCCATGCTGGATTTATTCCGCATGGAGGTGGAAGCCCAGGCAACAATAATAAACGACAATCTCTTAGCGTTGGAAGGTAACCCCAACGCCAGCAAAGAACTTGAAAGTTTGATGCGTGCATCTCATTCGATCAAGGGTGCTGCTCGTACTGTGCAACTTGATGCCGCAGTCAGAATAGCTCACGTTATGGAAGATTGCTTTGTAGCTGCACAAAAAGGAGCAATCACAATTGACTCGGGTGACCAAGTCGATGTGCTACTGCAAGGAGTTGATATGATTGAGCGCCTCTCTCAACTTAAAGAGAGCGAAGCGCTCAATTGGTTAGCCGCTCATCAAGGAGAAATTGAAAGCTTAATAGCAGCCATCTCTGCTATTTTGACACCAAACCAGCAAGCACAAGACACGGTTCAGCGCTTAAGCGCCGACGCGGTTAATGAACAGAACACGGCGGATGTTAGCGCAGCGTTAACGAAGTGGACCGTAGGTCGCCGTAGGCTGGAGGAGGAGGATGAGGAGGATGAGGAGGATGAGGAGGAGGATGAGGAGGAGGATGAGGAGGAGGATGAGGAAGAAATTCCCACTTCCTTGTCTCCCTCTGCCTCCCCTGCCTTCCCTGCTCCCCCGACTCCCCCTGTGGACGTCTTTGCCTTTCCCTCCATCTCCCAAGATGACGAAAATTTAACCATGCTGGATTTATTTCGGCAGGAAGTGGTAAATTTATCAGCAATATTTAAGTCGAGTTTACAAGAGCGCAAAAATAATTCAAATCCAGGCTATACCAAAGCACAAATCGAATCCCTGATTCAGGCAGCCCATAGCGTTGGTGGGGCGGCGCGGATTGTCGAAATTGATGCTGCGTTCCGAATCTCCGACGCAATCAAGCATTGCTTAATCGCTGCTAAGGAAGGAAAAGTTTCCTTAGTCGGCTCGCCAATCGATAATTGCCTCCAAGGCATTGATGTGCTCCTACGCATCGCGCAAGTCCCGGAAACTGATTTAGAAAACTGGTCAACCCAACATCTGTCAGAAATTGAAACTCTAGTTTCTGCTATCTCTGCTATTCCAACACAGGAAACCAAAAAGCCAGAAAGCCCGAAATCAAACATCAGCAAGAAGACAAAGAAAAAAGCAGACAAAGAGAAAACAGAGCAGGAAAGCAGGAAAGCAGGGGAGCAGGGGAGCAGGGGAGCAGGGGAGCAGGAAAGCAGGGGAGCAGAGGAAGCAGGGGAGCAGGGGAGCCAGCGCCGTGCGGAGGTTCCCTCCGTTGAGGCGACTGGCGTGAGCAGAGGAAGCAGAGGAGTAGGGGAGCAGGAGAGCAGGGGAGCAGCTCAGACAGCGAGCAGTTCCCAGGAGGTTCTGCCTCGTGCCGGCTCTACGTTTGTCGAAGCTGTGCCGTTCAGCGTTAGCGAAGCGCGCCCTTCGGCGCTAGCTGTGCCGAAGACTCAGGCATACCCGAAGGGGGGAGAAATGACTGCCTCATCTCCCCAACCCCTAGCTGCAACTGCCACATCTTCCATTACCTCATCACCCAAAACCCCCATTACACCATCACCAAAAACTCCACCCCCAACGACCACATCCAAATCTCCCAAGGAAATAGCAGAGATCCAAAATGCAAAGAGTGTAGACCGCGTGGTGCGGGTGAGTGCGGATAACCTCAATCGCATTATGGGACTCGCTGGAGAAACTCTCGTAGAAGCAAACTGGCTACAACCGTTTGCTACTTCTTTGCTAAGGCTCAAGAAAAGCCAAGTTGAACTGTCTAACCTTCTAGAAAAGCTGCAGGAATCCCTGGTAGGGGAAAACCTGAACGAGCGTGCTGCTGACTCGCTCTCTACTTCAAGAGCAAAGGCAAACGAATGTCGCCAAATTTTATCTGATCGCCTGAATGAACTGGAATTATTTGCCCGTCGTTCTGGGAATCTTTCAGATCGTCTTTATCGGGAAGTCATTGCCAGTAATATGCGTCCTTTCGTAGATGGCGCTCAGGGGTTTCCCCGAATGATGCGGGATTTAGCCAGACGTTTGGGAAAGCAAGTCAAATTTGAAATTATCGGCAAATCCACCCAAGTGGATCGCGATATTTTAGAAAAGCTAGAAGCTCCCCTAACTCATATCTTACGTAACTCCGTTGATCACGGTCTTGAGCCGCCCGAAGCTCGGCAGGCTGTGGGGAAACCTCCTGAAGGTACAGTGCGATTGGAAGCTGCTCATCGAGCCGGAATGTTATCGATTACAGTTTCCGATGATGGTGGTGGAATAGACTTAGAGCGCCTGCGCCAAAAAATTGTCACCAAGGGCATGATTAATGCTGACATGGCGGAGCAGTTAAGCGAACCCGAATTGATGGAGTTTCTATTTCTGCCAGGTTTTTCCACAGCAAAGGCAGTTACCGAGGTTTCAGGTCGCGGTGTTGGTTTGGATGTCGTACAAAGCATGGTGCAGGAGGTAGGGGGCATTGTGCGAGCTGCATCTCAGTTAGGGAAGGGAACAAGTTTTCACTTACAATTGCCACTGACCTTGTCTGTGATTCGCACGCTGTTGGTGGAAATATCAGGAGAACCTTATGCTTTTCCGCTGACGCGCATTGACCGGATTATCATGATTCATCCCTCTTCTATTTCCGTTGTGGAAAATCGCCAGTATTTTGTTTTGGATGGGCAAAACATAGGATTGGTGGCGGCTCATGAAGTGTTGGAATTGAACAACTCTGCTGACAACTCAGAAGAATTACCATGCGTTATCATCAGCGATCGCCTGAGTCGTTATGGCTTAGTAGTCGATAAATTTCTGGGTGAGCGGGATTTGGTTGTCAAACCTTTAGTTAAGAGTTTGGGAAAAGTACCAGATATTAGCGCAGTCGCACTGATGGATGATGGTTCTCCCGTTCTGATTGTTGATGTTGAAGATTTGCTACGTTCGATTGACAAATTGCTCAATGTCGGTTTGATTAGCAAAATTAACAAAGGAATTGACAGCAGCGGATCTAGACAACACAAGCGGATTCTTGTCGTAGATGATTCCATTACTGTGCGCGAAATGGAGCGGCAGTTGCTAGAAAATAATGGTTATGAAGTTGAAGTCAGTATGGATGGAATGGATGGTTGGAATGCTGTGCGCACGGGTGTTTATGATTTAGTTATTAGCGACATTGATATGCCGAGAATGAATGGGATAGAACTAGTCGGCAATATTAAAAATCATCCGAATTTGAATTCTTTACCTGTGATTATTGTTTCTTACAAAGACAGTCAAGAAGACAGAATACGTGGTTTAGAAGTTGGCGCTAATTATTACTTAACTAAGAGCAGTTTCCATGATAATAGTTTGTTAAATGCCGTTCTTGATTTGATTGGCGATCCCTGATAAAGTTGCAAATACTTTTATGAATTTGTTATGAGAATAGCCATTGTAAATGATATGCCAACCGCAATAGAAGCGCTACGGTGTGTCTTGGCGCAAGTCCCAAATTATGAAATACTTTGGATTGCTCATGATGGTAGCCAAGCAGTGGCAAAATGTGCAGCAGATACCCCAGACTTAATTTTGATGGATTTACTCATACCAATTATCGATGGGGTGGAAGCAACGCGTCAAATTATGACCAATTCCCCTTGCGCAATTATTTTGGTAACAGCGACTGTCAGCGGTAATGCATCCAAAGTCTTTACGGCAATGGGATATGGCGCACTGGATGCTATAGATACACCTGTTTTGGGTAGGAGCGGGCAAATCCAAGGCGGTGTAGAGATATTAGAAAAAATCGCTACGATAGGCAAATTAATTGGCAAAACCAGCAAGTCATCTCAAAGAATTGGAGAGCGTAGAGGTTACCAATCAAAGCTAAGTCCCCCCCTAATTGCAATTGGTTCTTCCACGGGTGGTCCCCAAGCGTTGGCAGTGATCCTTTCTCAGTTACCAGCAAATTTCTCAGCAGCTGTCGTTATTGTGCAGCATGTAGATGAACAATTTACCCCAGGTTTAGCACAATGGTTGAATACTCAAACACCATTGCCAGTTAAACTAGCGATCGCAGGCTCGCATATAGAAGTTGGGCAAGTCTTGATTGCTGCTACCAATGACCACCTAGTTTTGCAATCTAATCTCAGCCTCAAGTACACTCAGGAACCGCGTGATTATCCTTACCGTCCGTCTGTGGACGTCTTTTTTGAAAGTTTAGTTAAAAACTGGCCAACAAAGGGAGTAGCGGTGCTATTGACTGGTATGGGCAGGGATGGGGCACAAGGACTCTTATCCTTGCGCTCTGTTGGTTGGCATACTATCGCTCAGGATCAAGCTACTTGTGTCGTTTATGGTATGCCAAAAGCAGCAGCCCAGTTGGGAGCGGCTGTGGAGATTTTACCGATTGAGGCGATCGCAAAAGCTTGTGCTAAGCAACTCTTACGCCTACCGTTTACGCAAGCGTAAGAGAATACGCATGTCTATAAAGTATTATTTAACACCAAATTTTTCTCACTTTTCTTATTAAATTAAGATACACCCCCCACTCCTGATTTGAAAAAAACGTCTCGCAAGGAGGCTATACCAGTGGCAGAAGACCCAATTACAGTTCTGCTGATCGACGATCAACCAATGATTGGCGAAGCCGTTCGTCGAATGTTACTCACAGAAGAAGATATCACCTTTCATTACTGTAGTGACCCAACCTTGGCTTTTAAAGTCGCTAAGTCATGTCAGCCAACGATCATCTTACAAGACTTGGTGATGCCAGAGATGGATGGACTGGTTTTAGTGCGCTTTTTACGCGCCCACAACGCCCCCACCAAAGACGTTCCGCTGATCGTTCTCTCTAGTAAAGAAGAACCGGTTATCAAAGCAAAAGCTTTTGCATTAGGAGCCAACGATTATATAGTCAAACTCCCAGACAAGGCAGAACTAATCGCTCGCATCCGCTACCATTCTAAAGCATACGCCAACCTTCTCAAGCGACAAGAAGCGGAAGCCATCCTCCAGGCTGATAACCTCCGCATGCGTAAAGAACTGGAGATGTTGCGCCAAATGCAACGGATGATTCTGCCTACATCCGAAGAACTAAATGCCATAGAAGGTTTAGAAATTGCCGGCTATATGGAACCAGCCGACGAAGTAGGCGGCGACTACTATGACGTTCTGTACACAGATGGTCTCGTCACAATTGCCATCGGTGATGTCACTGGTCACGGTCTTGAAAGTGGCATCGTCATGGTAATGACGCAAACAGCAGTCCGTACTCTTAAAGAAATTCGAGAACTCGATCCAGTTAAATTTTTAGATGCGCTCAATCGGACTATTTATAAAAATGTCCGACGGATGAATTCTGAGAAGAATTTGACGTTAGTGGTTCTTACTTATTCAGAAGGCAAAATCAGTATCAGTGGTCAGCATGAAGAAATAATTGTAGTGCGCAATGGGGGTGATATTGAGCGCGTTAACACAATCAATCTGGGGTTCCCGATTGGGTTAGATGAGGAAATTACTGATTTTATTGATCATACCATGATCGAATTAAATTCGGGTGATGGAGTTGTGCTTTATACCGATGGAATTCCGGAAGCGTACAATATTGAGAAAAAACAATATGGAATTGAGCGATTATGCGAAGTTATTAGTCAAAACTGGCATGATTCTGCCGAACAAATTAAGCAAGCGATCGTTGATGATGTGAAGCAATTTATTGGTACACAAAAGGTTTTTGATGACATTACTTTAGTAGTTATTAAACAGAAAAAAATTGAAAATAAGCAAATGTTTGAAAATCAGGAATCATTTGAGGAGGAAGAACCGTTTGAAGAAGAAGAACTATTTGAGGAAATTAAGCAGAATGTGAATAAAAGGAAAAAGTTGGGGTTTTTTCGTCGCAAATGATCTGCTAATAAAATTTACTATTAATAGTAAAAACTCAAAAAAAATGATTGCGTTAATGAGATAACTTTAAGAAATGACAAACATGAACCAAGTTTTTGGAGAATTTCTTGAGGACTTAAGCCGAGAACATAATTCTTTAGAACTGAGCTTTACCTCTCCTTCTCAAATAATTAAACAACAATGGCGCAATATCCGTTTATCAGCTTATTTTGTTGCTGACTATTTTTCGACTTTTCTACCTGATGAACCGGATAGCGATGTCTTACGACAAGCCGCTTCGCGTCTACGCATTAAAGCAATTAAAAACAATGTGAGTTATATCAGCAACGAACTTTTAGAAAATGCCATTAAATTTAACGAAAAAATCAATAATTATCCAGTTAAGTTTGGAATTCATTTTCTGGAAGACATTGAGAAAGTCACTGCAGTAATTTTTACTCAGAACAGTATGACTACTCAAAAAGTTGATAAATTTCAAGCCTTGATTAAGGAACTACTCTCTGCTGATACTTATGAGTTATATATTCAGCAGATTGAAAAAACATCTGAAGACGAACAAAGTGAAGCCTCTGGCTTAGGTTTACTGACCATAATCAATGATTATTCAGCAAAATTAGGCTGGAAATTTGAGTCTGATCCCAGTCATCCACAAATTATCACTGTGACTACAATGGCTCAAGTCGTTGTATAATTTATCTATAATTAATGATTTGGATAACTGAATAAAAAAGTACGAATAACCTATGACAGGTCAAGAAGTTAAAAGCGATGACTATCAGGTTCAATACGATCCAGCATCCACAACAGTTTATTTTAAAGGGCAAATCGCGCTAGGAGGTCCCAAAGATTACGCTCCTATTGTTAATTTGCTCAATGAAGTGGCTGGTTTAGAACCTAAAACCATCACAATAAATGTGAAAGAATTAGCATTCCTCAACAGTTCGGGCATTAGTATGTTATCTAAGTTTGTTCTTGGAATGCGGAAAAAGAAAGGAGTTCAATTGGTAGTGTTAGGTTCAAAAAAAATACCTTGGCAAGGAAAATCATTGAAAAATTTAGAGCGATTGCTTCCAGGTTTAAAACTAGTAGTGCAATAAGCTAAAAATGTGATTGATTTCATGGAGAAAGTAATATGTTAGAAAACCTATTGCATCAATTTCATAAAATGAATACAGGGGGCTTGATCCTAACAAGTTTGCTAATTACGGCTTTAGGAACTGGGTTGTTATATTTATTTTTCTCTTATATCTTGCGCCCCATATTTCGCAAGTTTGAACGGGACATCGCAATCGTTACCTTAAAAGTTTCCACTTATCCTGTCCTAATTATCTTCGCTATCCTCAGCTTAAAAATCACTTTTTGGAAGTTAGCCAAGATTCACATTCTTCCAGTGATAGAACATATCTTGATAGCAAGTATAGTTATAGTTATTACTTATTGGTCTGTCCAAATATTTACCCAAGTTTTCATCTATTACCTTAAAGAGTACACTCAACAAAGCGAAGCGATGTGGGATGACGTACTTCTTCCCATTCTCTCAGGCGTTGTTCCTTTGCTTCTGTTCACACTTGGTGGAGTTGTTGTTATCAGTTCCTTTGGGGTTGATTTAACTGGAATTTGGGTAACGCTAGGTGGTGCTACTTTTGTGCTTGGTTTTGCACTTCAGGATATTTTGGCTAATTTCTTTAGTGGGATTGTTTTACTCATTGATACTCCTTTTCGATTTGGTGACATCCTGCTGCTTGAAGATGGTTCAATCGGAATGCTACGCCGAATAGGTATTAGAGTGACTGAGCTATATATATTTAGTACTCATTGTGATGTTTATATTCCTAACAGTCTATTACAAGGTCAGAAAATCACTAATTTGAGCCGTCCCACCTCTTTATACTATCACTCGATTTCGCTAGAAATACCCTCTGAATGTAATATTGATGAATCTAATAAACTCATAGAAGAAATCGTGTTAGCTCATCCCGATACTCTCGGGGATATGGATATTAAATTGGAAGTGATAGATGAATACTATAATTCGGAAGAAAGTGACCTTAATCTCATTAAACAACAAAAAATTGGTAAATTACGATTACTAGCTGAACAAGAGGTCATTTTAAAACTAGAGGAAGTTGAACAAGCCCTTGAAGCTTTAGTTGTGACAATGCAGTTTGTAGAAAAAGGAGGGATGACGCCAGAAGAAATAGAAAATGTTCAACAGGAATATCAAGGTGTTTTAGAACTCATAGGTTTCCAAGTAATTGAGGATAGTAATAATAATAACCGCACTGTAGTTAATTTTGAGGAAACCAATCAAGAGGGACTGATTGAGTTAATTAGGGAGTGGTATCGATTTGGGATTAAAGATCCTAATTTGCTGGATGAAGATGAATCCTTCATTTCGGATGAGTGGGAGCGAAAGATTAATTTGTTAAAGCGAAGGGTGCAACGTTTGTCTCAAAAAATATCTAATCCTCAAGTTGACGAAACTCGTTTAGATGATGATGTCATGGACTTGCTTAAGTGGGTGAAACATAAGTTAAAAGCGCCGCGCAAGAAGTGGCAAGAACCGCAAATCAAGATGATAGGAATGAAACATGATGGCTCTGACTATTATATTGAATTGGAACTGACATTTTTTGTGGATGAGATAAAATTGGAAGATGGAAAACGAGGCGATCGCGTCAGGAGCCAAATTTATCAAGAAATCTTCCGCCACTTCAAAAACACCTATCTTGATTGGGATGGCATTAAACAGAAAGAAGCGGGAGATAATATTGGAAATACCCTTGATGTCAGCATTAATTAAAATCCTGTCAATAACTTTGCTGTTCAGGTAACAAGAATATTCGCTCTCGTTCTGGCAAAATGTAGTCTAACTGAAGGCATTGAATCATTCCTTGTCCATCAGTAATCATTTCTCCCAAATAAGGAGCAGTATCGACTTTCATTCCTGGAACAAAATGCTGTGTTTCTTGCTTGCGGAATGTGTCGGTAACACGTTCTGCCATCAATCCTAAAATATGCGATTTTGGTTGAGAACCAAAGCTATTTCCCGTAGGTGAATCATCATTGTGAATTTGGTAATTCACCAAGATAATCCGACTACTAAATAGAGGACGACAAGGAGTACCCTGAATTAAACGGCATAAATCAATTACTGGTACAAGACGATTTCGGTAGTTAAATAAACCAGCGATCAAATCAGGTCCATGATGTAGAGTTTTCAGTGCTACCTTAGGCACTACTTCTACAACTCGCTTAGTTTCCAAGGCATAACGCTCATTGTTTACATAGAAAAGCAACATTAACATATAGGAATCCGGTTTTATTAATGAACTTACTCGTTAGGGCGCTTAACAGGCAACAGGGAACAGTCAACAGTTACCAGTTACCAGTGATATCGTGTTCGGTTAAAGACTTATCATTAAGACCGCAGGGGGGGCAGAGGTGCAGAGGGGCAGAGGGGAAGGGTTTTTAAGCTTAATGCATAGATTCGGGAATTATAACTAATTAGCCGAACTTGATATGAACAATTGATCACTGGTAACTGGTAACTGGTAACTGATAACTGATAAAAGTCTACCTAGCTTCGTCAAAAATCAAATATGAGTCCTATAGAATAGATAAAAAATCGTATTTAATTCTAGTCAAGACTGGATTTGCGTTCCCGTGTCAATTTTCAGGTTTTCCGCAAATTGGTATTTTTTGTAATACCAAGTTGCGTTCTGTTGTAGTAATTTGTGGTTGGGGGAGATTGCTGAGTCCCAAGGGGACACGCTGCGCGAACGCTCCACTTCGTTTCGTATGCCCTTCGGGCACGCTACGCTAACGCAATGACAGATGCTACGTTTGATTGCAACTTGGTATAAGATAGATTTTTGTCCAGTATCCTTTGTCCAAAGCACTACAAATGACAGATGACAAATGATAAGTAGATAGGTGGAAATAAACAGAACTATGTTAATAAATGTAAAAACAGCTCAAACCCTTACTAATGACTAATGACCAATGACTAATGACTGCCTTTACTAGTTAACTTTATTTGTACCGACCTACTTAAAAGACTAGTTTCACAAGTTTGCAGTGCATTTTGAATGCACCGCAGCCTATGAGCTAATTATTACCAGTTTCTGAATTATCCAAAGCCTTGTCTTGTGTAGGAACAACAATATCAGGAGAATCAAATTGCTTTGGTTGCGCAATTGATGGCTGTTCTGGTACAACAACAGGAGAATTCTTTGACTGGTTAACTGGTTGCGATGATTCAGACGCACCATGATAAGATGGTCGGTTATTTCCTGAAGATTGTGAAGAGGTATTGCGAGACTCGCGGATTGCTCGTAGTCTCTCTCTGAGTGAAGGTGATGAACTAGTCTTAGGCTCAGTTTTAGTAGATCCAGAAGCTTCCTGCTGTGAGTCTTGTTGGTATCGGCGACGTTGGGATTTTCTTGAGTCGGTTTGAGGCGATTCTTTGCTCGCATCGCTGTTATCGTCCGATTCGTTTGTGACATTCCTCCTATAGGATCTCCTATAAGATTCTCTTGTCACATTGCTGTTATCAGGAGTATCGTCAGTTGAAACGCGACGCAGACGCCGACGGCGTGTTGAAGTTGAAGTTGAAGTAGATGCAGATTTCACTTGCGAGGAAGTATTATCTTCTTTCTGTTGAGTATTAGTTTCTTTTGTAGTAGTGTTAGTTTCTTTAATAACAGGCGATGGTGTTAGGATGACTGTAGGTTTTGCCTCGTTAGGATCATTCTTTTCGACAACAGATTGTGGTTGTGGGACTGATGAGGTTGGTCGGGTTTTAGTCAACAAACTTGTGATACCAAAACCACCTGTAACACCCAAAAGAGCTATACCCGTTGCTATCAGTGCTTTAGGTGATGAGATAATTTTCTTGAATATGGTATTACCTGAAGGTGGTGCGGTTGGCGTGCTCACAGATCGTACTTGTTGTGGCACATTTGGCACATTTGGCACATTTGGCACATCTGGCACGTCTGGGTATGGCTGATTAGATAAATTGATAGTTGGCACTACTGATGTCACAAGTAATTGCTGTGCACCACTTTGAATGTCAGGTAATAGCAGTAACCATTCTCCTACTGTTTGCGGACGAAAGCGAGCGTCAGTAGCCATACCACGAATGATTGCTTGATTGACAGCAGCACTCAAATGGGGTTGTAAGTCTCGGGGGGAAGGCATTTGCTCGCGATCGCGCAGAAGTGCTGGTATAGGCACTTGTGCTGTCAATAAGGCATACAGTGTTGCTGCTAAACCATAAACATCAGTTGCAGGACTACGGGTTGCTTGCGACAGATACTGCTCAATTGGTGAATAACCCTCAGAAACAATACCCGTGTGAGTTTGCCTGACGCCATTGTGAAATTCCCGTGCAATCCCAAAATCGATCAGTATTACCTCTTGCGTTCCTTCACGAAGAATGATGTTATCTGGTTTCACATCCCTATGAAGCAAACCATTTTGGTGTACGACCTGCAATGCACCTGCTATTTGCCTAATGTAATGAATTGCTTTATCCTCTGGCAAAGGTATCCCTGGCATGACATATGCCTCAGCCAAAGTTTCACCAGGAATATATTCCATCACCATGTAGGGTAGTCTGTCTTCGACAAAAAAGTCGCTTACCCGGACAATATTCGGATGGATACAAGTAGCTAATCGTCTTGCTTCGTCTTGAAATTGACGCTCAAACTTAACATAATCAGGATGCTGTCGCAGCTTTTCATTGAGAGTTTTAATCACCACGACCTGATTGAGGAAATTGTGAGTTGCTTTGAACGTAATGCCAAAGCCACCTCGACCGATTTCCTGGTTAATGGTGTACTTACCACTCTGCAAAGTTTTAGTAACTAGCATAGAGAGTCCTGATTAGTAAATATGATTAGTACTACTTTTTTTAAAGATAACCGGGAACTGTAAAAGCTCTGGTTTTGAATCCTGAGTCTAACCCGAATTTTGAGGAATATCAAACCATGTTCAATACTTAACCCACGCAACAGTTTTATTTTTCTTTCGTTATTCCTTATAGTATACTTATCACTTCAAATTATCCACTTTTAAAAGCGCTGACCAATACCAAAATGAACGCGGCTTTCTCCCTGGTCATTCAGCCCAAAGTCAGCCCTAATTAAGCCTAGAGGTGAGTCAAAGCGGACTCCCGCACCGTAACCGAAACCAGTTCCAGGTTTATCACGAACTCCTGCAGGGTTACCCAACACAGACTCACCAGAACCTAAGTCTGAGGCAAAATCAGCAAAGAAAACTCCTCCCAATGCTTGGACAATCGGAAAGCGATATTCTGCCGACGCTAACACATAAGTGCGACCACTACCAACATCACCCTCACCATAACCGCGTACTGAATTGACACCACCCAAGTTGAAACTTTCATAAGGTGGTAAATCACCAAGGACTGTACCAGCTTGGACATTCAAGGCGAAGACTTGTGGTTTTTTGGATTCAAATAACTTTACGGGCATAAACTGGCTATAGTCTGCCTTTATGCGGTTCATAGAAATTTGTCCTTCCCCAAGAGGGATGGATTGTTCGGCACTGAGTTTAAGAATAGAACCATTGGTTGGATTGAAGGGATTATCTCGCTGGTCTTTGGTGGCAGTTAAGGATACAGTCGTCAGGTCATCAATACCAGTCCCGCTAAAAGATAGAGGATTTCCCTTTTCATCAGTAGGGGTCACTTTACCATCGCGATCGCGAAGACTAACACGAGTATAGTTTAAGCCTAAAGAAGTATTCCAACCATCAATCGGGCGCTGCAAGCTAACACCACCCCCAACTCGACCTTCCCGGATTCTATCGCCATTTGCAAATTTGACGTCACCATCAAAAGTTTCAGAAAGTCCCCGCTTGCGGAACGCACTCACACTATAACCAAAGGCGTCTGGATTAGTTTCCCGGTAGGGACTTGTAAATTTAGTATCAAATTGAAAGTCACGCGCACCAACTTCAAGATTAAAACCGAAAATATCGTTAACGCCACCAACATTTTGATCTCGGTAAGTTAATGTACCAACTATCCCTTGATCGGCGTTATAATTACCGCCCACATTAATAGAACGCGCCCCTATTTCCTTAAGTTCGTAAACGACATCCAGTTTTGTCGCATCTCCTTCAAAAGCAACATTGACATTCTGAAATAACCCTGTCTTATAAAGTTGCTGTAAATCTTGTTTAACTAAGTTTTCTTGATAAACTTGTCCTGGCTTAAACTTAAGCTGTTGCTGCAAGAAATCTGTTTTTGTACGTCCTTGGACTGGTTTACCCTTGTTATCAACTGTTTTGCCTTCTTCGTTCACAAAACGAAACTTGATATTGTTGACAACACCTTCAGCAACATTCAAAGTCAGGATTCCTTCAGCACTGGGTCTAATCGATATAACTCTTGCAACTTTATAACCTTTGTCAGCGTACCATTTATTAATATCTTGGACTACTTGTTTGAGACCACTGGGACTGATAACTTTTCCTATTTGAGGTTGAAAGCGTTCCCTGGCGACTTCATAACTCAACACGTTTGCCCCGGAAAGTTGTAGAGAACGCACAACAACTGGTTGTACTTGGTATTCTACATTTAAGCCAGTTGGCGTAGAACGGCTATTAACACGAGCATCCGTAAATAAACCAGTCTCCAAAATTGCTTTAACATCTTTTTGTAACTGACTTTGACTGGTTTTTGCACCGACTTGAGTGTTGATGACACTGCGAATCGCCTGCTGCAATTCCTCATTAGCCCCGACTATGTTCACTTGTGTAGCAGTGACTTTATCACCATTACCACTAGCTGGAGATGAGCCAGATGAGGGAGATGAAAAAGTTATTTCCTTTGTCTGGTCCTCCTTTTCAGTAGTTATCACCACCGGTTTACCACCAGTACTACTTTGCACGCTGCCAGATTTCTGAGAGAATTGTCCAATAACTACTGTCTCTGGGGGTGCGATCGTTTCTATCTTAGCTGGCGCTTCTTCGGTCACTGGCACCACTACGTTATCAGGTTTTTCAGCTTGCTCAGAAGTATTAGAGGGTGCAGCAAATGCTTGCTGATTAGCATTGCCAGCTGCCAAAGTCACTAGAGTAAAAATTGCCGCAGAAGAAACTCGCATAATGATAGTAGCCTTATAAACTGGGAGTTAGTTCGTACTTTCGTACTGAGGTTTAGTAATGGGGACAGTACTAACTTCCAGCTGCATCGCCGATTTATTTATACCCCCATTCAATTCCTCTTGCGGCAAACGACAGTTATTTTGAAGTTTTTGTTTCTCATGAGTGATTTATCACCATCATCGCTAACCTCTGATATCGAAAAAAATACTCCAGGCTTACGGTTACTTGTTTTAAGCAACGGACATGGCGAGGATATTATTGCAGTCCGTATTTTGCAAGAACTTCAGCAACAACCCAACCCACCCGAAATCTTTGCTTTGCCCTTGGTGGGACAAGGATACGCTTACCACGGGTTGGATATTCGCCTCATCGGTTCGGTACGCACAATGCCTTCGGGCGGTTTTATTTACATGGATGGACGCCAATTTGTACGCGATGTACAAGGTGGTTTGTTACAACTCACCGCCAGTCAAATGAACTCCATACGTCATTGGGTAAATACTCAGAAAAAATCAGGCCACAAGATAGCTATATTAGCAGTGGGCGATATTGTACCACTGATATTTGCGCGGTTGAGTGGTGCTAACTACGGCTTCGTAGGCACAGCGAAATCTGAGTATTATGTGCGAGATGACGTGAATTTCTTAAAACGCAAAAATAAAGGAGCATGGTGGGAAAGTTTTTCTGGCTCAATTTACCATCCTTGGGAACGTTGGTTGATGAATCAGCAGCGTTGCAAAGCTGTGTTTCCCAGAGACTCGTTAACAGCAGAGATATTGAAAAAGTGGGCGATTCCGGCTTTTGATTTGGGTAACCCGATGATGGATGCTTTGGAACCAACAATTCCACGTCCAAGATTTTATGGTACTCATATAGAAAAGCAAGAATTAGCTCGACCTTTAGTTGTCACTCTGCTTCCCGGTTCTCGTCCGCCAGAAGCATACGCTAACTGGCAGCAAATGATGATTGCTGTCTCTGCATTGATGGCGCTTTGGGAAGAAGAAAAGTTTGTGGGATATACTTGTGAAACTGTTGTGTTCTTGGGTGCGATCGCCCCCAGTTTACACTTTGACAGTATACGCTTAATTCTCGAATCTCAAGGCTGGCAGCCCCACGCTCAACCTCCAATCAAAATCCCCGACAAAGATTGCTTGACATTTAAGCAGAAAAATGCATTTTTTATTTTATCGCAGAATGCTTATAACGACTGTTTGGATCAGGGAGATTTGGCGATCGCAATGGCAGGGACAGCAACAGAGCAATTTGTGGGTTTAGGCAAACCTGCGATTACTATCCCTGGACATGGTCCCCAATTTACCTATACCTTTGCTGAAGCACAAAGCCGTCACTTGGGGTCATCTGTAATTTTAGTAGAAGAACCAGCAGAAGTTGCTAAGGTGGTGAAGTCACTGTTTGCCAATCCAGACAAATTGCAAGCAATAGCAGAAAATGGCGTACGACGAATGGGTAAACCAGGTGCAGCCAAACGAATCGCTGAGTATTCGATGAAGCTGTTGTGGCAAGAATGAACTCGCTTGTTGGAAGTGAGTTCATTTCTACATGGTGCTGCACAATAAAGTACCGCTCGTTATGCCTGTACAACCCGACGGACGATGGATGGAGCCAACTTTATTGTTAACGTTAAGCGTTTGCGTAGCGCCCCCTTAGGGGCTAGCTCTGCCGTAGGCAATCGCCTACATCAATGTTTCGGTTCGATACACATCTACTTCTCCATGTCAACTCCTACAACTGGACTCTTCCTTTACAACCCTACTCCCACCTGCTTTCGGTGAAATGTTAAGAAAGATCCGGGTAATGGATAGCTCTGGGACGGGGGAGGCTAACGCCAATGGAGAGAATGTAAGACCAACTCGGGGGCGCAAGCTTAAGATGAGGTAATATCATGTCCGGTTGATTACTTATAATTCCTGCTTGACCTCACCCCAACCCTCTCCTTATTAAGGAGAGCCAGTGCGTTGGGCGGCTTTGCCGACTTGAAGCACCTGGCGTGAGGGTGCCGGAGGCGGGTGAGGTTCCTCGTTTTTATAAGTGTTTATCCGGACATGATATAAGACCAGCGCAGCAGGAGGGTTTCCCTCCGCAGGCGACTGGCGTTAGCGCAGCGAGACCGGAGGTCTTCCTTCCCCGGAGGGCATTCCTCCGTGAAGTTGGAAGCCCCCACCATACCCACAAGGGTTGGTGGTGGGTAGTTCACAGCCGATTCCTATATCACTGATCAAACTAGTTGATCGAATAGCCGTAAAAACCGTTCGGTATCCACCTCTAAGCAAGCCTCTACGTTGGGCGGATTGGTTTTCTCATTTGTGCGATCGCGCCGATCAGCTAGTGACATTCCAGTGGTGAATCTTCCTTCGGTTTCAACCATCATATATAGCGATTTTGTAGTTACCAAACTCGGATCAATCGCAACCGCCATAGCTAAAGGATCGTGTAGATAACATCCGTGAAAGTTTTCGTTGTCACGGTGGAAAGCCATATACATTCCAGTGCAATCGGCAATAAACTGGGTAACTTTAGAAGGACGACGCTGTAAATTATCTTCAACAACTTGACGTGCTAGAGGGGCTTTCATCGTCACATCTAAACCAACCAGGGTGAGGGGAATTCCTGATTCCATCACAATCCCCGCTGCATGGGGATCGACAAAAAAGTTAAATTCAGCAGCAGCTGTAATATTTCCGGGTACAGTCACAGCCCCACCCATGATCACAATCCGTCCGATTTTTTTCATGGTTGCGCCATCTTTCTGAATCGCTGTTGCCAGATTCGTGAGTGGTCCTAAAGCAATAATGATCAAACTATCGCCGTATTCTTGAGCTGTTTTGAGAAGCAGCTCAATTGCATTCTCTGTAGATGGCTCAATAGTAAGTTTAGGATAGCGAGGTGTACCATCAGCTTCCAAGAACCGATCTAATTCACCCAAACCGTCTGCACCATGAATCCCCGCTGCATTGAACGGAGGTTTCACCAATGGTTTTTCACAGCCTTTGGCAACGATGGGCGAAGTATCGGGTTCAACAATACTCAGTACACGCAACACATTATTAGTAGCCAGATCTACGTTAACATTGCCAGCGACAACGGTGACTGCTTTCAGGTCTAATTGAGGTGAATTCAATGCCATAATCAGAGCTAAGGCATCATCAACACCACCGTCTGTATCTACTATTACTGGGACGGGCTGATTTGCAAGGGCTATCATGTGAATTGTTGCTCCATAAGAAATTTGCTTAAAAGTTAAGATTCGTATCACTTTTACAACAGAAATGTTGTTTAAATCAGAAGCTCAATCCCAATTAGCCAGCAGGTTTGAGCGATCGCACCTCTATTACAATTCTGTTAAATCCCATTTCTTGGGGCTACAAGTTCTGCGAAAATCAGAAACGATTTAAAAAACAAGCACGCTATAAGTCCACCTATTATCGGATATAGTTCGTTTCAATAAAAGGGAGAACACTAAAGATGAAATTGGCTTACTGGATGTATGCAGGTCCTGCCCATATTGGAACTCTGCGGGTTGCCAGTTCCTTTAAAAATGTTCATGCGATAATGCACGCGCCCTTGGGTGATGACTACTTTAACGTTATGCGCTCTATGCTAGAACGGGAGAGGAATTTCACGCCAGTGACAGCCAGTATTGTTGATCGCAACGTATTGGCACGGGGTTCGCAAGAAAAAGTGGTGGACAATATCACCCGCAAAGACGCGGAAGAACACCCAGATTTGATTGTATTAACTCCCACCTGCACTTCCAGCATTTTACAAGAAGACTTAGCAAACTTTGTGGAAAGGGCATCTCTGGAGGCGAAAGCGGATGTGCTGCTGGCAGACGTGAACCACTACCGCGTTAATGAACTCCAAGCTGCCGATCGCACTCTGCAACAAATCGTCCAATACTACATCGAGAAAGCCCGCAAAAAGGGCCAACTGCCCGAAGGTAAAACCGAAAAGCCCTCTGTCAACATCATCGGTATTTCTACCCTCGGTTTCCATAACCAGCACGACTGCACAGAACTCAAGCGGTTAATGGCTGACTTGGGTATTGAGGTGAATGCTGTGATTCCTGAAGGTGCTTCCGTCCACGAGTTGAAGAACCTGCCCCGCGCCTGGTTTAACCTTGTCCCTTACCGGGAACTTGGTGTTATGGCAGCTCGTTACCTTGAAGAACAATTCGGAACCCCAACCGTAGATATTACACCTATGGGTGTAGTTGAAACTGCTCGTTGTATCCGTAAAATTCAGCAGATAATTAACGCTCAAGGCGCGGATGTTGATTACGAAGAGTTTATCAACCAGCAAACTCTGTATGTATCACAGGCTGCATGGTTTTCTCGTTCGATTGACTGTCAAAACTTGACTGGTAAGAAAGCCGTTGTGTTTGGTGATAGCACTCACGCCGCTGCTATGACTAAGATTCTGGCACGAGAAATGGGCATTCACGTTGTCTGGGCTGGAACTTACTGCAAGTACGATGCGGAGTGGTTCAGCCAGCAGGTGAGCGAGTATTGTGATGAAGTGCTGATCACCGAGGATCATGGGGCAATTGGGGATGCGATCGCCCGCGTCGAACCTTCTGCTATCTTCGGTACCCAAATGGAACGCCACGTTGGTAAGCGTCTGGATATCCCCTGCGGTGTGATTGCTGCACCCATTCACATCCAGAACTTCCCCATTGGTTACAAACCATTCATGGGTTACGAAGGAACAAATCAGATTGCGGATTTGGTCTACAATTCCTTTACCTTAGGAATGGAAGACCACCTGTTGGAAATCTTTGGCGGACATGATACCAAGGAAGTCATTACCAAGGGCATTTCTGCTGATTCTGATTTGGGATGGACTAAGGATGCTCAAGCAGAATTGAACAAGGTTCCTGGCTTTGTGCGTGGTAAAGTCAAGCGCAACACCGAGAAATTTGCTCGCGAGCGCAATTTCAGTCAAATTACTCTGGAAGTGATGTACGCTGCCAAAGAAGCTGTGGGCGCTTAGTTTTTAGAAGCGTGAATTCTCAATTGGGTACAATACACGTTATTTGTAGGGGTAAAGGCTAGCCCATTGGTGTCAACTTAAGCTGAAACTCTTGTTCTTATACCAATTTGAAAAAAGAATGCGACAGATGGAATGCTAAAAGCAATTACCAGTAAGTCTTTTACAATCCAAAATCTAAAATCCAAAATCCAAAATGGTATTAGGTTACCGAGATGCTTTATTCTACTTGCCCACAATTGTCGCGTAACCTCACCCCGGTTTTGTCTTACGCCAAAACTGCCCCTCTCCTTACTAAGGAGAGGGGACGTTAAGCGTAGCTTAACGGGGGTGAGGTTAAATCAACGTGGAATTAAGGCTTGAACGTTAAGTTGACACGTATGGGCAATGCCGTGCCCCTACCGCGTGCGTGTGTGTAGTATGCAAGTAAGAATCGCTATATTTTGTCCTCAAAAACTTCTTCCAACATCAACAACAACCTTTCCAGTGTTAGAAATTGGAAAGAAGCACTTCTGAGGTCGAGCGACAATGAACTCACAGCAACCTCACTCAAGAGTACAGCCGCAAGAGGAATGGATGCATCCAAGTACCAATCCGAAAGATTGGTCATGGTCCTTTTGGGCTGTTGTACCACTTTACCCCTACGGTAAGCGGCGGACAGTGTGTAGAGAAATAGTTAAGGACACTATCTGGACATTCGACCAGCTTCAAGGCATCCTCTACACCATCGTACCGATTCGTATGACCGTCGTAAAGCTCTGGGCAGGGGGTCTACTTGTCTATGCGCCTGTTGCTCCGACGACCGAGTGTGTCCGCCTAGTGAACCAGTTGGTAGCAAAGCACGGTGAAGTTAAGTATATCATTCTGCCAACGAGTTCTGGTTTGGAGCACAAAGTTTTCGTTGGTCCCTTTGCCAGACGCTTTCCAAACGCACAGGTTTTCATTGCCCCGCATCAGTGGAGTTTGCCGTTCAACCTGCCATTGAGTTGGCTTGGCTTTCCCCAAAAACGAACCCAAGTGCTTCCAGAGGACAGCAGACAAGCGCCCTTTGGTAATGAGTTTGATTATGCAGTGTTGGACATTAACTTGGGACGGGGTTCTTTTGCGGAAGTAGCGGTTTTCCACAGGCGATCGCGCACTCTGCTTGTAACTGATTCTGTTCTATCTGTGCCAGAAGAACCACCAGCGATCGCCCAATTAGATCCATATCCCTTGCTGTTTCATGCTAGAGACAATGCCTTCGAGGCGATCGAGGACAACGAAGCAAACCGCCGCAAAGGATGGCAACGCATCTGTTTATTTGCAGTTTACTTTCGTCCAAGTGTGCTAGAGGTAACTGGAATGGTGCAGACGTTTCGCGATACTTTTCAAGCACCAAATCACTCACCAAAGGCGTACTTTGGTTTGTTTCCATTTCGCTGGAAACAGAACTGGAAGCAGTCATTCGATATCCTACGAGAAAATGGGGGTCCTTTTGTAGCACCAATTCTGCAAATCCTCATTCTTCCCCAAGCACCGAAACAAGTGCTCAACTGGGCTGACAAAGTTGCAACTTGGGATTTTGGGCGAATTATTTCCTGTCACTTTGACTCGCCAATGGAAGCTGTTCCACGTCAATTTCGGCAGGCATTTGCTTTTCTTGAGAAGAAACCTTTGGCAAGTGAGAACTCATTTGGAAGCTCAAATGAGCCTCTGGTGGAGGAAGACTTTAAATTCATCAAAGAACTTGAGGCTAATCTGGTTAGGGGCGGAATCGCCACACCAGCTAAAGAGAAGGTGTAAAACATTAGCTACTCTATCCCCTGTCAGCTTTTGTGAGTCAATAGCAGATCCCACTCCTAATTAGCGCACCCTACGCCTAAATTCTATTCTGGTCAATCATCAGGAGGATGCCAACCAATAATTGTCCAACGTCGTCGGGCAACAACTATTACTGGATTATTCATTCGCAGGCAAACAATTGTAGCCCTACCAATAGTAGTTAAACCTTCTACTTTTGTAGCATCAGAACTCCAAGTAAAATGCTCAGACCATCTCTGTGTACGCGGATTAAATAGAGGTGCTATTTCCCCAGTTAAAGGGTCTATAACTTCGATTGAATCAGCTTTAAATTCATTGCAAGAGCGACAGGCTAAACAAATATTTTCAAAGGTCGTTTCTCCACCTTTTGATCGGGGTTGAATATGGTCATGGCTCATCGGAATACCGCTATTCGCTTCTGTTGTTAAGCAATAACAGCAACGTCCTTTATCGCTAACAGCTATTTGATTTCGTAAGCTTTCAGAAATATATTTAGACACAACAATTTAAGGAGTCGGCACATGATGTCCTCGCCAACGGAGTAACACAGCAGCTTGGGCTTTACATAGGATAAAACAGTCAGCTTCGTGACGCAGTTTTATTAGTTCCAATTGTTCTGCATCTGTAATGTTACCACTAGAGTTACGCAAAAGCAGAAAGTTGTATCGCTCCATTTGGTCTGCTGTTTTGCAACTGCGGACTATTTGCCACAAACTATTGTCATTTAGTTTATCTAAAGCCGCGAGGTCAGCTTGGAATTCCTCTGGTACATCATCCCATTCCGGAGGACTACCCACCTGTAAAGCATGAACTATTACCTCTTCAATGGGGCGACGTTGCGCGTGGGCAGTGTTGACTAAACGCTGATAGAGTATTTCTGGGATTTGAAGAGTTAGTGTCTGTGTTGTCATTGTTCAATTCTCTACCCATGCCTTGATTGAACCGTCTTAATTTTAGCGTAGTTCAAACAAGGATAATTATGGCAAAATGCTTTCTTTATTCTATGCAGCTAGAGCGTCTAACGCAGCAGTAATAAAAGCTCTGCTACAGCCAGATACCGATGGTGATTTGAAGACTAACAAATCAACAAATCAATAAAAGCAAGACTTTAAACCTTGAAAAACCATCGCCGCTGATACATCACATAAGCAACTGCCACCCAAAGTAACACAGTGACTATCGCGAACAATAAAGAACCATTCATCGCACCAGCCCAAGACGCAAAGACATTCTGGTAAATCCAATCATAAGTGCTGGGAGCATTTTCCCCAGAACCGATTTTAGTTCTCACCAAGATTTTAATTAGTAATACAGAAGCAACAAAAAGGGAAATGGCATTTAATCCCAGCACTTCAAAAGCTTTATCCCAACGCCGTACCCGCCGCACTTCAATAAGTTCATAACAAGCTGCAAGTAACAATAATGCCCAACCACTAGTGAAAATTACATAAGAACTCGTCCATAGCTTTTTGTTAATCGGGAATGTCCAGCCCCATGCCCAACCAATAATTAAGCAACCAATACCAAATAAGACTAAACCTATGCTTGTACGAGATTTCACTGGCTGAGCGCGTATCCATTGTCCAGCGAAATATCCAGCCAATACACTCACAATAGCAGGAATAGTGCCAAAAAGTCCCTCTGGATCTCCTAAATTCTTAAAACCATCGCCCTTGTAAAGATGTGCTTGAGGAATAATTAAGCGGTCTATATAAGCACCGATATTTCCCTCCCGCGTCGTCAGCACTCCAGCACCATAACCGGGAACGGGCACATACATCATTGCTAACCAATAGCCGATGAGTAACACTCCTGCTAATATCCATTGTCCTTTACGTGGGAGTTTAAGGACGGCAATAGAAGCAAGGAGATATGTCAAGCTAATGCGTTGCAACACTCCCATAATGCGGATAGTACTCAAATCAAAAGTCCAAGGACCTTTATTCCAAAAACCATTGAGTAATAATCCTAAAGCGAATAAAATCGCAGCGCGACGCAAAATACGCAAGTAAACAGGCGCTGTGGGTTTATTGTCGCCAGTGTACTTTGACAAGGAGAAAGTCATCGCCACACCAACAATAAACAGAAAGAAAGGAAAGACTAAATCAGTTGGGGTACAGCCGTGCCAATCTGCATGGAGTAGTGGAGGGTAGACATTAGGAGGTTCGGTAACACCCGCCATGTTAACAAGAATCATGGCTGCAATAGTTATGCCGCGAAAAACATCAAGCGAAGTAAGACGACCCATAAGCGGAGTTTTGGATGAAGTACTATAAAATACTCCGCTTTGTACAGATAATCAAGATAAATTTGTACAATGAAATACAAGTTAAAATTTTATTCAACACCTGCCAGTGTAGGAACGCCCCAGGACAACTCCTGTCAAAATCTCAGAGGTCGTTCTTTTAATGGATTTATTTCTAGTAGTTTTACTACCAATATTGTTCTATTTTTTGAGTATTCTCTTGATTTTATACCGGGATACTTTGGAAACAATACATAATTTACTATTTGAGCCTTCAGTGAACCGTATGGCGCTAGAATTCCACTGGGATTAGTAAACTCAGATCTTGCAGCAGTATCAATAACGAGGCAGAGCCTCGACATCTCGTTCCCAGGCTCAGCCTGGGAACGAGGGTTGGGAGGCTCCGCCTCCTAATTATTGAGAATGGGTGCAAGATCTCAGTAAACAAACAACTAATAACGAGCAACGAGCAATGCAACCTAAACCCCAATTCAATCCTTGTTACTCAGTTGAAACTATAGAAACAGACAATGTATTTTTGTTGTCTGAGAGAGAAAAAGTTTGGTTAAGCGATCGCCTTTCTTGTAGTTTAGCTGCTTTGATAGATGGCGATCGCAATATTGACGAAATTATAGATACCATTCAACAGTCGCTACTGCAAGACCCAAAATCTTTACAGTCAGCTACCACCTTCTTCCAAGAAGTTCTCAATATAAGTATTAAAGCCCAATATGCTTTATTCCAAATGCAACAAAAGGGCTATCTTGTTCAAGAAGATAACTCTGTTCCATCGCACTTAAGCATATTCTGCCATCATCTCAATGTTGCTCCCACAGTAGCCCATCAAAGATTGCGATCGACTAAAGTAGCAGTAAAAGCTAATGGTTCAGTTGCGGCATCTGACTTGATTGCTGTGCTTGAGTCTCTCCAAATTCAAGTAGCAGACGAAGGTGATTTGACAGTAGTTTTAACTGATGATTATCTCAATCCTGAGCTAGATAAATTTAATCAACAAGCCTTAAAATCCCAATCTCCCTGGATGCTGGTTAAGCCATTAGGGACAATAGTTTGGATTGGTCCTTTATTTCATCCTCAGAAAACAGGTTGTTGGAACTGTTTAGCCAAGCGTTTGCGAGATAATAGACCAATTGAAGGGTTTATTCAGAGACAAAAGCGCATTTCTTCCCCTTTAACTTCTCCTTTGGGATTTTTGCCATCTACAGTACAAACTGCATTAGGAATGGTAGCCACAGAGGTGTTTAAGTGGATTGTCCAAGGAGAAAATAAACAATTAGAAAGTAATTTGATTGCTTACGATGCGATCGCACTGCAAACTCAAAATCATACCTGGGTGAAGCGTCCTCAATGTTCTAGCTGTGGAGAGATGGTAAATGGGTTAACCAACAACCCCCTGCCTGTTGTTTTAGAACACCGCCAGAAAACCTTTACCGTCGATGGAGGACACCGTATTTGTTCGCCACAAGAAACTCTCAAGAAATATCAGCATCATATTAGCCCCATTACTGGCGTTGTGCGAGAACTAAATAAAATTCCTGGGAATGGATTAACTCATAATTACATTGCCAAACATCATTTTCTCAGTATTTTCGACGATTGCGCTAGTTTGCGCCAAAATTTGGGGGGTAGAAGTGCAGGGAAAGGTAGGACTGACTCTCAAGCTATGGCTAGCGGTTTCTGCGAAGCGATCGAGCGATATTCTGGGGTGTTTCAAGGGTATGAAATTAGAGAAAAAGGCATTTACCAACAAATGGGGGACAAGGCGATCCATCCCAATGTTTGTATGAACTTCAGCCAACAGCAATATCAGAATAGAGAGCAATGGAATGCTGAGTGTCAAGGCTGGTTTCAAAAAGTCCCCGAACTTTTTGATGAAGAAAGAGAAATTGACTGGACTCCCGTTTGGTCTTTAACCCATCAAGAATTTAAGTATCTGCCAACGGCTTACTGTTATTATGGCTATCAACCGTCTTATAAACCCGACTGTTGGGCTGATTCTAATGGATGTGCGGCGGGTAATACTCTTGAAGAAGCAATTCTGCAAGGGTTTATGGAGTTAGTAGAGCGCGATGCTGTCGCGTTATGGTGGTATAACTCCCTGCAAAAGCCTCAAGTGGATTTAGATAGTTTCGACGAGCCTTATTTTCAAAGCCTGAAGCAATATTATCAAACTATTAATCGGGAACTTTGGGTTTTAGATATTACCAGCGATCTCAACATTCCTGTCTTTGCTGCTATTAGTCGCAGAAGCGATCGCCAAGTAGAAGATATTGTTTTGGGTTATGGCGCTCATTTCGATGCCAAGATTGCTATTAGTCGAGCCTTGACTGAAGTTAACCAAATTTTACCTAATGTTTTATTAACGCAAGCCGATGGCAATACCCAATATCCTCCATCAGCAGATCGCTTGGCGGTAGATTGGTGGACAACTGCGACTTTGACAAATCAATCTTATCTAGTTCCCGATAATCGAGTTGCTGCTAAAGTCGCAGTAGATTATCCTCAAATTGCCAGTGACAATCTTTTAGAAGATATTAAGCTGTGTCAACAAATCGTCGAGAAAAACGGTATGGAAATGCTGGTTTTAGATCAGACTCGTCCTGATATCGAACTGAAGGTAGCTAAGGTAATTGTTCCGGGGATGAGGCACTGGTGGAGTCGGTTAGGTGGAGGGAGATTATATAAGGTTCCGGTCAAAATGGGTTGGTTGAAAGAAACCTTGACGGAGGAGGAACTTAATCCTTTCCCGATGTGGATGTAAAAATTAATTAAACTAAACTTACCCCAGATTAGAAATTCATACGTCTCGCAGTAACGAGATAGTGATTAAAAACACTTGAAGTTGGACTCGATACAGGGGAAGTCCAACGACCGTAGTTTGCTTCTGCTTCTCCCAGAACTACAATCCTTGGTTGCCTTGGCTGCCATCCATAGTGCAAAATGAATTGCTCAGGATTGGAGACACCAAAATGCCAAGGACATCCCAGTTTTCTGAGCTTAGAGAGAAATGGTTGTGCATAGGGAGAGTTTAGAAGCTGTGCTTCAACGAAGTCCATTCCAAGCCAGCTACCTGGACAGGCAAGACTTTGTAGTGTCTCAAGCACAGTCGCTACAGTCGCGGGTTTTAGGTAAAACATCAGTCCCTCGAACAGAAATGCTGCGGGTTTATGTCGGTCAAAGCCAAAGTCGGTAAGAGCAGTTGCCCAATCCTGTTCCAAGTCTGTTACTACGACCTTTCGTACACACTGTGCTCTAGCATTCAAATTTAGAAGGATAGGCTCCTTGTATTGAAATATTTCTTGACGATCTACTTCAAATAGTTGAACGCCATCCATCCAGGGCAAGCGGAAAGCACGGGCATCCATTCCGGATGCTACCAGAACAACCTGCTTGAGAGATAATTCATGGACAGCCATCAGTAAAGCATCATCAAAAAAACGAGTCCGAATAGAAATACCAGGATGTGGATCATTAGCTGACAATCCCGGGGAAAATGCCCTCAAATCTGAGAACAGTGCAAACCCCCTGTCACTGGCAAAAGCCCGAGCATATGTATCTACAAACAACCGTTGTCGATACTCAGTTTCATATGCTCGTGCTGCTGCAACATATAGCGATGTAACGCCGACAGAACTCAACATAAATACATTGATAAAATTAGTTCATCATGGTAATATCAGGGCAATACAACAAAGCAATTTACTCTTTATTGCTCATTATTTTAACGAGTCACTAGCGAGAATGAATATTTTACTCTCTCTAACTGATAGTTAAAAGCCTGATTCTTTCATAATTGCCTAGTCGTGTATTAACTCTCTCCTAAGAAATCGCAAGGTTTCCTTACATCCATAAGGCGAGATCGCGCTTAAACAGCTTTTAAGAAATATTTCTGTTTCTTTGTATCGATTTTGAATGTGATCGCTTTCCTTGAACGCTCTTGTCAGGCTGGGTTATCAAATTTGAAAATGCAGCCAATTAAAGAGCATCACTGGTTATGGTTTTCCTGTGAGATGAGTGATTTCAAGATTTTTCATCACATCAACATTTAGTGAATTTATGAAAATAGGAGATTGAAATGGAATCCCAAGATTTACGTGATACATTTTTCGATCGTTTTTTATTACAAGCTAAGCTAATTTCTCAGCTCGTTACATTTTGGTGGACATATAGTGAGGAGGATGAGGAGGATGATAATAATGATCAAGATAAAACAAAGGCAGCAAATATTCTAGGACAATGTTTCTTTCCAGGTTTTTCTGAAGTAGATCCTTTCATAGCTCCCCCGAAATTACGTTATCTATTTTCAGCCGACCCCAGACAACACCTTCAGGATATTAATAATGGTTCTCCTACTGATTCATTTGGCAATACTGATGAAAACCCTCTGGGACTACATGTTAGTACGCTTATTACAGTCTTTGGTTCAGACCGTATTAACAACCAAGAAAAATATCTTTCTCCTATATTCACTTCTACTGAACTAGGGTTAGACAAAGACAAAAATAATTCTCCGTATTACGAATTTAGAATTGATAATAGCGGTACAAAATTTGGCCGACTTACTGATCCTGAACTGGTTCCAACGGACGAAAATTTAACAATAAAATATATATATACTATTCCAATTCCTCCACGCCATCTAGATCCACACTATCCAAAACATAAGCGGATCTATGAAAAATGGATCTCAGATCAAGAAAATACATATCCTCCTAGTATGCATATACCCTTTACTACTTAATGAAGGCGTTAGAAGCCAATAATCCTAGTATCGATTTTGAATGTGATCGCTTTCCTTGAACGCTCTTGTCACGCTGGGTTATCAAATTTGAAAATGCAGCCAATTAAAGAGCATCACTGGTTATGGTTTTCATGTAAGATGAGTGATCTCAAGATTTTTCATCACATCAACATTTAGTGAATTTATGAAAATAGGAGATTGAAATGGAATCCCAAGATTCAATATGTGATGATTTTTTAAAGCGTTTTTTATTACAAGGTAAGATAATTTCTCAGATCATTACGTTTTGGTGGCGATATGATGATAACGAGAAAGCAACAGGAGATGATCCAAAGAAAATAGAGATAGCAAAGCTTTTAGGAGAATATTTCTTTCCAAACGAGCCCGCTAGTTCACCAGGTAGGCTTTCCCCCTCTCAATTTTTAATTGAGCTATTTAAAACCGAAAGTAGGCTTTCCCCGTCTCCATCTTTAATTGACCTATTTAAAGCTGATCCCAGATTACATATTAATGAAGAAAATCCGGAAAAATCTGTTGAGGTGCTAATAACGATCTTTGGCCGAGATCGTATTTCTAACAAAGAAACATATCTTTCTCCTATATTCAATTCTACTGAACTGGGCTTAAACAACAGAAATAATCTTGCACGTTACGAATTTGAAATTGATATTAACGGTACAAGATTTGGCAAGCTTACTGACCCTAGAATAATAATAGAGAATGACAATTCACTGTTGAAATATATATATATTATTCCAATTCCTCCACGCCCTAGAATAGATAATATGATCTATGAACAATGGATCTCAAATGAAAATGACAATTATCCTCCTAACCAATTAATACCCTTTACCACTTAATAAAGGTATTAGAAACCGATAGCTTTAAGCTGGAATAATTATTATTCAGCACTATTATAGGGTTTCTTAAGCAACTTAGACACACCTAAATCTTTTCTAGCAAAAGAAGCAGCTTTAAAAACATACCTCACCAGGTTGGGAATCGTTATAAGTTAAATATTGATTGACCCACAGCTAGGAACTGCTTGTGGGTTTTTATATAGATATTGCCACTAAAAAACGTAGAGATAGATAATATCAATAGGTAATAATTATGATTATTAAAGATCCCCAAAAAATGTTACCAAGTCAAATTAAAGTCGAGGGGGAAATGCGGGACATGATACTGGAAATTCCTCCCCATAATATTCCCTTACATCCCAAAAGTATAGAAAAACTTTTTGCCGCCATCAAATTTGGAGAGCAAGCGGTAGCTTTCAGACCTTTCATACCAATTGCATCAGACTTAGGTTTATGTCCACCCTATCCTACGTTAGCCTACTTATATCCTCAAAAGTTAAATCATAACGAAGATATTGAGAAGCAGTTGTTACAGAAATCTGGCAAGATAGCACAGAATACCCTTGATGCTTTAAATCAATTTACCCTGATTTCCCAAATTGATATTGAGGAGCAGCTACATTACTTTGGTGATTTCTATGGAATAGCGGCAAAGCCATCCTATATAAGAGTTGTCGTGAGCAATACCTGTAATCTCAAATGCGTCATGTGTCCTTATCACAGCACTTCGCTGAAATTAACTCATACAACAGACTTCTTTAAGAGCAACAAAACAATGTCTTGGGAAATGATGGAGCGTCTCGCCAAAGATTGTGGAGAAGCAAAAATCATGATTATTCTTGGGAACGTCGAAGAACCAATGCTACACCCCAACCTTGTCAAATTTGTCGAACTTTGTCGGCAGCAAGGGGTTCCTGGGGTTCATCTGACGACCAATGGTCAACTCCTAGATGAAAATCGAGCTAGGTCTTTACTGAAAGCGGGCTTAACCAGTATTGATATTAGCATTGATGCCGCAGATCCAGATACCTATCTCAAGATTCGGGGTGCTGACCTCAAGCGAGTTGAAACAAATGTCTTCAATTTTTTGAAGCTGCGGGATGAATTAGATATTCCCTGTTATGTAAGAACATCTTTTGTGAGAAATCAAAATGTTACACTGGATGAAGAAGAAAGATTCCGAGAACGTTGGCTTGCAAAAGCTGATGGCGTATTTATCAATAACGTAGCTCAATATAAAGAAACTAATACGCGCCTCGGTAAAACTAACCAGACTGTACAAGCTTTACTAAAACACTATCTGAAAAAAGCTCAGGGACGTTGGCCATGCCTGTTTCCCTTTACTGAAATGGCTGTTTTACCCGATGGCAGAATTTATTACTGTGTTGAAACTTTATTTAGATTGGGCTTTGATCAGACTCTTGAAAGTTTAGGAGATTATAATCAACAAACATTACAAGAGATTTGGCATGGGGAGCTATTCAAGCAGCTTCGACGAGATTTGCTCCTTAATCAGTTAGAACATAGATCAGCCTGTAAAAGTTGTGAACTATGGATGGCACAGGTTTTGTCTAGAGAGTCTAAAAATGGGTTTGAGGTTACGACAACCACAATAACCGAGATTTATCAGTCTGGTTTTAGGCAACAGAGAACGGAAAACGGGGAACATAAATCTTCAAATTAAGTGCAATATCTAAGATCAAACTGTAACTTCATGACTCCAAGAAACGCTATACCATACAATCAGAAATAAAGAGATTGGTGAGTTAGGAGTGTTAGTATGAGAGCGATGGCAGAATATCACATTAGTCAGAAGATATATGAAAGTTATAATTCGCTAGTCTATCGGGCTAATCTCAAGCGAGATAATCAACCAATTATTCTTAAAATTCTTAAAGAGAACTATCCAACTCCCTCAGAATTGACTCGATATAAACAGGAATATGAAATCACACGACATCTGAACGTAGATAGCATTATCAAAGCCTACGACTTACAGCGATATGACAATAGCCTAGTCATGTTCTTAGAGGATTTTGGCGGGAAATCCCTAAAACTGTTAATGTCTGAACGCAGGTTCAGTATAGAAGAAATTTTCATCATTGCCATTAAGACCTCTGAAAGTTTAGCTGCTATTCATGCAGCCAATATTATCCATAAAGACATTAATCCCTCCAATATTGTCTATAATCCAGAAACTAAACAACTGAAGATTATTGATTTTGGCATTTCTACCCGTTTATTCCAAGAAAACCAAATCCTTTGTAACTTAAATCAACTAGAAGGTACTTTAGCCTACATTGCACCAGAGCAAACTGGCAGAATGAATCGAGGAATAGATTACCGCAGTGACTTTTATTCCCTTGGTGCAACCTTGTATGAACTCCTAACGCATCAACTCCCCTTTGCAACCACTGATCCAATAGAACTGGTTCATTGCCATCTTGCACAACAAGCAAACCCGCCTCATGCACTCATCCCTACTATTCCCTTGACGGTATCCAAGATCGTTATGAAATTGTTAGCTAAAACCCCAGAGGAACGATACCAAAGTGCTTGGGGGCTAAAAGCTGATTGGGAAATTTGTTTTAAACAGTGGCAGACTCAGGGACAAATCCTGCCCTTTCCACTAGGACAGCAAGATATTTCCGATAAGTTTCACATTCCCAAAAAACTCTACGGACGGGAACAAGAAGTTTCTCAAGTGCTAAGCACCTTTGAGCGAGTTAGCCAAGGTACCACTGAGATGATATTGGTTGCTGGCTATTCAGGGATTGGTAAATCTGTCTTAGTTCAGGAAATTCACAAACCAATTGTAAGGCAGCGAGGTTATTTTATAACTGGAAAATTTGACCAATTCAAGCGAGATATTCCCTACGCTGCTATTAGCACAGCTTTCCAGGACTTAATCCGTCAACTCTTGAGTGAATCTGACACAGATATCGAAATTTGGAAAGCACAAATTTTGGAACTCTTGGAACCTAATGGGCAGGTCATAATTGACGTAATCCCTGAACTAGAAAAAATTATTGGTAAACAGCCGTCTGTTGAAAAACTTGGAGCTAATGAAGCCCAAAATCGATTTAACTTATCTTTTCAAAGATTTATTAGCGTTTTCAGTCAACAAGAACATCCTTTAGTCATTTTTCTTGATGATTTACAGTGGGCAGATTTGCCTTCACTGAAGTTAATTGAACAGCTAATTACCGATTTTGATAGTAAATATTTATTGATTATAGGAGCTTATAGAGATAATGAAGTCAACCCCACTCATGCTTTAATTCTGACGTTAGAATTAGTTAAAAAAGCAGGTGTTAGGGTCAATGAAGTCATCCTAACTTCCTTGAGATTAGAGCACATAAATCAATTACTTGCTGATACACTACTTTGTTCTACAGAGATGTCAAAACCGCTAGCAGAGTTACTAACAAACAGAACTCAGGGCAATCCCTTTTTCTTAACTCAACTGCTAAAATCTCTGTACGATGAAAACCTTATATCGTTTGATTATAATGGACAATCATGGTGTTGGAACATTGAGCAGATTTTAAAAACAGGCATTACTGATAATGTCATAGATTTGATGGTTAGTAAAATTAATAAACTCAGTGAGAATACCCGGAATGCTTTAAAGTTAGCAGCATGTATTGGTAATAGATTTAACCTAGAACTACTCTCCGGCATTAGAGACAAATCTAAAACCTCCATAGCTCAAGATATTCAACCAGCTCTTCAGGAAGGGTTAATTGTCCCACTGAGTTATGATTACAAAATTCCCTTGCTTTGGGAACAAGGAGAAATTTCAAGTGATTCTTCAGCCGTCTCTTCTAATTTTATTCCTAGTTTTCCTTCAGTTATTCCCTACAAATTTTTACATGACCGAATTCAGCAAGCGGCTTATACTCTAATTGCAGAAGGAGAAAAGAAGCTCATTCATCTGCAAGTCGGAAGACTTCTGCTGAAGAATATGAGAAAAGATAAAAGTGAGGAAAATATTTTTGATGTTGTCAATCAACTTAATGAAGCAGCATCTCTCATCACTGATCAATTAGAAAGAGATGAGCTAGCTCAATTAAATCTTTACGTAGGTAAAAAAGCTAAGGCATCAGCTGCTTATGAACCAGCATTGAAATATTTAGAGACTGGATTAGAACTTCTAACAAAAAATAGTTGGGAAAGCCAATATGAATTGACTATAGAGCTTTATTTGGAAACACTTGAGGTGCTGTACTTCAACACCAAATTTGAGAAAGTAGAAGAGCTTTCTATATTTATTCTGCAACACACTCAAGAAATTCTTGATAAAGTAAAAGTGTATCAAGTAAATATACTAGTATACAATTCTAAATCCCAGGAGCAACAAGCAATAAATACTGCTCTTAAAGCTTTAGCAGAACTAGGTATAGAAATATCTCAAGAGCCTAGCGAAATAGAAGAGAGAATCAAGCAAGAACAAATATTTCTAGATATATTTTTGAAAGAAGTACCAGTTCAAAGTTTAGCGAATCTCTCTCCAATGACTGATCCATATAAATTAAAGGCTATACCATTATTGCAACAAATTATAGCCTCTACAATAATCACTAATTTCCTCTTGCATATTGAAGTTGTTTTAATTCAACTTAATCTTTGCCTAAAATATGGTAACCCTCCTCAAGCACCCTGTCCTTATATATTTTATGGAACGTTTCTCTGCAAGGGAATAGAAAATATTGGTTTAATGAGAGATATTCATTTAGGCAATGAATTTGGAGAATTGTCTATTAGTTTACTATCCGAATCTCAACTTCCTGAACTAGAGACTCTAGTTATTCATATTTACTATGCATTTATATATCAATGGAAGAACTCCCTCAGAAATAATATTGCATTAGAAAGATTAATCAAGGCTTTTCAAAGGGGATTAGAGACTGGGGATTATCAATATGCTTGTTTTGCATCTGCAAGCATTTGTCTTATTAAATTCTTCGGAGGGTATCATCTAGAAGAAGTTTCTCAGGAGCTTGCAAAATATACTAGGCTAATGAAGAAATTAAAACAAGAATATACTTACTCTTCTGTAACTATATATGAAAAAACCACGATTAATTTAATTGAAGGATATGAAAACAACTTTTGCTTGGTAATTGGTCGTAATCAAGAAGAAGAAGAGGAATGTATAAAAACTGCTAATATTTGGCTTTTATGTTGGTTGTGTATTGCCAAAATAATCACACATTATATCTTTAAGGAAAATAACTTTGCTATTGGTAATGTATTGAAAATTGAAAACTATGTTGAATATCTTAGTTCACATTTAAATTTATCACAATACAATTTTTTCTCTTCTCTATCACTGCTTGCTAATTATGAGATTATAGATGTATACTCACAAAATAAGTTTTTGAAGCTAGTAGAAAAAAACCAGGAAGATATGAAAACCTGGTCTAGCTACTGCCCAGAAAATTTTCAGCACAAATCTGATTTAGTAGAAGCAGAAAAAGCTAGAGTATTAGGACAAAATTGGCAAGCAGAAGAATTGTATGAAAAAGCAATTCAAGGTGCTAAAAAACATGAGTTCATCCACGAAGAAGCCATAGCTTACGAACGTGCAGCAGAATTTTATCTTGCCTTGGGTAGAGAAGAAATAGGGAAACTATACTTAAAAAATGCCCATCATTGTTATAGTCGCTGGGGCGCAAAAGCCAAAGTTCAAGCCCTAGAATCGGAGTATCCACAGTTTCTAATGGATATAAACAACCGAAAAGAAGACCAAACCATTAATACAACTGAATCTACTGATGGTACAAATCCCCAAGTACTCGATCTCATCACAGTCACAAAAGCATCTCAAGTATTAGCTAGCGAAATAAAACTAGACCAACTGCTGGCTAAGTTAATGAAAACTGTAATTGAAAATGGAGGTGCTCAAAAAGGCTTTCTGATATTGGAAAAAGATCATCAATGGGCGATCGCAGCTGAAAGTACAGTAGATTCTGATGAGGTTACTTTACCGCGATCGCTTCCCATTGATTCTATAGATGGCGATACGCAGACACCTATCTTACCAGTTGCGATCGTTAACTATGTTGTCCGTACTCAAGAAAATGTAGTTCTTAATAACGCTACTGAAGAAAAACAGTTTATCCGCGATCCCTATGTCGTCGCCACTCAACCAAAATCGATTCTCTGTACTCCTTTGTTAAATCAAGGCAAACTAAGCGGTATTTTATATTTAGAAAACAATTTAGCCACAGGCGCATTTACCAGCGATCGCATTGAAGTTTTAAGAATTCTTTCTGCTCAAGCTGCTATCTCCATTGAAAATGCCCGTCTCTACGGACAGTTAGAAGATTATAACCGAAATCTAGAGCTGAGAGTCGAAGAGCGCACTCATGAACTCTCACAAACCCTAGAAGTTCTTAAAGCCACCCAAGCCGAACTGCTGTTTGAAAACGAGTTACTCAAAAGCGCCGAACAACCGTCTACCTTTGACTATCAAGTGGGAGGAAGTTTGCCGATGGATGCTCCCACTTATGTTGTACGTTCAGCAGACCGTTATCTCTATAAGGCGTTGAAGCGCGGAGAATTTTGTTACACTCTCAATCCTCGGCAGATGGGCAAGTCAAGTCTGATGGTACGCATGATACATCACCTCCGGCATGAGGGATTTAGCTGTGGGGCGATCGATCTGACTCGGATTGGTAGCGAAAACGTCACGCCTGATCAATGGTACAAAGGCTTAACAGTAGAGCTATGCCGAAGTTTTGGTTTACTAAGAAAGATTAATTTAAAAACTTGGTGGCAAGAGCAAGGAGATATTTCTCCGGTTCAGAGGTTGAGTCAATTTATTGAAGAAGTTTTGCTAGTTGAAGTTGCTAAAAATGATAATACTATCTCTAAAAACCTGATAATTTTTATTGATGAAATTGATAGCTTCTTAAGTTTAAATTTTCCAGTTAATGACTTTTTTGCGTTAATTCGCTCTTGCTATAATCAGCGTAGTATTAATCCAGAGTATCGACGTTTAACCTTTGCTCTTTTTGGAGTAGCTACCCCTGGTGACTTAATTACTGACCACCAAAGAACGCCTTTTAACATCGGTCAGACTATTCAATTGGAAGGGTTTAAAGAGCATGAAGCCCAGCCTCTACTTCAGGGATTGGCAGAGAAAGTGAGCAATCCTCAAACAGTTTTAAAAGAATTGTTAGCCTGGACTAATGGTCAGCCCTTTTTGACCCAAAAACTCTGTAAAGTCATCCGCAATTCTTCATCTCCTATTCCTACCAACAGAGAAGCCGAATGGATTGAAAATTTGGTGCGAACTCAGGTAATAGAAAATTGGGAATCACAGGATGAACCAGAACATTTAAGAACTATTCGCGATCGCCTCCTTAATAGCAAACAATCCGTTCGGCTACTAGAACTTTATCGACACATTTTGCATCAAGGAGAGATTGTTGCAGTTGATAGTTCAGAGGAAAGAGAATTGCTTTTATCGGGTCTAGTAGTCAAGCAACAGGGAAAATTGAGAGTTCAGAACCGTATTTATGAATCTATTTTTGTTTGATTTACGAAAACATTTGTTTGATCTGGAAAGTGAAAGAAGAGGTCTACTCCTAAGAAACACAGGGGTGTAGGGGTGTAAGGGAGCCAGTACTTGATGAGGGTCTCCCGACCTAGGTATCTGGCGTGAAAAAGGTGTTTCTTTCATATTTTGCTGGCTGCGAAGCCGCTAGTCAGAGGCTCAGATCTTGCACCATACTTTTCGTCCGCCAAGAAATAAATTTCTTGGCTCAAAGTCCAAGTCCGTTAAAACTGACATCTTGCACCATTCTCAACAAGACCTAAAAAAACCGGGTTTCTGAACGGTAAATTAAGGTTTGCAAATGTCATCATTCTCAAGAAACCCGGTTTTTGACCCTGGTGCAAGATCTGAGTTAAAACTGAGATCTTGCACCATTCTCAATTACTGTAGGGTGGGCACTGCCCACAACGTAAAAATAAGGTTTTGAGCGAACTATAGGCAGTGCCCACCTTACAAAAATTGCAATAACGCAACTGGTGCAAGATGTAAGATAAACCTTAATTTCTGGTTCAGAAACCCGGTTTTTTGGGTCTTGTTGAGAATGGTGAGCCAGCGCGTTGCGGTGAATCCAGCGCGAATGACGGCTTTCCCGACAGAGGCGACTGGTGTTAGCGCAGCGAGACCGGAGGTCTTCCCCGAAGGGGGGTTCCCGAGCCACTGCGTTGGGCGGCTGTGCCGACTTGTAGCATGTGGCGTCCCGTTGAAGCACCTGGCGTGGTTTCCCCGATGAGCGACGCAATACTTTTGTACTAATAAATGGCAGATATTGTGTTACTTGCGCAACTCCTGTTATCTTAATTAGTAGCATTTGTCTGTAATCTCTATGAACCTTGATTGTCTCTTTGAGATTGTTGACCGCCAATTAATTGAGAGCCACAATCGCCCCCTTAATTCCGCAGAAAACCTGATTCTGCATGGCATTTGGCAATATAGAACTTATAACCAAATGGCGATAGAGGCAGGTTATAGTCCCGGCTACTTTACCAATGTCGTTGCCCCAGAGTTGTTTGGGCGACTCTCCGAGGTCATTGGTCAGCGCGTGACCAAAAAAAACTGTCGGGTGTTGCTGGAGTCTTATGCCATCACCAAAGAAGCCCCAAAAACAATACCAAAAAGACAAGACCTGACGCAATTTCCCCCCATACTTAACCAGGATACGTCACCTTGCTACCCCAGCGGCTCAGTTCCTCTTGACTCTCCTTTTTACCTCAAACGTTCTTACCTTGAGGAGCAAGTTTATCAAGAAATTAAGAAACCAGGAGCGTTAGTCAGGATCAAAGCTCCCAGAGAAATGGGCAAAACTTCACTGCTGCTGAGAATTCTTGATTATGCGAACCTCCAGGGCTACCACATTATCCGCTTGAATCTAGAACAAGTCGAGCAGACAATTCTGAGCGACTTGAATCAACTTTTGCGCTGGTTGTGTGCCAATATCGCCCGCCAGCTTCAGCTTCAACCAATGTTAGACGAGTATTGGGATGAAGATTTGGGAAGTAAAGTTAGCTGCACCGTCTACTTTGAAGAATATCTACTAGAGTCAATTCATACTCCCCTGATCTTGGCGTTGGATGACGTGAACCATATTTTCGAGCATCCCCAAGTAGCGAAGGATTTTCTACCTCTGTTGCGTTCTTGGTACGAAGAAGCGAAAAGACTGCCCATTTGGCAAAAGCTTCGTCTACTCGTGGTTCACTCAACAGATATTTATGTTCCTCTCGAACTTAATCAGTCTCCTTTCAATATAGGGTTACCGATTCAGTTAGACAGCTTTAGCCAAGAAGAGGTAGAGCAGTTAGCCCAACGCTATGGACTCAATTGGACAGATGGGGAAGGAGCCAGACAATTAATGACAATGGTCGGGGGACATCCGGCACTAGTACACTTAGCACTCTATCATCTAGCTCGAAAGGAGATAACTCTGTCGCAACTGCTAGAAACTGCTCCCACTGCTAGCGGAATTTATTTTCATCATTTGCAGCGTCACTGGGCAACCTTGCGAAAACAGCCTGAGTTAGCACAAGCTTTTGATATCGTTGTGAATGCCAATGAAGCTGTTTCTTTAGATCCCATTTTAACTCACAAGTTAAGCAGTATGGGGCTGATAAAACTTTCTGGAACTCAAGCGATCGCAGGTTGTGAATTGTATCGGCGATTTTTTACGAAAAAGGGAGAGTTATAGTTTAGCAAAATTTCATTTACACGACGCACTGCTGTATCGATACCTTCTCCACGCTTCTCAAAACGTGTGTTGGATCACTTCTCCCATCTCGTTTAATTTTTGGCGAACTATTTGTGCATAGGGACTGGTCATCAAACGATTTGTACCTGCTTGAATTTCATTGCTTGCTGCTTGAAAAACCTTATCATCTACAAATACTTCGATTTGTTCAACAAGATTTTTGAGAGAATTTGGTTCAAGAGGTATTTTAATTAAATCTTCTTTTTGTGCTTTGCTTAAAATACGTTCTAGTAAGTTTTGCACAGTCTTTTGGCGGACTTTTGCTAGGAGTTCCCCGGGATTTAACACCCTTCGAGCTTGATCCCAACTGGACATTTTGAGAATTTCCGTGATTTCTCTCAAAGATTTTCCTTGCTCGTAGTAAAGTTGCAATGCAGGAATACATTTTCCTGCTAAAGGTGCATACTTCCTGCTCGTTTTTAATTTGCTGATATGATTTTGAAGTTCTTGTTCGATAACTTGATTAAAAGTAAGCTGAAATTGGAAGTGTAAAAATTCCAAGAGTTCGCTTTCTTCGATATCAACTTTGCTCATTGATTTAGAGAGTAAATCACCTTTCAATGAATACTCTCCAATCTCTAAGTCTTGAAATTCTAGAGATCCGCGATAACTCCAAATGTCGTATTGTCTCAGTTGTTCTGCTACGTATTTGAGAGCTATCATCAACTCAGTAGTGTTGTTGATAGCTATACCCCGTTCCAGAAGTAGCGCTAGCATTTCTTGCAGTTGAGCATTGGTAGGATCGGGACATTGCTTTGCTGTTTGTCGTTGTTTTAATCGATCGCGACGGTAAACTGCATGAAATATTTCGACTAAATTACTATCGTGTGTTGATAACTGTTTGATTTGGTTGTGTCGAGTCCGATTCAATAATGCCCAATCGCTGAAATGTTTAAATCCAAACTCTGATAAAAATTTTCTCAGTTCTGGATGCTGCTTAGTTTGTAAATATGCCCAGTTTTCCAAACTCATTAATTCTGGTTTAAATGTTTGCAGCACTCTCACTGTAAAGTATTGATACGCCGCCTCCGTTGTCTGAGCATCGTGATTGACAACAAGCTGTTTTTTACGCTCTCTATCTAAAATTATCAAATTTTGACCATCATCATTCAAAACCAACCCTAATAAATCTTGATATCTAAAACTTTCACCACCAAAAAGATGGGTGATTTTTTTACAAGCTTTTAATATTGCTTCGCTAACATAGCATCGCAAACAAAGTCCTGCATAAGCTTTCACTAAGTTATCAACAGAATTATCGCCATAAAAGTAATTTAATAGAGTAACTTGTAAGCTGTCACCGGAAAAAGCATCAAGTTGCTGAGTGAAGAAATTTTGTGCAGTTTCCACAGGATGAAGTTTGTATCCAAGTCCTTCACTACTAAAATCAATTAGCCACATATTTCCATATCTAGAGAATGGATATATTGGCGATAGCCTTTGTGGAAATTTAGAATTTGGATTTTCTTGAATTATACTAGATGTCTCAAAACATCTTTTTATTTGTTCTGTGTATTGCTGTTCATAGTTTTGAGTTTGATTTTGTCTATCTTTAGCCATAATTAGTCTCCACTCATTCTTGTGTATTGAATATAAGGTTGGCTTCTTTGTTTTATTTTCAAACAGATTTACAGTGTTGAAAATACAGCTAAGATTGATAAAAGGGTTAATTTTTAGAGCATTCCAAATATGTTTTCACCATCACTATTTTTGTCTATTTTGAGTTGTCAATTGTCTCATGAGGGCTCTTAACAGGGAACAGGGAACGCTTAACAGGAATTGTTTATAAATGATTTAGGATTGCCATATCAGTTTTTCTTGGTGCAAGATGTGAGCGCCCAAGGGGCGCGATTACACGCCCGCAACGAATGAAAGAAACACCTTTTTCACGCCCTTCGGGGAAGACCTTCGGTCTCGCTGCGCTTTAGACCTCTGGGCGTGCGCTTTGCGCATACGCCAGTCGCCTACGGAGGGAAACCCTCCTGCAGCGCTGGTCTCACCAGATACCTAGGTCGGGAGACCCTCATCAAGTACTGGCTCACGCCACATGCCTCAACTGAGATCTTGCACCATTATCAATCACCGTAGGGTGGGCACTGCCCACAACGTAAAAATAAGGTTTTGAGCGAACTCTAGGCAGTGCCCACCTTACAAAAATTGCAATAACGCAACTGCTGCAAGATGTGAGTCAACGCGCTTAACCCTCGCACGGCAGTGGCTCCCCTACACCCGTGACCCCCCTACACCCCTACACCCGTGACCCCCCTGTGTTTCTTGAGAGAAGATCTATTTTGACTTTCCACTTTTTGACTTACGTTTTGATATTAGCTTTGCTCTTAGTCTCTTAATCTCATAAAACTTATTTCATAACTCATTAACAATCTCATACAAAAACTCATGAAAAAATATAAAAAATAAATCAATGTATCAATTGAGGTTATTTAGTACCTTTTATGCTGAGAATTCCACTGAAGAAGGACTTACGAAGACAAAATTCAGAATATGTCCTACGGACACGCTACGCGAACAGAATCGAATCGATGGTACTTGCAATATTGACGAAATTATTGATACCATTCAATAGTAGCTACTGCAAGATTCTAAATCTTTACAATCAGCTACTACCTTCTTCCAAGAAGTTCTCAATGCGAGTATTAAAGCCCAATATGCTTTATTACAAATGCAACAAAAGGGTTATATCACATCTTGCACCAAGAAAAGTTAATTAACTTTTAACACTCACCTGCGTTGCCTCAAGCCTTTATTCTTACGAAAAAAGACAAGAAAAACCGTGTCACTTTCTTGCGCTGCTTTTCACTAAGTCTGGGCTTATACGGAAAGGTGCAAGATTTAAGTTATCTTGTTCAAGAAGATAACTCTGTTCCATTGCACTGAGAGACCATTTATAAAGTAAATCTTTAGACGACAAGGCGACGCAGCATGATAGGAGTCATAACAGCATATATGGCAGCTTGACTCGTTTGTAGAAGACGTTCGTAATCTTTACTGAGACGATGGTACTGGGTGAACTACCCAAATGTTCTTTCTACTACCCAACGCTTGGGTAAAATCTCAAACTCTTTTTCTGTACGGCGCATCACTTCAACATCAGCTAAATTAATTCACACTCACAAATAATTCCGTTAATTTGTACATATAGTTAATTCTGAACTTTAAATCTATGCCAGTTAAAGTAGGAGACACAGCCCCCAATTTCACATTACCGTCCCAAAACGGTACACCTGTGAGCCTGCAAGATTTTCGCGGTAAACCAGTCGTCCTGTACTTTTACCCCAAAGACGACACACCAGGATGTACGGCGGAATCGTGTGCTTTTCGCGATCAATACGAAGTTTTTAAAACAGCAGGTGCAGAAGTCATTGGTGTGAGTGGTGACTCACCCGAGTCTCACCAGAAATTTGCCGCCAAGTACCAACTGCCTTTTACCCTTTTAAGCGATAAAGGCGACCAAGTGCGCAAGCAATACGGCGCAACTACAGCCTTCGGTTTGATTCCGGGTCGGGTGAGTTATGTTATTGATAACCAAGGAGTTGTACAGTATGTCTTTGACTCAATGTTTAACTTCAAAGGTCACGTCGAGGAAGCAATCAAAACATTGCAACAACTGCAAACAGCCTCATAGCAGCGATGTTAAAGAGTGAATAAAGTTTTTTAAATAGGGTAAGTGGAGCGATCGCCTAAAGTGCAATCGCTCCACTTACCTTACTTGCTCCTACATCTTATTCTGGAAAGTCTTCTCCGGCATAGCAACGTGACCATTGGTTGTCTTGCCGTTCTTGCCGTTAGTATCACCATTATTGGTATGACGTGGTTGAATCACGCCATAACCACCGTGATTGCGTTCATAAATAACATTGATTTCGCCAGTATCCACATTGTGGAACATATAAAAGTCGTGTCCTACCAATTGCAGATGTTCTAAAGCTTCTGCCATCGTCATCGGAGGCATGGCAAAATATTTACAACGGACTACTTCTTCAGGTAGTTCTGGAGTGCGATCGCCAATTAAATCTGTGACTACTGCCTCTTGAACAACTCCTTCAATTGTTTCTTGCGCGTGTGTTTTCTTCTCTTGACGGCGCTCTTTATATTTACGCAGCCGACGGGCTATTTTGTCTGATACCAAATCTATACTGGCGTAGAGGTTCTCGCTACTCTCCTCAGCACGAATAACACTGCCATTAGCATAAATCGTGACTTCAGCCGACTGCCTGGGATTAATTCGGGGATTACGAGCTACGCTCAGATGCACATCTACTTCATGGGTGATGTTTTGATAATGACTTGCCGCCTTTTCAATTTTTTGATGCACATAATCCCTAATTGCATCGGTGATTTCAATATTTTTGCCGTGGATGACAAGCTTCATGCAAACTCTCCCGCTCTATATTTTTTGTGAATTTTGTTTCGGATGACAAGGAAATGCGGTAAGGTCTATGACTGCCGCCAGAATCTATCGTGAACGGATTTAGACTGACTACATCTAAGTTTTTGTGAGGTTTGGCTCATCTTTACCTTACGAACCTCTGCTGTGATTCCAATCGGTTGAAAAGCAATCAGAGATTACGCAGACTTCTTTGGTTTTCTGCTTGGTGAAGGCTTAATCGTTTTTCCTAAAATACACAAGTCTTTTTGCTATTCTTAATTTTGTATTTTCTGTCAACCATTGTTTAGGCGTCATCAGCCAGTAGACTTATTACTCTGTTGTTGGCGTGACAGTTCTTGCAGAAAATTCCTCCCAACTCCATTGAGGTTATATATTCAAAATTAGCATCTTGTATTTTGGAAAACCAATTCCTTGACTTTCCTTTAAAATCCTTTGCATAGCTTGACATTTTTCACCCCATATTGGTTACAAGAGATACATTTTGCTCTGTATTCTCGTTGATTTTTTCTTTGTTTGTAATATGTCTTTGCACAAAAATCGATGTTTGCTATATAACCAAGTAGTGATACCATACTCAGATGCGCTGATGTGGCAGCGCACGCTTCTAGGTGAGCGCATTCAAAACCCAAGCCTGGAAGATGTGCTAATCTTGCTAGAACATCGGCCTGTCTACACTTTGGGGCAAGGAGCCAATTCAGAATTTCTGAAATTTGACCAGACTAACAGTACCTATGAAGTGCATCGAGTTGAACGAGGTGGCGAAGTCACATACCATTGTCCTGGTCAACTGGTAGGATACCCAATTTTAAATTTGCAACATTACCATAAAGACCTCCACTGGTACTTGCGTCAACTAGAAGAAGTCTTAATTCGCACACTCAAAATGTATGGCTTACAAGGAGAACGCAATCCTGGTTTTACAGGTGTTTGGTTAGAAGGGCACAAAGTTGCTGCGATCGGGATTAAAGTCAGCCGTTGGATAACCATGCACGGCTTTGCATTAAATGTCTGTCCTGACATGAGCGGATTTGAGCGCATTGTACCTTGTGGTATTGCTGATAAACCTGTGGGCAGTTTAGCTCAGTGGATTCCGGACATTTCTTTGTTGGAGGTGCGCGCCCATGTGGCAAAGTGCTTTGCGGAAGTTTTTGAGGTTGAATTGGTTATTGGTGATGTGAATGCAAGTTCCATTCTATACAATAGCTGAAGAGAATTTAGCGATTTTTTGGAAGACGAAAAAGCTGCTGGTAACGGAGGCAGCAAAAATGAACGTGGAGATTTTACTTATCAAGAACTTAGCTCGACTTTATCCATTGAAAAATAGCTTATTGTATGTGTAAGATACAGTTTACCAGTAGTAAATAGCAACTAACATGATGTAAAGAATTAGCCCAGTAGAATGCCTAAATCAGTAGCGTTAGTGTAGATGAAATCAAAGCAGAATCTCTAAGGACTTGCAGAGAAATAAGATACCAGATAATGTAAAGGGTTAACGACCCAAAATGGGTCTAAATAAATAAACAGGGTCATCAAAGCAGAGCTATTTCATTCATGGATTATTGTTTTATGGTTTATCTTGCCAATAATTTTGCCTTGCAAATCTCCAAACTTCATTTACCGAAACATGACTGAACAATCTTTTACTGATCCTAATTCTCATTTTCAGCCAAGTTCTACGCAAGCAGGACGTGCGCTGGAAAAAGAAGCCCGTTTACCACTAACAGGCTGGCAGCAGGAAGTTTCTAGAGGACTAGAATTTGGGTTAGAGGCAGCAGACAGTATACGCGATCGCTCGATTCCTACCTTTTCTCGTGGAGAACTTCCTCACTTTGCCGGGATTAATACTTTCTTAAAAGCACCCTATTTAGAAGATGTGCGGAAAGTTGGTGAATACGACGTTGCGATCGTCGGCGTACCGCACGATTCGGGAACTACGTATCGACCTGGAACGCGTTTTGGTCCTCAAGGAATCCGCCGAATCTCCGCATTATATACCCCTTATAACTTTGAATTGGGTGTAGACCTGCGCGAGCAGATTACTTTATGTGATGTAGGTGACATTTTCACCATTCCAGCTAATAATGAAAAGTCCTTTGACCAGATTTCCAAAGGCATTGCACATATTTTTAATTCAGGTGCATTCCCCATAATTTTAGGAGGCGATCACTCAATAGGCTTTCCCACTGTTCGTGGTGTTTGTCGTCATTTAGGCGATAAAAAAGTCGGGATTATTCACTTTGATCGTCATGTGGATACCCAGGAAACAGATCTAGATGAAAGAATGCATACTTGTCCCTGGTTTCATGCCACAAATATCAAAAATGCTCCAGCAAAAAATTTGGTGCAATTGGGAATTGGTGGTTGGCAAGTACCGCGTCAAGGTGTTAAAGTTTGTCGAGAAAGAGCCACAAATATCTTAACAGTGACAGACATCACTGAAATGGGACTAGATGCAGCCGTCAACTTTGCCCTAGAGAGAGCATTAGACGGTACAGATTGCGTTTATATCAGTTTCGATATTGACTGTATTGATGCAGGATTTGTGCCTGGAACTGGTTGGCCCGAACCTGGTGGATTATTACCGCGTGAGGCACTATATTTGCTGGGTAAGATTGTCCAAAACACACCTGTTTGTGGATTGGAAGTTGTAGAAGTTTCACCACCTTATGATATTAGTGATATGACATCATTAATGGCGGCGCGAGTAATTTGTGATACTATGGCACATTTAGTTGTATCAGGTCAATTACCGCGCAAAGAAAAACCTGCATATATTCATCCCGCAACACAACCAGAGTTAGTGGAGGAATGGAGGTAAAGTTTGCACGAAACTGATATGACAAAGGCACTAATTTTAACAGTAAAAGATTGGTGGGAATCCCAACCTGAGCGCCCAGTAATTTCTCAAGTTCACTTAATTGTTGGTAAATTCACTTGCGTTGAACCTGCAAGTTTGCAATTTGCTTTTGAAGTACAAACGCGCAATACTTTTTTAGAAAAAGTCAAATTGATAATTCAAGAAACACCACTAATTGCCTTTTGTCATCGTTGTCAACAAGAATATTCACCTCAAATTGGTTTACAGTACGCTTGTCCTGAGTGTAATACCTCAATGGAGGATATTCGCTCAGGTAGAGAATTAAAAATTGACAGAATTGAGTACGCTTATGCATCAAACATTTGACGCGGCATTAGGAATTAACTTGCTCCATGCTAATCAACAAGGCGCGGATCACAATCGAGCGCATTTTGACGAATGGGGAATTACTTGTTTCAACATCATGAGTAGTCCTGGTGCTGGGAAAACAGCTCTACTAGAGCGTACCCTTGCGGTTTTAAGTAATGAGCTAAAAATCGCTGTCATTGAAGGGGATATGACAACTGATTTAGATGCAGAACGGCTGCGCAAATATGGTGTTCCTGTAATTGCAATTAATACGGGTCGTTCTTGTCATTTAGATTCCAAAATGGTAGCAGGTGGAATTCATCTGTTGCAACACGAATACAATCCTTCAGACTTTGATTTAGTGCTGGTGGAGAACGTTGGAAATTTAGTTTGTCCTGCTGAGTTTGAAGTGGGAGAACACGCCAAAGTGGCTTTACTAAGTATTACTGAAGGCGAAGATAAACCACTGAAGTATCCGATTATGTTTCAAGAAGCGGATTGCTTGCTGATTACAAAAATAGATTTGGCTCCCTATCTAGATATTGATATTAGCCGCATTGAGGCAAATGTCCGTCAGATGAATTCCGATGTTGAGATTATTCCTATTTCTACTAAAGCAGATCAGGGATTAGAAGTTTGGTTTAATTGGGTGCGTAGACGCGTAGCGGCTTATCAACAGACATCGGAAGTTTTAAAGCCACAGCCAAATTCTATATCTACAGCATCAATTCTAAATGTTTAATCTACTCTTGATAAATTAGTAGCATTTCTGAACTTCAACAATAGGTCGCTGTATATAAATAAACTGTATTTATATACGCTATTTGTTAACCCTGCGACCTATTATTAAAAACGATTTACTATAAGTTTTTATCATTTCTATTTCCTAACTTTATAAGTCGATTTTACTTAACTCTATAAAAACGTCAACGCAATTTTCTCAGAGTTTAACTTATTTCCAAAAAAACTGAAGTCCAAGTTAAATACAATGAATATTCGCAAGTTATCATCTTTATTTGCAGTTTTTTTTCTCAGTCTTGTTATCGCCGTCAGTTGTACTCCCAACCAGCAAACTTCTACGCAGCAAAATTCTACTACCCCAGTTAGCACTGTACCAATTCAGCTTGGCTTTAGTGCTTGGCCAGGTTGGTTTCCTTGGCAAGTTTCTCAAGAACAAAAGTTATTTGAGAGCAACAAAGTTAATGTAGAGTTGAAGTGGTTTGATGGCTATTTAGATTCTATCAATGCTCTACGAGCAGGTCAACTTAATGCCAATACCCAAACATTAAATGATACGATTAGCTCTATAGGGGCAGGTTCTGATCAAGTCATTGTTTTAGTAAACGATAATTCAACTGGTAACGACAAAATTATTGTCCGGGAAGGAATTAAGAGCATTGCTGACCTCAAAGGTAAAAAAGTTGCTGCTGAAGAAGGAACAGTTGACCATTTTCTGTTATTGCTGGGTTTGAAAAAAGCAGGTTTAACTCAAGCTGATATTCAGTTTCAGCCACTAGAAACAGGTGCCGCAGCAGCAGCTTTTGTTGCTGGTAAAGTTGATGCAGTCGGAGTTTTTGCACCTTTCACTACAAAAGCTTTATCACGTTCTGGCAGCAAAGAATTATTCAGTTCCAAAGACTTTCCTGGTGCAATTCCTGACCATTTAGTCGTTAGCCGCAAACTCATTAATGAACGTGCGCAAGATGTACAAGCTTTAGTGAACACTTGGTTTGCTACTTTAGATTTTATCAAAGCAAATCGAGACAAAGCTTACGAAATTATGGCGAAACGCGCTGGTGTGTCAGTTTCAGAATATAAAGCATATGACGCAGGCACTAAAATTTTTTCAATAGAAGAAAATTTGAAAGCGTTTAGTCCTGGTAAAGACATGACATCCCTTAGTTACGCTGCTGGAGAAATTAGTAAATTTCTTGTTGAATCTGGTTTATCAAAACAAGCGCCTAACCTTAACCAAATCTTTGACGATCGCTTTGTCAAAGCCTACGCTGCGAACCATAAATCATGAACCAATACGCTGAAGACTCGCAGGAAGTAAACTTTAAGCACCCTCATAAAATATTACCACAAACCGTTTTTTGGCGCATTGCTGAGGATATCCCTCAAAACTTGGCTTGGACTTTAATGTTCTTATCCATTACTGTGCCTATACTTCTGTGGTGGGTTATTTCTAATACTGGATTAATCCCATCTTTATTTCTTCCTACTCCCAATCAAGTATGGGGTGCATTTCAAAGGCTTTTAGCAAGTGGCGATTTGCAAAAAGATATTGCCTTTAGCTTGTTTCGCGTTGTGGCTGGGTTTTTACTAGCGGCAATAATTTCTATTCCTTTAGGCACTTTAATGGGGACTTTTGCCAGCTTTCGGGCATTGCTAGAACCAATTATTGGTATTGTGCGCTATATGCCAGCCCCGGCTTTTATCCCCTTACTAATTTTATATCTGGGACTGGGAGAAACTCCAAAAATTATGCTGATTTTTATCGGCACGCTGTTTTTTAACACCTTAATGGTAATGGATGCAGTGAAATTTGTCCCTAAGCACTTATTGGAAACTACTTATACTTTAGGAGGTCAAAGAAAACAAGTTTTACTGCAAGTCATTTTTCCATTTATTCTGCCTAATATTATTGATGCTTGTCGGATTAATATGGCAGCATCTTGGAACTTAGTGATTGTTTCTGAATTAGTAGCAGCTACAGAAGGTTTAGGTCGTAGGATTAGTGTTGCCCAAAGATATCTCAAAACTGATGAAATATTTGCTGGGTTGATTGTTATTGGCTTGATTGGTTTAACAATTGACCTTTTGTTTCGGTTGTTACTACGCGTTTTTTGTAAGTGGGCTGAGGATAGAGTATAAAGACAGTAAGAAAGACTAGTAAAGGGGAGACTAAGCTTATGCACCTTCTTAGCCTGCAGTGAGAAATTGAAAATATAGATTTGACATTCATCTCAAATTAGTTCTTTATGCATTTAGAAGTTAATCAACTCCATAAACAATTTAAAACTAAACACGGTTTGTTGACTGTACTTAAAAACATCAAATTGCATGTAGAACAGGGTGAGTTTGTCTGTGCAGTAGGAGTCAGTGGTTGTGGTAAGTCAACATTGCTACGATTAATTGCGGGGCTAGATACTCCAACAGCAGGGGATATTCTGGTTGATGGAGTACCCGTGACTGGACCAGGGTCTGATCGGGGGATGATATTTCAAAGTTACACTCTCTATCCGTGGATGAGTGTGATGGAAAACGTAGAGTTTGGCTTAAAGTTGCAAGGTGTGCCTAAAGTACTAAGAAGACAACAAGCCGCTTATTATTTAGAAGTTGTGGGGTTATTGGGATTTGCTAAAGCCTTACCGCAGGAACTTTCTGGTGGGATGAAGCAACGGGTAGCGATCGCCCGTGCATTAGCATCAAAACCCAAAATTTTACTCATGGATGAACCCTTTGGTGCGTTGGATGTGCAAACCAAAGAAGCAATGCAGCAATTTCTACTAGAAATTTGGCGTAGCACAAACACCACAATTTTTCTGATTACTCACGATTTTGAGGAAGCAATTTTTCTATCTCAACGCATCTACGTATTAAGCGCACGACCAGGCACAATTAAGCAAGAATTGCAAATCCAATTGCCAAGCAAATCTGATCCTCAAGTCAAACGTCATCCCATATTTCAGAAATATAAGGATAAACTGACGAGTATATTACGTAATGATGGAGAGCAGTTATACGGCTAGAATTTGCGTCAACGAATGTTTACTCTGCTCCTCTTCTCCTCCTCTGCGTCCTTGGCGTCTTGGCGGTTCGTTAGTTAATCCAACATCTCCAACAATTCCCCTTCACTCAACTGACGAACACCCAACTCTTGCGCCTTTGTCAACTTAGAACCCGCCTCTTCCCCCACAACTAAATAATCTGTTTTCTTACTCACAGAATCCGTCACTTTACCCCCTGCTTTCTGAATCAACTCCTTCGCCTCATCCCGCTTCAAGGTAGGAAGCGTACCAGTAATCACAAAAGTTTTCCCAGCAAACTTTTGATGTTCATGACTTACTCGTGTTTGTTCCACAGCACCAGCAAATTGCAACCCAGCATCTTTCAACCGAGAAATCAAAGTTTGATTTGCACTGATGTGGAACCACTGGTGTACAGATTGGGCAATTTCCTCACCGATACCGTGAACAGTTTCAATCTCTGCTTGCGTTGCTTGCGCCAACTGTTCCACTGTGGGAAACTTCTGTGTCAACAATTGAGCATTGACGCTACCAACGTGACGAATACCTAAACCATACAACACGCGTGACCAAGGTTGATTTTTTGATTGGGCGATCGCCTCCACCAACTTCTGTGCCAACTTTTTCCCCATTCGTTCTAATTCAGACAACTTTTCTTCTGTCAAGTTATACAAATCGGCTACAGAATGCACCACTCCTCTATCCACAAGTTGATGCACCAGTTTTTCGCCCATACCTCTGATATCCAAAGCATCGCGACTCACCCAATGTTCGATCGCCCCCTTGAGGATAGCTGGACAAGAAATATTAACGCAGCGAGTCACCGCTTCTCCCATTTCCCGAACCACTGCACTTGAGCAAACTGGACAATGGGAAGGCATAACAAAGCTTTGAGCATTCTCAGGACGGAGTTCCTTAAGAACCCGCACCACTTCTGGAATAATCTCCCCAGCTTTACGGACAATAACTGTATCACCAATCCGGATATCTAATTGAGTAATACGGTCAGCATTATGTAGGGTAGCACGAGAAACCGTTGTCCCTGCGAGTAGCACAGGGTGCATTTGAGCAAGAGGAGTCAGCGCCCCCGTTCTTCCGACGTTGACAGCAATATTTTCTACACGGGTGGGTGCTTCTTCTGCTGCATATTTTAGGGCGATCGCCCAACGGGGAAACTTTTGCGTAAACCCCAGTTGTTCCTGTAGCTTAAAAGAATTCAGCTTTACCACCACCCCATCTGTCATGTAAGGCAAATTCAGCCTTTTGGTGTCCCAGTATCCATAATACTGTGCAACATCTTCCAAAGAAGGACAAAGTTTATGGTTAGGGTTGACGCGAAACCCCAACTTTTGTAACAATTCCAGAGCTTCCCACTGAGTATTAGCGATACTAGCATCATCTCTACCAGGAATATGTAGCGTGTAGGCAAAGAAATCTAACCGTCGTCGGGCTACAGTTCGGGAGTCTAATTGTCTGAGGGTTCCAGCAGCAGCGTTTCGAGGATTAGCAAAGACTGCTTCACCGACTTTTTGCCTTTCTTCATTGATTTGTTTAAACACTTCCAAAGGTAAAAACGCTTCACCTCGCACCTCTATCCTCTCTGGAAGAGAGTTTTCACGTAACGTCTCAAGATTTAACCGCAAGGGAATTGAGCGAATAGTCCGCACATTTTGGGTGATGTCTTCACCCATAACTCCGTCACCCCTAGTTGCACCTCTGGTGAGAATACCATTTTCATAAGTTAACCCTAAGGCAGAACCATCAATTTTCAGTTCGCAGACATACTCCACCTCACCTATATTCGCTGCTTGTCGCCGCCACCGTCCCTCCCATGCCTTTAACTCGTCAATGTTAAACGCATTTTCTAAACTATAGAGTGGAACATTGTGCCGAACTGAGAGAAATTGAGTTGCTGGTTTCTCTCCTACCCGTTGAGTAGGGCTATCAGGTGTTACTAATTCTGGATACTGATTTTCCAGTTGTTGCAATTCTCGATATAACTGGTCATAAACTGCGTCCTCCATGATGGGAGAATCAAGGACGTAGTAGGCATAGCTCGCTTTTTGTAGTAATTGTCGCAGTTCTTGAACGCGCTGTTTGGCTTCTGTGTTTATCGCTTGCACCACATCCATCTCCATCATTTAATCGCTACTAGCTTGCAGCTTTCAGCATTCTGCCTTTTGAGGGATGGAGTAGGTTGGCTATTTATCCTAACACCCAAAGAGCACCAAAGCTACAGCTTATAGCTTAATCAAATTCACCAAGCCTTGCCCTCTACTTCTTAGTAGAAGTACGTTCTGTCAGAACTGCTATAGCAATCCTATTTGAGTTGTAAAAAGATCGAACCGCCAAGACGCCTTAGACGCGCAGCGGCGTGCCGCAGGCTAGAACGCCAAGAAAAGAGAGAAAAGAGAATTTTACAAATGATTTAGGATTGCTATATCTTTGCCCTTGTGTCAACTTGAAATATTTTGAACGTATTTCGCGGCAGTCCCCACCCTCAGCAAAGCGGGGTGGGGAAGGATAGCTACCCAGAAGAAGTGTCAGAAACCGCTACCTCAGCCGCAGGCGGGTAGCGTGTAGTTCATTTCAACCTAATTTCACTAAAGCCAAGCGATAAGAATTTCCTAGAAAAGCAACATACGAAAATAGCAGGCGAAATATTAAGGGAAAACGCTGAAAATATTTTGCTGGCAGATCTGCAAACCCACAAGCTTCCATCACTTGATATCGGGAATCCCAATGTTGAATCTGGCGAATATCTGAGATACCCCAAACCATCTTTGCCGAAGTGTACTTAAGCGCTCCATGTCTATTTTGATTCTTAATCCAAAACGGCGACACAGAATCAAAGGCAAACCAAGAACCAGGAAAATGCTGTAAAAGATTAGTAAATAACTGTTTGACTTGCTGTTCGTTAAAATACATCAAAACTCCTTCTGCTACAAACAAGCAAGGTTCTGTACTAACTGCTTTTACACTTTCTATCCAGTCTGTCTCTAAAGCAGAAGCAGTGATAAACTTACGGCGTTCAGTTTCCTGAAAAAACTGCTTGCGCAGTAACATTGAATCTGGTAAATCTAAATCAAACCAACGCACTTCACCGTTATCCACTCGTTCAAAGCGCGTGTTCAGTCCAGCACCAATCTCGACAACCGAACCTTGGGGATGCTGCTTGAGGTAGGTACGTACCCAATTGTCAAGAATCATCCCTCGCAGACAAACACCTATCTGAGAGTTTTTAGCAGGAGCAAATTTATTAAAGTTGTAATCAATTGCCTCAAGTATTTCAGCCGATTTGGGATCACAAATGATAGGCTCGGTTTGCTGTAGTTCAGCAGCTCTTGCCCAAAGAGGGATGAATAGTGTTTCTTGTACGATACCTAAGTCAACTTTGGTTTTAGTCATTCACACCTCGACTAGTTGGCTTAATTGTTTGTTTGATTAGTAGAAATTTTTATCAATGATTTTTTGTAAATGATTGTAGCGCAAGATAATGCCGAGTGCGGAGTACTAAGTAGTAAAGTACAAAAATGATCGAAAAATTACTCAGAACGGCATTACCCAGCAATCAAGACTCTAAAAAGTTTTCCCAACAAGCACCATACTTTGTCATCTAACCACAAGTTAGTATAGACTTGAGAGTTGCTTAAGGCGTCGGTTTATGACAAGTGCTGTGAAATCTCCTTATACCAGCGAACAAATTGCCGCTTGGCTGCGTGGACTCCTCACTATTGCTTGGGCTGATGGTGACTTCGATGCCCAAGAACAGGAATTAATTACCACCATCACTGAGGATGAACTCGCTCCTGGCATCAAGATAGAGCCATTTGATCCAATAGAACCAGAGGAATTAGCTGCAATTTTGGGCAAAGGTACAAAAACAGCAGAAAATTTCTTACGGACAGCAGTGTTAGTTGCGATCGCAGACGGTATATATTCCCCCAGCGAAGACTATCTGCTGCACCAGTTATGCAAAGCCCTAGAACAACCAGAGGATCTCTTAGAAGCCCTCCGCCACACACTCGAACACCCACAGCAGCTCAGTTCTACAACAACTCCAGTTCCTTTACAAGCTGCACCCACAAAGCGTCAAATTGATGCACTGCGCCCCATGCGCAACTGGCTTGACAAGCTAGATATCCATGACCCCAGAGTGGCTCGTTTTCTATGTAAAATGATACCTTCACAGTGTCCTTTTGAGCGTGATGTCAAGCTGTTTAAACGTAAAGTTGTTCACATTCCGCCATTGTGCAAACTCAACCCACTTTATGAACAACTTGTAGGCTTGCGTTTTCGCGCTCTATCTTATCTTGCTGATGAGTGTGGTGAGGACGTTTCGCCGTATATTTAGTCATTAGTCATTGGTCATTAGTCATTAGTCATTGGTAAAGATGAAAAATGTCAAGTAGGAGGTTTCAGGAATTGCGGGTTTATCAATTGGCAGAACGATTGGCTGATGACATCTGGAAAATTGTTGAGCAATGGCAGTCATTGCCCAAAGATACAGTCGGTAAACAAATTATCCGTGCAGCAGATAGTATTGGCGCAAACATAGCAGAGGGTGTAGGAAGAGGCTCTTATCAAGACAATCGACGATTTGTAAAAATAGCAAGAGGATCTTTATACGAAACCCAACACTGGCTTAGACGAGCATATAGTCGTAACCTGTTAACAGGTGAACAGGTAAATGCACTAAAGCTAATCATCAATGACCTAGCACCCCAATTAAATTCCTACCTGAAGTCAATAGGCAATATTCCAGAAGACTAATGACTAATGACTAATGACTAATGACTAATGACTAATAACTAATGACTAACTAACTATGCAATTTATTGATCAAGCAAAAATTGAAGTAGAAGCAGGAAACGGAGGCGATGGTATTGTCGCCTTCCGCAGGGAAAAGTATGTGCCAGCAGGTGGTCCGTCTGGTGGAAATGGGGGAAAAGGCGGAAGCGTGTTGTTCGTTGCTAAAGAAAACCTGCAAACGTTGCTTGACTTTAGATACAACCACCTCTTTAAGGCAGAAAACGGTTCTCGTGGTGGACCAAATAATTGTACAGGGGCAAATGGCAAGGATTTGATTATCGAAGTTCCCTGCGGAACCGTTGCTTATAATGCAGAAACTGATGATATCATCGGAGACTTAGTTGAACCAGGACAAACTTTGCTCGTTGCTCAAGGTGGTAAGGGTGGACTGGGAAATAAGTATTTCTTGAGTAACCGTAACCGCGCCCCCGAATACGCCCTTCCTGGATTAGCAGGGGAAATCAAATCACTTCGTCTGGAGTTGAAACTTTTGGCCCAAGTCGGGATTATTGGGTTACCAAACGCCGGAAAATCGACTTTGATTTCAGCTTTATCCGCTGCACGCCCGAAAATTGCCGACTACCCCTTCACAACTTTGATTCCAAATTTGGGTGTGGTGCGCAAACCCACTGGAGATGGCACAGTTTTTGCTGATATTCCCGGACTTATTGAAGGTGCTTCTCAAGGAGCCGGTCTGGGACACGATTTTTTACGTCACATTGAGCGCACACGTGTATTACTACACCTTATTGATGCAACCAGTGAGGATGTGATTGCTGATTTTAACATAATTCAACAAGAATTGCAAGTATACGGACGGGGTTTAGCAGAACGTCCCCAAGTTTTGGCGCTGAACAAAATTGATGCGGTTGATAGGGAAACAAAGGATTTGGAAGCGCTGGCAACGCAATTAAATCACCTTTGTTACTCTCCTGTTTTCCTGATCTCGGCTGTTACCGGTAGTGGTTTAGAAGCAATGTTACAGTACATTTGGTCAATACTCGATCAACTCAATGCTCTTGAAGTTAGCGAGAAGATTAGTACAGAATGAACAAAATACGTAATCTTGCTTATTTTTTCTGAAAAAGAAATAATTTGCTTATTCCTTGCTCACTTAAAATTAACTATAAAATTTACATTCTTTACTTAAGAGTAGAGATGTGGACTATAAAATGAGCTAAAGATTGTAGCTTGTGGATCTGACTCATTTGCTTCTTTGAAGGCATGTTGCTGCATCTTTCGAGAGTTGCAGTATTGTACTTTATAAAAAAGAGTCAGTTCACATTTGAGTAGTCTGTTGGGTAGACGCAGAAAAAATATGTATAGCGAATTAACAGGCACATATAAATTAGAATTAGTCGGACTTTCTTTTGCGATCGCAGTTATTTCTTCATACACAGCCTTAGACTTATCAAAAAGAGTCCAGCTTGGTTGCAACAGGCGTTTGCTTTGGCTGTTGGGGGGAGCGAGCGCAATGGGAATGGGCATTTGGTCAATGCACTTTATTGCCATGATCGCTTTTGAATTACCTGTGCCTGTGAGTTACGATGTGTGGATGACCCTGCTGTCTCTGCTGTTTGCAGTGCTTGCTTCTAGCATCGCTTTATCGTTGTTGAGCCGTTCTATGTCAACAGCAGTTTTAATTGGTGGTGGGGTTTCCATGGGACTAGCCATTGCTTCAATGCACTACATGGGCATGGCAGCTATGCGACTTCAAGCAAAGCTCGACTATAACTTAAAGTTAGTCAGTTCATCGGTGATGATTGCCATCATTGCCTCTTTCGCGGCTCTTTGCCTGGCGTTTAGACTGAAAAAAAATCAAGAGTTGAAAGGGGTGAAATGGCAGAAAGTTGGCAGTGCCTTTTTAATGGGAATTGCCATCAGTGGAATGCACTACACAGGAATGTGGGCAACTCACTTTATGCCCTACAAACATTTATCAAAACTGCAATCTCCGGTAATTAATCAGTTGTGGCTAGCTGTTGTTATCGGAATTGCGACATTATTCATCTTAATTTTAGCCTTATTAACTTCTTTTTTCGACCAATCTTTAACAGAGCAGTTATTACAACAAAAAGCTTTAGAAGAAAGTGAAAAACGCTTTCGGATGCTGATCAAACAGATGCAAGTGGGAGTTTTATTGTTAAATTCCAATGCTGAAATCCTGATGAGCAATCAAGCAGCAGACAATCTCCTGAATCTAAACTCCGACAACAAACAGCGTGGAGTACTTGGTGTTGACTGGTTCTTCTTGCGTGAAGATGGTACACGTTTTTCAGAAGAAGAATTTCCCGTACAACAAGCAATAGCTCTACAAAAACCCATTCACAATATAGTCATGGGATTTGAGTATCTACCACCAAGCCAAAATCAACGCTGGCTACTAGTTAATGCAGAGCCCCAGATCGGAAATGATAATCGTGTAGAGAGGGTTGTCTGCACTTTTAGTGATATCACTCAAAGAAAGCAAGTTGAAGCCACACTGCAATTAATTGTTGAGGGAACAGCTTATACAACTGGTGATGAATTCTTTCGCTCATGCGTACGCTATCTTGCCAAACTGTTACAAGTTCCTTATGCCTTTGTTTGTGAATTTAGGAATGATAGCAAAACTCAACTTGGTACTCTAGCATTCTGGAATGATGTTGATTTTGGTGAAAACTTTGAGTACGACATAACTGCTATTACCCACGAACACTGTAAAGTCGTCTTTGGCGGAACATGCTGCTGCCATTTTAACGATGAATTATCAATACTTTTACTTAGAAACCAAGATGTCGCCCACTTGAATCTTCAAAGCTATGTGCTTCCCCTAGTCAACTCAAACAGCGAGACTATCGGTTATTTGGTGGTGATGGATGTTAAGCCTCTAGAGATTGATTTGGGCAAAGAGTCAATTTTGAAAATTTTTGCTGATCGTGCAGGGGCTGAACTAGAACGTAAACTAGCAGAAGAATTGCTTGCTAAGAGTGCAGAACGAGAAAGAGCAATTTCCTTTGTGATTCAACGTATGCGTCAAACTTTGGAAATTGACCAAATTTTCAGTGCGACAACACAAGAGTTGCGACAAGTCTTAAGCTGCGATCGCGTCCTGGTTTATCGCTTTCATCCTGACTGGAGTGGAGAAATTATCTCTGAGTCAGTAGCAGAAGGTTGGAAAGCACTTATTAGGTTACAAAATAATCAATACCAATTCACACAAGTCGCGGTTAACCAAAGCGATTGTGTGATTAAAGAATTAGAAGAAGATATAGATCAGATAATACAAGACACCTATCTGTACGACACCCAGGGCGGTGATTTCCATTCTGGTACCAATTATCGGTGCGTTCCGGATATTTACAAAGCTGGATTTGACTCTTGTTACGTTGAATTGTTAGAACAATTTCAAGCACGCGCATATATCATAGTTCCAATCTTTTGCAGCAATAAACTTTGGGGCTTGCTAGCAACGTATGAAAATTCTGCTCCTCGTCAATGGAAAGAAGCAGAAATCAAAATCGTCCTTCAGATTGGAGCACAGTTGGGAGTAGCAATCCAACAGGCAGAATTGTTAGTAAAAACACAAAAGCAATCTAGCGAACTCAAACAAGCTAAGGAAGCCGCTGATAAAGCAAATAATGCTAAAAGCCAATTTTTAGCAAATATGACTCACGAGCTGAGAACACCACTCAACGCGATTCTTGGCTTTACCCAACTGATGAACCGCGACACTTCCCTCAATGCAGAGCATCATAAATACCTGAGTATTATTAATCGTAGCGGCGAAAATCTGTTGGAGTTAATTAACGACGTTTTAGAGATGTCTAAAATTGAAGCAGGAGGTATCACATTTAATAAAAATAAATTTGATTTATATCACCTGCTTGAGACTTTAGAGGCAATGCTCAAACTCAAAGCTCAATCCAAGGGCTTAAACCTGGTATTTGAGCGTACGCCTCAAGTCCCGCAATATATCACAACTGACGAAAGTAAATTGCGTCAAGTTTTAATTAACTTACTAGACAATGCCACTAAATTTACCGAAAAAGGAAGTGTCACTCTTCGGGTGTCAGTGGAGCAACACAGCCCACTATCGCATCTCCTGTTTGAGGTAACAGACACTGGTCCTGGGATTCATCCCAATGAATTCGATAAATTATTTCAAGCCTTTGAACAAACTGCAACAGGGTTAAAATCTGGTCAGGGCAGTGGCTTGGGTTTATCCATCAGTCATAAGTTTGTGCGAATGATGGGAGGACAAATCAAGGTTAGCAGTACTTTGGGGGTTGGAACTCAGTTTAGCTTTTCTATCCCTATCGAGGAGGCAATAGAAACGAAAACACAAACTCCTGAGTTCAGCACTCACAAAGTCATTCGCTTAGCTTCTGGGCAACCTGCTTATCGAATTTTAGTTGTCGATAACCAGCCAACCAATCGTATGCTATTAGTCAAGCTGTTAGATAACCAAGGCTTTCAAGTACACGAAGCCAGCAATGGTCAAGATGCTCTCACTCTCTGGGAAATATGGCACCCGCACTTAATTTTTATGGATCTACGCATGCCGTTGATGGATGGCTATGAGGCTACTAGCTTGATCAAGGAAATGGAAAGGAACACACCCCAGCATTCTCATCAAACCATCATCATTGCTACAACAGCAAACGTTTTTGAAGAAGAAGAAGAAAAAGACAAAATTTTGAGTGCTGGCTGTGATGATATCTTAAGTAAACCCCTTCAAGAACAAGATATTTTCGGAAAAATAAGCAAATATTTGGGCGTACAATTTCTTTATCAAGAAAATACCACAAATACAAATATGACTTCGCCCATTCGTAAGGTCGTTACCAATTCTTCTAACTTGGCTTCTGTGATGGAAACTATGCCTACCGAGTGGATAAAACAGCTTCACAATGCTGCTTCTGGTGGCAACGATTTGCTAATTCTTCAAATTATGGAACAAATTCCAGCAGACAAAGTAGATTTGATTGAGACTTTGAAAGTTTTGGTTGAAGATTTCGACTTTGAACAAGTCATAGAACTGACCGAACAGAGAACTCAGAACGGGCTGCGCCCTTCCACTCTGTAGAACGCAGAACTCAGTAATTATAAAAGGATACAAATTCCCAACTTGTGGTATCATAACTAACCCCACAATCGCCGTCCTGATGATCCATTTAGCCTACTATGAGTATCTTGTAACAAAGCTGGTATATCCAACTCTTGGGGACAGCGGGGGAGACAGTCGCCGCATTCTGTACAACGGCTAGCTTTCATTCCACCGAACCAGTGACCAGCATTTTCAAACATTCTGTAGCGATATTGCCCAAAATCATCCATGTCATATGCAACTGCAAGATTGCGTAGTCGCAACACTTCTGGAATGTTGATATTTTCTGGACACGGTAAGCACGCATAGCACTGGCTGCATTTGTCTGTTCCTAAAACAGTCTTTTGATGATTTTCCAAACGTTGAAAGATTGTTATTTCCTCTGGAGTTAGCTTGTGATCACAATCTGCAACCTGCAAAGGTTCTGTTAATTCATCTGGGTTTGCCGGTCCCACACTGAGAGTCGTGATTCGAGAATCACTTAGTAAAAACCGATAGTTTAACTCTAAGGGTGAAAGAGGATAACATAAATCTTTCAAAGTTTGGGGTGGCGTGTACAGGCGTCCTCCCTTATCAGCAGGAGAAATAATAAACACACCCATATCTTTCTCAAATGCTTTCTGAATTGCCTCTGCGTTGCGTTGAAAGAAATAGTAATAATGCAGATTGACAAATTCAAATAAATCTGTATCTATTGCCGCCAAGATAATCTCTAAAGGCGCGTGGGTAGAAAAACCAACGTGTCGTACCCGACCATCAGCAATAGCTTCCTGCACCGCCTGCATACAGCCACCCTTGGCTTTTACCAAGTCAAGATGTTCCCATGTGTTTAAACCGTGAATCCCCAGGCAATCTAGATAATCCAATTTTAATCGTTCCAGAGATTCATCGATATACCGACGCATAGTGTCAGCATCCGCTGTTGGTGGAATTTTGCTGGTGATGTAAACTTGGCAACGCTTAACTGGTAACCCAACGGAAATTGCTTCACCAAGATACTGCTCACTCTTTCCGTATCCTCTAGCAGTTTCTAAATGATTAATCCCCAACACTATAGCTTTGTGGATGGTTTGCCATGCATTTTCCTCTGAAGCTAAGTAGCGCATTGTCCCCAAGGAAAAGACAGACAAGCCTAGATTTGTTTTCCCAAAACGTCGGTATTTCATTTTTAACAGAGTTAAGAGTTTAAGCAAGTCACTCATAACTCATTGTTTATATCTCATTTATGTTTCGCTACCACCAAAACGCTTAATCAAATCTTCAGGTCGGAGATTAGAGATAAATTCCCGAAAGGCTTGCTGTTCGGCTTCATCTGCATCCCGATCTACAGGGATAGAAGCATCCGCAATCACTTCTTCCATGACCCAAATAGGAGTATTTGTACGGAGGGCGATCGCGATCGCATCACTAGGACGCGCGTCTATTTCTTTCTTGACTTCGCCTTGCTTCACAATTAAAGCTGCATAAAATGTATCTTTTTGTAACGAATGAATGATGATCCGTTCCAAAACTATGTTCCATGCATCCAGCATATTCACAATCAGGTCATGGGTTAAGGGTCTTGGAGGTTTTTGATTCTCCAGTGCGCCCATAATTGCCCTAGCTTGTTCTTGACCAATGTAAATTGGTAATGCACGGCGGTCTGAAGCATCTTTCAACAGTACAATCGGGCTACGGGTTATGGCATCTAATGCTATGCCAGCGACTTTCATTTCAAGCATTGGCTAAGCCTCTAAAATCCTTTGATCGCTAAAGTAACGTGTAACAAATAGTACTTGTATTGTCATGATTTTGGGGTTAAGATAAACATAAGTCTTCATTCTCTATAATTGCTTCTATTAAACTCCTAAATGGATGTGAACACCAGAGTAAGTCAAACAAGCCTAATTCGACAATAATCTACTTTCCTAAAGGTGCGCTGTCATAAATATAAAATTTTTGAACTTTTGACATAACGTGTGGTCTGAAATTATACTTAATTTAAATCAAATTTTGTGAGAATTACTGGCTGTTTTTGGGCAAAAATAAGCAATAGAATAGAGTTAGTTTTGCAAAAAAGCCGTGTTTACAGGAATAATCCAAGCATTAGGAACAGTAAAACCTCTGGATGGGGATTCTTGGCAAATCACTTGTGTGACTCAGCCATCTAATGTCATTATGCAAGATTTAGCGACGGGTGACAGCGTCGCTGTAGATGGCATCTGCCTAACGGTAGAAAAAATTTTAAAAGATGGATTTATTGCTACGGCTTCACCAGAAACCTTGCGCCGTACAACACTAGGACAAGAAGAAACACAACAGAGGTACGTTAACTTAGAAGCATCCCTAAAAGTGGGGGGTAAAGTCGGCGGTCATTTCGTTATGGGACACGTGGATGGTATTGGTCAACTTGTGTCAGCACAAGCGACACAAACCTCTTGGGAATTGATTTTTACCGCTCCAGGTGCGATCGCCCGCTATATGGTCTCCAAAGGAAGTATTGCTATAAATGGCATCAGCCTGACAGTAGCCGATTATCAGCCTGAACTATCGCAGTTTAAAGTAGCAGTGATTCCTGTCACTTACGCCGAAACCAATCTCCAACACATCAGTCCGGGTAATTGGGTGAATTTAGAGGGAGATATTCTTGGCAAATACGTCGAAAAATTCCTTTGTTTTGGCAATCCGGATCTGGAAGAAGCTACACAGACAATTCCAAATGACATAACACCCGGATTCTTAGTTGAACATGGGTATTTGTAAGTAAAAACTAGACAAGGAGAAAGAGGAGCGAGGGACAAAGCAAGATAAAAGGTGCGATTCGTTGTTAGCTGAATCACGGCAACCAGTCCGTACATAAGCTAACCAGTCAGAAATGGCTGAACTCTGGATGGGATGGAGGTGAAAGCCCTCCCCCTCAAGCTCAGAGGTGACCCC